>OGEO01000018.1_pt1 | contig 201059 bp, 153 predicted proteins | sample 1570661 | NCBI WGS metagenome assembly OGEO01 (sample SAMEA2582142, study PRJEB24529) | metagenome | biome: Human gut stool | place: China | collected 2011
TATTGTGCCAGGCATTGGGATCATCGTATTGGTTGCTCTCACGCTTGCCCATCATCTGGGCCGGCGAGGAAAACATGTCCAACAGCTTGTTTATGGTGCTCTTTCTAAACATCTGTATTGCGCTTCTTTGATGATACAAATTTACGAAGAATATACCTGATGGCCAAATTAACAAGAAGAATTATATGCTAATCTTACATTATCTGACTTGGACCAAATAAGGGACTTTTTAAAGTGGACTCAACCGTCTTTTCTAAGAAATATAGTCCAATCCTTGTTTTATTTGAAATAATATTTGTACATTTGCAACCGATATACAAATCTTGCATCTCCGAGAGCGATCTCACGAGAGAATTAAATCTAACAAGAACAACTATGGAAGGAATCTTTAGAGACGAAATAGAAGTACGACAGATCGATAAGTTTTTCTGCGCTGAGATGGGTCGGCAGATTCATCGCTATATCAAGGCTATGCATGGCTCACTAACCATGATGGAAAAGTTCGAAGCACGCTTGAAACAGCTTGATATTCCGAAGCGTGAGGATGCTATTGCACGCTATGTCGACTTGAACCGCAAGGTGATCATGTCTCTCGACTGGAGAATGCTTCTGGCCAGAGCCATTGCCAACTATTGCGACTCCTATCCCTATTTTCGCAGTATGATTGCCGACGAGAAGACCATTAAGTTCTATGTCGAGCGCATGAAAAGCAAGTATATCCGCTATCACCAGGTGTTTGAGCAGAACGGAAAATACGGTATCAAGGACCATGAGGGCAATGTGCTGTTAGGGGCTCACTACGATTTCCTGCGCACTCCCTATGTCTATGTCGACGACATGACGATGATGCCAATTATAGCCGAGAAGGATGGAAAGATGGGACTCGTGCTGCCTGACGGAGGCGACACGGTTGTGGTGCCTTTTGAGTATGATGACATCTCGCTCCGCGACGAAGAGCCATGGTTTGAACTGACAAAATCAGGCACTACGACATTGTGGCCTGAATAAAAAATATCGATGAAATCGGGTAAAATTGCAGGTTTATTAGTTTTAATCTTCCTCCTGTGGACACTGCTTTTTGTAGCACAGAAGCCGTTTTTCTTACTTTTTTATGGGGGATTCAGCCATCTGATGCCCGTGATTTGGCATGGTCTGCCTTTGGATTTCAGCATGTCGGGGTATCTTACGGCATTGCCGGCCATGCTTATTCTGCTTGGCAGCCTCCCCGTTATCCGCAGCCGAAGACCGTTTAAGACTATAGAGGTCGTTGTAAAAGTCTATTTTGGTTTGGCCGCAATGTGCTATTCTTTAGCCTTTGTCTCTAATATAGCCCTCTATGGCTATTGGCGCTTTCCCTTGGACTCCACTCCGATTTTCTTTGTCACATCATCTCCAGCGGCTGCTATGGCCAGCGTAGAGTGGTGGCAGCTTTTATTGGGATTGCTTGCCATAGGCCTCACGGCTTGGGGCGTCTGTCACCTCTTCACGCTTCTCTTCCGTCGCTTTGCATGGCAAGAAACCACATCGTGGCGTCAGAGCCTGCTCATGCTGCTCTTCTGTGGTTTTCTCTTCTTTCCCATCCGTGGCGGCGTCAGCGTCGCGACGATGAACACGGGACAGGCTTATTTCTCTTCGAATCAGGAGCTCAACCACGCGGCTGTCAACCCGCTCTTTTCCTTTATGGAGAGCGCTACCCATCAAACCGATTTTTCCAAAGAATATCGATTGATGGACGACCGTCAGGCTCACAAGGTGTTTGCGAGCTATAATCAGTCTCTTGCCTATGACAGCGCACATCTCAGCATCATCCGCCGTGAGACAGCTCAGCCCGATATTTACCTGATCATCATGGAGAGCTTCTCCGACACCATCATGCATGTGCCGCATGTCACCCCCATGCTCAACCACATCAAGCATGAGGGCGTGTGGTTCTCACGCTTCTATGCCAATAGCTTCCGCACCGACCGCGGACTCGTGTCAAACCTGCTCGGGGTGCCCGCACCATCGACAATCAGTTTGATGAAGTTCCCGCGCAAGACCTCTCTGATGCCTTCATTGGCCGCGCAGTTGGTGAAGCATGGCTATGCGACACATTACTATTATGGCGGTGACGCGGATTTCACCAACATGCGCTCGTTCCTTATCAATCAAGGATTTATGAATCTTACTGAGGCCCATGACTTTCCCGTGACCGACAGACTCAGTAAATGGGGAGTACCCGACCACTTGGTGTTTCAAAGAGTCGAGAAAGACCTCACCGAAAGCCACAGCACCCGCCCCACCTTCCGCGTCATTCAGACTTCCAGCTCTCATGAGCCTTTCGATGTGCCCTTCCATAGGTTGAGCGACAAGAAACTCAATGCCTTTGCTTATAGCGATGACTGTATCGGTCGCTTTGTCGAATGGCTCAAGAAAACTAATCGCTGGAACCGCAGTCTCGTGGTGCTGATTCCCGACCATCTTGGCGCATGGCCCGACGATATCGACAATTTCTCGTTTGGGCGTTTCCATGTGCCGATGCTTTGGACGGGCGGCGCCCTGTCTTCCACGAAGAGAGTCATTGACTTCTATGGATCACAGCAGGACATTACAGCCACTTTGTTGGGTCAACTGGGCTATGACCACAGCATGTTTCCGTTCAGCAAGGACTTGCTCGACCCAAAGGAGCCCCACTATGCGTTCTTCATGATGAACGATGGCTTTGGGCTGGTTGACGATCATGGCTCGATGATCTATGATTTCAATCGCAATGCTGTCGTCAAATCCAAAGGTTCATCATCACTGTATGAGCAACGAGGAAAAGCCATTACGCAAGTGCTTTTTGACTACATAGCACGACTGAAATAAAGACAAGAAAAAAATAGGAGTCAAACAGGTAAATTCCCTTTCTGATATAAATAAAGGCGGAAGTCCCTATGAAGGACTTCCGCCATCTTTTATTTTTATGATTACTACCAAGATTTATTTGAATCTTGAATAGATTACACTCAACTTGATGGGACTGTTCTGACCTGTACCCTTAGCCAGTCGCGTGCTGGTTAGCGACATATCGTTGGCAACTTTCGTCGTGACAATGGATGTCTGGCCAGTGTAGCTGGAGTAAGTGCTTGTGGTGTTCACCTCAACGGGTATCAGAACGATCTTGTTCCAGTTGCTACTGCGTTTCGCTTTATCCACATTCTTCATCGCTGTGACCAAAGAAGCAATGTTGGAGTAGATATAGCTGTTGTCACTGCTGTTTGTCCATGATGCTACATACGAGGTCTTGTTGTTGTCGATCTCGTTGTTCTCAAAGAAGCTGCGGATGGAGTCTTTCGGAATGAGCAGCACCTTCCTCGGAGCGTCAAAGGCATATTCGCTGGTGGAGGTGTTGTTCAGTCTTGGCACCACGAGCTGCGCAGAGGTGATGATGTCGCTTTCGTGACCCTTGGTGATGTCGTCGACAGGCAATGTCATCTCGGTGTAGATACCGGCAGGAGTCTTCAGATAAGTGCAACTCTGATCAGCCACTAATTTCTCGAGCGTCGATTTGTCGTTCGTGATCGTTGTGGTCTGCAACACTTCTTCAGTGCCCCAGAAAGAGGTCACATTTTGGAAGATGGTATCTTTCTTCACAGTGACAGCCTCACCGTTGACGGAGTCAGTTTCTGTGTACTGATCCTTCTCATGGTAGTAGACATTGAGCTGTGAGTCACTGATATAGGCCATATTACCCAATCCACCTACATTCTTGAAGAAGAATCCGGGCACCACATGATTGCGGAAGGTGTAAGCATTCTTGAAATATTCAGGATGCTCATAGTAAGTCTCCAGCACGTAGGTACCGTAGTTGCTGTATACCTTGCCGTTCTTGTCGGTGTAAGGCTGGTTGAACTTAATTGTGATATACGGTGTATATTTGCTGCTGTCTCTGACATTCTTGGTCAAGTTGTAGTCGATGAGACTATATACCTTCGTAGCTTGGGCACCGTTTTTTCTCACCAATCCTTGCTCCAAAGGATCGAAATTGCTATAGTAGCTGCGATCCTCGTTCATTGTCTGACCCATCTCCATCGCCTTCAGCTTCATGGTGCGGGTAGAGTCGCCGTAGAAGTCTTTATAGAACAAGCGAAGTTCGCAGGAGTCTGCGTTAACGAGCCCTGCCTCAAGTTTGCCTTGGGCATTACGACCATAGAGATTGCTTTTGTCGGGGAACTTGTAGTTCTCAAGGCAAGTGAACTGAGCCATGAAATCACCGGTGATATATGCACCGGTCTCAGGGTCTCGCACCTTACCAATATAACCCGTCAGCGAGTTTGACAAGACCGAATCGGCCATTATGGAGTTGCTGGAAATGTCGAACGACGCGGTACCGACCTCCACTGCATCCGTGAGATTGGAGAGCGAGGAGCCAATAGTATCCGTCGTATCGTCGCAGGCTGCGAAAGCAACAGCAGCTGTGAAGAGCGCAACTAAATACTGTATTTTCATGAGAAAATTATATTCCTAAGATGTTGTTGTAAAAAGTCTTGTAAGCTTGTACATAGTCATCGCCTGGATAGTTGAGAATGGGCTTTTGCTTATCCTTGGCATACTGCAGCAAGACTTTGCTGGCCTCTTTTCCTGCCTCCACGACACCATCACTGTAGTCAATAGCGAGCTTACCCAATTCGGTGTAGTCGAAGTGGTCGGCATAGGGTTCGAGCAGGTCGGGAGTGGCATTGCGGAATTCCACGCACTGCTTGAAATTAGTGCCGAAAGGCTTCTTGAAGTTCATGTTGAAAAGCGATGTCACCACCTTGGCATTAGCGAAGGAGGGATCGTCGTGATATGCTGTCTTGATATACAAAGGCACGACACCAGCCATCCAGCCTTGGCATTGGATAATATCCGGGGTCCAGCGCAGCTTCTTGACAGTCTCTAAGACACCACGTGCAAAGAAGATCGCACGCTCACCGTTGTCGGTAAACTCCTCACCGCTCTCGTCCTCGGTCATGGTGCGGCGGCGCTGGAAATAGTCCTCATTGTCGATGAAGTAAACCTGCAGACGCGAAACAGGGATGCTGGCTACCTTGATGATCAGCGGATGGTCGGTGTCATCAATAATCAAGTTGAGTCCTGACAGCCGGATGACCTCATGCAGTTGTCCCCGCCGCTCGTTGATATTTCCCCACTTTGGCATAAAAGTACGGATCTCGAATCCATTCTCTTGGATCTTCTGTGGCAAGTTGCGTCCCATTGTCGCCATCTCAGAGGTGGGAACGTAGGGAACCATTTCTTGATTAATGAATAAAACCTTCTTTTTGACCATTACGCAATAATCTATAATATATTCCGTGCAAAGTTACGAAAAAATACTATAAAAAACGATGGTTTTACATCAATTAAGGGTATTAGATCGCATTTTAAGCACTATATGGGAGCCAAAACGCTTCTTTCTGAAAGATTTCAATAGGATTTTATAAGTAAGTGAAACAGGCAGAAGAGAAAAGGAGAGCCACCCTTCAGCGGCTCTCTTTGACAACTGATGCGGTGATTGGTGGTTACTGATAGAACGATAACGACAATATCAATTACTCGACGACAACGAGCGGATCGTCCTCCATGACGCTCTGACCCACCTTCACACAGATAGCTTTCACCGTGCCGTCTTTTTCAGCCTCGATGTTATTGGCCATCTTCATGGCTTCGAGCACCAGCAGGGCATCACCGGCTTTGACCTCGTCACCAACTTTGACGTTGACAGCTGTGATCGTACCCGGCAGCGGAGCCTTGATAGCATTGGCTGTGTTGCCAACAGGAGCTGAAGAGGGCTCGTCGGCAGCATCAGCAGCCACGGGTTTACCCAACTCCACCTTCTTCTTCTCAGGCTCAGCAGGCTTCTCCATGCCAACTTCGAATGATTCGCCGTTGACCTTGACTTGGGCCATGCTCTTCTCCTCGTCAACGTTGTCGATCTCTACGTTATAGACCTTACCGTCTATGGTATATTTAAATTCTTTCATGTCTTTGAATTATGGTTTAGCTGTGAATGACAAGAACTTAGCATTCCAAAGCGTATGCTTGGGACGAATGGTAATCACGCCGGACTCCTTGTCATGAACGTTGTTGCCCTGATACTCATAGAGTGCCATGGCAATGGCAGCATATATATTCTTATCCATCTTCGCTATATTGAAAAGTTTGATTACATCGGCATGCAGCCATGCTTCTTGGCGGGAAGATTCTGGCGCTTGTGAGCCAGTTGGGCCAAGCCGCGGCAGATGCGGAAGCGGGTGTTGCGGGGCTCGATGACATCGTCGATATAGCCGAACTGAGCTGCCTGGTAAGGATTGGCGAAGGCCTCAGTGTACTCGTCTTCCTTCTCAGCCAAGAAAGCCTTGACGTCGCCACCTTCTTCCTTGATCTTCTTGGCTTCCTTGCCACAAAGCACAGCAACGGCACCACTGGCACCCATCACAGCGATCTCGGCAGTAGGCCATGCAAAGTTGAGGTCTGCACGAAGCTGCTTGCAACCCATCACGATGTGTGAACCACCATAGCTCTTGCGCAGGTTGATGGTAATCTTTGGCACTGTGGCCTCACCGTAAGCGAAGAGCAACTGAGCACCGTGGAGGATGACAGCGTTGTATTCCTGACCTGTACCCGGAAGGAATCCCGGAACATCCACCAAGCTGACGATAGGAATGTTGAAGGCATCGCAGAAGCGTACGAAGCGCGCACCCTTGCGGCTGGCGTTGACGTCGAGCACACCGGCGTAGGCAGCTGGCTGATTGGCTACGATGCCAACGCTCTGACCATTGAAGCGCGCAAAACCAGTGATGATGTTCTTGGCAAATTTAGGCTGCACCTCAAAGAAGTCACCGTTGTCTGTAATGGCCTTGATGACCTTATACATGTCATAAGCCTTGTTAGGATCGTCGGGCAGAATGTCATTGAGCAGATCCTCCTTGCGGTCGATAGGATCGGTGCACTCCACGCGAGGAGCCTCCTCGGTGTTGTTGGAAGGGATATAGCTCAACAGGGTACGAATCTGCTGCATAGCCTCTTCTTCTGTCTTGGCTGTGAAACTGGTCACACCGCTTTTTCCGGCATGTACGCTCGCACCACCCAGATGCTCAGCATCAATATCCTCACCGGTGACGGTCTTCACCACCTTCGGACCTGTCAGAAACATATAGCTGGTTCCTTCGGTCATCACGATGAAGTCGGTCAATGCAGGAGAATAAACGGCACCACCGGCGCAAGGACCCATGATCGCACTGATCTGCGGGATGACACCGGAAGCCAATATGTTGCGTTCGAAGATCTCACCATATCCGGCCAAGGCGGAAATGCCCTCCTGAATACGTGCGCCGCCAGAGTCGTTCATGCAGATGACAGGAGCGCCATTGGTCATGGCCATATCCATCACCTTGCAAATCTTCTGAGCCATTGTCTCGGACAAAGAGCCACCATTGACTGTGAAGTCCTGAGCATAGACATAAACCAAACGACCATCAATCGTTGCAGAACCTGCGACGACACCATCGCCGAGGAACTGCTTCTTTTCCATGCCGAAGTTGTGGCAACGATGGAGTTTGAACATATCATACTCTTCAAAGCTGCCATTGTCTACCAACATGTCGATGCGCTCACGGGCTGTGTATTTGCCACGTGCATGCTGCTTGTCAATTGCCTTCTGGCCACCGCCCAAGCAAGCCTGCTCGCGCTTCTCGACGAGCTCCTTAATTTTCTCTGTTTGTTTGCTCATAGTTATCTTTATTGGATTTTGTGCAAATAAGTATTTCTTTTATATCAGACTGCAAAGTTACTAAAATTAACCGATATAGCTACCAATGCCATGTAAAATGTTGTGAAAGGGCTATGATTACATGCCGATTAGATGCAGAACCGTTTGGTAATATTGCCATAAGCGTCGATGCGACGGTCTCTGAAGAATGGCCACCAGCGACGCACCTGCTCGCTGTGGTGTAGGTCCACATCAACGATCAGACTCTCTTCTTCCTGATTGGAAGCACGATAGAGCAGCTCACCCTGAGGACCGGTTACGAAACTCGATCCCCAAAACTGTATGCCATGGGTAAGCCCTGATGGATCAGGCTCATAACCCACGCGATTGACGGTTACGACGGGCAGCCCGTTGGCAACAGCATGTCCCCGCTGTACGACTGTCCACGCCTCTCGCTGGCGCTCTTGCTCCTCCTTGGTGTCAGAGGATTCGTAGCCAATGGCAGTGGGATAGATGAGCAAGTCGGCATCCTGCATGGCCATCAGTCGTGCTGCCTCCGGATACCACTGATCCCAACACACTAAAACACCCAAAAAACCGACTGAGGTCTTAATAGGGCGAAAACCAAGATCACCGGGGGTGAAATAGAACTTCTCATAGTAGGCGGGATCATCGGGGATATGCATCTTACGATAGATTCCTGCGATAGAGCCGTCGGTCTCCATCACGACAGCTGTATTGTGATAGAGTCCTGGCGCGCGACGCTCAAAGAGCGAGGTGACGATCACTACGCCGTTGGCCTTCGCCAATTGACCGAAGAACGCCGTTGACGGTCCGGGGATGGGCTCTGCCAAATCGAAGTTGTCGACTTTCTCCTCTTGGCAGAAGTAAAGCGTATTGTGAAGCTCCTGGAGTACGATGAGTTTGGCACCCTTTTGAGCTAAGTCGTTGACTTTCTCTGCGAGTCGCTTCATGTTATCGCTCTTGTCAGCAGTATTGTGCTGTTGTATGATTCCTATTTTCATCTTCGTATGAATTAGTTCTATGATTTTTCTACTTCTCCTAAGCAGTAATGTGTAAGTTTTTGTCCTATTTCAGACTTTCCTTTGGTAACTGCATCGTCAGACAGTGCAATGAGCCATGCTGTCGAATCACGGTGAAAGCATCAATGCCAATGATGTCATAGCTGGGGAAGGCTTGACCAATGGTAGCAAGGGCAGCCGAGTCACAATTGGGCTGCTGATAAGTGGGAACGATGACAGCCCCGTTGATAATCACAAAATTGGCATAAGTGGCCGGGAGCCGTTCCTCGTCATCATAGATGGGGCGCGGAGATGGGAGCGGTATCAGGCGATAATGCTTTCCATCAGCGTCTCTCAAAGTCCTCAACTGATTTTCGAGTGCCTTCAAATCTGCATATTGCTCGTCTTGTGGATCGTCACACGCTATATATAATAAGGTGTGGTCAGGAGCCATGCGTACAATCGTGTCAATATGTCCGTCAGTATCGTCGCCCTTCAGGCTGCCATAATCTACCCAAAGAATGCGTTTAGCACACAACCGTTTTTGCAGTTGCATCTCAATGTCTTCCTTGGTGAGTGGTTGATTGCGGTGAGGAGACAACAGACATTGGCTGCTGGTGAGGATTGTGCCCATGCCGTCGCTTTCTATTGAGCCACCCTCCAACACAAAGTCGGTATTATCGTCCCAACCACAGTCAAAGACTTGTTGGCCATACAGCTGCCGGGTGATCGTGTTGTCATTCTCCCAACGGAATTTCTCACCCCAGCCATTGAACTTGAAGTCCAGGATCTTGTTTCTTTTTGTTGCGTCAGACGCAATCAAGGTAATAGGGCCGTGATCACGTGCCCACGTATCGTTGATGCTGCACTGATAGATATTCACACGTGTTAATGCCGGCTCGCTCAGATGGCTTTGAAGCAGAGACCGAGTCTCAGCGGCATCTGAGGCTGCGATGACAACACGTTCGTATTTGGTGATGACCTTTACGAGCTCTATATAAGTCGAGATAATATCCTTGAGATAGGGCTGCCAATCGGTTGTTGCATCGGGCCAGGTAAGCTGGATGGCATCTTGCGGCTCCCACTCAGCGGGTAATCTGTATCGTGTTTTCATATTTACTTCTTGATTTCAGTCGAAGAACATTACGTGTCTGCTACTTCCATGAGACTGTATTTGTTCTTCATGATTCTGTTATAAATGTTTTTGATCCATAGATGATGAGTAGCTATAAAGCCACACCCTATGGCCATCATCACGCACCACGAAACTCGCTCTGTCAAGGCGTTCTGTAGGACATTGATGAGAAACATAGGAATGACGAAGGCTAAAATCATCAGAAGCATCGTCACGTAGTTGGAGTTGGTGTAGCCGATGAATTTCTTGTTAAGAGGGAGTCGCTGCTTGTTGTAGACAGCAATCTGCATCAAGAGAAAATACTGCACGCCGGCTGTAAACACGGCATAGGAAACGACCATCAGTAAAGACCATTTGCCGATGATGACTATGGGCAACATCATCACAAACGGTACCACCATCAACAGACATGCAAAATAGTATTTGGCAGTCAGCAGGCTGAGCAGACTCTCTTTATGCACCATCAAGCAGGAGATATAGTTGCGCTCATAGGACATTGTCCGCGTAAGAAGCATACCACCGTAAACAATGAAATCATAGATGCACCAAAAGTTGGTCATGAAGGCATCGTCATAAACGGTTGATACGGTGATCAATAAACTGATAAAAACCACAATGACTGACGCAGAAAGAAACAACTTTCTTGGTCCTTTATTGCGAAGAAGTGATTTGAATTCCAACTTGAGGTATTCTCCCACCAAACCATATTTACTGAGTGCAGAAAGTCCTGGCAGCATATGGAAGGACTGACGCTTTTGCTTTGTCAGTTCTGTCCAAACAGCGTGATACTGGATCTTGGCATTGACCACAATCAGTAGTATTAGCAAAGCCAAAGCAGCAAGGTGGGGTAGGAGGCTCCCTTCATCGAGCAGACTACCGACGGAAGCGTAGAATTCCATCATGTGATCGATATTGCCACTTAACAGCCAAGGCAGGAAAAGCAGAAGTCCTACTGCAATAGGCAGAAGCCACCATAGCATATTCTCGATGACCAAAGTTCTGACGATCGCATACCACTGGCTGTCAACCATAATGAGGATCCACCATAGCAAGAGAAAGGACAGGGCAGGCGCAAGACCGTAGGGAAAGACTACTGCCATCAGACAGTAGGGCAAGAAGAGAAAAAGCCAAATGACACAAGTGGGTGAAAATAGCGACCGGAGAACAAAGCTGTCGATGAGGACGTGTGTGGGAATGGGTAACAACACGTAGGGCTTTACTAAATGGGAAGGGGTGTTCTGCAAAAAGAAACGGCCAAAGAAATCAGCAATCAGCACAAAAACCGATACACCCATAAAAAATTCCAAAGACGTGTGTCCACGTTCTTCTCTTACTGCGAGTGCCATAAGCACAGCTAAAAAGACGAGATAAGCTGCCAACAGTAGTCCTGACACAGCCATCATCCACTTAGCTGTGCGGTTGGAAGAGAATAAGGGGGATCGCCGCTCAGCCAACCAACGATGATGACTGAGCAGACGATAATAAAATAGAAATTGGCGGGGTGGTATCATCGCTCTAATGAAATTAATTTATGTATGGTCTACGGTTACTGTCGCATTAGATCAATATTTGTGCTATCTAAGGTCAATGACCTCTGCCTTGGGGAAATCCTTTGCATGGAAAGTGAACATGATCGTCGGCAGATTCTTTGCCTTGAAGTTGGAAATGGTGATTGTTGACCAAGTGTTTCCCTCACGCATCTTCACCACAGAAGGCTGATAGGTGCGGGCGTTGACTGTCAGATACATTTCACTGACTGACCGCTGGCGATTGGTGGCTGTGAGATGAATCACATAATTGACCCCTTTCCTCGTCATTCCCATCTTATAACCTTGCTTATACATGGTGATGAAAGCATATGGATTCATGCGCATGCGCTGAGCCTCAGTCGGAGTGGTGACGTTCACCTCGTTGGTCTTTTTCATCAGTGTCCACTGGGTCCTGCCATTATACCATACAATGGCCTTCGGCGTATGGGCATAAAACATGCTACCTTTGATAGCAATGGAACCAGAGGTCTTACCAATCTTCGGACTGGAGATGGAGAAGTTGGCCGAAGCACCACCTTTTCGTCCTACCAAGGCGGCAGTACGGTCGAGTACTTTACGAGCCTGTGCAGCATTTTGTGCGAAAGCACCGAGGCTCATCACCATCATTAACGTAATGAATAACAATTTCTTCATGCCGTATATTCTTATTATAATTCAATATCAAAGACTTATTCCCTCTATCAGGTGTCGGAGTAGATAGTACCTATGGACGTCATGTCAAACGTCCAGGTGTCATCCATTGTGAATCTGCTGCAAACGCTGTGCGAGACTGTTCTCGTCGGCTATAAGCACTTCACGCGGTTTAGAGCCTTGCGCCTCTCCCACGATACCAGCCTTCTGCAACTGATCCATCAGTCGTCCGGCACGGTTGTATCCGATTGAGAACCGGCGCTGGATCATGCTGGTAGAACCCTGTTGCGTGAGAACTATTGCTTTCGCAGCCTCATCGAAATAAGGATCCAAAGAGCGCACATCGGCACCTCCAACTCCAGTTTCGCCGGAAGTGGCATTAGGATCATCAGGCTCCGGCAACTCCATGGGATCAAGTGGGCCGGGCTGATCGGCGATGAAATCATTTACAGCTTCGATCTCAGGAGTATCAATGAACGCGCACTGCACACGCACTGGATCACCACCAGAAAGGAACAGCATATCACCTTTTCCTACCAGCTGATCAGCACCAGTGCGGTCAAGAATCGTACGGGAGTCGATCTGAGAAGCTACGCGAAAGGCCATACGACCAGGGAAGTTGGCTTTGATGTTACCGGTGATGATCTTAGTCGTCGGGCGCTGGGTGGCGATGATCATGTGAATGCCAACCGCACGAGCCAACTGGGCAATACGTGCAATAGGTAACTCGATCTCTTTTCCGGCCGTCATAATCAAATCACCAAACTCGTCGATGATAACCACGATATAAGGCATATACTCGTGTCCGTCGGTGAGTGAGAGCCGATGATGGATGAACTTGTCGTTGTATTCCGTGATCTTCTTCACGCCGGCCCGTTTCAGCAAATCATAGCGATGATCCATAAGCTTGCAAAGAGAGTTGAGTGTTCGGACTACTCTTTGAACGTCTGTGATGATGGGTTCATCCTCATTCTCTGGCAGTGCAGCCATATAATGCGGAGCAATCTTATTATAGATGCTAAATTCCACCTTTTTGGGATCCACCAAGACGAACTTCAGCTCATTTGGGTGTTTCTTATATAAAAGAGAGGTGATGATTGCATTGAGACCAACAGATTTACCCTGTCCGGTCGCTCCAGCGACAAGCAGGTGAGGTAGTTTAGCCAAATCAACCATGTACACCTCATTTGTAATAGTCTTGCCAAGTGCCATCGGCAGTGCCATCTTTGTCGTTTGGAATTTCTTGGTATTCAATACGCTCTCCATCGAGACGATCTGAGGATTTTTGTTTGGCACCTCAATGCCAATCGTTCCTTTACCAGGGATAGGTGCGATGATTCGGATGCCAAGAGCTGCCAAGCTCAGCGCGATGTCGGCCTCAAGTCCACGGATCTTGCTGATTCTCACACCTTCGGCCGGTGTAATCTCATAGAGCGTGACTGTAGGACCAACGGTAGCGTTGATCTTGCTAATTTGAACGCCAAAACTGTTGAGCACCTCCACGATGCGGGCATTGTTGGCCTTGATCTCATCCATGTCAATGACTGGTCGACTGGAGTATTTCTTCAGCAGATCGCACGACGGAAATTTATAGTGAACGAATGGTTCCCATGGATTGATAGGCGTGTTAAGGTCGTAATGCTCACCAACCTGACCGCTGCTGGCTTTTTCTTCCTCACCATTTTTCACCACCACGCTGTCGATCTTTTCTGGGCTCACTTGTTCAGCGTTGGTAACATGGGGTTCAACAGATATAGGAGCTTGTACCGGTTTAGGACTGAACTGAGACATGTCAGTCAAATCAACAACATTACCAGAGTTGCTTTGAGTGCCCTCGTCTTTAGTCTCATTATCAATCTCATTATCAGAGGCTTCACTTGCAGCAGCGTCTACTTGGTACTCGTCATTGTTTGCGCCTTCCTCCTCATTTCCGTCCATATCTCGGTTGGTGACCGTGAATTTCACTTTCTTAGTCACATATTTCAGCGGATTCATCGCCTTTCTGATCACTGTGATTGTCTCAGAAGTGAGATAAGTCAAGAAGCTGACGGCAACTATCAGAAGAATCGCTGTCAATCCCGGAGCACCGACAACATTCTCTAAATGCTCCACAACAAAAGCACCATGCTGTCCACCGGGGTTAAAGATGCTGTCGCCCATAATAGGAGTAAGGAACTTGGAAAAGGTAACAGACAACCAAACCATCACGATGGTCAGGCACAGAAACCACTTCCAAAGGTTCACCTCAAGGACGTGCATTAGCTTTAAGCCTACCAAAATGATAAAGGAAGGAATCAAAAAAGCAGGAAGGCCAAAGTTCACCGAGATGAGGTAATAGGACAAGAGAGCACCTGCCGAACCGCATGTATTTGTGAATACATGCATGTTGTTCAGCCATTCTCCCGGTCTCATATTCTCCAAAGTGCTCTGATCGGCAGATCCCGTTGAAAAAAACGAAACCATGGCAATAATCATGTAAATGGATAATGCCAAAAGGATAAACCCTAAAAAGAAATCAGTCGTCTCACTCTCAAATATATGTCGAAAGCCAACCGCCTCGCCAAATGTTTTTGGCTTGCGCTCAGATTTTTTTCTTGCCATTTTCTGTCTATTGATGATGATATATGCAAAATTAGTGTTTTTTGCTGGAATGGCAAAACAAAACTGCTCCAAGTTTTTATTTTTTGAACAATCATTGAAAAAAATATGGAGTTAATGAATGTCGTCTCACTTCTTTTTTATAATTTTGTAAACAATAAGCATTGCTACGTTCACAATGAAGAAAAAGTTATACAGTAAATTCGACAAGAAAGAGATTTCTGAGTTACCGCGAGTGTCCTTCCCCGGACGCATTATCACGATCATCTCTCCGGGTGAGGCTGATAAGGCAGTGGATTATCTTCTCTCCATGAACATTCTTGGGGTTGACACCGAAACCAAGCCAGCCTTTCATCGTGGAGAGCATCATCGCGTAGCATTGCTCCAAGTATCCACACATGACACTTGTTTCTTGTTCCGCCTCAACCGCATTGGCATCACCCCGTCGATTAAGCGATTGTTGGAGGACAAAACAGTTAAAAAAATTGGTCTTTCTTGGCATGATGACATCCACATGCTTCAAGACAGGGAAGCCTTTACCCCCGGTCTCTTTATTGATTTGCAAGATTTAGTTCCACTGTTGGGTATAAAGGACTTAAGTCTGCAAAAACTCTATGCCAATATCTTTCATAAAAAAATATCTAAACGGCAAAGGCTTTCAAATTGGGAGTCACCACAGCTTGATGATAAGCAGAAGCAGTATGCTGCCATTGATGCTTGGACTTGTGTCTTACTTTATGAGGAAATGGAAAGGCTGCTCAAAACCAAGGACTATGATCTCATTGTGGTTCCGGAGCCGGAGCCAACTGTGAATGACAAAAGTAACGATTCAGCTAACAAAAGTAAAGATGATGTTGAGACAAAGGAAGTTGAAGAAAATATAAATTTGATGGACTACACAAACCAAGAAAATAAAAGTTCATCAGTGAATAAAAGGGAGAGCTCTTCTAAGAAAAGAGTTCGCAAACCAAGAAAAACAATTAAAAACGATAGACATGTATAAGAATATATACTTAAAGAAAGGCAAGGAAAGTTCATTGGAACGGTTCCATCCATGGATCTTCTCTGGGGCAATCCATCACATGGACGAGGACATTGCGGAAGGTGATTTTGTAAGGGTGATCTCTGCTTCTGGCGATTTCATCGCTGTCGGGCACTATCAGATCGGTAGCATCGCCGTTAGGGTGCTATCGTTTCACGACATCACGATCGACGGTGAATTCTGGGAAAAACGGTTATCCTCCGCATTGACCATGCGTCAAAGTGTAGGCATCGCTGATAATCCTCAAAACAATACTTATCGTTTGGTTCATGGCGAGGGTGATAACCTTCCAGGACTCGTGATAGACTGCTATGGTTCGACTGCCGTGATGCAGGCTCATAGTGTTGGAATGCATGTTTGCCGCAAAGAAATCTGCAAGGCGTTGGTGAAGGTGATGCAGCACCGCGTAAAGAATGTTTATTATAAAAGCGAGACGACATTGCCGTTCAAAGCAGAACTTGGACAGGAGAACGGATTTATTTATGGACAGACCGATGACAATATTGCTGTTGAAAACGGACTGAAGTTTCATGTCGATTGGTTGCGTGGTCAGAAGACAGGATTCTTTGTGGATCAACGTGAAAACCGAGCTCTATTGGAGCATTACGCTAAGGGTAAGAGCGTCCTGAACATGTTCTGCTACACAGGCGGATTTTCTGTCTATGCAATGCGTGGCGGTGCAAAGATGGTTCACTCTGTGGACAGTAGTGCTAAAGCCATTGAGTTGACAAACGAGAATATAGAGCTCAACTTCCCTGGCGATACCCGTCATGAAGCTTACTGCGACGATGCTTTTAAATACCTTGACGAGCATGATGATCAATACGATCTGATCATCCTTGACCCTCCTGCTTTTGCCAAGCATCGAAGTGCGCTGCATAATGCGCTCAAGGGATATACAAGGCTGAACGTCAAAGGTTTGCAACGTATCATGCATGGCGGTATCCTTTTCACTTTCAGTTGTTCGCAGGCCGTGACGAAAGAGAATTTCCGGAATGCCGTCTTTACCGCGGCAGTACAGTCGGGTCGCAAAGTACGTATCCTGCACCAACTTCATCAACCCGCTGACCATCCTATCAACATCTATCATCCCGAAGGTGAGTATCTGAAGGGTTTGGTTTTGTATGTGGAATAGACACGTATTAAGTATTAACATGAGAAAAGATAATTGTTTTACCGATTTCATCGAGAATTATATAAGCCGTTATGAGTTGTTGTCTCACAACGGCTTTTATCTTGTGGCGCTTTCGGGAGGTCCGGATAGTGTAGCTTTGATGCTGACACTCAAAGATTTGGGTTACCATGTCGATGCAGTTCATTGCAACTTCCATCTGCGAGGAGCCGAAAGCGATCGCGATGAGGGCTTCTGCGTCGAACTGTGTAAGAAATACCAAACTCCGCTTCACCGTATTCACTTTGACACCAAAGCTTATGCCAAGCTGCATCACCAATCGATAGAAATGGCTGCTCGAGAACTGCGTTATCACTATTTTGAGCTGTTGCGTAAAGACATTCAAGCCGATGCCATTTGTGTGGCTCATCATCGTGATGATCAAGTGGAGACAGTGTTACTTAATCTCATTCGTGGAACAGGGTTAAGGGGACTAACAGGGATGAGACCCAAAAACGGGCGTATAGTCCGGCCTTTTCTTGGCATTAGTCACCAAGATATTCTTGACTACTTGCTTCACCAGCATCAGGACTACGTCATCGACAGCACAAACCTCGAAAGAGAAGCGCAACGCAACCAGCTAAGATTGGACATCATACCTCTGATGGAAAAAATCAATCCTGAAGTCAAAGCTAACATCGCACGTGCCGCAGACATCCTAACAGAAGTAAAAGAATTCGCCGACCAACAGATGGATTCTATCATTCACTCTTGCCTTGAAGGAGGTAGCTATAAGTTCTCTGCTATCAAAAACACTGGTCATGGCAAACTGATTCTGTGGCACATATTATATAATAAGGGCTTCAACCGTCAACAAATTGAGGAAATCAACGCCTGCTCTGAAACGAGCAGACATTGGCTTTCTGACAAATATGTGGTTTGCTTGGAGAAAGACAGCCTTTCTGTCGTCGAAAAGGACAAATGGCTGATGGAGCTTCCCTCTATGCGTATTCCGGAATGCGGCACCTATTTCTACTCGGCTTTGGGAAAAGACATCATGAAGCTACGATTAAAGGAAGTCGTTGCAGATGCTCTTGTCATTGACAAGCATCCACAATTTGCTTTTCTTGACGCTGTTAAAGTTCATTTTCCACTTACATTACGTCCAGTCAAGAAAGGGGACCGCTTTGTCCCTTTTGGCATGAAAGGATCTAAGCTGGTCAGTGACTTTATGAATGATCTAAAACTGCCTATGATTGATAGAAAACAGCAATTAGTAGTTGTTGACAATCAAGACACTTTACTTTGGGTTGTTGGCAGAAGGGTTGATAATAGAGTTGCTGTAGGCTTAAATACTCAAAAAGTTATCATTATGGAGCAAATTTAACACGATTTTTATATCAATACTACCGCCATATCAATATTTTTAATTATATTTGTCATCAAATAGAAGAGAGGGTCAAAAAGCGATACTCTCCATAACGTATAAGACAATCATCAATAAAAATATCTTCTATGTTTACCGACACTGACAAACAACAAATTGAGAAGCGGGGAATGACAGTCGCTCAAGTTGAGCATCAGCTTGAGCAGATTAAAAACGGATTTCCCTATCTGCGCCTAAAATCTACGGCGGCAGTTGGCCAAGGGATCTCTGCACTCAGTGATGCTGAGCAGCAAGAAGCAGAGAATGCTTGGGAAGAGTATAAGAACGAGGGACATACGGTGGTGAAATTTGTTCCTGCATCGGGTGCTGCCAGTCGTATGTTCAAGAACATGTTTGCTTTCCTCAACGCAGATTATGACACGCCTCAGACCGACTTCGAAAAGACATTCTTTGCTGAGATCAAAAAGTTTGCTTTCCGTGAGGCTTTGTGCGACGCTTGCAAGAACAATACGGGGAAAAGCATTATGCAACTGATTCATGCCGGAGACTATAAAGCTGTTGTCCGGAATCTCTTGATGCCAGAAGGCTTAAACTATGGTCAACTGCCTAAAGGCTTGTTGCAGTTCCATGAAGACGAAGAAGGTGTCCGTACGCCTATGGAAGAGCACCTGGTAGAGGCAGCTTTATATGCCAGCTCTCAAGGAAGAGCTTTGGTTCATTTCACAGTCTCGCATGACCACCTGCAGCTCTTCGAGCAGAAGGTGGAAGAGAAAAAGACTTATTATGAAAAGAAGTTCAACACTAAACTGGAAGTTAGCTTCTCGGAACAAAAGCCCAGTACAGACACGATAGCTGCCAACCCTGACAACACTCCTTTCCGCAACGACGACGGCTCACTGCTTTTCCGTCCGGGAGGTCACGGTGCGCTGATTGAGAACCTCAACGAAATCAATGCTGATGTCATCTTCATCAAGAATATCGACAATGTTGTTCCTGACCGTTTGAAAGCAGACACGATCAAATGGAAGAAGATCATTGCCGGTGTACTCGTAAAGACTCAGAAGAAAGCTTTCAATTACTTGAAAGACTTGGAGTCGGGACGCTACAACCATCAGAAGCTTGAGGAAATCATTCATTTTGTTCAGCGTGTTCTCTGCTGCCGTCGGGAAGACATCAAAGAGCTGGAAGATGCAGACTTGGTGATCTACTTGAAGAAAAAGCTCAATCGGCCGATGCGTGTCTGTGGTGTCGTGAAGAATGTCGGTGAGCCTGGCGGCGGTCCCTTTCTGGCTTACAATCAAGACGGCACCTATAGTCCTCAGATTCTTGAGAGCAGTCAGATCGACAAGAACAATGCTGAATATATGAAGATGTTCACCTCTGGTACACACTTCAATCCTGTCGATCTTGTCTGTGCTACAAGGGACTTCCAAGGTCATCCCTTCCATCTTCCAGACTATGTTGACGCCAACACGGGCTTCATCAGCTCAAAAAGTAAGAATGGCCGTGAATTGAAGGCTTTGGAGTTACCAGGATTGTGGAACGGTGCCATGAGCGACTGGAATACCATATTTGTGGAGGTACCTTTGGATACTTTCAATCCAGTAAAGACCGTCAACGACCTGCTTAGAGATGCTCACCAAGGGAAATAACCCTTGTCCTTTGTAGCTTCTACAATGTAATAAGGAGAGTTTGCTTGCAGAATAGGGCAGTAGACTCTCCTTCCTATTTATTCATTCTCCTTAAGAAATATCGCTATTCTTGGTCTAATTCAATGGAAAATGATTACCTTTGCATGAGATAAGAAATCATATAATTAAGTTCTTCTTTTAGAAGAAAGTCACAACTCAATAGTTATGAAACAGACAAAGATCGTTTGCTCTATCAGCGACCGTCGCTGTGATGTCGACTTCCTGCGCAAACTGTTTTTTGCAGGAATGAATGTAGTCAGGATGAATACGGCCCACGCAACTCCGGAGGGTATCCGCAATATTATCAGTAACGTGCGTAAGGTCTCACCGCATATTGGCATTCTTATTGATACCAAGGGGCCGGAGGTGCGCACGACAGATGTGCCCGAGCCTATTCAGTATCGGACTGGTGAGGCTGTGAAAATCTTCGGCCGTCCGGAGATGGATACCACACATGATATCATCAATCTTTCTTATGTTGACATCGCTAAGGATGTTAAAGCCGGAGATGACATGCTCTTTGATGATGGCGCCATCGATATGAAGGTGATGGGTATTGAGGGACCGACGATCTACGCAGAAGTGCAGAACGACGGAGTGTTGGGTGCACATAAGAGCGTTAATGTTCCTGGTGAGCACATCGACCTTCCTGCGTTGACCCCCAAGGACAAGCGCAATATTCTTCTGGCAATTGATGAAGATATTGATTTCATCGCCCATAGTTTTGTGCGTTCTGCTGCTGACGTGAAAGCTGTTCAAGATATTCTTGATGAGCATCATTCCGACATAAAGATCATTTCTAAGATCGAGAACCAGGAAGGTGTAGACAATATCGACGAGATCATTGATGCCAGTTATGGTATCATGATTGCACGTGGCGACCTGGGTATTGAGGTTCCTATAGAGCGCATCCCTGGTATTCAGCGTATGATCATTCGCAAATGTGTAGCAAAGCGTAAACCTGTGATTGTTGCGACTCAAATGCTCCACACCATGATCAACAATCCTCGGCCTACACGTGCCGAGGTGACAGATATTGCCAATGCTATCTATTCCAACACAGATGCCTTGATGCTTAGCGGAGAGACAGCATCCGGAAAATATCCTTTGGAGGCTGTTGAGACGATGGCAAGTGTTGCAGAGCAGGCAGAGAAAGACCGTATCTCATTTGGAGAATTAAATAATGTACCTTTGAGTGAGCATTGCACTCAGAAGGAATTCCTGGCACACTCTGCCATAGAGTCTACCCGATTGCTGGGAGTTGCCGGTATTATCACAGACTCCGAAACAGGTGAGACAGCCCGTAACTTGGCAGCATTCCGTGGTTCGAAACCAATTTTGGCTATCTGCTATAAAGAGAAGACACAACGTTGGCTCAACCTTTCCTACGGTGTGACTGCTATCTACCAGAAAGATCACGTGAGCCCTGAGTTTATGTTCATGGCAGCCATCCGTATGCTTCGTCAAAAATGCTATATCAGCAACGATGACAAGATAGCTTATCTCTCCGGTTCTTTTGGAGAAGGTGGTGGCACGACTTTCCTGGAAATCAACCAAGTCAAGAAAGTGTTTGACCGTGAATATCAGTTCCATTTGCCACAGGGACAGAAACAGCAATAATCATCTGTTACTCTCAAGACTGGAGTATCCTACAAGTTCATCTGTTCTACCGCCTACAGGTCGGAAATAAACAAGCATTTGGTAGGAATTCTCAGTCTGATAATAATTACCTTGTGAAGGGGCGGGGCGAAAGGCTCCGTCCCTTTCTTTTTGTAGATATTGATAATTATAGTATCCCTGTTTCAGCCAAAGAGCACGTTCGTAGCATTGCGCAGAATCATTCCACAGCATTTCGTATTGAGAGAGGAAACGGTCTTGTGTCCAATTGCCATTCAAATAGATGGGGTGGGGTGATCGTGGAGCCTTCAATGCGAAATGTACACTGACGTATTCTGTAGTACAGTCATTTTCGTAGTTATCGCTGTTCCTTATATAATAAGCGCCGTCCGCGTCTTTGTCAAAAACATAATTCGGCCGTGGCTCATCGGGCCAAAGCCAGGCTTGATAAGCTTTTCCATCCCAATCAACACGCTCTACACCCATGGCAGGACGGTCTACATCCAATATCTCAAACTTATGATATTCATTACCTCCGTCAAAAATCAAATCCCGGCAGTGGCTCCAGCGCATAGAAGTTGACTGAATATACTGTGGAGCAGGTAAAACAACGGCTTGATCCCATCGCTGGTTTTGCAGGGCAATAACATAAAATTGTTGAAGCGGGTTCGACGCAACGATCGAAGGATAATCTATCTTAGCCTCTAATTGTTGATGACTATTGTTGACGTCAATATCAGTATTTGTAATCAAAGATATTCTCACAGTCACTTTCTGGTCCAAAACCATGAAACAGGCACGAAGTAAGTCTTCATTGGTGTCTTCGTCGTAGACTGTCACACGATAGTTACCACTCAATTTTAGTCGGCAGCGATCATTGGGAATTGTCAGACGATAGTGAGTATAGAGCTGATTGGTATTGATAGACTGCTGGTAGTCTTCAATGGTATTTCCTTCTGCAAAGCCTTCACAATAATCACTCTCAAAGATTTGGGATGAGCGTGACCAGTCCTTTTCGCAATGTTCTATACGATAACAAAGCCGACGATGTTCATGTGTGAGATCGTCAAAAGAGATATTGACTATTTCCCCATTATTTAAACTAATAATCGGCAAGTTACGCCAATCGTCACCGGCTGTTACCTGTAACGTAGCAATCTCATTGCTTAACAATTCATTTTGTTGAGCTTTGGCGCGTCTCCCCCATAGAAAAAAACAGAGAAGAAAAAATAGCAGAGAAATATTGAATCCAAGATCTATTGAAAGAAAAGCCTTTGGATGTTCCATAGCTTATACTGATTTGGAATTTTCAATATTTCTCTGCTTATCAGGTATATAGGGAATAAATTATCCCTTGATAGCAGCTACACCTGGAAGCACTTTGCCTTCGATAGCCTCGAGCATAGCACCACCACCGGTAGATACGTAGCTAACCTTGTCTGCAAGACCGAACTTGTTGATAGCAGCGACAGAGTCACCGCCACCGACGAGAGAATAAGCGCCATTCTTCTGGGTAGCTTCTGCGACAGCCTTAGCGATCTCGCCAGTACCGTGAGCGAAGTTAGGCAATTCGAAGACACCGACAGGGCCGTTCCACAGAATGGTCTTGGAGTTCATGATGATCTTCTTCCAGTTCTCGATACTCTCTTCACTTGCGTCCATGCCTTCCCACTCGTCAGGAATCTGATCGATAGGGAATACTTTACGTGGTGTGTCATTGGAGAACTCCTGACCGCAGACGGTGGCAACAGAGAGACTGAGGTTCACGCCTTTCTCTTTGGCAGCCTTGATAACATTCAGAGCCTCTGGTATCAGATCATCCTCATGGAGAGACTTACCGATGTGTCCGCCCTGTGCCTTGATGAAGGTGTAGCCCATACCGCCACCGATGATCAGGTTGTCAACCTTGTCGAGCAGATTCTTGATAACACCCAACTTAGAGCTAACCTTGGAACCACCGATGATTGCTGTGAAAGGATGCTGAGCATTTTTCATCACATTGTCGATGGCTTTAACCTCTTTCTCCATCAGGTAGCCGAGCATCTTGCTGTTCTTGTCGAAGTAGTCAGCGATAACTGCTGTAGAAGCATGTTTGCGGTGAGCTGTACCGAAGGCGTCGTTGACATAGACATCAGCATAAGATGCGAGCTTCTTGGCGAAATCCTTCTGACGGTCTTTCATCTCTGCTTTAGCAGCATCGTACTCCGGAGTACCCTTCTCCACGCCGACGGGCTTGCCTTCCTCCTCAGGATAGAAGCGAAGGTTCTCCAGCAACAGAGCCTCACCCGGCTTGAGGGCAGCAGCCTCTGCATCAGCATTTGCGCAGTCAGGAGTAAACTTAACTTCTACACCAAGCTTCTCAGACACCTTGCCTACGATCTGCTTCAGGCTCAGTTTAGGATTGACTTTGCCTTTAGGCTTACCCATGTGGCTCATCATGATGACAGCGCCACCATCATTGAGAATCTTTTTCAATGTGGGCAGTGCACCACGGATACGAGTGTCATCAGTAACATTGCCATTCTCATCCAATGGCACGTTAAAGTCTACACGAACAATTGCCTTCTTACCAGCAAAGTTGAATTCATCGATTGTCATTTTTCTAAGTGTTTTTATTATTAGAAATGTGAATGTTCTTTCTGCTGTTGCAAAGATAACAATTATTCTCGAATTACAAATAATTGAGTAGCTCTTTTTTTAAAAACACATCGTTTTTGAGAAAATAGTGGGCTAACATTAAGATTCCGTGATTGCTTTCATTTCGGAATACAAGCGCTTTTGTGGCTTCTTGAGGCTCAATAGCAGTAGATAATATTGATAAAAGGAATAGCATCAATATTCACAAGAGCGTCTTGGCAGATAATTAGTGTGAGTCAGTTATAGTTTGTTTGGGAAAGCGATTTTCCAAACAGCTACTGTTGCATGAGCCAACAACGCGATCTCTTGCAGTATATCATCCTCCATCTTCTTTGTTGAGTAAACTGACATTTTTTCGCCCTTCTCCTTGCGATTTTCTGAGCCAACTACTATGTCGCTCCCAATTTCTCGATTTTTGAGAGCTATTTTATAAGTAATTGATACACAACACTATACAGACGCACAGTGTTTTTCCCTCCAAGAAAACAGTAATTTTACTATGAAATTCTGCCGATGTCGCCTATCAGAAAGCCTTTCTGATGCTATCATCTCGGTAAGATGACATGGTCAGAAAGGCACTTTGACCAAGTCAGAAAGCCTTTTTGTGAGTATCAGAAAGGTACTTTGACAACATGATCCGGCAAAAAGCGATGACTCATCTTCGTTTTTCCTCGTTTTCAAGTTTCCTCGCTCTCTAAATCGCGACTCAGCGGTGATATCATTTTGTAAAGATTCGTTTATTAGGATATTTCCATTCAAGCGCCACCATTTGCTTCATATTTTTGTGTCGTGACACAGATTTATAAAACAAAAAAGACTTTTCTTCTGATAAGGGCAAATCTTCCGGCAGTGTTTTACGCTTGTTTGTCGTTAGTACGGAGAGTAAAGTATTATCCGGAGAAAGGATCTCACACTCTTCCTAACATCTTGAGTTGTCGTTAATGCCCAACAATAGTGTTATCAATAATCTGCTATTTTTTTTAATAGATTGTTGCTTAGCTTTCGTATTATTTTGTAATTTTGCACTGTAAAAAGAAAAGATTATGAACCAAAAAAAGAATCAAGAAGATTTTGAGGCGCTTCTTCGTGAGACTAAGCGTGAAGGAATAGAATATGTAATTGAGGATTTGGAAAAAGGAGGCTTTTTCGATGCTCCTGCATCTGCCGGTCACCATCTCAATGTACCTGGTGGTTTATGTGAGCACAGTCTGAATGTTTGTCGCACTGGTCTTGCCATTTGGGAGGGAATGAAGACGCTCGACGCTGCTTCTATGGGTGAGGTGAAGCGAGAGAGTATCATTCTTGCAACATTGCTTCACGACGTTTGCAAGATGGATATCTACAAGCGTACCATGAAAAAGCGTAAGAACAAGTTAGGTCAATGGGAGGATGCTGAGGGCTACAATGTGTCGTACAAGGATTTTCCGATGGGCCATGGAGAGAAGAGTGTTATTTTGCTATTATTGAGTGGCCTTCAACTTAACGATGACGAGATGTGCGCTATCCGGTGGCATATGGGGGCTTTTGGGCTTAACTTCAACTCTTATGAGGATGAGCGTTGCTATGATACAGCTCGTACTGAGTACCCTCTCTGTGCCATTGTGCAAGCTGCCGATAGTCTGGCGGCAGCCGTCATTGAGACTACATCCGAGGATATTGACAATCTGTAAACGGCCATATCGAAGATCCGTTCTCTCGATAATTATTTGCATTCATATTGATAATGATTATAGATTAGGACGAGAGAAATGAGCTTTGTTCACATGAATAGACCACTATACTACAAGTTCTTGTGCGATATTTTATTCAAAGAGAAGTATAAGGAATATATTTTTAAGACAAAGCGGACCGGCGTAACAAAGAAATCACCACACCACGTACCAACAGATAGAGAATGAAGGCCAACCACAACAGATGGTTGGTCCAGGCCTGTGAAGGGAGGATGAGGGAAAACGCGATCCAAGCCACGACAAAAAACAATAGAGAGGCAGCAAAACAGGCCAAGAGCATCGGGCGTGTGAGAGTCAGTCCAATGCAAATACCATCCAAGACAAAAGCCAGAGTGCCTGCAAGTGGTATCATACAGGCCCAGGGAAGAAAACGGTCAGCCATCATTACCACCGTTTGGTCGTTGCTCAGCAAGGCAACCAATAGTCTGCCACCGAGCGCATAGAGCAGTGTGGCGGTGAAGGCCAATCCTGTGCCCCATTGAATCAGCCTCCGGATGACCGCCTGCAGTCCCTGACGATCATTGGCGCCCCACGCATGTCCAGAAAGTGCCTCACCGGCAAAGGCAAAGCCGTCCATGACATAGCTGAACAGCGTGAAGAAGGTCATCAGCAGAGTGTTGGCCGCCAGCACGGTGTCGCCTTGACGGGCACCGAAGGCTGTGAAGCCAAAGTTGACCGCCACAAGGCAGACAGTTCTAAAAAAGATGTCACGGTTGAGCGAAAAGAAATGAGCCAGCTCCGTGCGCTGCAAAAGTTCCTTCCATGAGATATGTACGCTACCCAAGCGAACTACATGACGACAAAGCATGTAGACAGAGGCGAAGAGTCCTGTCCATTGGGCAATCAACGTTCCCAAGGCTACACCCTGCATTTTCATTCCAAGTCCTATGGCTAAAGACAATGACACGATGACGTTGACAACATTCTGAAAGATAGCCACATACATCGGAGATCGCGTATCCTGCATACCGATGAACCAACCATTGAGACACATCAATGCCAGGGTAGGGGGCGCACCCCAGATGACGATGCGGAAATAGACATTGGCGATGGCTCCCACACCAGCAGAAGGAGAGATAAGCCATAGCGCCAACTTCCAAAGCGGATATTGCAGCAACAGAATAATGGCTGCCACGCTGATGGCCACACCGAGAGCCCTAAGCAGTGATGCGTAAATCGCTTTGCGGTCGCCAGCACCGTGTGCTTGTGCCGTAAGACCACTCGATCCCATGCGCAGAAAGCCGAAGAGCCAATAGGTGACGTTAAAGAACGTTGTGGCTACTGACATGGCCGCAAGATAAATGCCGGAGCCAATGTGCCCGACGATGGCAAGATCGCAGAGACCAAGGAGCGGGATGGTGATGTTGTTGATAACCGAGGGCAAAGCCAATTGCAGGATGCGACGATCGAGTGTGGACAGTGTAAAGGACATGAGAACGAGAATATTAAAGAAGCGGAGCCCCTTGACCCCGCTTCTTCGTGATAAGATAATTCAAATTGAAGAATCCTCAGATCTCTTTCTCTTCCTATTCTTCAATTTTTGTTGTTTGATTACCGTCGGGGATCACATTTTTCCCTTCGGAGCTGCTTATGCATTTTTGGCTGCAAGCGGAGCAGCCTGTGTGTAGACGCGTGTGGCAAGATCCTTGTCGAGCGTATAGACGCCGTAACCGTTGTCGCCGATCATCTTCAGACTGTCGATGATGTTCTTGGCATTTTCCTCTTCCTCGACCTGTTCGTCGATGAACCATTTGAGCATGCTCTGGGTAGCGAAGTCGTTGTCCTCGAGCGAGGTAGCGTAGAGCTTGTTGATGAGTCCGGTCACCGTCTGCTCATGCTTGAGGGTGTTTTGGAAGAGATCGAGCGGATTAGCCCATTCAGTGGGAACGCCCTGGATAGGGTCGAGCATCACGCGGCCATCACGCTGCAGGATATAGTCGAAGAAGATCTTCACATGGTCCAGCTCCTCCTGATACTGCACCTCGAACCAGTGGGCCATGCCGGGGTAGCCCTGTGCATTAGCAAAGGCCGACATCGACAGATAGAGATAAGCTGACCAGAACTCAGCATTGATTTGCGCATTGAGCGCGTCTTGCATTTTTTGACTTAACATAATAAAAGTTATTTATTAAATGAAGAGATCCGTCATATTCAAGCCTGTATATTCAGACCTGAACATTCTGATCTGATAATTCAAATCTGCATAAGATATCTTTTTAACGCTTCGAAGTCGTTTGGCATCTCCACGCTCTGTTTCTTTCCGCGCATGAAAGCCTGGAGCCGCTCGGGGATGGCAATGTCGGCATTGTCAATCGCGTCGACCTTCTCCTTGAATTTAGCAGGGTGAGCAGTCTCAAGGAAGACACCAACCTGACCGGGCTGCAACTGCTCGGAGAGTGCTTGATATCCGCAAGCACCATGAGGATCAAGGACATAGCCAGTTTCGTCGTAGCACTGCTTCATAGTCTTGCGGATAGCGTCGTCACTGTAGGTAGCACCCGAGATGTCGTTGCAGATAGCTTTCCAGTCGTTGTTGTAGAGGTCAAGGATACGTGCGAAGTTGCTTGGATCACCGACGTCCATAGCGTTGGCAAGCGTCTGCTTGCTCGGCTGCGGTGAGTAGATTCCTGTTTGCAGATAGTTGTAGAAGATGTCGTTGGCGTTGTTGGCGGCGATGAAGTGCTTCACGGGCAATCCCATGCGGATACCGAAGAGCCCGGCCGTGATATTGCCGAAGTTACCGCTGGGAACACAGACTACCATATCCTTACGTCCCGGTCCAACAAGTCCCATGCGCTTGAGTTGTGCATAGGCATTGAAGTAATAGAAAGCCTGGGGCAGAAAGCGCGCCACATTGATGGAGTTGGCCGAAGTCAACTTCATGTGATCGTTGAGCTCCTTATCCATGAACGCGTTCTTCACCAGTGCCTGGCAATCGTCGAAGACACCGTCAACCTCCAATGCCGTGATGTTGCGTCCGAGAGTAGTGAACTGGCTCTCTTGGATTTTGCTGACTTTGCCTTTGGGATAGAGCACATAGACGTGGATGCCGTCGATGCCGAGGAAGCCGTTGGCCACTGCTGATCCCGTATCGCCAGAGGTGGCTACGAGTACGTTGACCTCATGATGAACGCCCATAGCCTTCTCGTCTTTCTTAATGAAATATTGCAGCAGACGGGCCATGAAGCGAGCGCCCACATCCTTGAAAGCCAATGTGGGGCCATGGAAGAGCTCAAGGCTGTAGATGTCTTCTTTGACTTGATGCACTGGTGTTTCAAAAGCCAGTGTGCTGAAGACGATATGCCGCAACGATTCCTCGTCCACGTCGTCGCCAAAGAAGCAGCGGGCTACCTCCAAGGCTATCTCTTGGAACGAGAGCCTGTCGATGTTCTCGAAAAACGACTCGGGCAAGCGCTTGATCGTTTCGGGCATATACAGTCCGCGGTCGGGAGCCAGTCCGTGCTCCACCGCCTCACGGAGTGTGGCCATAGGAGCTTTATGATTGGTTGAATAGTAGTTCATAATCTATTTGATTTCAAATGTTTATCTATGTTTATTATTAAGTGCAGAGACAGTCTGAGCATTATACAATGTTCGTGAAAGTATCTGTCGGTCTGAGCATTATTCGATGCTCATGAAAGTTTCCATGAACTCGTTGAGGTGGAGCATGCCGTAGGCGCCTTCCACGCACGATACCTCGTCGTAGGTCTGCACGCTGTCGGGCTCAATGCCACGATACCAAATAAGGAAGGGAACGGGCTCCTTGACGTGGGTACGGATCTCGACGGGCGTTGGATGGTCGGGGAGTACAGCAATGCACACGGGCTCGTCCCACGTGCTCACCTCTTCGAAGATGGGTTTCACGATGCGTCGGTCGAGATAGTCGATGGTGCGCAGTTTTAGTTCCAGATCACCGTCGTGTCCGGCCTCGTCGCTGGCTTCGAGATGAAGGAAGACGAAGTCCTGATGGCGCAGCGCGCCAATGGCTGCTTGTGCCTTGCCTTCATAGTTGGTATCGGAGAGTCCCGTGGCTCCCGGTACTTTCACCACGTCAAGTCCGGCATAGTGGCCGATGCCTCGGATGAGATCCACGGCAGAGATGCAGGATCCGGAGTGAATCTGCGGGAAGAGCTCTTGCAGGGTCTTCATCGACGGGCGGTATCCGCCGCTCCACGGCCAGATGCTGTTGGCTTTCTCTGCTCGGCCCTGATTGAAGGGATGCTCCATGAGCAACTGCTGAGAGCAGAGAATGAGGTCGTTGACCAGGTCTGCAGTCTCCTGTGCCGTCATACGGTCACCGTCGTGGCGATCGGCCCAACCCTCTTCCGGTTTTACAAGCAACGGACGCCACTCCTCATTGGGATGGTCATGTGGCGGAGCGCAAACAATGTGCTTGTTGCCGCCTTTGATGATGAGCAGATGACGATATTGTATACCGGTGATGAAGCGAATGCGGTCATTGCCGAGTTTATCGTTGAGATATTTGATGAGCACGTCTCCCTCCTCGGTTTTGAGATGCCCGCCGTGGTGGTTTTTGATGCGTCCGTTCTCAAGTTCTATGATGTTGCATCGTAAGGCGAGGTCTTCGGGCTGCATGTCGTAGCCAATGCTGGCGGCTTCGAGCGGTCCGCGTCCCTCATAGACTTTGTTGAGGTCATAGCCGAGGATAGCGGTGTTGGCAACCTCTGAGCCTGGCAGAAATCCGTCGGGGATGGTCATCAGTCTGCCGGTGCGTCCTTCACGTGCCAGTCGGTTCATATACGGAGTGTCAGCGTATTGCAGCAGGGTCTTCCCTCCTAATCGATCTACGGCGTGGTCAGCCATGCCGTCGCCCAAGATGATAATGTGTTTCATGGTTATTCTGAATTTGCAATCCTTCGGTTAAATGTTAGCGATACTCATGATGTTGGCAAAGACACCGGCGGCTGTCACGCTGGCACCGGCACCGTAGCCCTGGATGAGCATAGGATACTCTTTGTAGCGCTCAGTAGTGAGCAGCACGATGTTGTTGCTGCCTTCGAGACTGTAGAAGGGATGATCCTTGCTGACAGCTTTCAGTGCTACGCTGGCCTTGCCCTGGTCCATCGTGGCCACGAAACGCCACCGCTTTCCCTCTCTCTCGAGTTGCTCACGTTCCTGTTCAAAGTCAGCGTCGAGCTTTGGCAGGTTTCTCCAAAAGTCGTCCACAGAGCCCTGAAAATACTCGTCTGGTACAAAGAGATGCTTCTCCACGTCGCCCTGTTCGATGCGGTATCCGGCCTCACGTGTGAGGATGACGAGTTTGCGGATGACGTCAGTGCCGCTGAGATCGATGCGAGGATCGGGCTCGGAATAGCCTTGCTCCTTGGCACGTCTGACTGTTTCGGAGAAGGGTACATCAGCAGCAATCTCGTTGAAGATGAAGTTGAGGGTACCACTGAGTACTGCCTCAATGCGCTGGATGCGGTCACCGGAGTTGCGCAGGTCGTTAATGGTGCCGATGATGGGCAGTCCGGCTCCTACGTTGGTCTCGAAGAGGAACTTCACGCCACGAAGCAGTGCTGTGTCCTTGAGCAACCGATAGTTGTCGTAAGATGAGCTGGCTGCGATCTTGTTAGCGGCAACCACGTTGATGTTGTGGTTGAGCAGCGTGGGATAGAGGGCGGCAATATCGGCAGAAGCCGTGCAGTCGACAAATACTGAGTTGAAGATGTTCATCTTCAGGATATTCTCGCAGAGCGACTGCGGTGTGCTGGGCTCAGAGTCGTGTAGCTGCTCGCGATAGTTGTTCAAATCGATGCCATCGCGGTTGAAGATGGCGTTTTTCGAACTTGCGATGCCCACGACATTGAGTTTGAGCCGTGAGTGCTCCTTGAGCTCCTCGTATTGGTTGCGGATTTGCTCGAGCAGCTTACCGCCAACGGTGCCAACACCACAGACAAAGAGGTTGAGCACCTTGTATTCAGAGAGGAAGAAAGAGTCGTGGAGGACATTGAGTGACTTACGCAGCGAGCGTGAGTCTACGACAAAAGATATGTTGGTCTCGGAACCGCCCTGAGCACAGGCGATGACGGAGATACCGCTGCGGCCTAATGTGCCGAAGAGTTTTCCGGCGATACCCGGTGTATGTTTCATGTTCTCACCGACGATAGCGATGGTAGCCAGATTGCTTTCGAGATGCATGGGGAACATGGCGCCGTCGGTGATTTCTGAGGCAAACTCATTGTTGAGCACCTCCACAGCCTCTTCTGCATCCTCGTTTCGGACACCGATGGAGGTAGAGTTCTCTGATGATGCCTGGGAGACGAGGAACACGCTGATGCCGTTGTCGGCCAGCGCCGTGAAGATGCGTCGGTTGACACCAATGACACCGACCATAGACAGACCGGAGACGGTGATGAGCGATGTACCGTTGATGCTGGAGATGCCCTTGATGGGTTTGGCGTCGTTGGCAATCTTGTCCTTGATAATAGTTCCGGGAGACGATGGGTTGAAAGTATTCTTGACCCTGATGGGGATATTCTTTACACAGACAGGGTAGATGGTTGGCGGGTAGATGACCTTGGCACCGAAGTTGCAAAGTTCCATGGCTTCGACATAGGAGAGCTGATCGATGGTGTAGGCCGACTTGATGACGCGCGGGTCTGCCGTCATGAAGCCGTCGACATCTGTCCAAATCTCGAGCACCTCAGCGTCGAGGGCTGCTGCGATGATGGCTGCGGTGTAGTCCGAACCACCTCGTCCGAGGTTGGTGATTTCGCCTGTGTTGCGGTCGGTGGAGATAAAGCCGGGGACAAGTGTCACCCGTGGCATGTCCTTGAAAGCTTCCACGACCAGCTGATTGGTCAGTGCGCTGTCGAGTGTGTTTTTCCCGGCAATGTCATAGGTTTTGATAAACGACCGGGAATCCATCCATTTCGAACCTCTGACAAGTGTAGCGACAATGTTGGAGCTGAGCCGCTCACCGTAGCTGACAATGGCATCCAGGGTTTTCTTGCTCAGGTCGCGGATGAGGAACACACCGAAGTAGATGGAGTGCAGTTGCTCGAAAAGTGCGTCGACGGTGTTGAAAAGTGTTTCTCGGTCATTAGGATCGGTGATAATGGTGTCGATCATTTTGTGATGACGGTCCACCATCTGCTCGAAGCTTTTGCGCCACTCATCCTTGCCGCTGACGGCGAGTCGTGATGTAGCAATAAGTTGATCGGTAATGCCCCCAAGAGCGCTGACGACAACGACAATGGGTTGCCGGCGGGCTTCGTTTTCTACGATGCGCTTCAGACTAAGAATACTTTTCACGGAACCTACCGATGTTCCGCCGAATTTTAATACTTTCATAATTATATAATGTTTATAGAATGAATTGGCATCCCTCATACAAAGAGGCAATGCCAAAACTTAGTTTTCTAAGCTACCGTCCGCCCTGCCGCTTATGTGCAGAGCGGACGGTGGGAAGATGCAACTGCTGGCTTAAACCGAAGCAGAAGTCAGACAGTTGCCGCAGGGTGAGGGTTCTAACTACAGAAGAACAGCACGATGATCTGAGCAGCAAAGATCCTGAGGAACATGCTCAGAGGATATACAGTGGAGTAGCCCACAGCCGGAGCTTCCTTGGAGCACGAGGCATTGGCGTAGGCCAGTGCTGGTGGATCGGTGTAGGTACCGGCGATCATACCCATGATCGTGAAATAGTTGAACTTATATCTCAGTCGTGCGATAGTACCAATGATGAGGATTGGCACCACGGTGATGATAAATCCGGTGTAGACATATTTCAGTCCGTCTCCGGCTACTACCGTCTCCCAGAATCCGGCGCCGGCCTTGATACCCACGCTGGCGAGGAAGAGCACGAGTCCGATCTCTCGCAGCATCATGTTGGCCGAGGTGGTGGTGTAGGTTACAAGCTTGATGCGATAACCAAAGCGGCCGATGAGAATGGCGATGATCAGCGGGCCACCGGCGATACCGAGTTTCAAAGGCACGGGCATGCCGGGGATAGCCAAAGGAATGCTACCGAAGAGGATACCGATGATGATGCCGATGAAGATGGTGGCGATGTTCGGCGCGTTGAGACTCTTGACAGAGTTACCCATGAGGTCAGCCACACGGTTGACATTATCCTCCGGACCGACGACGAGGATACGGTCGCCGATGTGGAAGTGGTGATCGCGGCTGGCAAAGAGATCCATGCCCTGGCGTGAGATGCGGGTGACGTTGACACCGTAGACGCTCGAGAAGTGCATCTTGCCCAGTGTCTTACCGTTCATTTTGGGATTGGTGACGATGATACGCTTCGACACAAGCGGTGACTTGCTTTTCTCGTCAGCCTCTTTCCAACTTGCTTCTACCTCAGGACCGATGAAGGCCTTGATGGCTTCGGCATCTGCTTCTGCGCAGACAATGTGGGCTTCGTCGCCCATCTCAAAGACAGTATCCTTAAGAGGTGTGGTCAGCTCACCGTCGTGGAAGAGGTGGGTGCAGACCATATCGCGGTTGAGAAAGTCTGAGATCTCCTGCAGGGTGCGCCCCGCGATATAGGCGTTGGTCACCTTCAGCGTCATAGCGTGTGGCTTGGCGTGTGGATTTTCCTCCTCAGCCTCGTTGAGTTTTTCTTCTTCTTCCTTGAGGTTGGTGCGAGTGATGTAGCGGATGGCGATGGTGGCACCGATGATGCCGAGTACGCCGAGAGGATAAGCACAAGCGTAGCCGTTGGCAATCTGCGGTGCTTTGCCAGCCCCAAATACCGAGTTGAGGGCTTCGTTGGCAGCACCGAGTCCCGGTGTGTTGGTCACGGCACCGTAGAGGGTACCCACCATCATCGGCAGGTTGACACGGTTGCTCGTGTCAAAGAAGACGTAGTAGCAGGCAAACATCACCAGCACGTTGAGCAGCACCGTGGCCGTGGCCAGCAGGTTGAGCGTCACGCCACCTTTCTTAAAGCTCTCGAAGAAGCCCGGACCCACCTGCAAACCGATGCAGAACACAAAGAGGATCAGTCCGAAATCCTGCAAGAAGGAAAGGATCGGGGTAGGAGCCGTGAAGCCGACGTGACCGGCGACGATGCCGGCGAACAAAACAAAGGTGACACCCAGGGAGATGCCGCCAATCTTGATTTTTCCCAGCAACACGCCCACGGCGATCACCAAGGAATAGAGCAGCGCGATATGTGCCACGCTGTCTTGGGTTGTGAATAGATTGATCAACCAGTCCATATATGATTTTTACAATTTCTTTGCAAAAGTACGATAATTTATGCAATGAGCAAAAGAAAAGACAGAAAAACTAAGAAATAGTAAAGCGCAAATCCTATTTTACTGCCTTTTCTGCTGCTCATCTGCCATTTTTGTACACTTTTCCGGTCTTATTCATCTCAATGGGGAAGATGTAAGGAAGAGGGATACGGCTGCGTCAATGCGCTTATTCCTGCTCCGAGACGATGCCGTAGCCCTTGAGCCAGTCGTCGAGGATCATGCGGGCGATGGACAGTCGCTGTGGGATGCGAGGCAGGGCATTGTAGCGAAACCAGCTGCCACGCGAGAGTTCCGACCGCTGGAGATGGACCTCACCCTCGGCATAGTCGGCATTGAAGCCCACCATCAGTCCGCACGGGTAGGGCCACGGCTGCGAGCCGAAGTAGTGGAGGTTGGTGATTGTCAGTCCCGTTTCTTCCATCACCTCACGGTGCACTGCCTGCTCAAGGGTCTCACCGGTTTCGACAAAACCAGCCACGAGGCCGTAGAAGTCACCCTTAAAGTTCTTGGCATGAACAAGGAGTACCTCGTCGCCTCGATGGATGAGCACGATGATCGCAGTGGCCAACTGGGGCCACACCTCTTTACCGCATTGTGTGCAGCGCTTCGAGATGATGGTGTGCATCTTCATCGGAGCGCCACAGACGCCACAGAATTGGGTGTTGTGGTTCCAGTAGAGGAGCTCCTGGCATTTGCCGGCCTTGAGATAGAGCTCGGTGGAGAGATGATAAAACGAAGCTCGAAGCCCCACAAAGTCGAAGCCTGAGGTGCGCAGCTCGGGATCGGTGATCTCCACATGTTGCGGATCCTCGAGCATCAGTGTTTTCACGAGCGTGCCGTTTTCCATGGGGCTGACCTCCATGATATGGGTCCAGGCATGGGTCTTCACCGGCGTTTCCTCGGTGCAGGGGATCGTATATTTTCCGTCGGACAAGCGCTGCAGGAGCAGGTCGGTCTTGCTGAATATAAAGTAATATGTCTTCATCTGCAATTATTTCTCGGCTGTTACCGTTGCTTACTTCACATAGAAGTCGATGAGCTGCTGAATAGCCTGTCGGCAGGCGGGACAAAAGTCTGGATTCTGATTGGTGCGCATACGGCAGTCGTAGTAGGCGCGGTAGACGCCTTTGGGCTTGTATCCGGCTCCTTCGTAAAATCCGGCTTTTCTATCCTTGCCAATGAGGTTTCCCCATTTTCCACGGAAGTCCACCTTAGTGGTGATGTTCTTTTCCCAGGGCTCCACGTCGAGCGGATAGATGTCCACTGTCTCGTCGTCATAGGCATATTCATCGGCAAGCCCGGCGAAGCTGTGTCCAAACTCATGTACGACAACGGGCTTGGCATACTGGTTATGGATGGAGGCGAGCAGATAGCCGTTGTAAAATCCGCCGCCACCATAGCGTGTGGAGTTGACCAGTGCGATGATATGCTCATAGGGAGTACCGGCGAGCCAGTCGTGCATATCTTTAAGGTGTCCCGTGGTGAGGTATCGCTCGCTGTAATTGGTGTCCCAGTGTGAGTGCAGTGCCGTGTTTTTCCATATACCTTTTCCCGGTTCGCTGGCTCCGCTCTCCTCGGATGGCGACTCCACAGCGACGACGTTGAAGTATCGACGGCTACTCTTGAAGGGTTCGTAGGAGAAGAGCGTCTCCATCGACATGCGTGCGTCGTCGACAAAGGTCTTCATCTCTTCGGTTCGGTAGCCCTCGGCAAGGTAAGCCAGGTGGATGCAGTGGGTGGTGTCTTGAGCTTGTTGCAGGACGACGTATGGTGTGACATTTTTCTCACCGAGATGTGCGATGAGTATATCGGTAGGAACTACGGTATGTTTGAGGTGGCTGCTGACTTGGCGTCGGCTGTTGCGCAGGTCCACGGTGATGTCGACGGTGTCCTTGGGCATGGGCACGAGATATACGTTTTCAAACGATTTCTCCAGATGCTGAGCCTCGGGCTCTTCCTGCCATTCCTGAAAGAGGGTGGAGAAGGAGTTGCGGTAGATGACACGTTGCGTCTTATGATCGCGTACCGTGATCTGTCCGTTGCCCTCCACGGGAACCTCTGCGAGGCGTTGGCGCTTACCATACCATCGGGGCTCCACATACATCTGCGCCAGGGCGATGTGCTGGGTGGTGGCGGTGCCGGAGAAGATGTAGTCGATGCGCAGAGTCTTGTCCTGAAAATAATCTTCGAAACGCTGGGCGGCAGCGCTCATGCTTATCATGGCGGCCACCGCCAGCAAAATGTAGTGTTTGCTCTTCACCATAATCATATTAACTATTTAAGATTAATGATTTATGTGTGTTGTTCTCTCTTCCGATGCTTTTAGTAAACCCTCAACTCATCACCGACACGGATCTGATAATCAGGCGTTAAATGGTTTTTCTTGTAGAGACTCTTCAAGCGTATGCCATAGTACTGGGCTATGGAGTACATGCTCTCGCCGGGCTTTACCACGTGGGGGCGGTACTTATATGTCTTGATGGCTTTCTTTTGCTTTTTCTTCAAATAAATGATGTCTCCAGCATGGAGCACGTCGTGCTTGTCGCGCTCATTATATTTTGCCAGCTTACGCCACGGCAGGTCGGTCTCCTTACCGATGGACTTGAAGGTGTCGCCCTCGCGTGCTACGAGATAATAGTTTTTGTTGTAGATACGGATGGGGTGGAGTCGCTGTCCGGCCACTACGGCATGGTCGCGTGCTCCCCGCTCAGCCATGAACTTGTCGTAGTGGCGTGCGTGGTCGTATTGGTTGAGCTTATAGAGCTCGATGATGTCAATAAGTTTTTGGGCATAGGCGGGATTGGTGGCGTAGCCGCACGACTTCAGTCCCCATGCCCATCCACGGTAGTCGGTCAGGTCGAGTCGGAAGAGCTGGGCATAGCGTTGATTGTCCGAAAGGAAGCGGCTATGATCCTCATAGCTCTGTTTGGCATTGTCGTAAGCGCGGAAGCACTCGCCGATGCCGTCGTCGTCCTGGCTCATTGTCCGCCCCGTCCATCCGTGACATTTGATGCCGAAGTGGTTGTTGCCCTGAGTGGCGAGTGGACTGAGTCCTGCTCGGCTCTCAAAGACGCCCTGGGCCAGCGTGATGCTTGCCGGAATGCCGTAGCGGAGCATCTCTTCGATGGCCAAATCCTTGTATTGATCGAAATATTGTTGATAAGCTTGGTTCCACCTCATCTGCGCCTTCAGCGGCAACACGGCGAGGAGAAACATGACAGAGGCAAAAAACTTATTTCTGATGCTCATGGACATATCATGTAGTATAGAATGACTCATTATTATTAATAACCATTGCAAAGTTACAAAAAAACAGATAGAAAGATGCAAAACGATTCATTTTTAACGATTCGTGAGCGATAGACAATTCTGAGATGTGACGCCCATGAGTGAGAGAGGGAAGAACCCCCATGAATTTTTAATCAAATAAGTTCAGTTTTATTTGGTAGTTCAAGAAAAAAGCTATATCTTTGCACTCGCAAAACAAGCAATTGGGGGATTTCCCAAGTGATTTTTTGCCGATATGGCTCAGTTGGTAGAGCAACGCATTCGTAATGCGTGGGTCGGGGGTTCGAGTCCCCCTATCGGCTCTTCAAGCATTTTTTGTTAGGCGGAATTAGCATATCGGTAGTGCGCGGGCTTCCCAAGCCTGAAAGGCGGGTTCGATTCCCGTATTCCGCTCAAATATTTCCCCTCTCTTTTTATATACTTTTCATCAGAAATGATCCGTTGTAGGTTTCTATTGTGGTTAAATTTGTAAGCCACTATTTCTTCTCTATTTACATTTTGCGTTTCTCGCAGCATGTGATACCTTGTAAATGTAGCGGTGAAGCGGATGTTAGGAGAGGAAACTTTTCGGAGCTGGAAAGTGACCCACTTGTTATGCGCTCACTGCTACACCATTACATAAGGCCGCGCGGTATGCGGCAGAAAAACCATCGACTCTACTTCTATGCACATGAGAAGGACGAGGATAGAGCCTAAGAATCTTAAGCGACGACAGAATTTATGTCCAGGAGTTCCAAGCTACTTGTGGTATTCCAAGCTTTGAACAAGTCACTCCTATCATTATAAAAACAGCATGCCAACCTGATAGACAATAGCAGAAACGATCCAAGCCAAAGCTGTGGTGTAGCATGCAGTAAACAATGGCCATTTCCAAGTGCCGGTCTCCCCTTTAATAGCAGCCAACGTGGCTACACATGGGAAGTAAAGCAAGACAAACAGCAGAAAGCAGAAGGCTGTAAGCGTTGCAACAGGACGAGCTTGACCTATCGTCATACCATGCATCTTAGCTATATCAGCAGTGATAGACTTATTTAGGCGCTCATATTTACCTCCGTTATCATTATATTCTTTGTCATCGGAATAGCTATCATCATTGGTATATAACACACCCATAGTAGAAGCGACGATTTCTTTAGCCCCAGCGCCTGCGACAATACCCACGTCAAACTTCCAGTTGAATCCTTGGGGATAGAAAATGGGTTCAATGGTTTTGCCTATCTTGCCAATGTAGCTTTGCTCTTGTTGCTGCTGAACAGAGAGTTGATCATTATGAGGGAAATAGCCTAATGCCCAAACAATTATAGTAGCGACAAGGATGATACCACCCATTTTCTTGAGATATTGCCGGCCTTTCTCCCATGTATGACGGAAAACAGCCTTGGCGGTAGGGAAGCGATAGGGTGGGAGTTCCATCACAAAAGGCGTGTCTTCACCCTTGACGATATATTTTGTCATCAATTTGCTGATGATAATTGCCATGAAGATACCTATGAGATAGAGTGACATCATCACCAACCACTGCGTGTTGCGTGAGAAGAATGTGCAGATGATCATAATATAAATAGGTATTCTTGCCTCACAGCTCATCAAAGGCAGAATCATCATCGTCACCAACCGTGAGCGGCGACTCTCTATTGTGCGTGTTGCCATTACGGCAGGAACATTACAGCCGAAACCCATGATGAGAGGAATAAACGACTTGCCATGTAGTCCCATCTTATGCATGAGCTTATCCATGATGAACGCGGCGCGCGCCATATAGCCAGAATCCTCCATGATAGAGATGAAGAAATAGAGGATGAGAATCTGTGGCAGGAATACGATGACAGAACCAACGCCACCGATGATGCCGTCTACAAGCATCGCTTTGACAGGCCCTTCAGGCATTAAACGCCCGATAGCATCGCCCAACATGCCAACAAGTGAGTCGATCCAGTCCATAGGATATGATCCCAAACTGAAAGTCACAAAGAACATGATGGCAATCAGCAGCAAGAAGATAGGGAAGCCTACAATCTTGTTAGTCAGGATTCGGTCGAGCACATGAGTGATCTGGTAGGTGTCCTCTTTATGCCCTTCTTCGTACGCGGCCTCATTCAATGCTCCATGTATAAAACCATATTTTGCATCCATGATAGCCGTCTCAGCATCTTCCTTGGTTTCATCCTTGACGCGTTTTTCTGCTTGGTCGCGGTGACAGAAGATCTCCTTTGCATCCGGTAATGCACTGACAAACTTCTCAACCTCCTGGTCATGTTCCAGCAACTTGATAGCCAAATAGCGGGTTGAGTAGAGTTCACGCACATTCTCTTCTTTCTTGAGGTGCTCTTGTATCTCACTGATACCATGCTCTATCTCGTGGCCATGGTTGATATGGATGTGACGATAATGCGATTGTGCGTCTTCTGTGCCCTCATATACTTCGATGATTTGGTGGAAGAGTTCTTTGACACCTTTACCGGATTTAAACACAGTAGGAATCATTGGCACACCAAACAACTCCGACAACTTGTCGAAATTGATATGGTCTCCACGTTTCTGTGTCTCATCAAACATGTTCAGCGCAACCACCATACGTATATGCATGTCAATGAGTTGCGTCGTAAGATAGAGGTTACGCTCCAAATTAGAGGTATCAATCACATTGATGACAACATCCGGAGTCTTTTCAATCAATTGTTTTCTGACATATAATTCTTCGGGGGAATAAGCTGAGAGAGAATAGGTGCCAGGAAGGTCGACAATGTTGAACTGATAGCCTTCAAAACTGGCGTGCCCTTCTTTTGCATCGACGGTAACACCAGAGTAGTTGCCTACCCGTTCGTGAGCACCTGAGGCAAAATTAAAAAAGGAAGTCTTGCCACAATTAGGATTTCCAACCAAAGCGACATTGATCACCTTACGCTCCTGAAGTGCTACCTTCTCCATTAAATCGGTAGAATCTTCATAAGACTTATCGTTCGGGCGAAGAGCCACATCAAGATCAGCATTGCTGTCATCATTGAGCGACAGATCTTCGACGGGCTGTCCTTTTGCCGCCTGCTGCTGTTTTTCTCTTCGTTCTTTCTCTTCTATTTCCTTAGCTTCCCCAGCAGTCACTACCTCTATCATGTTAGCCTCGCTATGGCGCAGACTCACCTCATAGCCCATGATACGATATTTCACGGGATCTCTAAGAGGTGCATTGAGCAGGACGTCCACTTTTTTACCTTTGATGAACCCCATTTCTACAATGCGTTTCCGGAAACCACCATGACCATTGACTTTAACTATAACGCCACTTTCTCCTGTATGCAGCTCAGACAATCTCATAATTTATAAATCTCCTGTCTTTCGTTTTCTAATGCAAAGTTACTAATTTAATCTTGGAATATTCTCTCTAAGAATATGTTTCTTTATATTTCTCTATAAAATACCTAAAAATGATTAGCATCGGCCATGTGACTTGATAAGGCGCCTCATGAATATGATGAATTATATGAAGTAATATTTTGCACTACAGAGATTTTTGTATAACTTTGCAAGCAAAAATATCATAGACAAGAGCATAGACAATGGGCAGAAAACGTCAATCATTACCAACCATAGAGAATATTACTATCGAGTCGATAGCAGCCGAAGGCATGAGTTTATTTCATTTCAACGACAAAGTGGTGTTTGTACCGTTCGGTGTGCCCGGCGATGTTGTTGATGTCCAAATCGTGAAGAAGAAACATAAGTACAACGAGGGACGCATCATCAATATCATCAAGGAAAGCGATCAAAGAATAGAGCCTTTCTGCGAGCACTTTGGTATTTGTGGCGGATGTAAGTGGCAAATGCTGCCTTATCAAGAACAGCTGAAAGCTAAACAACAGCAGGTACACGACCAACTGACACGAATCGGCAAAATCGCATTGCCGGACTTCACGCCAATACTTGGTTCTGTAAAAACCAAAGAATATCGCAACAAGCTGGAGTTCGGCTGCTGCGACAGACGATGGTTTACACATGAAGAGCTTCAGGATCCCTCTTTAGATTTGGACAACGGCAATCATTCCGCCATAGGCTTCCATATACCTGGTGCTTTTGACAAAATATATCCTATCCATAAGTGCTGGCTGATGGATGACCTTCACAATAACATCCGCAATGACATTGAAGCCTATGCCAAAAGCATTGGCATGACCTTCTACGACGTACGTCAGCAAAAAGGAGTGCTGCGCAACCTGATGTTCCGAAACTCCAATACGGGCGAATGGATGCTCTTGATACAGTTTCATTACGACGAGGAAGGCGATGAGACTAAAGCTATGCAACTATTACAACATGTTGCAGAGCGCTACCCGCAGATCACCTCTTTAATGTATACTGACAATCAGAAGGGCAACGACTCGCTGTCTGATTTGGAGTTGAAGACCTTCAAGGGTAATAGCTTTATCTATGAGGCAATGGAGGATTTGAAGTTTAAGGTAGGCCCCAAGAGCTTCTACCAAACCAACACAGAGCAAGCGTATCAGCTATATAAAGTGGTACGCGAGTTCTGCTTCATGCCACTTAATGACGTAGAAGCCCCTACAGAAGATCCTCTGCTTTATGATCTCTACACGGGTACGGGCACGATTGCGAACTTCGTCGCACGTAAGTCCAAGCGTGTCATTGGTATAGAGTATGTCGAGGAGGCCATTGAAGATGCAAAGGTAAATAGCCAGATCAACAAGATTGAGAACACCACATTCTTTGCGGGAGATATGAAAGACATCCTCACAGATGACTTCATCAAAGAGCACGGACGGCCAGATATCATAGTGACGGATCCGCCACGTGCAGGAATGCACCCTGATGTAGTAAATGTCATTCTTAATGCACGTCCTAAGCGCCTGGTCTATGTAAGTTGTAATCCTGCTACACAAGCGCGTGACCTACAACTGCTTGATGCTGGATTCAAGGTGAAGGCCGTGCAGCCAGTAGATATGTTCCCCCACACTTCCCATGTGGAGAATGTGGTATTGCTCATCAGAAAATAAGTCTTCATTAGAATCTGTAGCTGATTATGTCTCAGACACTATATATCAAAAATATGGTTTGTGACCGTTGCAAAATGGCTGTCAAACAGATCTTGGAACAGGCAGGGCTACATCCGCTTGCTATAGAGTTAGGCGTTGTCACGATTGAAGAGGGCAGCCTCAGCGGCGAAAAGCAATTGCAGTTGGCTCAAGCACTCAAGTCCATTGGATTTGAACTGCTTGAGGACCAGCGGCAACAACTGATGCATCAGATTAAGACCGCAATCATTGATTTGGTGCATTATAAGTCCTCAGGACAGCCTCTGACACTCAGTGCCTATCTTGCAGAGAAATTTCATTTAGATTATAGTCGGCTGAGCAAACTCTTCAGTGAGTGTGCCGGCATGACCATTGAGCGATATTATATGCTACAACGGGTGGAAAGAGTAAAAGAGCTCTTGAAGTATGACGAGTTGACACTCACGCAAATCGCACAGCAGATGAACTATTCAAGTGTTGCTTATCTAAGCAGTCAGTTCAAGAACGTTACAGGGATGACACCTTCTAAGTTCAAGTCTTTGAGTTTCAACTCCCGCATAGCCTTAGATGAAATATAAATTGAGTCATATGGAAAACATGGAATTAAGAAGATCCTGGCCATATCATCTTCTCGGCATCATTGTGGTGTTGACTTGGGGAGTCACCTTTGTCAACTCTAAAGTATTGCTCAATCACGGACTGATGGCTCATGAGATTTTTACACTCCGCTTCCTTTTTGCATGGCTTTGTATATGGTTGATCTCTCCCAAGAAATTATGGTGTAACAACCTGCACGACGAACTATTGATGGTGCTTTTGGGTATTACCGGCGGCTCGCTCTACTTTGTTACCGAGAATATTGCGGTGAAGGTCGGCTATGTCAACAATGTGTCTTTCATCGTCTGTACAGCCCCTTTGTTAACAACGATATTAGCGCTCTTCTTTCTTAAGGATATCCATGCTAACCACAAGCTAATCATCGGTTCTCTGGTTGCTACTATTGGTGTGGGGCTTGTAGTCTTTAACGGACAGTTTGTTTTGAAGATAAATCCCTTGGGTGACATTCTGGCACTTGCAGCATCTCTCTGTTGGGCAATCTACAGTATTCTGATGAGATACATTAGTCACTATAGCAGTGTGTTCGTCACGCGCAAAGTTTTCTTCTATGGACTCGTTACTGTGTTGCCAGTTTATTTGGTACGTCCCTGGAATTTTCCACTTCATGAATTCCTTCAACCGGCGGTTTGGGGCAATTTACTTTTCCTTGGCGTTATAGCCAGCTTTGCCTGCTTTGCATTGTGGAGCTATGTGATTAAGAAGATTGGTGCAATTTCTGCCAGCAACTATATCTATCTTAATCCAGTCAGCACGGTCGTTGCCAGCACACTTGTCTTGCATGAACGTATGACGATACTGGCTGTCATGGGTGCAGGCTGCATTCTTCTTGGTGTATATATCGTCAGCAAGGCTCTACCACAGAAGGCTTAAACAGAGGAGGATTAACAAGATTAAGGCGTATGAACAAGCTGATAGAAAACATTGATTTCTCAGCATACAAAGATCCTGGGATATTGGAATTTAAAGACGTAGTGATAGAGAAGAAGACTCTTCCTCTCACTATGGTAGCGTGTCCTGGAAAGGTATCTTCGATCGTCGTCGACCCAACGGCAGGTCATCAGCTTATCATGACCATTCTTGGACTCGACAAGATCCAAGAGGGATATATCACAATTGATGGGGAGTTGATAACCTATGGATCCGGGGCCTTCTTCCGCCAAATGATGTGCTATGTGCCTCATTTCTTGCCACAGGTAGATATGACTATAGGAGAACTATGTCGACAAGTCATCAGTAAATTCAATGGTAAGAATTTGAGAGCGGAAGCTTTGACTGACATCTGGAAAAGTTTAAGTATCGACGCTTCAATATGGAAAGAAAAGATATGCAAAGTCTCCCAAACAACACTTTGGCTTGTACTCTTGTCTTTAGTACCTTTAAGCAAAGGATCCATTGTGCTGATTGAAGAACCACTTGTTAAGAATGAGGCTGTGGATTACTTTGTCAGTCAATTGGCGCAACAAGGCAAAGAGGTGATCTGTACTACACAGACCCATCCTTTCACCTCTTATCAAGTAATGAATTTAACATTATAAAGTGAATAAACCATGATGAGTTTACAATTCTTAGGAGAACTTCTGTTCTGTATATTGTTATTAGCCATACCGTTTGTATTGGACAATATACTAAAACTCAATATCAGTGATAAGTTGTTGAAAGGGAGTATCAGTCTGCTGGTACTGATCGCCATCTATGGCACCTTCCTCTCTTTTGCAATTTGGCAAAATCATCTTTGGCTTACCATATTAGCAGCCTTCATTGTAGTTGTAGTGACATGTATATGGGCCCTGCTCCGGTTTCATCTCAAACTACGACGGTTGCTACTCCCATCTCTCATAGGCTTACTGGTGGTCATGCTGTTTTTTGCCCCTATATCAGCCTTGCTCATCACGCCCTTTCCGCAGTCTTTCTCACCTCAATATTTTCTTCCTGTTGTATGTCTGCTGTCTGGCTCTATATCGTATAACATGGTTCGTGGTATTCGCAAATATTATGTTGGATTGCAGAATCATGCTGCCCTATACAATTATTTATTGGGCAATGGTTGCACGCATCATCAAGCAGTAGCCTACTTTCTTCGTCGTTCTTTGCAAAGCACCACATTGTGGGTGCTTCGGCGTATATCCATCACCATGCTCACCGCATCTCCACTTTTGCTGTTAGTTTTGGTGTGGTCTGGAGTGCCTGTCCTAAAAGCGACAACCCTTAACTTCATGTTTTTCTTCGCAGTTCTTTCTGGTTCTCAGCTCTCACTATTTCTCTCTTTGTGGATTGCCCGGCGCTACACTTTTGACGAGTACAGCCGTCTTCAGCCAGTCGCGTAACACGCCTGCATATTGGTTTTGAGAATCTGCAACCATCACTAATACGCGTTTGCCTCCTACTAATTGGGGGCCAAGGCACATTCCTTCGTAGTTGGCGAAGCTATGATCAAAGAGTTTCATATTGGTCTGCCACTGTGCGAGCAGAGTCTTCTCAGACGTAAGGATGTTGTAGCAAAACAACTTGCACTTGACAAATGCTCCCAATTTCATTTTTGGAACATAAGCTTCACGCTCTAACACCAAGAGGCTGTCAGCACTAAAAGCACACAATGAAGGTACGCCAAACGTGTAGAAAGCGCCTTCATGCGGCGAAATGCTTGCAGTATCCATCTTATAGGGAATAACACGGTTGACTTTCATGATGCTGTCAATCTCTAGTAATCTTATTGGTACAGTTTCGTTGCATGTCCAAAGATGGTGGTTTTCCTTGCAGTACGTCAGAGCTTCCAACCCTTCGTTTCCTGGCAGATGCCCCAAAGAGTCCGGCCAGGCTGTGACACGTCCGGTATAACGTCCTTGCCTATCAAATTCAACGATGTGGTTGTCAGCTTCACCACTTACCATCAGAGTGCCTCGCTCAGGTAAGTAAGCTATTCCTTCATCGTCTCTCCCTGGTTTTTCAGATCCATAGAATCCTAAAATCTTGGCAGATCGTATAGCACCTGTAATAGAATCAAGTTGGATGTCGAAAACAAAATAACCGTCATGGTCACTTTTATCGCTAACCACCGCATATTGTGTCCCCCCTAACCAAGCAATGCCACTGTAATTACCTGCAGGAATTGTCTCTTTGAACTGTTGCTGAGGATTGAGTGAGATGGTGATTTGTGATCGAGCAGATACCGCCATCAATAATATAAGGACCAATGCCAGAATGTATCTCATAAAAATATCTTTTCATTAATAAACGCAAATTTCATCAGAATATTTGGTGATACGGAATGAATCTTGTAAATTTGCAGAAGAAATGGAGAAAACAATAAGGGGTTGTTTCGGTTCGATCGGGATACTCATCAAATTACAATGAAAACTGGGATTTCTTCTCTTGTTGATGGCGGGCCACAACGTTGCGAAAGCAGCAGCTGTAAAGCCGGTGGATTACAAAGGCAGGGAGGACCCACAACTTTTATAGCTGGAGTTTTCATCACATCATCGTTGCAACCCCTTTCCATACGGAGAATGGCGCGTAGGCAATGGTCTCGCGTATTCTCCTTTTTTATTCCTAATCAGTAGACTTAGGAAAGTAACATTCATAATTAACAAATAGGAGACAAATTATGTTTAGCGGTATTGTTGAAGAAATGGCCACCGTCAAAGCCATCACACAAGATCAGGAAAATATAAATCTCACACTTAGTTGCTCTTTCACGCATGAGTTGAAAATCGACCAAAGCGTTTCACACAATGGCGTTTGTCTGACTGTGGTAGACTTGAAGGATGACTGCTATACAGTGACAGCCATGAAAGAGACATTGGACCGTTCCAACCTTGGATTATTAAAGGTGGGCGATGCTGTCAATGTTGAGCGATCAATGATGATGAACGGACGACTTGACGGACACATCGTTCAAGGTCATGTCGACGAGACAGCTGTTTGCACAAATATAGAAGATGCTGACGGGTCGGCCTATTTTACCTTTAAGTATCAAAATAATCCTGAGATGGCCCGCCGTGGCTACTTCACTGTAGATAAAGGTTCCGTTACTGTCAACGGTGTTTCTCTTACCGTGTGTGATCCAACAGACGACAGTTTCCGTGTGGCTATTATCCCTTATACACGGCAAAATACCAATTTCCGGGACATAAAGGTTGGCAGTGTCGTCAATCTTGAATTTGATATCATAGGTAAGTATATCGCACGACTAAGACATTTCGAATAACCTTCATCTGTACTATCTTGGACATCCGTTTACATTTAACAAAATAGAATTAAGCCTCGTCCGACACAATAGTGTAGGACGAGGCTTAATTTATTTATGGCGAGCTAAATTAGTATGCTCTTGCGATGATGACACGATATTTGGCAGGTTTACCACTTACCATGTCAACACCTGGTGTCTGCTCATAAGCGAATGGAACACAACGGATGGTAGCCTGTGTATCTTCTTTGATCTTGGCCTCTGTCTCGGGAGTACCATCCCAGTGGCAAAGGAAGAAACCACCATCTTTAATACGCTCCTTAAACTCTTCGTAGTTGTCACATTCGTAAACATGTGCATCACGGTACTTGCGAGCCTTTTCAAAGACGTTCTTCTGAATATCATCAAGCAGGTTCTTCACACGCTCTACAGTGCCGTCAAAGCTGACATTCTCTTTCTCCAAAGTGTCACGACGCATCACCTCGATCGTATTGTTCTCTAAGTCACGTTCACCCATTACCAGTCTTACAGGCACACCCTTGAGCTCATAGTCGGCGAACTTAAATCCTGGGCGTTTGTTGTCTGCATCATCATACTTCACACTGATGCCTAACTCGTCAAACTTATCCATGACAGGCTTCAGTTTTTCAGTGATAGCAGCAAGTTGCTCTTTATTCTTCGTAATAGGCACAATGACGACCTGAATAGGAGCCAACTTTGGAGGCAACACCAATCCGTTATCATCTGAGTGAACCATGATAAGTGCACCCATCAGGCGAGTAGAAACGCCCCATGAAGTAGCCCATACATACTCAGGCTTGTTCTCCTTATTCAGGAAAGTGACATCGAAACTCTTTGCAAAGTTTTGACCAAGGAAGTGGCTGGTACCACTTTGTAGAGCCTTACCGTCTTGCATCATTGCCTCGATCGTATAGGTTTCCAAAGCTCCGGCGAAGCGCTCTGTCTCACTCTTGACCCCTTGGATAACGGGTACACCCATCCAGTTCTCGACAAAGTCAGCATATACCTTGAGCATCTTCTGAGCCTCAGCCTGTGCTTCCTCGGAAGTTGCGTGGGCCGTATGACCTTCTTGCCACAAAAACTCGGAAGTACGCAGGAATGGACGCGTACGCATCTCCCAACGCATTACATTACACCACTGGTTACACATGATAGGCAGGTCACGCCAAGAATGTATCCAGTTTTTATAGGTATGCCAGATCATTGTCTCTGAAGTAGGACGGATGATCAGCTCCTCATCGAGTTTTGCAGCTGGATCCACAATGATATCCTTTCCATCATCACTGGCCTTCAGTCGATAATGAGTAACCACAGCACTTTCTTTGGCGAAGCCCTTTACATGCTCAGCCTCACGAGCAAAGAAGCTCTTCGGGATAAGCAATGGGAAATAGGCATTCTGCACTCCTTGCTTTTTAAACATCTTGTCGAGCACAACTTGCATTTTTTCCCAAATGGCATAGCCATATGGCTTGATAATCATACAGCCACGCACAGGTGCAGTCTCAGCCAGGTCTGCCTTCATCACCAAGTCGTTGTACCACTGGCTATAGTTGTCAGCTCGCTTGGTCAATTCTTTCAGTTCTTTAGCCATTTTAATAAGTTGATCAGAGCAGAATAGGGAATTGCCTACATCAAGATAGGCATTTTCCTCTCTGCAAAATTTATTATTTGCTTAATTTTGCCACAAAGTTACGAAAAAAATATCGGATAGCTCTCGCACAAAGCGAAAAAAAGAGTTACCTTTGCAGTAGAAAAAGATCAACCAACAAAATTTAAAACATTAGTGATATGAAAAAAATTACATTAGCAACAATGGGATTGTGCATGCTGACCATCACTAGCTGCGGCACAAGTCAGGGCAATGGTGCTTTGATCGGCACCGGTGCAGGCGCTGCTTTAGGCGCAATTGTCGGTAAGATCGCTGGCAATACAGCTGTAGGTGCAGCTATTGGAGGTGCAGTGGGCGCTGGCACTGGTGCCATCATCGGTCGTCATATGGACAAAGTGAAAGCAGAAGCAGCAGCTAAAGTTCAGAATGCTAAGGTGGAGGAAGTTACAGATGCTAACGGCCTGAAAGCTGTTAAGCTGACTTTTGACAGTGGCCTTCAGTTCGACCTGAACAAGTCTACACTTCGTGCAGCAGCCAAGAAAGACTTAATTAACTTTGCTTCTGTATTGAAGCATAACACTGATTGCCTTGTAGATATTCAGGGATATACCGACGCTACAGGTGGTGACAAGATCAATGTGCCATTGAGTCAGTCGCGTGCCCAGGCAGTGAGCAGCTATCTAGTTTCTCAGGGAGTCTCTTCCAGCCAGTTCAAGAATGTTGCCGGCTACGGCAGTCAGAATCCTATCGTTGACAAGACTGTCGCCCCTCAGAACCGCCGTGTGGAGGTCTATCTCTATGCCAGCCCTGAAATGGTGCAGAAGGCAGAGAACGGAACTCTGAAATAAGTTAATAACAAAGAATATTGTTTTTGCAATATCATTTGCAGAATAAATAGGGGATGCAGGCTCATTAGGGGTCGGCATCCCCCTTTTGGCATGAATAGATTCAAGAAAATCCTTCGCTGGGGTGTCAGTCTTTTCTTTGCATCCTCTATATTGGCTGTCATCACTTACCGCTTCATTCCGGTCTACATCACACCGCTGATGGTTATCCGCTGCTTTCAAAATGGTAGTCTGACGATGCATCATCAATGGAAACCACTTGACGAAATGTCTCCTCACATGCCAGTGGCAGTGATGTCAAGTGAGGACAGCCGTTTCCTCTTACATCACGGTTTTGACTTCAATGCCATTGGCAGTGCTGCCGAGCGCAACCTCAAGCACAAGCATGGTAAAAAGTTTGGTGCCAGTACCATCTCTCAGCAGACTGCCAAGAATGTGTTTCTGTGGCCAGGACGATCATGGGTCAGAAAAGGATTTGAGGTTTATTTCACGGCCCTCATCGAACTTTTCTGGAGCAAACAGCGCATCATGGAAGTCTATCTCAACAGTATTGAAATGGGCGACGGCATCTATGGCGTAGAAGCATGCGCTAACTACAATTTTGGAAAAGATGCAAAAGATCTGTCGCGTGCAGACTGCGCCCTGATCGCTGCTACGCTCCCCAATCCACGCAAATTCTCCTCGAAATACCCAAGTGGATATATGCGCCTGCGTCAACGCCAGATTATGGCCAATATGCGCTACATACCGTCCTTCCCTAAAGAAGGCGAAGACTACGATCCAAAGACTGCCGTAGGATCCACTTACCGTTGAACATTCATCGCACTCGACCAAACATTAGAATATGACTCAAGAAGAACAAAATATCCTTTCCCAACTCAATGATGCCCAACGCCAGGCTGTCGTCTATGATGATGGACCCGAACTGGTTGTTGCAGGAGCAGGATCAGGAAAGACACGTGTGCTTACCTATAAGATTGCATGGCTGCTTGAACATGAGCAACTGAAGCCGTGGTCTGTCTTAGCTCTTACCTTCACCAATAAAGCCGCTAATGAGATGAAATCGCGTATTGCACAATTGGTAGGGAAGGAACGGGCACGCTATCTACAAATGGGAACTTTTCACTCTGTCTTCTCTCATATTCTGCGTGCCGAAGCTCGACACATAGGCTTTCAATCTGGATTTACCATCTATGATGAGACTGACTCTCGATCTTTAATAAAAAATATCGTTAAGCAGATGGAACTTGACGATAAAAAATACAAGCCTACTGATGTGCATAAAGCCATATCTCGGGCAAAGAATGATCTGTGTACGGCCGAACAATATGGCAATGACGGCAGCCGTATAGAGAAGGACCGACAAAAGAACATACCGGAAGTATACAAGATTTATCTTACTTATCAGCAGCGTCTTCATCAGGCCAACGCCATGGATTTCGATGATCTGCTGATGCTGACTTATGAGCTGTTTCTGACCCATGATGAAATCCGGCAGAAATATGCCAGCCGGTTTGAATATGTATTGGTTGATGAGTATCAGGACACCAACTTTGTGCAGCAGCAAATTCTTTGGCATCTGACAAAGGAACGGCAACGAGTATGTGTTGTTGGTGATGACTATCAGAGTATCTATGCTTTCCGCGGTGCCAAGATCGATAACATCCTTAACTTCACCTCCCGATATGAAAATGCAAAGGTGTTTAAGTTGGAACGCAACTACCGGTCTTCCCGTTTGATCGTTGCAGCAGCAAACTCGCTGATGAAACACAATCAACGGCAGATCGAGAAAAACGTCTATAGCGAAAATGAGGAAGGAGACAAACTCACAGTTCTTGAGACTCAGTCTGATAAACGTGAGGCAGCAGTGGTCTGTCGGGAAATCAAGCGCATCAAGGCTAAAGAACATTGTCATTGGAGCGATTTTGCCATTCTGTACCGAACAAATGCCCAAAGTCGTCTTTTTGAGGAACAAATGCATAGCCCCGAAATGGGCATGGCTAATTGCTATCGTGTGTTTGGAGGGGTTAGCTTCTATCAGCGCAAGGAGATAAAAGACGCATTGGCCTATTTCCGACTTGTTGTCAACTCTGATGACGAAGAAGCTTTCCGGCGTATCATCAATTATCCAACCCGTGGTATTGGCAACACTACTGTTCAGAAGATCATCTCCACTGCACAACAAAACGGAATAAGCCTGTGGGAGACCATCTGCCATCCCGGGCTATATGGATTATCTGTCAATCGTGGCGCACTTTCAAAACTTGATGCTTTCAGACAACTGATACAGTCGTTTATCGATAAACGTGGAGCAGTTGACGCATTAACATTGGGAAAGGAGATCTTGGAACGTAGTGGCATGAAAGCTGACCTAGATGCCGACAAGACACCGGAAGGCGAAGGTAAGCGCGAGAACATTGACAGCCTCACTTCCGGCATCGCCGACTTTGTGCAATCGCAGCAAGAGCAAGGACTTGATGACCACGAATTGTTGAGCGATTATCTTTCTACAGTATCTCTGTTGACCGACATGGATAACGACGACTCGTCCAGTGACAAGATGACATTGATGACCATCCATTCTGCGAAAGGCTTGGAATTTGGAACGGTTTTCATTGTTGGCATGGAGGAGAATATCTTTCCAAGTCTGATGTCTGCGGACAGTCAACGAGGATTAGAGGAAGAACGTCGTCTACTCTACGTGGCCATCACGCGTGCTGAGCACCATTGCTATTTGTCCTGGGCTCATACACGTTGGCTCTTCGGTAAGATGGATCCTTACGTCAGAAAGAGCCGCTTCCTTGAGGACATTGATCCCAAATATCTGAATATACGTGCGGAAGATGGCGGAGCTACAATACGTAATCATGGTGGATGGAACAGAAAGCCATGGGATGATGACGACTACGAGATCAATAAGCCTTATACCGGAAGCCATCCTTGGGGCGACGAGTATCCCCATTACAGTAGCCGTATGCAGAACTCACGTCCCGTAGCCGGGCAGTTTATGGCTGATCCACAGCCAAAGATCACCAAGCCTCACAGAGCAGAACAGGCTGTAAATCCGTTCTCTCCCTCCTTTGAACAGCAACTGCGGCACAAAGGTAATTTTAGAAAAGTGACAAAGGCAATGACTAATGGAGGTCGCACCATCAGTTCCCTTAGCGAGAAAAATGCAGTTAGCGCCCATGTGGATCCCAGCCAAAATGACGCAAGCAACTATGGAATTAAAGTAGGTTCTGTCATACTTCATTCACGTTTTGGTAAAGGCCAAGTAAGGAAGATAGAGGGATGTGGAGAAAACTGCAAAGCCACAATTGACTTTGAGGAAACCTCTACAAAGGTACTGCTTCTCAGATTTGCAAAGTTTAAAGTGCTTTCAATATAAATAGATATTGTCCTCCCTTCCAAATTGGAAAGGAGGACAATATCTTTAAGCTACTACCGGAATTAATTGACTTCTAAGCAGCATATTTAATAAACTTCATCTTCGCTGATATCCTCTGCTTCAAGGTTGAGTTCATCAGGACTTGTCTCGTACGTGGTTCGATAGCTTTCTTCCGTAAGTTTTTCATCATCAAAAGCATCATCGTCGTCATCGTCCTGCTTGAAGTTTTCATCATCAATATTCTCTTCCTCTTTTTCTGTATTTTCCGAATCCACGCTATCTTCGTCATCCTTCTCACTATCTTCATCAGCAAGGAAGACTGGTGTAGCGACGGCCTCTGGCTTCTCTTTCGCAAAGATGGCTTCTACCCAAAGGCCTTTGGGAATTTCCAATACTTCAAATCCGTCGCTGACTTTCTTCTCATAGAGGCCACCCGGCTTGTGCAGACGATCTTTGGGAAGAGTAGTGGTAGAGATATCAAATCCGCTTTCGATGATGTCCTGGATACTTTGTGACAGAGACTCCCATCCTCCACCGAAGTTGCGTTCCAATACTTCGATGAGCTTAGCGGCAGAGATATGACGGATATTCTCGTATGTCAGATCTGTCACTCTCAGGATCGGGCGCTTCTTGATTACAAGATTTGGATGGTTATCTTCAGACTTACCGATTTGAGCGACTTTAAAGCCGCGATCCTCATACTTCTTAATGATCTCAGGCTTATCCACTTTTATCTCCTCCATATCAAAAGCCGTATTGATAATGTCGGTATAATGGCGTATATTCTCTTTGAGATCGGAATCTTTCTCGACAGCCTCTAAGAGGCGGAAGATGTCGTTCTCTTGCAAATCCCAGACATTACTCTTGGATAATGTCTTAACAGTAATTGCTTTTTTGTCTTTCATGGTCTTTGATGTTATATGGTGCAAAAGTAACATTAAATTCCTAATAAGCAAACAAAATCAATAAATAATTTATGTCCAAAATTTAATGTTATCTGTTGGATGCATTGTTTTTCCACATTTAGGGCATGTTTTCTTGTTCCAAGGCTTGATATGACTGCTCCCACAGTTGAGGCAGAGCCTGCCAGCCAAAGACGTGAAAGAAAGTGCAGAGTCTGCGATGACACCACCCACAACTAAGGGTTGAACCGTTTTGCAATCAGGACAAGTGATCATTTCGATATGTTGCCCCATGAATCCACGGCCTTCGTAGACATCAGCTTCGTAACCGCAGGCCTCACATTTATATTTGATGATATGTGCCATAGACTATTCTTTTGGATTTCCTATCAATTTACGGTAAAGCTTCTCGTATCTCTTAGCTACATCTATGTAGTCGTGATGCTTCCTTATATATATGATACTCTGTTTTTTGAGAACAGGTATCATTTCGGGATGTACAACGAGTCGTTCCAAGGCGTTAAAGACACTATCTTCGTTCGGCTCAACATTGACGATTGGTCGCAGACTGTCTTCGCCAAGGATTTCGTAGTTTTCCGGTTCTCCACCTCCTACACAGATAATTCCGCGCGACATCGCCTCAAGGGCGTTCATGGCCGGGGTATAGCTATAGAGCTGGTCAAGGATTACATCTGCTTCGTTCATCATCTGAGTATATTGTTTGAAGGGCACACCGTTGGCAACCGAGAGAGAGACTTGCTTCGGATATCTTTGTCTGAGTTTTTGGGCTGCTTCCAACATGATATCAGTTCCCTTATAGGCACTTCTGTTTTTTGATATGCCAATGAAAATCTTTAAGGGTAAAAGTGACTGGCTCTTAACGTCATTTTCTTGTCTCTTTTGCTTGATAGGGAACGGAATGAAAACCGTCTTATTTGGAAATAGAGGCTGGTAACAGGCCCAGTACTCATAGAGTCCCGCAACGACAGCATCGCAATCATGAGCAATGTATTGATTGAGCTGCCCTTTGGAAGTATTTAGCCAGTCTGTTCTTTCCTTCATGGCATCATCGTCAGTCCGCAGTCGGTCACCAATGTTGAAGTCGCTGTATCTCAATGGCATCCTTGTGATATTCTCATGCATCCAATAATAGTCCATTCCAAAAGCTCCCATCACCATCTTTCCATTGTGTTTCCGCAGATAGTGGTAGATTGGCAAAATTTTCCCTGCTTTGAGCTCCAAGAACATTGGATTGATGATCTGTACTACGTCATACCCTCTCATACGTGGTAGCGAAACGGCAAGTCTGGCAGCAAAGCTAATGGTACCGATTACTCCGTCGCTACGTCTAAGATCTATATCTCTTGGATAGTCCTTCCAAAAATCACCATTGCTGGCAACCACCACTTTGTGGCCCAGTTTTCTAAGTCCCTCGGCCAAAGTGTTATAGACATTGCTGTATTCACCGATCAGAAGTACCTTCATCTTATTGCTTCATTTTTAAGCTGCTAAAAAGTAACTGCCGCCCCCAGTGAGAACTGATCAACTTTCGAAACAAAGTGTATTTGCGCGTGTATTGATGGTCGGGTAGGGGGTAGAGACCTTTGTTCTTCAATACCTCTATTGCAGCATCCAGCTGCTGTCGGCTTTGAGTGAGTACTATGATGTGGTAGAGATAGTCCATCGTGAGCTGAGCCACACGACGCTCCAATGCCACTTTACTCTGTGTGGGAGACAGACTGGCAATGCATTTAAGATGATCAATTACACGAAGAATGTCTTCTAACCTCTTTTCAACAATCTCTTTATCGACATTATGGGTAATGGACCCTGTTCGCTGACGATAGTAATATGCTTGTGCATTGGTGTCGAAGACCCGCGCGCTGCGAAGTAATAGTTGCGGGGTGAACTCTTCATCTTCGTGATAGATGCCTGGTGTGAACTTTAAGTCATCCAACACTTCTTTCCGGAAAATATACCCACATGCAGCCGCTCTCATATTATTTTCGGTCATATATTCACATCCACTAACAGGTTGTGGTGCAGAAAAAGCAGTATCAGTGCCATTGTTGTTCGTCATGTGGAAAAGTACCATATCAGGCCGGTCGTAACGGACAAAATCCAGACAATGCTCATATGGAGCAGTCACCAAATAGTCATCACCATCAACAAATTGGACGTATTCGCCTTTTGCCCATTGCAAGCCATTATTCCGTGCGACAGAAAGTCCTTGATTGGATTGCCGAATATAAATGAGATCATCTCTCTTCGACAAAAAGTCAATTGGAGACCTGTCAGATCCGTCATCAATGAGAATAATCTCTCTTTCTTCCTCACAGAGCGATAAAGACAAGATGCTATTCAGACATTCACCTAATAGCGTCACGGGGAGATTATATGTAGTCACAATGAAACTGACGAGTGGTTTCTGCATATTAATCTATGGATTTTGCAAAGAGTTTTAAGTCCCAACAAATGCAGAGCTTTCAATTTGAGAGTATTATGATAGGGTAGGACCGGAAAATCCTGGCGAGTTTTACCTGTAGAGCGGAAGACATCCAGTTGGATGTTCAGCACATCAGCATAGTATTCGGCCATCAGCTGGTCATAGTCTTTGACTTTTTGTCTTGCTCTTTTGTCTGTAGCCATTCGATGGAGCATGATCAGGTTGCCATCAAGAAGACTATTAAGATCCTTGACTCCCGCTTGCTGAGTGATACCATTGGGGTTGAATGTATAGTAGTAAAGTCCTACATCTGTTGTGGCCACGCGACGACAGTGACGTAACACTTGAGGCAACGTAAAGGTATCCTCAAAGGTTCTGCCTTCCGGAAATTTCACATCTTGCCACACTTCGCGTTTATAAACTTTATTGCAAGCATAGGTGTGCTGCCAGGCTTTAGTCTCTAACCAATAAACAGCGTTGAAAGTGAACTCGCAACGAGTGAAGGTGACACGCGCCTGTCGCGGAGAACCGAAATGGCGATAAAGCGGAAACTCCAACATGTCGTAATCTGGATGGATTGAAAGCTGCTCCATCAGTTCCTTTAATGTGTCAGGAGCTAAATAGTCATCACTGTCCACAAACATGATATAGTCGCCCTTAGCTTTTGCAAGTCCGGTATTGCGTGCAGCACTCAGTCCACTGTTGCGCTTCAGTCTGACATGCTGTATGCGCCCTTCTTTCTTTGCATAGTTTTCACATATCTTCGCGCTTCCGTCTGTTGACGCATCGTCGACAAGGATCATTTGCCAGTCACGAAAATCCTGCATCAAAATGCTGTCAACACATCTCTTCAGTGTGTTACGTGTCTGATAAACGGGTATGATAATGCTTAATCTCATTTTGGGTCTTTCATTAATTCCTTAAAGAAAGCGTTCAAGTCTTCATCAAGACCTTTCATGATATCCCCTCCGACAATCACAGTGTCATCATCAGCCACAAAAAGTTCAGCTATATGCTCCTTGTCCTCATTTTCCAACACGACGCTATACGGCTTCAATATACCCATTGAATCCACAAAGCTATGGTTTTTCTTCAGATAGCGTCTGAGAATGAGCGTGACACCATCATAAAAGTCCTCATCTTTCTGATTGATCCATTGCTCTACCACACACCTTGTGATCTCTTGATCGTCATCGTCAAAAGCAGTAAGCTCACCCGTCTCTTGATTGGTTCGCACGTGAATGTCGGTCAATATAGCATTGTCGCATTGCAATGGGAACTTCTCAGCCACTTTGTGGAAGAATCGGTCAAGTTGTTGCATCGTTTGTTCTGTTGCCTTCATCATAGCAGTTTATCTTTAGATGTTTTGTTTCTGCAAACTTACACAAAAAAAATGATTTTCGAGCAAATATCACTAAAAACTTTCTTAATCTTTATAATGTATGTACAGAAACAGCTATCAGTGCAATATATCATTATGTGTCATCTTCCCTCACTTTTGCACCACTTTGTGAAGAAAGACAAGGTTATCAAAAAGGCATTAGAAATATTTTAGAGAGCAATTGAGATTATTTCAAATAAAAACATTATCTTTGCAAACAAAATATCTGATTACATACATACATGGATATGAAGCAAACCATTTTAGTTACAGGTGGTATGGGATTTATTGGATCTCATACAACAGTTGAATTGATAGAAGCTGGATATAAAGTAGTCATTGTTGACGACCTCTCCAATTCGAATATCAAAGTGTTAGATGGCATTGAGAAGATCACAGGTGTGCGTCCTGATTTCGAAAAAGTGGATTTGCGTGACAAGCAGACAACGGAAGAAGTCTTCAAGAAGCATCCAGATATTGAGGGCATTATCCACTTTGCAGCAAGCAAAGCGGTAGGGGAGAGCGTTCATAAGCCTTTGCTATATTACCGCAACAATATCGTGTCCCTCATCAATCTTTTGGAACTCATGCCCAAATATGATGTCAAAGGTATCATCTTCTCTTCAAGTTGCACTGTTTACGGCCAACCCAAGCCAGAGAATCTGCCTGTAACAGAAAATGCACCTCACCAAAAAGCTACATCTCCATATGGTAACACAAAGGAGATCAACGAACAAATCATTTATGACTATATCCATAGTGGTGCTCACATCAAAAGCATCGTCCTAAGATACTTCAATCCTATTGGCGCTCATCCGTCCGCTCTGATCGGTGAACTGCCCAACGGAGTGCCTGCCAATCTAATCCCCTATGTCACTCAAACAGCCATTGGCATTCGTGATCAGCTGACCATCTTCGGAAACGATTACAACACTCCTGACGGTACTTGTATCCGTGACTATATATATGTTGTTGACCTAGCCAAAGCGCATGTTGCTGCTATGGCACGTGTTCTGGATCAGAATGCTGAGTCTATCGACTACTTCAACATCGGTACAGGTCATGGCAATTCCACATTGGAAATCGTTGAGACCTTTGAAAAGGCTACGGGCGTGAAGCTTAACTGGAAATACGGTCCACGCCGTGAAGGTGACATCGAAAAGATTTGGGGCGACTGCACCAAGGCCAACAAAGTACTTGGATGGAAAGCAGAAACACCGCTTGATGATGTCTTGTGCTCAGCATGGAAATGGCAGCTCAAGTTACGCGAAGACGGTGTCATGTAAGGCACCTTGAATAGAAGAACATTTTAATCTCTCTTATCATATTTCGATTTATAGCGGTGACTTAGATCCCGCAATTTTGTGTTTGTGTTGTTGTGAGGTTCCGGCGTGAGTCGGGGCCTCATCTTTTTTAAGACTTCAAGTCTTGCTCGGCTGCCCTATAAGGCTACAGCCTGTCTTTTTTAAATAAGGTTGACACGTAAAGTCAACAATGATGGAAAAGACTGAAAGTTTGCTCCAGACTTCATTGGAGCGCATTCGACTTCAGCAGGAGGTTTACGACCTTTATAGGTTACAGAAAATACTGCTTCCACACGAGGAACAATAAAACAAGATATCGAGGTAAAATCAAGCACACGCTACAGGCTGTAGCCCATTGCGTATGGATTAACATGCGCCGACTTTTTCTGTTTGGCGCAAGAATTGCCGCCCAAATGGCATAAATCAAAATAGTTATTTAATATATAATGGAAATTATGATAAATAGTATGAGCGGGTATCTATAAAAGCATATTGAGATTTAAAAAAAAACTATCTAAGTTGGCTCAATCAAGAAAAATCATTAACTTTGCATTTGCGGATCAATTAATTCCATAATTATTTTGTGAGGCACAGATTAAAATCATTAGTAAGCAATATTTATTCACGCAATATAAAGTTTTAGAGAAATGCCTGAAATATCAGTCCGTGGACTTGAGATGCCAGAGTCTCCAATTAGGAAATTGGCACCATTGGCAGCAGCAGCCAAGCAGAGAGGTATCAAGGTTTACCATTTAAACATAGGACAGCCTGACTTGCCTACACCCCAAGTTGGATTGGATGCTTTAAAACATATCGATCGCAAAATTTTGGAGTATTCACCTTCGCAAGGCTACTTGTTGTATCGGACTAAATTGGTAGATTACTACGCGAAATATAATATTCAGGTTACACCCGACGATATTATCATCACGTCAGGCGGATCAGAAGCTGTGCTTTTCGCTTTTATGAGTTGCCTGAATCCCGGTGACGAGATCATCGTTCCTGAACCAGCCTATGCCAACTATATGGCTTTTGCGATCTCGGCTGGAGCAAAGATTCGTACGATTGCAACTACTATTGAAGAAGGTTTCTCTCTCCCTAAGGTTGAGAAATTTGAAGAGCTGATCAATGACCGAACACGCGCCATAATGATCTGCAACCCAAATAACCCTACCGGATACCTTTATACACGGCGAGAGATGAACCAGATACGTGACTTGGTGAAGAAATATGATCTCTATCTCTTCTCTGACGAGGTATATCGTGAATATATCTACACTGGCAGCCCGTATATCAGCGCAATGCATCTGAAAGGTATTGAGCAGAACGTCATATTAATTGATTCTGTATCAAAACGTTATAGTGAATGTGGTATCCGTATCGGAGCGCTCATCACCAAAAATGCGGAAGTCAGGAAGGCCGTGATGAAGTTCTGTCAAGCACGTCTGTCCCCCCCCCTGATTGGTCAGATCGTAGCAGAAGCTTCACTTGACGCACCTGAGTCGTATTATCGCGATGTTTACGATGAATATGTCGAACGGCGTAAATGCCTGATCGATGGTCTTAATCGCATTCCAGGCGTATACTCCCCTATTCCTATGGGTGCTTTCTACACAGTTGCCCAATTACCTGTTGACGACTCAGAGAAATTCTGCCGTTGGTGTCTCGAAACATTCAATTACGAAGGAGAGACGGTAATGCTGGCTCCTGCTGCTGGATTCTATACGACTCCTGGTGCCGGTATCAACCAGGTGCGTATCGCCTATGTGTTGAGAAAAGAAGATTTGGAACGTGCCCTTGTTGTCCTCAGCAAGGCATTGGAAGCCTATCCAGGAAGGACTGAACAGCGATGAGTTTTCCATTGTTCATAGCACGACGCATCTATCGTACGCCTGGAGATAAAAAAAGAGTATCACGCCCGGCTATCACGATTGCCACGGCCGGCATCGCTATCGGTTTGGCGGTGATGATCGCATCGGTTTGCATCGTCATCGGCTTTAAGCATTCTATCCGTGATAAAGTAATTGGCTTTGGCTCACATATCCAAGTCACCAATTTCATGAATCAGATGGATGGCGACCAAAGTCCTATCGCTGTAGGTGACTCCATGATGAATGTTGTAAAGCATATACCTGGTGTCAAGCATGCAGAGCGATTTACATATAAACAAGGAGTACTGAAGACAGACAACGATTTTCTCGGCGTCATGTTTGAAGGATTAGGACAAGAGTTTAATCCTATATTTTTTCATCAGCATCTTGTAGCCGGCTCCCTACCCCATTTCTCTGATAGCCAAGCCTCGAATGAACTGGCTATTTCGCAGGCAATGGCAGACAAGCTCAGACTGAAAGCCGGTGATCGCGTGTTTGCATACTTCATTGATAACAATGGTGTTAGAATGCGTCGGTTCAAGATTACTGGTATCTATCAGACCAATCTGAGTCAATACGACAATCTGATGTGCCTGACAGATCTTTACACAGCCATAAAGCTTAATAGTTGGAAAGAAGATCAAGCGACAGGAATTGCCGTGACGGTGAATGAATTCAACAAAGTTGATGAAGTAGATCAGCGCTTTGTCAGCAAGATCAATAAGCATACAGACCATTACGGTCAGACATATGTGGCTCAAACCATCAGAGAACTTAACCCGCAAATCTTTTCTTGGCTGGATTTGCTGGATGTAAACGTCTATATCATCCTTCTGCTGATGATGGCGGTGGCAACTGTGACAATGATCTCAGGCTTACTCATTATTATATTGGAGCGTACCGCAATGATTGGTACGCTCAAGAGCTTAGGCGCAAGAAACAAGACTATCCGTCATATTTTTTTGTGGTTTGCCGTATTTATCATTGGTAAAGGATTGCTCATTGGTAACCTGGTGGGTATAGGACTTTGCTTGATTCAAAAATACTTTGGCATTGTCAAGTTGGATCCAGCTACCTATTATGTCAACACAGTTCCTATAGAGTTGAACATTCCTCTGATCGTCTTGCTCAACATCGCAACGCTCCTCATCAGTGTCTTTGTTCTGATAGCACCGAGTTATCTCGTGTCGCATATTCACCCTGCAAAGACCATGAAATATGAGTAAAGTACAGAAAAAATGAAGGATTAGAAGAAATTAATGCACATATTTTTTGGAATTGTGCATTATAGATTGTACCTTTGCACAAAATTTTGAAGATTGTGCAATGGAGAATAAATATAGTTTCAACTCTCTGATAGAGCAGACTATCAAAAGCAACTGGGACAAAGATGCACTCACCGATTACAAGGGTGTCACACTCCAATACCATGATGTAGCCCGCAAGATCGAGAAGCTACACATTGTATTTGACGAATGTGGCATCAAGGCCGATGATAAAATTGCTCTTTGCGGCAGAAACAGTTCTGTTTGGGCTTGTGTGTTCCTCGCTGCTTTGACCTACGGTGTCGTAGCTGTTCCCATACAGCATGAGTTCAAATCTGAGCAAGTTTATAACATAGTCAATCACTCCGAATCCAAGTTGCTTTTCGTAGGTGATGTGGTAGCGACAGAGTTGGATTATTCAAAGATGCCCAATCTCGAAGGAGTCGTGTATATGCCTGACAACTCTCTGTTGGAATGTCGTTCTGAAAAGTTGAGTTTTGCTATGGAGCATCTCAATGAGTTGTATGGCCGCAAGTATCCTAAATTTTTCCGGAAGGGACATGTTCGATACCATAAAGATATGCCCGAAGAGACCGCTATGATTAACTATACCAGCGGCACGACTGGCTTCTCTAAAGGTGTGATGCTTCCATATCGCTCTTTATGGAGCAATCTTGATTTCTTGACTAAGGCCCTTGGCAGCAAAATGAAGTCAAACGGCAATGTGTTGTCAATATTGCCGATGGCTCACATGTATGGACTGACATGCGAATTTCTTTTACAGTTTTGTTTAGGCAATCATCTGTATTTCCTGACACGATTGCCCAGCCCCACTATCATTCAGCAGGCTTTCATGGATATTCATCCCGATCTGATCGTTTCTGTGCCCCTGATTTTGGAAAAGATTATTCGCAAGAAAGTGATGCCGGCACTCGACAGCACACGGGTGGCCATATTGATGAAGCTTCCAGGTCTTAATAAATTGATCAAGGAGCGTGTAGAACAGATGGTGATGAACATCATGGGCGGAAAGACCTATGAGGTAATCATCGGTGGTGCAAGTTTGAGCAAGGAAGTGGAAAACTTCCTTACCTCGATTCATTTTCCGATTACACTTGGCTATGGCACTACAGAAACCGGACCTATGATTACATACTCTGACTGGCATGACTTCACGCCTGGTTCTTGTGGCACTTGTGTCGATCACATGGAAATAAGAATTCTCAGCCAAGACCCTCAAAACGTACCGGGAGAGATAGTTACTCGTGGCATGAACGTGATGACTGGATACTATAAAAATCCAAAAGCCACAAAAGCAGTCATTGATGAAGAAGGCTGGTTCCACACTGGCGATTTGGGAACCATGTCCGCGGATGGTCATGTATTTATCAAAGGGCGTATCAAGAACATGCTTCTTGGTTCCAACGGACAGAATGTCTATCCCGAGGAGATTGAAGATAAACTGAATGCGATGGCCATGGTCAATGAGAGTCTGATCATTCAGCATGGTGAAGAGCTCGTGGGACTGGTTCACCCCGACATGGACGAGGCGCAGTCTATGGGATTCTCGGAAGCAGACTTGAACAACATCATGGAGCAGAACCGAAAGGAACTCAATGCGCAGCTACCCTCTTTCTGCAAGATCAGTAGAATCAAGCTTCACCCCGATGAGTTTGAGAAGACTCCCAAGAAGTCAATCAAACGTTATCTTTATAAAAACGCTTATTAAGAATCCGCATACAAAACATTAAAGAACATAATTTATATCCAAAGATATGACAGGCTCTATTCCTAACTTCAATCAAATGATTCAGAAAAGCATCGTAGATCATTGGGATCTCGACTCTTTAACTGACTTCAAAGGCGCAACCTTACAATATCATGACGTTGCGCGTAAGATCGAAAAGCTTCATATCATGTTTGAAAGTTCCGGTGTCAAGCAAGGCGACAAGATAGCACTGTGTGGCCGAAATAGTGCCGCATGGGCTGCAGCTTTTCTTGCCGTACTGACATATGGTGCTATTGCGGTTCCCATTCTGCATGAGTTCACTGCAGAACAGATCCATAACATCGTCAACCACTCCGATGCAAAGATATTATTTGCTGGAGATGTTGTAGCAACACAGATTGACGCTACGAAGATGCCTTCCTTGGAAGGAATCATCTATATTCCGGACTATTCCCTCGTACTCTCACGTACCGACAAATTGACCTATGCCCGCGAGCACCTCAATGAGATTTTTGGACAGAGATATCCCAAGTATTTCCGTAAGGAGCATGTCCACTATTATACAGAAAAGTCTCCAGACGAATTGGCGGTCATCAACTATACGAGTGGAACTACCGGCTTTTCTAAAGGTGTGATGATCCCTTATCGAGCTTTATGGAGCAATATCGATTTCGCATTCTCTGTTATGGGAGACCAAGTGAAAAAAGGAAACAATGTGATCTGTATATTACCAATGGCTCACATGTACGGTATGTCTTTTGAATTCTTATTTGAGTTCATAATGGGATGCCATATCTTCTACCTGACCCGCATTCCCTCACCAGCCATCATTGCACAGGCTTTCTCAGAAGTGAAACCAAAGATCATCATCTCCGTGCCGCTGATCATTGAGAAGATCATTAAAAAGAAAGTATTCCCCAAGATTCAGGATCCTAAACTTCGCCTCTTGATGAAGATGCCGGGTATCAATAAGCGCGTCTATGAGAAGATCTGTGATCAGGTGACCAAAGCTTTTGGAGGTGAATTCTATGAAGTGATTATAGGTGGAGCCGCCTTCAATCAGGAAGTGGAGAGTTTCCTGTATCGTATTGGATTCCATTATACTGTAGGCTATGGAGCTACCGAATGTGCTCCAATCATTTGTTATGCAGACTATAAGACTTACGTCCCCGGCTCATGCGGACGTGCTGCCAAGAACATGCAAGTAAAAGTTGTGAGTGAGGATCCTGTCAATACCCCGGGTGAGATCCTTGCAAAAGGTCCTAACGTGATGCTAGGTTACTATAAGAACGAAGAAGCCACTAAAGCCAGCATCGATGCTGACGGATGGTTCCATACGGGTGACTTGGGCCTGATGGATGAGGATGGTAATTTCTTTATTAAGGGACGTTCCAAGAATATGTTGCTTGGGTCTAATGGACAAAACATCTACCCTGAGGAGATCGAAGACAAACTCAACTCGATGTCTATGGTTTCAGAGAGCGTGGTCATTCAGGAAGGTGATAAACTCGTGGGACTGGTTTACCCCGACTTGGACACTGCAAAGCAGATAGGATTCAGTGAGTCAGATCTCAACACGATCATGGAGCAAAATCGAAAGCAACTCAATGCAGACTTGCCAGCTTACTGCCATCTGTCAGAGATCCGGCTTCACGACAGCGAGTTTGAGAAGACGCCTAAGCGTTCCATAAAACGTTTCCTCTATACAAAGAAATAATAAGCGATATATAAGGTAGTCTTTAGTTTGAAGGCTACCTTATGTTTTTTCTCGACATCTCTAAAAAATCCTTTTTGATATGCCCATACAGAAGAATCCCCACCAAACCGGTACTTCCTTCCTTCATTTTGTAGCAAAGGATATTTTGGCAAAACATGGACAAGACATAGACAGAATTGCAATTGTTTTCCCTAATAAGCGCGCATCGATATTTTTCAATCGAGAACTGTATCAAGAAGCCAGACACGCATTGTGGAGCCCTAAATATATCACCATCAGTGAACTGTTTCGTGAACATAGTGAGTTGCAGGTACCTGATCCCATCACACTTGTTTTTCAAGTTTACAATGTCTTTTGTGACATCACTGGCTCCGACGAGACACTTGATCATTTCTTCTCATGGGGACAACTGATATTGGCCGATTTCGACGACATCGATAAGAATGAAGTCGATCCCGACAAACTCTTCATTGATTTACAAGCATGGGAAGAGATGAGCGACTTCAGTTTCCTGACAGAAGCACAAAGGAAAAGTTTGGAAGATTTTTTCCATACGATGATGCAAGATTCTCAGTTGCAGCGCCGGTTCAAAAACATTTGGGAGCATCTCGGAAGTATCTACCATGAACTTCATCAACGACTGGAAAAGCATGGGCTGGCTTACGAGGGCATGCTCTATCGGAAAGTAATCGATCAAGAGTACATCGACTTTCAATACGACACTTACATATTCGTGGGCTTCAATCTTCTTCAGAAGGTGGAGCAAGACCTTTTCCGAAGACTGAAGATGGAGGGCAAGGCTGAATTTTACTGGGACTACGATGTCAACTACATCGATACAGATTCAGGAAAGTATATCAAGCAATATCTGGAAATGTTTCCCAACCAACTCAACAAGGACTTGGCCAGCACCGGCATCGATCCATCAGAAGTTTTTGACAATATGAAGTCGCCCAAAGACATATGCATGATCTCGGCATCGACAGAGGAGATTCAAGCACGATATGTCGGTCAATGGCTGACGGGAAATGACAGGATGAAGGATGGCAATCGGACTGCTGTCGTGATGGCAGATGAAAATCTATTGCCATCAGTGATTCATAGTTTACCGGGAAATATCCAAAATGTCAACGTTACCACAGGTTTTCCATTGAATGCTTCAGAAGTCAGTGTGTTAATTGACGCACTGATCGCCTTGCAATTGAAAGGCTTGACAAATGACTGTCGGCATTTCCAACTGCAATACATCAACAGGGTATTGTTGCATCCCTATGCCCAATACCTTTCTGATGACTGCAAAGTTTTAGCTTCCCAGCTAAATAGCAATCACCGATATTATCCAAGTGTAAAGGAATTAACTGACGGATTCGATGAGTCTTTAGCTCTGCTGTTTCATCCCCTTGAGGAAAAGAATGGAACGTTACCACTTTTAACTTGGATAACGGATTTGATCAAAATCATAGGACGGAACACATGCAGCATTGGCAATCCCCTACTCCATCAGTCCATCTTCTCCATGTATACGTTGTTGAACCGTCTTGACAACATTATGTCTGTGAATATTTATAAGAATGACTCCCAAGATGGTAGACGCATAGATGAAAATAGTGGTAAGCAGCTCGTCAGCATTTTTATTGTGCAACGGCTCATGCAGCAAGTCATTCAGTCTACAGCCATTCCCTTTCATGGCGAGCCGGCCGTCGGCACTCAGATCATGGGCGTTTTGGAGACGAGAAACCTTGATTTTGAGCATGTGATTCTTTTATCGTGCAATGAGGGAAAACTCCCAAAAAATATCAATGATGCTTCCTTTATTCCTCACTCCATCCGTGTTGGCTATGGACTGACCACAATAGAAAACAAGGTGTCGATCTTCGCTTATTATTTCCAATCGCTGATACAAAGAGCTCATGATATCACCTTATTATATAATAATGCGACGGATGACGGACAAAAGGGAGAGATGAGCCAGTTTATGTTACAGCTCATGCTTAACAGTTATGAGCAACAGCATATTGGACGCTATACACTGACAGCTGGACAAAATCAAAGCCATAGACAGTGTCAGTCAAAGAGCAAGACTGCGGAAGTGACGAAAATGCTTAATGACATGAAGAGCATCTCTCCCTCAGCCTTGGGTCAATATATGCGGTGTCCTTTGCAGTTCTATTATAATACAATCTGCCAGTTGCATGAACAAGATGAAGGCAATATCGATGAGATTGACAACAAGATGTTTGGAGATCTGTTCCATCATAGTGCGGAACTGATCTATAAACAATTGAGCCAACAGCAAACCACCATTACAAAAGAAATGATTCTGTCTGTGCTTAAGGATCCGAGTTTTTTGGAATGCATCATTGATAAAGCCTTCCAGGAAAAGCTTTTCAAAGCCAATGAGCATCAGTTCTTCCCTCAATACAATGGATTACAGATGCTCAATAAAAATGTCATCAGACTCTATCTTCAACGGCTTTTGCACCTGGATGCAGCATGGGCTCCGTTTGACATTCTGGCATTGGAAGAAAGTTTCTATGACAAAGTGTCCTTCAACGTTAACGGGCAACAGCATTGCTTGAACATTGGGGGTAAGGTGGATCGCATAGATAAAGTCAAACAAGGTGGAAAGAGTATCGTTAGAATTGTGGACTACAAGACGGGCAGGCCGTTAACTTCATTGCCCACTGATGTCAAGGATATCTTCAACGAAGACTATATTGATACGAAGCATACAAATTATTATTTGCAAACAATGCTCTATGCGGGGGTAGTGAAATATGGGACTAACTCCTATAAGAAGGTTGGACAGATGAAGCAGCATGCCGTAGCTCCCGCTTTGCTCTTTATTCGCCAAGCATCAGATGAGATTTATAATCCCATATTGTCATTTGCCGTTGGGCGCGGATCACACGGGACCTTAGACGACATCTGTTCTTTATGGCCTGAGTTCTTGGATCAACTCAAGCAATTGTTAGCAGAAATCTTCAATCCAGAACTTGATTTCACGCCAACAGCTCACACAGAACGATGCGATAATTGCCCATATTGGGAAATTTGCCACGAATAACTATTTTTTTGGCATAGTCCTTGCAGTTTAAAGCAAAATAAAGTATATTTGCATCGTATCTAACAGAAAAAGAAAGGTAAAAAGAAAAATATGACCAGTCAGTTTTCACCCAAGGTTTCACAAATCCTGGCTTTTAGTCGGGAAGAGGCGACACGCCTGGCCAGCACTTCGGTTGGTCCGGAACACCTTCTCTTGGGCATTCTCCGTGAAAAAGAAGGCGTCGTCATCGATTTGTTACATAGATTGAATGTAGACATACCACGGATCAAAGAGGAATTAGAGCAGAGAGTAAGAGCTAATACACCTGCTGTTTCAGATAATAAGAATGTAGTCAACGATATTATACTCAATGATCAGGCCAGCAACATTTTGCGGTTGGCTGTCTTGGAGGCTCGTATTCAGCAAACCTCCGTTGTGGATACTCAACATGTGCTCTTGGCTATCCTCCACGATCAAATTGACAATGGAGCAAAGATCGTTCTTGAGGCTAATCATGTAGACTACGAACAAGTGGCAAAGCAGTTACAGAAAAAGCCTACTACAGATGATATCGGACTACCTGACGAAGAAGAGGAAGACTTCAACGAAGGTGATAATATGAAAGGTGGCGGGCATATGCAGTCCACCCAGACCGACGTAGCACAACAAGGTAATGGTAAGACTCCTGTATTGGACAACTTCTCTACAGATCTTACCCGTTCCGCCGCAGAAGGTAAACTCGATCCTGTTGTGGGAAGAGAGAAGGAAATACAGCGAGTCACGGAGATTCTCTGCCGTCGCAAGAAAAACAATCCTATCCTCATTGGTGAGCCTGGTGTTGGCAAGAGTGCTATCGTAGAGGGATTGGCGCAGCAAATCGTGAAGCACCACACTTCACCCGTACTCTTTAATTGTCGTCTTGTCAGTTTAGACATGACGGGAATTGTTGCCGGAACTAAATATCGCGGACAATTTGAGGAGCGGATCCGTGCGCTGATCAAAGAATTGGAGCAGAATCCGAACATCATTGTGTTTATCGACGAGATTCACACGATTATCGGAGCAGGATCCTCTCCTGGTACTATGGATGCTGCCAATATCATGAAACCAGCATTGGCCCGCGGCACCATCCAGTGTATCGGTGCCACTACGCTTGACGAATTCCGCAAGACCATTGAGAAAGACGGCGCATTGGAGCGTAGATTTCAAAAGGTGTTAGTAGAACCGACGACGGCTGAGCAGACTCTACAAATACTCCACAACATCAAAGATCGCTATGAGGAGCATCACCATGTGACCTACACAAAAGAAGCTCTGCAAGCATGTGTGAGTCTAACAGAACACTATATCACAGACCGCGAATTCCCTGACAAGGCGATTGACGCGCTTGATGAGGTCGGCGCTCACATACGTCTGCAACATGCTCAAGTGCCACCAGAGATCACTGACAAAGAAAAGGAGATCAACGAGGTTAAGGATAAAAAGGAGCAGGCTGTCAAAAGTCAGAATTATGAACTGGCAACCGTCTACCGTGATCGTCAAACTCATCTCGAGCAAGAGCTACACGAGTTGCAACAGTCTTGGCAGAACGGGGACGCTGAGTCACGTCAGAAAGTAACGGATAAAGATGTTGCCGGTGTAGTGTCAAGAATGAGTGGAGTACCCGTCCGGCGCATGGAAAAGGGAGAGACTTTACGTCTCAGAGACATGGGCAGCGAACTCAAGAAACGGGTAATTGGACAAGACAGAGCGATAGAGAAGCTTGTGAAAGCCATACAACGCAACCGAGTTGGACTGAAAGATCCTAACCAGCCTATAGGGGCATTCATGTTTCTGGGTCCTACGGGAGTTGGCAAGACCTATCTCGCAAAGTGTTTGGCAGAGAATATGTTCGGCTCAAAGGATTCGATCATACGTATAGATATGAGCGAGTATACAGAGAGCTTCAATGTCTCAAGACTCATCGGAGCACCTCCAGGATATATCGGCTACGAGGAAGGCGGACAATTGACAGAACAAGTACGCCGTCATCCCTATTCCATTGTCTTGCTTGACGAGATAGAGAAGGCACACGGCAATGTCTTCAATCTGATGTTGCAAGTTCTTGACGAAGGAAGACTCACGGATGGAAATGGACGGACCGTAGACTTCCGTAATACAGTGATCATCATGACTTCCAATGCTGGTACACGCCAGTTGAAGGAATTCAGTCATGGTGTCGGTTTCAATGCAGGCGGAATCTCAAACGTGGGCAATCTGAGTGATAAAGACAAGGAATATGCCCGGACGGTGATCCAAAAAAGTCTGAGCAAGCAGTTCTCACCGGAATTTCTCAACCGTCTTGATGAGATCATTACTTTCGATCAGCTCGACTTGAATTCTATCAAGAAGATCATTGACATAGAGCTCTCAGGGCTTTATAAGCGAATTGAGGAGAAGGGCTTGCAGATACAGTTGACAGATGCCGCCAAAGAGTTTGTGGCCTCGAAAGGCTACGATGTTCAGTTTGGTGCCCGACCACTGAAAAGAGCTATTCAAACTTATGTTGAGGATGGCTTATGTGAGTTGATACTCTCAGGAGATGTGAAGAAAGGTGACACTATCAACATCGACAAAAAAGAAGAGAAAACTGAATTGTTGTTTGAAAAAGTGTCGTAAAAAAGAATTGAGTTACAAAGAAGAATAGAGTAGTAACAAAAAATCTTCATCATATATTTTATTAAGGAAGGTTGCTGTCTCAAATGGGACAGCAATTTTCCTTTTTTAGACTTTGCCTTTTCAAAGTCAAGATGGCATTTATATCAAAATATATCCAATATCAAATGAGCACTTTGTATAAGATGATGCCTATGGTTTAAATGTAACTAAAGATGCCATTTGTACCTTCTATTAGCCCGTTCTGGCATCGTAGAGAAACCGGAGGAGAAGCCACCTTTTGCCACTCCACGATATTGATTCCATCTTTCACGGATGCGGCGGACATAGTTGACAGTCTCTGACCCGCGCATATAACCATGCTTCACAATTGAACTTGTATAGTAAGCTGGTGAACTCAATTTAAGTATATAAGGTTCGACCTCTCCCCAACGGTGTGGATCACGTCCATCACGACGTGCCAGAGCCATAGCATCCCTCACATGAAAGTGTCCGCCATTATAACTGGCCAACACAAAATAGATTCGCTCAGATACTGGCACTTCCCTAAAGAACCCGCTGAGCTCCTGTATATATTTAGCAGCGCAGGCAATGTTGGCTTCTGGGTCATAAAGGTTTTCTCGTGGCAATCCTACATGGTCAGCCGTTGACGGCATAATCTGCATTAGACCACACGCTCCTGCCCAAGAATGCGCTTTTGGATCAAAGGTTGACTCTTGATAGCACTGAGCCGCCAACAAGCGCCAGTCCCATCTTGCCAGAGGCGCATATTGCTGGAAAAGATGGTCATATCGGGAAATGACACCACCGGCTCGGTTGAGCATTGGTGCATAGACATGGCGGGTAATACTGGCTGTGGACAATAAAAATAGCTCTTCTCGTTTAATTTTGTCGATCATGTCTGGGCGATACCAACTATTAAGCGCTTGTGCCAAGTCTTGTCCGTCTTTTCTGACGATCCAGGAAGTGCTATGCTTTTTGTCTGCGGCCCCCGCATACAGCAGCCTTCTCCATTTCTTAGGCAACAACACGGCAGCAAGGTCTCCCTCTCCTTTTTGCATCCGCAGAACAAGTTCTGTGGTGTCTCTGCAAACCTCCACTCGCAAGGAAACACCTAACTTATCAGCAAACTTCTGGCAAAGCAGATATTGAGTACCCATCCCATGTCCATGATAGTCATAGTATGTCTCTGGACCAGAAATCGTGAGCATAATCAACTCACCATTCGTTTGTATATCATCCAAAGTGAGAGAATTCTCTTTAGGCAAAGAATCCTCCCCTATCGTCGTGCCCCACGGTGTCATCTCTGGCTTCTTGGATTGCTGCTGACAAGCAGACAGAAAAACGAGCAGACAACACGCATAAATATAAATGTTTCTTACCGTCGTCATAAATTTCATCACAAAAGTAGCATTTTTATTGCACATTTGCTTGGAAATTGCTAAATTTGCATGATATTTTTAGGAAAATTAGAATTATAACATTCGAAATAGAAGAAACAGCATGTTAAGAATAGCAGTACAGTCAAAAGGTCGCCTCTATGAGGACACTATGAATTTGCTGAAAGAAGCCGACATCAAAGTCAGCGAAAGCAAACGAACACTTCTCGTTCAGAGCACCAACTTCCCTCTGGAGGTTCTTTTCCTTCGTGATGACGACATCCCACAGAGTGTGGCAAGTGGTGTAGCAGATATCGGTGTTGTTGGAGAGAATGAGTTTGAAGAGCGCCAGGAAGACGCCCATATCATTCGCCCGTTGGGCTTTTCGAAGTGCAGACTGTCACTGGCTATCCCCAAAACCATTGATTATACAGGCATTTCGTGGTTCAACGGTAAAAAGATTGCCACATCCTACCCTGGTATTCTACGCCGGTTTATGAACAAAAATAACATCAAAGCAGATATCCATGTCATCACCGGTTCTGTAGAAATCAGCCCGGGTATAGGACTGGCTGATGCCATCTTTGATATTGTCAGTTCAGGCTCCACACTCGTTCACAACAATCTGAAAGAGGTGGAAGTAGTCATGAAGAGTGAGGCTGTGCTCATCGGCAACTGGAAGATGGACGATGAGAAACGGAAAATATTGAATGAGTTGCTTTTCCGTTTTGAGGCCGTACAGATCGCCCGTGACAAGAAATACGTGATGATGAACGCACCGAAAGACAAAGTAGCAGACATCATCAAGGTACTGCCCGGCATCAAGAGCCCTACCATTATTCCTCTTTCTGACCCAGAGTGGTGTGCCATCCACACAGTCTTAGACGAAGCCCGTTTTTGGGAAATCATTGGCAAACTCAAAGAGTTGGGCGCTCAGGGCATCTTAGTTTCTCCTATTGAGAAAATGATCCTCTAAGGATCTGATAGTTAAGGTCTGATCATAGCTGTAATCTGATGATACAGAAGAAATCATATCATAACTTAAGGTACGATCATACAGTAAAGATCTGATAATAACGAAGAAAGGTTGAGACATGAATGTTATTAAATATCCTTTAAAAGAGACTTGGCCAGAATTGGTCAAACGGCCTCATTTAGACGTTTCACAGCTGAATACCACTGTTAAAAGTGTACTTGACGACGTGAGACAACGAGGTGATGAGGCTGTTAAGAGCTACGAGGAGAAGTTTGACCATGCAGTATTGACTTCATTGGCTGTCAGCAAGGAAGAGATTGATGAGGCACTGACGCTGGTATCACCCGAATTGCTTGAATCCTTGAAACTCGCGCATGACAACATCTATAAGTTTCATCATGCACAAAAGTTTGAAGGGATATCACTGGAGACTTCCAAAGGTGTGGAATGCTGGCAGAAGAGTGTGGCCATTCAGAAAGTGGGATTATACATTCCCGGAGGCACTGCGCCCTTATTCTCAACCGTACTGATGTTAGCTACCCCGGCGAAGATTGCCGGTTGTGAGGAGATCGTACTCTGCACTCCCCCTAACAAAGAAGGCAAAGTGAATCCAGCCATTTTGGCGGCTGCCAAGATAGCAGGAGTCAGTCGAATCTATAAGGCAGGAGGTGTTCAGGCTATTGGTGCTATGGCTTATGGCACAGAGAGTGTACCTAAGGTCTATAAGATCTTTGGTCCTGGCAACCAATACGTGATGGCTGCTAAGCAGCAAGTGAGCCTTCACGAGGTGGCTATCGACATGCCAGCGGGGCCCAGTGAGGTATGTGTCATCGCTGACAGCGAGAGTAATCCTGTTTTCGTCGCCGCAGATTTGTTGTCTCAGGCTGAACATGGCATCGACTCTCAAGTGTTTCTAATCACCGACTCGGAACAGATGCTTGAGGAAGTAAGGGAAGAGGTTGCTATTCAGTTGGAGCGCCTCCCGAGAAAAGAAATCGCTGCAAAATCGCTAGATAACTCCAAGCTGGTGCTCGTCCACAATCTCAATGAGGCTATGGAACTCAGCAATGCCTACGCTCCTGAGCACTTGATCCTCGCAACAAAGAACTATGACGACTTGGCTGCAAAAGTTATCAATGCCGGTAGCGTCTTTCTTGGCAAATGGGCTTGCGAAAGCGCTGGTGATTATGCCAGTGGCACGAACCACACACTTCCCACTCATCAATATGCCTTGGCATACAATGGTGTAAATCTCGACAGCTATATGCGTAAGATCACCTTCCAACATCTCACAAAAGAGGGTATCGACAGCATCGGAAAAGCCGTGGTCTGCATGGCCGAGAATGAGAAACTCGGAGCTCATGCCAACGCTATGAGACTGAGAATGCAAAGCCAAGACTAATTTTATTAATAACGGATTTATGATGAATAGAAGATCTTTAAATGATTTGGTGAGACCCAACATTGCTAAATTGTCTCCATATAGTTCCGCACGTAATGAATACTCAGGTCATGAGGCTCATGTCTTCCTTGATGCCAACGAGAATCCATACAACAGTCCCTACAACCGCTATCCCGATCCACTGCAATTGGAGGTGAAAGACGAACTCGCGAAGATCAAGAAAGTACCGGCTAACAATATTTTTCTCGGCAACGGCTCTGATGAGGCAATAGACCTTGTCTACCGCGTGTTTTGCCGTCCACAGATTGACAATGTGGTGGCTATTGAGCCGACCTATGGCATGTACAAGGTCTGCGCCGACATCAACGATGTCGAGTATCGTCCTGTTTTATTGGATGAGCATTATCAAATGAATGCCGGCTCACTGTTGGCTGCATGCGATGACTATACGAAGATAATATGGATTTGTTCACCCAACAACCCCTCTGGAAACAACATGCAAACAAAAGAAATCACAGAGGTATTGGAGCGTTTCGATGGCATTGTTGTCATTGATGAGGCTTACTCCGACTTCTCTTCCGCTCCACTCTTCCGCCATGAGATCGGCCGATATCCCCATCTGATAGTCCTGAACACGATGAGCAAGGCATGGGGATGCGCTGCCATCCGGTTAGGTATGGCATTTGCCCATGAGGAGATCATCTCACTATTCAACAAAGTCAAATACCCATACAATATCAATTCGTTGGCTCAAAAGCATGCTTTGGAAGTACTGAGACACCGAACAGAAGTGGAGAAATGGGTAAAGCTGTTACTGGAAGAGCGTCCGAAACTGATGGTTGCGTTCCGTGAGCTGCCCATCTGCCTTACTGTCTATCCGACAGACGCCAACTTTTTCTTGGCCAAGATGACAGATGCCCAGTCTATTTACGACTATCTCGTAAAAAGAGGAATCATAGTCAGGAACCGCACCCGTGTCAAACTTTGTAAAGACTGCCTGCGCGTAACTATTGGCACGAAGAAAGAGAATGCAGAACTCCTCTCTGCTCTCAGACAATATGGGGATTAAATTGAAAATAACAGTCTACATGCGTAACGCGTAATATCAGAAAAATCTATTATTACGCCGTTACACATAAATAAGAGGCAACTTCTGTGCAGCTAACTTTTCCAACTCCGCAATACCCTTTGAAGTGCAGAGCCCACGCATAAATACCATGATGAGGTTGCTGAATATCTCCTTGAGGTCATATTGCAAATATAGTTGCTGAGTCATTATTTCCCTAATCGAAAGATCCGCTATTTTCTCAATCAATTCATAATTCACTTCCGGTCGGAAATAGCCTTGACGGATTCCATTTGCGAAGAAAGAAGCCGACTTAATTTCTCTTTCTTTCCTCCGCTCCTTGAAAAGTTTTAGGACTTGAGGGTATCTTTCCAACTCTATGAAATATGCTGGCACAATCCTAGACATCCTGTCCATCTTGGTCTCATAGAAATATAGCATAATATCAATGACATTGTGCTCTATTGCTTTTGCAAATACCTCAAGCTTTGCATCCGTAATGTCCAAATCATGTCTCACACACTCCAACAGCAAATCTTCCTTGTTTCCAAAGATTTCATAAACCGTACGCTTTGACACAGACAATAGGCTGGCAATATCATCCATTTTAACGGATCTGACACCTCTTGTCTCAAACTCTTGGGTTGCCGCTTCAATGATGCGCTGTCGCAACTGCTGCCGGTACTCTGTTGGACTGATAGTTTTATTCATAAAGGAAATACAAGTCTTTTGTGTTGCAAAGATACAAAAAAAAAGAAAAACTTCTTTGGATTCAACAGTTTTTATTATCTTTGCACTAAAATAAAAAGAGATAGAAAGTTTTTAAATCTAAAATATAACATTTTTATGGTTAAGATTACAGAGGAAGCTGCCCTCGCCTACCATGCCAATGGACGACCGGGCAAAATAGAAGTGAAGCCGACGAAGCCTTATCGCACGCAAACCGATTTGAGCTTGGCCTATTCACCCGGAGTCGCTTATCCGTGCCTTCAGATACAGAAAAATCCAGATAATGTCTACAAATATACCGACAAAGGCAATCTTGTAGCCGTCATCTCCAACGGCACTGCCGTACTTGGATTAGGAGACATAGGAGCCATGAGCGGCAAGCCGGTGATGGAGGGCAAGGGATTGCTCTTCAAAATCTACGGAGGCATCGATGTGTTCGACATCGAGCTCAATGAGAAAGATCCCGAGAAATTCTGCGAGACCGTAGAGCGTATCGCTCCTACCTTCGGCGGTATCAACCTAGAGGATATCAAGGCGCCTGAGTGCTTCTATATTGAGGAACGCCTGAAGAAGAATCTCGACATCCCCGTGATGCATGATGACCAGCATGGCACAGCCATCATCTCCGCTGCCGGACTGAAAAATGCGTTGGAAGTGGCTGGCAAGGACATCAGCAAGGTTCAGCTCGTAGTCAACGGAGCCGGTGCAGCAGCTATCAGCTGCACGAAGCTCTATGTGGCATTGGGCGTGAAAAAAGAAAATATCGTCATGCTCGATTCCAAGGGGGTCATCACTTCAGACCGTCCTAATCTTACACCACAGAAAAAGCTCTTCGCCACCGACCGCCGCGATATCCACAATCTTGAGGAGGCTATCAAGGGTGCTGACGTCTTCGTCGGACTATCCAAGGGTAACATCCTGACTCAGGACATGATCCGTTCGATGGCCGAGAAGCCTATTGTATTTGCTCTAGCTAACCCTGTACCAGAGATCAGCTACGAGGATGCTATGGCCAGCCGGCCCGACGTATTGATGTCCACCGGTCGCTCTGACTATCCCAACCAGATCAACAATGTCATCGGTTTCCCCTATATCTTCCGCGGCGCTCTTGACGTCCACGCCAAGGCTATCAACGAAGATATGAAGATGGCGGCTGTCAATGCCATTGCCGACTTGGCCAAACAGCCAATCCCCGACATAGTCAACGAAGTCTACCATGTCAATGACCTGACGTTCGGTCCTAAGTATTTCATACCGAAACCAGTGGATCCTCGTCTGATCACAGAGGTCAGCGCTGCTGTGGCAAAGGCTGCAGTAGAGAGCGGTGTAGCTCGCACGCCTATCAAGGACTGGGCAGCCTACAAGGATCATCTGCGTCAGCTGTTGGGACAGGAGACTAAGCTCACACGTACTCTGCACGCCACAGCAGCACTGCACCCACAGCGTGTGGTCTTTGCCGAAGGTGGTCATCCGACGATGATGAAGGCCGCCGTACAAGCCCAGCAGGAAGGCATTTGCCATCCTATCCTTCTTGGCAATCCCGACCGCTTGACCCGTATCGCCAACCGCCTGAAACTCGACCTCTCGGGTGTGGAGCTCATTGACATGCGCGCCGATAAAGAACAGGGGCGCCGCGCTACCTATGCCAAGCACCTCGCTGAGAAGCGCGCGAGACAAGGCTACACCTTTGAGGAGGCCTACGACAAGATGTATGAGCGCAACTATTTCGGCATGTCCATGGTTGAGCAGGGCGACGCCGATGCTTTCATCACCGGTCTCTATACCAAATACAGCAACACCATCAAGGTGGCCAAGGAAGTGGTCGGTGTGCGCAAAGACTACAACACCTTCGCCACAATGCACATTCTCAACACCAAGAAGGGAGTTTACTACCTTGCTGACACGCTCATCAACCGTCATCCTGACCAAAATGTGCTCTATGACGTAGCCCGCCTCTCGGCCCATACGGTCCGATTCTTCAACGACGAGCCCGTGATAGCTATGATCAGCTACTCCAACTTCGGTACTGACGAGATCGGATCTCCGCAGAAAGTGCATCAGACTGTGGAGATGATGCAGCACGACTATCCCGACCTCGACATCGACGGTGAAATGCAAGTCAACTTCGCGCTTGACAAAGAACTCCGCGATGCCAAGTATCCCTTTACCCGCCTCAAGGGCAAGGATGTCAACACACTGGTATTCCCCAACATGAGTTCCGCCAACAGCAGCTACAAGCTGATGCAGTCGTTGGATCCCGACGTGGAGATCATCGGCCCCATCCAAATGGGCCTGAACAAGCCTATTCACTTCACCGATTTCGAGGCCAACGTCCGCGATGTCGTCAACGTTACTGCAGTGGCTGTCATCGACGCCTATGTCGATAAAGTCAAGAAAGAGAAGAAGTAACCCTACTTCCCTCCTGAAAACATACACAACGGATTGTAAAGAAGCCATATTCTTTGCAATCCGTTTTTATTTTCTACCTTACCTTGCCACATCTTATAGCCGTAAATCTACCATGATAACTATTATTTCGATTTTAACTTACTTTAGTAGCCATTTCCTTGCAGTGTATTGTTTAAACCTTTATTTTTGCAATATATATACCTTGTTACATAAATGTCTATGAATAAGAGAACATGTCTCTACGAGCGGCACTGCCAGGCAGGAGCGCTCATTCAGCCATTCGGGGGCTTCGATATGCCCATCCAGTACACATCTATTATAGATGAGCACAATGCTGTGCGGCTGCATTGCGGTGTTTTTGATGTCTCCCACATGGGCGAGATAGTCGTGACGGGTCCTGACGCTGAAAAGTATGTCAACCACATTTTCACCAACGAAATCACTGATGCCCCTATCCACAAGATCTACTATGGTATGATGCTCTACCCTGATGGAGGAACCGTTGACGACCTGCTTGTCTATAAAATGGCACCCAACCATTTCTTCATCGTTGTTAATGCTGCCAACATCGACAAAGACGACGCATGGATGCGGGAGCAAGCCCATGGATTTGAAGTCACACTCGACAACAAGTCTGACTATTATGGTCAGCTCGCCGTGCAAGGACCTGAGTCGCCAAGTGTCATGGAAGAAGTGCTGAAGATACCTTGCAGCGAGCTTGTCTTCTACACCTGCAAGACACTGGAAATCGATGGCGAGGAAGTGATCGTCAGCCGCACCGGATACACGGGCGAGGACGGTTTTGAGATCTACGGATCCACAGGCTTCATCGTCAAACAATGGGACCTGCTGATGGCAAGCCACCGTTGCGTACCGTGCGGATTGGGTTGTCGCGACACGCTGCGCTTCGAGGTAGGACTGCCCCTCTATGGCGACGAGCTGTCAAAGGACATCTCACCGGTTATGGCTGGGCTGAGCATGTTTTGCAAATTGGACAAGCCCGAATTCATCGGCAGAGAGGCACTTGTAGGGCAAAAGACTAATGGTGTAGCACAACGGCTGAGCGGCATAGAGCTCGACGACAAAGCGGTGCCACGTCATGGCTATACAGTGCTCAAGGACGGCAAGCCCGTCGGTTTGGTCACCACTGGCTATCGTCTCATCTCTATGGACAAAAGTTGCGCCGTGGCCTTGGTTGACTCCTCACTCAAGTTGGGCGACCGCGTGGAGATTCTGATCCGGCGCAAGACCTTCCCAGGGACTATAGTCAAGAAGAAATTCTATGATAAGCATTATCACAAATAACATACTCATTAACCATTAATTCCAAACCTATTATGACTTATTTCAGTGAATCACACGAATATGTAAGAGTAGAAGGAGAGTTCGGCTATATCGGCATCACCGATTACGCTCAGAAGCAACTGGGAAATATAGTCTATGTCGACATGCCGGAAGTAGACGACGAGATCACTGCCGGTGAAGTCTTTGGCGCCGTGGAAAGCGTCAAGGCAGCAAGCGACCTGATTGCCCCTGTCAGCGGCACAGTCGTTGAGGTCAACGAGGCACTGGAGGATCATCCCGAGCTCATCAACCAGGATGCCAACGACAATTGGATCATCAAGGTGAGCATCGCCGACACTGATGAGCTTCAAAAACTCATGACAGAAGAAGACTACAACAAGAATAACCAATAACTTCGTATTCGGAAATAGAATGACAATCCGCTATAATTATCGTCTCATCCTTCAAGTATGATGGCAAGATGAGTCATAACGGGCAGGGCTTTCTATTTCCGATACTTCGGTAAATCTAAGCTATGTTTAAATATTTCCCTCAAACGCCTGAGGACATCCAAGAAATGTTGCAGGCCATAGGGGTCAGATCCATCGACAACCTCTATGCGGATGTACCTGAATCCGTCCGGCTCAAAGGCGACTACGACATACCGAAAGCTATGAGCGAGGTGGAAGTGCGCAGATACTTCGGCCAGCTTGCCAAGCACAACCGTGAGCTGACGTGTTTCGCCGGTGCCGGTGTCTATGACCATTATATTCCCTCCGTCATCCAGCAGATCGTAGAGCGCTCTGAGTATCTGACGAGCTACACGCCCTACCAGGCCGAGATCTCGCAAGGCACCCTACACTATATCTTTGAATACCAGACGATGATGACACGGCTGACTGGCATGGAGGTGAGCAATGCGTCGATGTACGACGGTGCCACAGCCACGGCAGAGGCAGCGATGATGGCCTGTGCTATCGGCCACCATGCCGAGACCATTCTGGTGTCGGCAACCATCGACCCGAAAGTGAGAAAAGTGCTTGACACCTATGCCCGTTTCCATGGCATGGTCGTGAAAGAAATCCCACAAAACGAGGGTGTCACCGATTTCAGTCAGATGGAGGATGCACTCAATCAGGGCGGTGTGGCCGGCGTGATCGTGCAGCAACCCAACTACTATGGTGTCGTCGAAGATCTGAGCGGTGTGGCTGACACTTGCCACGCCAGCAAAGCACTGCTGATCATCAACAGCATTGCCGCCGACTTGGCTCTGCTGAAAACTCCCGGAGAATGGGGAGCCGACATCGCTGTCGGTGAGGCCCAAAGCTTAGGGTTGCCCATGGCCTGGGGTGGACCTTACCTCGGATACATGTGTACCACTGAAAAATATATGCGCAAGATGCCGGGAAGAATCGTCGGTCAGACAGTCGACGGCAACGGGCAGCGTGTCTTTGTGCTCACGCTGCAGGCCCGCGAACAGCATATCCGCCGGCAGAGAGCCACCTCCAACATCTGCTCCAATGAGAGCCTGATGGCACTTTGGGTGACCATCTACATGGCGCTCATGGGTAAGCAGGGGCTCAGAGAGGCCGCACAAACGGGCTGTAACGGAGCTCACTACCTTCACGATAGACTTTTGGAAACCGGACATTTCACCGATACGTTCAAGGGCAAGGAATATCTCAATGAATTCTGTGTCACATACGACGGTGACCTCGACGCTCTGCAGGCCAAATGGCTGGAGGCTGGATTCCTCGGAGGCGTTAAGATCGATGGCCACACCCTCATGCTGGCTGTCACCGAGCAGAGAAGCAAGGGAGAGATTGACGCGCTTGTAGCACTGGTTAATTCTTAAATGAGAAGGTTATGAACAATAAGTTATATCATCATCTGATTTTCGAGCAGAGCCATCCCGGACGCGTTGGCTACAGCCTGCCAGATAATACTTTTCCTCATCATGCCCTACCCTCGGATGTCTGCCGCGACAAGGCAGCAGAGCTTCCCGAGTGCGACGAGATGACTGTCGTGCGGCACTATACCAACCACAGCGGCAACAACTTCGGCGTCGACAACGGATTCTACCCATTGGGATCCTGTACGATGAAATACAATCCCAAAATAAATGAGGAGATAGCCACCCTATCCGCCTTCACCCATATCCATCCTCTGCAGCCTGAGCAGACAGTCAAGGGATGTGAGGAGGTGGGCACAGCACTGCGCCGTCAGCTCGCAGCACTTACGGGCATGTACGACTTCACGCTCAAGCCTTGCGCCGGCGCCCACGGAGAGCTTACAGGACTGATGATCATCCGGGCTTATCACGAGAGCCGCGGCGATATGAAGCGAGTCAAGGTCATCGTGCCCGACTCCGCCCACGGCACCAACCCTGCCTCAGCGGCTGTCTGCGGCTTACAGGTCGTGGAGGTCAAGAGCCTTGCCGACGGTACCGTCGACATCGATGACCTGCGCTCAAAGCTCGACGACACCGTAGCTGCCCTGATGATGACCAATCCCAATACGCTCGGTCTCTTTGAGCACAATATTGTGGAAATCGTTAAGCTCGTACATGATTGCGGCGGACTGATGTACTACGACGGAGCCAATCTCAATCCCCTGCTGGGCATCTGCCGTCCGGGTGATATGGGCTTTGACGTGATGCACCTCAACCTCCATAAGACTTTCTCCACTCCTCACGGTGGTGGTGGCCCCGGCAGCGGCCCCGTGGGTGTGCGCAAGGGACTGGAGCAGTTCTTCCCTATGGTTAACCCCTATCACGGTAACTTCCTCGTAGAGGTTCGCGCCCTGACTTATATCCTATCATTGGGCAAGGAAAACATTAAATATGTAGGACCCCTCTCAACGCTCAATGCCACCTACATCCGCCATCAGCTGAAAGACGCTTATGAGTTGCCGATTGAGGGGCTCTCCAAACATGAGTTCGTCTTCAACGGACTGAAAGACAAGTCCACGGGAGTCACCACGCTCGACGTCGCCAAGCGATTACTTGACTTCGGCTTCCATGCTCCTACTATCTACTTCCCGCTGCTCTTCCACGAGGCCATGATGATCGAGCCAACGGAAAATGAGAGCAAGGAGACACTCGACCGGTTCATCGACGTGATGCATCAGATAGCACGAGAGGCCAAGGAGACACCCGACGTGGTGAGGACTGCACCGCACAACACGCCCATCTCGCGTGCTGACGACGTGTTGGCAGCCCGCCATCCTATTCTGACATTCAATGGCGAAAACTAAAAACATTTTGATCTGTACGAGTGGAACAGCCAAACTAAAATGATCCCATTGTATTGTGGGGTAGCTTCATTAGTGGCTGTCAGTACATTAAAACGACAGAAACTAACATGCTTCTCAGCCGTTAGCTGTTGGTCAAACGATCGTCAGACATATAGATGACGGTCGTCAGACAATTGGCTGACGAATGTTTGACCTTGTAGTTTTAACGATATTGTTGTGGTTCTGACGCTTTAGATGACTATCAAAAGCCATATGATGACAATAATCCATTCGTTCAGTTCCAAACACTTTTGTAAATGCGTAAATATGATTGAAACAGATTTAATGATCATTGGCAGCGGGCCGGGTGGCTACGAAACCGCTCTTTATGCTGCCAATAAAGGATTGAAAGTGGTGATTGCTGAGGAGAAGGAAGTCGGGGGGACATGTCTCAACCGCGGCTGCATTCCCACAAAATCGTTGCTTCACGATGCCGCCAAGGCCGCCACTGATCATGCAGAGCTACAGGTTGAAGCTTTCAAGCGAGCCATGGAGAGAAAAGGACAGGTAGTAGCTGGACTTCGTCAGGGCATCTCTACTTTGCTCTCCAATCCAGCCATCACACTGTTGCAGGGACATGCAACCTTTGCCGATGCTAAGACTGTCAGTGTCGGTGAAGAAATTGTAAAGCCTCAGCATGTGATCATCGCCACAGGATCCGAGGTCAAGATGCCACTGTTGCCAGGAATCAAGGAGCCGCGTAGTCCCTATGTCTTCACGTCCGACGACCTGCTTGCTTCTCCAATATTGCCCCCGACGGTGTGTGTCATTGGAGCCGGAGTCATCGGCTTAGAGATGGCTACGATGTTCCGTGGCTTCGGCTGTAGAGTTGATATCGTGGAGTTTCTGAGTGAATGCTTGCCCACCATTGATGGTGAGGTAGCCCGACGGCTGCGCAAGACACTGGAGAAGTCTGGCATTAAATTCCATCTCGCTTGTCAAGTTCGTGAAGTTAACGGCAATGAAGTCATCTATCTTAATACAAAGAGGAAGACCGAGGAGCACATCGCTTCCGACTGCATATTGGTAGCTACCGGACGGGCACCGCAAGTCGATGGACTGCAGCTTGAGGCAGCCGGTGTTCAGTACAATGGCCACGGCATTCTCGTCGACGACGATTTTTCCACCTCTGTGCCAAACATCTATGCCATCGGCGATGTCAACGGCCGACAGATGCTGGCTCATGCGGCAACAGCGCAAGGGCGCCATGCGGTCAACCGCATTCTGGGACTTAAAGACCGCATTCGTTTCGACATCATGCCCGCTGCTGTCTTCACCCGTCCTGAGGTAGCTTCCGTAGGACTGACAGAGGATTTAGTTAAATCCCAATACCCAAACTATACCACCCACAAAGGCTTCTACCGTAGCAATGGTAAAGCGCAGGCCATAGAGGCCACCGAGGGGTTTGTAAAGATCGTCTGTGACAACAAGCAGCCCGATTCCAAGATCGTCGGATGCCATGTCATGGGAGCCAATGCCGCTGCTATCGTACAGGAAGTGGCTGCGCTGATGAATTTCAAAGTTACTCTTGAGCAACTGAGAGACATCATCCACATCCATCCTACCCTCAACGAGATCTTGCTTCAAGCTGCCAACGTCTGAAGTTAGTGTCCGCAGAACTTCACGTTGCCCCCATCGCCATTAACGAAGTGGTCAGCATGTACCTTGACGGCTACATCGAGTACAGCGACAGCAACTGCCACCATAGCAACTCTCTAACCAAACTACGACTGTTGCTCACATCGGCAGAAATCCACGAATATCCAGAGTTTATTGCTCTATATTCGTGGATATTTTTTAAGCTATCAAAGAGAAAGCGCTTTTTAAATCAAGTTGCATGACTGCATCTGCAAATTCACTCAATATATAAACCTTATCCGTTGTCCTCCGGCATACAAATCCAAAGGATGATATAGATGATGATCCCGCTGAAGGCTGTGCACAGCGTCAGCACCAAATAGACCAAACGCAGGATGGCCACATCCCAACCGAAGTAGTTGGCGACGCCACTGCACACCCCTGCTAACCAGCGGTCCGACATGGATCGCGTCAATCGCTTACCTGTACTCATCATTAAATCTCCTTTATGATTTCGTTCAACGTTTTACGCCGCTTCTCAGCATGGGGGCAGTCTGCAATATGTCCAAGGGGAATGATGGCAACAGCCTCAAATCCATCCACGGGGAAGAGACGCTGGAGAGTCTCAACATGATAGTTGCACACCCAGCATGTGCCCAAATCTCGCTCAGCCGCTGCCAAACAGAGGTGCTCCACGGCAATGCCGAGGTCGATGTCGCCATGCGGTTTGTTGTCGTCGGGACGAACCCAATTGTTGTTCACGTCCTTCATGCACAGCACATACATCGGTGCTGTCTTAAACCAGTCGCGGTCGTAGCATCGACGAATCTTTTCATTTGCCTCATCAGAGGTGATCACGAGAAACTTCCATGGTTGTCGGTTGCAGGCTGACGGAGCCAGTTGCACACAGTCCATGATATAGTCGATGTCAGCTTTGCAGACCGCTTCGTCCGTAAACTTTCGCGCAGAGAAGCGCTTTGTTGCCAATTCCTTCAATGTCATAGTTAATATTCGCTTAACGTTTCTGATTTGTCTTCAAAGGTAATCATTTTATTTGAGAGAAGCAAGCGTAAGCAAGTTAAACGTTCTACTACAATATGCAATTTCAGCTTCAATATACTTTTTCAACTGTAATATGCTATTCCAAATCTACTGTTAGTTTGGTGACAGTAGATGACTCTTCCCTAAGTCCTCATCGCCTCTTCCGCGCCATAAAGTCATGACGCTCAGTCTCATCAAACTTTTCTATGGCATAGCGTAACATAGTTCTCGGCATCTCTTGGGCATGCTGATCGAGGAAGTTGCGTAAGAGATCCATGCTGACGTGCTTTCCCATCTCACGAAGCATCCAGCCAACAGCCTTCTGCATGAGGTCGTGAGTAGCATGGAGATGGATCTCGGCATAGCGCAGGCACCACGAGGGATCACCCTGCTGCGTCGGCGTGAGGGTGCAGACTATGCTGATGCGCTGTCGCCACAGATGACAGCTATGAGCTAAAGCATCGATGATGTCGCACTGCTTACCCATAGTGGTTGGACACATCAGCCAACGTCCGATGATTTTCGGCGCTGAGGCATCGACAAGATCCCAATTGTTGATTCTGTCGGCATGACGGAGATAGAAGCTGACGATTGCATCGCGCTGACTCATAGCTCCCTGATCGCAGCGGTTAGCAACACGACCGAACTGCTCCACTAATATCAGCAGCGCACAGAGCCGTACCTCATGCCACGGCGATAGCAGCAACTGTTCTATCTCAGCAATTGGCAGGTTCTTGTCCACTATTTTCACCACACCGCGGGTCACAGGCACCTTGATGCCCAAGAACTCATCTCCTTCGCCATACTCCCCCGCTCCAGTTTTGAAGAAGCGCATGAGTATATCGCACTGACAGTCATTGCGTAGGGCGAGTAAACGGTCTGTGATCTGCTGCGCATCTTTCAAGACTTCATTGGAAGGAATCTTTATGCTCATAATAATATAGAAATACTGAAGAGATTAAAATAGGATGAAATGATGATGTTTCATCAATCGATAATACCATTAGCGGTGAAGCAAACTTTCCATTGCCCAAACAAATCCTTTGGCTGTCCGTTGTCCATTGTCTTGGAAATGATTGCCGGGATTCCACTCGAGGGTGTTGACGACATGAGCCAGCTCTAACAGTTGTTGCTGACGGCGGACGGCCGTGGCGATGGTAGTCAGAATGGGTGTGCGCGAACGCTCCTCGCGATCACCGAGACTAAGATAGAAAGCACCGGGCTGAGGCTGATGAACAGCGGCATAGTCGAGCCAATCTTGATACCACACCGAGGGAGAGGCGGCCACAACAGCATCGAAGGGTTGGTCGGGCTGATAGCCAGCCCACAGCGCGAAGAGTCCTGCCAAGGAATAACCACCAATGATGATCTTCATCGGAGCCTCTACAGACGCGGCCATACGCTGTTGCTCCTCATCAACGATCTGCCGGAGGCTGTCGAGTGTCTTAGCGGCACCATTGCCGAAAGGTGTCTTGCCAAAAACGGGTGGTGCTGGCCAAGGAGCCAGTTCATCAAACCACCGGTCGACATGAACAGCGATGAAACGGAAATCCACAGTGCTATGACAGATGATCCATTCCATCTCTGTGTCCAACTCCTCACGATTGTGCTCGTCGACGGGCTGCAAAAGAAGTATCTGCGGTGCTTCTCCTCGTTGATAAACCGTACAACTCTTGCCAAGAATCTCTGTTTGTTGTTTCATCCTTGATTATTTTTCGCAAAGATACGAAAAGAAATCAAGAAAAGCGACACCATCGGCTTGTAAAATGGATAATGGCATCCCATTTTTATTATCACAAGAATTTGAGGATCAAACTAACTTTGTCATATGCGGAATTTTGATTACCTTTGCGACTTAGAAGTCTGAATAGAAGACTCAAAGAAACAGCAAAATATAGATGAGCTATCGATGATGAATTACGAGAATATCATATTTGATTTGGGCAACGTCCTCGTCAAACTCGATGAGGCTGCCACAATGCGTGCGTTTGAGAATTTGGGTTGGCCGAAGAAGAACCACATTCGAGAGTATGCCGAGGGGCTGAAACTCTTCCAGGCGATGGGCGTGGGAATGATGAGCAACAGACAATTCTTTGATGCGGTTCGCGAGACCACTCATTCAGATGCCACCGACGAGCAGATCACCGATGCTGCCAACGCGATGCTGCTGTATATCCCCGACGGGAAGAAACGCAAGTTGCTACAACAGAGAAAAGAAGGGCACCGCGTCTTCCTCCTCAGCAATACCATTGATCTGCACTGGCAATACTGTAAGGAAAAGCTTTTCCCGATGGATCACTACGGTGTAGAGGACTATTTCGAGAAAACATTTCTCTCGCAGGAGATGCACATGAAGAAGCCCGATGATGTGATCTTCCGGCAAGTCATCAAAGACGCAGCCATTGACCCCAACGCTACGCTTTTCATCGATGACTTGGAGGTGAACTGTGAAGCTGCTGAGCGCAATGGTATCCACACTTTCCATAACAAGAACTTCGACGACTGGATGAAGCTGTTCTGATCGTTTGTGTTTTCGCATGAATGCTCATGACTCATGATGGTACATGAATGCCATGAATGATGCTGGCTACACATCATGCTGTCGCAGCCACTCCATGACGACGTGCGTGAGATAGATTTGCTCACGCATCGTCAGCTGACGGCCCTTGGGAATGCCGTGCCATTTCTCCAAGCATCCACGACAACAGCAGCCTGTGGCGAGCTGGGCGATGAAAGGTGGAAAGATGCCATGGCGCATAGGTGTTTGCTTTCCGTCGTTGGCGATGAAGGCAGGAGCCAGCCGCCGGGCTATGGTCTCTCGCGTGCCCTGCTCAATCTTTTCCCAGCCCTTGTCTTGGATATAGGCTTTGTCCTTGGCATTGAGATAAAACGAACTGCGAAACTGACTCTTAGCCAGTCGCTCAAAAAGAGGCGAAAAGTCTATGCTTTCCACCTCTTTCTTTATTTTTTCCTCTTCGTCGTCTGTAGCGAAGAGGTCGAGTTGTTGATAAGTCATTGTCAATCTTTACATACTCTCGCGGAGCACCTCCATGAGTTCTTCGTGGGTGAGCTGATGATAACCGGCATCGAGGAGGAAGGTGCCGCGGGCGATACCCTCAAGCATGTCGTCGGTGGTGCCAATCTCTTTCAATGTCAACGGCAGTCCAATTTCCTGCATCCAAGCCTTCAACGCGTTGAGGCCCTCGGTGGCTATCTGTTCGTCGGTCTTCCCATGAGAGCTGACACCCCAAACGTTTTCAGCAAAGCGCACGAATTTCTTCAGTCCGAACTTCATGATTTTGCGATAGTAAGCCAGCGATACGGCAGCGAGCGTATAGCCATGGGGCGCATGTGTCCAAGCACCTACTGAGTGGCCGATCATGTGCACTTCCCAGTCCTCTTTCTTGCCCTTGTTGATGAGTCCGTTGAGTGCCCATGTGGCAGTCCACATGATGTTGCTGCGGGCTTCATAGTCCTGCGGATCCTTCACAGCCTTACGGACAGCAACGATGAGCCCGTGCATGAGTCCTTCAGAGAGATAGTCAGATGTGTTGTCGTCGTCATCGGAGAAATACTGCTCCAAGATGTGGCTCATGATGTCGAAGATACCAGCCTTCATCTGCTCTACAGGCACGGTGAGCGTGAAGTTAGGATTGAGGATAGAGAACTGCGGTAGGAGTCGCTCGTCGTAGACGTGGCCCACCTTCAGCTTGGTGTCAGCATCGGTGATGACAGTTCCGGCATTCATCTCGCTGCCGGTTCCTGCCATTGTCGGCACACAAGCCACGGGCAGAATCTTTTGCCCTTGTGGTGGGCTCTGCTGTTTGAGATAGAAGCTATCCCAATAGTCACCCTCGTAGTGGGCGCAGGCTGCCACAGCTTTAGAGTAGTCGCAGACGCTACCGCCACCCACGGCGAGGATGAGGTCGACCTGATGCTTGCGGGCGATGTCCACGCCCTCGCGCAGTTTGGCCAGTGTTGGGTTGGACATTACGCCGGGATTCTCCACTACAGTCTTACCAGCTTCCTTCAGCACAGCCATCACCTCGTCGTAGATGCCGTTGCGCTTGATGCTCCCGCCACCATAGTTGAGCATGGTGTTGGGGCCATATTTCTTCAGTTCTTCTTTCAGTCCGTTGAGACTGTCGGGACCAAAATAGAGTTTGGTCGGATTGTGATAAACAAAATTTCCTTTCATGGTTATTGATGATTAAAGAGGTTGTTATGATACCTATATACAAATAGGTATACGATGCTTATTGTCTTTTGATGTTCAGCACAAGATATTCCGATTACGTGCCAATGCGAAACTTTGCGCCCCAAATGCCGAGACCCGAACTGACGTAATAGTCGGTATGTCCTTTGCGCAGTGGTCCGAAAGCGTCCTCATAGACAGTGTAGGTGATCCAGCTGATGGGCCACACTTGTCCGTAGTGAGTATGTCCGGCAAACTCAAAGTCAATGCCATTCTTCTCAGCCTCTTCCAAGTGATAAGGCTGATGGTCGAGTTCCAGCATAAATCTATTCTTGTCGGTGCTGTGCAAGATCATGTTGAGTGACTTGCGCTGAGCGTTGGTGCGGTCGTCACGGCCTACGATGGTGATGCCCTCAAGCGTCGTCGTGGTATCGCGCAGCACCTTGATGCCCGCTTCCCGGCAGAATTGCAAATCAGCGCTAAGCCCTGTGTAGTAGTCGTGGTTGCCCAAGCAGGCAATGACGGGTATGCTCAAGAAGCGAAACTCCTCAGCCATATGCTCTTCTGCCACGGGGCGATAGCTGCCGTCGATGATGTCCCCACCGATGAGGATTGCATCAGGTTTCTCGGCTTTGAGCATCGTGAGCCAACGATGCAGGTCAGCGCGGCGGTTGTGATAACCCAGGTGCAGGTCGCTGATGAGAACCAGTTTCAAGTCTTTATTGATCGGCTTGCTCGTTTTCACCATTTTCTCCACCCGCTTCTTGTCGTTGTAGTGATAATAAGCGTAAGAGAAGAGTGCCGTCAGCGCAATGGCCAGTCCCGCAGCCAGTCGTCCGTTAGCCTGCAAACTGGTCGACGGAAGGATATGGCAGAGCCGCAACACGTCGAGGCAGAGAAACGTAAGGAAGAGATAGAGCAGGATGATCATCCATGAGATGCCCGCCTCGTAAGCTGCCGTCGCCAAGGCCATCGGCCAATGGTTGATGATGCCCGATATGGCGATGAAAAAGGTGATGAAGGCCAAGGCCATCAAGCCCACAACGGCCATGCGAAGCGCTGGAATGGCTGACAGCAACTGCCAAGTGCGGAGCATGACATAGGCCTGTCCGGCTATGGGAAAGATTAGAAATATGATGAAAGCGAATCTCATTCTATATATATTAGCAATTTTGTTTTTGTACTTGCAAATATAGGGCTTTTCTTCCATATTAGCAAATGCTATCGTTGAGTTTCTGCAATCAAGGTCATCGAAACCACGATCTTGGTAAGCAGTAAAGGGAAAAGTGAAAATTGATAGGGACTTTGAAAAAATAATTTTCCGTAACTGTTGCTTTTTACGAAAAAAGAGTTTATCTTTGACACATCAATCTTAAACTCTAAAAGAGACAATTATAAAACCTTCACTATTATGTCAATACTCATGATCGTAGAGCTCCTTGTGGTGCTCGGGGCGCTTTGGATTGGTGCCCGTTACGGAAGTCTTGCCCTTGGAGCTATCTCCGGCATAGGCTTGGCCATTTTAGTATTCGGCTTTCATCTCAAACCGAGTACGCCACCTACTGATGTGATCTATATCATCATAGCTGCAGTGACCTGCGCCGGTATGCTGCAAGCCTCGGGCGGCATGGACTGGATGATACAGATAGCAGAGAAAATTCTTCGCAAACACCCCGACCGCATCACGCTGTTGGCGCCCTTCACTACGTTTTTCCTTACCGTGCTCGTGGGCACCGGACATGTTGTCTACACGCTCATGCCGATCATCTGTGACATTGCCCTGAAGAAAGGCATACGCCCGGAGCGCCCCTGCGGCATCGCCAGCATCGCCTCGCAGATCGGTATCACCTGCTCGCCGATTGCAGCCGCTGTGGTGGCCTTCTCTGCCATCTCGGCTGAAAACGGCTATCATGTGAGCAACATACAGATCATCATGGTCACGATGCCAGCTTGTATCTGCGGTATCCTCATGGCCGTAGCCTACAGCTGGCACAGGGGACTTGACCTGGACAAGGACCCTCAGTTTCTGGCAAGACTGAAAGACCCCGTACAGCGCAACTACATCTACGGCAACAGTGCCACCGTGCTCGACAAGAAGATTGAACCCGAAAGCAAGCGTGCGGTTTACATCTTCCTCGTGGCCTTAGGCATCATCGTCTTGTTCTCCATCACTTCCATGTTTGGCATCAATCTCTTGCCCAGCTTCGATCAGGTGCAGGCGGTCAGTGGCGGACCGGAGCAGATCACCCTGGCCAATGGCGTGACCGAATCGGCCAAGCAATTGGCTAAGGCTGGTGTAGTAGTAGCCGGAGTTACCGAGAAGGTGTCGGAGCCGATCACGATGAATATCGTCATCCAAATCACGATGATCGCAGCAGCAGCTCTGATGGTCATCTTCTGCAAGGCCAAGCCCAAACTTGCCGTCAGTGGTGCCGTGTGGCAGAGCGGTATGGTTGCTGTCGTGGCTATTTATGGTATCGCTTGGATGGCCAACACCTATTTCGATAACTACAAGCCCGAGATGCAGGCTATGCTCACGAACTTGGTCACGGCCTATCCTTGGACCATAGCCATCGCTTTCTTCCTCGTCTCCGTGCTTATCAACAGCCAAGGTGCCGTCGTGGTCTCTATGCTTCCGCTGGCCTATTCTCTCGGCATCGACGGTTGGGTGCTCTTGGGCGTGATGCCTTCGGTCTATGGCTATTTCTTCATCCCCAACTACCCTTCCGACATCGCCACCGTCAACTTCGACCGGTCAGGAACTACGGTCATCGGTAAATATCTCTTCAATCACTCCTTCATGATTCCCGGCCTCATCCATGTCTTCACAGCTACGATCGTGGGCTACTTTGTCGCTTATCTTTTCCACACGATGGGCATCATCTGATAGAAAACAAAAAAGAGATTCGGCAACACTGCTGAATCTCTTTTTTTGATATTCGCGAATCCATTCACTAACAACCGATAACATTCAGATTATTAGTATTTTATTATCCGAATATGAAGTTAAGGATGAACACTGCGCTGAGCACGAGCAGCGTGGCGTTGAGATCCTGCCATTTCCTCACACACAGCTTCATGGCCACATAGCTCAGGATGCCCAAACAGATGCCGTCTGCAATGCTATAGCACAGCACCATGGTGATCATCGTGATGAAAGCCGGAAACGACTCGTCGATCGTCGAGAGATCCATCCGCTTCACATTGTCGAGCATCAGCACGCCCACCATCACCAGCGCACCACTCGTGGCCGCACCGGGGATGAGCATAAACACCGGAGAGAGGAAGAGCGAGATGAGAAACAACAGACCCACGGTGAAACTCGTCATGCCACTGCGACCACCCTCAGCGATTCCCGAGGCACTCTCCACATAGGTCGTAATAGTACTCGTACCCAGCAGCGAACCGATGGTCGTGCCCAGCGCGTCGCTCATCATCGCCTCGTTGACATGAGGAATGGTGCCATCGGACTTCACGATATTGGTCTTGTAGGCCAGTCCCACGAGTGTTCCCACGGTGTCGAAGATATTGACCAAAAGCAGCGACACCACCACCATCACTGTACGGAACGACAACAGACCATCGAACTGGAACTTGCAGAAGATCGGTGAGAGGCTCTGAGGCATGGACACCGGCAGCCAATGCTGCGGCACCTCGGTTACTTCCATGGGGATGCCCACCAAAGTGGTGATGATGATACCGAAAAACAGCGAGCCCTTGACATTGCGCGCCATGAGCACACCGCTTATCAGAATGGCGATGATGCCAAGGATAGCCGTTGGCGTGAAAGTACCCAACGACACAAAGGTGTTGGGATTGCTGACGATGATCCCCGCGTTTTTCAGTCCGATGAACGCGATGAACATGCCAATGCCCACCGAGATGGCATAGCGCAGATTGGTGGGAATGGCGTAGAGGATATACTCCCGCACATGGATGAACGTGATCAGCAAGAAGGCGATGCCCTCGATAAGCGAGAGATGGCCAGCGCCTGCTGCCATGTATAGCCCAGCGCCTGGCAGATGGTGAAGGTGAAGAAGGCGTTCAGTCCCATACTCGGTGCCTGGGCAAAGGGCAGTTTGGCGAGGAAGGCCAGGAGCAGCGTAGCAGCCGCCGAGGCCAGTGCCGTGCTGGTGAACAGTGCCACGCGTTCCATGCCGGTATTGCTCAGCACAGCCGGATTCACGGCAAGGATATAACACATCGTCAGAAACGTGGTGGCACCGGCAATGAGCTCAGTGCGCATACTCATGGTTTTGGGGTCAAAACCTAACCAATGATACAATTGCATATAAGATCTGATATAACTCTCAACTTTTAATTCTCAACTGATAGCATGCCACTGCCATGGCCGCCGCGACATTGAGCGAATCGATACTGCGCGCCATGGGTATGCGCACCACATCGTCGGCGCCGTCGATGACGTCAAGCGGGAGGCCGTCGCCCTCTGTGCCCATGATCAGAGCCAGGCGGGGATAGGCAGCCAAACGGGGATCGCCGAGAACGATGGAGTCGTGGCGCAAGGCCAGAGCCACCGTGTGGAAGCCCCGGCTGCGCAAGTCGCCCAAAGGATCGTCGGCCCACGTCCAGGGAATCAGAAAGGTGGTGCCCATCGACACGCGGATGCTGCGGCGGTTGAAGGCGTTACAGCTATCGCGGGTGAGCAGTATGCCATCCATGCCGAGCGCAGCCGCGGAGCGAAACATCGCGCCGATATTCGTCGTGTCACATACGCCGTCGATGACCACCAACCGCCGCGACTGGGCGCAGAGATCATCGAGCGAGGGCAGCGACGGACGACGCATGGCGCAGAGCACGCCCCGCGTAAGCGTGTAGCCCGTCATGTCGGCCAATAGCTTGCGGGGTCCCGTGTAGATGGGGATGTCGTCCACCCGTGCCACGATGTCGGCAGCGTCGCCGCTCAGATGGCGCTCCTCGCACAGCATGGCCACTGGCTGGAGTCCTGCTCCCAGTGCGGTGCGGATGACCTTAGGGCTCTCCACGACCACGAGGGTCTCGGCAGGATGCAGACGGTTGCGAAGCTGCGCATCGGTGAGTTTCCAAAACACCTCAGTGCCCGGGGTGTCCTTATGGGTGATGTGTATGACCGGCATGACGATTCTATACTGTTAAGAGATTCAAGCAAAGATGAAAACGAGGATCTGTAAGGTAATGATACGCAAGAACATAGCAAACGGATAGACAGTTGAGTATCCCACTGCCGCCGAGTCGGTGTCGCTGCGCTCACCCACGAAGCTCAGTGCGGGTGGATTGGTGTTGCAGCCAGCCAGCACACCCATGAGCGTGAAGAAGTTGATGTGGAAGCAGTAGCGGCCGATCACGCCGCCGAGCAACACGGGGATCATCGTGATGAGGAAGCCGTAGAAGATCCAAATCAATCCCGAATAGCTCTCTATTGTAGCCACGAAGGTGCGGCCGGTAGCCAGTCCCACGCAGGCTAGGAAGATGCAGAATCCCACTTCGCGCAGCATGAGGTTGGCCGAGATGGTATTGTAAGTCACCAAGTTGTATTTCGGTCCGAAATAGCCCATGAGGATGGCGATGATGAAAGGGCCGCCCGTGAGTCCCAATCTCAGGTTTTCGGAGATGCCGGGGATGAAGAAAGGCACGTTGGCCAGCAGACAGCCGAGGAAGATGCCGAGAAAGATAGGAATCAGGTTAGGCGCGTTGAGTCGCTTGAGCGAGTTGCCCATGACCTTCTCGGCATGGCTCACGGCGAGTTCAGAACCCACGACGGTGACGCGGTCGCCCATCTGCAGTTTCAGATGTGGCGTGGCCACAAGATCCACGCCGGAGCGGTTGACGCGTGTAATGTTGGCGCCGAGGCTTGAGCGGAACTGCAGCTGAGCGATGGACTTGCCGTTGAGCTCCGACTTGGTGATGAGGATACGGCGGGAGATGAGCGAGTCGCTGAACTGCCTCCAATCAAACTCCACCTTTTCACCCATGAGCGCACAGATGGGTTCCTCGTCCTGCGGGTGAGCAACGACAAGGATCACGTCACCGTCGTTGAGGACAGTGTCACCCTTGACGAGTTCGTGGTGGTTGTTGTCCTCGGGGCGATAGATACGTGAGATCATGAAGTCGCGCTTGAGGAAGTGGTGTACCTCGCGCACGGCCTTTCCGTCGATCATCTTGTTGTTGATTTTCACAGAGAAGGTGTTCAGTGTGATCTTCTCGAGGTATCCGGTACCGCGTCGTGCATCTTCCTCTTCGGCCTTCATATCGATGCGGAGCATATAGCGGAGGATGACCATGGCAGCGATGACGCCGAGCACACCGATCGGATAAGCGACAGAGTAGCCGGTCGAGATCGACGGAGTTTCAACGACATGATGCAAGTCACTGAACGCCTGCTGGGCAGCACCCAAGGCGGGCGTGTTGGTCACAGCGCCGGAGGCTACACCGGCCAAGGTGGCGAAGGGTGTGCCGGTGGTGAAGTAGATGGCGAGCAGGGTGACCACGCCGATGCCGACGATGATAGCCACCAAGCCGTTGAGCACGCGCCCACCGCCACGGAAGGAGGCGAAGAAGCCCGGACCTACCTCCAAACCGATGGAGTAGACAAAGAGCACCAGACCAAACTCCATTAGAAAGTGGAGCAAATGATCGTCAAGCATCATGTTGAAGTGCCCGAAGACCAGTCCTGTAAACAATATCCATGACACGCCCAGTGAGATGCCACGGACCTTTATCTTGCTCAGTGCCAAGCCGATGGTGAGCACCAAGGATAGGATGAACAGAGAGTGCGCTACACCCCCACCCCAAAACTCGGGGAATCCCCAAAACAATTTGTTTAATACTTCCATGCTTTGTATTTATATTGATTTTCTTCCTGAAAATGGCTTTTTGTTTAACCTTTAATGTTTTCCATATGCAAAGTTACAGATTCTTAATTAGTTAATGAAATATAAATGGGAAAAAATTCAAAGATTAACACAACAATAAAAAGGACCGACTTCCCAGCCGATCCTTTTATACACATACAAAAACATTATGCTTTATATTTATAGCGAACAAGATTTATGTCGGTTATGCGTCAACGGCGTCGGCACGATGGCAGCACCTGTATTTGCGCTCGCAATACCGCTCGCACTGTGCACAGATGTCGTAACCCAGCATGGCACCGAGGATGAAATCCTCTTCCGGTGTCAGTCGGTTGAGCGGCTTGTCGACAATCATCCTCACGGCATCGAGGCATTCGCGGCGCCCGAAATAGAGATTCAGACAGCCATTGCCCACTGGTTGGAGCAGGAAAGACAACTGCAGACGGCGCATCCGGTCGACGACCGCGGACTCATATTTCTGATTGAAGGTGAAGAGCACCATCTTACGCACACCCTTCTGGTATTCGTAGATGTGGTTCATCAGCACCTTCATGTCCACGGGCATCACAGTAGCGGTTTGATGGCGGCGATCCATGCTTCTATGCGGTTTTCGGTTTTGTCATCCTCGTTGACATCGTCCAGGGCGAGCCCCACAAAGTGACCGTCGACAACGGCTTCAGAGTCGTCGTAGGTGTAGTCCGAGGCATCAACACTGCCGATGATCGTAGCACCTGCTTTCTGAGCAGCATTGTAGAGCTCACGCATGCCACCGCAGAAAGTATCGCTGTAGCTCTCGCTGTCGCCGCAGCCAAAGATCGCCACCATCTTGCCCTGCAGTCCGGCGCTCTTGAGCACCTTTATACCATCGTACCAGTCGTCCTGCATGTCGCCCGCGCCCCATGTACTGGTGCCAAGGATAAGATTGTCGTTGGCCTTGACGACGTCATTGGTCAAGGCGGTCACATCGATGGCTTCCACGCCGAGTTTGCCGGCGATGTTCTGTGCTATATTTTGGCAGGTACCTGTTGACGAGCCATAAATCACTACGGTTGATTTCATATCTTTGAGATTTAACGTTTATGTTTTGCTATCGTTTTACAGCTGCAAAATTACGAAGAATGCCCCGATGCCGCAATACCTAAAACGCATGATTTCCAGCTACCTAATAAATAGGATACGCCCCCGATGCGGGGAAGCGTATAAGAATTTCAGCGTGGTAGGCAAAAATGATGTTTGCGCTCCGTTATTAATAGATTTTAACTGCAATAAAACGCTGAGATTTGGATGCAGAGAGATTGTGCTGTAACTTTGCACGGAGAATCAAAATCGGTGCAAATCATATACTCAATTATATACTCATCATATACTCATCAGATATTCAGGATGTCAGCCGGAGTGGCGGCAAAGGTGGTGGCACCGTGGTCGATGAGAAAGGGTTTGTCACGGAATCCCCACAGGACGCTGATGCAGGGCATGCCACAGTTCTTTGCCGTGTCGATGTCGACGTCGCTGTCACCGATGTAAACTGCAGTGGAGACGGGCTTATGGAGCTGGCGGAGCGCCTCCATCACAGTGTCGGGAGCTGGTTTCTTCTTGATGTCCTCGCGCTCGCCGATGGCCACCGAGACATAGTCGGAGAAGAAGTGGTGAACCAGTTGCTGCGTGGCAGCGTAGAACTTGTTGCTGACCACAGCCACAGCCTTACCATTGGCCTGCAGGGTGGCGAGCATCTCCATGATTCCGGGATAGGGAGCCGTGTGGTCGAGATTGTGGTGAAGGTAGTGCTGACGGAAGATGGCGTAAACCTCTTCGAAGCGAGGATTGGCGAGTCCGTCGGGTACAGCACGCTCCATGAGCTTCTTCACTCCGTTGCCTACAAATATTCTCACCTCCTCAAGTGTACGGGGCGGCATGTCACAGCTTTGGAGCGCATAGTTGCAGCTTTCCTTTAAGTCCCGTAATGATTCTATCAATGTTCCGTCTAAATCAAATATATAACTCTCGAATTTCATGTGTAATAGTGTTATCCTTATTGAAATAATCGTCATGGCAGACGAGTTCGCAATCCGTCCGCAGGTTACCGCCATGGAGGATGAGCTGCTCCCCCCACTCCAGCCGCTTGAGCTTAGTCTGTCGGTTCTCGCCTTTTTCCCACTCCACGACATCGTGGGTCTCGTCATTGATCACAACATATTTATATTCCAGTGGCAAGCGCAAGGCGTATGCGTTGATCGAGAGCAACCAGTCGCCGTCGCCAATATAGTACATGGGCAATGGATGCTTCACATTCCACGCGCCCAGGGGGGCTTCGCTCCCGAGCAGCGCCACACGCTGATAGCTCTTGATATGCGGTGCCGAGACACGAAACACGATGGAGCGGTCGAAGAAAGGCGTGTTTTTGAGATAAGCCAGCGGCTGCTTGGTCCAGCGAAACAGATAGTGCTGCAGCGAGAGGTCGCGCCACTGGTCCTGGAAGATGTAGTTCTTAGAATCGTCGATGGCGTAGACGCGCGGTACGCCACTCCACTCCTTCCGGATGCATTTTCCGTGATCATCCTCGACCTGATAGTGATATTCCAAATAAGAGATGGGGAAATGCGAGAGCATCATGCTGCTGGTCTCCACCGTCCACGTGCTGCCGTCGCCGGTGTGCATAAGCAGATTGTGGGCACGATGATGCATCTCTGCATTGTAGTAGGTCACACAGAGGTGCATGGACTGCCCGAACGGAGCCCGGTATTCGATTTGGAATGACATCTTCATGTTTGCAAAGATAATCATTTTCGTGATAACATATCTCTTTATACCGTAAAATTATTCAATTTTTTTTCTTCGCAACGATGTTATATCTTAAAAGTTTTGCCAATTCAGTGTTTTGCTGTATCTTTGCACCGTCTTTTTAACAGATTAGTTACTATGACAAGAGAATTGAAAAAATACATCCTTCCGGCCGTGGCCTGTCTGGTCGTGCTGTTCGGAATTGGATATTATTACTTCTTTACGTCGTTCACCGGCCAAGGCGGCACCAAGTATGTCTATATTGACCAGGACGACAATTTCGACTCCTTATTAAACAAGGTGGAGCCCATTTCTCAACGGCATTGCTATCATGCCTTCTGCGCACTGGCCCGCCACAGCAAGCTCACCACGCATGTGCGCACGGGCCGCTACGCCCTCAAGCCGGGCATGGGCGCACTGGTTGTCTTCCGTCATTTCAAGAACGGAATGCAGGAGCCGTTGAGCCTCACAGTGCCCAGCGTCAGAACCATGCAGGATTTGGCAGGAGAGCTCGGTGAGAAACTCATGGCCGACAGCGCCACGCTGGCCCAGGACTTCACCGACGAGGCCTTCTGCAAGCAATACGGCTATGACACGGCCACCATCGCCGCGCTGTTCATCCCCAACACCTACGACATCTATTGGAATATCTCGGTCGACGGGCTGATGAAGCGTATGCAGAAAGAGAACCATCTCTTTTGGGATGACGACCGCATGGCCAAGGCCAATGCCCTGCGTCTCGACCCCATACAGGTGACAACGCTGGCCAGCATCGTCGACGAGGAGACCGCCAACAATGGTGAGAAGCCAATGATCGCCGGTATGTACTACAACCGACTGATGCTGCGCAATGCCAAATATCCCGAGGGCATGCCGTTGCAGGCCGACCCGACGATCAAGTTCGCTTGGAAACAATTCGGACTTAAGCGCATCTACAACAACCTGCTGTCGATCAACAGCCCCTACAACACCTACCGCAATCCCGGACTGCCCCCGGGGCCTATCCGCATCCCCTCTGTGGCCGGTATCGACGCAGTGCTGAACATGAAGCATCACGACTATCTCTATATGTGCGCCAACGAGGACTTCAGCGGCACCCACCGCTTTGCAAGAACCTATGAAGAGCATTTGGCCAACGCCAAGCGCTATGCCGCCGCCCTCAACAGCAAAGGCATCAAATAAGCAACAGATAAGATTATGGCAACAGAAGAAGACGGCTCGCAGGGGGGTCGTCTTTTTTTATTGGCGTCTCAGCAATGTTTGGACAATGGGAAAAACGGAGAAGAAAGACTCCAAAGGCCATATATAAACAATGGCACCCGCTTCACAGCGAGTGCCATCAATCCTCAATAGGTATTAGTCTTTCTCTAAGGTAAAAAGATTGTATTCAGGATAACGAGTGCAAAGTTAATCCTTTTTATTGATATTTGCAAATGTTTTTTTGTTTTTATCTCGATAAATTTTATTTCGAGTAATGGAAATCTATAGAAAATGATTATCTTTGCACCAAGAAAAAAGTATCATTGTAATTATGGAAAATAGCAAGACTGAGAACAGCGAAGAGAAGCATAGCTTGAGTTTCGTGGAGCAATTCGTCAAGGAGGATTTGGCCAATGGTAAAAACGGAGGCCGCATACAGACACGCTTCCCCCCAGAGCCCAACGGCTATCTGCATATCGGACATGCCAAAGCCATCTGCATGGACTTCGGTGTGGCCGAGGAGTTCAATGGCGTCTGCAACCTGCGGTTCGACGACACCAACCCCTCGAAAGAGAACACGGAGTATGTGGAAAATATTCTCAACGATATCAAGTGGCTCGGCTTCCACTGGGGACACATCTATTATGCCTCGGATTATTTCCAGAAGCTTTGGGATTTTGCCATTTGGATGATCAAGCAAGGGCATGCCTATGTCGACGAGCAGACCGCTGAGCAGATTGCCGGGCAGAAGGGCACGCCGACCACTCCGGGTGTTGCCAGCCCTTACCGCGACCGCCCCGTGGAGGAAAACCTGCGTCTGTTCCAGCAGATGAATACACCAGAAGCCGTAGAGGGGTCAATGGTGCTCAGAGCCAAGCTCGACATGGCCAACCCCAACATGCACTTCCGTGATCCGATCATGTACCGCATCATTCAGATTCCACATCACCGCACCGGTACCACGTGGCACTGCTATCCGATGTATGACTTCGCCCACGGACAGAGCGACTATTTCGAGGGCGTCACCCACTCCATCTGCACGCTGGAGTTTGTGCCTCACCGCCCGCTCTACGACAAGTTCATCGACTTCCTCAAAGAGTATGACGGTACAGCCGCTCAAGGGCTCAACGACTTCCGCCCGCGGCAGATCGAGTTCAACCGGCTCAACCTCACCTATACCGTGATGTCGAAGCGCAAGCTCCACACCCTTGTCGACGAGCATCTCGTCAACGGTTGGGACGATCCCCGTATGCCGACACTCTGTGGCATGCGCCGTCGTGGCTATTCGTCTGAGTCGATCAAGAACTTCATCAAGTCGATCGGCTACACCAAGTTCGACGCTCTCAACGACATGGCTCTCTTGGAGGCCGCCGTCCGCGACGACCTTAACAAGCGCGCCACACGGGTCTCGGCCGTTCTTGATCCCGTGAAGCTGGTCATCACTAACTATCCCGAAGGACAGAGCGAGGAGATGGAGGCTATCAACAATCCAGAGGACGAGCAGGCCGGCACACACTCCATCACTTTCACCCGCAACCTGTGGATTGAGCGTGAGGACTTCATGGAGGATGCCCCCAAGAAGTTCTTCCGCATGACACCGGACAAAGAGGTGCATTTGAAGAATGCTTACATCGTGATGTGCACCGGATGCAAGAAAGACGCTGACGGCAACATCATCGAGATAGAGGCCACCTATGACCCCGACAGCAAGAGCGGAATGCCGGGTGCCAACCGTAAGGTCAAGGGCACACTCCACTGGGTGAGCGCAGACCACTGTGTCAAGGCTGAGGTCAGAGAGTATGACCGACTCTTCAGCGTGGAGAATCCATCCGCTGATGAGCGCGACTTCCATGAGCTGTTGAATCCAAACTCTCTGCACGTTCATGACAACTGCTATGTCGAGGACTATGCCGCCAAGATGAAGCCGGGACAGTATCTCCAGTTCCAGCGCATCGGATACTTCATGGCTGACCCCGACGGCACTGAGGCCGCACCGGTTTACAACAAGACCGTGGGACTTAAGGACACCTGGGCCAAACAGAGTAAGAAATAACCAAAGAAGGAATATACACGATTGAGCGATAATTTCTATCGAAGCAAAGAGTTCAAGGAGATGCTCCGAAAGTTTGAGGCTGCACGCAGCAAGGGCAGCTTCTCCTTCATGGACGCTGACGACTTGACCGATATTGCTGAATATTATTTTTATCACGGAAGGACGCAAGAGTCTTTGGAGACAATCGACAAAACCATCGATATGTTTCCGGGATCCTTGCATCCTTTAGCCTTCCGCGCCCGCTACGCCATTCTTGTCAATGGCAATGCGCAGGAGGCTTTCGCCTATGCCCATCAGATCAGCGACAAGGAGGATCTGGACTATTTCTACACCATCGCGGAGATTCTCATCGCTGACGGCAAGGTCCAGGAGGCGGATAAATATTTGGAGGAGAAAGAGGCTGAGGTCGACGAAGACGATCTCGAGGACTACTATCTCGATGTCGCCACGCTCTTTGCTGACTATTCCTGTATCAAGCAGACCAAATACTGGCTTGCCAAAAGTTCTGACACCGATTCGTTGGATTATAAAGAGTTGCAAGGGCGTATTGCCATGGAACAAGGCGACTTCCGGCGCAGTGAGCACATCTTCAACCACCTTATCGACGAGGATCCCTATGCCAACGGCTATTGGAACCAACTCGCCTCACTGCAGTTTGCCCAGCACCATCTGCAGGCCAGTATTGAGAGCAGCGACTTCTCGCTGGCCATCGACCCCGACGATTTCGACGCAGTGCTCAATAAGGCCAACGGACTCGTGCAGTTGGGCAACTACGACGAGGCGCTGAAATACTATCAGCGCTTCAAGACGCTGCAGCCGCTCAACGAAGCCGGGGACATGGGTATGGCGACGGTCTATATGGCCCAGAACGACCGCAAGAAAGCGATTGAGGCTCTCAGCAGAGCTGAGCAGCTTTGCCCGCCGCAGAGCATCAACCGCATAGAAATCCTACGGCAGAAATTCAATCAGCTCTCCGGCGACGGCAAGTATGCTGAAGCGCTGCAATGCCTTGAAAAGATCAAAGAAAGCCAAGGGGCGACCCAAGCCGAATTGGATGTCATGCGCGGATTCCTTTTTCTGAAACAAAATCAAGTAAGTGCTGCCATGCGGTGCTTTGGTCAGGCGCTGTCCTCAGCCGGCGACAACCTTGACCAAGTCACCATGCTCGTGGCCTACGCTGCCTATGAATGCGGATACATCCGCTATGCCCGTGAGCAATATCTCAAAATCGTGGACCATGTCGACAAAGGATCGTGGTCCGGTGGTTGGGCGTTTATCACGCTGTGCGACCATGAGTTAGGCGATCGCCAGTCTTTTCTCGCTGATTTGAAACGCACCGTGGAGCTTGATCCCGAGGCTGCTACCTCGTTTCTTGCTACCATGTTTCCGCAAGAATTGAGCGCTGTCGACTATTACGCTTATGCCCTGCAGCATCCTCGGATGGGCGCAGTGCCGTATGAAGAGCTGAAAGACTGACGAAAATAACGATTGACAAATACATAACGCAAGAAACGACATTATGAACTTTTTATCTTCGCTTCTCGGAAACCTCAACTATGGGACGGTTTTCCTGCTGATGTTGCTTGAGAGTACGGTCATTCCGGTGCCGTCTGAGTTGGTGGTAGCCCCCGCTGCCTACCACTCTGCTGCCGGTAATCTCGACATTTGGCTTGTCATTCTCTTCGCGACTATAGGAGCAGACTGCGGTGCCACAATCAACTATCTGGCAGGCTACTATCTTGGCCGCCCAATCATCTATCGCTTCGCCAACAGCCGTTGGGGTCACTTCTGTATGCTGAATCAGAAAAAGGTGGAGAAGAGTGAAAACTATTTCAATGATCATGGTATGGTGGCTACCATCACCGGCCGGCTCATTCCCGGCATCCGCCATCTCATCTCCATTCCTGCAGGACTCTCCAAAATGACATTTTGGAAATTTATTCTCTATACGACCTTGGGATCCGGCTGTTGGAATTGCATTCTTGCTGCGCTCGGATGGTATCTCCACACGATGGTTCCGGAAGAGATGCTCAACGATAAGATCATGGAATACGGCGAATACATCAAGGTGGTCATCTGCTCCCTTGCTGCTGTAGCCTTCCTCTATTTCCTCGCAAAAAGCTTGATTATGCGGAGAAAGAAAATCAAAACAGAAGATTAGTCGATACGGTACTTGTGGTTTCACAAGGTGGATACGAAAAAGCCATGAATGACACACCATATTATATCTGGAAGTCATTCATGGCTTTTTCTATAGTCCATAAATTATTTATCCGTCACCTTTCTGTGCTCTTACTCTGCTAAGCGTCTCCGGTGTCATCTGCAGATAGCTGGCGATATACACCAACGGCGCACGCAACACCACCTGAGGCTTCAGTTTGCAAAGCTTCTGATAGCGGCTCTGAGCTGACTCAAAGCGCACCAAGTCAGCATGAACCTGCGAGATGATCAGACTCTCTTCAAGAATCTTACGGTAGAGAATCTGAATGTTGACATTGTGAAGGGCTACTTGCTCCAGTCTGCGTTTCGGCAGACAATAGATTATACAAGGCTCCAAAGCTTCCACCTGCAGATGAGTGGGCTCTTCACGGAACAGACTCTCGATGCACATGAAGATCTCACCATCCGAGCCAATGTGCTCCGTCAGCTCTTTGTCATTCTTGAAATAGAACTGACGCACCAGTCCTCGGTCGATGTAGCTGATGTCCTCGCAAATATCTCCTTCACGAAGGATCATCTCACCCTTCGCATATTTCTTCGGCACGATGATGCTCTCCAAGATGTCGAGCTCATCATGGGTCATCGTACTGTATTTTCTTGCCAACTCACGGGCGATATCCCGCGTTGTGTTATGATAATCTTTCATTTCTATTCCTCCTCTATTATTTTCTTAAACATAGGAGCTTTCCTTCTCTTGAACAAATTTTTCTATACTTCTCTAATCAAGCTTCAGCACAGCCAAGAATGCCTTCTGCGGCACCTGCACGTTGCCAATCTGCTTCATGCGCTTCTTGCCTTTCTTCTGCTTCTCCAAGAGCTTACGCTTACGGCTGACATCACCACCATAGCACTTGGCGAGGACGTCTTTTCTGACTTGCTTCACCGTCTCTCGCGCAACGATTTTGGCACCGATGGCAGCTTGGATTGCAATGTCGAACTGCTGTCGCGGAATCAAGTCTTTAAGTTTCTCACACATCCTTCGGCCCAAAGTCACGGCATTGTCCTGATGGGTCAGCGTGGAGAGAGCGTCAACGGGCTCACCATTAAGAAGGATGTCGAGCTTGGCCAACTTCGACGGGCGATAGGAGTCGATGTGATAGTCAAACGACGCATAGCCTTTTGAGATCGACTTCAACTTATCGTAGAAATCGATAACGATCTCACCCAACGGCAGCATGAAATGAAGTTCCACGCGGTTGCCAGAGACGTATTGCTGGTCGAGCAGCTCACCACGCTTGTCGAGACAGAGCCGCATAATAGGACCGATATATTCAGCTGCAGTGATGATGCTTGCCCGGATATAAGGCTCCTCGATGTGGTCGATGAGCGTCGGATCCGGGAGCCCGCTGGGGTTATGCACCTCCATCGCGCGGCCTTGCTTGTCGTAAACCATATACGAGACGTTGGGCACCGTGGTGATCACCTCCATGTTGAATTCTCGGTCGAGTCGCTCCTGCACGATTTCCATGTGGAGCAAGCCGAGGAAGCCGCAGCGGAAGCCAAAGCCCAAAGCCTGAGAAGACTCCGGCATAAACGTCAGTGCGGCATCGTTGAGTTGCAGTTTTTCAAGCGATGCTCTGAGGTTCTCATACTCATTGGGGTCAATCGGATAAACGCCGGCAAACACCATCGGCTTCACCTCCTGGAATCCCTCAATAGCCTTGTCGCAGGGATCATCGGCGTGGGTAATCGTTTCACCGACTTTCACCTCGGTAGCGTTCTTAATACCCGAGATGACATAGCCGACCTCACCCGTTGAGAGTTGCTTGCGTGGCTCCATGTCCATCTTGAGCACACCCACCTCGTCAGCGGTATATTCCATTCCTGTCTGAACGAATTTCAGTTTATCTCCAGTGCGGATCACACCGTTCTCAACTTTGCAGAGCACGATGATGCCACGAAAAGAGTTGAAGATCGAGTCGAAGATCAGCGCCTGCAAAGGCTTCGTCTTGTCGCCTTTAGGTGCCGGGATACGCTCTACCACAGCATTGAGGATGCTGGGAACGCCTTCACCTGTCTTGCCACTGGCGCGGATGATCTCGGAGGGATCGCAGCCAATCAAGTCCACAATCTCATCCTCTACCTCATCGGGCATGGCGTTGGGCATGTCGATCTTGTTGATGACCGGGATAATCTCCAGGTCATGATCAATGGCCATATAGAGGTTGGAAATGGTCTGAGCCTGCACGCCCTGGGTAGCGTCCACAACCAAGAGGGCGCCCTCGCAAGCCGCGATGCTGCGCGATACCTCATAGCTGAAATCGACGTGTCCCGGAGTATCGATGAGATTGAGTATATAATTTCCACCGTTATGCTTGTACTCCATCTGTATGGCGTGGCTTTTGATGGTGATGCCACGCTCTCTTTCCAGATCCATGTCGTCGAGCATCTGGTTCTCGGTAATCTTAATCGTATTGGTGTATTCCAGCATACGATCAGCAAGCGTTGATTTGCCGTGATCAATGTGTGCGATGATGCAGAAATTCCTTATATGTTCCATCTTCTTCTTTATCTTTTACGCAAAGTTACGAAAATCTAAGCAAAATTGGTTAGCTATCTATCATTATTTTTATTAACTTTGCACAAAAAAAGGAATTTCACGCTATATGAAGAAGATTGGTTTTAGGTTTTTAGCTCCACTGTTATCAGCTGGCTTGATGTTAACCGCTTGTCATCATCAGACATTGGAGGACCGCGCTGAAAAAGAATGCAAAGACTACACAGCCCAGTACTGCCCTACTCCTTATCAAGGAAACACGCGCACAGACAGCATCGGTTTCAACCGCGCCACGCGCACTTTCAACTACTACTATCTTGTCAACGGTAAACTCGATGACGCAAGGATTTTTACCGCACGCCACGACACGCTGCGCACGATTCTGCTCAGCGGACTGAAGGAGGACACTCGCAACAAGGCTTTCAAGGACAAGGGTTACTCTTTCCACTATGTTTTCCGTTCAGCCTCATCAAAGAAAGTGCTCCTTGATGTCGTATTCCATAAGAGCGACTATGTGATGATCAAGAAGACAAAGAAATAATAAATCTGCCGTAAGATATCTATCTGAGAAGGTTTATGATAATGGTTTAGTCTATAATCCGTTATCTTGCTACGTACTAACTCCTAAGGAATTTTCTTTCTTAGGAGTTATCTGTTTTTATGTGCCAAATACCAGGGGTGGACAAGGAAGTTGTAGATGACAAGCGCAGCGACAATCAGACATAGTGCCACGATCAACGCTTCGCGGCTTGCCAAATGCCATCCGAGTGCCATCCCAAGTGCTATTCCTGTCTCCCACGAAAGGAAGAAGGTGCTTTGTGAAGTACCACGCTCACAATGATGAGCCAGTTTGATGAAGAACAGCAGAAAGCGGGAGCCAAGAATGCCGATACCAAAACCGCAGAAAGCATCAGCGATCACCGTTGCTGCCCGCTCCTGACGGAAGAGCATCAGCAGCAAGGCAGCAGCCAGCACAAAGCAACCGACAAAGGTCTCACTCTTCAGGTTGGCATTGGCAAAAACATATTTTTCCGCGATGATGGCCAACAGAAAGCCAGTCAGCATACAGAGGAAGAAATGACAAGACTGTTGGGTACTGATGATGAGTCCCATCACCAGGGTTGCCAGCATGAAGTTGAAAAAGAGCTTGGTACCTTGCGGAAGGAAGAATCTGTCCAAGCACATGTGATGAAGATCCTCGCCCGGAGCCTTGAAAGGGAAATGGACGCGGGACAAGAAAAGAAAGGACAGAGCGGCAAAAGCCAAAGAGACGAACTCTACATAGCCAAAGCCAAATTTATAGTATGTCCAAAAGCCGGCAAAGGGTCCTATGGCCAATGCCAAGCGGCCTAACCAATCGGAGGAATGGTTAGCTTCCGTGCGCTGAAATGATTCACAAGTGTCGATGATCAGTGTGCTGACAATTGTCATCTTGGCCAAGCCATAAGCTACTCCCAATAGAAGGGCACCAATGATCAGGAATATAGGTACACGATTGTGTGTCAGAGAAAAAAAGCCAATGACACCGGCAAGAAGCAAGATGCCAAACTGACACACATGATTGCGACGAAAGCGCTGCACCAGCCAAGAGATGTTTGGCCCCGGCAGATAGATGCCCAAGCAATAAGCTAAAAACACATACACTACCGTCATCAGCTCTCCGTGATGAGCATGGAGGGAGAATGGCAGTACCGGGAGCAGCGCGTATACCGAGGCCGTCAGAAAGAAATTAGCAATGGCCAGATACCAAAACGAACGATGCCATAGCTTGAAGTGTATGGGAGTATTTTGTGTGTCCATCCTGTAAATCGATCAATCTTTTTACTTATCTTGTTCTGCGAGCAAGACGTTTAAATCGAGATGCGTGAAGTCGTCGACGATGAGGTTGCACCAAGGCTTCAAAGCTTCAGGCTGGTTGGTCGTAGCCAATCCCACGACAAACATCTTGGCGGCGTTCAGTGCTTTCACTCCATTGATGCTATCCTCGAAGCCGATGCATTCATTAGGCAAAATATGAAGACGTTGTGCGGCCTTGAGATAGCCGTCGGGGTCGGGTTTGCTCTTGTCAAAATCCTCACTTGTCAACACAGCATCGAAGTAATCGCCCAGCTCGGGATGACAACGGAAGACGTTGGTCATCTTCTGCTGATTGCTGCTCGTCACGATGGCTGTGGCCCAAGAAACTTCCTTCACTTTCTTGATGAAGTCTTGAAATCCTGCAATATAGTCGTAGCTCATCCGGCGCTCAAACTCATTGAGTCTGTCCGTGATGGCTTTCTGTGTCTCGGCTTGGCCATTGAAATAGCTCGAAAAGATTTCCACCAGGGTCATTCCTTTGATCCGATGCTCCAATCCTTTCTCCTGGGGATAGTAGAGTTGGAACTGGCTGCCCCAGAACTTTGTGTACTGGCTTTCAGAATCCACCACTACCCCGTCTAAATCAAATAAAGCTGCTTTAATCATTACATTTTATTAAATTCGTTGCAAAGTTACGAAATAATCTCGTAACTTTGCAATATTATAAGGAAAACCAACAGCACATGCAAACAATAGTCAAATATTTCCCTCATCTTTCCACTGAGCAGCAATCGCAGTTTGCCGCCTTGGATGAGCTTTACCACGATTGGAACACCAAGATCAATGTCATCTCGCGAAAGGATATCGACAATCTCTATCTCCACCATGTGCTCCACTCGTTGGCTATTGCCAAGTTGATCAGTTTTAAGCCTGGGACCCACATCCTCGACTTTGGTACGGGTGGTGGCTTCCCTGGCATTCCACTGGCTATCATGTTTCCCGATTGTCAATTTAGAATGATCGACGGCACAGGGAAAAAGATCAGAGTCGTCAACGAGTTAGCCGCAGCATTGAATCTTCACAATGTAGAGGCCATCCATCGCAGAGGCGAAGAAGAGAAAGATCGTTTCGACTTTGTTGTCTCCCGCGCTGTCATGCCCTTACCCGACATGGTGAAGATAGTCAGGAAGAATGTTTCCAAGACACAGTACAACGCACTCCCCAATGGTGTCATCGCATTGAAAGGTGGTGATCTCTGTGAAGAGCTGAAGCCCTTTGGCAAAAAGGTGATGGTCACTCCTATCTCAGAATATTTCACCGAAGAGTGGTTCGCTGACAAACAGATCGTCTACTTGCCCTTATAGATTTTTATTGAGGCTCGATGATCTTCACTTGCTCTTTCGGGCTGTCTCTATTTTAGAAATAAGATTATAAACATCATGATGAATATAGAACGTTTTGTCTGCAACGACATCTGGGAAAATTGCTACGTAGTATCCGACAGCAGTAAGGAGTGTGTGATTGTGGACTGCGGCGCTTACTACGAGGCTGAAAAGCAGGCGTTAAAGAAATATATCGATGACAATGGCCTCACTCCCACCCATCTCATCGCTACTCACGGTCATGTGGATCATCATCTCGGCGACCGCTTTGTCTTCGACACCTGGGGCTTGAAGCCGGAGGTGGCGGAAGCTGATGAGGCTTTCATGCAGCAACTTCCCGAGCAGGCTGCCGCCATCATGGGATTGAGACTGAGCCAAGACGACTTTGCCCCCGTTGGCCGCTATCTTTCCGCCAATGACACCATCTCGTTCGGCGATCATACTTTCACCATCATCGAGACTCCGGGTCATTCACCGGGTAGCGTCTTCTTTTATTGCGAGGAAGAGGCCGTTGCCTTCTCCGGTGACACGCTCTTCAAAGGCAGCATTGGGCGAACCGACTTTCAGGGTGGCTCCATGTTCATGATCATTCAGAGTCTGCGCCACATCAGCCAACTGCCCGACGCTACAAAGATTTTGCCGGGGCACGGCGAGATGACAACGATAGGCTATGAAGAGACCACCAATCCCTATCTCGACCGCTAACCATCAGCACGACGAGCAGATGAGCAAAAGAGTGAATGCGGAAAAGATCATCCTCGGCATCGACCCGGGTACCAACGTGATGGGCTATGGCGTCATCAGGGTAAACGGCAACAAAGTGGGGCTGATCGCAATGGGTGTCATTGACATGCGCAAGATGGCGGATCCTTATCTGAAGTTAGGACGCATCTTCGACCGCGTGACGGGTGTCATCGAGGAGTATCTTCCTGACGAGATGGCTATCGAGGCTCCTTTCTTCGGCAAGAATGTGCAGTCGATGCTGAAGTTGGGACGTGCTCAGGGCGTTGCCATTGCCGCCGCCATCCACCACGACATCCCCATTCATGAGTATGCGCCATTGAAGATCAAGATGGCAATCACCGGGCAGGGCGATGCCTCGAAGGAGCGGGTAGCCGGTATGTTGCAGCGGTTGCTTAAGATCGAACAAAGCGACATGCCAAAGTTCTTGGATGCCACAGATGCACTTGGCGCTGCTTATTGCCATTTCCTTCAAAGTTCCACACCACAGTCTCAGGACCGGCACTATGGCAGTTGGAAAGACTTCGTCAACAAGAACCGCACAAAAGTCAGTGGATTATAGGCGACAACATAAAATAAATCATAACGATATTGTGATGCAAGAGATTATAAAAATTGAAAATGGCGTGACCCGTATGCCCGCGTGGCGTATGGCAGAACCCGTCAACTACTCACTTCGAGGCGATGAGCAGCAGGCTATCGTGGGACCTAACGGTGGCGGTAAGACGATGCTCATCGATATTCTCGTCGGCCGTCATCCGCTGCTGATGCGTGATGTGCAATACGACTTCTTGCCAAGTACCAGTCCGCTGGTCTCCGACAATATCAAGTATATCACCTTCCGCGACGCTTATGGCGGCGACAACGATAAGAGTTATTATCTACAGCAACGATGGAACCAAATGGAAATCAATGAGGAGACTCCTACCGTCGGCTCTAAACTGCAAGAGGCTTATCTGAGGTCGGGCGAAGACTCACCGCGCCATCGCGAGTTGCGTGACCGGCTCTACAAAATGTTCAACATCGACAAGTTGCTCGACAAATACATCATCCTGCTGTCGAGCGGTGAGCTCCGCAAACTGAAACTGACAGAGGCTCTTCTCTCCGCTCCGAGAGTGTTGATCATGGACAATCCCTTCATCGGACTGGATGCCGAGGCAAGAGACCAGCTCAAGGAGCTCCTGAAGATGCTTGTCGGACAGCAGAATCTTCAGATCATCCTTGTATTGTCAAAGAGCGACGACATCCCCGGCTTCATCACACATGTGGTTGAGGTCAGAGATATGAAAGTGAACTCCAAGGTCACGCTTGAGGAGTATCAGGCTCATCGCCGGCCCATTCCTTCACATGTCTTATCAGAGAGCAAGGCGCAGGCTATCCTCCAGCTGCCGGAGCGACAGAAAGACTATCATGCTCACGATGTGGTGAAGATGCACAATGTCCGCATACAATATGGTCAGCGGGTGATCCTCAAGGATCTCGGGTGGACGGTGCACAATGGTGAGCACTGGGCGCTGGGCGGACAAAATGGTGCCGGTAAGTCTACACTGCTGAGCCTCGTCTGTGCTGATAATCCACAGAGCTATGCTTGCGACATCTGTCTCTTCGATCAGAACCGTGGAAGTGGAGAGAGTATTTGGGACATCAAGAAGCATATCGGCTACGTGTCACCGGAGATGCATCGCGCTTATCAGCGTGATATCCCTGCCATCAGAATTGTGGCAAGCGGACTGAAAGACAGTGTGGGACTCTACGTCAAACCCGACGAAAGCGAATACGATACCTGTCGCTTCTGGATGTCGGTGTTCGGACTTGAGGGCTTGGAAGAGCAGACGTTCTTGAAGCTCTCCAGCGGACAGCAGCGTCTCGTGCTCCTGGCGCGTGCCTTCGTCAAAGATCCCCAATTGCTGATCCTCGATGAGCCACTGCATGGTCTTGACAACAGCAACCGACGCCTGGTGAAAGATGTCATCGAGACTTTCTGCAAGCGCCCCAACAAGACGCTGATCATGGTCACACACTACGAGGAGGAGCTCCCTGCATGCATCGATCACCGCATCCGGCTCGTGAGGCATATATAATAGTTGCCCCTCTCCAAAGGAGAGGGGGAGTAAAATGCTTTGCGGGTGATGATAGAACATATATAATAAGGTGTAGGGTTCCTACCCTTTTCCTATATAAATGTAGAATGTATTAAACACGTATGAAAATGAAAACGATGAAAATGATTCTCCTTACGCTTGTTTTGGCCTTAGCCTCTGTTGAGGTAAATGCTCAGGAGATTTATAACGAGGTAAGGCGTATGCAAAAACAGTTCGAGACTGTCAAGCTGGACAAGACCAAGAAAATGGATGAGCGCAAGATTGCATCCTTCAAATGGGATGCTATCGAGTATATGCTCTACAAAGCCAAGCAGGACAGCACTTTCACAGAACTGCAACTGGGCAAGCAAACCAATGCCATGGTTGACTTTGTCAATCTCTTCATCAAGCGACTGGTCGAGGCCGGCAACAGCAAGAGCAAGCGCGAGACGGTAGGGCTTCGCTTCAAGAATGCCAGCATCAACCATAGTTTCTTCCACGATGAAGACAAAGACCTCGTCTTGGCTTATTACAACAATCCCAAATTCATCACCCAGTTCTCGTTAGATACCGACTGGGCTGAGGCCCTCAAGGAGGTAAGAGCGATGAACTGGGAGTAACCATTACTTCTTTTCATCTACTCTATCTCCACAACAATCCCCATGACTTCTTCGCTGTAGGGATCACTACATTGCAAAAGAAATCATGGGGATTTCTGCGTCTGTATATAAAGCATCAATCATACAGAATTTTATGGAATCCGTAAGGTGGATTCCTTACTTAAAATAATCTAGATAAAATCAACTATTATGATAAGCCAACATTGTGAAATAAACACTATCTTTGCAATTGTTAGACCATAAATATTATAAGATCATGATAAGAAACGTTTCCATCTCTGTGCCCTTGCAATGGCCGCTATGCTTGTTTTAAGCACAACGGCTTGGGCTCAGTCCAAAGTTTATCTGACGCGTGAAATCTCTCCCGCATCGCTCGTGCGTTATGCTTGCAAAACGCAATCCTGTTTCGTCTGAGCAATATCCGTCTCTAAAACCCAAGGTGAATCCGAATAGCCGCTATCGTAATCCCAGTGTCAGCTTGAAGGATATCATCATGACAAACAGATAAGTGTTGAATAAACTGACATTTTCCCGGCCTTCTCCTTGCGATTTTCAGGGCCAACCCCTATGTTACTCTCAATTTCGCGAATTTTGAGGGTGTTTTTGTAATTCACTGACAGTCAGTAGGTTGTAAATACAGAGCACTTTTTATCTCAAAGAAAATGGTATCTCTGCAATGAGATAATGGTAAATTTGCCTATCAGAAAGCCTTTTTGATGCTATCATCTCAGTGATTTGACCACGTCATCTCGGTTGTTTGACCTGGTCAAATCACTGAGATGATAACATCAAAAAGGTACTTTGACAACTAAAGGCCACAAAGATGAATGCCTCTTCACTGTTTTTTCCTCTTTTTAATTCTCCCCGCTCTCTAGATTGCGACTCCGTGGTGATGCCTTTTTGTAAAATTTGCTACCATTTCATGAACATTCATATGAAAGATTAATTCCATGAATAATGTAAGTAATACCGCTTGCATCCAATGTATAAGTATGGAAGCCCAATGGACATAAAGGCCATGTGAGGCATTCTTATTTCACGACGAACTGGAGGCAGCACCAACTGCCTTTGGAGTACTTGCCCGTTTGCTTGAGACCTAAAGACTCAGCTTTCGCGTTGAGTTGAGCACAGTCTTCCTCAAAGAAACCGCTAAGAATGAGTATGCTGCCCTGCATCATCACATTGCGGAAGGCCGGCATATCCTGCAACAAGATATTGCGATTGATATTTGCCAATACAATATCGAAGACACCGGAGACATGATTCAGTACGTTGGCATCGCCCTGCAAGACTTCAATATTCTCCACATGATTGAGTTGGGCGTTGTGGCGCGCATTGTCAGCGCTCCACTCATCGATGTCGTAGGCCACAACCTCCTTGGCTCCAAGTTTGGACGCAGCGATACCGAGGATGCCCGTGCCACAGCCGCAATCCAGCACCCGCTTGCCAGAGAGCTGCATATCCAGCAGCAAGCCGATGACCATTTGGGTAGTCTGATGCGTGCCTGTGCCGAAAGCCTGACGGGCCTGAATGGCTATAGGGATGGCTCCCTCTGGAAGTTGGGGCGCCGCCTGACGTGCATCATAGATGACAATGCGGTTGTAGATGTCGATAGGATCGAAGCCATTGTTCTCCCAAGTCTCATTCCAGTCCTTATCCTCTACCTTTGCAAGGTCATAGGTCACGGTGACGCCGGGCAGCGGAAAGTCAACAAGCTGAGCATCGAGTTGTTGCTTGTCGAACTGCTCCTCTTGGACATAACCTTTGATACCATCGTCGGTATCTTCGAAAGACTCAAAGCCCGCCTCACCCGCACAGTCGGCCATAAGATCACACGCCGTCTGCAAAAGAGAAGGCTCAGAAACGATATGAAAAGATGCTGTAAGATATTTCATAAACCAATGATTAAATTATTCTGCGAAATTATAAAAATTAGGGAAAACTCTACTACCATATAGGGAATTTTCCCTATATTTGCATGAGAAATACGGTAATTTTGCATTGTACATAAAAAGAACAATATAAAAAGGAGTTTGAGATATGAAAAGGTTATTTCTTCTATTGACACTCGCCAGCGCTATGCCACTGGCAGCGTTGGCACAAGACGATGATCTTTACTTCACGCCAAGCAAGGCAACGCCTACTACAAAAGAGGCGCCCGCCTACTACTGCGGAAGCAAACGTAGCGTGGATGACTACAACCGTTATGGTATCCGTAGCATGTATCAGAAGATCGGACGTGACTCGCTGGGCAACAGCATGGTGAGATTCCGTCCCGGCTTTGGTGTGCTGCCCGATACGACGTATGTCGACACAGCCTACATTGGTCGTGCCTTGGGCGACAACGACTATACCTACACCCGTCGCATGAGCCGCTGGGATGGCTTCTACGATCCTTGGTTCTATGGCTACTACGGTCCATGGCGCTGGGGCTATGCCGGTTACTACTCGCCTTGGTACTACTACAATGGCTGGTACGATCCGTGGTACTACGACTATGCCGGTTGGTATGATCCTTGGTACTATGGGTATGCCGGCTGGTACGATCCCTGGTACTATGGCTACGGTGGCTGGTACGGCTGGGGCTATCCCTACTATGGTTGGTACCACTGGGGTTGGCCAGGAGGAGGATATGTGTATAATGGAGGCAACCCACGCGGATATACCGGCACACGTACGTGGGGGTTAAACGACCATGTTTCCAACTCTGGCGTTCGTTTTGGTCATGGTTCTTCAACACATGGCAACAGCGGCAACACTTACACATGGCGCAGCGAAAGCAACCGGTCGTTTGGCGGGAGAACCAACTACCCCACCCGCTCGAATAATACCAGCTTTGGTACTACGCGCTCATCGAGTTTCGGTGGCTCCTTCGGTGGCAGCGGTGGTTCCTTTAGTGGCGGCGGATTCGGTGGTGGTCATAGCTCAGCCGGTGGCGGCGGTCACTTCGGTGGCGGCAGACGCTGAACCGAGATCACGTTAATGGTTACTCATTATAACATTTGAATGACGATGAAAAAGAAATATTTGTTAGCGGCAATGGCAGCTATGGCGCTGCCTGCCGCTGCTCAAGAGACTTATCAGGATACAAAGCTTGTACAGAATGAACTTAACGGTACAGCCCGCTATGTAGGTATGGGCGGTGCCATGGAGGCTTTGGGGGCCGATCTGTCAACGATCAGCACCAACCCGGCAGGTATCGGCCTCTTCCGCTCCAGCCAGGTGGCTGTTTCCGGAGGACTGGTGGCACAACAAGACGCTACTACGACTCCAAGTTTAAGCAACAATTTCGGCATACACATCAATGGCGACAAGACCAACGCCAGCTTTGACCAGGGCGGTTTTGTCTATTCGATGCGCACGGGATATAAGAACTATTTGAACTTTGCGTTCAACTATCATAAGAGCCGTAACTTCGACCAAATCCTCACTGCCGGAAATAAGCTCAACAATGCCTCGCAGAATAAGCTGACGGCCATAAAGTATCCTTATCTCACGGACTACAACATGAATGGCGTGGATGCCTGCTACTCCAAGATGCTGAGTCCCATCAAGGATGCTTCGGGAAAGCAGACGGGACTGGACTATCTCAACGGCACCGAATTCCTTTATGGGCAATATCAGAAAGGATACATAGGCAGCTATGACTTCAACATCAGTGGCAACATCAACGACCGGGTATTCTTAGGTCTGACCTTCGGCATCCACGATGTCCATTATCACTCCAATTCGCTCTATTCTGAGAATTTGGAGAAAGAAACTTCTGCCGACGCTTATGAGTCTCTGAAGATTACAGGTACAGGCTATGATCTCAAGGCCGGTGTGATTTTCCGTCCCATTGAGCAGTCACCTTTCCGCATCGGCTTCTATGTCAACACGCCGGTTTGGTACGATCTCCATGAGGCTGGCGCCACCGATGTGAGCATGTACAACAGCAGCAACAATAAGCTGGATAAAGGTCATGCGGCCGACTACGACTACAAGGTCTATACACCTTGGAAGTTCGGTGTGAGCCTGGGCCACACCATTGACCAGATGGTAGCACTCGGTGCAACTTATGAGTATGCAGACTATAGCCATATCGACAACCGCATCAACGATGGCGGTGGCTACGACGACTGGGGCTATTATTACGACAACAGCAACAGCGATGATGCCATGAACAACAACACCAAGCGTGTGCTGAAAGGTGTCAGCACGCTGAAGTTAGGTGCCGAGGTAAAAGTAATGCCGCAGCTCGCCGTACGTGTAGGCTACAACTATGTAAGTCCGATGTTTAACAAGGATGGGGTCCGTGATGGTAGTATCGAATCCCCGGGATCATTTTATGCCACATCTACGGATTACACCAATTGGAAGAGCACCAACCGCTGGACATGCGGCGTTGGCTATACAATAGGTAAATTCTTCGCCGATTTAGCTTACCAGTACACGCAGACCAATGGTGAATTCTATCCCTTCATGAGCTACTACGACATTGCTAATTCAAGCAACGATAATATTGCGGATGCCACAAAGGTTAACTTCAAGCGCAATCAGGTACTGCTTACGTTGGGTTATAAGTTTTAATGAATAGACTTAGAAGTAGATATTATAAAATCCATCAGGACAACTTTGTCTTGATGGATTTTTTGTATTACAAAGAAAATATGTACATTTGCACTTCAGAACATTCATACTAAACAATTTTATGAGAAAAACGCTATTTTTACTATTCCTTCTTCTGCAAGTTGTGTTCAGCTATGGACGGAAACGTGAATTCCGCGGTGCGTGGATACAATGTGTCAATGGGCAGTTCAATGGTCTGACGCCTGACGAGATGCGCAGCACGCTGACCAAGCAACTCGACGCCCTCCATGCCGACGGCGTGAACGCTATCATCTTTCAAGTACGTGCAGAATGTGACGCCTTCTATGCCAGCAAATATGAGCCGTGGAGCCGTTTCCTCACGGGTGTGCAGGGCAAAGCGCCCAATCCCTATTGGGATCCACTGCAATGGATGATCGAGCAATGCCATAAGCGAGGCATGGAATTGCACGCGTGGATCAACCCCTATCGTGCCAAGACAAAGACAACGACAGCCCTGGCCTCGAATCATATTGCCATCACACATCCCGAGCGAGTGTTTGCCTATGACGGACAATATATCCTCAATCCGGCACTGAAAGAGAACCGGGACTATATCTGTAAGATCGTTGATGACATCGTCAGCCGCTATGATGTAGACGGCATTCACATGGATGATTACTTCTATCCCTACCCTGCTCCCGGTCAGATCATCCCCGATCAGCAACTCTACGCCAACAATCCCAATGGCTTTAGAACGATTGGTGACTGGCGACGTGACAATGTCAACATCTTCGTCAAACAGCTTTGCGAGACCATCCATCAGCGTAAGCCATGGGTAAAGTTAGGTGTGTCTCCTTTTGGCATCTACCGCAACAGGAAGAGTGATCCGATGAATGGTTCTGAAACCAACGGCTTACAGAACTATGATGATCTCTACGCTGACGTGCTGTTATGGGTGAACAACGGTTGGGTAGACTATTGTGTACCCCAGCTCTATTGGCAGATCGGTCATCCGGCAGTAGACTATGCAACGCTCATTCGCTGGTGGGACAAGCATGCAGCCAACCGTCCGCTGTTCATTGGCGAGGACGTGGAACGCACTGTGAAATATCCTTCGCCGACCAACCCCAACAGCAATCAGATGTCCGACAAGCACGCACTGCATGAGCAGATGCACCATGTCGACGGTACCGTGCTGTGGTATGCCAAGCTGGTTGCTGACAACTACGGCAACTATGGCAATGTGCTGCGCAATGCCTATTGGTGCTATCCAGCCCTGCCGCCTTCCATGGCTTTCTTGGACAACAAGGCTCCCAAGAAGCCCCGCAAGGTGAAGCCTGTCTGGACAAGTGACGGCTATATTCTGTTTTGGTCCGCACCCAAAGCTAAGAAATGGGGCGACAAGACCAACCGATATGTAGTCTATCGCTTTGGGAAAGATGAGAAAGTCAATCTTGAGGATGCCTCGCATATCATTGCAATAACGGGAAACACCATGTATCGCCTGCCCTATGACAAAGGAGATAAAAAATTTATCTATGTCGTCACCGCTCTCGACCGTGTAGGCAATGAGAGCAAGGGAAAGAAAGTCAAAGTAAAACTATAAGATATCAAGAAAAATCCCCATCTTGAAAAAATCAAGATGGGGATTTTATATTATAAGCTAACCTATTGATTAGTTGTTCTCAGGACGCAGCTTACGAACGGTCTCGCCAGCACGCCACATCTCCATATCATGCATAGCCTTCAATTCTGCGTTGAGCTTCTCACGATAGTCAGGCTTGGAGTTGCTGTCGATAGAGATCTGAGCCTCTTCGCCAGTCTTCACGCTCAGGTAGAGCCACTCCATAACCGGAGTGATAGCCTCGCGGAAACGAGGAGCCCAGTCAAGAGCACCACGCTGTGCTGTTGTAGAGCAGTTAGCATACATCCAGTCCATACCCTTCTCACCGAACAGAGGCATCAAGCTCTGTGTCAGCTCCTCAACAGTCTCATTGAAAGCCTCAGAAGGTGTGTGTCCATGCTCACGAAGTACATTGTACTGAGCCTCGAGCAGACCCTCGATAGCACCCATCAGAGCACCACGCTCACCAGTCAGATCGGAAGTAGCCTCACGCTGGAAGGTTGTCTCGAACAGATAGCCAGAGCCGATACCGATACCCATAGCCAATGTCTTTTCCTTAGCCTTACCGGAAGCATCCTGATAAACAGCGTAAGAGCAGTTCAGACCGCGGCCTTCGAGGAACATGGTACGAAGAGATGTACCAGAACCCTTAGGAGCAACCATGATCACATCGATGTCCTTTGGAGGAACAACACCCGTGCGATCCTGCCAGTTGATGGCGAAGCCGTGAGAGTAGTACAATGTCTTACCAGCAGTAAGGTATTTCTTGATATTCGGCCAAACAGAGATCTGTCCTGCGTCAGAGAGCAGCATGCAGATGATAGTACCTTTCTGTACAGCCTCCTCAACAGAGAACAGCGTTTTACCCGGCACCCAACCGTCTGCCTTAGCCTTATCAAAGCTACGACCTTCACGCTGGCCAACGATGACATTGAAGCCATTATCGCGAAGATTACCAGCCTGACCTGGTCCCTGAATACCATAACCAATGACGGCGATCGTCTCATTCTTCAGCACCTCACGTGCCTTATCCAATGTGAACTCCTTGTTTGTCACGACGTTCTCAACGACGCCGCCAAAATTCATCTCTGCCATAATTAATGTGTTTTAATTATAATATGTTAGAAATCTATGACTTTCTTTGTTCCTCTAATCTCCCCTTCAGTTTTCGAGCGCAAAGGTAATAATTTAAAATATAACCACCAAATATTCTTTCAGTTTTTTACAAAATTAATACTACATCTTACTACTTCGCTATTCTCTGATCCTCTCTTCACGATTCTGACAAGGTATTCTTCATCGAAGTCTGTGCCCTTGGGAGCTACTTTTTCCATGAAGAAGCAGAGAGCGTCACCAGCGTGACTCTCAGCGACATACGCTATATCGAAGCGCTTGACCCGATGGCTGCGATACCAATCCAAATCAAACAAATCGAGTATATGCTCGATGTATTTAATTGAATTGACGTGTCCGTTAACATCGATGTCATGGTAGTTCATCGTGACGGTTCTCACCAACTCAGCTTCCTTGCTGATGGCTACACGCCCTGGCTTGGCGATCGGACAATCAAGCTCTGTCTCGATATAGTCTTTGATGAGACCGTTTTGTATCTGTAGGATGTCAATAGGCTGACGTGTATCCGTGTCGATCATTGCCCAGATGCTGCGACCATAACCATAGACCGTCTGATGATTCTGACTTGTGATGGCATAGTTGCGGCTTGTGAAGAAGCGGAAGGCTGCTTCCACCCACGTAGAGATAGCGATCTTGTCGTAAGCCACTGGCATATCGTTCATCTCCACCGCCAATCGGGAGAGCACCCAAGTACGATGTTTGGAATTGAGATAGCTGATGCCATAGCCACGGCTTTCGCTGTGATAGTCTGATGCATTGAGCAAGTCATTGCTCAAACAGCTCAGGAAGAGATGGTTACTGAAATCACAATGGAAAGGTTCCACTGTGAAGGGATATTCACCTACCTTTGACTGCATAGCTACTCCTGACGGTTTAGAAAATCGCTAACAGGCTCCTCAAAGCTGCGTGTCACAGCAATGCGGCCGGAACGTGTGTATTGAAGAAGACAGTTGAAACCGTTGAGCACCTTGAAGAGATCAGCGATGTCCTCGGTCAATCCAGTCTGCATCACCGTGGAATAGGTTGGATTGACCTCCATCATGCGGGCATCGTGACGACGGATGGCACGCGACACCTCAGGATTGTCCAACAACACCGGCGTAGAGATCTTGAAAAGGGCTACTTCGTGGATGAACAGCTCGTCATCGGTGTAAAAATTAGCCTTGATGATGTCGATCTTCTTTTCCAGCTGTTTGGTGATCTTCACAATCTGGTCTTCTGTAGACCAGCAAGTGATCGTGTATTTGTGGATGCCGTCAATGCTGGATGCCGAGACATTCAAACTCTCGATATTGACTTGACGGCGTGTGAACACTGCCGTCACCTGATTGAGGATGCCGGCAATGTTTTCACTATATACTAATAAGGTATAAAACTTCTGTTCCATAAAACGATTAAATATCCAAATGCAACTTCATCTCATCCACCGCACTTCCCGGAGTGATCATCGGCGTGACATTCTCCTCCTCCTTGACAGCGCATTCAAGGATATACGGTCCGTCGGTAGTAAGCATCTTCCCCACTTTTGCCTTCAACTCTTCATGAGTCAACACCACATCATAGGGTATGTGGTAAGCACGGGCTAATTCCTCGTAATGCGGATTGAGCATATGTGTGAATGAACGGCGATGGTTAAACATCAGATCCTGCCACTGACGCACGTTACCAAGATAGTTGTTGTTCAAGAGTATAATCTTCACCGGAGCCTGCTGCTCCATGATCGTTCCAAGTTCCTCTATACACATCTGGAAGCCACCATCACCGGTGAACAGACAAACTTGACGGTCCGGTGCGCCAAAGGTTGCCCCAATAGCGGCTGGCAGTCCGAAGCCCATTGTACCTAAGCCACCACTTGAGACGATGCTGCGATGACGATGGAACTTGAAATAGCGACAGGAGAACATTTGGTTCAGACCTACATCATTGACAAGCACGGCCTCGCCTTTGGTAGCCTCAGCAACGGCATTCACCACTTCACCCATCAGCAGTTCCTTGCCTTGGGGATGAATAGATGGCTCAATGACCTCTGCCTTCTCCTTCTCATAAAGCGGCTTGAATGAGTCACGCCACTCACGGTGAACAGCCTTATTCAAGTATTTCGTGATGGCAGGAAGGCTTACCTTACAGTCACCCACCACAGCTACATCAGTCTTCACGTTCTTGTCGATCTCAGAGGGATCAATATCCAAATGGATCACCTTGGCCTGTTTGGCATAGCAGTCAAGACGTCCGGTAACGCGATCAGAGAATCTCATGCCGATGGCAATAAGCACATCGCATTCCTGCTCCTTGATGTTTGGAGCATAGTTGCCGTGCATCCCCAGCATACCCATATTCAAAGGATGATCGGAAGAGAGTGCAGAGAGACCCAACAAGGTACGTCCTGCAGGGATGTCTGCTTTCTCAAGGAATTCCACCAACTCATCTTGTGCATTGCCCAACTCTACACCATGTCCGACAAGAGCCAATGGCTTCTTTGCATTGTTGATAAGATCAGCAGCCGCCTTGACAGTCTCCTCATCTATCTTAGGATAAGGAATATAAGAGCGGACGCGGTCTGTCTTTCCCGGCATCCATTTGGCTTTCTGGATCTGGGCATTACGTGGGAAGTCAAGTACGACAGGACCCGGACGACCACTGCGCGCAATGTAGAAAGCACGGTTCACTGCCCATGCGACATCTTCTGCACGACGAATCTGATAGCTCCACTTTGTGATAGGCTGGGACATGCCTACCAGGTCTACTTCCTGGAAGGCGTCTGTACCCAATGAGCCTACACCCACCTGCCCGGCGATGATCACGATAGGAATGGAGTCCATCATCGCGTCGGCTACGCCGGTAAGCGTGTTTGTGGCACCAGGACCGGAAGTGACAATCGTCACACCAACCTCACCACTGACACGCGCATATCCCTCGGCAGCATGGGCAGCACCTTGCTCATGGCGGACGAGGACATGATGAAACCATGGATCTTTCTTATGGGTATAGGTATATAAGGCATCATAAACCGGCATGATAGCACCTCCGGGGTAACCGAAGATCGTGTGCACATTCTCCTGATACAATGCCCGCATCAATATCTCTGAACCGCTGCACTCTTCACCGATACGCACTCCCGACCAGGGAGCCTCCGGTTCTGTCCAAGCAGCGGCCTGTGTTGTTTGATTTTGATTCTCGCTCATATTTTGTCTTTGTATTGTTCTCGTTTAGTCAATGATTCTCACGCCACCCTTGTCTGCGGAGCTCACGCTCTGAGCATATGCACGCAAAGCCTTGCTGACGACACGGTGACGTTTCAAGGGCTGTTGCAGACGGGCGTTGAGTTCTTCGTCGCTCAACTTCACATTAATGCTACGGTTGGGGATGTCAATCTCAATGATATCGCCATCCTTGATCTTTCCTATGTTACCACCGGCAGCAGCCTCTGGTGAAATATGTCCGATGCTCAGTCCACTCGTACCACCGGAGAAGCGGCCATCGGTGATCAGAGCACATTCCTTACCTAAGTGACGACTCTTGATATATGAGGTTGGATAGAGCATTTCCTGCATACCAGGACCACCCTTAGGACCTTCATGGGTAATCACCACGCAGTCACCACTCTTCACCTTGCCACCCAAGATACCCTCACAAGCATCTTCCTGGGAGTCAAAGACAACAGCAGGGCCGGAGAAATGCCACAGGCTCTCGTCGACACCGGCTGTCTTCACCACACAACCATCTTGTGCGATATTACCGAAGAGCACAGCCAAGCCGCCATCTTTGGTATAAGCGTGCTGCAGATCACGAATACATCCGTTGACTCTATCAGTGTCAAGTGATGGCCACTGCGTGTCCTGACTACCCATCTTGGTAGAGAACTTCCGGCCAGGGGCACTATGATAGATGCGGTCAGCCTCCGGGTCAATCGTAGCACCCGTGATATCGTATTTCTTCATGGCCTCGCCCAAAGTCATACCATCCACACGCTTCACGTTGGGACGGATCAGACCGCCTTTGTTCAACTCATTGAGGATGCCGAGGATGCCACCAGCACGGTTGCATTCCTGTACAGAATACTTCTGAGTATTTGGAGCCAGCTTACAGATGCAAGGAACCTTGCGGGACAGTTGATCGATGTCGTGCATCTTGAAGTCCACCCCACCCTCTTGAGCAACGGCTAAGAGATGGAGCACCGTATTGGTACTGCCACCCATGGCGATGTCGAGTGTCATAGCATTGAGGAAAGCATCTTTTGTGGCAATGTTACGAGGCAACACGCTCTCGTCGCCATCCTTGTAATAAGCCAGTGCATTCTTGACAATTTGCCGTGCAGCCTGCTTGAAGAGCTCGATACGATTGACATGTGTAGCGAGGATCGTACCATTACCAGGCAGACCAAGGCCGATAGCCTCTGTCAGCGAGTTCATGGAGTTAGCCGTAAACATTCCCGAGCAGCATCCACAACCTGGGCAGGCACACGACTCAATCTTCTGCAATTCATCATCGCTCACCTCTGCGTCAGCACCTTTGATCATAGCAGTGATCAAGTCTGCGTTCTCACCATTCCAGCGTCCGGCCTCCATAGGGCCACCAGAGCAGAACACCGTAGGGATGTTAAGACGCATGGCAGCCATGAGCATACCCGGTGTGACCTTGTCGCAATTGGAGATGCAGATCATGGCATCTGCCTTGTGGGCGTTTACCATATACTCAACCGAGTCTGCAATGATATCGCGGGAAGGCAGAGAGTAGAGCATGCCGTCATGTCCCATAGCAATTCCATCGTCGATAGCGATCGTATTGAACTCGGCAGCATAGCACCCCATGCTTTCGATCTCCTGCTTAACAATCTGACCTATATCGTGTAAATGAGTATGCCCTGGTACGAACTGGGTGAAAGAGTTGACAACAGCAATGATAGGCTTACCAAACTGCTCATGCTTCATTCCTGTTGCTACCCAAAGAGCGCGGGCTCCCGCCATTCTTCTGCCTTCAGTACAGACAGCACTTCTCAATTGATGCTTCATAAATCTTATTCTTATTGGTATTTTCATGCAAAGATACAACAATTCTTGCAATCTACAACAAAAAAGTCTGATATTTTTAAGAATAGTAAGATCATAAGCGATATAAGACAAAAGCAAAAAAAGCTCCAAGGAGAAAAGCAAGCAGCTTTCTTCCTTGGAGCCATTAACGATTCTTACCTTAAGAAAACACTCTCACGGAAGGAGAAAATGATTACTTCAGATACTCCTCAAACCACTGTGTGATTTGACGAAGAAGGTGATTGCGAGTATTTCCACCTGAGATACCATGATTACGGTTGGTATAATACACCTCTTTGAAATCCTTATCTGCCTGCACCAAAGCCTCAGCATATTCAAAGGTATTCTGCGGATGTACGTTGTCGTCTGCTGTTCCATGGCAGATGAGTAACGCGCCATGGAGTTTGTCGGCACGCGTGATGGCGTTATCGTTGTAACCGTCAGGATTCTCCTTCGGTGTGCGCATGTAACGCTCGGTATAGATCGTATCGTAGTAACGGTAGCTTGTGGGAGGAGCAACGGCAACACCAGCTTTGAATACAGGGCGGCCTTCACTCATGCTCATTAACGTACAGAAGCCACCATAAGACCAGCCCCAGATACCAATGTTGTCTTTGTCGACATAAGATTGTTTACCTAACCACAGTGCTGTCTCAACCTGATCCTTGGCCTCCAAATTGCCCAAATGAAGATAAGTGCACTTCTCAAAGTCTGCACCGCGTCCGCCAGTACCCCGGCCATCCACACAGACAATGATGAAGCCCTGCTGAGCAAGATACTGGTCATAAGCCCCACCTTGTCTCATGGATCCTGCATCCCAAGAATTGATGACCTGCTGATTGCCCGGTCCGCTATATTGGAACATGATCACGGGATATTTCTTATTGGGATCAAAGTTGGCCGGCTTGATCATCCATCCATTGAGTTTAATGCCCTCGGAAGTGGTAAAAGAGAAAGTCTCCCGCTTCGTCCAACCATACTCACGGATCTTTTGTTTCAATGTCTGGTTGTCGAGGTTGGTAGCAATCACCTTACCACTGTTGCTGCAGGTACTATATATATAAGGTGTATCATAGTCGCTCCAGCAATTGACGAAATAGCGAAGATCGCTGGAGAAGATGGCTGAGTTCCAACCTTCATTCTTAGTGAGTCGCTCAGTCTTTCCGTCCTTATGTGACACATAGATCTGCCGGTCCTGAGGATTGAGAGCTGCTGCCTGATAATAGACATCACCCGTCTTATCGTCATAACCGTAGACATCTGTTATATCGAAATTTCCATTTCCGATCTTACGCAACAACTGCCCATTGCTATTATAGAGATAGAGATGCATGTAACCATCGCGGTCGGAGGGCAACAAGATATAATCACTGCCAATGCATGCGGTCTCTATCGCCTCCTCTTTGACGTAACGGGAGATACGATCTGATAGTAGCAACTGCGCGACCGTGCTGCGAGGATTGACACCATAGAGATTCAGTACGTCCTGATGGCGGTTCATCGTATATACAATGATACGATCGGGATTGGAAGTGGGAAGGATGCGTGGCATATAGCCATCGCTGTCCACAGGCACCTGCAGACGCTGAATACGATGAGACTGAATGTCGAAACTCCAGGCGCTGACGGTGGCATTGCGTTCACCAGCCTTCGGATACTTGTAAGCATACACACCGGGATAGACCGCATATTCCTTATGCTCAGGGCTTAAGCCCTTGAACATCTGTAAGCGATACTGCTGTACGGCACTCTCATCGTAACGGAGCCAACAGAGCATTGTGCCGTCAGCATTGAACGTCAAAGCATGAGAGAAAGCAAACTCCTCTTCGTTGACCCAGTCAGGAATGCCATTGATGACATGATTGAAAAGTCCGTCCTTAGTCACCTGACTCTCACTGTTGTTATAGAGAAGCTTTACCATAAAGATGTTATTGTCACGGACAAATGCCACCTTGGTGCCATCGGGCGACCATACCGGAGCTTGCTGTGGACCACCATCTGACAAGGGTTCCAACTTACGTGAAGCCATGGTGTAGATATAGAAGACAGCTTTGTAAGAGCGGCGATAGACCGGTTGCGTCTTAGTACGGATCAACATTCGCTTGCCATCCGGCGACATGATGTAACCGTCGAAGTTGTCAATCTTAACGCCCTGTGTGTCATCAACATCAAACAACACTGCAGTTTGCTTACCGGTCTTGAAAGAATACTGTATCACCTGCTTACCATCCTGAGAGATGCTGGCATACTGATCAGTACCCTCCAAAGGATTAATACCTGTCATTCGCTGGGCAGTAAACTCACCTGCCGTCAACGCTTTGAGATCGATGCGCTTCGCAGCCGCACTGGAAAGGGTAAAAGCCATACAAAGGAAAATGAGAAAAACGACTTTTTTCATATTATTATATTTAATAGCTAAAGAATACAAAATATATAGAACTTACAAACATAGAGGCCATCACATAGAGCAGCAGGAAAGGCATCAGCAGTGCATGCTGCGAGCAAAGAGCCCGACAGACGCCATCAATACCTTGCAGCGTGCCACTGATCAAACCAAAGACGATCGATATAGTGGTCAGCATGAAGCAAACACTCGGAACAATGCTCGCAGAGAAACTACTGTCTGATAATGTTCCTGTGACGCTAAGAAGCACTGCCTGCGGCGGAACAATTAACAATAAGAGACAGACTATCTGTAAAGCACAGAAAGAGACGGCAGAAATCAATGCCAACTTGACACGACGTGGAAGTGCTGAGGATCCAGTCTTCACACTTTGAGTGATCGTTGTCAGGATGTTGCTTCCTCTCATCCCCCCAAGAGCAAAGGCACCCAAGATGAGCCATAATAAAGGTGCAGAAGCCTCACTCTCTACAAAATAACCAAAGAACCACCTGATGCCCCGAGCACTCAGCAATGAGATAATTGATGACTGGGGCATGGCGGCAGACAATAGCCATGAAAGGAAGATGAGTACTAACTGAGCCAAAGCCAGCCCTATAGAAAGTCTATAAATGACTCTGTGCCAATGCCACGATCTCTGTCTATGCTTCATCGGGCTGCAAATTATCCAAATCGAGAATATGCAACTGCAAGGCACGGACAACCAAGCGAGTCGCATTGACGCTGGTACCCTTGCTGTCAGGGAAGAGACGACTTACCAATTCATTCTGGCGTTTTTCAAGACTCTTGACACCAAACGGCATACCTCTCAGTGCTGTAATCTGTTCCTTGGTATATCCCAAAGCCAAGTGACGAAGGAAACGCTCGTCATACTCATCAATATCGTAATCGATCAATGCTTCCTGACGCATCAGGTCATTGTTTACACTACGTTTGAAGCGCTCCACGATCTTCTCCAAGATGGGCTGATTGAAAACAAGTCGCTTGCCGTCCATCACGCTCGCTACATCGCCACGGGTCAGCAACTCACCACTCTTGAGGATGATGCCATCACAGCCGGCATCCAGCGCGTCAACCCAAAGTTTCTCATTGAGAATCTCACCGGTAAAGATCAGAACCTTTACCTCAGAATGAGCCTGCTTGGTTTCCCGACAAAGCTCCACGCCCACAGTGGTAGAACCGCTAAGTCCCAGATCCAGCAACACAAGATCCGGTAACTGCTTACCCATGAGTTTACGGTAGGACACCTCATCCGGAGCCGTACCAATGATATGGGCTTCCGGAATATCATTCTTGAATATTCCTTCTGTACCTTTCAACTCCAAAGGCACATCTTCCACAATCACAACATTAAAGTCTTTCATATGCTTATATGATTATTTTTTATTTCTAACAGACAACGCTCATTCATCCGGCCTGGCATCACAACCTCGATCTGAGTTCCTTCTTTGTGGACATGAGCGCTCAAGCCACAGGCTCTTTGGTTGGTCGCCTCTCCCATCTCACGCACAATCTGACGGCATAGCAGAAAACGTACATCAGAAGTATAGGGAGTGAAAAGAGCACGACAAGCTTCCTCATCATCGTGACGCTGACTTAATAAGCATTGCATCTTGAGATAGCCATCGTCAAGAATCTTACTTATCACTGCCGGTGTTTTTCTATCATTTACATCGGTCAACAGATCAAAGAAATAGTCTACCATCTCGTCATCCAAGCGTATGGGTGGTAACTGTCTCATGGCTTGCTGAGCCAGCACCACGTAAAGATCATGATAGTAATCGACAACTTCTGCTATGTCGTCAATGCTGTCCGGCGACTCTTGCACCAGCTGTCTGATACGTGAGGGATAGTACATCGTCTCATGCTTAAACGCAGAAAGGCAATTGTCAAGTACACTATTGGAGACATGCAAACGGGCTGTCTCCAAATTCAGTCTTCGCAAATCGTCTTCGGCAAACTCCAGATCATCAGCCTGCCGGAGTTGCCCTTGCATCGCATCGAGTTCGGCCTGGCGCACCGTCTGCACGATATTTGTTAGCGTGGAGAGCTGCTCCTCGTTTAGGTCAAACGAAGCGAAGTCTGCCAAATGATCGATACCTCTGAGTTTCTGTTCATCAGAGAGATCAGACGTAAGCAACTGATTCATTCGCCTAATACGGTCTATGCATGACTGATAGTCGAGTTGATGCCTATAATAGAGAAAATAATAGGCAGGAAGAATTGTGAGAAGTAACAACACAAGAAGGATGATGGCCACAGTCTTGTTGTTTTCACTGCGTTGCATCGTACGGACATAATCCGGCAGACTACTGTCGGCACTGGCCTGCCGGAAGAGACGGGTATAGACGCCATTGCTTTTCTCGTAGAGTTTCCATTGGTGCAACGCCAGCGCCGCCACCGCCGTCTCGTTGCTGACATCAAGCAAAATGGCAGTATCATTAGGTGAGAGTACAGCCCGACAACTGTCTGCGAAACGCAGAGCCCTCCCATATTCTCCACGTATGTTACAGTAATAAGTACTGTCGGCATAAATAGCAGCCTGACTTTCATGGGCATAGCCTCTACGTGGTACAGAAGGTGTAGAGAGTATTGGCAAGATAGTGGCAAACAACAGCAAGATCATGGTAAGCGCACGGCGGAAGCCATAAGGCAAGCGAAAGAAGACACGCGTACCTTTACCAAGTTCACTCTCCGCACCAATGGCCGCAACACTAAAGATGCGACTCATCTTCTTGTATTTCTCGATGATGCCATTGCAGTTTTTCAGTCCAAAGCCATGCCCACCCGCATAGGTTCGGTCAAATATATGACTTAGCTTCTCCTTTGTCATACCCGGTCCGTTATCCTCTATACTGATCTCAACATAGTCAGCCGTGCCGCTGGCTTCTACTTTCACCACGCCACCCTCTTTAGAGAATTTTCTCGCGTTATCCGCTATCGTGTTGATCATAAACAAAGTGAGCGTCTTGTCAGCTTTCACCTTCAAGTCTGTCGGTTTCACCTGTAGATCAATACCTTTGATACGGAATGACGTTTTTGAGCGTTCGACCATCTCAAAAAGATCCTGCAAGTCAAAGCTCTCGATCTTTAAGCTCACATCTCCTTGACGCATCTGTATCCATTGTGTCAGCACCGAATTATAGTCATTGATGCTGTCAGTTATCTCAATGAGATAGTCATAGTTGCGTTTTTTCCAATCAGCATCCCTACCCTTTTGCAGACTCTCTTTCTCCTGCTTCAACTGGTGAATGACATACGCCATGCGGTCTATGAAAGGCAAGATGCTGTTGACCAGTTGCACCTTTGCACGAGCATCAAGGTTTCTACGCTTGTATTGTCGTAAATGCAGTTTGCCGACAGCCAGTTGTTCTTTCATCTCACTGATATTCTCAATCATGAGACGATTACGGTCCGCATTTTGGTTTTGCCAGTTTCTTAGAGGTTCCAACAGTGTATCCAGTGAGAAAGCCTCATCACTTCTGCGACGTTTTGCATCGAAGACAAAGAGCAAGATAACAAAAATAAGAATCATCAGCACCACTGCTACAAGCATGACATTGAGCTGACGAGAGGAATGATTGAGCTGGCTGGCGCGCGCCTCGAGCTGGCGATCCTGACGCGTGCGTTCCTGTATGTCGAGATAGATATTCCTGTTTCGGTCGCTGTTGGCTTTGTCATCAACAGCGGAATAGACCAACGATAGCCGCTCACGTATGGAAGCCACCAGATCCGGAGCCTGATGTACGGCCTTGATGGATAAAGCCCGTTGAAGGCATATCAAGGCAGAGCGGTAATCATGGATATACCAATAGCATTCCGCTAAAGTGCGGTTGGCACCTGCTACTTGATACACATCACCATATGCCGTAAAGATTTGCAAAGCTCGTAAAGCCAGATTGCCCGCTAAGAGAGAATCTGGCATGTCATCTGTGTTTAAGTACTTAAATGCCGGGACATTATTACGCATCAACAGACGGCGCATGCCCGGATCCTGCAGATGCTCGCTGATAGCCTGCAAAGTCTGAGCTTCCCAAAATGGCAAGTCGCAACGTTGGGTCAAAACATATGCCTGAATCAGGTAGTCAAACTCTGATTGGGCTATATCCTGCTTGTTACCTCCCGAGATGATTCCCCCTGCACCGATATTATAGCAGTAGTTGATGTATTGTGCGGTATCCTGCATGAGTTGATTCCAAGAACTCATGTCTTGAATAGCCTGAGCAGCTTGCTGATTCAGTCCGACATAATAGTAGTAAACGGAAGTGACTATCTGAAATTCACTCTGAGCATACAGCAGTCTTCTTTGTTGATGTGAAGATAATCTGTATGACTCTTTCTGAAAACGTTGCATACACCGAAGTGCACGCTCATGATAGTCATAGAACTCCTTATTAAAAGACTCGCGTTGACACAAACGCATCAACTGCACATCAGAAATGAGTATCTCTATCTGATTATCAGTTAGTTCTGGTACTTGTTTCAGAAGTTTCCAAGCATCTCTATACTTCATCCTTGCAATGTCGACAAATGCAAGATTGTTATAGGCTTCAGCTGCACCGTCACTCTGACTGTCAGCTTCTCTCAAAGCCCGTCGGGCATATACCTCAGCTGAGTCAAGATTGCGATAATGCCAAGTATAGGACTGCTCATTAAGACGATCTACCCGTTCTTGCTTCTTCCCGGAGCAAGAATATAGTAATGGCAGCAAAATGACAAGCGCCAACATCTCTAACCAAAGCCTATAGACCGGCTTTTTTATTGTGTTTAGCAGACAGATCATGTATTTGTATCTCTCCTTGCAAAAATACAATTATTTTTTGAAAAGAAAAAGAAAATACTGAAAATTGACTCATACCTGTAAATTATTTGCCTTCTTAGCGTCTATTCTAAGTTTTTATTGCTATTTTTGCAACAACATATATAATATGAGCATGACCAACAGCAAAATTAGAATAAAGGATATCGCAGAGCGTGCAGGAGTGTCGGTGGGAACCGTGGACAGAGTTTTGCACAAAAGACCTAATGTGTCACCCTCTGCCAAGGCGAAGGTAGAGAAAGCATTAGAAGAGATGAATTATCAGCCAAATATGTACGCCTCTGCATTGGCATACAACAAGACATATACTTTTCACGTCATCATCCCGCAGCACGAACAAATTGCCTATTGGGAGGAAATTGAAGAAGGTGTCAAGAATGCGCAAGAAGCGCGTCGGGATTTTCATATCTCAGCAGAGATCCATCACTACGAACGCTTTAATGCCAAATCATTCAAAGAGACCACCGAAGCTTGTCTTCAAGCCAAACCTGACGGCGTAGTCATTGTGCCGGCTGATTTGGAAAATACGCGTGCCTTTACGGATCAACTCCATGCCAACAATATCCCCTTTATCATGCTTGACTCGTATATGCCTGACCTGAAACCATTGTCGTTTTTCGGTCAGGACTCTTTTGCCAGTGGCTATTTTGCAGCACGGATGCTGATGCTCATCGCCGCCAATGAGAAGCAAATCGTGTTGATGAAATTTACAAAGAATGGTTATGTTGCCAGTAAACAACAGGACAATCGAGAGGTAGGTTTCAGACATTATATGCACGACCACTTCCCAGAAACAGAAATCATAGAATTTGAAGTGCCTTTGGAGGGTACCAGAAGTCTTTATGACAAACAGATGGAAGCCTTGTTTCAAGCTCATCCAAATATTCATCATTGCATCACCCTGGGGTCTAAAGCTCATATCATGGGCGACTTTCTATTGCGCACCAACCGACGTGACGTACAGATTATGGGGTATGACATGGTTGGAAAGAACGCAGAATGCCTGAGGAGAGGCAGTATCTCCTTTCTCATTGCTCAGCATGCCTTTCTTCAAGGTTATTCTTGCATTGACACTCTCTTCCAAGCCATTGTACTGAAGAAAGAAGTCAATCCGGTCAATTACATGCCAATAGAATTGCTCACCAAAGAGAATGTGAACTTTTATAGGCGCACGCAACTTTAAAAAGGATATACGTTCATACAATATATTATGAGCATGATTAACAAAACAAACGCAAAAGGACTGCTGGCACTATCACCACTCATCGTGTTTATTCTGCTCTATCTGATCTTGAGTATTGCTGCAGGAGACTTCTATAAAGTGCCCATGACAGTGGTCTTTATGATCGCCAGCATCTATGCCATCGCCATCTCTGGGGGCTTTCCATTGCGTAAGCGCATCGACATCTTTAGCAGAGGAGCAAGCAGTGATAATCTGATGCTGATGCTTTGGATTTATGTTTTGGCAGGAGCATTTGCCTCCTCAGCCAAAAGCATGGGGGCCATTGATGCTACCGTGGGTGCCACGCTGAGTATCTTACCTTCCAGTTTAGTTCTCCCCGGTTTGTTTGTGGCAGCATGCTTTATCTCTACCGCCATAGGAACAAGTGTCGGTACTGTGGTGGCTCTTGTGCCGATAGCAGCTGGTGTCGCTCAACAGACTGGCAGCAGTCTGCCCTTGTTAACCGCAATCATCGTCGGAGGTGCTTACTTTGGCGACAATCTCTCGTTTATCTCAGACACCACTGTCGTCGCCACCCAAACACAAGGTTGCAAGATGAGTGATAAGTTCCGCGTGAACGTGCTTATTGCCACACCTGCCGCTATACTCATGCTGATCATCTATACCTTAATGGGACAAGGAGTCGTTGCACCGACACATGCTGCAACTGTCAGCTTTGTCAAAGTGATACCATATCTGATGGTGATCATTCTTGCTATCACAGGCATGAATGTCATGGCCGTGCTCGTCATCGGCTCACTTGCCTGCGGCTTCATCGGCATGATCGACGGCAGTTACGACTTCTTTGCCTGGCTGATAGCTATGGGTAAAGGCATAAGCGGCATGGGAGAGTTGATCATGGTCGCCATGATGGCTGGTGGTATGCTGGAGATTATCAGAGAGAATGGAGGCATCGACTTCATCATCAACAAGTTCACCTCACGCGTGCATACCAAACGAGGCGCTGAATTCGCAGCAGCCGCCTTGGTGAGCCTTGTCAATATCTGTACAGCCAACAACACGATTGCTATACTCACCATTGGCGACATCGCCAAGAAGTTAGGAGATCGCTTCGGTGTCGACAACAGAAAGAATGCCAGCATCCTCGATACTTTCTCCTGCACTATACAGGGCCTGCTCCCTTATGGTGTGCAAATGCTTTTGGCTGCAGGTTTGGCAGGATGTAGTCCTATGCAGATTCTCCCGTATCTTTATTATCCTATGGCTTTAGGTGTAGCGGGGATTCTTGCCATCGCTTTACGCTTCCCCAAGCAGTATTCTTAACTCGTTTGTGAAATGGATGTCATCACACGTAATTTCTTTCGACTGATCCGTTCGGGATCTCTCAACGAGCAGGAGGCTATGGAGCCGATGTCCGCTTTTAAATGGCAACGTCTGTTTCAAATGGTTCAGACTCAACATGTGGAGGCCTCAACGTTAAAGGGAATTGCCAATCATCATGAAGATGAGATGATGAATATACCTCAGGAACTCACAGAAGCCTTGAATTCATCCGCTCATCAGCAACCTAAGGCTCAGTTGAGCAACCGCTTTCTCAACTATCGTCTGCAAAAAATCGTCAACAACGAATATCATGCTATCGATACGAATATAGAAGCACTGGAACTGTTGAGAATCATCGTCAACAATGTCTCGTCAATGCTCAACAAAGGCATCATGTTAGGCGGACTTATACAATTAGGTAGTTTCTTAAGAACGAAGGGGGACAAAGTAGACTTCGTGAAATTGGAACACTGGCTAAGTAAACTTCATATTCGTCGCATGGCCCAATTGCAGGGTAGCATGCTCATGGCTGTATTTCAGTTTGAGCAGGACGAATTGCCTTTTGTCGATCATGTGGAATCCTCTGCCTATAAGCTCGTCATGCGGTCGGTTCACCACACAGTAAGCGACACAGCTGAAGAATGGCATTTCAGGCAGGGCAAGGCAGGTTTCGTTCAGAACAACTCTTCTTTACTTCGCCGCAACTTGCGCCGTGGGCTCTGCTATGTGGTTTATGCCCCCATAGAGACCGTCAGCAATTTCTTCCACAACTTCGCCCGTTCGTTGCAGGAAATTGAAGAATAAGCGGTATAAGGCAGAGATGGGAAATATACAAAGGAGACATCTGCTGCTCTTAATTAATTTTAATTATTAAATGATGTCATACGCGTTAAGGAAACTTTTCGCTAATTTTGCAACTATGAATCGTTTCATAATTTGCATCATGGCTCTGTTCGCATCCTTGGGCTTACATGCCCAAGACTATGTGGAATGCGAAGATACGTGCAGTCACATACATGGCATTGACTTGAGTCACTATCAAGGTAATGTGTTCTGGGAGACAATTGGTACTTCCAAAATGGCATATGTGTATCTCAAGGCGTCAGAAGGTGGAAGCCGTATAGACAGCAAATACAAACAAAACATAGATCTTGCCCATCGTTACGGCCTGAAGGTTGGATCCTACCATTTCTATCGTCCCAACATTCCCCAACAGACACAGCTCGAGAATTTCAAAACACAATGTAGGCCCGGAGATCAGGATCTTATACCCATGGTAGATGTGGAAACGAGGAGTGGGCTCTCTGTTCAGGCATTTCAAGACTCACTCTTTCTTTTCCTCCATCTTATGGAAAAGGCCTATCAGCAAAAGCCTCTTATCTACACCGGAGCCAACTTCTATGACGACAACTTGTTAGGAAAGTTGAGAGACTACAAAGTGATGATTGCCCAATATACAAAAAGGAGTCCGGTGCTGAAAGATGATCTCGATTACATTATGTGGCAATATACTGGTAAAGGTCATCTCAATGGCATCAACGGATACGTCGATAAGAGTCGATTCATGGGGAAACATAAACTCAGAGAAATCAGGTTCCGACACCGTTAGTAGAGAACTGATAGAATTTTAACGTTAAAATCTAAATATACTTTTCATTATGGCTATTATAAAATGTCCCGAATGTGGGCGGCAAATCAGTGACAAAGCTCCTGCATGTCCAAACTGTGGTGTCCCCATCGCCGGTAAAATCGTAAGATGCCCTCAATGTGGTGAAATCTATTTCAAAGATCAGGAGATGTGCCCAAATTGCCATCATCTCACTCCACGGGGAGAGACTTTGGTAAAAGGACAGGTCGGTAACAATTCCTTTGACAATAATCGTGATTCGCAACCGCAGAGCGGTACTAACGCTCAGACTTTTGAAAAACAACAAGACGAGGCAAGAAAACCACAACCTCCCACTCCGCCGAAAACAAGTAACAGCTATCAACGAACGGAGGCAAGAGATGCTCAGCGCGTCGTTCCACCCACATCGTCTGACCATCGTCAAAAGCCCGAGGCACCCAAGAAAAGCTATAGTGCATTGATTATTGGTCTCATTCTTGCCGTTTTAGCTTGCGGCGTTTGTTTCTACTTCTACAATAATAGCAAGAACTCAAAAGAAGAGGATGCTTATGAGTTTGCAATGAAGAGCGATGACCCAACTGTCCTGCAGACTTATCTTGATACCAATCCAGATGCACCGGAAGCACACCGTGACTCTGTTGAAGCAAAACTCCAGAGCTTAAAACAGACAGACATCGACTGGACCAATGCCGTCGTCAGTGGCTCCCGCACAGCTTTGGAGGACTATCTCACCAAGCACCCAAACTCAGAACATAAGGCTGATGCTCTTCACAAGATCGACTCCTTGGACTGGATTGATGCTACAAACGGCAATTCAGAACAGTCCTATACTACGTATCTGAACGAACATGCAAATGGTGAGCACGTTGATCAAGCTAACAACGCGCTGAAGTTGCTCAAAGCCAAAACGGTGCAGCCTGAGGAAAAAACCATGGTCAGTGCTGTATTCCGTCATTTCTTCCAAGCTATCAATGCTAAGAATGAAGATGGCTTGACGGCTACTGTAGCGCCTCTCATGTCTAACTTCCTCGGCAAGTCAGATGCGACCAAAGCTGATGTTGCCGTTTTCCTGAGCAAAATCTATAAAGATGATATCTCGAACATGAATTGGCACATCAACAACGACTATAAAATTAGCAAGAAGGAAGTGGGAGATGAGGAATACCAGTACAACACAACTTTCTCGGCAGTCCAGAAAGTCGAAAAGACTGATGGCACTTCGACAAGTACCCGCTTCAATATCAAGGCCACTATCGGACCTGATGGTCTGATCTCTTCCATGTCCATGACAAAGATATTGGAATAGGAGCATAATAATATATTAATGACGATACAGAGGCTATCATCTTTTAGGTGATAGCCTCTGTTATATTCCTCTAAACCGCTACTGTTGCATGAGCTGACAACACGATCTCTTGCAGTATATCTTCCTCCACATCTTTGTTGAGTAAACTGACATTTTTCCGCTCAAATGCAGGCGTTTTTCTGAACCGACACCTATGTTGCTCTCAATTTTGCGAATTTTGAGGTTTTTTTGTAATCATTTGACTTACAAAGCGTTATAATTGCAGAGCGTTTTCGCCTTCAGAAAAACAGCAATTTTACAATGAAATTTTAGTGATTTTGCTTGTCAGAAAGCCTTTTTGATACTGTCATCTCGGTAAGATGACATGATCAGAAAGGCAGTTTGATCAGGTCAGAAAGCCTTTCTGACAGTATCAGGAAGGTACTTTGACAACATGAGTCGGCAAAAAACGATGACTCATCTTTGTTTTTTCTCATTTTCGAGTTTCCTCGCTCTCTAGATTGTGGCTCCGCGGTGATGCCATTTTGTAAAGATTCATATATCCGTATGTTTCCTTTCAAGCACCATCATTTGCTTTATATTTTGTGTCATGATAATGATTGATAAAGCATAAAAGACCATTCTTCTGATAAGGGCTAATCTTCCAGCAGTGTTTTACGAATCTTACTCATCTGTGTGGAGATACATTCGCTAAACAGTTACCACTCTTTGTCAAATTGTTAAATTCCGTATTATCAATAAGGAAGTCACATTATTTTTGTACCTTTGCAAGGTATTTTAGATCAACCACAATAATAATCAGAAGATATAATGATTACACTGACAAACCTTGCCATACAGTTTGGCAAGAGAGTTCTTTATAAAGACGTAAACATCAAGTTCACCCGGGGTAATATTTACGGAGTTATCGGTGCCAACGGTGCAGGAAAGTCAACACTGCTTCGCGCCATCAGCGGAGATCTTGAGCCCAATAAAGGTTCCGTTGAATTTGGAGCGGGCGAGCGTCTGTCTATTTTGGAACAGGATCACTTCAAATACGATGCTTTCAGTGTCATGGACACCGTTTTGATGGGCTATGAAGCTCTTTGGAACAATATGAAAGAGCGTGAGGCTCTCTATTCCAAGCCTGAGATGACCGACAAGGATGGCAACCGCGCAGCAGAACTGGAGGAAAAGTTCGCTGAGATGAATGGTTGGGAGGCAGAGAGCAATGCTGCCCAGCTGCTCCAGAACTTGGGCGTCAACGAAAACTTACATCAAAAACAGATGTCAGAGCTCTCCAACAATGAGAAAGTTCGCGTCATGTTGGCAAAGGCCCTCTTTGGAAAACCAGACAACCTTCTTCTCGACGAGCCCACCAACGACTTGGATCTCGACACAGTCGAGTGGTTGGAAGACTACTTAGGCGATATTGACGAGAACCAGACGGTGCTCGTTGTCAGCCACGACCGTCACTTCCTTGACGCCGTGAGCACACAGACCATCGACATCGACTTCGGTAAAGTAACTGTCTTTGCCGGTAACTACAGTTTCTGGTACGAAAGCTCCCAGCTCGCTCTGCGTCAGGCTCAGAACCAGCGCATGAAGGCTGAAGAAAAGAAGAAGCAATTGGAAGAGTTCATCCGCCGCTTCTCTGCCAATGTGGCAAAGAGCAAGCAGACCACATCGCGTAAGAAGATGTTGGAGAGACTCAACGTAGAGGAGATCCGTCCATCCAGCCGCAAGTATCCTGGCATCATCTTCCAAATGGATCGTGAACCCGGTAACCAGATCCTCGAAGTAGAGAATCTGAAGGCTGTCGATGCAGACGGTACCGTTCTCTTTGACAATATCAACTTCAATATCGAGAAGGATCAGAAAGTTGTCTTCCTCAGTCACAATCCTAAAGCCATGACCGCTCTCTTCGAGATCATCAATGGCAATCGACAGGCCGACGGAGGCATCTATAAGTGGGGCGTGACCATCACCACAGCCTATCTTCCTCTCGACAATACGAAGTTCTTCCAGTCCGACTTGAATCTCGTTGACTGGCTGAGTCAATATGGCGCTGGCAATGAGGTGACAATGAAGGCTTATCTCGGCCGTATGCTTTTCCGTCAGGAAGAGGTTGAGAAGAAGGTCAACGTACTTTCCGGTGGTGAGAAGATGCGTTGCATGATTGCAAGAATGCAACTGCAAAACGCCAACTGCCTCATCCTCGACACCCCTACCAACCACCTCGACCTTGAGAGCATCCAAGCGTTCAACAACAATCTGGTCTCGTTCAAAGGCAACGTGCTTTTCTCCAGCCACGACCACGAGTTTATCGAAACGGTAGCCAACCGCATCATCGAACTCACACCGAGTGGTACGATCGACAAGCTGATGCCATACGATGAGTATATCCACGACGATACCATCAAAGAGCAGAAAGCAAAAATGTACGGCGGAAACGCTTAAAATGACAGTATATGTCCATTCGGCACATTTTTTGCAAAGCTTTCATTAAAAAACATTTTATCATGGAAGAAAAGAAAAACGACCAAAACGAAAGAGACATAAAAGTCGAAGGTGCTGAAAGCAAAGTTGCCAGGGAGAGTCACGATAGCGAGAAGCAAGAAAAAGCTACTGCTGACGCTCATAAGCAAGAGAATAACACTCACGAGAACCATCAAAGTAAGCACGACAACAATAATAAGGAGAATGAAAAGGAGCAGGCTAAGGAGGAGAAGAAAGATCCTCTGGCTGAGGCACAAGCAGAAATAGAGGAGCTCAAAGACCGCTATCTTCGCACGGCTGCAGAGTTCGATAATTATAAGAAGCGCACGTTGCGCGAGAAAGCCGATCTCATTCTCAACGGTGGTGTGAAGACCGTGACCGCTATTCTGCCCGTTCTCGATGACTTTGAGCGTGCCATTGCCGACAAGAGTGAAGACCCGAAAGTCATTAAAGAAGGAGTGCAGATGATCTTCAACAAGTTCGTTAAGACACTGGAGAGTCTTGGTGTGAAGAAAATCGACACCAAAGACAAGGACTTCAATACCGACTACCATGAGGCTGTGGCTATGGTTCCTGGTATGGGAGATGACAAGAAAGGCAAAGTGATCGACTGCGTGCAGACTGGCTACACCATGAACGATAAAGTCATTCGCCATGCCAAAGTAGCAGTAGGACAATAATTTGTTGAAGTATCGACGGGCACAAGACAATGGAAAAAAGAGATTACTACGAAGTACTTGGCGTAAGTCGTGATGCATCGGAAGATGAAATCAAGATGGCCTATCGCAAATTGGCCATCAAATATCATCCCGACCGTAATCCTGGTAACAAAGAAGCTGAGGAGAAATTCAAGGAGGCTGCCGAAGCTTATGAGGTATTGCACGATCCTCAGAAAAGACAACAATACGATCAGTTTGGCTTCGATGGCCCGCAAGGCGGTGGCTTTGGCGGCTTCAGTGGAGGCGGCATGGACATGGACGACATCTTCTCTATGTTCGGTGACATCTTTGGAGGTCATTCCGGTTTTGGAGGCTTTGGAGGCTTCGGCGGAGGCGGCCAACGTCAGCAACAACGCGTTTACCGAGGCTCTGACCTAAGACTGAAAGTCAAACTCTCTCTTCAAGACATTGCAAGCGGAGTAACCAAGAAATTCAAAGTCAAGAAAGATGTGACTTGTACAGCTTGTCATGGAACAGGTGCTGCCAACGGCGCTAAACCAGAGACATGTCCGACTTGTCACGGTTCTGGTGTCGTCGCTCGTACCGTACGCTCCATGTTCGGCATGATGACCACGCAAAGTGAATGTCCAACCTGTCATGGCGAAGGCACTGTAATCAAAGACAAGTGCAAGGAATGCAACGGATCCGGCGTCGTCAAAGGCGAGGAAGTGGTAGAGATCAACATCCCGGCAGGCATCGAAGACGGCATGGTTCTCAATGCCCATGGTAAGGGCAACGTGGCTCCACACAACGGTATCAATGGTGACATACAAGTTTTCATTGAGGAGGAGAAGGACAGCACCTTCATCAGAGACAAGCAAGACATTATCTATAATCTGCTTCTTGACTTTCCTACAGCAGCCCTGGGAGGCGAAGTGGAAATACCGACAATCAGTGGAAGCAAGATAAAGATGAAAATCGCGCCGGGCACCCAACCGGGCATGAGTACACGACTGAGAGGTAAAGGACTCCCTGCTCTGAAAGGCTATGGCACCGGTATCGGTGACTTGGTTGTGAATATGAGTGTCTACGTTCCTAAGACACTTACAAAAGATGAGCGCAAGGCTATTGAAGAACTACGCGACAGCGAAAACTTCAAAGGCGACACGTCGACGAAGAAAAACATCTTCGAGAAATTCAAAAGTTACTTCAATTAATCCATAGCAATCCCTCCTGGCAACGGGAGGGATTATTTTTATTATCCCTTGACGATGACTTATCAAGAATGCGTTGGATACCTATTTAATAGTACACCTGTCTTTGAGCACGTAGGAGCTTCGGCTTACAAAGCAGGATTGGAGAACACCTTGGCATTGGATGTACACTTTGGTCATCCCCACAGAGCTTATCGCACGATCCATGTTGCCGGCACCAACGGTAAGGGGTCATGCTCACATACTTTAGCCTCGATTCTTCAACAGGCAGGCTATCGCGTCGGCCTCTACACTTCTCCACACTTGGTTGATTTCCGTGAACGCATTCGTGTCAACGGCAAATCCATCAGCAAGCAACGCGTCATAGACTTCGTTGAGAGTGAGCGACATTTTTTCGAGCCCCTCCACCCTTCTTTTTTCGAATTGACGACAGCCTTGGCTTTCCTCTATTTCAAAGAGCAGAAAGTCGATATCGCCGTTATTGAGGTAGGGCTTGGCGGACGTCTTGATTGTACCAATATCATTCGTCCAGAATTGTCCATCATCACGAATATCAGTTTCGACCATACACAATTTCTTGGTAACACTTTAGCCAAGATTGCCGGAGAGAAGGCTGGTATCATCAAGCCCCACACACCTGTTGTCATAGGAGAAACCTGTGCAGAGACACGTCCTGTCTTTGAAGCAAAAGCCAAGGTGGAAAGTGCACCTGTCACCTTTGCAGAGGATCAACCGGAAGTCATCTCCTCAGTGCCATGCCATGACGCAAAATGCGGGCGCAATTATGTTACCCATGACTTCGGCTCTTTCCATGGAGAACTTGGCGGAGACTATCAGACGAAGAACACCAATACTATCTTATGCGCACTACGTGAGCTTAACGATCCTCATATTACCTTAGATTCAATCCACAAAGGTTTTTCTACCGTATCTGAGACAACAGGTCTGACGGGCAGATGGCAGATCATCAACCAGCGCCCCTTAGTCATTTGCGACACAGGGCATAATGTCGGTGGTTGGCAATATCTCGCTGCACAAATCAAGAGCATTCCTTGCAAGCAATTAAGAATGGTTTTCGGCATGGTTGATGATAAAGATATATCATCCGTGATGATGCTACTACCGAAAGACGCAAAGTACTATTGGGCCCAGGCCACTTCACGACGGGCCATTCCTGCTTCCCAAGTGAAGAATCTTGGATATCAGCACCAACTACAAGGCGACGACTATGGCTCTGTTGTCAATGCTTTCCGTCAAGCTATGGCAGATGCATCAGAAGATGACTTCATTTTTGTGGGAGGCTCAAGCTATATTGTAGCAGATTTCCTATCAATAAATCATTTTTAACATTGCAATAAGGGTATTTTATCGTCGTTTATCTTGCTTTTATCACATATTTTTAGTTACTTTGCAAGTAGAAGTAAAACTATACAAGAACGTAACTAAAAACTTGTTGATATGACAAACACAACAACGGAAAATATCTGTGGTCTGAAGCGTGAAGACTTTCAGACCACTGTGAAAGGAAAGAAGACTGACCTCTTCGTGTTAAAGAACGCACAAGGCAATGAGGTTGCCATCACCAACTTTGGAGGTGCTATCGTCGCCATCATGGTTCCAGATAAGGACGGCAAACGCGCTAATGTCATTATGGGACACGACAACATCAATGATGTCATCAACTCTCCGGAGCCTTATCTCTCCCGTCTCATCGGACGTTATGGCAACCGCATTGCTAAAGGCGAGTTCACTCTCCATGGAAAAGTTTATGACGTGCCTGTCAACGACGGCCCCAATTCTCTCCACGGCGGCAAGAAAGGATTCAACGTCAAAGTTTGGGATCCAGAGTTGATGAACGACCACACGCTCGTGCTTCACTATGTATCAGCCTACGGTGAGGAAGGCTATACCGGAGAGTTGAAGACTACTGTCGTTTATACTTGGGACGACGACAACTCTCTCCATATTGACTATTTAGCTTGCACCAATAAAAAAACTATTATCAACTTAACAAATCACGGTTTCTTTGCCTTAGCCGGCATCGCCAACCCAACTCCTTCTATTGACAACGTCATCTGTCAGATCAATGCAAACTACTATTTGCCGATTGACAAGACTTCTATTCCGACAGGCGAGATCCGTCTCGTAGAAGGCACACCATTTGACTTCCGCAAACCCAAGCCCTTTGGTCAGGACATCAATGCCGATAACGAGCAAATCAAGAACGGCAGTGGCTTTGACCATAACTATGTCCTCAACAAGCACGAGGAAGGAGAGATGAGCTTTGCTGCCCGACTCATTGAACCAGTGAGCGGCCGCACGATGGAAGTGTATACCACAGAGCCGGGAATGCAGCTCTATACCGGCAACTTCCTTTCCGGCATTAAGGGTACTCACGGAGCAACTTATCCACGCCGCTCCGCTGTCTGCTTGGAATGCCAGCACTTCCCCGACACACCAAACCATCCTTACTTCCCGTCAGTGGTACTTGATGCCGGAGAGCAGTACAAGCAACACACAATCTATCACTTTGGTGTCGTAGAATAAATCTCAAAATAACAGAAAGTTGCACAAGTCTGATCATCATATTCTTTAATAAGAATAGAAATATGAAAGGCTTATGCAACTTTCCGTTGTAACTTGTGAAATGAATCAATCAGTATCTGATCAATCAAAAATCATGACCAACTCATCTTCTTCCCAGCATCCTAACTATACATTTGCACTCATTGTTGTCTTTATCGTGTGCTTCCTTATTGGATTCATCACGACAATGAACAATTCAATGATTGCATTCTGCTCCAAGGCTTTTGACCTCACAGCACAACAAGGGCAATACGTTAATACCGCTTTCTACGGTGCATACCTTTTGAGTATTCCTTTTGCCATGCTGATGAGCAAAATTGGATATAAGGGCACATTAATCCTCGGCTTGGCAGTTGCCGGCATCGGCTTCATCATCAACTCCTTTGGTATCAAATCCGCCATTGCCGCTCAAGCCAACGTTTATGTTGTATTTTTGGCAAGTATGTGTCTTGTAGCTTGTGGCGTCGTGATGCTTCAAAACGTAGCCAACCCCTATGTGATGGTACTCGGAAGCCCTGAAAAAGGCGCATTCCGAATGACGTTGAGCCAAGCGCTGAACTCTGTGGCAACCACACTTGCCCCATTGTTCATTACTTATGTTATCATTCGTGGACAAGCCCCCACTCCATCTGCCGTACCTGGCCCATTCCTGGGACTTGGAATTTTCACGCTGTTAATCTGTCTAATCTTGGTATTTTTGAAGTTGCCACGTATTGATGAGGCTAAGCAGGCAGAGGACGCAGGCGTTCATCGCGAGTATAAGAGCAGTGTGTTCAAATATCCTCATGTGTGGCTGGGTGCATTAGCTATCTTCATGTATATGGGAGTAGAAATAGGCGTACCTTCGATGCTCCCCTACAAGTTCAAGGCTATGCCGGAATATGCTTCCAACTACGCGTCTGTAGCCACCTCTTTCCTCGCATTCTATTGGGGAGGCATGATGGTAGGACGTTTTGCGGGAGCAGCTATCTTGGCTAAGTTCCAGCCTCGCAAATTGCTGAGTGCATGCCTCTGCTTGGGTGCCCTTTGCATTGCTCTGTCGATTGTTCTTCCCGGCATGGTGGGCATTTATGCTATGCTGGCAGCCGGATTGTTCCACTCTGTCATGTGGCCGTTAATCTTCAACCTCGGACTTCAAGAGCTTGGACCTCATACCAAAGCCGCTACCGGAGTTATCAATACAGGTGTCATTGGCGCAGCCCTGCTCATGCCTTTAATGGGATCTATTGTAGACGCTGCCGGCGTGATCATCGCCACCTGCTGTCTGTTTATCTTCTATGCTTATATTTTCTGGTTCTGCAACTTGGGTTCCAAGATCGGACTAAGCAAATAGACATCAGCGCTACCTTAGAGAAAAGTAAGAAAATCAATGTCAAATATCATTTCATCTTATAACTATTAAATTTAAGAATCATATGGATATAGAATTTGTAAGAAGCCGATTTGTGAAGCATTTTGATGGCAAGACAGGTAACATCTATGCTTCTCCAGGTCGTATCAACCTCATCGGCGAGCATACCGACTATAATGGAGGCTTCGTTTTCCCCGGTGCTGTTGAGCAGGGCATCATGGCTGAAATCCGTCCAAACGGTCAGAAGACTTGTAACGTGTATTCTATCGACCTGAAAGATATGGTACATTTCACCATCGATGATCCTAAGGGTCCTTCAGCAACATGGGCACGCTACATCTATGGCATCGTTCAGGAGATGCGCGCATTGGGTGTAGATGTCAAGCCTTTCAACGCTGCTTTTGCAGGTGATGTACCATTGGGCGCAGGTATGTCTTCCAGCGCTGCACTCGAGAGCTGCTTTGCTTATGCACTCAACGACCTCTTCGGTGACAACAAGGTCTCTAAATGGGATCTTGTCTTGGCAGGTCAGGCTACAGAGCACAAATATATAGGTGTGAACTGTGGCATCATGGATCAGTTTGCTTCTGTCTTTGGTCAGAAAGGCAAACTGATGCGTTTGGATTGCCGTAGCCGCGAGTTTGAGTACTTCCCATGGGAGCCAAAGGGCTACAAGCTCGTTTTGCTCAACTCTAAAGTAAAGCACGAACTGAAAGGATCACCCTACAACGATCGCCGCAACTCGTGCGAGAATGTTGTCAAGGCTCTTGGACAGCAGTTCCCTGACAAGAAGTTCGAGACACTGCGCGACGCTGACTGGGATGAGTTGGAAGCCGTGAAGGATAAAGTCAGTGCCGAGGACTACAAGCGTGCTCACTTTGTCTTAGGTGAAAAAGACCGTGTGCTGGCTGTATGTGATGGCTTGCAAGCAGGCGACTACGAGACCGTAGGCCGCAAGATGTATGAGACTCACTATGGCCTCAGCAAAGAATACGAGGTATCTTGCGAAGAGTTGGACTACCTCAACAACATTGCTAAGGAATGCGGTGTCACCGGTAGCCGTATCATGGGCGGTGGCTTTGGTGGATGTACGATCAACTTGGTCAAAGACGAACTTTATGATAAGTTCATTGCTACCGCCAAGGAGAAGTTCAATGACAAATACGGTCACGAGCCTGCTGTCATCGATGTAGTTATCGGTGACGGATCAAGAAAGATTTGCTAAATCTCTCCTACTCTATCGTAGCCTTCTGCCTTACTCGACAGAAGGTTTTTTTGTCTAAAGTAACGCTACGTTTTTCTCTGCATAGACGAGTACTTAAAGAATTCCCCATAGCTGGAGTCCGTAAACCAACCTATCCTTATTCGTTGTACTAAACTTATGTTTTCATAAGATCAAAACAACGTTCTTTCTTCTCATTGCTGTAAAATTCGAGATACATTTATAAAAGAGGAAAACGCTACAGACCTTACCCGAATTAGACCCATTGCTGTCTTTAAAAGTGTAAATTGTACTATTTTTCTAAAATTTCACGTGGAATATGATACAACTTACAAAAAAATATTGTAACTTTACCACCAATAAAACCAATAACTATAAACAGACATGGGAAATATCAAAAACTACTTAGGTATCGCAGGTGGTTGCCTGCTGGCACTTGCATCGTGTGCTGGTAACAAAACAGCCAGCCGTACGGTATCCGGTCTTGATCCGGCAGCCTTTGACACAACACTGAATGGAAAAAAGGTGGAGCTCATCACTTTGAAGAACAATAACGGCATGGAAGTATGCTTGACCAACTATGGAGGTCGTGTCGTTTCTCTCTGTGTACCAGATAAGGAAGGCAAGCCCACCGACGTAGTGCTCGGCTATGACAATATCCGTCAGTATGCTGATACATTGAACAGCCCCTCTGACTTTGGTTCCAGCGTCGGTCGCTATGCCAACCGCATCAAGAATGCACAAATCACTGTAGGCGGCAAAGTCTATAAGCTTCGTGCCAACGACAATGAGAATACGCTCCATGGTGGCGGCAACACGGGTTGGCTCCATCAAGTATATGATGTTCAGTCAAAGACTGACAGCAGTGTGACCTTCACCATCACGGCTCCCGACGGTGAAAACGGTTTCCCCGGCACAGTAAAGGCAACAGCCACTTATTTGGTAAAGGGTAACAACACGCTCGACATCACCTTTAAGGCTACAACTGACAAGGAAACCGTCATCAACATGACCAACCACTCCTATTTTAATCTCAATGGTGATCCTTCTAAGGTCGGCACTGACGAGGTTATGTACATCAACGCTGATAAATTTACCCCGTCTGACGCTAAATACATTCCAACGGGTGAGATCCGTGATGTAACCGGCACACCGATGGACTTCCGTAAGCCCCACGCTATTCAGGAGACTATCACTGATACCACTTTCGACCAAATCCATAATGCCACTGGTTACGACCACAACTGGTGCCTGAATACCTTCAAGAATGGTAAAGGCGATGACACACAAGTGGCTGCAAGCCTCTTCTCACCCAAGACAGGCATTCTGCTTGAGGTGTTTACCAACGAGCCGGGCTTACAGGTCTATACAGGCAACTTCCAAGGTACAGGCATTCCTTGCAAACATGGCATTAAATATCCCAAGCATGTCAGTGTCTGCTTTGAAAGTCAGAAATACCCCGACAGTCCTACCAAGATCAACCAAAAGACCAAAGGCTGGGAGTTCTCTAATCCCTACCTTAAACCGGGACAGACTTACTACAGTCACCTTGTGTATAAATTTTCTGTGAAGAAATAACCGATTCTCATAACAAACAATACTAATAGAAAAAACTATGAACTGGAACGCAAAAGAATTTATTTGGCTTGACTGGGTGGTCCTTGCCATTGGCATAGGCTTGGTGGCCGTGGCCGTCTACAGGAGCATCATGAAGGATAAGCGCAAGATGAAAGGCGCTGACAGCCAGGACTACCTCTTTGGTAAAGGCGAGCCCTGGTGGGTGATTGGCGCTGCTATCTTTGCTGCCAACATTGGCTCTGAGCACCTTGTCGGTTTGGCAGGTACAGGTGCCAAAGATGGTGTGGGCATGGCTCACTGGGAGATGCAAGGTTGGATGATCCTCATTCTCGGCTGGCTCTTCGTACCTTTCTACCAGTTGCTCAACAATAAGTTAGGCCGAATCATTACAATGCCGGAATTCCTGAAATTCCGCTATACCAAGGCTACAGGCTCTTGGCTGAGCATCATCACGCTGGTGGCTTACGTGCTCACAAAAGTGAGTGTGACAGCCTTCACGGGTGGTATTTTCTTTGAGTACCTGCTCGGCATTCCCTTCTGGTATGGTGCCCTGGGGCTGATCTTCATCACAGCTGTCTTTACCATCTTCGGTGGTATGAAGGGTGTGATGACGATGTCCGCCATTCAGACTCCTATTCTGATCATTGGTTCTTTCCTTGTGCTCTTCCTTGGCTTGGCTACGCTGGGTGACGGAAGCATCACTCAGGGTTGGAGCAACATGATGACCTACTGCAGTCATCTTCACAATGGATACGGAACCACTCACATGTTCCACTGGAGCGAAGGTGATCCTATGTATCATGAGTATCCGGGCTTCGTTGTCTTCCTCGGAGCATCCATCATCGGTTTCTGGTATTGGTGCACCGACCAACATATCGTACAACGTGTGCTGGGACAGACCAAGGGTGAGGACAACAGCGTCGTGATGAAGCGTGCTCGTCGTGGTACAATCTGCGCAGGCTACTTCAAGCTTCTTCCTGTCTTCATGTTCTTGATCCCTGGTATGGTTGCTGCCGCTCTTGCTGCCAACCCTGCAAAATATGGTTTAGTGATGAACAACACCGACGCTGCTTTTGCCCTGATGGTGAAAGATGTGTTGCCCGCCGGTGTTAAGGGTATTGTGACCATCGGCTTCATCAGTGCCCTGGTTACTTCTCTTGCTGCCTTCTTCAACTCTTGTGCTACTCTGTTCACCGAGGACTTCTATAAGCCATTGCGTGCTGGCAAGAGCGAGGCTCATTATGTGCTCGTCGGCCGTCTGGCCACAGTTGCCGTCGTACTCTTGGGTCTGGCTTGGATGCCTATCATGATGAGCATGGACACGCTCTACAGTTATCTGCAGAACATCCAGTCATTGCTGGCACCAGCCATGGTAGCCGTATTCTCACTCGGTATCTTCTCAAAGAAGATCACTCCTATGGCCGGACAGTGGGGACTCATCGGCGGTTTCGTAATCGGTATGCTCCGTCTCGTCACCAATGTCATTACTCATAATGGTGATGCCGCAATGACAGGTGCCTTTTGGGAGAACACCACATGGTTCTGGCAGACCAACTGGCTGATCTTTGAGTGCTGGCTGTTGGTGTTCATCATTGTGATGATGTTTGTCATCTCCATGTTCACCAAGGCACCCTCTCAGCAACAGATTGCCGCTATTATATTCACACCGGAATACCGCAAGCAGATCCGCGACAGTTGGAGTGTAGCAGACATCATCGCCTCTTTGGGCGTCATCGTGCTCTGCGGCGCCTTCTATTGGTATTTCTTCTAATTCCATATACTCATGACAGGATTTTATAGTGAACACTCTAAAGTTTGGGTCTCAGTCGACTGCATTGTCTTTGGATTTGAAGAAGATAAGTTGAAGTTGCTTATCGGCAAACGACAGATGGATCCGGGACGGGGAGAATGGTCACTCTATGGTGGCTTCGTCGGACCTCAAGAAAGTCTGACCGAAGCTGCCCGGAGAGTTCTGCAAGAACTCACAGGCTTGACAGAACTCTACATGCGACAGGTAGGTGCTTTCGGTGCCATAGACCGAGATCCAGGTGAGCGCGTCATCTCCGTTGCCTATTGCGCGCTGATCAACGTAAAAGACTACGATGACTCACTTCGGGAGAGATACGGCCTTGAATGGGTGCCGGTAGACAACATGCCGAAACTTTATTCAGACCATAATACCATGGTAAGAGATGCCTTGGTGATGTTGCGACGTCACATCAATACAGAGCCTCTGAGTTTTAACCTCCTGCCAGAACTATTTACCTTGACACAGTTGCAGCATGTCTATGAGGCCATCTTAGGAGCAGAGATCGACAAGCGCAACTTCCGCAAGCGTATCAAACAAATCGATTTCATTGAGAAAACCGACAAAATTGACAAGCTGACTTCCAAGCGCGGCGCGGCCCTCTATCGGTTCAACAGCAAAGCGTATGACGAAGATCCGGAATTTAAGTTATAACTATCATGTTAGAAGAATTAAAAGAAAAAGTATATCGTGCCAACCTTGATTTGGTAAAGCATCAGTTGGTACTCTTCACTTGGGGCAATGTATCAGGCATTGACCGCGAGAAAGGTCTCGTTGTCATCAAACCATCAGGTGTCAGCTACGACACCATGAAAGCCAGCGATATGATCGTCGTAGACTTGCAGACTGGAAAAGTAGTGGAAGGCGATTTGAATCCATCATCGGATACTCCTACTCACCTCGTCCTCTATCGCAACTTCCCGGAGATCGGTGGTGTGGTACACACCCACTCCACCTACGCTACGGCTTGGGCACAGGCAGGATGTGACATTCCCAACATCGGTACGACTCATGCTGATTACTTCCACGATGCCATCCCATGTACGGATGACATGACAAAAGATCAGATGGATGAGTATGAGTACAACACGGGCGTTGTGATCGTAGATAAGTTCAAGAAAGACCACATCAATTATGTGCATACCCCCGGTGTCCTTGTCAAGAACCACGGTCCCTTCACCTGGGGCAAGGATCCTGACGAGGCTGTCTATCATGCCGTCGTAGCCGAGCAGGTTGCCAAGATGGCTTTCATCTCTTTCTCTGTGAATCCACAGACCAAGATGAATCCATTGCTCGTGGAGAAGCACTTCTCCCGCAAGCACGGCCCTAATGCCTACTACGGACAGAAAAAGAAATAATAAGCATTTTCACAATCAAATTATATTAAAAACGTTATCAACCAAACAATCATCATGGAAAAAGCATTTAATGATTTCGAGATCTGGTTTGTCACAGGTGCACAGCTCCTTTACGGAGGTGATGCCGTCAAACAAGTAGACGGACACTCTAAAGAGATGGTAGAAGGCATGAACAACTCAGGCCTGCTGCCCGTCAAGGTCGTATATGCCGGTACTGCCAACAGCTCCAAAGAAGTGGCAGATGTCATGGCCCGCGCCAACGTAGACAGCAAATGTATTGGTGTCATCTGCTGGATGCACACCTTCTCTCCCGCGAAGATGTGGATCAAGGGCATGCAGATCCTTCGCAAGCCTCTGCTCCACTTACATACTCAGTACAACGAGAAGATTCCATGGAATACCATCGACATGGACTTTATGAACCTCAACCAAAGTGCTCACGGTGACCGCGAGTTCGCTCATATTCTTTCTCGTCTGCGCAAGCCTCGTAAGACCGTTATCGGCTACTGGAAAGATGAGAAGACGCTCAAGCACATCGCTGTTTGGGAGCGCGTCTGCGCCGGTGTTGCTGACGCACAGGATTGTCTCATCATCCGTTTCGGTGACCAGATGAACAATGTCGCTGTGACCGACGGCGACAAGGTAGCTTTTGAGCAGGTATTGGGCTATCACGTCGACTACGTGCAGTTCTCTACCGTTATGGAATATTTCGACAAGGTAAAGGATGAAGACGTCGATGCTCTTGTGCATGATGTCTACTTCAAGGAGTATGTTGTGGCTGATGCCCTGAAGGACAAGAAGAGTGTCGAGTACAAGAAGATTTGGAACTCTGCCAAGGCTGAGTTGACCCTTCGTGCCGTGTTGAAGGCTTATGGCGCCAAAGGCTTCACCACCAACTTCGACGACTTAGGTGATGTCAACGTGGAAGAGACCGGTCGCGGCTTCGATCAGATTCCGGGCCTGGCTTCTCAGCGTCTGATGCACGATGGCTACGGTTTCGGTGCAGAGGGTGACTGGAAGAGCGCCTGCCTCTATCGCACCACATGGTTCATGAGCCAAGGCTTGGACGGCGGTACCTCTTTCTTGGAAGACTACACACTGAACTTCGATGGCGACAACACGTCTATCCTGGAGTCTCACATGCTTGAGGTCAATCCGGATATCGCAGAGGAGAAGCCACGTCTGGAAGTTCACTTCCTCGGTATCGGTGTACGAAAGACTCCAACAGCCCGTCTTGTCTTCACAGCTAAGCAGGGACATGGCGTTACAGCCACTGTCGTTGACATGGGTAATCGCTTCCGCCTGATTGCCAACGATGTCAACCTCATCAAGAGCCAGCCGCTGCCGAAGCTTCCTGTAGCATCTGCTCTGTGGATTCCTGAGCCTACATTTGAGGTGGGTGTTGGATGCTGGATGAATGCCGGCGGCACACACCACTCTTGCTTCAGCTTTGGTCTGACCGACGAGTATTGGCGCGACTTTGCTGAGATCGCAGACATGGAGGCTTGCATCATCAACAAGGACACCGACTATGAGCAGTTCCGCAAAGAGCTCCGTTGGAATGAGATGTATTACATGCTGAACAAAGCACTCCGCTAACTCAAACCGTTGTATTCCGGCAATGCTCGTCTTCGAGCATTGCCGGATATGACATTAAGAAAGAAACCAAATGAACGCTCAAACAATCATAGAATCCGGTCGTGCCGTTCTCGGTATCGAATTTGGATCTACACGTATCAAAGCCGTATTGGTTGACGAGGAGAACAAGCCAATCGCGCAAGGCAGTCACACGTGGGAGAACCAACTCATCAACGGACTGTGGACCTATAGCATTCGGGCTATTTGGGAAGGTCTTCAAGACTGCTATGCCTCTCTTCGCCAAAATGTCAAAGAACAATATGGCATAGAGATCACTCGGCTCGCAGCTATTGGCATCAGCGCCATGATGCACGGCTACATGCCATTTGGCGAGGACGATAAGATCCTCGTTCCGTTCCGTACTTGGCGCAACACCAACACAGGACAGGCAGCTGAGGAACTCTCCAAACTGTTCAACTTCAACATTCCTCTTCGTTGGAGCATCTCTCATCTTTATCAGGCTATCCTCAATGGTGAGAGCCATGTCAATAGCATCAAATATCTCACGACACTTGCAGGATATATCCATTGGCAGCTCACAGGCAAGAAAGTACTTGGCATCGGTGATGCTTCCGGTATGATTCCTATTGACCCGGAGACTAAACAATTCGATGCGGCGATAATCGAGAAGTTTGAAAAACTTATCGCCCCTAAGCATCTGTCCTGGCATCTCGCCGATATTCTGCCAAAGGTGTTGGTAGCTGGTGAAGAGTCAGGAGCGCTTACCGAAGAAGGTGCCAAACTCTTGGATGTCTCCGGTCACCTGCAGGCTGGCGTCCCTTTCTGTCCACCGGAAGGTGATGCAGGAACAGGTATGGCAGCCACCAATGCAGTAAAGGTTCGTACCGGAAATGTATCCGCCGGCACATCCTCATTCTCCATGATTGTGTTGGAGAAGAATCTTTCCAAGCCCTATTCGGTCATTGACATCGTCACCACTCCTGACGGGCTTCCTGTGGCCATGGTACACTGCAACAACTGTACTTCCGAGATCAACGCCTGGGTGAACATCTTCGATGAATATGCCGAGATGTTAGGAGTCAAGCAGAATACCAACGAGCTCTACACACGTCTGTTCAACGTGGCGCTTGAAGGCGATGCTGACTGCGGTGGTCTTCTCTCCTACAACTATGTATCGGGTGAGCCCGTTGCAGGACTTGCTGACGGCCGTCCCCTCTTTGTGCGTGCCGCTAACGATAACTTTACGCTTGCCAACTTCATGCGCACACAGCTCTATGCTGCTGTCGGCGTGCTGAAAATTGGCAACGACATTCTATTCAAAGACGAGAAAGTCTCCGTAGACCGCATCACTGGTCATGGCGGTTATTTCACTACGAAAGGTGTAGGTCAGCGCATCCTTGCTGCGGCTCTCAACTCTCCGATCTCTGTCATGGAGACAGCCGGTGAGGGTGGTGCTTGGGGTATTGCCCTGTTAGCTTCTTATTGCATCCATCGTCAGCAGGGTCAGAGCCTGCCAGACTTCCTTGATGAGCGTGTCTTTGCCGGCAACACTGGTACAGAGATCAGCCCGACACCTGAGGATGTGGCCGGGTTCGACGCATATATCGAAGCCTATAAGCATGGACTTGAAATAGAAAAAACAGCTGTCAAGTATAAGGCAGCAAAATAAAAACAAGGTCTTATCACTTACTATATTATATCATGAACGACATTCAATTGATGAATCGCGCAGCCGACAATATCCGTATTCTGGCTGCTTCGATGGTTGAGAAAGCTAACTCTGGCCACCCTGGAGGTGCTATGGGAGGTGCAGACTTTATCAATGTACTCTTCAGCGAGTACTTGGTCTATGATCCCGAAGATCCCACATGGACAGGTCGCGACCGTTTCTATTTGGATCCAGGCCACATGAGTCCGATGCTCTATAGCGCACTGACGCTCCAGGGCAAGTTCTCACTCGAAGACATCAAGCAGTTCCGTCAGTGGGGTTCTCCCTGTCCGGGTCACCCCGAGCTCGATGTGATGCATGGCATCGAGAACTCCTCCGGTCCTTTGGGTCAAGGCCATGCTATCGCAGCAGGTTCCGCCGTTGCAGAGAAATTCCTCGAAGCACGTTTGGGCAGCGTGATGATGCAACATCATATCTATTGTTATATCTCCGATGGTGCTGTAGAAGAAGAAATCTCACAAGGTGTAGGCCGCATTGCCGGCACTTTAGGTCTTGACAATCTCATCATGTTCTACGATTCCAATGACATTCAGCTGTCTACAGAGACCAAAGATGTCATGAGCGAGGACACCGCTGCCAAATATCGTGCATGGAATTGGAATGTCATCGAGATCAATGGCAATGATGTAGCAGAGATCTGCAAGGCATTGGACGCAGCTTTGGCAGAGAAAGAGCGTCCTACCCTCATCATTGGCAAGACGATCATGGGTCGTGGTGCCGTGAAAGCTGACGGCACAAGCTATGAGCACAACGTGAAGACCCACGGCGCTCCTTTAGGCGATGGCGCTTACATCAACACCATCAAGCACTTAGGAGGTGATCCTGAGAATCCATTTGCCATCTTTGATGATGTAAAGAAACTCTATGCCGACCGTCGTGAGGAGTTGAAGAAGATTGTTGCAGCACGCCGCGCTGAGGAAGCAGAGTGGGCTAAGGCCAATCCTGAAAAGAAAGCTTTGATGGATACATGGTTCTCCGGCAAGGCACCAAAGATCGACTGGAGCAAGGTACAGCAGAAAGAAGGCTCCGCAACACGCGCCGCTTCTTCAGCTTGCTTGGCAGAGCTTGCTAAGCAAGTACCTAATATGATCTGCGCCTCTGCCGACCTGTCAAACTCTGACAAGACCGACGGCTTCTTGAAGCAGACTCACTCGCTGAAGAAAGGTGACTTCTCGGGTGCCTTCTTCCAGGCTGGTGTTGCTGAGTTGACGATGGCTGACATGTGCATTGGTATGATGCTCCATGGCGGTGTCATCGCTGCTTGCGGTACCTTCTTCGTATTCTCTGACTACATGAAGCCTGCTGTTCGTTTGGCAGCACTGATGGGCGTACCCGTGAAGTTCATTTGGACCCACGACGCATTCCGTGTCGGTGAGGATGGACCTACTCATGAGCCTGTTGAGCAGGAAGCACAGATCCGCTTGATGGAGAAGCTGCAGAACCACAAGGGACAAGACAGCGTGCGTGTATTCCGTCCGGCTGATGCTGATGAGACTACAGTATGCTGGGAGATGGCCATGGAGAACATAGACACTCCGACTGCACTGATTTTCTCACGTCAGGGTATTGCCAAGCTGCCCGAGGGCAATGATTATCAGCAGGCTCGCAAGGGTGCCTACATCGTAGCAGGCTCAGATGAGGATCCTGATGTCATCCTCGTTGCCAGCGGTTCTGAGGTTTCCACGCTTGAAGCAGGTTGTGCTGCCCTTCGTGCTGACGGCATCAAGGTGCGTGTGGTCAGTGCTCCTTCTGAGGGACTCTTCCGTCGTCAGTCGAAAGAATATCAGGAGAGTGTTCTCCCCTACGACGTCAAGAAGTTCGGTATGACAGCCGGACTGCCCGTCACTCTCGAAGGCTTGGTAGGTATCGGCCCCAACAGCCGTATCTATGGCATGAAGAGCTTTGGCTTCTCTGCACCTTACAAAGTGCTCGATGAGAAGCTCGGATATACCAGTGAGAATGTCTACAAGCAGGTGAAAGCCTTCTTAGGCAAGTAATGAACTGCAGTATATAAATAAAAGATGAGCAATGGTAGACAATACCATTGCTCATTTGACGTTATATACACATTAATTCTAAAATATAAAAACACGCGAGATGGAAATTAAAACAGTAGGACTGGCAAGTGATCATGCCGGCTTTGCCTTGAAGCAGTACGTCAAGAAATACCTTGATGAGCGTAACATGCCTTATAAAGATTATGGTACTTTCACTGAGGAGAGTTGCGACTACCCCGATTTTGGTCATGCTCTTGCACGAGGTATTGAGTCAGGCGAAGTCTATCCAGGCATCGGCATCTGTGGTTCCGGAGAAGGTCTGGCAATGACGCTCAATAAGCATCAGGGTATCCGTGCCGGACTATGCTGGATTCCGGAGGTAACCCGCCTCATCCGACAACACAATAACGCAAACGTTTTGGTCATGCCCGGTCGTTTCATTGATGAAGACATGGCTAAAAAGATCATGGATGTATTCTTCTCTACGGACTTTGAAGGAGGTCGCCATGAGCGCCGCGTCAAGAAGATCCCTTTGGCTCCAGAGAAATGATTTGAAAAAACTTCAATTGCCAAAAGAAAAAATTGAGTTGTAACAATATATAACAACCCTACAAGAAAAACGTCTGATATGTTTCCTTATAAGGGGAACCATCTCAGACGTTTATTTTTATGTTAAAATAGACGCTCTACAAAATTCGTCTGTTACTTAGAAATTCTTCTCTACTACTTAGCGGGAACCTCATAACGGTCGCCTGTTTGCTTAACGATTTGTTCACGATAAGTTTCTGGATAGCCTGGGCGCTTCACTGCTACTCCGATACCTTCCGGTGTACACAAGAATTTTCCGTCTTTCTCCGGCTTCACCGTCATATCATTGTATTTCACAATCAGATAGAAGGCAAGTTGCTTCCATCGAGCCAGCATTTGCTGAGCTACGGTGTTGCTGTAGTCGTTAAGATAACGTACGGCAGCGTCTTCGTCTGTGGAGGCCATAGCCACAGCCTTGTCTTCCACTTCTTTTTGACGGGCAAAATAACTCTGCTCCAAAGAATCTCGGACAGCCTTCAGGCTTGGGAACATTTGTAAATAACGTGGATAGACCATATTGCTCACCCAGTTGCATACCCAATAGGCATTCTTCATTGAGAAGGTAAGCGCGTCGGCACCTAGTGTGTTATAACATTCCGGCTGGACTGTATTTCCACAATAAATCGGTGTGTAGGCTACCATATTGCCATCATCGTTACCAAACCACAGCACGCCACCCACTTTACGCGGCAGCCATGCCCGCATCTGAGAGACGAAAGTGAACCCTGTCTGCTGAGTACTGGTCGGACGCTCGTTGAAGTATTTCTTTCCGTTCACCTCATAGAAAAGAGGTGTGGGACGGTATGGCATCTGCCAAATACCTCCACCAATGTCAGTGGAATCAATAGCCATCAGAGTTCCCTCGTAATGGTCACGCATAGCCACCTGTACATCTTGCACACACAGCTTTCGAGTAGGTTTCACCCACAAAGGCATATCCTCTGCTGTAGAGTCTTTGCCAAGAGCCCAAGGCAGATATTTGTCCATCCCCTTGGCATAGCGGTTGAAGAATGACCAAACACGGGCATCACAGATGCGACGACCACTAAAGTCAGGCTTAGCGTAAGTCATCTTCCAATTGAAGTCAGCGTCCTTACCATGGAACCAACCTTTCTTACGGGCGAAAACAACCACATCCTTGGCATACATCACATTGTTCTTGTCCTTCATATTAAACTTACCAATGCGACTTTGATTGGCATGGCCACAGATAGCGTCGTCGGGAATACGCTGTGCCACCCAAACGACACCCTTCTCTCCTTTTCCTTTACCCTGCATTTCCATGATCCATGCTTCGTTAGGATCACAGATGGTGAACGTCTCACCTTCAGAGCAGTAGCCATAGGTCTGAGCCAGCGTTGTCATCACCTCGATGGCTTCGCGTGCAGTACGTGAGCGCTGCAAGCCGAGATAGATCAGTGATCCATAGTCAATACCACCATCCGGATTAACCATCTCCTCACGACCGCCATAAGTAGTCTCACCAATGGTCACTTGAAACTCATTGATGTTGCCGATAACATTATAGGTGACGGGAGCCTCAGGTATCTTACCAATATATTTATGTGTATCCCAATCCACGATGTCACGCATCTCGCCCTTTTTATGTGTCCTGGCAGCATAATGTGCCAAGCCTATGAACATGCCATAGTCATCGGCATTGTAGCTGCAGATGACAGAACCATCAGCAGATGCTTTCTTTCCTACAATAAAATTAGTACAAGCCTCACCTTGTGTAGCATTCATAGCAAGTGCTGCCAAAGTGATGCCCAAAATACGGGATTTGATTTTCATAGTGTTCTTATTTATTTTCAACACGCCTTAAAGCTCATGTCAAGGCCTTTGACGCTGTGTGTCAGCGCACCTACACTGATGAAGTCTACTCCCTGCTCGGCATAGTTCCGAATCGTGTCATAGGTGATACCTCCGGAAGACTCAGTCTCAAAGCGATGGTTAATGATGTCCACGGCCTTCCTGGTGTCAGGTACAGAGAAGTTGTCAAGCATGATGCGGTTAACACCACCCTTGTCCAGTACTTGCTGCAACTCATCGAAGTTGCGTACCTCAATCTCAATCTTCAGGTCGAGATGCTTATCTTTCAAGTATTGATGGCAACGATCGATAGCATTGGCAATTCCACCAGCGAAATCGATATGGTTGTCCTTCAACAGAATCATATCAAAAAGACCAATACGATGGTTCATGCCACCACCAAGTTTCACGGCTTGCTTCTCCAACATGCGCATACCCGGTGTGGTCTTGCGAGTGTCGAGGACATGACAGCCAGTGCCGACGATACGCTCCACATACTTATGGGTCATCGTAGCGATACCGCTCATGCGCTGCATGATGTTGAGCATCAAGCGCTCAGTCTGTAAAAGCGAACGAGTCTTACCCGAAACGATCATAGCAATGTCGCCTTTCTTCACCGGCAGGCCATCACCAATGAGCACTTCTACCTTCAGAGTAGGATCGAAACTATCAAATACCTTCTTTGCTACCTCAACACCGGCAAGTATACCGTCTTCCTTGATAAGCAGATGGCTCCTGCCCATGGCATCCTCAGGGATACAGCACAAAGTAGTATGGTCTCCATCGCCGATATCCTCTGCAAAAGCCAAGTCGATGAGTTTGTCCTCTAATTGATCTACTGATAACATAATATGAAATGTTGAATGATGAATGTTAAATGTTGAATGAAAAAAATGTTGAGTGATGAATTCTGAATGATGAATTGTCATCATCACTACTTTCGCATTGTATCCGGTGCTATTTGCATTTGCGCATTTGCAGGCATAGGCTGCGGAGAGCCACCGGGGCCATTGGATCCGGTGGCACCTGCAGCAGGATTTCTGGCAGCATTCTTCGTAGCGTGCACTCTAAAGAGGTGGATGTGGCTGACACATGCTATCTTCAGTGTTGTCATCGAGCTGTTCATGTCATTGTTTCGTGCCAAGAGGAAGAAGCCTTTCACCTCTTTGATTCCCAAAGAATTAGGATCATCGATAGAAAGATCATACTTCGACGAACTGGAGAAATGCATTACTCGCTGTGCAATGCTGTCGTTGCGATAAACCAGTGACAGCACCACGACACCATCTCTTGTACCATCCTGATAGATGAAATCACTTTGGAAGTTTAAGACAAAAGTGTCACCCTTATGAAATGCGCTGTCTGCTTTTATCAAGAAAGAGTAAAGGTTGTAGGGTTCATTCGGGATGAGCACCACAGAGTTGCTCTCTCTCCAAATGTCAGTGGTATCGCCATTAGCAGTAAAAGCGCCAGCCGTACCCACAGAGGAGCCGAGCTCTTGTGCCTTGTCCTGTAGACGCTGTGCTACATGCTCATAGATGGTGTGGAGCTGATCGGCGTGACGCATGTAATAAACCATCGAGGTATCAAACTTCTCCTGCGTGACACCGTATTTCTTCAAAACAGCAGTGCGATAAGCGACGACATTCTCAGCGTAGTTGCCCTTAGCTTGCTCTGCCATGGCATCAGCCATGTTATAATCATAGAGCAGATCCTCCATATCGCCGGGCGAGATGAAGGTACTGGGTACAGAGGGTTTACAACTCACCGAAAATGACAGCACCATGACCATGCTGAAGAATACCAACAGCAGACGCAAACACTTCATTGTTTTCCTCCTTTCTCGTCAGTGGATGACGAAGCTGATACGGAATGTTCACGATGCAGCCCCTTGTCAACAGTAGCGTTGAAAGACTCTAAATCTTTCCGGCAGAAAATCAACATCGCAATGACACCCACCGTAATGCTGGCGTCAGCAAAGTTGAAAACCGGAGAGAAGAAAGTAAAAGGCTCACCACCCCAAAACGGGAACCATATGGGGAATGTACCATGTATCAAAGGAAAATAAAACATATCCACCACACGTCCCATCAAAAAGCCAGCATAGCCCGTACCGAAAGGTACGAAATAAGAGACATAGTCAGGTGAGGAGTTGCTGAAAATGAGTCCATAGAACATGGAGTCGAAGATATTACCGGCAGCGCCGGCAGCAATCATTGAGAGAAAGACGACATAGAATGTGCGGCCATGCTGTTTGACGGTCTGCCAAATAAACCAGCCAATAGCTGACACAGCCACGATGCGAATGACACTCAACACAACTTTACTTCCGAGTGTCATACCGAATGCCATGCCTTTGTTTTCGATGAAGGCAATGTAGAACCAGTTGGTGATCTCGATGGAGCTACCCAACGTCATGTGGGTTTTCACCCAGATCTTTATCAACTGATCGACGACCAGAATGGCGAGGACAATGATCCACGCCAAACGGCCGCCGGTGAGAATTTTCTTTTTGCTATTCATTATAAAATGATATAGACTATCAGATGTGTTCACAGATGAATAACTATCTGTTCTTTAGGCATTTGCCTTTTCTACTTTGATATTAAGATTGAAGCTGTCGAAGTCAGTCTCCGCGCCATCGTTGTCGGCCATGGTGATGCTGTCAGCCAACACCTGACCCTTGATGTAGTCAGCGAAGGACTTCACAGCAGCCTCAGCCTCATCATTGGGAGCCACAGTGACGTTGATGCGGTCGGTGATCTGCAAGCCACTTTCCTTGCGCAGGTTCTGAATGCGGTTGACAAGTTCACGGGCCATACCCTCATTGCGAAGTTCAGGTGTCAGCTCTACCTCCAAAGCTACCGTCAGATTGCCCTCATTGCTGACGAGCCATCCGGGAATATCCTCAGAGATGATCTCCACATCAGCGGCGTCGACAGTGACATTCTGTCCGTCAACATCAAAGCTGAGGCTACCCTCACGCTCCAATGCCGCAATGTCGTCTTGTGAAAGACCATTCATCTTGGCAGCGACACCCTTCATCAGCTTACCAAACTTCTTGCCCATGACACGGAAGTTGCACTTCACTTTCTTCACCAAGATGCTCTGTCCCTCAGCAAAGTTGAGTTCCTTGACATTGACCTCATTCATGATCAGGTCTTTGACAGCCTCGATATGCTTACGCTGATTGTCGCCGACAGCAGGAATCAGAATCTGCTGCAGCGGCTGACGCACCTTGATGTTGACCTTACGACGCAGTGCCAGCACCATCGACGTGATCTTCTGAGCCATGTCCATGCGCTGCTCCAAATCATTGTTGATGAGGCTCTCGTCGACAACAGGGAATGACTCCAGGTGCACGCTCTCCATCTTACCGCCCAAATCGTGATAGAGTTGGTCAGCAGAGAAAGGAGCAAATGGCGCAAGCACCTTAGCCACTGTCATCAGGCAGGTATAGAGCGTGTTATAAGCAGCGAGCTTGTCGTCGCTCATCTCCTTACCCCAGAAGCGTTTGCGGTTGAGGCGTACATACCAGTTGCTGAGATTGTCATTGACGAATGCATCGATCAGACGGCCGGCACGGGTCGGATCATAGCCATCGAGCTCACGACAAACACCCTTCACGAGTGTGTTGAGGCTGGAGAGAATCCAGCGGTCGATCTCCACAAGATGCTCCTTGGAAGCTTCCAAAGAAGTAGTCTCAGGATCATAGCCGTCGACATTGGCATAGAGGGCAAAGAAACTATACGTATTATATAAGGTGCCGAAGAATTTACGACGCACCTCGTCTACACCATTCGGATCGAACTTCAAATTATCCCATGGCTCACTGTTTGTCATCATATAGAAGCGCACCGGGTCAGCGCCATATTTATTGATCATCTCAAAAGGATCGGTGACATTGCCCACGTGCTTACTCATCTTGTTACCCTTGGCGTCGAGGACGAGACCTGAGGAGATGACATTCTTGAAGGCGACAGAGTCAAAGACCATCGTAGCGATAGCGTGGAGCGTGAAGAACCAGCCACGTGTCTGGTCGACGCCCTCATTGATGAAGTCGGCAGGGAAGAAAGCCGGAGGCACGGGAGTACCCGTGTAGGTGCTGTGAATGAGCTCATCGCGATATTCGCTTTCACTCTTACCCGTCTTCTTCAAGCCCTCAGCATTGATCTCTCCCTCAAAAGGATAGTGCTGCTGAGCATAAGGCATGGAGCCGGAATCAAACCACACATCGATCAGATCGCTCTCACGATACATCGGTTTGCCCTCATCGTTGACGAGAACAATATAGTCGATATAGGGGCGGTGGAGATCAATCTTGTTGTAGTTCTCCTCAGAGTAGTCACCCACGACAAATCCCTTGTCCTTGAGCGGATTGCTCTTCATCACACCGGCAGCAACAGACTTCTCGATCTCGTTATAGAGCTCTTCTACCGAGCCGATGCACTTCTCACCACGATTCTCGTCGCGCCAAATTGGCAGTGGAGTACCCCAGAAGCGTGAGCGGCTGAGGTTCCAGTCGTTGAGGTTCTCCAGCCAGTTGCCGAAGCGGCCAGTACCCGTAGACTCGGGATTCCAGTGGATCGTCTTGTTAAGTTCCACCATGCGCTGCTTCTTGGCAGTGTCACGGATAAACCAGCTGTCGAGCGGATAGTAGAGGATGGGCTTATCGGTACGCCAACAGTGAGGATAGTTGTGGACATGCTTCTCAATCTTGTAGGCAGTTCCCTCCATCTTCATCTCCATGCAGATGATGACATTCAGGTCATCGGCTTTCTCCGATGCTTTCTTATCCCATACGCCGTCAGGGTTGAATTTCGGGTCGTAGGAGTTCTTGACATAGTCACCGGCATGATGGCCGTAAGTTTCCACGTCGACACAGTGCTCAATGAAGTTCTTGTCGAGCTCATCGAGTACATAATATTTACCTTGGAGATCAACCATAGGGCGAGTTTCGCCTTTTTTGTTGATCAGGTAAAGCGCAGGCACATGGGCATCCTTAGCTACCTTGGCATCATCAGCACCAAACGTAGAGGCGATATGCACGATACCGGTACCATCCTCTGTGGTCACGTAGTCACCGGGGATGACACGGAAAGCCTCACTTTCCATCTCCACGAAATGATCCTTACCATTCTCTCCGACAAACACTTTCTCGGGATGCGCCTCAGCATAAGCATTGACGAATTCGGGCTGATACTCCCCTACTTTCTCGCAGGGCTTCACCCATTTCATCAGCTGGCTATAGTGCAGTCCGACGAGCTCACTGCCCTTCATGCGGTCAATGACTCTCCAAGGGCAGATCTTCCTCTCCTTGTCAAAAGCAGGCAGCTCACCCTCTTTGCACTCTTGGTCAGCCTTGAGGTAAGCACCCCGACGAGCCTCTGCCATGACGAGCGTCATCGGCTCACCATCGTAGGGATTGTAAGTCTCCACAGCGACATAGTCGATGTTGGGACCCACACACAGCGCGATGTTTGAAGGCAGTGTCCAGGGCGTTGTGGTCCAAGCGATAAAGTAGGGCTTACCCCACTTTGTCCACTCTGCTTTCGGGTCAGTGATGAGGAACTGTGCCGTAACGGTGGTGTCCTTGACATCGCGATAGCATCCCGGCTGGTTGAGCTCATGGCTCGACAGTCCGGTACCGGCGGCAGGGGAATACGGCTGGATGGTGTAGCCCTTATAGAGCAGACCCTTGTTATAGAGCTGCTTGAGCAGCCACCAAAGTGTCTCAATGTATTTATTGTGATAAGTGACATAGGGATGATCCAAATCGACGAAATATCCCATCTTCTCAGTCAGCTCGCGCCACTCAGCCGTAAACTTCATCACGTTCTCACGGCATTTGTGGTTATAGTCCTCAACCGAGATATACTTATCTGATTTCTTGTTGTCGATATCTTTTTTGGTGATGCCCAGCTCTTTCTCCACACCGAGCTCCACCGGCAGTCCGTGGGTATCCCATCCGGCTTTGCGCTTCACCTGGAAACCCTGCATGGTCTTGTAGCGGTTAAAGGTATCCTTGATGCTGCGTGCCAGCACATGGTGGATACCGGGATGACCATTGGCCGATGGAGGACCCTCGAAGAAGATAAACTGAGGGCAGCCCTCTCTCTCATCAATACTCTTGTGGAAGATGTCGCTCTTCTCCCATTCCTTCAACACCTCGTCATTGATCTTCGTCAGATCGAGACCGGTATGTTCGGCAAATCTCTTAGACATAAATGATTCTCTTTCTTTACCTTGTATTAATATTTTTGCGCAAAGGTAGTAAAAAAATAGGTTTCCTACAAAACAATCATTGCTTTTTAGTTAAAAATGAGTATCTTTGCACAAAAACAATCAGCTATGGACATCAAGAAAGCCCAATTTGTCATCTCGGCACCCACTGTGTCAATGTGCCCAAAGGACAATAAACCGGAGTTTGCCTTCATCGGACGAAGCAATGTCGGCAAGTCGAGTCTCATCAACATGCTCTGCAACCACAAGGGGCTGGCCAAGACTTCAGCAACCCCCGGTAAGACGTTGCTCATCAACCATTTCATCATCAACAACGAATGGTATCTCGTCGACCTCCCCGGCTATGGCTATGCCAAGCGCTCAAAGACCGTGCAGGATAAGCTCGACAAGATGATACGCTCCTATATCCTTCAGCGTGAGCAGCTCTGCAACGTTTTCGTGCTCATCGACGTCCGCCACGAGCAGCAGAAGATCGACCGCGAGTTTGTCGACTGGCTCGGAGCGAGTGGTATCCCCTTCTCTATCGTCTTCACGAAGACTGACAAGCTGGGACCGGTGAAAGCCAAGGTCAATGCCAAGCAATGGATGGATGCCTTACTCGACACATGGGAGTCGCTCCCACCCTATTTCATCACCAGCTCGGAAAAGAAAACAGGAAAAGACGAGGTTCTCGGCTACATCGATGAGATCCTCAAGGAAATCAAAGGCTGAAATTCATAGTATCCATGACACCTTATTTAGACGTACAAAATCTCACAAAATCCTTCGGCGCACAAGTACTGTTCCGCAATATCAGCTTCTCGGTAGGTGAAGGGCAGAAAGTAGGCTTCATCGCCAAGAATGGCACCGGAAAGTCTACGCTCTTGGAGATATTAGCAGGAAAAGAAGGCTACGACGACGGACAGATCATCTATCGCAACGACATCCGCATCGGAATCCTGGAACAGACACCGAAGTTCGACGCTGAGGAGAGCGTGCTCGACGCTTGCTTCAATCACGAGGGCAATCCCGACAAGATTCTCAGAGCCAAGCAAATCCTCACACAGCTGCACATCACGGATCTCGGCCAGCCCATGGGGCAGCTCAGCGGTGGACAGCAGAAGCGGGTGGCGCTGGCCAACGCCCTGCTCAACGAGCCCGATTTCCTGATTCTTGATGAGCCGACCAACCATCTCGATCTTGAGATGATCGTATGGCTTGAGGGCTATCTGTCCCGCTCCACGCTGACGCTGCTGATGGTGACCCACGACCGCTATTTCCTCGACCATGTGTGCCAAGTGATCCTGGAGCTCGACAACGAGACGATCTATTCCTATCACGGCAATTATAGTTATTATTTAGAGAAGCGGCAGGAACGTATTGAAAATCAGACTGTTGAGATAGCGCGTGCAAAGAATCTCTATCGCACGGAGCTGGAGTGGATGCGCCGCATGCCACAAGCCCGTGGCCACAAGGCGCGCTACCGTGAGGAGGCTTTCTACGATCTGCAGGCCAAAGCTCATCAGCGCATCGAGGACCGGCAGATGAGGCTCAAGGCCAGCAACGTCTATATTGGCTCGAAGATCTTTGAGTGCCAATATGTCTCCAAGAAATTCACCGACTCGCAGGGCAACGAGAAGGTGATCCTGGATAACTTCTACTATAACTTTGCGCGATTCGAGAAGATGGGTATTGTCGGCAACAACGGCACCGGCAAGTCCACGTTCATCAAGATGCTCTTGGGTATCGTGCCACCGGATTCCGGGAAGTTTGACATTGGCGAGACAGTGCGCTTCGGCTATTTCTCGCAGGAAGGGCTGCAATTCAACAACGACGAGAAAGTCATCGACGTGATCACCGACATTGCCGATTACATCGATCTTGGGGGCGGACGGCACATGACGGCCTCGCAGTTCCTCAACTATTTCATGTTCACGCCGGAGCAGCAGCACAACTATGTCTACAAGCTCAGTGGCGGCGAGCGCCGTAAGCTCTACCTCTGCACGGTGCTCATGCGCAACCCCAACTTTCTCGTTCTCGACGAGCCTACCAACGACCTCGACATCCAGACGCTGCAGGTGCTGGAGCAATATCTCGAAGACTTCCCCGGCTGTGTCATCGTGGTCAGCCACGACCGCTACTTCATGGATAAGGTGGTGGACCATCTGCTCATCTTCAAGGGCGAGGGTGTCGTCAAGGACTTCCCGGGCAACTACACGCAGTATCGTGAATGGAGTGTGCTGAAATCCAAAGAGGACAGCGAGAAGGAGAAGAGCAAGACCGAGAAGGCACCGGTCAAGAAAGACTATCACCACGATACCCGGCGACGCATGAGCTACAAGGAGAAACGAGAGTTTGAGCAGCTTACCGCCGACATCGAGAAACTGGAAAACGAGCAGAAGCAACTGGAGATGGAGCTTTGCAGCGGACAGCTCTCCGTGGAGGAGCTCACAGAGAAAAGCAAACGTTTGCCTAAGCTTAAAGATGAACTTGATGAGAAGAGCATGAGATGGTTGGAATTAAGTGAATTAGATAACTAATCATTTTCAGACCGGAAGGAGAGAAAGAGATCGGTTATGAACATTCATCGTAGTTGGCATCAGATTCTGATCATTGCTCTCTTCGCTCTCATGGCGTTACCGCTGAGGGCAAGAGAGCGCGCCGACACAGCACTGCTGCATCGGGTGTTTCACTATGCCGCCACGGTGGACACCACAAACATGCAGGGCTACGCCACCTATGCTTACAACCGCTTCACGATAGACATCGACAAGAAAAATCCACTGCTGATGTTGGTGCCCTCGCTCTATGTCATCGCTCATGGCCACAACCGGCATTATATCAGTGAGACTTTCTCAAACAATATCTACAAGCAAAGGCGCTTCGACACGCAAGTGCTCTTGCACACCACGACAATACCTCACGGGCGGCAAGCATGGGACCGGGCGCTGAGCTATCTCTCACCCAACATCTACAACACGACGATCATCGAAAACTACCTTCTCTCGCCTTTCCATGCCGACAACCATAAGTTCTATCGCTATCGGGTGACCTTTCTCCTCGACGGCACCGCCCGCATCACTTTTCATCCACGCCGCGACAACACGCAGCTGGTCGACGGTGAGGCGCTGGTCGACTACTACACCGGTCGCGTACTCCGCTGTACGCTGAAAGGCGAATACGACATGATCGACTTCACGCTCGACATCACGCCGGGTGACAAGGGCATTGCCTCCTTGCTGCCACGACAATGCAAGGCTGAGACGCGCTTTGCCCTCCTCGGCAATAAGCTCAAAGCGCAGGCCTTGGCAAGCTATGACCGCCCCAAGCCTCCCGTCGACACGATCCAAAGACGTGATGACTATGCGCTGCTGTCTTCCTTGCGTCCCGACACGCTGTCTCCCAAGGAGCAGGAGCTCTACACGCAGATGTTCACCGAGAAATACAAACGAGACTCTGTGGCGCTCACTAAAGTCAACACACCCAAGAAGCATGACTTTGTCAAGGATGTGCTCTGGGATGTCATCGGCAACAATGCGCTCAACCGCTTCAAGTCAAACTTTGGTGTCAACAACCAAGGCTATATCCGACTCAACCCCATGCTCAACCCGCTGTATATGAGCTACGACCACAACCGGGGCGTCACCTATAAGATTGACCTCCGTGCCAACTATCTGTTTTCTGAGCAAAAGGAAATATCTCTGAGGTTCCGCGGCGGTTACGCCTTCAAGCAGCACCGCTTTTATTGGCGCGTGCCGCTCTACTACTATTTTCATAAGCGGAAAAATGCTTACTTGAAATTAGAGGTAGGCAACGGCAACAACATTCATAGCGATAAGGTGCGCAACGACATCCAAAGGGAGCTGCCCGACACCAGCCACCTCTCGCCTATTCTTGACCGTCTGCATGAATTCCGGCAAGCCGACGGCCGACTGGTGCTCAACTACGACGCCAACAGCATTTTCGGCATACAGTTAGGCTTGCTCTATCAGCAGCGCACGGCCGTCAACAAGCAGGAATTCCGGCAGTTCGGATGGACAGACACCTACCGCTCCTTCGCCCCTGCCTTTCAGCTGCAATACCGACCAGGAGGATGGGACGGCCCTATCTTCACCATCGACTACGACCGCTCGCTCAAAGGGATCCTCCATTCCAACACGACCTATGAGCGCTGGGAGATGAACGGAGAATATATCTACCGGTTCAACCGCCTGCAATCGCTACAGACCCACGGCGGACTCGGCCTCTACTCTTCCAAGGGGAGAAAAGCCTACTTCCTCAGCTATGAAAACTTCAAGGAAAACAATATCCCCGGCGGATGGAACGACGACTGGAGCGGGCAGTTTGAGTTGTTGCGCTCTTCCACCTATGAGAACTCGGACTATTACTTCCGCATGAACCTCACCTACGAGTCCCCGCTGCTGTTTCTCTCGTGGGTGCCCAGGGCAGGCCATTACATCGAGATGGAGCGCTTCTACGTCTCTGTGCTCGATGCCTATCATGTCCATCCTTATATCGAGTTGGGCTATGGTTTCACGACCCGCATGTTTTCCGTGGGTCTCTTCACCAGCAATGGCCGTGGCAACCGTGTCTTTGGCTGCAAGTTCGGCTTCGAGCTGTTCAGGAAGTGGTAAAAAAAGCCTCATCACCCAACAGCCTCACCCCAACAGCCTCAGTGATATGCTTCAAGAAATCCTACTGCACCATTCATCTGTCGTCGTGTTAAGAACAACAACTATGTGTGGCAACAACACCGCGAATGCGGTTACGCGGTAGGGGCGGCCCGCTGTGGCCGCCCTAACCCCGCAGAGCATATATCAAAACCGCAATCATTAAACATTACCGTCAAGCAGGTGAGGGCGGCCACGGCGGACCGCCCCTACACAAAACCCAATCAACGGCTCAATTATTAACCCTTTAAAACTGATTCAAACTATGTCCTTCGAAAACAAGAAAGAAACCTGGAAGATGATCATCAACATGATTATCTCCATCCTCACCGCCATCGCCACTATCTTCGGTCTGACCAGCTGCATGTAATTGCCACCACCTTCGGTCTGACAAGCTGCATGTAAAAAGGTAAAAAAGTAAAGAAAAGTAAAAGAGTAAAGAGAGTAAAAAAAATAATCTATGAAACCGCATTTGTGCTCCTCACTAGTGCCACAAATGCGGTTTTCTATCTCAAAGAAAAACGGGGCTGTCTGTTAACGCCTGCCTCTGTTTCTCCACAAGTTCGACATATCCTCCAGTGTCTTGCCCTTTGTCTCCGGCACGAGCTTCCACACGAAGAGCGCAGCGATGACGCAGATGATGCCATATAAGCCGTAGGTGAACCAATGCCCGAAGTTGTCGCCCTTCGTCAGGTGCACGTTAAACATGGGAACAAAAGATGCCGACACGATGAAGTTGAATATCCACTGAAACGCTACCGCGATTGCGGTTGCTGACGAGCGTATGGTATTGGGGAAGAGCTCCGCCATATACACCCAGCAGATCGGCCCCCAGGAGAACATGAAGCTGGCCGAGTAGACCATGAGGGCCACCATCGTTACGATGCTCAGCGAACTGTTGCCAAAGGTCAGCGCTACGGCAAAGGCACCGATGGCCATCCCCAGCGAGCCGGTGATGAGCAAAGGCTTGCGCCCTAACTTCTCCACCGTGAAGACAGCGATGAGCGTGAACGAGATGTTGATGACCCCCATGATCACCGTCGTCACCATAGGATTGTCAAGGCCCATGTCGGAGAAGATGCGCGGCGCATAGTACAGCACGGCGTTGATGCCCACCGCCTGCTGGAACACGGAAAGCATGATACCCACAAACACACACAGGAATCCGAAGGAGAACAGTTTCTCGGTCTTCTCCTCTGTGGTGTCCTTGATGGCGTCTAAGGTCTGCCGGGCTATCGTCATTCCGTTGATGCGCGCGAGAATGTTCAGCGCCTTGCCCTCCTGACCCTTCATCACGAGATAGCGTGGTGTCTCCGGCACAAAGCAGATGAGTATGGTGAACAGACCGGCGGGTACGCACTCCGAGCCGAACATGTAGCGCCAGCCCGTGGAGATGGTCCACGGATCGCTATTCGGCATGACGGCAGAGAAGCCCTGTCCGATGGATTCGATCACCGGATTGGTGTGCTCACCAAGAATGAGGAAGTTGACGAAATAAACCACCAACTGACCGAAGATAATGGCAAACTGGTTGAAGCTGACAAGCATGCCACGGATGTTGCTGGGAGCCACCTCACCAATATACATCGGACAGATAGCCGATGCCATGCCCACGCCGATGCCGCCGAGAACACGATAGCAGTTGAACACGACGAGCAAATCCCACGACGGTCTGCCATAGGGCAGCAGGTCGAAAGTCTCAGGGCTCATGCTGCCCCATGCCGAGATGAAGAAGCAGATGCCGGCAAAGATCAGCGAGCGCTTGCGCCCGAACCTCCCGGCAAAGAAGCCGCTAAGACCCGAGCCGATGATACAGCCGATAAGGGCCGACGACGACGTGAAGCCATGCATGAAGTCGGTATATTTGAAGTCGGACGCACCGAGGAAGAAGGCCTGCAAGCCTTTCTCGGCACCGGAGATCACGGCGGTGTCGTAGCCAAAGAGCAGACCGCCCAAGACGGCAACCATGACGATGGCAGCCAGATAACCTTTGCTGCCCCTTTCCTGATATTGCATGATCATATAGATTTATCTTTAAAATTATATGCTATTTTTACTTTTTCAATAGTTTATCGAATAAAGTTGAAGCCTTACTTTTTATCAAGAATTAGAGAATATCCCGTGCATCATAGCTGCATGCCCAACACTTGCAGATCCTGCTGACGGCTGCTGGTACCCACGAGTATCTGAATCTTTCCGGGCTTTACCCGCATTGTGTTCGTCGATGCGTCCCAAAGTTCAAGATTCTCACGTGGCAAGTCGATGGTTACAGTTTTACTCTCACCGGGCTGCAACGTCACGCGCTGATAGCCACGCAGGGTTTTCGCGGGTCCGTTGATGTCTTTGGGATCCTTGACATACACTTGCACCACCTCAGAGCCGGCCATCTTGCCCGTATTTTTCACGCTCACGCTGACAGCCTTGCCGCCATTGCGGCCATTGCCCACACTGGCTTTACCCAGTTTGAATGTCGTATAGCTCAAGCCGTAGCCGAAGGCCCACAGCGGCTGTCCCTTGAAATATCTGTATGTGCGGTTCGTCATGTGATAGTCGAGGAAGTCGGGCAGATCCTTGTCGCTTTGGTAGAAAGTAACCGGCAGCTTGCCACCGGGATTGCAGTCACCGAAGAGCACGTCGGCCACAGCCTGTCCCCCACTCTCTCCACCATACCAAGCCTGCAAGATCGCCTCGCTGTTCCTGGCTTCCGGCTTCAATGCCATCGCGCCACCGCTGCAGTTGACAAAGACCACCTTCTTGCCAGCCTCCTTGAGAAGGCGCACCACCTCGCGCTGAGCCTCCGGCAGTTCGATGCTCGTGCGGTCGCCACCGCGGAAGCCCGGCTCCTTGACGCTCATCTCCTCGCCCTCCAGGCGTGGAGAGATACCTCCGACAAACACCACGACGTCGGCGTCGGCGGCCTTCGCAACGATGTCCTGAGCGGTGATGGTAGCCTTGCGGAGAATGTCGAACTGACAAACAGCCATGTCCTTTTCCTGCACATATTCCACACGGATGTTGTAGTGCTTGCCAGCCTCAAACCTATATTCCTTTGCAGACTCGCTGACACGATGGCGCACCTTCCAACTGTTGATGACCGTGTCGCCATTGATGATCACCCTGCCCTTGTCGTCGCTCGACAGTCTCACCATCAGCGTGTTGCTCTCCTTCGGGGTGAACACGCCCTCGTAGACAGCCGAGAAGTCCTCAAGGTTCACGCTGGGCGCAAACACCGTGTTGCCGCCATTGCTCAGGTTGATGGGCTCACGCATCGTCGCTGTCGCTACAGGATCGCCCTTCATGTCGGTGTTGTTCCAGTAAGTGGCCCTCATGCCCTTTTGTCCGTCGGGAGTAGCGATCTCGCCATAATGACTTTCACTGATCTCGTTGCGGGTATAGCCACAGCCGCTGATGTACTTCACGTTACCGTCTTTCGAGCGTATGCCTTGCAGGATGGTCGACGTGGCAGTCGGGTAGCCATTGTAGTTGCCCCACAGCGTCACTGAGTCGTTCGCATTCGGCCCCATCACCGCAATCTTCATATCCTTCTTCAAAGGCAAAATGTTGTTGCGGTTCTGCAGGAGCACCATGCTTTCCCGTGCCATCTGCAAAGCCAGCTGATGATGCTCCGGTGTGGCAATCATCTCCTCGCCCGTGCGCTTCCAAGGCACCAGCGTCTCATCGTCGAAGTCACCCACCTCGAAGCGCGCTTTCAACAGTCTGACCACACTTGTGTCGATTGTGCTCTCAGCGATGAGCCCCTTCTTCACGGCACGCGGCAGGGAAGCGTAGACACCGCCGCACTCCACGTCCGTTCCGGCACGTACAGCCATCAACGACGCTTCCTGCGAAGAGTTCACCACATGGTGCCGACCTTCACGATAGAAGTCACCGATGGCACCGCAGTCGCTGACCACGAGTCCGTCATAGCCCCACTCACCACGCAGAATCTGAGCCAGGTAGCGGTTGTTGCCGCAGCAGGGCTCTCCGTCGATGCGCTGGTAAGCACACATCACCTCACGCACATGTCCGTCGCGGACAAGCGACTTGAAGGCCGGCAGATAAGTCTCCCACAAGTCACGCTCAGGCAGATTCTCAATGTTAAACACATGGCGGTTCCACTCCGGTCCGCTGTGTACAGCGAAATGTTTGGCACAAGCTAGTGTCTTATAGTAGTTTTGTTTTTTATGATTGGTGTAGTCCTGCCCCTGCAAGCCATTGACAACCGCCAAGCCCATGCGCGTCGTCAGATAGGGATCCTCGCCATAGGTTTCCATTCCCCGTCCCCAACGCGGATCACGGAAGATGTTTACGTTGGGCGTCCAAATGCTCACGCCCTGGTACTTCTTGATCTCCCCACTGCGTCTGGCCATATTGTTTTTGGCTACAGCCTCGTCGGAAATGGCACAAAACACCCGGTAAAGCAGCGCATCGTCCCACGAAGCCGCCATGCCGGTATTCTGCGGAAATACCGTGGCGTAGCCGTCGCGGGCTATGCCATGCAGAGCCTCGCTCCACCATTCAAACTGCGGGATACCCAGTCGGGGAATGGCCGGTGACGAGTTGCGCATGAGTTGCGACTTCTCCTCCAGCGTGAGACGCGCGCACAGGTCACGGGCACGATCCAACGGAGAGAGCTGAGGATTCTGATAGGGCAGCTGTTGGGCAGCCACAGGCATTGCCGCGAACAGCAGCGAGACGATGAATGCTTTATTCTTTTGCATAGTTTGAAAAAACGGCGGCACACCTTATATATATAACGGCATGCCGCCTTCACTTATTACTTATCTAACAATGTATTTCTTGCCGTTGCGCACCACGATGCCTTTGTAGTTGCTGCTGACGCGCTGGCCACTCAAATTGTAAATAGGAGAATTCTTGCCATTCTTCACATCACTCTGCAACATAGTGATTCCGGATGTGGTGCCACCAATGAGGATGCTCTTGCCCTCAGCATCAAGCGTCGGGTCTGCCGTAGCCTCAGAGAAGCTGAGGTTCATGATATTCTCGGTATATTTCTTGGCATCATCCTCATGGAAGTAGATGACGATCTTGTTGACGGTTGTCGGAATCTCCACATTGGTCTGTGCGTTGACCTTGGTGTAGTTGAACCACTGTCCGGTTGACGGCACATTGACGTTGACAGAGTCGGCAGTCGTGCCGTCCTCGTTGACAAAGGCCACTGCAAAGTGGGGCTGAGACTGCTTGGATGCGGCCAGGCAGTTGATATAGTATTTAGCCTGCTTGGCCACGCTGACTTTCAGTGTCAGGAAGTCACCGTCACGGAAGTTGTTGAGATATTCCACGCCATTCATGATATTCAGCGTGTCGGCATTCTCCTTGTTCTCATAGTCTGTGATGAAACGCGGCGCATTCTTCGTGCCAGCTTCCACCGCGGCGACATCGCCATTCTTTCCACATTTGGTCATGGTGTTGGGATCTACGGTTCCCGGGATGGCATTCACCATATTGAGCTTCTTGAAGTAGGCATCAAGGTCCGTGTCCTCATAGATATTAAAGGTGTAAGAGTTGGAGGTAGTGAGCACGTCGCCGTCAACGTTTTTCCAATAGAGGAACTTGTATCCTTCGGCAGGAGTAGCGGTGACGGTGATCTCGGTGCCCTCAATGAAGGAACTGGCACTGGGCGACATGGTGATGGTTCCGGCATGCTCATTGTCGTCATCGCTGACGACATTGGGGTAGCAAGAGTAGGTGGCCTGATTGCCGAACTTCGTCCACTGGATCTGTCTCAGGTTCACCGTCTCCTTGGTGCCGTTAAAGATGATCACCAAAGTCTTCTCTCCTGCTTTCACAGCCTTGTCGGTGATGAAATAGTTGTCGGCAAACTTGCTCCAGTTGCCGGTATTCGTGGCATTGACGAGGACATCCTGCTCCAGCTCGTGGTCAGCATTGAAGAGCGCAAACTCCACCGTTGCGGTAGCTTGCTTCGTGGCCATCTGCATGTTCACCTTGACCTTGGACTCGGAGGTGACATTGAGATGGAAGACGGCAAAGTTGCCTTTGCGCATGTTGTCGAACTGCATGATGCCTTCGCCGTCAGCCTTTGTCTTCGGCTTGCCCGCCGTCGAGTCGGAAGGAATCCATGCCTTGGTGATGTCAAGATAGTCGTCTGACGGAACACTAAAGACAACGTTTTGGTCAACGACCGTCGTCTTGCACGTGTCGATGATGGCCCAGGTGGGACCGGTCTGTGCCTGACTTTGCAGACAGAAAGCAGATAATACTGCTACCAGAATAAGCGTAAACTTTTTCATTGTATCTGTTATTAAATTGTTTATAGGTCTCTGTTGCAAAATTAGAGAGAAAGAATCATCCTGTGCGGTTACTTTTTCTCGTTTGAAGGGGGAAAAACTGTCGTTTCCCCCTCTTCCTGATACTTTATCCTATCTATTTATTCACTATTTTCTTGTGGTTACAAATATAGACACCCTTCGGCAGTGCTTTGAGATCGCTGATGCTGCCCAGCTTGCGTCCGTCGATGCTGTAAACAATGTTGTCGGAAAGACTGTTTGAAGATGCTGCTTTCAGAATATTCTTGATGCCACTGGTGACTCCAGACTTAAGCGTCAGCTTCACATCGGTGTCGGCAGAGAATTGAAATGAAAGTGTTCCGGTCGCACTCTTGTCGAGCTTGATGGTATAAGCCGATTCCGTACCACACGTGAAGGTATAGAGATCGCTATTGAAAGTTTGGCCTCCCAACTCCGCAAGATAAGACGGACGTGAAGCACGGTAAGCCTGCCCCGTGACGGTCACCTCAGATACATTCACATTCTTGGGCAACGAGATGGTGTAGAGCGTGTTGGCAAAGAAGCGCACGTAGTCGCCATTGGATGTATAGCTTTTGTTGTCATCATTGCTGATGGCATATCCCTGCGTGAAATTCCATCCGTCGGTGTGTGTGCTGTTGCTGATGGTGAACATGCCGGTGCCTGTTCCTTCAACCGTCTGAATATCGCCTTGTTCTGTTCCGCCTTCGTTTTCGGCCTCCATGATATGGGCCACGATGCTGTTGATGTAGTGCTCCAGGTTGGTGTAGCCGTGGGAAGTGATCATGGCACCGTCGGAAGCATTGTAGGGATCGAGGCCGTTTGCAGTCTCCCACTCGTCGGGGATGCCGTCGCCATCGGTATCGCGCTGTGCTGGCTCACTCTTGAGCACAGGCCAAGGATTGTAGCTTGCACTGTCGACACCTTCCGGCCGGTTGTCCCACGGATTGTCGATGATGCCCGGCAAATCAGCTCCCTTGCTGCTCACAATCTTTCCGGTGTGAGAAGCCAAACCATTCGCCACATCGTTTACGATCATCTCGTCCACAGAGTCGCGGTGAAGCGAGGATCCCGCATAGTCGAGTACACGATGGTAAGCATCTTCAGCCGAGTGTGTGGTGACACGCATGAAGTGGAGCGGCTCCGAGAGCTTGATCGAGTCGCGCGTGGCTTGGTTCCAGTTGAGGTTACTGCTGCTCACCTGCTGATAGATGCCGTAAGCCCAGTTGTTGCGCGTCATATTGTTCCAGTCGGGATTGACATTTCCGTCGACATAGTATTTTCCCCATACGCCATAAGCTGCCTCTCCCGGAGCACTGCGCACTCCGATACCGGCGATGCGGTAGCGGTAAACCCCTCCACGCTGGTTGGTAGCGGGTCCGGGCTTATAGTAGTTGTTCACGATATTCACGTGCATGGCCTCTCCACCATAGCATCCGTTTCCTGCCCAGTTGTACATCACATTGTTTCTCAGATCGGTAGTGTCTATGAGGTTGGGCGTGACACCATCGGCAAGATAGGGTCTGTCGCCCAGACGCGGCACACGCGAGTCGTGGTGAGCCAAAAGATTATGGTGATAGGTGGCTCCTCTGCCACCCCAGTTGCCGCCATAGCCGTGAGAGCCTTTCACGTGTCCGGCATTGCGCAGGCTTTGACTGACGATGCACCACTGCACGGTCATGCGGTCGTTGCCGTAGACCGACAGACACTCGTCGATGCTCCAACTCACAGAACAGTGGTCCACGATGATGTCCTGACCGTCAAAACCGCCAAAGCCGTCGCCCTCATGGCCGCCCTGCCCCTTGTCGGCATAGATGTTGCCAAGACGGAAACGCATAAAGCGAACGATCACGTTGGGTGCCTTGATGACCACCGGCCAGTCGGCAACACAGATGCCATCGCCGGGAGCCGTCTGTCCGGCAATCGTCAGATTGGCATTGCGAATGTCGAGTTCACTCTTGAGATGGATCGTGCCCGAGACATCAAACACGATCGTGCGTGCGCCACTCTGCTCAATAGCAGACCGCAGCGATCCTGCGCCACTGTCGTTGAGATTGGTCACATGGACAACTTTCCCACCACGGCCGCCGGTGACATAACGTCCCCAGCCCTCGGCACCGGGGAAAGCGGGCGTACGCTCGACGCTCTGCGCCATCGTGCTGAGTGAAACCGTCATGAGTCCGGCCACGATAGCCAATGAGGCAAAAAGGGATTTGATAGAGAATTGCATCATAAAGAATCTTTTAGTTTTATTGTTTCTGCCGCAAAATTACTACTTTGCCCCTACCCTCATTGGGCAATAATTGCCGTTTAAAAGGGTAATTTTTGGCAATACGGAAGAAAAGCAGAAAAAAAGTCCGGCCGATGATTAGATTTTCAGAATAGGATGAAGGTAAGCCAAAGACTTGAATTTGAAAAAAGCATAGCATAAAAAAGATGATTACGCAGCTTTTATCGTCTGATTGCGATAACGCCACGTAATCACCTTACGTTTTGAAGATACCTATTGCGAATAGGACTTTCCGTCAATTATTCCTCCTCTCCCGCTTTCGCCTTCGCACGATATTCCGATGGTGACATGCCCGTTTCTTTCTTAAAGCACTTCGAGAAATATTTCGGATCCGTGAAGCCTACGGCATAGGCTATCTGCGAAAGACTTTCCTTGCTCTTGGCAATGAGCTCCTCTGCGCGCTGCATGCGTATGTGCCGCACAAACTCTACGGGGGCCATGCCCACGATCGACTTCATCTTGCCATAGAAGACTGTGCGCCCGAGATTGACAGCCTGAGCCATGTCGTCCATCTTCAGCTCTGAGTCGTCGATATGCGCTTCGAGGTATGCCATGAGCTTGTCCATCATCACCTTGTCCTGATCGATGATCTCCGGAGAGTTGAGCTTGAACTCTGTCTGGCTGCCTTGCTCAGTCTTACTGGCTTGATGAGACAACTCCACCAGCACGTCTTGCTGAAGACTGCGCCGACGGGCTATGATGTTCGCCACGCGCTCCTTCAGATAGGTAGCTGAGAACGGCTTGGTGATGTAGTCGTCTACACCTTCGCGCAATCCTTGCAACCGGTCGGTCATCGACGCTTTTGCAGACAGTATGACGATAGGAATGTGGCTCGTGTCCTTGTCCTGCTTGAGCTCATGCACCATCGTCATACCGTCCATAATGGGCATCATCACGTCGGTGATGATGAAATCGGGCATCTCTGAACGTGCTTTTTCCAAACCTTTCTGGCCGTTTTCAGCTGTGATGACACTGTAGTCGGATGAGAGAATGGTGAAAAGGAACTGACGCAGGTCACGGGTATCCTCCACAACAAGCAGTTTCACGTCGGGATGCGTAGGCGTAGCGTATGCAGCAGCGACAACGTCATGGCTGTCATGACTGTTATAATTATCAGGGTTGTTAGAGCTGTCATGGCCATCACGGTTGGGCATCACCACATTGTCGTCAACAAGATAGTTGTCGGGATTATGGTCATAGTCCAGCATTTTGTTCACCAGTGTGAGCATATTTTCGCTATTGCGTCTCACCATGCCTAACAGCTCTTGACCACGGTCGGAGAGATGCTCGGTTCTCATCACTTCGGTCACCGGCCCGCCAATGAGAGTGAGCGGTGTGCGCAGCTTATGGCCTATATTTGTGAAGAAAGTGGTCATCATCTCCCTCATCTCTGTCTGCAACTGTATGCGCTTTTGCTGTCCATAGAGATAAATCGCGATATACACCAGTCCACCACCTATTATTATATATATGAGCCAACCCATCCACGACTCCCAGAAGGTGGGATCGGCATAGATGTTCAGTGCACGCGTATTGTTTTGCCAAACACCATCAGCATTGGTGGAGCGGACGAGCAGCCGCAGATGACCGTGAGGAATATGGCTCAGCGAGGCACTGTGGCCGTTGGTGACGTAGGTCCATTTCTCGTCACTGCCCTCAAGCATGTAGGCATAACGGATGAGTCTGTTGTCGGAATAGTCGAGTGCAGAGAAGAATACCGTGAGCGTGCGCTTATTGCTGGGAATACGCAACTCTCGGGTATTGAGCAAAGAGCGTGGCTCTGTGTCGCCCTGATACTGTACCGCCGTGAAGACGATTTTAGGTATATATCTGCTCTTCACCATGTCGCTCGGCCTGAAGGCGATGAAGCTGCCATTGCATCCCATCAGAAGTCGCTGTCCCGCAGCATCCCATACGGGTTTGGCTTCGGAGAACTGCTCCACAGAGCCGATGTCACCGGAGCCATAGACGGCAAGCCCGCCATTGGATGGTGAATATTTGTCCATCGAAGCTTCTCTTACAAGCCATATTCCACCTTTCCCGTCTTCAACAATCGACTGGATGAGTCCCTCGTTGGCATTTACCTCACTGATGGTCTTGAACTTGAGATTGTCGTGCAGCAGACTCTTCTCCTTGATGGTCTGCAAGTAGCCGCCCATAGTACACACATAGATGGCACCATCGCGGCTGACCTGTGTCTGCGAGACATCAATACCCGCCAACGAAGACACGTCGTCTGATACATGGGTAGAAGTGTAGAAACGGATCTCCTGAGGCTTGGAGAAGCGGTCAGAGAACGTCACAAGACCATTTGTCGTGGAGACGATCATCTCGTCATTCCGCGTATGCGTGATGCGTCTCGACCTTCCAAAGCCTTTTGCAGGATACCGTTTCAAGAGATTGTTGCTGTTGACAAATCGCACCCTGCCGCCCTGCTCATCCACGAGATTGATGCCTTGCCCGAAGGTTGCCACCCACAGCCGTCCACGTGTATCCTCGCTGATGTCGTAAACATCGTTATGGTTCAGACTCCATTTGTCCTTTGCGTCGTGAGTGAAATGCCGCACACTTGTGCCGCTGATGCAATAGAGTCCACTTCCTTTTCCACCAACCCACATGCGTCCGCGCCGGTCCTCAAAGAGCGTGTAGACGCGTTGGCCAAAAGCGATGGGTGCCGACTGCAGGCTGCCCGATGGAGTGACGTACCCTTTCAGATGCAGATTGCTGTCGTAGACAGCCAGCAGCCCCTTCTGCTGACCTACCCAAATATTTCCGGAATGGTCGACGCACAGTGAGCGCGTATCCATTCCGGGGGTAGTGACAACACGCCGCACATGGCGCACGCGGAAGTTTACCTCCGTAAGGCTGTGGTCACCAGAGAACCAAAGATTGTGCTGGCTGTCGATAAAATACTTCTTGATAAGCGGGATGCATTGTCCCGGGATGATGTTGTCGTCAAGGGGATAAGGTACCAGAGTGTGCTTGGCCTCATCGTAATAGCAGAAGGTGCCGCCAGTAGGTACCATCCATACGGTGCCGTGCTCGTCCTCATGGATGAAGGGCGTCATGCTGGTGGTCAACTCTTGTGGTGTTCGTGGCAATGCTTGGAGGTGGTAGGTGGTTTTCCCGTCACGCATATCTACGCCATCCGTCGCGCTGAGTTTCCAAACACGATGACGACTGTCTACAAACGTTCCTCCCACCGTCTTATTCGCAAACGGATTGTTTTTGCAACCTCTTGCTTCCTGCATGGCTTTCTTTCGGGGAAAGTTGTTAAAGACGGAGATGCTATTGTTTCGCTCTTCCGCTGATGTGGCCATAGCAAAACCCTTGTCGTCGATGCACAACGACAAGTCGGCATCGTGCTCGCCCGTAACCCATGTCGAGCCGTCATCGAGAGAATACGCCCACCGGAATAAGGCCGGCTTTTTCACACGTGTGGCTATCAGCGCGTTGATGTCAATATACTGGCACAGGTGTGTGTCGAAGAGATAGAGACGGCGGTCATAGGTGATCACCCACAGATTTCCGGCTGCATTGGGCTCAAGAAACAGTATGCGGTTGTTCGACAACATGTCGCCGCCTCCCGGTGTACCGCGGAAGGTGGTGAAGCGGTAACCGTCGAAATAGCACAGTCCATTCCATGTACCGAACCACATCAGATTGTCAGAGGTCTGCGTAATTTTGGAGATGACATTGGCAGTGAGGCCATCGTCCAGCGAGAAGGTGCGCACGTCGCAATAAGGCTGAGCCGTAGTACGCACAACGCCAGTGAGGGCAAATATAAGTAGCAATAAGGTTCTTATCATAGGTTCTTTTTACGATAATTCACTTGCAAATATAACAATTCTGTGCGACATAGGCAAACAATGTGCTGAAATTATACACTAAGTTTCCTCATAGTAGTGGAGAGTACGCATCAGCTATACAAACATTAAAAGAGACTGCTTTTTTTTCATTTAAGTAGGATATGTTTATAAAACTGACAAAAAACGGGCCTTATTTTGGCAATCTTCTGCACCAAGATGCTCTTTGGCCACATTTTTTCGATTTTTACAAGCATTTTTATAACTACCTGATAATTAGAGTATTACACATATTATAGTATTTTACAAGCTAAAACAATCTGCGTTTTCATCGTCAAAGTGCCTTTCTCTTGCAAAATTCTCTAGAGAATTTCTGATCATCTCGCCTTTTTCATGTCATCAGAAAGGCTTTCTGACAAGATGAAAAAGCCGAGATGATACCATCAAACTGCCTTTTTCTCACTATCAAAGTCCCCTTTTGAGATTCAGAAGCCCCTTCTTTGAGTTTTTCTTTCTCCAAAATGCAAACTTTGCCGAAGGTACTTTTGTCGGAGTAATTGGCAAATATTAATTAACTATCTTCTTACCTTTCTTCACTACTACGCCTTTGTAGCCGGTGCCAATACGTTGCCCGGAGAGGCTGTAAGCATTTTCATGCTCCAAGCCTTCTGATTTCTGCACGCTCCGAATGCTTTTGATTCCGGAGGCCACGTTTTGGCAAGTCACTTCATTGGATGTTGCACCCAATCCACCCATGAGATTGGCTGTGCACACAGTGTAGACGCCATCCTCTGTGACTGTGTAGGATGTTCCAACTTGGTCAGTGAGATATTTGCCATCCTTGAAGATGACGTAGGTGCGGGCATTGTCTACGGCCGTCCATGAAAGCGTAGTGCCATTGACACTGGGTATTGTAGCATTGCTATTCACCGTCTGCTCCGTCGGCAGCCAGCTGTCAGTGCCGCTGAGAACATTCTCCACCGTAAACTTCGAAGCTTCGTCTGAAGTGAGTACCGGCACGTAGGTGTTGGTGCTTGTAGGGGAGTTGCCACGAACGCTCAGGTCAATGCTATTGCCGTCAGCGTCCAGCGAGTTATACTCATAGAAATGTGTAGGCAGTTTACCCATTCCAGTCCATCCGTTATCAGAGGGCAGCACCTGCATCGTGGTATTGAGATAGTAGGTTCGCGGCTCGTTTTGCCAAGGGCGTCCCAAATTATAGGAACCGTCAGTGACACTTGTCGCACCGTCCATCGCCTTGATGGTGCAATTCTGGAACACGTAGCCCCACTTCGAAGTAGCACTGGTGGAAGGAGCCACAATCACGTTGCCGCCACGATCCTCAAGAACCAAATTCGTGTTGACATAGTAGTTGTCTCCACCGCCACAGATGAAGTCCACGGTGCCATGAATGTCGCAGTTCTCAAAATAAGCGCGGTCGCCCGTCACCTGCGTATCTTGGTTGGAGAGCATTCTCACGTTTTTCATCACCGTCTTGTTGCCTCCAAAGATAGCGACCCCTACTCCACCTTTGTTCTCGGCTCCATAGTTGAGGTCGTTCTTCACGGTAAGATCCTGGAGATAGAAGCCCGAGCGGTCGCGAAGATTCAGCACAGGATTGGAAATGCCCGTGCGGTTGCCATGAAGAACCACGCCGTCGCGGCTCTCGCCAATCAGCGACACATTGTAAGCAGTGAGCTTCTGCTCATCAGCACCGAAGTCGTAATCTCCGCTCTTGATGAAGATAACTTTTCGTGCTGCATCGGCTGAGGTGTTCGAGGCATTCACTGCTGCCACAGCCATCTTGAACTCTTCTGCCGTGGAGACAACATAGTCATAAGCCGCCTTCTCAACCACGGGCTCAGCCCCAATATTGACAGTAGCGGTGATGTCCGTAGTGTTGGCATTGCCATAAGCGTCTTTAGCCGCTCCGGAAGCGATGACCAATTTGTTGTTGCTGCTCCATGGCAGGTTCCACACCTTGAAATAGAGTGTGGATGAGCCGCCTTCAGCAGTCACCTTCTGAGAACCAATAGTAGCCGTTGTCGTAGCCATCACGCGGTCGAAGGTCAATGCCACTACTGCGTGATTGTTGCTCACGGTGACGCTCTGTGCCGTCAGCACCGGCACCGTCGCGATTGCCACTCGCTCAACAGTCAACTCAAGCCATGCCGTCGGCTGACCGTTCTTTGCCAAAGTAAAGTCGATGTCCTTGCCCGGAGTATGATCAGCGATGTTCACGACGATGTCATAGCTTGCGCCCTGCGTGAAGTCGCACTTTGATGGCACATACGCTGTTGCGCCATCAGAGCTTACGCTTGTAATTTCGGCTGGTGTAGTGGTCGTATAGTTGTTCGATGCACTCTTGAATATGAGCTGTTTCACCTTTGCATCGGCAGGCACGGAAAGGATATAGTTGCTGCCATTGAGTTTGAAGCTGCTGTTTTCCCAACCGTCAAGGGCTGTGGTTGACAATGTGTAAATGCCGTTGCTCCATGTACCGCTGGCCGTCTTGCCCGTTCCACTAAATTTTAGATCCACGGTCTCGTCGTTTTCCGCCGGAGCGTAAGTGTGGATACCCTCAACGGTGAGTGTATAGTCTTGTGAGAGCGTGCCAATTTCACCTTTTATCTGATAGGTGGCTGATTTTCCATTGAGCTTTCCCTCACTCGTGACAGTGGAGCCATCGATAAGCGTAGCTACAACCGTCGGCACACTGGTGAACACCTTGTCGCTGAGCGAGGCGCAGTGACTATCGCTGTTGAGAGCCTCCAAAAGCGAAGTCTCACGGACGCCACCCACCGTGATGTCTGTAATGGAAACGGTGCCAATATGGAACAGTTTTAGTGTGTAGCTGCCTTTGGCAAGCGTTGCTCCCTCAACTGCTGAGAGCTCGATGGTGACCGTCGTCGTGGTGTTGGCCGCTGGTGTTGGCAGTGTAAACGTGCCATTGCCATTGTCAGTGACCTTCACCGTGTTGCCGTTTCCGTCAACAGCGGTGAGAGTCACATTACCATTCACCGCTTTGACGCTTATCGTCGTAGCGCCCGCCGTGTAGGTGACTGGTAATTGACACAGCCAATCGCTGTCGTCGCCCGTCACAATAGTCTGTCCATCGATGGCGACGCTCTTCACTTCAGCCAATATACCGACATTTTCCAAACTCACATTGCGGTAGTTGCAGATGTAGCTGCTGCCATCCGAGAATGTCAGTGTCATCACTTTCAGACCCTCACTGAGCGAGCCGGAGAGCTGGATGCTGTTGGCTGTGTAACTTGCGGGAGCGTCAGGAGCTATGGTGTAGTTCTGATTGACCTCCACGGTGCCCGTTGCCACGTCCTTGATGCAGACATTCATCGTTCCGCCTTGATTGTAGCGACAGATGTCAAGATGGAGTTTGTACGAACCTTCAGCGTTATTATAAAAGGTGTACGATGCCGTACCTCCGTTTTTCACATAGCCCACGTTGCCGGCGCTCTCCACGGTCGGGCCGTTGTAAGAGCCTTTGGCGAGTGTAATAGTTCCCGGATTGGGCACTTGATCGTAGCTGTTTAGTGGAGTGAAGGCCAGATTGCCGTAGTTGCCCGCATAGCTGCCGGTGGTAGTGTTCACCTTGATGGTGAGTGTGTAGTTGCCAATAGGCAAAGACTTTATGACAAACGTCTGCGGAGTGGATGGTGTCCACGCACCGGTGTTCTCTACATGGGCGGTGCCATCGAGATAGTTATTTGTGCCATCTGTCAACGTCACGCCGAGTTCAGCGGTGAGATTCTTTGCTCCGGTCAGAAACGACATCACATAATCTTGTGCCACAGTGTTTTTAATCGAGAACGTGATGACCGTGCCAGCACCCGTGGAGCCAACAGACGCACCGTTGTTCTCGGTCTTGCAGTGGGTGAGGTCGGCATTGCCCCAGTTGATGTATTCTCCCAAAGCTGTAGGAATGGTCACTGTTGTTGCCGCACGCATGCCCGTGCTCACGCCGAACAAAGCCATGAGCACCAAAGTCAGTGATAAAATAGAACGTTTCAGCATATTAGTGATATTAGGTTTAGATTGCCAATATGTTTAAGATGTAAATTTTACTAATGATTACGTCGCATCGGCATCCTTGGTGATGCCGATGCGGTGTGTGATTACTTGATCCATCTGTGGTCACCGGCACGGTTGACATAGACAGGAGAAGTGTGATCCCTGATGGTGTAGTCGCCGCCTGACGGATTGACAAAGAGATCAGTGGCTGTCTGCTCCAGATCGGTAGCGTTCATCTTTGCACCTCCGAGCGCATAGTCTCTGGTGGTGTAGTTGTTGCCAAAGTCGGTCGTCGTCTCACTGGCAATGCGGTAGAGGTCGCCGCAGGGTGACGCAAGCAGCAGGCCACGGATGGTGAGCTTAGAGCCAACAGCATTGTTGAGGTCGATGAGACGGTTGTTGACACAATAGTCGTAGATGGTGATGTTCTCAAGCGTGAGGTTCATAGGATTGTCACTCATCGTCATGTAGACGATGTTGCCCCAACCATATTTCTGGTTCTGCGAGTAGCCGCCACGGCTGAAGGTGCAGTTGCGCAACGTAAGGTTGTCAATGCGGTCGTAGCTTGCCACGGCACTCTTACCGGCGGAGCCAAAGTTGAACATACCATAAGTTCCTGTCTGCCATCCGCACTGATCGAAGGTGGTGCTCTCAATTTCCAGGTTCATGATGTGCTTTGTGTTCTCGCCCTGATGACGCCAGAAGCCTCGCATGATATTGCGGAAGACGCAGTTGGTGATGCTCATCTGCTCCAGCGTATAGGGATTGCCATCGTTGATGAAGTACTGACCGGAGGCCGCATTTCGAATCTCCAGATTGTTGAACTCCATCTCAGAAATATAAGCTCCACTCTCAAACTTGAAGCTGCCATTGATGATGACGATTGGCTTCTCGCCTCCACTCTCACCCACAATCCGGAATCCTTTCTTGATACTGAAAGTCGAGATAGTGAAGGTGCTGCCTGCCGACAAGCGGTACTCCGTGCCTTCAGGCACGTCACTGTCGTCGTTGTTGGCTGCAAGCATTGCTGAAAGGTTGTCCGTGAGGCCCACGTTGATGACGCGCGCAGCAGGACCTGTGGTTTTAAATGTCACCTCATTGTAAGGCTTGTCATAGGTGCGCGGTTTCGAGGTGTCGTAGATGTTGACGGTGTACATGGTGTTGCGCACCAGTCCGGTAATCAGAGCCCATCCTTGCACCCGCTCTTCAGCCGTGAGAAAGCGTGACTGTCCCGGCAAAGTCTTGCTCATCGTTGGCTCAACACTGATCGAGTCAACAGGATTGTTGGGATCCACTGTCCAACGTATGATGGCCGTTGAGTCGGTGATTTCCATCTTTGAGACAGCCTGCAACAGACGGGCATAGTCGCCGCGGGCTTTGGTGCGGAAGTTGGTAGTGGCCCACTGGCTGTTGTGTACACTGTCCTGAGCATTGCTGCGCACGCGTACATAGAAGGCAGTAGAGAAAGGCACATCCTGAATATCGATATAAGGATTCTCTGTGGTGTATTCACGGAAAAGATTCTGATAGTAATTGTCCGTAAACACCTGTACGGTATAGTCCTTCGCAGCTGTCACGTCATACCACGCGATGGCAGCATTGTTGCTGTCGACGGTGCAGACGGGATCGTTGATGAAGCGCGGCTGGAAAAGATCACCACGCGACGTGTACTCATCATCGGAGCATGCTGTGAAAAGCACTCCGCTGAAAAACAGTACGGACAGAAGAAGGAATATGTTTTTTTTCATTGTTGTTGCTTTTTGGCTTCGGCAAAGCGAAGCATACAGAACATTAGTAACCATATTGCTGTTGAATGTTGCCGCGGTGGTCGGTGATGACCTTGCTGGGATAAGGCATGAGATAGCGCAGCGGAGCTGTTGGATGCTCGTTGCTCTTACCTATGTATCCACGGAAGCTATAGTAGATGGCATCGATGAAGTCGTATGCCTGTGTCTCGCTGTTGAGGGCATACCATGTAGAGGCAAAAGCCTGGGTGCTCCATCCTCGTGGCTGGTTGACGCCATCGCCATACTCGTTGATGCCACGGAACTCAAGCACTTTGTGTCCTGTCTCGGCATTGTCAACAAGATGATAGTAGATGTTGGAGGGCACTGAGTCGAGGCCAGCCACATACTGTCCGTTGGCAGCCAGTCCCCAGTTCTTCTCAATCTGGTAGAGACGGCTGATCACTTCACCATATTTGTTCCAGCGTGCCAAGTCGTACTTTCGCACTCCTTCACCGCCAAATTCCCACTTGCGCTCATCCATGATGGCTTGGAAGAAGTTGTCCTTGGTGTTCAACGCATCCACATAGGCATCGACCATTTCAGCCTGATTCTCGATGGCAAAAGCGCGGTGGCGCACCTGCTTCAGGGCTTCCTTAGCCTCAGCTGTTGGGCCATTGTTGACCTCATTGAGCGCCTCAGCATACATCAGCAGCACATCGGCATAGCGCATCTTGATGTTATCGATGCCGGTATTCGTGCCACTGTTGCTGCCCAAAGGATTCTCCATCTTCAGCTTAGACCACTTGGCGGCTCCATATCCGGTAAAGCCAATAGCGCGATTGACAGTCTGATCGAGTTGGGCGTCGTAGGCATAGAATGTCACAGTCTCGTCGCGGCGAAGGTCACGCTTATTGAAGGTGAAGGGATAAATGCCACTGAAATTGCAATAGTTGCGTGCACTGCCATACTCGTGTGAGCCTGAGGCGATGGTAACACCGTCGTTGTAGCCAATGCGGCTTGTCACGTTGCGCACCATAGGAATCTCAAAGATGGGGTCATCATCATTGACCACGCGCTTGTTGCACACGTCGTTCCATACCTTGGCGTAACTGTCGCGAAGACTGTGCTTCCCGCTGTTCACCAGTTTACCCAAGTATTCCACCGCTGTGTTGTAGAAAGTGAGGTAGTCGTCCTGACGCTTCATCTCACCCGTCGTGGAGGTTGCTGACGGATAGAGGGCATAGCCGCCACGGTAGAGAGCAAGTTGTCCGATGAGTGCCTGGCAGAATTCGCGTGAACAGCGCTCCACTCCCTCTGGAATGTCGGAAGCCCACTTCATGTTGGGCTCCACCTCTTTCAACTCATCGATGAGGTAAGTAAGAATCTTGTTGCGGTCGGTGGTGCCGGTATTGAAGAAGTCGTCCAGAGCAGTAGAAGCCTTTGTGGTGAAGACCACGTCACCCCAAGTACGTATAAGATCGAGGTAAAGCATGGCTCGCAGGCACTTAGCCTCTCCGTCCATCTGCCTTGCCTCAGCAAGAGAGTCTGCATCGGCGGCATTGTAGAGGGAGGAAGTCTCCAAGTTTTGAATGAAGTCGTTGCTGTTGTTGATGGCGCTGTAGAGGTTGTTCCACAGGTTGTTGAGCGTAGTCCACGTGGGCTTCGCGTCGAAACAACCCACGTCAGAGCCACGTGAGTCAGCAATCTCTGACGTGTAGCTTGTCATCTCCACATCGGTGTTGGTGTTGAGACCATAAACAAGCGTACTGCCATAGAGACCGTCAGTGGTAAGCTGAGAATAGATCTGCTTGAGCAGCATCTTCGCACTGCCATTGGTAGAAAACACCTCTTCCACCGTATAGCCCGTTCCCGGCTCTGTCTCCAGGAAGTCGTTGCAGGAGCTCAGAAACAAAAAAGGAAAAAGGTAGAGCGGCATGAAGAACAGTGCCTTTGCCTTGCTTTTTATATTGGTTTTCATTGTTGTTGCTTTTTAGTTAGCTTCGGTGTTGCCGGAGTATTTTATGTTACTTTAAAACTGCAGCTGCACGCCAATGGTATAGGATCGGCTGCGTGGGTAGCGGTTATAGTCGATGTTCGGCGTGAGACCCGTGGCGATGTCTACCTCAGGATCGTAACCGCTATAGCCGGTGAGGGTGAAGAGGTTGTAGCCCGTGAAGTAGAAGCGGCACTTGGTCATGTGCAGATTCTTGATCGTACTTAAAGGCAGGCTGTAGCCCAGTGTCACCGTTTGCAGACGGAGGAAAGAACCATCCTCGATGCCATAGCTCATAGCGATGGGCGCACCAATGGAAGTAGGATTCCACATAGTGGCATTCTCGTTGTATTTGGCAAGTATCTCAGGCTGATAGCGAATTTCGTTGCCCATGTCATCGAAGTTCATCCATGCGCCTTTCATCACACCGGCAAGATTGTTGTAGCTATTGTTCCACCAAGTGACCATCGTGATCTTATTGGCATTGTAGACATCAAAACCTACCATGAAGTTGCAGAAGAAGCTGGCATCGAAGTTCTTCCATGTAGCATTCATTCCGAAACCGCCGCTCGCCTTAGGAGTGGTGTTGCCAATGATGGTGCGGTCGTCGGAGGTGAGCACGTCGGTACCATCGTCGGCGAGCTTCTTAAACTTAGCATTACCCGGGCGTGGCGTTCCGGAAAGGATGGAGCAGTCCACAACACCTTTCTTAAGCGTCCACGTGCGAGCGGTGGCATCGAAGTGATCAAAGTCATCGACAGTGTAGAAGCCATCATTGACATAACCATAGATGCGGCCTATAGTTCCGCCCACGTAAGCACGGTAGTCATCGGTATTGAGAAGACTGTTGCCAGCCCAGCCCGAGGAGAGTATCCACTCTGTCTCACCGCTGGCAAGCTTGTCGATCTTGTTGACGTTGTGACCGATATTGAGCGTAGCGTTGAGACTCCACGTGGGATTGTTGACTATCCATCCCTGCACGTTGAGCTCAATACCCTTGTTGGAGGTCTGTCCCACGTTGGTCATCATCTTTGTGAAGCCTGAGTAGCCGGGGATATCGCTTGCCACAAGCAGATCTTTCACCGTATTCTTATAGATGTCGATGCTTCCACTGATACGCTCCCGTAAGAATCCGAAGTCAATACCTAAGTTGCGAGTTATCGTCGTTTCCCATTTCACATCCTTGTTGACGGGATAGAAAGTGTTGTATAGACGGTAGTACCAACTGTTGTCGGTGTAGTTCCACCCTGCCGGACGTGTTTGGCTGATACCATAGAGGTTGCGGAAGAGGTCGGCATCAATGCGGTCATTACCCGATGTTCCGTAAGAGAGACGCAACTTAAGGTTGGAAACAACCTTGGAGTCTGCAAGGAATTTCTCGTTGCTGACGCGCCAGGCAAGAGCTGCTGCAGGGAAGAAGCCCCAGCGGTTGTCAGACGAGAACTTAGAGCTGCCGTCGGCACGCAACGTGACAGTAGCCAGATAACGGTCCTTGAAGCTATAGTTGACACGACCGAAGAATGAACTGATGCGGGTGTCGGACGGCTTTGAATAGGTATATGTATAATGTGTACCCGCTCCTACATTCTTGAAAGCAGCCTTAGCCTCCATGTCTGTTGGGAAATAGCGGTAGGTGTCGGTATAGCTCTCCGACGACTGACTCTTCATCTCCTCACCGAGAAGGAAGTCAAACACATGGGTTTGTTCCTTCAGATCGAGATGGTAGTTGAGCGTGTTGGTCATCTGCCAGCGCGAGCTCTTGCCATTCGCCCATGACATATAAGGCTGGTTGCCATTGTTGCGTGCGTTACTCGTACCCATACCCCAGTAGCGCCGGTCTTGTGTCTTGGTGTGGATATAGCTGAACTCATTGTGCAGGGTCAGACCTTTCAAGATGGTCCAGTTGAGGGCAAGCTGATTAGACAGTGTGCTGGTCATACGACGGCGATAGTTGGCTTTTGACTCCTCGATGGGGTTGAAGCGCGTCACCTCTTCAAGTGTGCTGGGGTCGAAGTAGTCATTATCCGCAGGTATGGTCATGAAGTCATCAAGTCCCTCCGTAGGCGCCTGACGGAGTGCCGTGAGCAGACTCACGCCCTCTGTTCCTGATCCGTCGACATTCTTGTTGAGATAGCGTCCACGATAGTCCACAGAAAGGAACTTTGTGACTTGCCAACCCAGTTGGGCATTGACGTTGTTTTGTGTCAGTCCATTGTCGCGCATCACGGAAGGCGCATTCTGATGCACCCACGTCACCTTGTATTTCAGTTTGTTCACGGTTCCCGTCACGGTACCGTCGAGATACCATGTCAAAGGGTGGGTGCCAAACACCTCGTCCTGCCAGTCGGTGCCCTCATAGCCCTGATAGATGTATTGCTCATAACCGTGTCCGAACTTATTGAAGAAAGCTGTTGGATTGCTGCTCTTCTGTCGTAAGTTCTCATATTGCATACGGACATACATGTAAGGATCGAGCACGTCAAGATGATTGGCCAGACTACGTGTCTGTAAATAGCTGTTGACACTCACGCTGGTGCGCCGCTTACTGGGATTCTTGCTGGTGATGAGTATCACACCATTGGCTCCACGCGCGCCGTAGATAGCGGTCGAGGCCGCATCCTTCAGCACATCAATACTCTCAATATCCGATGGCGGTATATCGTTGAGCGAGGATACTTCCATTCCGTCATAGATGATGAGCGGTGAATTGTCCTGTGTGAGCGAGCCACCACCACGGACGAGGATTTTCACCTCTGCGTCGGGACTACCGTCGGATGTGGTAATCTGCACACCGGGAAGCTTGCCCTGCATGGCCTCAGCAACATTGGAAACCGGGACTTTTGCCAACGTCTCGCCTGACACCGAAGCCATGGAACCCGTAAGATTGCCGCGCTTCGATGTGCCGTAGCCAATGACCACGACATCATTGAGATTGCCGACATCCTCCTTCATCACCACATTGAGTGTGGTGTTGCCGTTGAGTTTTTGTTTGTATTCCCTGAAGCCTACGTATGAGATGACGATCTCGTCTTTACTTGGGTCAATACCCTTCAGTACAAAGTTACCGTCAAGGTCGGTGATGGTAGCCACCGTAGATCCGTTGACTTTGACCGTGGCACCGATGATAGGCTCTGTGCCGTCGGTGACATTGCCTTTGACGATAGTGCCCTGAGCCATCACCTGCATGGAGGCTGTAGCCAGCAAGGCTACCGCTATATGTCTTAGTTTATGAGTTTGTGAGTTCATAATGCTGTGAGTTGTTGAATTAGAAGTTGTTGCCTTGTGAATCTATCGTCGTGTTGCCATAATTGGAGTAAATGGCTCCGGCGGTGACGTTGTTGCCTTCTACAATATTGTTGTGCAGGACAAGTTTGTCAACTTTAGCAGGGTTGCGTGTAGGCAGTCCGAGCAGCGGGTTGCGGTTAAAAGTCCAGTTATTCAGATGACACGAAACAAGACTGAAGGTACCGACGTGCTGTGTCAATGTAGCAGATGAGGTATTTTGATACCAAATCACTCCGCTCCAGTCTTTCCAATTGCAGTTGTCAAAGCTGAGTGTGCCGATGTTGAAGTTTTGGTTACGCACATTGAAGAAGCGGCTCGGCGATGCGAAATTAATGTTTTTGAAGCTTATCTGCTCGATGTTGCCGTTGGGTGTGACGGCTCCATGTGAGAGCGTAGCCTTCGCATGGTTGCGTGCAGGAGTTTGTCCGACAATGCTTATTGGCTTGGTGAGTGAGGCGAGATCATTGGCACCGAGCGTATAAGTCTCTCCAGCTTTGAGATACAGCTTGATGGCCGTGATGTTGTCGTCGGCAAGCTGAGCTGCAACGATAGCGGAGATATCCTCATCAGGGCTCACGTAGGTATAGCCGTCAGGAACGACAAGTGGTGCACCGGGCGTAACCTTGTCTTCTGTCCATTCGTCAGATGCGAGTGCTACAGTATAGTCGATAATCACGGGCTCCTCAGCATTGTTCAGTGCGAAAGAGACTATGGTAGTGTCGTTGGGCACAATCTCGAAGCCGTCTGCAAAGTCTTTGGATCTGACAACATTGCCCTTACCGTCAAGATAGTCAAGGTGAACGTTGACTCTTCGGCCGTCGGGCTGTGTGCCTAAGAGCACCATATCATCGTTGTAGTTGATACCGCCACTGCTTGTCGAACGACTATGGGTAAGCATCAGCGGAGCATCATCATTGACAACATACGACGCGCTTCCAATCTGATAGCCGGTGACTGGCGTCTTTATGGTTGCCTTCACGACAGAATAGCTCTTGTCGGCTTTCTCGTCCGTGGAGTGCAGGCGCAATACACCGGTGCGTGTAAACATGTCTATGCTCATATCCTGCCCCACGCTGTAATTGACAGGTGTGGAGATTCCGAACGTTTGCTTCATCAGCGTGTCCTGGGCAATAACCATATCGTCCAATGGATTCGGAATGTCGACGAGATCACTCTGGTCCGTAGCGAAGACTTTATAACTGCCGCTACCGAGAGAGAAGTTATAGCTGGTGGAATAATTGGCGACGTACTTTCCGTCAGCAGCGTAGATAAAGAGCGGACGATTGGAGGTACCATAATAGATGCTCCAAGGTTGTCCGTCCATGGTAAGGCTGATCTTCCGTGTCACTTCTGTGTCGTAGGTTTCGTCACTGGAGCAGCCGGAAAAGACTGCTCCGCAAAAGAACAAAGAAGAGAGTAATACTAATATGTGGCTTTTCATAATTACTCTTTTATTTAGAAGGTTATATCATGGATTTGAAATGGAAGAGTTGTCTTGGCGGCACGTGTCCATGGCGTTTCAAGAAAGGCATTGTCGGTGAGTGGCACAGTGATCATATAATGGTGAGACCCCGTATAGTGAAAACCGCCATCGATAGATGCCACAGAGTTGTTGACTACAGTCGTACCATGATAGAATGTAAGCAGGAGCTGTGCAGAAGGATCTTGACCTTTGCGAGTGGGGAAAGAGTTGATCGTGGCACTGTAACCGTTGGAAGCATCAACTTTCATTGCTGCAGACGACACGGCCACGGCAGAGTCGCCACTGATGCGATAGCGCGTGGCGATGTTGGCGAATGTAATGCCTATGTTGTCAAACTTATCGAGCGAAGCCAGCGTCTGAGCGTCTTCCTCGGGCTGGAATGTGGCACGGCTGACAACACGTCGCAGCGAGAACGCCACACGGCTGACAGTCTTGTCGGTTGTGAACGAGGCAACGTTGGAAAGCCATATATTTGCTTCATGCGAGGGATCAAGTGTCAACGACACCGAATCGAATTTCTCTGTGCCCTCCACCCCCGTGGCGTTGGCAACGATAAACGCACGGATGTTCTCGCCAAGGGGCAGCCCTATGGCAAATTGTCCGTCACCAAGATTGACGGTGGTATCCTTGACGAGTGAGTCACGCTTGTTTTGACGAATGTAAGCAAAGAATCGAACTTCACCGATACCAGCCTGAGCGAAAGAGTCAACAGTGGCGCGCGTCAGTGACATCATGACAGAACTTTGGGATTGTAGGACGATTGGGGCCGAAGTAGGCAACCCGTCGTCACTGCAACCAGCGACAAACAGACATGCCGCTAAGGATGTAAGGATTGACTTGATTGAAATCGAATGTCTAAACTGTATCATATATATTTAGGTTTTTGTATTCTGCCTGCAAAATTAGGGAGTAAAGATTGTCCGAGAGTGGATTTTTTGGTGGAATAGTCGTAAGAATAGGATTTTTAGGCACCGAAAAGGACAATTTGATGGTGAGGCATGTTCTTTCCGGTGCAGCAGATTATTTGGTGAATCTTATCCAATCGATGTCGAGAAACGGTGCGTCGTTTTTCTTTCCCGGACGTATACAGTAAAAGCCAGTCTTCGCTCCAATCCACTTTCCCTCTACGATGTCAAAGGACTGACCAAGTTCAGTGTACTTCTTTCCGTCTGTGCTGTAGGCGAACTGAGCATGTGCCTTGATGCCATTGCCGACTCCGGTGCTCCATACTTTTGCGCGTACATATATATAAGGTGTAGCAGACCGTGGCTGCGGTTTGTCATCGACAGCATATTTCTGAGTGTAGGGTCGCGGCATAGGTACCAAAGCGACAGGCTTCTCTTCAATCGTCTCTTCTGCTTTGCCTTTCTGTGCGCCTTTGCAGACTACGTAACGGAGGACACATCCTTCCGGGGTGCTCACAAGTTTTATTGCCGCATAGTCCTGCCCCATGATGACGAAGCCTCCCTCTTCTCTTTTGGGCTTGAAATCAGGATTGGGTATGAACCTCATGCGGGCCACTACGGTGAAGTTCTCTGCCGGCAACTTTTGCAGCAGCATATTTTGCAGATCGCTGATATTGTGGAAGTCTTCTGGCTGCTGCGGGCCATAGAGGCGCAAACGCGAGTTGCGGGCATCGCAATAATACCAATAGTGGCTCCATGGTCCCTCAAACTGCCATTGCAATCCCAACTCGTTACTGTCAAACTCATCATCCTCTGCCGGTTGTAAGACTATATCTTTAGAAAGTGCAGAGACTTTGGGCTTCCTCCATGTTGCTACTGCATCACCACAGCCGTCTCCGTCCTTGTCGTCACCGATGACGAGCCAGCCGCCCTTCCATTGAGCGGGCTGCAGGTGCACGACACGTCCATAAGCATGCTTGTCTTGGAAATGGATAAACCAGTCCTCACCACATGGAGTATCTACCCACGCTCCCTGATGTGGACCGTTGACCTTGCTCTTGCCTTGCGCCAGCGTGACACGCTCCTCGTAGGGTCCGTAGGGCGACTTGCTTCTGAGTTCCACCTGCCAACCGTATTTCACACCACCGGCCGGAGAGAAAATGTAGTAATAGCCACCATGCTTGTAAAACTTTGTACCCTCTATCGTCGGTTGGTTCTCATGTCCATCGTAGACAATGCGCGACGGCCCTGTCACATGTGTGCCGTCTGCCGACAAAGGTGCAACGAAAAGCACGCTCTTCACTCCTGCCCGTGAACCGGCGCAACCATGAGAGAGATAAGCACGTCCGTCGTCGTCCCAACCTGAGTTCGGGATAAGTTAAGTCTCTTGTATAGAGGCGAATCTTACTTTCATG
>OGEO01000020.1_pt1 | contig 192755 bp, 144 predicted proteins | sample 1570661 | NCBI WGS metagenome assembly OGEO01 (sample SAMEA2582142, study PRJEB24529) | metagenome | biome: Human gut stool | place: China | collected 2011
ATCTTGATATGACCGACCCGTTTCCCGGTGCTGTACTTCTTCATTGGTGTGTTTGCAGGAACAGAACTTTCCGCCATGACAAGCACGGCCGTCTTCCGTTGGCTCCCATGTCCACGCTTGAGAGGATGCCATTTTTCACTCTCAGGCGTCTCCGTGGAGAAGAATCCTTCATCAAGTTCCACCTGGTCAAACAGCCTGTAGAGACTGTCACGCTTGCCCATCACGTCACGCAGCTTATGCATCATTTCCCAGACGGGTTGGTAGCGTTTCCTTCCAAGCTGGCGCTGTACCTCCAAGGCGGATATGGCCCGCTTCGTACTTGCCATCAGAAACATTGCCACGAACCAATCGAAAATTGGCAGATTACTGCCTTGCATCACTGTGCCGGAACGGAGGGTAACCTCATGACCGCAATCCATACATGTCCAAGACTTATGGCTCGGATTCCAACTGAGGTGCAAGCCGCCACATTCCGGACAATAAAGAGTATGGCATTCACGAAATTCCCTGAGAGCGTGCTCACAGGCTTCCTCGTCAGGATAAACTTCATAGAAATCAGTCAAGTTCATAATCATTCCTTTCCAATAGTCAAATATAAGCCCACAATTTTTATACCAAGGATTGTCCAGACAGTGTAAACTTTGCTAATTTGGATGATTGCGGATATTCATTTTCGTTTATCTGTTTGGATTCTCGCACTTTTTACTTAAATTTGTGACAAAAATGAAATGATGGAATCTGAGCAAGACAAAGAAGCGCGGAAGACTGAGTTTGCTGTATTTGGTATAGAGAACTTGGCGGAGCGATTAAGGATGAGCGGCAGAGACATTGTAGCCGAACTCAACAAGACGGATGGGATAGAGCATTTTCTGTATCCCAGCTACGAGGCTTTGCACACACAAGGCAAAGAATATATCGTTGACGAATTGCTCGCTTATATCCTTCGCCATAACCCCAATTTTGGAAAGGAGGGAGGATTATGATCGTTTATCACGGATCTACTGATGTCATCTCCAATCCTTTAGCGCATATAGGCCGCAACCATTTAGACTTTGGAAAGGGATTCTATGTCACAGACTTGCAACAGCAAGCGGTCTCCTGGGCAATGCGACCTGCCAACAATGGGAAAAAGAAATACCTCAATATTTACGATTTCAATTTAGATCAGGCCTTGCTTGACGGTAAGTCCATTCTTACTTTCCAACAATACAATCGTGCTTGGCTGGACTTTGTCGTTTCCAATCGCAAAGGAGGAACAGAGTGGCAGAAATACGACATTATACAAGGAGGAATCGCTAATGACAGGGTCTTCAATACCGTAGAGCTCTATGCTGCTGACTTGATAACGGCGGAAGAAGCCTTGAAAAGACTCAGCTATCACCGGCCCAACAATCAGATTTGCATCACCAGCCAATCCGTCATTGACCAATATCTCACCTATAAAGAATCCACAGAAATCAGTTCATTATGATCAAAGACAATCCCTATATCAATAAAACCATCCTGGAGATGAAGTTTGCACGCATCATCTCTTTACTTGCCCGACGGCTGAATGTACCGGAAAGCAAGGCTCTGCGCATCTTTTACGAGACACATGTCTATCAATATATGTGCGATCTGGAATATCATCTCCACAATATGAGCGATGCCTATTGTGTGGATGAGATCATGTTGGAACTTGAAAACGCATAAAGCTCAAAAGTACTCTCACTGGGAATCGAACCCAGATCAAAGGTTTAGGAAACCTACGTTCTATCCATTGAACTATGAGAGCGACACTGTCCTATACACCTTATTATATATAATATAGGGCTCTACCATATTATAGAACTATACCTCATTATATATAGCACTCTGTTTCTTCGCACTGTCATCCTGCTTATGGGATGACCGGCATATAAGACGTTTGCAAAGATACGAGATTTCTTTCAGACCACCAAACGTTTGGGACGTCTTGTCGGTGTTTGGTGGTCTAAAAGCAGTCTCTTATTTCGCGTTGTTGAATTTCTCCTGCTGCTGACGGATCAGCTCAGTGTCCTCGAAATAGTCGATGCGCATGGCGCGGCGCACCTCATCCATTGTCTTGGCAGCCACCTCACGGGCATCGTCAGAACCCTTCTTCAGAATGTCGAAGATAGCAGGGATGTCCTTCTCCAGCTCCTTGCGGCGCTGACGGATCGGATCAAGAATGCGGTTGAGCACATTGTTGAGCAGCTTCTTGCACTTCATGTCACCAATGCCGCCGGCTGTATAGGCAGCCTTCAGCTCATCGAGGTTCTTGAACTCAGGCCAGAAGTCTGCAAAGTCCTGATCCGTAGAGAAGGCATCGAGATAAGTGAAGACGGCATTGCCCTCCACATGACCGGGATCAGAGACATTGAGGTGCGTCGGATCGGTGTACATACCCTTGACTTTCTTCCACACCGTGTCGGCATCGTCGGAGAGATAGATGCAGTTGCCGAGGCTCTTGCTCATCTTTTCCTTACCGTCGGTACCGGGCAGACGGCGTGCGGTAGCGTTCTCGGGCAGCATGATCTGCGGCTCCACGAGCACGGGCGCATAGATCTGGTTGAAACGGTTGACCAGTTCACGGGTGAGCTCCAGCATAGGCTCCTGATCCTCTCCGGCCGGCACGGTGGTGGCCTTGAAAGCTGCGATGTCGGCAGCTTGGGAGACAGGATAGCAGAAGAAGCCAAGCGGGATGTTAGTATCGAAGTTGCGCATCTTGATCTCGGTCTTCACCGTTGGGTTGCGCTGCACGCGGCTCACGGTGACGATGTTCATCAGATAGGTGGTGAGCTCAGCGAGTTCAGGGATACGGCTCTGGATATAGAGCGTGCACTTCTTCGGGTCGAGTCCCACAGAGAGATAGTCGAGAGCCACCTCCACGATGTTTTGCCGGATCTTCTCCGGGTTGTCGGCATTGTCAGTGAGTGCCTGCACGTCAGCCATAAAGACAAACATGCGGTCGTAGTCGCCTTCGTTTTGCAGCTGCACGCGACGGCGCAGGCTGCCCACATAGTGTCCCAGGTGGAGCTTGCCCGTTGGGCGGTCACCTGTCAGAATAATTTTTCCCATGTATGTAGTATTGTACTTTTACTTGATAATTGTTGCTACAAAGTTAATAAAAACTCCCTAAAGCAGCGCATGAAAGCAGCGGCCTATATCTTACAGCATATAGCGACAGTCGACAACCGTCTTATCCGTCTGCTTGCGCACATCCTTGAACTCAGGCCATGCCGTGGTAATGGCGAGCACGTCAGCGTGGTTGAGGATGTCGTCGTAGTTAGCTGCGTAGTCCATCGTCAAGTCGTAGTGCTTTTTGAACTCTTCCATGGCGACAGGATCATAGCCGATGATATGCTTAAAGCCGCGTGCGATCAGCTCCTTGGCAATCTTGGCGCTTGGCGTGTCGCGCACGTCATCGCTGCCCGGTTTGAAGGAGAGACCCAGCAGTCCGATGACTGCATTGTGGTTGTTATCGACAGCCTTTGCGATCTTGTCAGCGACGAAAGCAGGCATGTGGTCGTTGGTGGCGATGACATTTTTCAGGATAGAAGCGTCGAAGCCGGCCGTACGCGCCACGGCATAGAGCGCGTTGGTGTCTTTCGGCAGGCAGTATCCGCCATATCCGCAACCTGGATAGACATAGGACGCCATCGGCGCGTTGTTCCATCGTTTGTCCTCGTGCAGGATATGGAAAGCCTCAGCCGTGTCGATACCGCCAATGGTGTCGGCCACCACACTCATCTCGTTGCTATAGCTGATGAGCGTGGCGAGCAGCGTATTGGAGAGGTATTTGATAAACTCGCCCGTGTTGAGCGTCACGCAGTGGATCGGCGCGGAGACAGTAGCATAGATGTTTCTCAGCACATCGGCCGAGCGGTCGTCGCTCACACCGAGCACGATGCGGTCGGCATGCATGAAGTCATCCCAGCAATGTCCCTCACGCAGGAACTCGGGGTTGTTGGCCACACCGAGGTCCTGTCCCACCTTCAATCCAGTGGCTTCGATATGTGGGATGACCTTTGACGACGTTGTCGAAGGGGGCACCGTCGACTTGATGACGAGCACCTGGTATTTATCCTTAGGTCTGAAGGCGAGTGTCTGGTCGATGGCTTTAAGCAGATAGGTCAGGTCAGCCTGGCCGTCCTTGCCGTATGGCGTACCCACACAGTAGTATACGCAATCGCTCTTTGCCACCGCCTCAGCTAAAGCGTCGGTGCCGATAGCATAGAAGCGATGGTTGAGATGACGTGTGAGCGCCTCGTCGAGGCCATGCTCCAGGAAGGGCAGCTTACCGCTCAGGATGGTGCTCAGGCGCTCGTTGTTCACCTCCGCGCCATAGACAGTGTGTCCATATTCCGCAAAGCCCAGTGACGTGGTGAGTCCCACGAAGCCCAGGCCGAAAACAGTAATAGTCATAATACCTGTATCGTGTTAATTAAAAAGCTGTTGTTTTTACCATTTATACTCACTTTCGGGGCTTTCCTTGAGGAATTGCAGGAAGCGCGCCACGCCCTCTTCCACCGGAATGGTAGGATTGTAGCCGAGCACACGGTGTGCCTTGGAGATGTCGGGGCAGCGGCGCTGTGGGTTGTTGGTGAGATACTGCTTGTCATCGGAAGTAGCATAGCGCACCTGTCCTTTGTAGCCGAAGATCTCGCTGCCGGCCTTCTGATAGATCTCAGCGAGCTGTGCGATGGTGATCTCAGGCTTCTCAATGCCAATATTGAAATAGTCGTAACTTCCGTGCAAGAGTATCTTGAAGTAACCGCATACCGAGTCAGCGATATAGCAGAACGTACGTGTCGGCGTGCCGTTGGAGAGGATGACGATGTCGTTGCCCTGCATCACGTTGAGCGCGAAGTCGGCAGGCACACGCTTGTCGCCAATGCGCATACCCGGTCCATAGTTGTTGAAGGGACGCACCACACCGATGGGCATGTTGTATTTCTGAGCGAAGAGCATGCACATCGTCTCGCCGAATCGCTTCGACTCATCGTAGCAGCTGCGTGGCCCCGTGGCGCATACATAGCCGTAATAGTTCTCGGATGTAGGCACATGGGCAGGGTCGGGATTGCCATAGAGCTCGCTGGAAGAGAAGAAGAGAAAGCCGCGCACCTGCTTCTCGCAATAGTAGTCGAGCAGACGGCGCAGTCCCCAGATGTTGGCGTCGAGCGTCTCGATGGGGTACTGACGATAGAACATAGGCGAAGCGATGGATGCCATGTGAATGATCAGATTGGCTTCGTCGGCTCCCGCCACGTCCTCAATACGGTCTTTGATGATATCGAACTTCTGAATGTCAAAGCGTGGGTTGGCCTCAAGCTTTTGTATCCATCCGGGGCGTCCCAGCATGAAGTTGTCGAGACCGATGACCTTTTTGATGCCGAGCTCCTCTGCCTCAGCGTCGAAGAAGTGCATCATATAGTATCCCAGGAAGCCAGCGCATCCCGTGACGAGGATGGTGGCACCGCTAAATTTAGCACGCTCCTCAGGAGTGAGTCCCGCGAGGGTGTGCTTTATGTCATTGATGAGAATGTTTTCCATGATGGTGATATGTGTTATTTTTCTTTGTTTGTTGTTTGTCCACGCCTTTAAACTCACGGTAGGGCCTGTCGAGTTCCAACAAGTCGAAGTTATGCTGTTTGCGGCTTTCCACCGGCGGCAGCTTCATATAGTCGCCATACATCTGCGAGAGATAGTGCTGATAGTCCTTCACGCCCATGAAGGTCTTGCCCTCAAACTCGTAGGGTGCATAGACACCCTCCACGCTTTTGGGCATGACACCTTTGAGCCCGTCGGTATAGTCAGCGACATATTTCGTGGAGTCGTAGTCATAGCGTGTGAGTATGCGTCTGATCTTCTGTTGCAGCCGCGGCAGAGTGGTGACGCGTCGGGTGAGCAGGAAGATCCATGAGCTGGGGCCGTGGCCATGGCGATAAGGGTCGCGGTGGATCCAGTAGAGCGCCTGGCGCAGAAACTCGTAATGCATGAAATGAGCCCAGCGCACCAGCTTGTTGGTAGGCACAGCATCGAGCGGGAACACGTCAACATAGATGCCGCCGAGATAACTCAGGTGCATGCGCTCGATCAAAGTGGTAGAGGCGTCCTGCACCTTACCGAAAGGCAGCGGGTATGCGGGATCGTTCTCTGCACATACAAACTCGTAAGGCTCGGGCAGCCATTCGCGGCTGTGGGCGATGAAGCGCTCATAGTCGGGCCGCGGCATGAGTATGTCCATGTCGTCATCCCATGGGATGAAGCCTTTGTGACGCACGGCGCCGATGAGACTTCCGGCAAAGATGCCGTAGGTCAGCCCGTGGGCTTTGCAGGTCTTGTCAATAGCCTCGAGCACACCGAGCATCTTTTCTTGCAGCGGTCTGATTTCGTAATTAGCCATGATATTGGTTGAATAAGAAAAAGCGGGATGGAGCGTTAATCAGTTATTTCGCCCAAGGGGCATTGCCCTCCTCCCACATCTTGTTGAGCAGGTCGCGGTCGCGCACGGTATCCATGCACTGCCAGAAGCCATCGTGGCGGTAGCTGGCCAGCTCACCTTCGGCAGCCAGACGCTCAAGGGGCTCGCGCTCCAAAGTGGTCTGGTCGCCCTCGATATAGTCAAAGATCACGGGATTGAAGACAAAGAAACCGCCATTGATCCAACCTTGATTGACCTGCGGCTTCTCCTTGAACGAGCGGACGAGACCGTCGTCGTCGAGTTGCAGTTCACCAAAGCGGGCCGTGGGGTGCACAGCGGTGACGATGGCTTTCTTGCCCGACCGGTGGTAGCTGTCCACGAGGCGGCTGATGTCGACATTGGAGACCGCGTCGCCGTAGGTGCACATGAAGTCTTCGTTGCCGATGACATCCTTGAGCCGTTTGAGTCTTCCGCCCGTCATCGAGCCCTGACCGGTGTCGACGAGTGTGACGCGCCAGTCGACGGGATGCTCATTGATGTATTCCGCGTGGTTGTTGGCCAGGTCGATGGTGAAGTCGTTGCCCAAGGAATAGTATTGCAGGAAATAGTTTTTGATAACCTCGCCCTTGTAGCCCAGTGCCACGACGAAGTCTTTGTAACCATACCGTGCATAGTGATTCATGATATGCCACAGGATAGGCTTTCCGCCTATCTCCACCATGGGCTTGGGGATGAGCTTGGTATACTCAGAGAGCCGGGTGCCGAAGCCGCCGGCAAGGATGACCACTTTCATGTATCGATTGTATTTTTAGTGAAACTATAGGCTGTTGATGGTGTCGCAGATGAGCGTGATGTCGTCCTCGGTCAACTCAGGATGCATGGGGATGGAGATCACTTTCTGGTACACGTCCTCGGTCACGGGCAGATGATAATCGGCCTTGAAATACGACAGCTGGTGGTTGGGACGGTACTGCACGCCATACTGTATCTCCCTCTCCTTGAACAGCTGCTCGAGTTTTTCTCTCTTGCCGTGGAGGATCTCCAGCGGGAAGATGTGCGGCACAATCTCGTTGGCATAGTCCATCTCGATGAGCTTCACGTCGGGATTGTCTTTCAGTCTGCAGGTATATTCCAAGGCGATGCGACGACGGGCGGGGGCAAACTCAGGCTCAAAACGCGTCAGCTGCACCTTGCCGATAGCAGCGAAGATGTTGCTCATGTGGTAGCGGTAGCCCTGGTCCACCACGTCAAACACCCAGCTGCGCTGGCCGGCATAGCGTTTCTCCGAGTCTTTCTGCACACCGAGCAGGCGGGCATCACTGACTTTCTGTATGGTGTCCTCGTTGGCGGTGAACACGGCGCCGCCCTCGCCGGAGGTGATGTTTTTAATGCCGTCGAAGCTGAAGCAGACCACATCGCCAAACGATCCGATCTTGCGGTCGCCGCATTTACATCCGAAGGCATGAGCGGCATCCTCAATGCAGCGCAGTCCGTGCTCACGGGCAAAAGCCTGATACTGCTCGGCCATGCGGCAGTTGCTGCCATAGTAGACCGGCATCATCGCTGTGGTGCGTGGCGTGATGCGGTGCTCAGCGTCTTTGAGATCGAGCGTCAGTGTCTCGGGATCGATGTCGCAGCTCACGGGATGGCAACCGGCTCCGGTAATGGCCTGGTAAGATGAGACAAAGGTAAACGACGGCACCAGCACGTCGTCGCCCGGCCGTGTGCAAGCTTGCACGGCTAAGTGAAGAGCCGCTGTGCCACTGTTGACGCACAGACAGCGACGGCCGCCACCGATGTAGTCTTGCAGCTCGTTTTCAAATTCTCCTACTGTGGCTCCCATTCCCAGGTAGCCGATATCTTCTATGACGTGGGCTACGGCAGCACTCTCTGCCTTGCCCACCACTGATTTTGATAATCTGATCATACTCTTTTTAAGCGAATCAAGCGCCAAGTGCAAATTTACAAAATCTTTTTGACTTGCATTGTGGGTTGTAGGACTTTCTTTTAAAAAAGGGGGATTCTAAGGAAAAAAAATACAAGAAATGATGAATTATCGCTGAACGGCTCTGATTTTCATCAGCAATACTGCCCGGCTTACATACCTCACATCATCGGCAGACAGCAGCGAGACGGGAACAAGAAAAGGCAGGATGCTGTGGCATAAGTCCCAGCAGAGAATTACGCATATTTGTCGGGTAAACTGACAGAAAACGGGCTCTGAGAATCGATTCTTTGTGAGCAACGTGTCTCTTGCTCCGATTTTCGCGAAAATAGCACGATTTTATAATTACTTGATTAACAAGGACTTCCGGAAAACGACAATTTCATGAGATTGTCAGAAAGGCTTTTTGATGAAAAATTCTCTAGAGAATTTTTCGTCAGAGTACCTTTCTGACCTTGTCAAAGTACCGTTTTCATCGCATCAAAGTACCGTTTTCTACCTTACATCTCACTGAAATGACGTTTTCATGATGGTTTTTTATGACTTTGAACGCTGTTTTCGGTAATTATCAGTCTTCTTCGCTCTCTGGAATGCAACAGAAAGTTGAAGGTGTTTTGTCACGAAATTTACATCATACGATCATCATCCGACATCGTTGATTTAGGTGTTCCGCATCTTGATAGACACACTTGCAGCCAACATAAACAAGAAAGGTATGAAAGGAGCCTTAAAGCGAGTCTCACCATGAGAAACCAGCACTAAGGCTAAAGAACCGGCAACAATGATAAACAAGGGTAGGAATAGACTATAATCATCTCGCTTGCGGAGCAACTGCGCTGTCGCCGTAACAGCCATCAAAACAATGATGAGATAAAAGATTTCGTTGATAAGCGCAAAATACTGAATCGGCGAGAGACTATTGATCTGATGTGCTATTGAGGTGGCAGGCAACGTGACATAGTTGTTCTCAGCATGTTGCTTATCCTTCAAAAACGCCGCTATGTTATCAATGTCTTCATAATACATCCAGAAGAGCCGCCCGGGCACTTTCTTCAGATAGGCGATTTTGTGGTTGCCGAGCCATTGCAGAGAGCGCTGTCTCCAGATGTCGCGGCATTGCAGGGCAGTAAGCTTCTCACGGTTAGCGATGCAGCGGGCTGTGCCTTTAGGGTAAACGGGCTGAGTGTAGTCCACCTTTGTGCTTTTCTCATAAGTGTTGGCAATAAAGTTAAACCACACTGTGGTAGGCTGCGTAAGGAAATAGCCTGTGCGCAAATAGCAGGAAGTGCCGAAGACAATAAGCAAGACTGCATAGCTGCCCACAATGCAAGCATAGCGCTTGAGAATCAGTCTGCGATTGAAAAGAAGATGATAAAGGAATGCAGAACCGATATAAATAGGAGAGATGGGACGTATCCATGTGGCGACGGCAAACAAGAGGCCTGCCGCTATCCACGCCTTTGCACGGTTGTACTTCAACGTGAGGTACAGGGCTGTAAGGGCGAGTGCTACAGAGGGAATCTCAGAGAGCAGCATGGTACTCTGCCCCCAGTTGTTGGGATAAGCAATATAGAGCAGGATGGCAATGAGTCCTGTGCGGTGGTTGAAAAGCAGTTCCGTAATTCGCGCAATAACGAAAGCTGAAACTGCCTTCAGGGCGCACATCAGCACCAGCACAGGTACGATGCTGCGTGTCAGCCATAGCGAGAGAGCGATCAGATTGATTTGTCCGATGTTCCAAATAAAAGGCTGACCCAGAATAGTGGAGTGTGAAGGATAGGGCTGCCCGTCTTTTAGCGACATCAGCGCATAATCTATGTATCCGTCACCATCGTTTGTAGGCGTATAGCCGACAAACAGCAATATCGCTAAAAGAAAGAAGAAGAAAGCAATACTTATCTTACAATAGCTATTTTGCATACCACGCCTTTCTCACCTTCGCTGGTTGCTACTTCCACCATATAGACGCCACTGGCCACACGCTTACCGTCTCTGTTGATGCCATACCATTTATATTCTCCATTGTTGGCAGTGCCCTCGTTGACCAGCACGCCGTTGCTCGTGACGATCTTCACGTTAGATCCATTCTCCAAACCGGTGATGGTGATGGCACCGGTATAGTCGGGCTTCACAGGATTTGGGTAAGCCCAGACATTGTCCTTTGTCATGCCATTGCCGGAATCGCTGATATTGCCGCTATAAGAGCACAATCCTTGATCCGTGCCGATGAAGAGTTCCCCCGTTGCGTCATTAAGGGCCAAAGAGAGAATATTGTCTGACAACAGTTTGCTGTTGGTTTTGGTGAAGTGAGCCAGTGTCGTGATGTTGTCAGCAGCGATGAGATATAAGCCATTGCCGTTGGTTCCGAACCACTTACGATTATTCTTGTCCACGACAATGCTCTTGATGTTTACTCCGGAGAGCAAATAGTCGGCATAGTTAGTACCATCATTGCGTGGTACCTTCACCTGCGTGAGAATAGGATTAGCTTCTCTTAATTGATTGCTTCCAACCATAAATGGTCCTACTGGAGTTCCTATCCACATGTTGTTGTCTTTATCCTCTGTAATACATTGGCAAGAGGTGATATTCAAAGAAGTGCCATCTTCATTGACAAAAGATCCTTGATAGCTGTTGAGCACATTGGTCTCTGCTTGGTAAGCATAGAACGACGGCACGGTCCAGTGATCATTGACAAACCATACCAAGCCGCGGCTGTCGGTCATCATACCTTTCAACGAGCCGAGACTCTGGGGGTCCGGAAACAGATATTTCAGTTTCATCAGTTCTTCGTGAGGAAACGACTTCCACTCACCGTCCTTGGTATATTCCAGTATTGACTGAGTGGGAGCCTGACTGTTCAACGCCCATAGATTTCCGTCCCTGTCATACATCACACCAAAGACCAACTCATAGTCCTTGCTCTTCTTGTCGAAACTCTCGATGGGAGAATTTTGTTCGTTCCACAGCTTAACGAACTGTCCGTTGCGGAACTCATAGAGTCCTTCACGCGATCCGGCCATCACGTGGCTGTTGTCACGAGGGTCGATATCCAGACAGAAGACATCCTGATAGTTGATACCCGTCTGCGATGCGATGTCGTCCTGAAAGAAAGACCACTCGTTGTTGCCCAGCACTTGTATACATCCCGGATTAGAGTTCATAAGACCATTACAGCTGTAGAGCTTACCGCCATACATCTTCAGGAATCCAAAATAATTGTATTTGGGTCCACCGGGTTGCAGTGTCTTGACGAGCGTCTTGAGATCGTCTGATACCGTATTGGGCTTGACAACATAATTTCCCACGCGTGTCCAGTTAGCTTTGTCGAGGAGATTGTCGGTCAGCTTGCCACGATAGAGGCCATTGGCAGCGCTGGCGACATAAAGATAACCATCCTTGACATAGGAGTAGTTTACTGAAAAGCCCAGTCTGTAGGTGTTGGTGACCTCAGCATCGGCCACGTTCAGCGCCACGATGCCAAAGGCGGTGGAGAGATACGCCATGCTGCCGTTGACATCCACGCCGTTGACCGTCTTAGTGTCTGTGGTTGAATAATCCTGATAGTCAGTCATATTCACCACATCGCCATTGGGTGCGAGTAAGTCGACGTTATAGTCGTCATAGACGATGACCAGCCTTTTGGCCTTCTGCGACCAGCCAATATGAGCGATGCCGCAGTCGCTGAGTCCCGAAATCTTGTCGTAGGTTGTCAGGCTCTGGTCGTTGCGGTCGTAACGATAAAGGCCACCCGAGGCCAGCACATAGATGGTCTTTCCCTCGCCCTCCACGATTTCGGTAGGATCGTAGTAGCTCAGATAGGCTTTCCACTGAGCATGGAGCAGGAGCGGAAAGAACAGGATGAAAAGAAGCAGGCGATACTTTCTCATGGTGGCAATTTTGAAGGGCATTAAAGATAGAGACTATAGACACTATAACTATAGACTCTATGGCAGCTATAGCTTCTATAGAGTCTATAAAAATCTATTTACAGCATCTCACTTTTCAAGTGCACGGCAAGCTGCTCAACGGCTTTAGCGCGGTGCGAGATCTTGTTTTTAATCTCTTCTCCCAGTTCAGCGAAACTCTTGTCATAGCCGTCAGGGATGAAGAGCGGGTCATAGCCAAAGCCCTCGATGCCGTGTTTCTCGGTAGCGATGCGTCCGCGCACTTCGCCCTCGAACTGATATTCACGACTGCACACCGGGTTGTCGCCCTCCATGGTGATCAGCGAGATGACCGTGCGGAAGCGTGCGCGGCGGTTGTTCTTACCGTCGAGCTCACGCAGGAGTTTCGCCATGTTGGCCTCACTGTCGTGATCTGTGCCTTCGGCATAGCGGGCAGAGTGCACGCCCGGCGCACCGCCGAGAGCCTCTACCTCCAGTCCCGTGTCGTCGGCGAAGCAGTTGAGATGATAGTGGTCAAAGATATACTCAGCCTTCTGATGGGCATTCTCCTCAAGCGTGTTGCCTGTCTCAGGGATGTCCTCGTGGCAACCGATGTCACTGAGAGAGACAATCTCAAAGTCAGGACCGAGGATTTCACGTATCTCGCGCAGCTTATGCCGGTTGTTCGTAGCAAAAACTATTTTCATGCTTTATTGTTTTGTTCCTGATCCACCTGGTCATTGGCAACAGGCGGAATATCGGGGATATTCTGTTTTTTCTTGAGTTTCTTAGGCACGTTGACTTTGATGCGGTCGAAGCCCTCGCCATACACACCGATGACAGAACTTTGGCTGACGAAAGCCTGCGGGTCGATCATCTTGATGAGACGGAAGATAGCGACGCTTTCGTTTTTCTTGGCAAGGATACAGAGCACCTTCATGTCCTGTCCGGTGTACCATCCGTGTCCGTCGAGGATCGTCACACCATGCTCCATCTGCGTGCCGATGGCGTTGGCGATCTCCTGATATTTCTTCGAGAAGATCATGAACTGCACACTCTGCCGCTGGATGTTCATCACATGATCGAGCATGAAATTCTCCACCACCATGGTGCAGAAACCAAACACCACCTTGTGGGACCGGCCAAGAAAGTCGCCGAACTGCGGGAAAAAGAAGCAGGAGCCGATGATACAGAAGTCCACGGCCATGAGCACTTGACCCAACGATAAGTCGCGATATTTATTGACGCAGGCTGCAATGATGTCCGTTCCGCCCGTAGATCCGTTGTTGAGGAAGACAATGGCAAGTGCCGATCCCGTGAAGCAACAGCCGATGAGCAGCGACATGAAATCCTGTCCCGGTCCGAGAATCTTGACATAGTGACCCGAAGCATCCATCGGCATGAGTATCTGCGCGAACTTCAAGAGGAAGTAGAGCGTGAAAATGGCATAGATCGTCTTCATCAAAAACTTCCATCCAAGAATCTTCAACGCCACGACGAGCAGGGCGAGGTTGATGATCATGTAGGTGTTCTCAATCTTAAACCCCGTCGCGTAATAGATGATAGCCGACATACCCGTCACACCGCCCGTGACAATCTCATAGGGCAAGAGAAAGATGGTGAAGGCAGCAGCATACAAAACGAGGCCAAGGGTTATGCCTACATAATCCTTAGCCTCGTTGTATATGATACGATGATCAATGGTCATAAACTATTTGATAACGATATTGATAATCTTCTTGGGCACGACGATGACCTTGACGATCTGCTTGCCGTCGAGATACTTCTTGCTGCGCTCGTCGTCGAGAGTAGCCTGCTGGATGTCGTCTTTCGAGGCATCAGCGGGGAACATCTTCTGATAGCGGGCCTTGCCATTGAAGCTGACGGTCATCTGCAACTCATTGTCCTGCAGGTAAGCCTCATTCCATTTCGGCCACTGTGCGTCGCATACCGATCCTTTCCCGCCGAGCTGCTGCCACAGCTCCTCAGCAATATGGGGAGCAAAGGGAGCGATGAGGATGACCAAGTCGCGCAGCAGTTCACGGTTGTGGCACTTCTGCTGACCGAGCTCGCTGACGCAGATCATGAAAGCAGAGATGCTTGTGTTGTAAGAGAACGACTCGATGTCGCCGGTCACCTTCTTGATGAGCTTGTGCACACTCTTCAAGCTGTCCTTCGAGGGATCAGCGTCGTCGACGAGCCATTTGTCGGTACGATTTTCCCAGAACAAGCTCCAGACCTTCTTCAGGAAACGGAAGCAGCCGTCGATGCCATTGGTATCCCAAGGCTTGCTGGCCTCAACCGGACCGAGGAACATCTCGTAGAGACGGAGCGTGTCAGCACCGTAGTCGCGCACAATGTCGTCGGGATTGACCACGTTGTACATCGACTTGGACATCTTCTCAATGGCCCAGCCGCAGACATATTTGCCGTCCTCAAGGATGAACTCAGCATTCTTGTACTCAGGGCTCCACTGCTTGAAGGCCTCAGTGTCGAGGATGTCGTTCTTCACAAGGTTGACCCACACGTGGATCGGCGTCACTTCCTTATAATTCTTACGCAGGTTATAGCTCACGAACACCGGTTTGTCGGCAGTACTGAGCTCGCCCACACGATAGACAAAGTTGCTTCGTCCTTGGATCATGCCCTGGTTGATGAGCTTCTGGAACGGCTCTTCCTCACAGCTCACGCCGTAGTCGTGGAGGAACTTATTCCAGAAACGGCTGTAGATCAAGTGGCCGGTGGCGTGCTCTGTGCCGCCTACATAGAGGTCGACATGGCGCCAGTATTCGTCAGCTTTCTTCGAGACAAGTTCTTCATCGTTGTGGGGATCCATGTAGCGGAGGTAGTAAGCACTACTTCCCGCAAAGCCCGGCATGGTGTAAAGGTCGATCGGGAAGACGGTCTTCTGGTCGATCTTGCTGTTCTCCACGACCTGCTTGCCTACTGTATCCCATGCCCACTTGGTGGCACGGCCCAATGGTGGCTCGCCGCTCTCGGTAGGCTTATATTCAGAAATCTCAGGCAACTCGATGGGCAGACACTCTTCGGGCACCATGCAAGGGATGCCGTTGTCGTAATAGACGGGGAAGGGCTCACCCCAATAGCGCTGACGGGAGAAGATGGCGTCGCGCAGACGGTAGTTGACTTTCACACGTCCGATGCCCTTCTCGGTGACGAACTTCTTCGTGGCGGCGATAGCTTCTTTCACTGTCAAACCATTGAGCGAGAATCCATAGAGACCCTGTTTGCCCTCACGCGGTGAGTTGGTGACGATGCCTTCCTTGGCATCGAAGCTCTCCTTCGAAACGTCGGCACCCTCGATGAGCGGGATGATAGGCAGATTGAAATGTTTGGCAAAGGCATAGTCGCGGCTGTCGTGAGCCGGCACGGCCATGATGGCACCCGTACCATATCCGGCGAGTACATACTCTGAAACCCAGATTGGAATAGCATCACCCGTAAGCGGGTTGATGGCGTAAGAGCCTGTGAACACACCCGTGACCTTGCGGTCGGACATACGCTCCAGCTCGGTGCGCTTCTTGACATAGTCAATATATTTGTCCACTTCGGCTTTCTGCTCCTCGGTGGTCACCTGACTGACATAGTCAGACTCTGGGGCGAGCACCATGAAGGTGACGCCGAACATCGTGTCGGCACGGGTGGTGAAGATGGTGAACTTCACGTCGGAGTCCTTCACCTGGAACTCCACCTCAGCACCTTCCGAGCGTCCGATCCAGTTCTTCTGTGTCTCCTTGATGGAATCGCTCCACTGGATGGTGTCAAGACCGTCGAGCAGACGCTGAGCATAAGCGGAGACACGCAGGCACCACTGGCTCATCTTCTTCTGCACCACGGGGAAGCCACCACGCAAGCTGACGCCCTCGACGACCTCGTCATTGGCCAGCACGGTACCCAGTCCGGCACACCAGTTGACCATTGTCTCGCCTTTGTAGGCTATGCGGTAGTTCATCAGCGCATCGCTCTTCTGCTTTTCGTCCATAGCTTTCCACTCTTCAGCGGTGAAGCTGACGGTGTCGTCGCCCTGCGCCACGTTGAGTCCTTCAGTACCCTGCTGCTCAAAGTGTGCAATCAGTTTGTCGATGGGCTGAGCCTTCTTCAGGTCGTTGTCGTAGTAAGAGTTGAACATCTTCTCGAAAGCCCACTGTGTCCAGTGATAGTAATGCGGGTCGCAGGTGTGCACCTCACGGTCCCAGTCAAAGCAGAAGCCGATCTTGTCGAGCTGCTCGCGGTAGCGGTTGATGTTCTGCTCAGTGGTGATGGCGGGGTGCTGCCCGGTTTTGATGGCATACTGCTCAGCGGGCAGTCCGTAAGCGTCATATCCCATAGGATTGAGAACATTGAAGCCGTTGAGCCGCTTGTAGCGTGCATAGATGTCACTGGCAATGTATCCCAGCGGATGACCTACATGCAATCCTGCGCCGGAAGGGTAAGGAAACATGTTGAGCACGTAGTATTTCGGGCGGTTAGGGTCCTCTGTGACCTTGTAGGTCTTATGATCGACCCACTCTTTCTGCCACTTTTTCTCAATCTCTCTGAAATTGTAGTCCATGTGTATATAATATCTTGTTTTATTGTTTCTTTGGCTTACACCTTATTATAAATAAGGTATATTACATGCAAAGTTACACAAATCAATCCACAAAACAAAATCAATGGTGCAAAATGTGCAACAGGAGTAAGAAATGAGAATCGCCGCAGGTTATCTATGATTAAATAGGGTACTGATAAACAGTGCCTTATACTGAGATATAGATTTTATCTATGATGCGATAGTCTCTGTCTGTTGTCATCATCAAGGAATATCCATAACTTTGCATCAGAAAACAAAAATAACACTCACAACATCACAAACAAAAGAGATTTTACCTCACAACAACACAACACAAAATAAATAAAAAATAAGAGATTATGGAAACGATCATCAATCAGCACGCACCCGAGTTCACCGTTCAGGCCTTCCAGAACGGTAGTTTCAAAACCGTCAGCAACAAGGACATCGATGGAAAATGGGCACTGTTTTTCTTCTATCCTGCCGACTTCACCTTTGTATGCCCCACTGAGCTGGAGGACCTTCAGAGCAAATACGATGAGCTCAAAGGCATGGGCGTAGAGGTTTTCTCGGTGAGCACCGACAGCCATTTCGTACACAAGGCATGGCACGATACCTCTGAACGCATTGCCAAATTGCAGTATGCCATGCTCGCTGACCCAATCGCAGTGCTCTCACGTGGCTTCGGCGTATACAAAGAGGATGAGGGCGTGGCTTACCGCGGCACCTTCCTCGTCAATCCGGAAGGACAAATCAAACTGGCTGAGATTCAGGATAACAGCATTGGTCGTAACGCCGACGAACTCGTCCGCAAGGTGCACGCCGCACAGTATGTAGCCTCACACAACGGTGAGGTTTGCCCCGCTAAGTGGCACGAGGGCGCTGAGACGCTTAAGCCCAGCATCGACCTCGTCGGTAAGCTCTAAAGAATTCGACTGCCTTTTTAAGATTACATTACGGCTGCACGAAGTGCACAATTCTCTAAATTCTACAAATTCAACTTATGCTCGATCTTAATGTTATCACTCAAGTGAAAAGCGTACTGGCCCATCTCAGTGCTCATTTCACGTTTGCCGTAGAGCGGGACGACAGCGATGCCGACGCCACTCATTTCAGTCAATTTGTAGAGGATGTGGCTTCGTGCAGTTCCCATATCACTGTGGAGTACCGCAGTGGCAAGGCATTTCGCTTCTCCATTCTTCGCGACGGTCAGGACACGGGTATCACGTTCCGGGGCATCCCCAACGGACATGAGTTCACATCTCTGTTGCTGGCTCTGCTCAACGCCGATGGTCAGGGACGCAATCTGCCCGACGACACGCTCCGCCACCGCATTGAAGCTCTGACAGGCGACATCAGTCTGAAGACATACGTCTCACTGACTTGTACCAACTGTCCCGACGTGGTGCAGGCACTCAACGTCATAGCATTGCTCAATCCGCACGTCTCGCACGAGATGGTTGACGGTGCGCTCTGCCAGGATGAAGTCGATGTGCTCAACATCCAGGCAGTCCCCGCTGTGTATGTCAATGGCGAGTTGCTGCATGTGGGACGCGGAGAACTCGGCACGCTGCTTGACGAACTGGAGGATCATCTCGGTACAGACAGCAGCGCAGCACACGAGGCTGTGGAGCGTCACTACGATGTGGTCGTGCTCGGAGGAGGTCCCGCAGGAGTAGCCGCTGCCATCTATGCCTCAAGAAAGGGACAGCAGGTTGCTGTCGTGGCCCAACGCATTGGCGGACAGGTCAACGACACGACAGACATCGAGAACATTATCTCTGTGCCAAAGACCACCGGCACGCAGTTGGCCGCCGACCTTTCCAAGCACTTAGAGGCTTATCCCATTGACACATACACCAACCGCAGGATCACACGTGTGGACTTTTCAGAAAAGGACAAACGGGTAGAGGTGAGAGGAGGAGAATCATTCATCGCCCCGCGTGTGATCATTGCCACGGGTGCCGGATGGCGTCGCTTGGGACTACCGGGCGAGGACAAGCTCATCGGCCACGGCATTCACTTCTGCCCTCACTGCGACGGACCTTTCTATAAAGGCAAGCACGTAGCTGTCATCGGAGGCGGCAACAGTGGTGTGGAAGCAGCCATCGACTTGGCAGGCATCTGCAAACATGTGACGGTACTGGAGTTTGGTGATCAGATGCGGGCCGACAAGGTGTTGCAGCAAAAACTGCGTGCACTGCCCAACGTCGACATTCATTTCCACAGCCAGACTATCGGTCTCTCGGAGCAGAACGGAAGCCTCAACGAAATTGACGTGCGTGACCTCGACAAGGATGAGGTGCGGCACATCACGCTCGACGGTGTGTTTGTGCAGATAGGCTTACAGCCTAACAGCGACATGTTTAAGGATCATGTGGAACTCACGCCGTGCGGTGAGATCATCATTGACAACCGTAACCGTACCTCTGCGGCAGGCGTATATGCGGCAGGCGACGTGTCGACAGTGCCCTTCAAGCAGATCATGATAGCCATGGGCGAAGGAGCCAAGGCAGCCCTCGCCGCCTTTGAGGACAGCCTCTATCAGGAACAATGAGGTTTGTCGAAGTCCTTGGGTGAGTCATAGTGATGACCCGTGACTTCTTTGATGCGATGTATGAGTATCTCATCTTTCATTCTTAGCTTGTGTTGCTGTCAAGTGAGTTTATCTTTCTATTCTTCCTGCTCGCTGATCCGGTATCCATCGTATTTTTTGTCGAGCACCACCATCTTCATGGGCTGCATGGAATAGGATTGAGGAGTGGGATTAACAGCGATATGCCAAACCAAAGTAAGGTGCTTGTCACCAATGCGCTCAATACGTCGAAGCGAGATATTGGTAGAATGGTTGGTGACGGGCAGTACTTTCGCTACGACAAAACACTTGCTGAAGTCTATCTTTGTCGGATCACCGCCCTTTCCCATAAAGGCCGCCTCACCAAAATATTGCTCCAGCTCTGCCTGGCTGCGGATGATCAGCAAGTCAGTGGGTTGCCTGGCATCGTTGCGAAAGAAATAGTTGCGGGCTTCGGAAAAGCTGACAGCATGGTTGCCGGTAGCGCAGGAAGCCGTAAGCAAACCTGCAGCAAGAAGCGTTATCAATGAATGTAGTCTCATCATGAATGTATTTTTTTTGTTACATTCTACTAAATTCAAAACTTGCGGATAGCTTGCACGAAATGGCAACAAATAGTGTTTGTTCATCATCCTGACTGTCGTGATGCAGCCCCCACTCCATCGTTTGTTCATTTGGAAGGGGGGACAGCGTCCCGTCATTTCTGCTCCAAGAGAAGATGCTTGGCAAATTCCCAGACGACGATGCCGGCCGTGACGCTGACGTTCAGACTGTGCTTCGTGCCAAACTGCGGGATTTCGAGACAGCCGTCGCTCATGTCCACGACCTGCTGCAACACGCCTTTGACCTCGTTGCCAAAGACGACGGCATAGCGCTGGGGCACGCCCTTGTCGCGCAACGCGGCCAACGACTCGTCGAGATACTGCAGTTTGGTGCTGCCCTCTACCTGCTCGATGCTATAGACAAAATAGCCCTCACGCTGGAGCTCCGCCACGGCGTCCTCGGTATTCTTGAAGTATTTCCAGTCGACACTGTCCTCTCCGCCGAGTGCCGTCTTATGGATTTCGGCATTAGGCGGACAGGCGGTGATGCCGCAAAGATAGACGGCTTCCACACGAAACGCGTCGCAAGAGCGAAACACCGAGCCGACGTTGTAGAGCGACCGCACATTGTCGAGTACCACCACCAGCGGCAGCTTCTTGGCTTCCTTAAACTCTTCCACCGTGAGCCGGTGCATCTCTATCGTCCTGAGCTTATGCATTATGCAATGTTGAATGATGAATGTTGAATTGATTCAATGTTGAATTGTCACTACCCTTGAAGCATATCACTCCCCTCTCCTTTGGAGAGGGGTTTGGGAGTGAGGCTATTATACGCCACCGCATAAGCTTTGATCTGCTTCACCATCGCCAACAGACCATTGGAGCGGGTCGGTGACAGGTGGTCACGCAAACCTATCTTGTCAATGAAGTAAAGGTCAGCATCGAGGATCTCCTTCGGCGTGTGACCGCTGAGCACCTGAATGAGCAGGGCGATGATGCCCTTGACGATGAGTGCGTCGCTGTCTGCAGTGAACACGAGCTTACCGTCAACAAGGTCACATTGCAGCCACACACGACTCTGACAGCCGTCGATGAGGTTTTGCTCAGTCTTATATTTCTCGTCGAGCGGCTTGAGATCATTGCCCAAGTCGATGAGCATCTGATATTTATCCATCCAGTCGTCGAAGTCGCTGAACTCCTCCACGACCTCGTCCTGCAATTCATTAATCGTCTTCATATTCTACTTTCTCCAACTTAAAGAATTTATCGTTTGGTCTTACCTTACCCTTCACGGGGATGGAGACCAGCCATCCCTGCTCAGCCCGCTGGACAGGCTTGAGGTCGTAGCGGATCTCGGTACAGTCGAGATACATCGCTCCGGTGGTATTGCCGGTGATGAGCAACTTATCGCCCAACTCAAAGGGGGCTGCCTCCACGGCAATCTCCGCCACATTGAGTTTGGAGAAATACTTCGTCACCTTGCCCACAAGACGCTTGCGCTCCGTAGCGAGCGATCCGTAGTGCTTGTTCCACTCGCCCATGGTCTGTCCCTGATAATAGCCGTCCCAGAAACCACGGTTAAAGACGGTGGCAAGCCGCTTGTCCCATGCGTCTTTCTTCTCTTCGGTGAACGTGCCGTCGAGCACGGCCTGCAAAGCTTCGCGATAGCAGGTCACTACGGTATAGATATATTCTGGTCCGCGCGCACGACCCTCGATTTTGAAGACGCGCACACCGGCCTTCATCATCTTGTCGAGGAAGCGAATGGTCTTCAGATCCTTGGGACTCATCACGTATTTGTTGTCGATCTCAAGCTGATTGCCGGTCTCAGCATCGGTGACGATATAAGAGCGACGGCAGATCTGCACGCACTGCCCGCGGTTGGCTGAGCGGTCGGCAGCAGCTAAACTCATATAGCATTTGCCCGAGACGGCCATGCACAGTGCTCCATGACAGAACATCTCGATGCGCACGGGCTTTCCGGCTGGTCCGCAGATCTGTTGCCGTTCGATCTCATCGTGGATATGGCTGACCTGCTTCATATTCAGCTCACGGGCCAGGACACTCACGTCGGCAAACTGAGCGTAGAACTTCAGTGCCTCCACATTGCTGATGTTGAGCTGTGTGGAGAGGTGCACTTCCATGCCTACCTGACGGCAATAGACCATCACGGCGACATCGGAGGCGATGACGGCCGAGATGCCGGCCTCATGGGCGGCATCGATGATGGTGTGCATCGTGTCCATGTCCTCATCATAGATAATGGTGTTGACAGTGAGATAGGTCTTCACGCCATGCTCGTTGCAGATACGGGCGATGTCTTGCAGGTCGCTGATGTCGAAATGATTGGCACTGTGCGACCGCATGTTCAGCTGTCCGATACCAAAGTATACGGAGTCGGCTCCGGCCTGCAGGGCAGCGGCGAGTGACTCACGTGAGCCCACGGGGGCCATAATCTCAAAATCCTCTATTTTAGCATTCATAGTGCAAAGGTAATCAAATAATTGCTTATCTTTGCACTTGCAATGAAGAAATTAGCTTTTGGCCTGCTTGGCCTTGTGATGATCATCAGCTGCGGACGCCCTCAGCCCCGCAAGCCGGTGAGGAGTGAGTTCAGAAATGATGTGGTCATCAAAACGACACCGGTTCTCGACCAGGGGCGCAGCCCGCTCTGCTGGGCTTATGCCATGCTGGCCACCATCGAGTCGGAACACCTCATGCAGGGCGACTCGGTGCATCTCTCCGTGGACTATGTGGCCAGAATGCTGTTGAAGGAAGAGGCTACTCATTTCTATTTCAACCGCGACAACGGCCAGGTGTCGATGCGTGGCATGGCGTCGATGGTCTTTGATCTCATGGCAATGTACGGCATGTTGCCTTACGACAGCTATTATAATAATGAGTCGGTCGACTATCCTGTCCTGGCCCGCACGGTGCAGCAGATAGCGCGGGCCAGCACATCACTCAGCATGCTCAACGAGCGGATGGACAAGTCACTGGATGAGCAGATCGGTTACCTGCCCGGTACCATCATGATGTTGGGAGCCCGGTACACGCCCCTGGAGTTTGCTCATAGCGTATGCCGGCCCGAGGAATACTTGTCGCTGACGAGCTTCTCCCATCATCCCTTCGGCAAGCCGTTTATCTTGGAGGTGCCGGACAATCAGATGCGCGACTATTTCCTCAACATGCCTATCGACACGCTCATGCATACCGTCGTCCATGCGCTCAAGCATGGCCATCCTGTCTGTTGGGAGGGCGACATCAGCGAGCCCGGTTTTGACTTTCAGCGTGGTGTCGCCGTACTGCAAAACGACAAGGCGGACTATGACCAGCTCGACCGGCAGCGTACCTTTGAGACGTTCCGCACCACTGACGACCATTGCATGGAGCTCTGTGGACTGGCCCATGACCGGCAAGGCCGTCGCTTCTTCATTGCCAAAAACTCATGGGGCAACGGCAACCCCTTCGGCGGGTTCATGTATCTCAGCTATCAGTACGTGAAGCTCAAGACCATAGCCGTGTACATCAGCTGCGATGCTGTGGGGAAATAATACATGACTTTTCACAGCTAACTTCTTGCTTTTTTAAATTATTATACTTAATTTTGCAGATACTTTAATCATAAAAACTACAATATGTATTTAATACGTTATCTAATTATACAGCAATAATAAACTAACAAAATATTATGATGAAAAGAATAAATGTACTATTTGCCTTATTCCTTGCATGGTTGTCTGTTGGAGGAGCTTGGGCAGAGGAAGAAACCTTTAAGATCGTTTGGGCGAGATCTGAATCAAAGTCGGCTAACATTTTGTTAGAAAGGAATAAAGGGCATATTCCAGATGAATCTTCTAAAAAGTATGTGAGACTCTATGCTAAAGGCGATATGACCATTACTCCTAAATTAGGTTACGTGCTCACCAAAATTGACTATGAATTTACCATAAATTCTAGTAAAGGTTATAAGCCCACTCCTAAACTGACTTCTACAGCTGGCACCTTTAAATCTACTGCCACAGGCGGCACATGGTCAGGTATTACGACAGAACCTATTGTATTATTAGTCGATGGTCTCTACGGCAACATAGACTTTTCATCTGTTACTATCACTTACATTACAAGCGATGGCACGGCGGACAAGCCCTATACCGTCACTGACGTTTTCACACTTAATCAAGCAGGAAGCCTACCAACTACTGAGGTATATATCAAAGGCAACGTAGTCAAGACTGACCAATTCGACAGCAGCAGTCCCACTCTCAACTACTACATCGATGACAGCGAAAACGCAGCCAATAGTCTTGAAATATTAAATGGGCGGTATCTACAAGATGCTGATATCACCAATGCCAACCAAATTGTACGTGGTGACGAAGTCATTGTTAAAGCGACAGTAGAAACCACTAATAAAGGTGCTAAAGTTCTGAAAGACGTACATCTGATAAGTATTAAGGAGTACCAAGACCAAGCTAAGGTAAGCTCAGCCGGATGGGCTACCTTTGTCAGCCGTCGTGCCGTGGATTTCTCTAATACCAGCAACATAAGCGCTTACACTGTGAAGTACGATGCTACAGTCAACAAAGTGACGCTTACGCCCGTCAGAGCTATACCCGGCAACACAGCTGTAGTCGTCAAAGGTAAGAAGGGAACTTATAACTTGCAACGTAGCAAAGAGAGTACAGCAGTAGCTAACAACGACTTGAAGTTCAGTGACACAGACACGAAGGTGACATCGCCCTTCAACATCTATGTGCTGGCTCAGCAGGGCGACGGCTGCGGTTTCTATCCCGTGAAGGCCGGTGAGACCTTAGCTCCTTTCAAAGGCTACCTCTGCATCAAGACTGCCTCAACCGCTGCCGCCAAACCTTTCTATGCTATCGGTGACAACACCACAACCGGCATCAACACCGTGGAAAAGGCTAAGAACATGGAAGGCGTGCGCTATAACTTCACCGGACAGCGCGTCAACAACAGCTATAAAGGCTTGGTCATCGTCAATGGCCACAAAGTCATCATCAAGTAAAACCCTTAAAATATCATACAATGAAAGCAATTTATGTCAAGCCATCCTTGAAGTTCAAGGAAATAGATGCTGAAGAAAGTATGCTGACTGATAGCAGAAATTTCAAAAAGACGCTCACAGGATACCAAGGAACTGTAGGGACTTCTGCAACCACTACCACAGAAGTAGAGAGTACCAGTGCACTCTCCAAGCAAGGCTCTTTCCCTGGCGATCAATGGAATGATGAAGAGTAAAAGCGGAACATTGCTTTCAGCCTCCCCGTAGAAAGAAGCAAAAACCATCAAAGCCCGTCGCAAGCCTAATATGCTGTGGCGGGCTTTGTATGTTTACGACAGCGAGAGCATGCGCTGGATGGGCTTCACGGCCTCACAGGCAATCGCCGGGTCAATCTCTACGCAGGGCCAGCCAAACTTCAGAGCGTTGTAGATCTTGGCCAGCGTGTTTTTCTTCATGTACTCGCACTCGTTGCATGAACAGCCGACGCCGCCCTCACTGACCTCCGGCGGTACGGGGATGAAAGTCTGATCGGGACACGTACGCTGCATCTCATGCAAGATACCGGCCTCTGTGGCCACGATGAACTCCTTTACCTCGGGATGCGTCTGGGCGTATTTCAGCATCGTGGCAGTGGAACCCTTCACGTCAGCAATCGCCAGCACAGGAGCCTTGCACTCCAAATGCGCCATCACCACCGCATGAGGATGCTCCTGCTTGAGCTTCACAATGCCGTCGACGGAGAACTTCTCATGGACATGGCAACCACCATTCCACAGGAGCATGTGGCGCTCCGTGACGCTGTTGATATAGTTGCCCAGGTTATAGTCCGGTCCAAAGATGATCTTCGCATCCTTGGGGAAGCTCGCCATCACCTTCTCGGCATTGCCTGAGGTGACCACACAATCCGTGAGCGCCTTGACAGCCGCCGTGGTGTTGACATAGCTCACCACCTGATAGCCCGGATGCTCCTCCTTGTATTTCTTCAGGTCAGCAGCGTCACAGCTGTCAGCCAGTGAGCATCCCGCAGTGAGATCGGGGCAGAGCACCGTCTTGTCGGGCGAGAGCAGCTTACACGTCTCAGCCATGAAGTGCACGCCACACATCACCATCATCTTCGCATCGGTGTCGGCAGCCTTACGTGCCAACGCCAGCGAGTCACCGACAAAGTCAGCGATGTCCTGAATGTCGCCCACCGTATAGTAGTGGGCCAGGATGATCGCGTCTTTCTCCTTGCACAGTTGTCTGATGGCCTTTTTCAAGTCCAGTTTCTTGGGTACCGGCTCATCGACATATCCCTTTTCCTTCCATTCTTCTTTGATCGTTTCCATGAGTATGCGTTCAGTTTTCGGTGTTATCCACCATTCATTATTATTCTATTAGTCTTCCTTCTATAAAAAAGAAATAATAGTATGATGATGTAATGTGGAAAAGTTGATATGACAAGAGGGAAAAATTTGGAGATAAGGATATCAACACGGGATACAGAGAGATCTACACCGAGGTTGAATATCTACTCTTTGTTTATCAGCTCATTGTCTACTTATCCACAATTATCAACTACTGTGCAAAGGTAATAAGTTTATATTTTTTTTCGGTGCAAAAGCGTGGAAAACTTTGTTTCATTGCTTGCAAAAGACTGTGGAAATCCTCAGTCCGCGGCATTTCAGCAAAGGCGTGTGGATAAGCATAGAGTTGTACCAGCGTTTTTCCACAGTTATCAACAGGGTTATCAACAGGGAGAGAATAATGTATAGTGTATAATGAATAAATAATAATGGATCATTGCTATTGTTACGCAGTTGTAGGAAAGTCGTTATATATTAGTAAAATTGCTTGTTATTAGTTAGTCAAACATTCGTCAGATAATAGTCAAACATTCGTTGGCCAATTGGTTGACAATTGTCATCCAATTGGCTGACGATTGTTTGACCATGCTATAAGAAGCATTTTTGAATATAAAGGACGATGATGAGAAAGGTATAAAATACAATGATGGGCTCCACCTGCGGCGAGGCAGAGCCCATCATCATGGTATGGATAGAATAAAAGCTGTTATTTCCGATTGTCTCCGTCTTCAACGAAGGCAGCCTCTTCGGCGGCTGCGATGATCTCCTCACGGGTTTTCTCCCTGGCGCTGATGTCGCTCAAGTCGAATTCCTCCTCTTTAGCCTCTACCGAGTTAGCCGGTCGCTCGAGCGCGCTGTCTTCCTCAGAGAATACCTGCTCGCGGAACGATGTTTCGTGCTTCGGCTCCATGTTGCGGGAAGCAGCTGTTGTCTTGACGAAAGCTTCAGCCTCACTGGTGCTGGGCACATCCTGTATCGGTTCCTCTTCCATTTTGGTACGGCTGGCCTTAGCGGAGAAGACACTGTCGATGAACTGCGGTTCGCGCTTGAGTTTATCGAGGGTGTCCTTAGCGGCTTTTTGTTGGCTCTCTTTCTTAGAGAAGCCTTTGCCCATGCATCCGTCAAGGCCTTCGAGCTTGATCACGCAGCAGAAGGTAGGATTGCCGTTGGCATCCTTGCTCTGTGTGGTCTGGCTGAAATCCAGGTTCACTTTGTTTTTCTGGCTCCACTCGATGAGTTTGCTTTTAAAGTTCACCTCTTTGTATGCCACCTTATCGATGTTGATCATCTGCGAGAGGATGCGTTTCTTGAGGAACGTCATACAGGCATCGTAGCCACGATCGAGGTAGAGGGCACCGACGAGCGCCTCAAAAGCGTTGCCACCGAGATAGCTGTTGTGTGTGGCAGAGCGGCCGCTGGAGAGGATGAGATCGTTGATGCCCATCTCCATAGCGAGTTTATTGAGTGTGTCGCGCTGCACGAGTTTCGAGCGAGTGTTGGTGAGAAATCCCTCACGTTTGCCGGGGAAGTGACGATAGACGATGTCACCTACCGCAGCGTCGAGGATGGCGTCGCCCAAGAATTCCAGTCGCTCGTTGTTGACGGGTTTGCCTTTTTTGTTTCGGTGCATGACACTCTTGTGCATCAGCGCCATTTTGTAATAGCTGATGTTGTGGGGATATACACCGATGATATGGTATAAAGAAGAATAAAGCTCCTTATCCTTTCGGAAGGGGAGCCTTATTCTGTCTAAGATATGATTAAACATATACTTTCTTTGTTCAGCAATCTATTACTCAGCGTACTTCTTGACGATGACGCAAGCGTTGTGTCCGCCAAAGCCAAAGGTGTTGGACAGGGCAGCGCGTACGGTGCGTTTCTGAGCCTTGTTGAAAGTGAAGTTCATGTTGTAGTCGAGCTCCGGGTCATCATCTCCTTCGGCATGGTTGATGGTCGGCGGCACGATGTCGTTCTGCACACTCAGCACGCAGATCATGCCCTCAACGGCACCAGCGGCACCGAGGAGGTGACCGGTCATGCTCTTGGTAGAGCTGATGTTGACCTTGTAAGTCTGTTCACCGAAGAGATCCTTGATAGCCTTAGCCTCAGAGATGTCGCCTACGTGAGTGGAAGTACCGTGAACATTGATGTAGTCGATGTCCTCCACGCTCATGCCAGCGTCCTCAAGGGCAGCCTTCATGACGAGCTTAGCACCGAGACCCTCGGGATGAGAGGCCGTGATGTGATAAGCGTCAGCGCTCATGCCCTCACCGGCAATCTCGGCATAGATCTTAGCACCACGGGCCTTGGCGTGCTCAAGTGTCTCAAGGATCAGGCAGCCAGAACCCTCGCCCATGACGAATCCGTCGCGGCTTGCGCTGAATGGGCGGCTTGCGCCCTGAGGATCGTCGTTGCGGGTGGAAAGAGCCTTCATGGCGTTGAAACCACCGACACCGCAGTCGCAAATGGCAGCCTCGGCACCTCCGGCCAGGATGACATCAGCCTTGCCCAGGCGCAGCAGGTTGAAAGCGTCAGCCAAAGCATGGCATGACGAAGCGCACGCACTTGTGGTCACATAGTTGGGACCATGAAAGCCAAAGTGAATGCTGATCTGTCCAGCTGCAATATCTGAAATCATCTTGGGGATGAAGAACGGGTTGAACATCGGTCCGCGATCCATGTGCTGGCCGTAGTACACTACCTCGTCCTGGAATGTCTTGATGCCTCCAATGCCGATACCGTAGACCACGCCCACGCGGTTTTTGTCGACAGTCTCCAAATCCATGCCTGAGTCCTTGACAGCCTGAATGGCACTGACCATGGCCAGCTGTGTGCAGCGGTCCATCTTACGGGCCTCCTTGCGGTCGATGTAGTCATTGACGTTGAGGTCTTTGACTTCACAAGCGAACTTTGTCTTGAAATTGGTTGTGTCAAATGATGTAATAGGTGCTGCACCGCTCTTGCCGGCAAGCAGGTTGCTCCACATCTCTTCGGCGGAGTTACCTACTGGCGTGACGGCTCCCAGACCTGTTACAACTACTCTTTTCAATTCCATTGGATTATGATTTTGATTAAAAGGGTTTAGCGTTTAATGTGTCTGAGTCAGCTGCCAACTGGCAGACTGAATGAAAGTAAATGGTGAACGACATTAAACGCTAAACGGAGAGAAACGCTTCAGACGTAGATTACTTAGCGTTGTCCTCAATGTACTTGATGGCATCGCCTACCGTCTGGATGGTCTCAGCCTTGTCGTCGGGAATAGAAATGCCGAACTCCTTCTCGAACTCCATGATGAGCTCTACAGTATCGAGAGAATCAGCGCCCAGATCGTTGGTGAAGCTTGCTTCGGGCTTTACCTCAGCCTCGTCAACACCCAGTTTGTCTACGATGATAGCCTTAACCTTTGATTCAATTTCTGACATAATTGTAACGTTTTAAATGATTAATTTTGTATTTTCACTATTAAACTGGGTGCAAAGGAACAAATTTTTTACCGATTACACAAATATTTTATCGATAAAATGCTATTTTCGTGCACACTAACCCATTGTTTGTGCATAAAATATAGATTTTTTCTTCTTCTTTTTTCACCTTTTCGTTGTATATCTCAAAATTAGTTGCTAACTTTGCATGAACGCATAAATCAAATCTGAACAATACATGTCTTTTACTCAACAGTGCAACGAGATTTTCAACAAAGCTATTGATGACTACCATGTCACGGACAATGTGGATACGCCAATCAACAATCCTTATGAGCGCGATTCCATTGACAACCGGCTTTATCTGAAGTGCTGGATAGATACGGTCCAGTGGCATTTGGAGGATATCATCCGTGATCCGCATATCGATCCTATGGAGGCATTGGGCATCAAACGGCGTATTGACCGCTCCAATCAGGACCGCACGGACTTGGTGGAGCAGATCGACTCCTATTTCCGACAGAAGTATTCCGATGTCACTCCGCTTCCCGATGCACGACTCAACACTGAGAGTCCGGCCTGGGCCGTGGACCGCTTGAGCATTCTCGCACTGAAGATCTATCACATGCGGGAGCAGACACAGCGCACCGACGCCTCAGAGGAGCACAAAGCACGCTGCCAGGCTAAGCTCAACGTGCTCTTGGAGCAGCAAAAGGATCTCTCGCTGGCCATCGACCAATTGCTGGAGGACATCGAGGAAGGACGGAAATACATGAAGGTTTATCGCCAGATGAAGATGTACAACGATCCGAGTACCAACCCTGTTCTTTACAGTAAAAAATAAGAGACAGCCGAAAGGCGAATGAGGATACCTTAGCCCTGAATAACATGAAAACCGAACACATACTGATCATCCGCTTTTCTGCCTTAGGCGACGTCGCCATGACGGTGCCGGTGGTCTATTCTTTGGCAAAGCAGTATCCCGATGTTCGCATCACCATGCTTTCCAAACCATTCGCCCGCCCGCTGTTTGAGAACTTTGCGCCGAACGTGGGATTCATGGAGGCAGATCTGGTTAATGAATATCATGGACTGAAGGGACTCAACGCACTCTACCGCCGCCTGACTGCCAAAAACTTCACGGCAATAGCTGATTTGCACAATGTCATCCGGTCTGATTACTTGCGTATGCGTTTCAACTTTGATCGTTATCGTGTGGCGCACCTCGACAAGCACCGCATGCAGCGACGTCAGCTGGTGGCATATAACAATAAGGTGTTGGAGCCCATTCCCTCTGCTTTTGACAATTATGCCAAGGTGTTTGAACAGTTAGGCTATCCTGTCCATTTAGAGTTTACGTCACTGCTGACTCCTGAACAAGCCGGATTGTCACAGTTGCCGGAGGGCTACAACATCAAAAAGCCGTTTCAGCAGTGGATCGGCATCGCTCCTTTCGCTGCGCATCGTGGGAAGGCCTATCCATTATCGCAGATGGAGAAGGTAGTGGCAGAGCTGACGCGTCGCCATCCTTCCTGTCGCATCTTCCTTTTTGGCGGTGGAAACAATGAGAAACACCAACTCGACGATCTTGTGAGCCGTCATGGCAATTGTGTGAATGCCTCTGCTGTATTGGGTGGCATGATGAAAGAACTGGTATTGATGAGCCATCTTGACGTGATGATCAGTATGGACAGCGCCAACATGCACCTGGCTTCGCTCGTCGCCACACCTGTAGTGAGCGTATGGGGAGCCACGCATCCCTATGCCGGATTTATGGGTTGGGGACAGAGTGAAGACAATGCTGTGCAGGTAGATCTGCCGTGCCGCCCTTGTTCCATCTATGGCAATAAGGTGTGCCGCCGCGGAGACTATGCTTGTCTGACGAGCATCCAGCCCCTCAACATCGTTGAGAAAGTAGACAGAATACTCAAGTGATAAAAAAAACTCATCCCCAATGCAGCCTCACCCCCAACCCCTCTAAGCCTCACCCCCAACCCCTCTCCAAGGGGAGAGGGGGAGTAAAATGCTCTGCGGGTGATAGGGGTGGTATTGATATAGGGGCAAGCCGTTCCCACGCTAATCGTGTCAGGGCGTTTGTTTATCTGGCATTTCACTCCCCTCTCCTTGGGAGAGGGGCAAGGGGGTGAGGCTGAGGGGTAAGGGGGTGAGGCTACTCTTTATTTGCTTTTACCTGTCACTATCTTCTTGATTTCGTTGAGCTTGTTGAGGGCTTCCACGGGTGTGAGGTTATTGATGTCGAGACCGAGAATCTCGTCACGCACTTGTGAGAGTACCGGGTCGTCAAGCTGGAAGATATTGAGCTGCACACCGTCTTTCTTGTCCGCAATGTTTTCCAACTTAGGCTTTCCTGCCGCTCCCACTTCCGATCCTTCCTCCTCAAGTTGCTTCAAGACGGTGTTGGCACGCTTGACGATAGAGCGTGGCATACCGGCGATTTCAGCCACATGAATACCGAAGGAGTGCTCTGAACCGCCCGGAACAAGCTTACGCAGGAAGATCACCTTACCGTCAACCTCCTTGACCGAGACATTGTAGTTCTTGATTCTTGGGAAGTGCTTCTCCATCTCGTTGAGCTCATGATAGTGCGTGGCGAAGAGCGTACGGGCGTGGGCATGCTCATTTTCGTGAAGATACTCCACGATGGCCCAGGCGATAGAGATGCCGTCGTAGGTGGAGGTGCCGCGTCCGAGTTCGTCGAAGAGCACGAGAGAATGGGTCGACACATTGTTTAGAATATCAGCGGCCTCTGTCATCTCCACCATGAAGGTAGACTCTCCCAAAGAGAGATTGTCGCTGGCTCCCACGCGTGTGAAGATCTTATCTACGATACCTATTCTTGTACTCTCAGCCGGAACAAAGCAGCCGATCTGTCCCAGGAGTACAATCAGCGCCGTTTGGCGCAGCAAAGCAGACTTACCGGCCATGTTAGGACCCGTAATCATCATGATCTGCTGCTTCTCTGTGTCGAGATAGACATCGTTGGGCACATAGCGCTCGCCGAGTGGCATCTGCGTCTCAATGACGGGATGGCGGCCCTGGTGAATGTCGAGTACATCGCTGTCGTCCACGACGGGACGCACATAGCAGTTGCCTTCCGATACCTTGGCAAAGGAGAGCAGGCAGTCGATATGCGCCAGAATGTTGGCATTGATCTGTATCTGCGGGATGAACTCCTGCATGGCCACGATGAGTTCAGAGAAGAGGCGGGCCTCCAACTCCAGTATTTTCTCATCGGCACCCAATATTTTTTCCTCGTATTCCTTCAGCTCAGGCGTGATATAGCGCTCGGCCTGCGCGAGTGTCTGCTTGCGTATCCATCCTTCGGGCACCTTGTCTTTAAAGGTATTGCGCACTTCAAGATAATAACCGAAAACGTTGTTGAATCCCACTTTCAGCGAGGAGATTCCTGTCTTCTCCGTCTCGCGTTGCTGTATCTCCAACAGGTAGTCTTTACCGCCGCGTGAGATATTTCTCAACTCATCGAGCTCGGGGCTATAGTCATCAGCGATGACGCCTCCCTTGCTGACGAGCTGTGGCGGATCGGGTGTGATTTCCTTTTCGATGCGGTCACGCAGGCTTTCACAGAGATTGAGCTGCTCACCGAGTCGTCTGAGACAATCGTTGTCGGCAGTCTGACAAGCTCCTTTGATAGGCTGTACGGCCATCAGCGCATTCTTCAGCTGTACGACTTCACGCGGTGATACACGTCCTACGGCCACCTTGGAGATGATACGTTCCAGGTCGCCGACACGATGGAGCTGCTCATCGATGAGCTGTCGGAAGTCGGGATGCTTGAAGAAATACTCCACGATGTCGAGTCGCTCATTGATACGCGACACCTCTTTTAATGGGAATACCATCCATCGCCGCAGCATACGTCCACCCATTGGTGTGGTCGTACGGTCGATGACGTCGAGCAGCGAAAGGCCATCCTCCTGCATTGGCTGCAAGAGTTCCAGTGATCGGATGGTGAATTTGTCAAGCCGCACATACTTCTCCTCCTCCAGCCGCTTCAAGGATGTGATGTGGTTGATGCTGGTATGCTGGGTGAGTTCCAGGTATTGCATGATCGCACCGGAGGCTACGATACCTGCCTTGAGATGCTCCACACCGAAGCCTTTCAGCGATTTGGTGCCGAAATGCTTCAATAGCTTTTGCCGGGCGTTTTGTTCTGTAAACACCCAGTCGTCCATTTCAAAGACACAATATTTCGTACCGAAGAACTGTTCAAAGTCTTTCTTGCGTGTGCGGTCATAGAGTACCTCCTTCGGCGAGAAGTTTCCAAGAAGCTTCTCGACATAGTCATAGGTGCCCTCGCCGGTGAGAAACTCACCCGTGGAGATGTCGAGCAGGCTCAGTCCGCAGGCTGTTTTACCGAAGTGTACGGCAGCGAGAAAGTTATTTTCTTTGTAGTTGAGCACATTATCGCTCATGGCGATGCCCGGCGTAACCAGTTCGGTGATGCCTCGCTTCACCATTTTGTCCATCTCGGAGAGCCCTTTCTTGCCCTTGATGGCGGCCCGTTTTTTCTTCGGGTCTTCGAGTTGGTCGCAGATTGCCACGCGTTTTCCTGCTCGTATGAGCTTCGGCAGATAGGTGTCGAGAGCATGGTGCGGGAATCCGGCCATCGGCGTGTCGCCGGTATTGCCGCCATTGTTGCGCTTGGTGAGCGTGATGCCGAGGATCTGCGAGGCTACGATGGCATCGTCGCCATAGGTCTCGTAGAAGTCACCACAGCGGAAGAGCAACAAGGCGTCGGGATGTTTGGCCTTGAGCGAGAAAAACTGCTTCATCATCGGCGTGAGCGCCGTATCTTTTGTAGACATATTTTTTTGTTACAAACTTAGCGAGCTTGCACGGAGCATGTAAGCTCATGAAAAATACCCATTATCGTGGGATTAGAGATAATCAACTTTCACGACGACGACACGGATGTGCTGGTCACCGCTGTCAGTCTTGACTTTAGCGATATGCCAGTCGCCCGGGAAGAAGAGAAAGAAGTGCTGCGGATCGCTGTCGTAGAAGCGGGCACGCTGCAAGTCATAGGCATAGTGCACGACATCGGGGCGGTAGGGTACGTTGATCTTGCTGGTGTAGTGGTCGATAAGACCGAAGCGCTCCGTACCTTTCACGACATATTGGAAGTCGATATGGTGGTGATGACTCTCCGACCGCTGCTGGCTGAGCTCCCGGTTGACATCGTCTTCCACACTGGCGACAAGCGTAGATCCCGGAATCGGCGTGCGTCCCTTGGGCAGTGCCAGCAAGTCTGTCTTTGCCAACCAGCTGAAGAGCGCCTTCCACTGTTCCGGATTCTTCTGATATTGAGTATAGAACTCTGAGGCGTTGACGGTAGCGTGAGGGCTTGCTGCTGTGAATCCCTCGCGCCAGGCACCGCTGTTCATCCAGTCCTGTGCCTCTTTGACGAAGGCTTTGTCGGCATAGTATTTCGTGTAATAGCCTTGAGCATGTATGGCTACTGTCAGCAGGCTGAACAGCAGAAAGAGAAATGTTTTTTTCATATGAATGGGTTGATAACGATGAATTGTCTTGTTGATGTGTCTATATATAATAAGGTGTGCGGCAAATGTAACGGTGGGCGCCTTATTAAAGGCGGTGGACACCTTATTATAATAAGGTGCACTTAACATTGCATTGTCATAGGGTATATGCGCGGCATGACGATGAGGTGTATTTCTGTCTTAGAGCAGGCAGCACACCGCCGTCATGGCTTTTTCAGTCCGCCAAGTCCGGCGAGCAATGCACGTGCGAGCGGATTGTTGTCGAAGTTTTCCTCTTCATTCTCCTTTGGCTCATTATCGAAGCTTTCGTCGATCTTCCTTGGATCTTTCTCTACAACCTTATAGGCAGAGCGTCCGTGAATGCGTGTGCGGGTAAAGCCAGCGTCCTGTAAGGCGAAGCCCACGTCCTGATTGACGTGCTCACCCGGTGTCCAGTAAGGATATTCCTTCATCAGCCGGTCGATGATCGCGTCGATATATGTGGCTTTCACCTTCTTTCCCTTTGGAGGCGCAGCGTAGAGCATGGACACCATCTTCACGAGGTTGTCAGCTTCCTGGAAGGGAGAGTTCTGCACCGCCATGGCCTCACGCTCCTCATCGGTCAGCGAGTAGTCCTCACCATTCTCCAGTTCCTCAGCAAGCTGGGCATAGAGCTGGTCATAGTCGATGGACGTTTTGGTGTCGATGGCATGGGTGATCTCCACACAGACGAGATGCGCGGCACCGGCAGCATCTGTCATCGGATGGAGATTACCGGTCGTGGCGATGAAGGCCGCATAGTTCTTCCGTGGTTCCCGTGTGGTGCCGTAAGGCCATCGCTGCACGGGCGTGCTGCGCGAGAAGAGATAGCGCACGGCAGGCAGCTGATCGGTGTTTTCCTGATAAAACTCATCGAGAGCCACAAGCAGATGGGTGGTGACGAGCTCATGCACGTCGGCCATCTGACGCACACGCACCTGATCGGTGTAGTAGTGTCTGAGGCTTGGAGGAAGGATGAGATTGCAGAAGGTCGTCTTGCCATAGCCGAATTGTCCGACGATGACGGGCACGATGACATCGTTTTGCGCCACGGTCAGTCCCATCCAACGCGCGACCATCTGTAGCATCCACTTATGGAAGCGGTGCGGCCAGTCAGGATTGGAGGTGATGATGCGCTGTGCCAGTTCACCCACATAGTCATTACCGTCCCACGGTTCGAGGCTTTCCATCCAGCTTTTGGCAGGATTCCATTGCTCGATGATGGTTGAGTGGATGTATTGTTGCAATTGCTGGTCTGTGAGATCTACGCCCTGGCTGTTGGCCATCAACAGCAGTGTGTTCTTGGCTTCTACCGACAGCGGCCGGTATTCCGTCATGTCGGAAGGCACATAGAGCGTTTCCCCGGTCAGCACATTGCGTCTGAGCCGGCATTGACTTTCAAGGTAGGTGAGTGCATCCATCATCGTGATTTTATCTATAGTGCAAAGATACCAAATATATTTCGAGAAAACAAAATATTAACTATCTATGTAAGACAGAGCGGGAGACGTTGCTGTCCCGTGAGACACTCTATACTTTGGTATAGCATAAAAAAACAAATCCTCACCTCTCCCATTGGGAGGTGAGGATTTGTGCTAACCTAAATAACAATCTTTACTTTACCTTTAAGAGACTTAATAACCTAATGAAAACCTAAAAAAATAATCTTAAACCTAAAAACTAAAAACCTATATGAAACAATCTACTAACCTTAAACCTATTGAACAAAAAGTGTTCAGTCTACTCAGATTATCGTTCTCACGAACTTGTTTCCTTTTGACACTGCAAAGGTAGAAAGTTTTTTATGTACGAACAACACTTTATCATGATTTTATGGGATTAATGTTCTTTTCTTGACCTATATCAAACATTTGTGTACGCACACACAGCGATATTATAAGAAAATTATGCGTAAGCGCATAAAAGAGGCGACGTATCTTTGCAGTGCGTCGCCTCTTTCGAGTTTATTCCAATCGTGATGGAGTTGGTGTTTCATTTTGAAATCATGCCGTTTCCCTGACGCTGTGGATAATTAGGGAACTTCTGATGGAATATTTCCTACTTCTTTTCTTCTGGAGCGGGAGCCTTGTTTTCTGTTTTACTTTCCGTTTCCTTCTTAGCGGTTTCCTTCTTGCTTGTGGTCTTGCGGGCTGTGCGTGCTGGCTTGGCCTTTGGCTTTTCCTCTTTCTCGCGCAGTTTCTCGTTGGCAGACTCGATTTTCTCGAGTTTAGCCTGCAGTCTTGCGATCTCCTTGTCCTTCATCTCTATCTCGTCGCCTTCATTCTTGATAGTTGTGAGCAGAGAGTTGAGCTGATCGTTGTCGATCTCTGGGGGATAGAGACTGTTGACACGGTTGATGAAGTCGCCGAGGATATTCATGTAGTTGGTGAAGGCGTCAAAGGGGCTGGAGTAGATGCCGCGGTCAAGTCCTACGCTGCTGGGCTTTGTGGTCATGAAGCGGAAGTTGTTGCTGGCCTGCAGATAGTCCCAATCCTGGTTGATACGTGGGTCGTCGGCGATACGCACACGCTCCGCCACGCTGTAGAGCTTGTCGAAAGCTTCGCGCTGCATGGGGTTGCCGAGCCATGAGCTGACGTCGCGCTCCTCATCGGTCCAGGAGAGTGTGTCGGGCACATCAAGGTTTCCTACGCTGTTGTGAGTGTCGCAGATCTCAGAAGGCGTGGAGAACGTGATGCCGGCGCCTTTGGCGAACTTCGGAAGGGCGGCCATGAAGTCAAGGATATTTGACGACAGTGGCTGTGCGATGCCGAGGGCAGAAAGCTCCATGAAGATGTTGAAGACCTGCTCTTCCTGCGGAGCTTTGGTAATGCGGTCGATATACTGGTCGGCAAAGAGCGGATAGCCTTCCCAGTCGCTGTTGTTGAATCTGAGGCTGATGTCGTCGCTCATGACGACATCGCGCAGCAGAAGTTTCAGCTCAGGAGCCATTGAGCAGTTGTAGACATAGTGCGGTGATTTCCATCCGAGTACGTGTTTAGCGCCTTCGGAGAGCATTCCCTTGAAGCCGAGCTGGGCAGCCTGCAGTCCGATGTCGTCGCTGTATACGAGCGAGGAGTTGCGGAGCACGGTAGGTTTCTGTCCGAAATAGTCGACCATCTTCTTGCACTGTTTGCGCACATCGGCAGCGAAGCACTCACTATCCTTGAGCGATGACAGACCGTGGGAATAAGGCTCGGCGAGGAACTCCACGCATCCCGTCTTGTTGAGCTCCTGCAGTTTGTCAAGTACCTGCGGAGCGTGTACCTCCAACTGTTCCATGCCGACGCCGGAGATAGAGAATGCGCATTTGAAGTAGCCTTTGCTGTCCTCGATCATCTTTTGCAGTGTATTGAGGGCAGGCATATAGGAGCATTCGGCGATGTGGTTGATGGAGCGCTCGTTCTCGTAGTCGTCGTAATAGTAATGGTCGGTACCGATGTCGAAGAAGCGATAGCGCTTCAGATGTACGATCTGATGTATTTCGAAATATAAACAAATGGTTTTCATAATATTCAATGTTGAAAGTTGAGTGTTGAATGATGAATTATATCAATGTTGAATGATGTTTACCACCCCAGCGTTCCTATATATAGCTCTCTAATCCATCGTCCCACTTTCTCCCACGTGATCTGCGCCACCTCACGTTTTCCTTCCTCTTGCAGATAGTGGAAGAGGCTTGGGTTGTGACAGATGCTATAGATGGAGTCAGCCAGAGCGTGAATGTCCCAGTAGTCGATTTTGATGCAGTTGTGCAGGATTTCTGCGCATCCACTCTGTTTGGAGATGATCGTCGGCGTGCCGCACTGCATGGCTTCGAGTGGCGAGATGCCGAAGGGCTCGCTGACCGACGGCATGACATAGACGTCGGAGTCTTTCAAGCATTCATAGACCTGCTTGCCGCGCATGAAGCCCGGGAAGTGGAAGCGGTCGGCGATGCCGCGCTCAGCAGCCAGATAGATCATCTGGTCCATCATGTCGCCTGAACCTGCCATACAGAAGCGGACGTGGCGTGTGCGGTGGAGCACCATGTTGGCAGCCTCGACGAAATACTCCGGTCCTTTCTGCATGGTGATACGTCCCAGGAAGGTGACGATCTTGTCGCGTCCGGTATGATCGGGGCGCGGAATCATCTCGTTCTCAGATGAAAGCGGGTAGACGGCATTGTGCACGGTGAAGACTTTGCGCGGATCCTGATGGTATTGGCTGATGACCGTGTTGCGTGTCAGGTCACTGACACACATGATGCAGTCGGCATGATCCATGCCGTCTTTCTCTATGCCGTATACAGTGGGGTTGACATGTCCGCGTGAGCGGTCATAGTCAGTAGCGTGGACATGGATGCACAGGGGCTTTCCGCTGACCTGCTTGGCAAAGATGCCGGCGGGATAGGTAAGCCAGTCGTGAGCGTGGATGATGTCGAACTCTTCCGAGCGTGCCACCACGCCAGCGATGATCGAGTAGTTGTTGATCTCGTCGTGGAGATTGGCGGGATAGCCACCCGCAAAGTCCATACATCCCAGATCGTTGACGTTCATATAGTTGAAGTCAGCGTAGATATGATCACGGAAGTGGTAATATTCCTCGGGGCTCATCAGATTGCCGATGCGCTGCTTGACGTAGTCGTAGTTGACATCACGCCATGCGATAGGCACGCAGTTCATGGCCACGATATGCGCGAAGGTGTGATCCTCGTCGCCCCAAGGCTTTGGCAGGCAGAGCGTGATGTCGATATCGCCCTGAGCGTGCAGTCCTTCCGAGATACCGAAGTTGGCAGTTGCCAGACCACCGTAAACATGAGGAGGATACTCCCATCCAAACATTAAGACTTTCATATTGGTTCCTCCTATTTATTAGTATTTATATTTTTCCAGTTGTTCCAATGCTCTGAGTATCTCGGCCACATTGGCTGCGAAGGAGATGGCGCCTCTGCCGTGGAAGGGCGGGTTGCCGTCGAAGAGCTCGGGAAGCGTACCGACACAGTGACTGAATATCTCGTCTTCATAGCCGACCATCTGTCGTTCGATGAAGCTCAGGCGTGTGCGTTTATAGAGTTTCAGGCAGGCCTCAACATAGAAACCGAAGAGCCACGGCCATGCCGTACCTTGATGGTAGGCGTAGTCGCGCTGTGCTTGAGGGCCGACGTACATGGGGTTGTATCCGCCGCTCTTTGGTGACAGCGAGCGGAGACCTTTCGGGGTGAGCAGTTCCTTGGTGCAGATGTCGATGACATTCTTTTTCTGTTCCTGTGAGAGTGGTGAGTAGTCGAAGGCAGCAGGGAAGATCATGTTGGGTCTGACGCTCCAGTCCTGGTTTTCACCGTCGACATAGTCGAAGAGATAGCCAAACTTGTTGACGAAGGTAGCGAGGAAAGCTTCTTTGGCCTTGCCGGCTTGCTGGCTCAGGCTGGCGGCAAGGTCGTCATGGTGAGCTTCTTGTGCCAGTTTGGCACCGAAGCAGAGTGCATTGTACCACAGAGCGTTGAACTCCACGATATATCCTGTGCGCGGCACCACGGGGCGTCCGTTGGCGGTAGAGTTCATCCAAGTGACGAGGCGCTCTGATCCGTCGGTTTTCACGAGACCGTTGTCGGCAACAAGCAAGTTGGGATGTTTGCCGTCGGAGATATAGGAGAGGATGTCCCAGACAAGCTGTCCGTATTTCTTGGCGCAACGCTCTTCACCCTCTTCCTTAGCATATTGTTGGATGCACCAGATGGCCCACAAGGGCACGTCGGGCTGGTTGAGTTCATAGAGCTTGACGGTGAGTGGTTTCTCCTCCATGAATTCGCGGAGACCTTTCTCTGCCGTCTTCATTGCTGCCTCGAAGTATTCTGTCTCCTCGATGCTCAGCGTCAAACCGGGCAAAGCGACGAAGGTGTCGCGGGCGCGCGCCTTGAACCAGGGATAACCGGCGAGGATATATTTCTCGCCGTTTTTGTCTTCGACGTGGAACTGGTGGGCGGCGTTGATCAGACAGTGGAAGAAATTGTCGCGTGGCGCGCGCTCATCGGCTTCTTCCTGGAAGAGCGGTTTGAGAGTGCGCACCTTGTTCTCCGTGGTAGAGGCGGCAAAGACGATGCTCTCGCCCCTGCGGATGGGCACCTCGAAATAGCCGGGCACATAGAGATCCTCATTGCTGGCGTATCCGCGCTCTTGCTCTTTGGGATACTCTATGCCGCGGTACCAGTCGGGCTGGAAGACGAATTTCACCTTGCGGGAGAACTGCATGTAGAGATCGGGATAGCCTGGGTACATGCAGGTTCTGATGCCGTTTTCCACTTCAGAATAGTCTCTGCTGGCCACACTGTTCTCATGTGTGAACTGTCTGACGCTTCGGAAAGCGAGGAATGGACGGAATTGCAGGGTCGTGGCTGAGTGTGCGTCGTCGAGGGTGTAGCGGATGAGCAGTCGGTTTTCATGGTGTTGAAAGACGACTTCTTTCCTGAGGATCACGCCGCCAACGCGATAGGTGGTGGTGGGTACTTTGTCGCAATCAAACGATTGGATATACTTGTGCCCCATGGGACTGTAGTTGTTGCCCTGATACTTATGCAGACCCAGGTTGAAGGCTGCCCCATGCTGGATGACACTACAGTCGAGTGAAGAGAGCAACACATGATTTTCATCGTCGAGTTCGGGCACGGGCACCACGAGCAGACCGTGATATTTGCGAGTGTTGCAGTCTACTATCGTCGAGCAAGAGTAAGCTCCCGAGCGGTTTGTTCGCAGAATCTCCTTGGGCAGGCTTTCCTGTAAATTGGTCATCAGGGCTTTTTCAAATTTTAGATAGCTCATAGTTCGCAATTAAGGTTGTTATATATTATTGATGATTGTTCAAATGGTTGGCGCAGAGCGCAAGCTCTGCGTTGACACCCCAAAGTTAATAAATTATTGGGAATAAAGCAAATTTTGTAATCATTATTTTGGCAAGATGACGAAAAAATGTAATTTAATTGGTTGTTTATCAACGAAGATGAAAGTCTGAGCCTTACGATTTCTTCGTTATACATCGATTTTTGACATTTCAGCGCTAAGTATCGTTTGTTCACTAAAATAATTGACAAAGTTCTGTCGTCCTGCACTTTCAATCTAGAGAGCGAAATCGAGATGAAAATCACAAAAAGGAAGCGTCTGTCAGTCAGAAAGGCTTTCTGATACTGTCATCAAGGCTTTTTCATCTCCTCATCACGCCTGTTTCATCGTGTCAAATAGGCGTGATGACAACATCAAAGTACCTTTCTGAGGAGTAGAAATGGTCATTTTTGAAGTGTTAAAAAACTTATTGTTTTATAATATACTGATAGCCAGATAAATATAAACTTTCTCAATTTTTGCGAAATTGCGGGCAGATGGGTGCTTGGTCGAAAAAAATCGATTCTCAGAGGCCGTTTTTTGTCAGTTTAGCGGACATTGGGTTCTATGGTGACACTCGGTTCCGTTTTGCTGATCTGTTGTGATGATGCTCGTAGTTTTCCTTATCTGTCATTCTGTTCTTTTTGACTTTTCTACTTGCTGTATTATTTTCGTAACTCCACGAGAGTATAGAAAATGTAAACGATTGCATAGAGTTTAAGAAGGAAAAGTGCATCTTTGAGAACAACACTTCATCATATTCCGTTATTTTTGCCACTGAAACACATTGAGACGCGTATAAACCTAACACTTCCGCCAAGGGGCGGAGCACGACGAAACGAAGTTATTACTATAATAAATGAACCATCACATGGGTAAAACAATCTTGAAAAGAGCCGCACTGTTAAGCGCCGGTGTCTTATGCGCAATGACCAGCCTGGCACAATCTGTCGTGCAGGGCACAGTGAAGGACAAATCGGGTGAGCCGCTTATCGGTGCCACCATCCAAGTCAAGGGACAGCAGGGAGGTACCGTCACTAACCTCGACGGCGACTGGAAACTCAGCAATGCCAAGCCCGGACAGGTACTCGTCATCTCTTACGTGGGCTATGCCAACAAGGAAATCACCTTGGGCGCACAAAAGAGTCTCAACATCATTCTTGAACCCGACAAGCAGGATCTCGATGAGGTCGTTGTTGTCGGTTATGCCATTGGCTCGAAGCGCACCGTCTCCGGCGCCGTGGAACGTGTGGGCCGCAAGGATATGAACAAGGGCGTGGTGACCAGTGCCGCCGATGCCCTCAAGGGCAAGGTCAGTGGTGTGATCATCTCACAGAGCGGCGGTGACCCGATGGGTACCACCAACATCCGCGTGCGCGGCACTTCCTCGCTTTCCGGCGGCAACGACCCGCTGGTCATCATCGACGGCGTGTATGGCGACATGACCATGTTCAATGCCCTCCAGCCCGGTGACATCGAGAGCATGACTATCCTCAAGGACGCTTCCGAAACCGCACAGTATGGTTCGCGTGGTGCTGCCGGCGTCATCGTCGTGACCACCACCAAGGGTAAGAACGGCATGAGCTCGATCACCTATAATGGTACCATTGGCATGAACAAGGTGTTCAAGAACATCAAGATGCTCAGTGCCGATGCCTACCGCGCCACCGCCAAGCAGATGGGACTGACCGCTACTGACCTCGGCGGCAACACCAACTGGCTCGATGAGATCGAACGCTCGACGGGCATCACTCAGAATCACAACGTAGCCTTCTCAGGCGGCAACGACACGGGCAACTACCGTGCCTCACTCGGTTTCGTACAGAAGCAGGGTGCCCTGCGCAACTCTGATATGCGGAACTACACCGCCAAGATCGACGCCCAGCAGCTCGCCTTCAACAAGAAACTCAAACTCGAGCTCGGCATCATGGGTTCTGAGCACGACGGCAAGCGGCAGTATGATATGCAGAAAATTTTCTACTCCGCCGCAGCCTATAATCCCACCTATCCTAATCATAAGAATGCCACCACTGGCAAATGGGACGAGGATATGCTTGCCAACGAGATCTACAATCCACTGGGTCAGCTCGATATCGACAACCGATACAATGTCGGTACCCTCGTCACTCATGGAAAGGCTACCTGGACCATCGTTGACGGTCTCTTTCTCTCGGCTTTCGGCTCTTACACCAAGACCAATATCGAGCTGAAGCGCTATGTACCCAATGACATCCGACAGGGTGAGCTCAACGGCAACGGATGGGCATTTATCCAGAACTGGCAGCGTCAGGACTACATGGGCAACATCCAGTTGACCTATACCAAGGACTTCGGCAAGCATCACATAGACGCTCTCGCCGTCATGGAGGGGCAGAAATACAAGACCTTCACCCACTCTGAGCAGGCCAAGGGCTTTGAGACCAACTACTTCAAGTACAACAATCTCAAGGCCGGCGCCAACGTCTCCTGGGGCGACGTGCAGTCCGACTCGAAGGAATACACCCTGAGCTCCTATATGGCCCGCGTCAACTATATGTTCGCTGACAAATACATCCTCACCGCCAATCTCCGTGCCGACGGCTCGTCGAAGCTCGGCAGCGGGCATAAGTGGGGCTGGTTCCCATCGGCATCTGCTGCCTGGGTGCTCTCGCAGGAAAACTTCCTGAAGAATGTCAAGTGGATTGACAATCTGAAGCTGCGCGCCGGATACGGTGTCACCGGTAATCAGGATGCCATCGACCCCTACACTTCGTTGGCTCTCTATGGCCCTAACGGCGTGACACCTGTCAACGGCACCAACACCACCACCTTTGCCATCCAGAGCAATGACAACCCCGACCTGAAGTGGGAGACCAAGCACACCTTCGACGTGGGATTGGACTTCTCTGCCTTCAACAGCCGACTCAACATCACCCTCGACTGGTACACCTCCAAGACCAAGGACCTGCTCTACACCTATACCGTGCCTGTGCCGCCGTTTACCTACGAGAATCTGCTGGCCAACATGGGCGAGATGACTAACCATGGTTTCGAGATTGGCATCCGCGGAGACATCGTCCGCACCAAGGACTTCACATTTAATTCCGGCCTCAACCTCAGCTTCCAGAGCAATAAGCTCAACTCACTGTCCGGTACCTACAAGGGTCAGCAGCTCACCACTTCCGAGCATATCATGGTGGCACGCATCAATGCTGCCGGACTGACACAGAACTATGGTGTCACCTATCTCATGGAGGGACAGCCCATCGGCGTGTTCTATCTGCCTCACTGCGAGGGTATCGACAAGGACGGAAAGTACATCATCGCTGATCTCGACGGCAATAAAACCATCGACACCGGCGACTCCGGCGACCGCCAGGTCTGCGGGCAGGCCATCCCGAAGGCTTATCTCGGATGGGATTTCAACTTCACTTATAAGAACTGGAACCTTGCCATGCAGTTCAACGGTGCCTTCGGTCACAAGATCTACAATGGTACCTCGATGACCTACAGTGACCTCTCCAACTTCCCAACCTACAACGTGCTTGAGGACGCGCCTGCCAAGGGCATCAAGGACAAGGTCATCTCCGACTACTGGCTCGAGAAAGGCGACTATGTCAACTTCGAGTATGTGCAGCTCAGCTACAACCTCACGCAGAAACAGCTCAAGACCAAGTACATACAGAACATCAAGCTCGGACTCGCCGTCAACAACGTCTGCACGATCACCGGCTACAATGGCCTCACACCTATGATCAACTCCGCCTCGCTCATCCATCAGGCTGAGGGCACCACACAGTATGGCACACTCGGTGTCGACGATAAGCGCATCTACCCGCTTACACGCACCTTCTCGTTCAATGTGGGTATTACTTTCTAAACCTTTAAAGACTATATTACCATGAAAAAATATATTTTCGGTGTCGCGCTGCTTTCCGCAGCTCTTCTGACAGGCTGCTCGCTCGACGAGAACCCCAAGAGCCAGTTCAGTGAGGGAGAAGCCTTCAAAAACTCTACTCTAACTTATGTCAACTCTGTGGCCAACGTCTACTCAGCCATCGGCGACGGCCTCTATGGCGGTACCGATTGTGTCCACACTCTGCAGGAGTTTATGTCCGACGCTACCATGCTGCCCGGACGACAGGGTGACTGGGTCGACGGCGGCAAGTGGCAGAATATGTTTCTGCATAATTTCGAGTCGTCAGTCGACACCTACGCTACCGTGTGGAACCACCTCTTTAAGATCATCGGTCTGTGCAACACCAGCATCGACAAGCTCACGCCCTTCTTGGAGGAGCATCCCGACTATAAAGCCTATGTCTCTGAGCTCCGTGCTCTGCGCGCCATCTACTACTACTATGCGATGGACTTCTTTGCCCAGGTGCCTGTCGTGACCAGCTCCAAGCAGTCCATCAGCGACGTAAAGCAGAGTAACCGCAGTGATGTCTTTCAGTTCGTCACCTCTGAGTTAGAGGCTGCCCTGCCCGACCTCGGTGACGGCCACAGCCAGAACACTGGCGAATATTATGGTCGTGTGACCAAGGCCGTGGCCTATATGTGTCTCGCCAAATGTGCCATCAACGCACCTGTCTATACCATCGACGACACCTCGGCATCGAGCTATCAGGCCTTTGTGGGTACTGACCTCAGCAAGCAGGCGACGGCCAGCGAGACCCTCGGACAGGCTGTCTCGGACAAAGGTAAGACCATCATGATGACTGTTGACGGCACTAAGCGCAACTGCTGGGAGACGGTGAAATACTGTGTCGATAAGATTCAGGCTGCAGGATACAGTCTTACAGCCAACTATGCCGACAACTTCGTCAAGGCCAACGAGAGTTCTACTGAGAACATCTTCGTGCGACCCAACGACGACAAGACCTATAAGATCACGGACTACAATCTCATGCGCTCGCTCCACTACAACCATGCTTCGGCCATCGGCTACTCTGGCTGGAACGGTGCTTGTGCCACAGTGCGCGCCATGCAGGTCATGGGTTATGGTACGGCCAACGAGGATCCGCGCCTGAGACTCAACTATTGGTGCGACCGTGATTTCGAAAAGGAGCAGAAGACAGGATCGCTCAGCGACGGTGCCACCTCCAAGCCGCTGGAGTATGAGCCGCTCAAGGCGATGGTCAATTTCAGCAACGATGCCGACCCGCACGACGTGAAGTGTGCCGGTGCCCGCTTTAAGAAATATGAGTACGACGGCACAGCTTCCTCCCAGGGACAGAACAACAATGACCTGGTCATTTGGCGCTATGGTGACGCGCTCCTGCTCAAGGCAGAGGCAGAATACCGTTTGGGTGACAAGGCCGGAGCGCTCTCCCTCGTCAACGAGATACGCACACGCGCCAAGGCAACGCCGCGCACGTCGCTCACCTTGAATGATATTCTCGATGAGCGCATGATCGAGCTCGCTTGGGAAGGCACGCGGCGCCAGGATCAGATACGTTTCTGTACCTTCACCGAGCCTACCGTGGACCGCTATTCCGGTGTGGCACACAGCTCATTGGCCGGTGACTACAACGACGACAAGACAGGTTACACCGTCGTCTATCCGATCCCCTACTCTGTGCTCAACCTCAACAAGAACCTGAAGCAGAATCCGGGATATAAAAAGTAAATAAGAGAGTAAGATAAGATACGAAATCCACCTGCTGTTTCGTTATCTATCCGTCCCCCTCCCTGCTGTCGTGGGTTGTGGGGACGGAACTGTTTCTTCACGATTGTTCCAACCATCAATGTATAACACGATGAACAAACTATTGCTTTCAACTATCATGGCACTATCGCTCACAACGGCTTCGGCACAGACCACCGACGCGCGTGGACCACAATGGCTCCACGACGCTGTGTTCTACCAAATCTATCCCTCGTCGTATATGGACTCCGACGGCAACGGCATCGGAGACCTGCCCGGCATCACCTCCAAACTCGATTATATCCAAAGCCTGGGTGTCAACGCTCTGTGGATCAACCCCTGCTTTGAGTCGGGATGGTTTGACGGCGGCTACGATGTCATTGATTTCTACAAGATAGACCCGCGCTTTGGTACCAACACCGATCTGGTCACACTCATCAACGAAGCCCACAAACGTGGCATCAAGGTGTGTCTCGACCTCGTAGCAGGCCACTCCAGCGTGAAGAGTCAATGGTTCCGGGAGAGTGCCGACGGCGACCGCAACGGGCGATATGCCGACTATTATATATGGACTGACACCATCAGCGACAAAGACAAGGCCGACATCGTCGCGCGCCATAAGGAACCCAATCCCGAGTCGTCTACACTTGGCCGCTATGTGGAAATTGACGCGCCGCGCGGAAAATACTACGAGAAAAACTTCTTTGAGTGTCAGCCTGCGCTCAACTATGGCTTTGCCCATCCTGATCCTAACCATCAATGGGAGCAGCCTGTCACCGCACCGGGCCCGCAGGCTTTGCGGCGTGAACTGAGAAACATCATGGCGTTTTGGTTTGACAAGGGCGTCGATGGCTTCCGCGTGGATATGGCGGCATCGCTCGTCAAGAACGATCCCGGTAAGGTGGAGACGTCGAAGTTGTGGAACGAGATGCGCGCCTGGAAGGATAAGAACTATCCTCAGTGTGTGCTTATCTCGGAATGGGCCGACCCAACCGTAGCGATACCGGCCGGATTCAACATCGACTTCATGATTCACTTTGGTGTACCCGGCTATGGCTCGCTCTTCTTTGCCCGCAACACGCCGTGGGGAAAGATACAGCCGTGGGATAACCGGCTGACGGCTTATAAGTATTGCTATTTCGACAAAGAGGGAAAGGGTACGCTTGACGAATTTGTCGAGAACTACTCCCATTCCTATTTCGGTACGCGCGACAAGGGTTATATTGCCATACCGTCGGCCAACCATGACTATCAGCGACCGAATATCGGTATGCGCAACACGCCCGATCAGCTCAAGGTGGCGATGACCTTCTTCCTTACTATGCCCGGCGTGCCGTTTATCTATTATGGTGATGAGATCGGCATGAAGTACGAGATGGACCTGCCGAGCAAGGAGGGCTCCAACGAGCGCGCCGGTACGCGCACGCCGATGCAGTGGGCTCCGGGTGCTACCGCCGGCTTCTCTACCTGCGCGCCCGACAAGCTCTATCTGCCGGTAGCCACGGATGGCGGTAAGATCACCGTGGCCGCAGAGGAGAAAGATCCTAACTCCATGCTCAACTATACGCGCCGCCTCGTGAAGCTGCGCCACGCCACGTCGGCACTCGGCAACCTCGCCGACTGGAAGCTCGTCAGCAATCTGAAGCAACCCTACCCGATGGTCTATCAACGGACGATGGGCGGACAGACCTGCATCGTCACGCTCAACCCCAGTGGCAAGGCTGTGAAGGCTTCTCTGCCACGGATTGGACTGGAAGCTCCGACCGACAACACTTCGCTGGAGCAAGGTAAGATGAAGGAAAACAGTTATAAGCCACAGACGCTGATAGCTACAGGCAAGGCTGCCTACAAGACGGGTAAGAGCGGCGATGTCGTCGCGCTCGGTCCTGTATCTGCTGCCGTGTTCCTGCTCAAATAGTTATGTAAGATGCTTCGGTAGCTATATATAATAAGGTGTGAAAAAGATAATCGACGGATATCAGCATTCTTTGTGCTTTGATATTCGCCGATTGTCTTGTTATTCGTTTATATTCTTTATGCCATCGGAGATCGGGCGCTGAAAGTACAAGCGATGATTGTATCGGCATTTTGCGGATGAGCCTTATTTCTTCTCTTGCACCATGGTGGTAGCGGCCTGATAGATCTCCTCTACCCTCTTCACCTTTTCCTCCATCGGCAACATGGCGTCGACCCAATGGATGAGGGTGCCACGGCGCTCCATTCCTCGGAACCACGTCATCTGGCGCTTGGCAAACTGGTGGATGGCAATCTCTAATTGGCGCACCATCTTGTCGTAGCTGAGCTGTCCGATGACATACTCTGTGACGTATTTATATTCCAGTCCGTAGTAGGTGAGGTCCTCGTCCTTGATGCCACTGTCGAGCAGGCGGCGCATCTCCTCTACCATGCCATAGTCGAGGCGCTGATGCAGGCGGGCGGTGATGCGGCGACGGCGCTCGTTGCGATCAATGGCCACACCGATGACGACGCTGTTGACGGGTGGCATCGGCCGCAGCTCGGTGGGGTGCTGGAGGTTGTAGGTTTCTATCTCTATGGCACGGATGGCCCGCTGGCATGAGTCCACGTCAGTTTTGTTGTGCATTGTGGAGCCCGTCTGCTGTTTCAGTTTCACGAGCATGTCGGTCAGTTCGTTGAGCGTCTTGTCCTCTAAGCTCTGCCGCAGTGTCGGGTTTTTCGGTACGGGAGAGAGTGCATAGCCTTTGAGCACCGCCTCGATATACAGTCCTGTGCCGCCACAGAGGATGGGCAGCGCACCCCGCTGCTGGATGTCGTCATAGGCGCGGTGGAAGTCCTGTTGGTACTGAAACAGGTTGTATTTCGTTCCCGGTTCCGCGATGTCGATGAGATGGTAGGGCACCGGCTGTCCGTCGACGACATAGTCTTCGAGGTCCTTGCCCGTGCCGATGTCCATGCCACGGTATACCTGGCGCGAGTCACCGGAGAGGATTTCGCCTCCGAGCACGTGTGCTACGTGTGCGGCGAGGTCAGTTTTGCCCGTTGCTGTGGGGCCGAGGATAGTCAAGAGTTTCTTCATAGTGGTGGGTGGATTCTTATTTATGTTCAGCGAAATGTTTGCATAGGTGGTATTCTATAAGGTATATATCACAAATTATGCCACAAAGATACCGATATTTTTTCAAAGGTGCAATATCTATGGAGAAATAGCGATAAAAAGTTGCGGGTATCATATCTGTATATTTTTCCTTGTGTATTCTGCCGGTGACATCCCAAAAGTTTGGTTGAAGCACTTGGAGAAATAGCTTTGTGTAGAAAAGCCTACCATATACATCACCTCAGATACAGCGAAACGGCCTTGTTTGAGCAACACGGCAGCCCGCTGCATTCTCATCTGTCGGATATAATTTACGGGAGTATAACCTGTGACCGCCTTCACTCGTCGATAGATGAGTTTGTTACCATATCCCGTCAGTTGGGTCAACAGTTGTACATTGAGGTCAGTATCCGCCAAATGATCTTCGATCATTGCAGTGACAGCCTTCACAACGACATCCTCCTCATCATCATTATGAGTGTTGATGACATTCTCTGATTGTATAGAGTTGTCGTTCTCCGTTTTCTCTGTGTTGCTAATCTGTTTTGTCGAGTCATCAGAACGTGTCTCCCGATGATCTACTTTATATCTCAATTGAATAGTAATAATGGTGTGTCTGTCTTCAGTCTCGTCTAAAGAAGCGATAGCATTCATCATGCGCGCACGTTGACCGATAAGTGCAAGATGATTCTCACCGTAAGCCATTAATGCAAAGCGTCGATTGTCCGATGACAGAACCAGTTGTTCCACATCAAGACGAAGTATCGCATATCCATCGTTCTCCACAGTGGAAAGAACAGTGCCACCTTTTACCAGTGTGTTGTCGTCAGCAAACTTTATGATAGCGTCCAACAGCCCTAACATGGCGACTACGTCCACTTCCGTTGTCAGTCCGGAGAGACCAGCAGAGACAGACAAGTGGATACCGTGCCCATTCTCATGACAATCAGAGACTATTATTCGGCATAGATCCGTCATATCTAGCCGTTGCATGACTGGTCGAGTAAAGCTGTTGTTTGTTGACAATGGCAGGTCCAAGGCCTCTGAGGCCATCAGACATATAGCTGTTCCGTTACGGCGTATAGTGTTTATATCATTTTCATGTTTACCGTGAAAACTAAGATTGAAGGCTGAAGCCAGGATCTCTCCTGCCGATAACTTCAATTTCTCCGACAACGATGCGAAGAACGCCGCGCGCCGTGCACTCTGTTCTATAGCATCATTACGGGCCTGTCGCTCCCGCTGTAGCTCTCTACGTATCCAGATAAAACGCACTCCCCATGCTATCAGTGCTAAGGACAACAGCATATAGATAGTTTTAGCCCACCACATGAGGTACCATGGAGGAAGCACCGTTACCTTCAGACTATAGATCTCTTTAGACGGACGTCCCTGACCATCGACTACACTTACATGCAGCCGGTAGGTGCCATGAGGAAGACCGTTGAACGACACCTGTAAGACTTCTGCAGGTAAGAGCGTCCAATGCTTCTCCACTCCTTCCATCAGATAGGCGTAGCGTGCTGTCAATCGACCACATTGTGGATTGTCGGAGAAAAGAAGCTTGAAGTTGTTCTCATTGCTGTGAAGAGTTATCCTTTTTTCAGCATCGATATATTTCCGGGCTTCATTTATGCACATTTGCCGCCCATTCACCTCTATTCCTGTGAACTGTAATTCACTTTGATTGGCAGTGGCAAGATCCTCTGTGCTGACGGTCATCAGCACATCTTCACCACCAAGCATCACACCTTTATGCCACTTACCAGAATCATCGGTCCATGTCAGTGGTGAAACCATTGAAAATGCATTTATACCATGAAGAGAGAATGCATTGCTGGCTCCATTGGGGCGCAGTATGCAGATATCTTTATTGACAGCTATCCATAATGCACCATCATCAGTGCCGAGAGCAGTAGGTGTCTGACTGTGGTCAGCCATGACGAAGGTGCGCTGGGCATTTAGGTCGCCATGGGCAAAGCGTACCACTTTTCCGGACATGGTCGCCCACACAGAACCATCGGTGTCAGCTATTACCTTATCGATGGAAACTTCTTTCATCACATGACCGACACGCAGTGTAGTGGCATCGATACGGTCGAGACCGGCGCTGTAAGCAGCAGCCCATACACGACCACTCCTGTCAATGGCAAGACTCCCTACATTAATACCAGTCAGCGTGCGGCCAAGATGTGCGTCTGCTCGTACGCGGCCTTGACTGGAAAGAAGTCGCTGATGGTCAATAATGAATATTCCTCCGGCATAGGCAGATACCCAGCAACGGCCCTTTCTGTCCTCAACAATATCGTACGCCCATGTAGCATCGTAATGTCCTGTGCCATCGGTGAGCAGCACATTGTGAGTAGTACCATTCTTAGGGTCAATGATGAATAGTCCATGATCGGTGCACGCAATGATGGTACCATCGGACAAACGATGCAGCTTTCTAATGCGGTTGTGCGAGATGTTCCAGCGAGGGTCATCTTGTCGGTACCATTTTGATATTTTCCATCCGCCGGCACTGCAAAACATGCTAATCAAGCCATTGTCTCCTCCTGCCCACAGCGAAAGACCATCATTATCTATATCTATCAACAAGGTTCCAAACGTATTGCCATCACCACTGCCCGTAATGGCAGAAAGATTCCAACAGCGAAATGGCTCGTGAGCTCTATGTATGGATAGCCCGCGGTCTGTGCCAACAAGAAGATTGTTCCATTTATCTTTGGCAAGCGCCCACACGATATTGCTTGCTAACGAATTGTCCATACGTATGTCTTGGCACACACGTGCGACACGCTGCTTGTTCGCAATCATGTATAGTCCATCATCAGTACCTATGTAAAGGGTATTGCCTACTTGACAGAGAGCCTTGATAGAGTTGGAATGCAACGCAGAGACTTCTTTTACAGAACGACCGTCATAATGATACAAAGCGCCCTCTGTCCCTATCCAATAACCACCACCTTGAGCATGAGCCATCGCATTGACTAACGGATGGCTTGCCAGCATACCCGTATCGATAGCTCTTATGCGTCCATTTCGGAAAATGTACAATCCATGCAGCGTTCCTACGAGAAGCCCATGAGGAGTGTCCAGCAATGAGTAGACTTGAGACAGCCGGCGTGCGAGAATTTGTGTCTTTCCAGTCTGTATATTGTAAATGTCCACACCATCGGCACCACCGACAATTATCTTAGAACCTCTCCGTAGCAATGCACGGACACAACGGACACCACCCATGTAAGGGAGTACGTGCAGATTATGCCGCTCAGCAACACGCAGACCACCATCGGTCCCTATCAGAATCTTATCGTCTGTCAGCATTACCGTGTGGATGAGTGTCTGGAGATCGGTATTTTTAAAAAGAGTGTAGTCGCGATAGCCGTCATAAACGACAAGTCCTTTATCGGTACCCATCCATGTCTGTCCCTCGTCATCCGTTGCCATGCACTGTACTACCGATGAAGTGTTAGGCTTGAAATTAACGAATAAAGGTAAGGCGGTGGTCTCGCGGAATTGAGCTGATGCGACCTCTGTTTCTAATATTACGGATAATAGAGTAAAGAGGATATATAAAAGATGTGATTTCGATTGTGTCATATGATCATGCACTTGATTCGTCAGTGCAAAAATAGCAATTTTATCTGATCAAGTGGCATGATCTCTGAAAAAAATAAAAACGGGCAGGACTATATTATTTATAGTCTGCCAGTTTTATATCATCATTGAGCTTGATAAACTCTCACATAGTCAACCTCATAGCGCAACGGAAAATGTACAAGATCCGGCTCGCCACCATTACCTCCTATGGCAAGGTTGAGCAGAATGTAATGCCCAAAGCCATCACGTGTATTAGAAAAGGGATTGCCGAAATCACCGTCCACACCTCGATTATAGGTCTTTGAGAGGTCTACCTCATTGAGCAATTCTCCGTCGAGATAGAGACGGATGAAGTGCTCGTCCCAATCCATCCGCCAGACATGAAACTTTGAGGCCCACCCTGTATCCTTTGCCGTGAAATGAGTGAAAGGTGTCACGCTCTCGTCCCATACGGCAGTGTAACGTTTGTCAGACCCCCAACAAGCATTGGCCAGAATAGAGGGCGCACCATTCTTGATGTAGAACTCCATGAGGTCTATCTCGCCATTCTGTGGCCATTCTCCTTGGTTGCCCAATGTCCAAATAGCCGGCCACGCACCGCGTGTGATGGGGATACGTGCGCGCACCTCCATACGCCCATAACGGAAATGGAAACTCTTCTGCGTGGTCAGACACGATGATGTGAACTTTGCCTCAGGGCGTAAGCAGCGCCAGTCGGTGGATTGCGAATCATAGTTGGGATTGCCGACCTTCTCCTGCCGCCCCTCTATCACTAACAATCCATCCTTCACCGTGGCATTGTCGGGCTGATACCATTGCAACTCCTCGTTTCTCACAAAGCCGTTCTCGTAGATCCATTCGTCGGAAGGCTGTCCATCAACATTAAACTCGTCATTCCAAACCAACTGATAACCAGTATATTCCGTAGGCTTCGTATCTTTAGGCAGAGCTTTTTTAGACGCATCATCACCTGCAACAGAGCCTGGCTTCTCCGTGGGCGTCTGAGACGCTATAGGCGACGCTTCTGCCGATGACTCGTGACATTGGCAGAAAAGCGCCAAACCTAAGAAAGAAAGGATATAAGAGACTTTCATCTTCACGTGAATAGGTATTATTTCCACAATTCGTTTTGTTCCAGTTTAGGATTGGAGTCGATATCGGGCTGCGGGATGGGCCATACGTATTCTTTCTCACCACGATAGTTGCGATGTTCATAGGGGAAGTGATAAGTCTTAGCCTCATTGTTCACCCTGTCGACGGCATCCTTAAGGGTATGCCAGCGATAGAGGTCAAACAGTCGCAGACCCTCAAAGGCTGTCTCCACTCGACGCTCATGGCGTACGATGTCCCGAAGTTGTTCCTGCGACAAGCCTGTACCTTCCACGCTTTCCACACTGGGCATGTGAGCACGTGCACGAACCTCATCTATCAGGCGCACAGCCTCATCAAGATTAGTGCCTTTCTCTATCTCAGCCTCTGCCAACGAGAGCAGCACCTCGGCATAGCGGATGATATAGAAATCCTGACCAGAGTCCCAGGAATCAGCATTGGAGAGTGCCGGATTGAAATACTTCATCACATAGATAGTGGAATAGGAGTTGGCAGAACCACCGTAGAGTTTAGAATTTCCATTCCACGACATTCCAGGCACAAAGAGCGTAGCTTTCAGTCGAAGGTCGCGGTTCTCATAGCGCTTGGTGTTCACATTGTCCCAATAGTTGGGTGAGCCATCGGGATAGAAGTCGATGACCCGCTTATCCTGACAGGGCTTGCCGTCAGTCATATAGAATGCGTCGGCCAGGTCTATCGTACCATTCATGGCCTCCAATGGTGCGCCCCAATGACCGCCAATGCCACTTCCCTCATTCTTACCGGGACCTTTATAACTGACTGACATGATAATCTCAGGACAATTCTCATTGGCTTCGGTGAAGAGCTGGGTGTAATCATTGAAGAGACTGTATTTTCCAAGGGCTATCACTTGGTGATAGGCATCAATGGCCTCGTCCCACATATTATTATAGAGCGCTGTACGGCCAAGGATGCTCAGCGCCGCACCCTTCGTGATGCGGTTCGTCTCAGGCGCATCTACAGGCAGAATAGAAGCAGCTGACTTCAAGTCCTCCATAATGGCTTTGACGATGGTTGCCCGGTCTGTCTTCGGAGTATTGGCCTCCTTCATGCTTTGCGGGGTTGTAATAAAAGGAACATCATGGTAAGTCATGGTGAGGTTGAGATACATCAGAGCCCTTATCACCTTTGCCTCAGCGGAATACTGGGCTTTTGAAGCCTCATCAAGGTCAGTGCGCCCCACATTGGCGATGAGCGTATTGCAACGCTTGATAGCTTCATAGTTGGCTATCCACCACTGTTCCACCAAGCGTGACGAACTGGAATGTATGCCATTGGCAATATCCCAACCATTCATCCATCCCGACCAGTTGAAACGACCGCCATTATCAGTCATACAATCCATATTGAGCGGTCCGCAGCCATCCCATTTGCTTTGGTTGGTGGCATCGTTGTAGAGAAAGGGATTCTGCAAAGCATCATAGACAGCGGTGAGGCCCTCATGGGCATCATCAGCTGTCTGCCAGAAGTTACCTGACGATGATGCGGAGAGTGAGGATTTCTGCAGAAAGTCGTCGGAGCATCCTGTGTTGAGCATGGCTCCTGTGAGGAGCGTTGTAATGATGAAAATCTTATAGCGTTTCATAATAGTCTGAAAATTTAGAAGTTAATGTTTACACCAAAGGAAATCGACTTGGTGTTGGGGTGCATATCGCCACGCATGTCACTGCTTGCCTTCTCCGGATCTTTGTTTTCGAGAGAAGTAATAGTGAGCAGGTTGGTGGCCTGGATATAGACGCGCGCCTGACGGATGCCGGCCTGACGAAGCAACGGCAAATCGAAGGTGTAACCCAACTCAAGGTTTTTCAGGCGCAGATAGCTGGCATCGTCAAGCCAGAAAGAGGAATAGCGCTCATTGAAGTTATTGCCCAAACGCGGCATGCTGCCATTGGGATTGTCGGCACTCCAACGGTCAAGCCAACGTGTCGTCATGTTACCGCCATTGGTAATGGTGGCCTGCTCCCAGTTGAAACGGTCCACACCACTCACTCCCTGCCAAAGCATTGAGAAGTCGAGATGACGCCATGAGAGTGCGGCGTTGATAGAATAGGTGAGCTTAGGGAAGGGGTTGCCAATAATCACGCGATCGTTATCATCAATCTTACCGTCATCATTGACATCCTCGTACATGATGTCACCCAACTGTGGGTCCAAGCCATTGGGCTTGATAATCTCACCTTTAGAGTTGATGCGCTTCAAGTCTTCCTCAGTGCGATAGATGCCTATAGCACGCAGTCCATAATACGATCCAATAGGATTGCCCTCACGGTTGATGGTGTTGCCGGAGATATTGTCGATACCATGGTTGTCGATGATTCTGTTTTGCACAGTTGACAGACTTCCACCCACTTGCCAGGTGAAGTCGCCCGCATGGTCCTGATAGTTGGCAGAGAGCTCTATACCTCTGTTTCTCACCTTTCCGGCATTCTGTGTAGGAGCCGCAAGCGCGCCCAGGAAAGTGGTGGGCATGGTGAGCTGCATAAGGATATCGGAAGTCATCTTGTTGTAGTAGTCAAACGTCAACGAGATGCGGTTGCCCCAGAAAGAGGCATCCAAGCCAAGATCCGTCATCGTGGTGGTCTCCCACTTTATATCGCTGTTGGCTACCATATTTTCTGCCATACCGATAGAAGCGGTATTGCCGAAATAGTAGTTGTAGCTGGCTGCCATTGTGGCCTCGTAAGCGTAGTCACCAATCTCCTGATTACCCAATTTACCCCACGAGGCACGCAGTTTGAGATAGTTGAGTACCTTATTTTGTGGGAAGAACTTCTCATTGGTAACAATCCAGCCTCCCGATACAGAGGGGAATGTGGCATAACGGTGCGACTTGGGCATACGTGAAGAACCATCATGACGGATATTGAACTCAGCCAAGTAACGGTCATCATAGTTGTAACCCACACGTCCGAAGAAAGACTGCAAAGAATATTCTGTAGCATCACCCCATGCTTGAGGATTGCGTGTGCCGGCATCAAGTTGGTACAGGTTGTCAGTGGCAAAGCCTTGCTTACTACCGTTGATGGAGCCATCGTGGTTTTCCTGGATGGAGTGACCGAGCAAGGCATTGACATGATGGAGGCCAAAGCGCTGATCGTAACTCAGTATATTTTCATTGAGATAGCCATAGTCTATTTTATGATTGGCAGTGAGCGAGTTGTCGTCACTCTTATAGATAAGGTTGCCCTCGGCATTGTACTTACGTGACCGCTTGTTATACCATGAGGCATCGTAGACATACAGTTTATAAGCCAGGCTGCTTCGGAACTTCAATCCCTTCAAGAGATTTACTTCTCCATATACCTGTCCGTCGAAGCGCCACCCAGTCTGCTTGTCGTGCACCTGCGACATCATCTCAATAGGATTCTTGAACTTGGAGAAACTGATGTCAGAGCCGTCCTGATTACCATAGTGGCCATTGGAATACATCACAGGAACGGTAGGACGGGTGAACCAAGTGAGCGAGCGCATCAGTCCGTTGTCGCCCCCCATACCACCATTGGCCGTGATATTCTCTTTAGAGCCGGAGAGATTCAGTCCTATCTTGACCCTTCCAAGTTTGGCATCAGTATTGGAGCGGAAATTGAAGCGTTCATAGCCCGTATGCTCCATGATGCCTTCTTGCTTCAAGTAGCCTACCGACATCATATAATGTGCCTTGTTGCTGCCACCGCTCACCGACAGGCTGTGCTGCATCATAGGTGCTGTGCGGAACAGGGCATCCCACCAGTCGGTGTTGGCAAAATGATCAGGGTCAGAGCCGTCGCGCAGCTTGTCGAGCATCTCCTGAGTGTAAGTCTGCGTATTGTTCGACTCATTGTACATCTTTGCCCATTCATAAGAATTGACATATTTAGGTTTGACCGTTGCAGACTGAATAGAATAGCTGCCATTATAGCTGATGCTTGGAGCCGTGTTGCCACCACGCTTGGTAGTGACGAGAATGACACCATTAGCAGCACGCACACCATAGATGGCAGCCGATGCGGCGTCCTTAAGAACAGATATGTTGTCAATGTCGCCAGGGGCCAGCTCTGCCAACTGCCCGATAGGAGCTTCCACTCCGTCAATAAGAAGCATAGGATTGTTATTGCCAAAGGTTCCAACACCACGGATTCTGATTTCCGGAGAGTCGGCTCCGGCCTGACCACCATTACTCGTGAGCGTCACACCCGGCAAGCGGCCCTGAAGTAAAGCTGCCGTGTTGGCTACAGGGATAGAACTGATTTCCTTACTGGAAACCGAAGCAACAGAACCCGTAAGGTTAGCTTTCTTTTGTGTGCCATAGCCCACTACGACGACTTCACTGATACTCTTGTTTTCAGGAGTAAGATGCACAGAGAGATCACCCGTACCAATCTTGGCTGCATATTCTTTATAGCCAAGATAAGACACTTTGACCTGTCCTGCATTAGCGGGCACACTGACTGAGAAGTGTCCGTCAAGGTCGGTGACAGCGCCATTCGTAGTACCCGGCACCTTGACCGTGGCACCCACAAGAGGCTCACCATTTTCATCAAGCACAGTTCCCTTCACTGTCTTTTGGTTTTGAGCAAGAATTGAGGATGGCATGAGTAGAGCTGCCACCGTCATCCCCGTCATCAATGATTTAGGGTTGATAAGATTTGATAATTTGTTAGTCATGAAAGTTGAATATGTAGATTTGTAATATTATTATTGCTGCCCAAATGTTTTAGCTATTTTCATCCAATTGTTTGATGTGTTTATATTGAAATATCGGTCTTGTGTATTACCGTCTATAATTTCTCGAGCAGTCCAAGTGGAGTCAGAGAGAAAATAGAACTTACCGGTCTGGTTACGACAAAGATAGGTATTAAGATAATATTTTGTGGATTCTTTCGCAGCCTGATGCATAGGAATGATCTGCCAATGACCGAATCCGTCATCGGTAAAATCACCGGTAATATAGCCTTTGGCCGATGAACCTGCTTTGTACATATCAACCTCAAATGTTACCTTCACATTGTAATCTCCGTAAGCTTCAATAGCAGAGTGAGGCAGAAGATCATTATTGAAATCAAAAAAGGTCGCGTTTTCCCAATTAGAGCCAACTCCCCAAAGTGTTTTATTTGTGGCGGACACCCAAAATGGTTCCCATACAGAGAATCCTGCACCACCATTATTTTTTAGAGCTTCCTTAATCTCTGTAACATAATCTTTCTGAAATTGTGGAGATGGTACATCTGGATACCCTGTACACATTTTACTCATGAGGTTATGATTGTTATCATTCCAGGCACGAGTCCATATTTGGCTTGTCTCTGCTACGAAAAGGCGTGTTCCATACTTAGTATGCAACGATGAAGCGAAATTGCCAAGTTCATCAGGTGTGTAACCTTGCCATTGAGGATAATAAGACAGCCCAAGCAAATCGAAATAGTTGAGACCGTATCTCTTGTGTCTCGCTAACCAAGTAGCAGCACTTCCGGGATCAAGAGCCACATGGAGCATTGTTTTAACCTGCTTGCCATATTTTGTATTGAAATCCGAAACTGCCTTAAGGCCTGCATTAAACAACTTCACATTTCGGGCGTAGTTGACTGGCTGTAAATCTTTATTGTCTGATACCATTATATTAAAATTAGTCTCATTGCCTATCTGAACGATCTTAGGCAAAAGACCAACACTATTAAGATGTTCGAGAGTGCGGAAAGTGTAGTTGTATACAGAATCTGAAAGTAAAGATGAATATTTGACCACAGTTCTCCATGCCGCCGGAACCAAATTCTGTTGTGGGTCAGTCCAAGTGTCAGAATAGTGAAAATCTAGCAACACTTCAAGGCCAGCAGCCTTAGCACGTCTCATGCTTCGCTTTGCATCATCTAATGTGGAATATGAGGTCCATGACGGATTATGCCAAAGACGGAGACGGACAATATTGGCTCCATAACTATGAAGCAGGGTGAATGGATCCACTTGGGCACCATCTTTATAATATTTCACGCCTACATCTTCAAGTTCATTAACGTATGATAAGTCAGCACCCTGATAAAAAGTATATGTTGAAGTTCGTGTTTCTGCCGTAGATGCCGTTGTAGAATAGGTGGTAGACGTGTTAGACAAATAGTCTGCTTGATCTTGGCAGCCTGATGCGAGCATTAATAACAGCGCAAGGCTTAAGAGTATTAGATCATTGTAATTTTTCATTTTTGATTTAGTTTTTATTTATGAAGTACCATTGGTTTAATTGTGCTTGCAAAATTAGGAAGAATGCATGATGGGCGGTATAACAAATCGGACAAATGCTATAACGTTTTGGACAAACTTGACAAAAACAAGTATGTAACAAGAAAAAATCTCCATATAACTCTTAATAAAAAGAAGCAAGAGCTATATAGCGGTAAACAGTTGCAGGCATCAGCAAGAAAGATTTTCTTTGTATTCTTTATAGAATACAACTAATGATATAGAAAGTATCTGCCCATACTTATCGCGTGAACTTCCTCGTACACTCTGATAGAGGTGGAGAGTATGGGTTGTTGCTATACCTACGACTACTGTGCTCGCGTGATGGAGCTGTTTAGCTTTGGTAACGACAAATTCAAAGCGCTCCAAATCATGGGTAATGCATCGTAGACGTGCAGAACGCTGATGTCATTTACAAAAATTCATAGTTCTATAATTTTCCAGTCGTTGATGGTGCGCTCTTCCGACGAGAAGTTGATGCCTACCTTCACGATTTTGCGGCCATCGGCCTCGTAGGGGATGGCATAGCCGCGGTCGTCTATCTGCCGGAGTGCGTCGTCGACGTTGCCGTCCATCTTCAGCTCCATGACATAGACGCAACTGTCGGTCTTGAGCAGGATATCCATGCGGCCTTTCGCTGTGCGCACCTGGGCATAGACATAGAGGTTGAGGAAGGAGAACATCACGTAGAGCATGGCGGTGAAGTGGCCCTCCCGTGCGGGTGCGTCCTTGAGCGTGCCCTCCTCGTAGGGGATGCCGGCAAGGAAGGAGCGGGCGATGCGCAGGGCCTCGCCGATGTCGTTCTTGCGCAAGGCCAGGTACATCTTGCCCACGGTGATAGTCGTGAGGTTGGTGTCGCGGCATAGATAATAGGGTACGAGCGTGCGCATCATGCCCACCTTCACCTCCTCGTTGGGATAGCCCAGGGTGTAGAGGTTGAGGATCGGGTCATAGCTCTTGATGGTGAGGTATCCACTCTGATAGAACAGCGGCAGCACGGAATGCATGTCCTCCGTAGGCGCGTCAAATTCTTCCGCTATCGCCTCACTGCCCTCCAACTGCGTGATGTCGGTATGGAACTTCTTCAGCATGTTAATCAGGAAAGTGGGCGTGCCGGTGCCAAACCAGTAGTTGTCGATCTTGTTCATCGTGATGGCGTACAGCAGACTGAATGGATTATAGACACCTTCGCTGCTTTCCGTGAAGTGGTAACCGTCGTACCGCCGTTTCATCTCGGCAAATATCTTTTCGTCAGTCGTCTTGTAGGTAAGACTCAGCTGATGGATGCCATCGGTGAAATTGTCCTTGAGCTCCTGCTCGGTGATGCCGCAGATGGTGGCAAAGTGGGGAGCCATGGAGATGTTCACTAAGTTGTTGAGCTGTGAGAAGATGCTCAGTTGTGAGAACTTGCTGATACCCGTGATGAAGACAAAACGGAGGTAAGGGTCGAGGTCTTTCAGAGGAGAATAGAACGACTGTAGTTCAGTGCGCATGACTTCGAGCCGCTCTTTGTCGTGGAGAACAGTGAGCAGAGGCGCGTCGTACTCGTCGATGAGAATGACGACCTTTGTGCCAGTCTTGTCATAGATGTTCTTCACCAAGGCCGTCATCCTCGTCGGGATGTCTTTGCCTCCTACAGGAACCCCATTTTCCTTTTCAGCCCATTCCAGCTGAAAGTTGATATTGTTGTCCAAGTCTTCTATCGTCCCTTTCTTTGCCGAGGCCAGACTGAAGTGGAGTACGGGATATTGTTTCCATTCCGTTTCCAGTTGCTCCACCTCCAGTCCCTTGAAGAGCTCTTTCTGTCCACTGAAATAAGCCTTGAAGGTGCTGGTGAGAAGTGACTTGCCAAAGCGGCGTGGACGCGAGAGAAACACAAAGTTGTTCTGCGCAGCATCGTACATCAGCCGCGTCTTGTCGACATAGAGAAAGCCACCGGTGCGCAGCTTCTCAAAACTCTGTATGCCTACTGGATACTTTACCATCGTTGATTCGTTTTTTATTCTATTTGCAAACTTACATAAAAAACGGGAGACCCGCAAGTCGGATCTCCCGTTTTTTATGTAAGCGGATTCATAATTTATGTTTTATAAAGCAGCTGTACAGGTAATATGTACCAATAACTCCTGCCATCAATTACAAAACCCGTCGGACGGTTATTTGCCGTTGCAGACAAGGCGGAGAATCGTCTTGTTGCGTTGTTCCCGCTTGGCATCTTGCTCCACGAAGCTGTTGACATCGAGCTGCAGGATGGGCTCCACCTTCTTGCCATTGGTAGTAGGCCAGCTGACGAGGCCCAACCCATTAGGATTACCCGTCTTGATGAAGTTGGCGTAGTAGTTGCTGAACTGATCCGATACCCAGTAGTCATCGGGTTGCCAGTCGTAGACGCGGTTGGTGGGCAGCGTGCCCATGGCGTACTCGATGTCGGCAGAGTGTACGGCACCCTTGGCTTGCGGCATAGCCGGCTGACCGTCTTTGGCATCCTGCACACCACCTGCAAGTCCGGCCACCTTACCTTTCAGAGCCATTGCCGGACGGGGATGGCAATAGCGATAGCGGTAGACAGGTTGTCCGCCCGTCTGTGCATGGACATAGCCCCACTGCCATGTAGAGAAGTCGAGGAAGAGATCTGAGGCCAAGTCGATGCCGGGACGTCCCTTTAAGTCGGCTTGCGTCTCTATGCCATAGAGCGGAAAGATGGAGTCGGTGGCTGCGCCATATACTTGCTGTGCCATCGCCTTGGCCTGGTCTACGGTGGCGGCAAAGAGTGTCATCTCCTGATTGTTACCACCCAAGAGCAAGGACACGTGAGCCTGGCGGCCCTCACGGAATGTGACGGAAGGCTGCTCGGTGAAGAAGCGTCCGTCGATGCACGGCGTAGGCATACTGCGGTAGTTAACTTTCTTCATCAATTCCTCAGCAGGCATGGCGCGCAGTGCCTTAAGGTTGCGGCATCCAGCTTTTGCCATCATCTTTTTTCCCTCAGCCTCAGCCTCTTTCAGTGTGGGAAGTGGGCGGAAGCCTAAGATGGAACCGCTGGAGCCAATAGCTTGGGCAAAGAGGTCTTTACTCATCGGTGAAGCCATCAGCGCGCTCATCGAGACAGAGCCCGCTGACTCTCCCGCAATGGTGATGCGATTGGGATCACCACCAAAGGCTGCAATATTGTTTTTCACCCACTGGATGGCAGCCGCCTGGTCCATGAGACCATAGTTGCCGCTGCCGTGTCCCCTACTCTCTTTCGACAGTTCGGGCAGACTCAGAAAGCCGAAGATGCCCTCGCGGTAGTTGGCCGTGACGGCGATAACGCCCTTGCGTGCCATCGCTTGCCCGGCATAGCGCGGCTCACTGCCACTTCCGGCCAGCAGTCCGCCGCCATTGAAGTAGATCAGTACGGGTAGTTTCTCCTTCATCGTCTTGGCCGGTGTCCAGATATTCAGGTAGAGGCAGTCCTCGCTCATCTCCTTAGTGCCGAAGTTCATATCGCCAAAGAGAGGCTCCTGCATGGGATTAGGACCGAACTGCGTCGCCTTTCTCACACCCTGCCAGGCTACTGCCGGTTGTGGCTCACGCCAACGGAGGTTGCCGACAGGCGGTGCGGCGAAGGGCACGCCCTTGAAAATCTTCACGCCCGAGGAGTCGGTACCGGCAAGAGTTCCCTCGGCGACGCGCACATTGACCAAGTTTTGGCTGCTCAGGCCTAAAGCCAGGAACAGCGAGGCAAGCGAGAAAAAGATTCTTTTATTCATGATATAAACGACTTAGGTTTGTTTCTACAAAATTACGAAATACTTTTCTCTTCTCCAACAGATAGGCGGAAAAACATTGTGAAGGCCTTCCCGGCTACGCTTTTGCAGGCGTTGCACGTGACGGGAAGGCAGAGATGGTCATCGTTTATCATGTGATGCTATATATATATAAGACGTAGATGACTATTGAATGGCATTCTTTCCTGGCTTCAGCGTCGTGGTCTGTTCTTTCCATACAAAGGTGCCGGAGAGACCGGCGGGCAGCGTGATGGTGGCACGGAGCTTCCCTTTGTTGTGCGTTTTTGCTTTAGCTTTAGCGTATAGTACAGGGAGATGGCCACACCTATTAATATAGCGGCTATGGAAGCTTCGGGACCTAAGGAACCGCCTGTCAGCCATGTCGGACCGAAGAGACGTGACGTGATAATGGGATGTTGGATAAACGCCCCGGAAACCGGACAGCCGAAAACGTATCCTACAAGATAGTTCCATGCCCAGTGCATCTCTATCGGTGCCCATAGCGATTGGTAATATCCATAGGCTACGCCTAACAACCATCCCGACGTGACAGCAATTGCCAAGGCCGACCAGACGGTGGCTCCGTCATTGAAGACATGAGCAAAGCCAAAGATCACGGCAGAAAGGATCAAAGCCCAAGTCATGCCTATTCTGTCATAGAGCAGTCTGAAGGCGATTCCTCGGCAGATGATCTCCTCACCAATGCCGACGACGGCAAACAGCAGCCAGCCGTAAAGTTGGTTCTGTATGTTGCAGCTGATCTTCTGTGGCTGATAGACATGCAGGCAGTATAAACTTGCCATGATGGCTCCAAAGAACAAGACCGACACTCCCCATCCTGTCAACAGCATCTTGACATCATGTCGTGGCGTGGCAAATATCTTGGCTTTAACTCTGGTATACATTGTAAGAAACTTGGGCACAGTGGATATTTTCCGTGTATCGGATATTAGGCTTCTGGTTACAGATCCGTAGTGTCGAGAGGTCATGGCTCAAGGCAAATAGCTCTTTAACCAAAACCAGGGAAAGCCTTCCATCTTGGCTTTCTGTTAGAGTCAGAAACCTTTTCTGTTGCTTCTATCATAGGCTTGTTGTCTTAAGAGCAAAGCCATTTGGTGTCAGTACTACGGCCAGATTACTCCAGTACAAAGCCGAGATTACTCCAGTACTACGGGCAGATTACTCGAGTACTTCACCGTAGTACTCTGTCGGTTCCGCCGCTGTCTTCCGACTATACCGCCGCTGTCTTCCGCTTATAGAGGGCTTCGAATCACTCACTCTTGTAGTTAATGGCTTCAATCTCGTTGTACGGGGCTTCCATATCTCGTGTTAGTTGTAGTTTCGGTCTCGTTGCGCAGGATGCTGTAGGATGCTGCTATGCAGCGATGCCCTTGCTCATGTCTCGCAGTCTTCCACCCTTCTTTCTGTCTAAGAAAGAAGGCGCACCTAATAAGCCCTGTGTTTTGGGAAGAGAGCTCATGAACATGATACCTATTACAAAAACACACAAAACACTTGCTGTGTGCCGTGTCTTTTCCTGATTTTGGTTCAAAAAAACTATTTTCCTTGAGCTATGCACCCCTCTAACCAACTACAGATCTGTAACCAGTGAAGTAGACTAACATCCGACCCACGGAAAATATCCAATGCGCCGTTAATTCTACCATGTTTTTAACTGCCTAAAATGAAACAATGTTATACAAGTTGTCGACTTCTTGTGATGCAAAGGTAAGAAGACATAAAATGAGTAGAGAATAATAGCACTAAAAATGTATGCTGCGTTCAAGAAATTCGGACGGAATCTTCTCTTTCTATTTTAGGATGGCAATAACAGCACCTATAGCTCCACTACAGACACCGGTCCAAAAAGCACACTTAAAAGCAATAGTAAATCGCTTCCAAAAGATATTGTTCCTGTTCATCTGTTGTCTTGTTGTTTTTATTTGTTTTCTTTATTCATTTATATTTAGGGAGAGCTTCCGTTACGCAATCTTTTCTCTTTATGCAAGCAAATGTAGCGAACTCCGTTGCGATAGAACTTATTATTTTATGCCATGGTTTGATTGCTGCGTTTTTGCTTTAGCTTTAGCGTATAGTACAGGGAGATGGCCATACCTATTAATATAGCGATGACGGAAGCTTCGGGGCCAAAGGAACCGCCTGTCAGCCATGTCGGACCTAAGAGACGTGACAGGATAATGGGATGCTGGATAAACGCCCCGGAAACCGGACAGCCGAAAACGTATCCTTCAAGATAGTTCCATGCCCAGTGCATCCCTATCGGTGCCCATAGCGATTGATGATAGACATATGCTACTCCCAACAGCCATCCCGACGTGACAGCTATGGCTAAGGCTGACCAGACGGTGGCTCCGTCATTGAAGACATGAGCAAAGCCAAAGATCACGGCAGAAAGGATCAAAGCCCAAGTCATGCCTATTCTGTCATAGAGCAGTCTGAAGGCGATTCCTCGGCAGATGATCTCCTCACCAATGCCGACGACGGCAAACAGCAGCCAGCCGTAAAGTTGGTTCTGTATGTCGCAGCTGATCTTTTGCGGTTGATAGACATGGAGGCAGTATAAGCTCGCAATGATGGCTCCAAAGAAAAGGAAGGATACTCCCCATCCTGTCAACAGCATCTTGACATCATGTCGTGGCATGGCAAATATCTTGGCTTTAACTCTGGTATACATTGTAAGAAACTTGCTGAACGAAAGCAGCAGCACCCAGCAAGCAACCAACGCAATTGGAATCTTTGCATAGATGGTGTAGTCCATCATCAATATGGCTTCGAAGAAGCCCATGATGAACAGAAAGCAGACGATACCTATGAAGAAAAAACATATCCATTCATAGAAGTCCATCTTGTTGCTTTTGTTGTTCATATACAGATATTAAATCTCGATCTTAATGATTACCATTGTCCATTCAATATGTAACCGCTTACAGTGATAAAGTTAACGAGGATGTGGAGCAGGTAGCCATAAAAGAAACCAAGGTGGCGTCTGAAATAGGTGGCGGTGATGCCTAACAGAAGCTGAGGGGTGCACATGATGACGGCAAGAGGTAAGAGGGGCAAGGAAAGATCATAGTTGGTGACATGCAAGAGCATAAAGAGAAGCACAGAGGCCGCTGCCGCTACGTCTTTGACCTTGGGAGTAATGCGAGACTGCAACTTCGTAAAGATAGCAACTGTCAGACCGCTTGCCAGAAACGACCAAAGGAGCTTGGAGCCGACGGCTGTCAAGAACGCGGAATCGGTAAAACCTTGCAAGCCATACGTTATCAACTTTGGATAGACGAGCGTTCCTTGGAAGAAGGTCAGTGTCAGGTAGCATAGGCAGAACGAACTGACAGCAATGTCCTTCTTGGAGAAGGACAGCCACAAACGAAAGACGATCTCCTCTAACAGAGGTGCAAACAAGGCGATGACAATGATGGCATTCGTTGGATGTCCCATGATTGCCTCACGGAATACTCCATTGACGATATGATTGCTGATGTCCCATTTCAATAGATGAGCCAAAATAGCCAATGTGGCGAGGATAGGATAAGTGATGGCAAAGTATTTTACGTAGAACACTATGCCCTTTACAGCAATGGTCTTCTTCTGAAGGCTTTTGCCGTCAGAGAAGATCATTGCCTTAAAACCATTATAGATATTCATGCTTTTACTCTATTCATTTATTTTTTAGGGAGGACTTTGCCTTCCGCTTTCTTAGCATAGGCAAATGTAGCGAATTCCGTTGTAATTTTCTGTTTACGTTGCAAAGATAGTTATAATAAATGAAATAATATTGCATTATACATAATTTCTTGCAATGAGACAAGAGATGGCAAAGAGAGAAATGAAATCAACGACCCTTTTGCCTATGAAGACAAAAGGGTCGTTGGATATAAAGGCTTGCAGTCCCAAACAGAGCGTGCACTGTTTGGGACCAATGCCCTTGTGGATATAAATGTTTTTGTTTCAGAAGAGGCGTACTGCCTTATTTGGGCAAATGGAAGGCTTGGGTCATCTCCTTCATCTGTTCGTCGCTCATGCCCTCGGGCTCATAGCCCATTGCACGGCTGTTGATATAGATCTTTGCGCTCTTCGACAGCACGTCGACCTGGTCAAAGGCATCCATGATGTCCTTACCTTTGGCAAAGACACCATGTTTCTCCCACAGCACGACATCGTAGTCGGCCAGGGCCTTGAGCGTACCCTCAGCCAACTTCACGCTGCCGGGGAGCTCGTAAGGCACAATGCCCAGTCCTAACGGACAGAACGCTTTGGTCTCAGGAATCATGCTCCACAGCAGTCGGGTTAGCACGTCTTTTTTCAAGAACGGGCGGTGATGGCTCATAGCCACTAACTCTATCGGATGGGTGTGCAGCGTAGCCTTGTAGCCACTGCCCGTCTCCACCTGCTTGTCGTGGACCAGGAGGTGTGAGGGCAACTCGCTGGTAGGCATGACAGGGTTGTCGGCAATGATCTCGTAGTGCTCGCAGTCATCGAGGATACGGATGATACTGCCGTTGTCCATCGGACGGCGTGCGAGGTCGCGCATACGCTTGCCGGTGCCCTTGCAGAAGAAATAGGTGCCGCGCAGATGTGACAGTTTTTCACCGATGGCGATCGGCTCAGTGATGGCAGGCATCTGGCGTATGTCGTCGTCAACGAGATCTGTGATGTTCACCGTGATGTTACCGCCGTTGCGCTCGGCCCACCCGTTTGTCCACAGGTATCCGGCCACTTCGGCAATCTTCTCGATCTCCTCTTTCAAGGCAGGTCGGTTTTCCAATATACTCTTCATAAGTGATGATGATTTGATTCAAATGATTTGCGGAAGGAAGCAGGAGATGAGCAGCACGACGATACCCGTGACGAGGATGGCTATCGTGGTGCGGTCGCAGCCTTTCCATTCCTTAAGGATGATGCCCCACACATTGCTGAAGACCACATTCAGCGCCATGAGAATGCAGAACGAGAGCGTGGTGAGCACAGACGAATCGGTGAGGAAGCCCTTGCCTAAGGAGAGTCCGAAGAACTGGCTGTACCATAGTGCACCGGCGAGGAAGCAGAAGAAGAGGTTGTTGGCCCATACCTTCCCCTTGCTGTAGTCGCTCCATGTGTGGTTGTGCTGGTTCTGCCATAAGCAATAGACGGCGTTTGTCACGAAGCCGCCAAGGGTGACAAGCAGTGTGGCGGGCAGCGTGCGGTACATGGCCGGCGTCAGTTCACCGAAGTTGATGTCCTTGCCGAACTCCAGTCCTACGTTGAAACAACCGCTCATGAAACCGGCGAGCAGCGCGATGGTGATGCCCTTTGGGAAGTTGAAGTCTTTGACGGCTTTGCGTTTCTCTTCTTCCGAGAGTGTGGCAGTCTTGCGCTTTCCGGCCCATCCGATGATGGCAATGCCGAGAAGGGTGACGGCGACACCGATGAGTACAGAGGCGGTCAGTTGGTTGAGGGCGTGCTCTTCGGGGAAGAACGCGTTGATGAGTACCGGTCCCATGATCGTGCCTAGACCTGCACAGGTACCCAAGGCGATGGACTGTCCGAGGGCCACGCCGAGGTAGCGCATCGACAGACCGAAGGTCAGTCCGCCTACGCCCCACAGCACACCAAAGAACACTGTCATGGCCACATGGAAACGATTGGCACCTGCCAATAGTTCCATGAGACCATGACCGGACGGCACTGCTAACTCGGCACCCAACAGTGGCAGGATGAGCCAGGCAAAGACGCCCTGCACGAGCCAGTAGCTATCCCAACTCCAATCCTTGACTTTGTTGATGGGCACGTAGCAACTCGACTGGCAGAAGGCGCCGGCAGCGATAATCAATAATCCTATCAATATCTCCATAGTCGGTAGACAGTGGGTGGAATGTGTCAGCGCTTGCTGAGCACGTCTTTCTCGTATTGCTCCACGTCGGCGAGGTAGTCCTCGGCCACGGGCACGTTGTTCTTCATGTTGAAATAGTCATAGACAGCGCCGAGCGGCAGCGTCTTCTCTTCCTCCAACAGGGCGAGGCGCTCGAAGAGGCGACCCTCATCCTCGTATTGGCGGAGCTTGGACAGCGGCTCGAGCAAAGCCTGCAGCAGGCTCTTCTGTGCAGCGCGCACGCCGATGATGTAAGCACCGATGCGGTTGATGCTCGCGTCGAAATAGTCGAGACCGATGTGAGCACGGTCGAGGGCGTCGGCGCGTACGAGCTCTGAGAAGAGATTGCGTGTGTTGTCGTCGAAGAGCGTCACATGGTCGCTGTCCCAGTGCATGGGGCGGCTGACGTGAAGCATCAGCTCCGGCACGAAGAGCAACAGCGAGGAGACGGCATCGGAGACGTTCTCCGTGGGCTCATAGTGACCGGTGTCGAGCGTGTAGATGACATTGCTCTTGGAGCAGTAGCCGGCATAGAAGTCGTGCGAGCCGACGGTGTAAGCTTCCAGTCCGATGCCGAAGAGCTTGGCCTCGAGGCAGTCCTTCATATTCGGAAGCTTCTCGGAGAGGATGTCGTCGAGGCTGTTCTTGAGGATCTCGCGGTAGCGGTATTTCTCGACGGTGAGGTCTTTGCTGCCGTCGTGGATCCAGATGTTCATGATACAGGGATCGCCCTGTGCCTTACCCATGGCGTCGGCGATGCGGCGGCAGCGCTTGGTGTGCTCAATCCAGAACTCGCGGATCTCCTTGTCGGGATTGGCCAGTGTCAGTGAGCCGCTCTTGGGATGTGAAAACGATGTGGAGTTGAAGTCGAGGCTCATGTGGCGCTCCTTAGCCCACTGCATCCAGCCTTCGAAGTTTTTGGGTTCCACTTGGTCACGGTCTACAAACTTTCCGCCGAACTCGCCGTAGGTCTCGTGGAGGTTGAAACGGAAGGTACCGCCGAGCAGTGAAAGCACCTTGTCGATGTCCTGACGCAGTTCCTCGATGTTGCGGGCGCGTCCCGGATAGTTGCCTGTAGCCTGAATGCCGCCGGAAGCAGCCTCTCCGCGCTCGAAGCCGACGACATCGTCGGCCTGCCAGCAATGGAGGCTGATGGGTGTATGCTGGAGCGTTTCCAGGGCTTTGTCAGTGTCTACACCGAGAGCTGCATAGCGCTCGCGGGCGATCTCATAGTTCTGTTGGATTTGTTTCGTTGTCATATTGGTCTTTATTTATTTGGTTGATATTCTTTCAGTGTAATGCTTTGTGCGATGACGTGTCGCATGTCCCAGATGTCCCCTACTCCACCGTTGGCCTTAGCCTGAAGCATGATGTTGCCGAGAGCTGTGCCTTCCTGCGGTCCGGCAAGTACGGTCACGCCGAGTGCGTCAGCGGTCATCTGGTTGAGATAAGCATTGAGGCTGCCCCCACCGATGATGTGCAGCGTGTCGATGGCAAACGGTGCGAAGTCCTGAAGCCAGCCAAAGACGGTCTTGTAACGGTTGACGAGAGAGTCGAAGAGACAGCGGCATACCTGAGCCCGTGTTTCAGGAATAGGCTGATTGTGAGCCTCGCAGTAGTTCCGGATAGCTTGCAGCATGGAGTCCGGTGAGGCGAACATCGGGTCGTCGGGGTTGACGAGTGTGCGGTTGGGAGCCTCTTTCATGGCGTCGTCCTGCAGGCGCTGGTGGCTGAGCTCCTCGCTGATGCGCTGTTGGGCTATCGTCTCATCGTATTCCTCAGCAAGAATCTGTTTCTTCCATTCACGTCGGCAACACTCATACATCCACATGCCGCAGATATTCTTCAGGAAGCGTGTGGTGCCGTCGATGCCTCCCTCGTTGGTGAAGTTGTGCTCTTGGCTCTCAGCGTTGATGATGGCCTTAGGCGTCTCTATGCCCATGAGGCTCCACGTGCCGCTGCTGAGATAAGCGAAGTGCTCGTCCTTTGCAGGTACGGCGGCCACGGCGCTGGCTGTGTCGTGACCTGCGACGGTGATTACCGGTACGGCTCCGAGTCCTGTGAGCTTCTGTACTTCCGGCGTGAGCGTGCCGAGGATAGTGCCGGGCATAGCCATTGGTTCAAAGACATCACGGGAGAGGCCGAGTGCGCGAAGTAGTTCCTCGTCGAGGTCGCCGGTAGCGGGATTGAGCAGCTGAGACGTTGATGCCACGGTGTACTCGCAGGCAGCTTTACCTGTGAGCATGTATCCGAGAGCATCAGGGATGAAGAGTATCTTCTTGGCAGCCTTTAAAGCACTGTTATGGTGCTGCTCCATGGCATAGAGCTGGAAGAGGCTGTTGAAGTTCATAAACTGTATGCCGGTGCGCCTGTAGACCTCGTCTTTGGCCATGCGGTCGTTGAAGAAGCGCTCCATCATACCGTTGGTATGCGGGTCGCGATAGGCGACGGGGTTGCCGAGCAGCGCGCCGTCGTCGCCGAAGAGCGCGAAGTCGCAGCCCCAGGTGTCGATACCGATACTCTGAATATCGATGCCGCGCTGTGCAGCGAGCTGCAGTCCGCGTATGATTTCGTTATAGAGAGTGTAGAGATCCCAATAGAGATGTCCGCTCAAAGCGATGAGCGGGTTGTCGAAGCGGGTGAGCTCCTCAAGGGCGACGCGGCCTTTGTCGAGTGTGCCGACGATAGTACGGCCGGAGGTGGCTCCCAGATCAATGGCTAAATAGTGTTTCATCTTTTCTTTCGGAAATTGGCTGGTGTAATATGGTTTTTCTTTTTGAAAGCAGCGGAGAAATAGTCGGCATTGTCGTATCCTACGCGGTCGGCTATCTCGGTGAGGCTGAGATCAGTGCCTACGAGCAGTTGTTTGCTGCGTTGGAGGCGGATCTCCTGCAAGTATTGCAAAGGCGCGTAGCCCGTATATTCCTTGAAGAGTCGTCGGAACTTGGAGTATCCCATGTTGATGGCATCAGCGACATCTGTGGGTCCGATCTTCTCGTTGAACTTCTCCGTCATGATGATTTTTGCCTTATGGATGGCTTCTGTGGCCTGCTGATCCTCGAAGGTGTTGTGGCGGTTGAGAGCGAAGGCGCAGCCTTGCAGCATGTTTGCCACGCCGCCGAGCATCTGTTGGAATCCTATGCCCTGCTCGCTTGCGATGGTGATGGCGTTGCGGTAGAGCCGCACGATGTCCTCGTTGAGACCCACATGGAAGACCGGTTCACGTGGCAGGAAGAAGCCATTGCTCACGCGGCTGTCGATGTTCAGTCCTTTGAATCCTATCCAGTATTCGTCCCATCCGGTGGCTTCGTCGGGTTGGTAGTTGTGCCACTCACCGGGGAAGAGCAGAAACATGTCGCCCTCCCCGACCGTTGCTTGTCCGAAGCTCTTTGACTCGAAGACACCTCGTCCACGGGAGATGTAGACAAACTGATACTCGTCGAGCACGCGTCCCCTACCCGCCTGGAACGAATAGGCCTGTGGATGTCCTTTGGGAGGATAGGCTTCTCCGGGTGCGATATGCTGGTAACCCACTGTGCTGACGGTCAGTCCCCAGTGGATATCCTGGTCATTGCTGAGCAAGTAGATGGATGTCATCTGATTGGTCATCATGTTCTTAGTTATAGTCAATTCTTGTTTATTGATTGTAGTACGGTTGCAAAGATAGCGTGTTTATCTTACTATTCGCGGTTATTATTGACAAAAAACACGTGAATTTTGATATAGTGTGCTATTATCATAATAGGGAGAGCGCTATTATATATAATAAGGTGTATGCCCTCACGGCGCGTTTCTGGTACAAAAACAAAAAAGGCCCGCAGTACGAAACTACGGACCTTGTTATTTCAGAGTTGTTACCTTCTCGGGTATTACTTCAGCTCTGCGAAGTACTTGATGGTGCGAACCATCTGAGAAGTGTAAGAGTTCTCGTTGTCGTACCAAGAAACAACCTGCACCTCATAAGTGTCGTCATCGAGCTTCACAACCATTGTCTGAGTAGCGTCGAAGAGAGAACCGAAGCGCATGCCGAGGATATCAGAAGAAACGATCTCCTCGTCGTTGTAACCGAAGCTCTCGTTAGCAGCAGCCTTCATAGCGGCGTTAACGCTGTCAACAGTTACATCCTTGCCCTTAACAACAGCATAGAGCAGAGTTGTAGAACCGTCTGGCACAGGCACACGCTGTGCAGCACCGATCAGCTTGCCGTTCAGCTCGGGCAGAACCAGGCCGATAGCCTTGGCAGCGCCAGAGGAAGCAGGAGTGATGTTGCAAGCACCGGCACGGCTGCGACGCAGGTTACCCTTGCGCTGAGGACCGTCGAGGATCATCTGATCGCCAGTGTAGGCGTGGATGGTCTGCATGATACCAGCCTGGATAGGATAGACATTGTTCAGGGCCTGGGCCATAGGAGCGAGACAGTTGGTGGTGCAAGATGCAGCGCTGATGACCTTATCCTCAGATGTCAGAGTCTTGTGGTTGACATTGTAGACGATAGTCTTCAGGTCGTTGCCAGCAGGAGCGGAGATAACAACCTTCTTAGCGCCAGCTTTCAGGTGAGCCTCAGACTTAGCCTTAGATGTATAGAAACCTGTGCACTCGAGAACAACGTCTACATCGAGCTCGCCCCAAGGCAGTTCTGCTGCGTTAGGCTTAGCGTAGATAGTGATCTCTTTGCCGTCAACAGTGATAGAGCCAGGAACGGTGACCGTGCGGCCGTCCTCAGCGTACTGAGCATCCTTGTACTCTACGGTGTGCTTCTTCTCGCCACCGATGATGCCCTGATAACCACCGTGTGTGGTATCATACTTCAGGAGTTGAGCCAGCATCTTCGGGCTGGTCAGGTCGTTGATAGCAACAACATCATAGCCAGGAGCTGCGAACATCTGGCGGAATGCGAGACGGCCGATACGACCGAAACCATTGATAGCTACTTTAACATTTGCCATTTTACTTCTATTATTTATAAAGGGTTATAAAATGTGTTCTCTTTGTCGGAAATGCGTTTTTTTGTTGTCTCGCAAGAACTTTCTTGCTTATCGATTGCAAAGATACAAATTATTTTCTAATTTTGCACAAGCTATAAGTATTAAATAAATTAAACGTCTTTCAGAGTGTTAAGTCCACTTGACAAAATGGGCTTTTCGCTATTTACAGTAAAGTAGTTATGAGTAAATTTATTCAAGAATTCAAGAATTTTGCCGTCAAGGGCAATGCAGTAGACATGGCTGTTGGTGTGATCATCGGCGGTGCGTTTGGTAAGATTGTGAGCAGTGTCGTTGACGACATCATCATGCCGCCTATCGGATGGCTGATCGGAGGCGTGAACTTCTCCGACCTGAAGGTGACGTTGCCCAGCGTTGTCATCCCCGGCGTGGAGCAGATGAAGCCTGCCACCATCAACTATGGCAACTTCATCCAGACGCTCATCGACTTTGTGATCATCGCTTTCTGCGTTTTCCTCTTGGTCAAGGGCATCAACGCACTCACACGCAAGAAGAAGGAAGAGCCCGCTGCGCCACCGGCACCGAGCAATGAGGAGAAGCTTCTCACGGAGATCCGTGACTTGCTCAAGGAGCAGAAGTAACGCTTATTAAGTTTGGACGATGCGACGGATCACGGAAGAGGCTTCGCACTATGATGATTTGGAGCAGAAGCCGGTAGCTGAGTTGCTTTGTGACATCAACCGCGAAGATCATTGCGTGGCGGATGCCGTGGAGCAGGCGCTGCCTCAGATCACACGGCTCACAGAGACAATCGTGGAGCGCATGAAGCGAGGAGGGCGCCTTTTCTATATTGGTGCGGGCACAAGTGGACGTCTTGGTGTGCTCGACGCCTCGGAGTTGCCACCTACCTATGGCACTGATCCGCGCCTTGTGGTAGGGTTGATTGCGGGTGGCGACACAGCGCTGCGCCAAGCTGTGGAGCATGCCGAGGATGATGGACAGCAGGGTTGGAAAGACTTGGTGGAACAGGGGCTGTCCTCCGATGACACCGTCGTCGGCATCGCAGCCTCAGGCACTACACCTTACGTGGTGGGTGCCTTGTGTGAAGCGCGTCGCCATGGTGTGGTCACGGGATGCATCACCAGCAATCCCGATACACCCTTGGAGACTGAGAGTGACTATCCCGTGGTGACCATTGTCGGTCCGGAATTTGTCACCGGTTCATCGCGCATGAAGTCGGGAACAGCGCAGAAGATGGTGCTCAACATGATTTCCACCACCGTGATGATACGTCTCGGACGTGTCAAGGGCAATAAAATGGTCGATATGGAGCTGACTAACGATAAGCTCATCGATCGTGCCGTGCACATGGTGATGGGGCATGACCATCTCAGCTATGATGCTGCCAAGAAGAAACTAATGCAGAATTCGCTGGACGAGATCATGCGGGGACCGGATGCCATAGAGTAGGGAGACACGGTTCTTTTCACCTCGTGTGGAAGTCTACCGGATGTAGTCTTTCGACACGAGATCGTAGTAGAGTGCCTCAAGCTCGGCGAGCGTGAGATGCTCTACACTGTGTTCGATGATGCGGATCAGCTCGTCGCGTCGGCTGTCGCTGTCGGATGAGAAATGGGTGAAGACTTTGGCCATGACCATTATTATTGTTGTTGATGGAGTGCAAAGGTAAGGAATTTAGCTGGAACAGGGGTATCCTCATTTATTAGGATAATTTTTCGCCGGAATATTTGCTTTTCTCAAATATTCCGCTTATTGGCTTGGGATTAGAACAAGTTCGTCATCAAAAGAAACGCTTCCTCGCCGCGATTGTGCACAAGTGGATTGAGACAGCAAGGAAATACAACATGATTGTTTTGTCTCTTTTGTCTTGTAAGATGATATTTTTCCGCCTCTGAGAATCGATTCTTTTCGACGAAGGCCTGTCTTGCTCTGATTTTTGCAAAAATCAGCGTGTTTTTGTAAATATCAGAAAATCAGAGTATTATAAATATGTGACTTTTGCAATGCAATGAAATAGCCTTTATCTTGCAAAATTCTCTAGAGAATTTCTTGTCATCACGCCTATTTCTAACGATGAAATAAGCCTAATGACCGAGTGAAATAAGCGTAATGATCCTGTCAAACTACCGAGATGAGAGCGTCAAAGTACCTTTTTGTGCTTCAGAAGAGGCAAAAATGAGGCGATGATACCATAAAGTTCGCTTCCTCGCTCTCTAAATTGAAAGTTGTGAAGAACCTACTTTTGTTAAGATAAATCTACGTTGTCTGACATGCCTTGCTTGTGGAGTCTGTCATCAATCTATCATTCAAGAACAATCTGTTGATAAGCCGACTATGGCTACAAAAAATCCCGGTACAGAGCACTACTCCGTACCGAGATTTTTTGTCGTTGGTATTTCTTCTCTTCTACTCCCACTCAATTGTCGAAGGCGGTTTTGAGGAGATGTCATAGCAAACGCGGTTGACACCTTTGACCTTGCGGATGATCTCGTTGCTCACGTCGGCCATGAAGTCATAGGGCAGACGGGCCCAGTCGGCTGTCATGGCGTCCATGGAGGTCACGGCGCGCAGGGCTACGGGATGCTCATAGGTGCGCTCGTCGCCCATCACTCCGACGGAGCGGATGGTGGAGAGCAGCACGGTGCCGGCCTGCCAGACGTGGTCGTAGAGGCTTGTGCCGTCCGACATCTTGTAGTCGTGCATCTTCTCGATATAGATATCGTCGGCATCTTGCAGGATGCGCACCTTCTCACGGGTGATGTCGCCAAGGATTCGCACGGCGAGACCGGGGCCCGGGAAGGGATGACGCTTGATGAGACGCTCAGGCATCTGCAACTGATAGCCCACGCGACGCACCTCGTCCTTGAACAGCCATTTCAGCGGTTCGCAGAGCTGAAGCTTCATGTCTTTAGGCAGTCCGCCCACATTGTGGTGGCTCTTGATAGTCATGCCGGTGATGCTCAGGCTCTCGATGCGGTCGGGATAGATGGTGCCTTGGGCGAGCCATTTGGCGTCGGTGATCTTCTTAGCCTCGGCGTTGAAGATCTCCACGAAGTCGCGGCCGATGATCTTGCGCTTCTTCTCCGGGTCGGTGACGCCTTCGAGGTCCTTGAAGAACTTCTCGCTGGCATCCACGCCGATGACGTTCAGTCCCAGACCATTGTAGGCTTCCATGACCTCCTTGAACTCATTCTTGCGCAGCATGCCGTGGTCGACGAAGATACATGTGAGGTTCTTGCCGATGGCACGGTGGAGCAGGGTAGCGCAGACGCTGGAGTCCACACCGCCGGAAAGGCCGAGGATGACGCGGTCGTTGCCGAGCTGCTCTTTCAGTTCCTTGACGGTGGAGTCGACAAACGAGGCGGGGCTCCACTCCTGGCGGCTGCCGCAGATGTCCACGACGAAGTTGCGGAGCAGCTGTATGCCCTGTGTGCTGTGGTACACCTCGGGGTGGAACTGCACGCACCACACGGGATGGGTGTCGCTGGCGAAGGCAGCGTACTTCACGTCGGCGGTGGAGCCGATGACATGGTAGTCGCTCGGGATGGCGGTGATCGTGTCGCCGTGGCTCATCCACACCTGCGAGTTGGGCTCAAAGCCTTTGAAGAGCGGATTGCTGGCATCGAACTGCTGGAGATTGGCGCGGCCGTACTCACGGGTACCGGTCTGCTCTACCTTGCCGCCACCGGAGTAGCTGATGAACTGTGCACCGTAGCAGATGCCCAGGACCGGATACTTGCCGATGAATTGGCTGAGGTCTACCTTGAAGGCTTTCTTGTCGTGGACAGAGTAAGGACTGCCGCTGAGGATGACACCGATGACACCCGTGTCGTCCTTGGGAAACTTGTTGTATGGCAGAATCTCGCAGAAGGTATCCAGCTCGCGGACACGACGGCCGATGAGCTGCGTGGTCTGCGATCCGAAATCAAGAATGATAATCTTCTGTTGCATAAACGATATGTTAATGTTGAGTGTTCAATGATGAATGTTGAATGACTACAGCGTTTTGAGGAACAGCTCCGCTTCGGCCAGCGTGTCTTGCTTGCCTACGTCGAGGAGAAGGAGGTTGTTTTTGACATATCCTTTGATGGGCACGTCGCGGCACGTCTTGAGATAGAAGTCCATGATCGGGAACTTTTCCGGCCAGCCAACCATCTTGGGGAATAGAGTGGGGGAGAAGGTGTGGATGCCACTGAAGGCATACATGTGGTAGCGTTCGGCGAGCAACGGTGGTTGCTCTTCGCCGACAGTGAGCGGAAACTTCACCTGTGAAAGCGCCTCGCGCACGTCGGGCCACGGCGTTTTCACCTCGCCCGTCTCGATATTCACCCAGCCGACGAGGAGCATCTGGTCGTTGAAGAGCAGATAGCGACGCGTCTTGCGCCAGCTGACGAGCAGTTGTGCGCCGGCCAAGACATGCGGCACGCCGCACTCCGGGCACATCACCTTCGGGTCAAGTCGGTAGAACTTGCCGAGGTCGACATTGCTCAGAATGTCTACATTATGAATAAGGACAGGGTAGTGAGGGTCGAAGAGAGGAGCCGCGTGGCGTATGCCGCCACCGGTGTCAAGAAGTTGCTCGCTCTCATCGCTGACGCGGATGTCCAGCCCAAAGTTGTTGTTGGCATTGAGGTAGTCAACGATCTGACCGGCGAAATGGTGAACGTTGACCACAAAGCGCGTGACACCGGCATCACGCAATTTGAAAATTACGCGTTTGAGCAGGGGCTCACCGCCAACCTCCACCATTGCTTTGGGCATGTGGTCGGTGAGGGGCTTGAGGCGTGTGCCCAGGCCTGCTGCGAAAATCATTGCTTGCATCATCTCTTAAAAGCTCTTCGCTGTGTTGGTGCAAAGATACCAATAATTTATGTTTCTGACAAATTTCGTGGTATCTTTCATGGCTTCACGGCGAAATAAACGACAGATGCTGACGGTCAGCCCGCCAGCATCGTCGTTGTGGAGTCCTATTGTCGGTCAGAGCTTGTCGCCGTAACAGAGGTCGCCGGCGTCGCCGAATCCCGGTACGATGTATTTGTGCTCGTTCATTCCCGGGTCGATGGCGGCGCACCAGATCGTGGTCTTGTCGTCGGGGAATACCGATTTGATATGGTCAATGCCCTCTTCTGTGGCGATGACGCAGCAGACATGGATGCGCTTGGGCGTGCCTTTCGACAGGAAAGCCTTGTAACCCAGTTCCATGCTTCCGCCGGTGGCGAGCATTGGGTCGGCGATGATGAGCGTCTTGGCGTCGATGCTTGGCGTGGCGAGATACTCGACGTGGATGCCTACCTTGCGGTGTTCCTTGTCGGTATATTCGCGGTAGGCCGAGACAAAGGCGTTGCCCGCATGGTCGAAGATGTTGAGAAAGCCCTGATGAAAAGGCAGTCCGGCACGGAAGATCGTGGCCAGCACAATCTTGTCCGACGGCACGTTGACGCGTGCGATGCCTAAAGGCGTGGCCACGTCGCGCTGTTCATAGTGGAGGCGTTTGGAAACTTCGAAGGCCTCATATTCGCCCACGCGCATGATATTGTTGCGGAAGAGCAGACGGTTTTTCTGATACTCAGCGTCGCGCATCTCAGCCATATACTGCCCGATGATACTGTTTTCTTTGGATAAGTCGATAACTTCCATCTTATGATTTGGTGTCTTTGTGTTTTGTATGAATTGTAAAAGGTGTGATACAAAGGTAGTTAGTTTTTGCAAAGTGCAAATGTCAAAACCGCAAAGAGAGGTCTGTTTTTATAATCTTTAACCTAAAAAGCCTTGTAGGGGCTGGAAATTTCTGCTGCAAACTTTTGGGAGAAATTATCTTTTTGCTACCTTTGCAATTGTTTTAAATGGACTTGGAATACCATTCACAACTTAAATACATTTTATAAAATGGCAAAGTTTGATAAATCAGTTTTAGCAAGCTACGGAATTCAGACAGGTACTGCTGAGGTTCTGTACAATCCTTCTTACGAGGTGCTGTTCAACGAGGAGACCAAGGAAGGTCTCGAGGGCTACGACAAGTGCCAGGAGACCGAGTTAGGTGCAGTGAACTGCATGACCGGTATTTACACGGGTCGTTCTCCTAAGGACAAGTTCATCGTTGACGATGAGACTTCTCACGACACTGTATGGTGGGACTCTGAGGAGTATCACAACGACAACCACCGCGCTTCTAAGGAGACCTGGAAAGCTGTCAAGAAGATCGCTCTCGAGGAGCTGTCTAACAAGAAGCTGTATGTCGTTGATGGCTTTTGCGGTACACACCGCGACACTCGCATGAAGGTTCGCTTCATCGTGGAGGTTGCTTGGCAGGCTCACTTCGTGACAAATATGTTCATCCGTCCTAAGACAACTGCTGACTTCGAGCAGGAGCCGGACTTCATCGTCTTCAATGCTTCTAAGGCTAAGGTCGAGAATTGGAAAGAGCTCGGTCTGCACTCTGAGACAGCTGTCGTGTTCAATGTCACCAGCAAGGAGCAGGTTATCATCAACACATGGTACGGTGGTGAGATGAAGAAGGGTATGTTCTCTATGCAGAACTACTTCTTGCCTCTCCGTGGCATCGCTTCCATGCACTGCTCTGCCAACACCGATATGAACGGTGAGAACACTGCTATCTTCTTCGGTCTGTCTGGTACAGGTAAGACTACTCTGTCTACCGATCCTAAGCGTAAGCTCATCGGCGACGACGAGCACGGATGGGACGACAAGGGCGTGTTCAACCTCGAGGGCGGTTGCTACGCTAAGGTCATCAACCTCGATAAAGAGGCTGAACCTGACATCTACGGTGCTATCACACGCGATGCTCTGTTGGAGAACGTTACTGTTGACGAGAACGGCAAGGTTGACTTCTCAGACAAGAGCGTCACCGAGAACACACGTGTCAGCTATCCTATCTATCACATCAAGAACATCCAGCGTCCTGAGAGCCAGGGTCCGGCTGCTAAGCAGGTGATCTTCCTGAGCGCTGATGCTTTCGGTGTGCTGCCTCCGGTGTCTATCCTGAACGCAGAGCAGACCAAATATTACTTCCTCTCTGGCTTCACGGCTAAGCTGGCTGGTACAGAGCGCGGTATCACAGAGCCGACTCCTACTTTCTCTGCTTGCTTCGGTCAGGCCTTCCTCGAGCTGCATCCTACAAAGTATGCTGAGGAGCTGGTTCGCCATATGGAGAAGAGCGGTGCTAAGGCTTATCTGGTCAACACTGGCTGGAACGGTACCGGCAAACGTATCTCTATCCGCGATACACGTGGTATCATCGACCGCATCCTGGATCACGAGATCGACAATGCTCCTACGAAGACCGTTCCTTATTTCAACTTCGTTGTTCCTACAGAGCTCGAAGGTGTGAACAAGGACATCCTGGATCCTCGCGATACATACAAGGACGCTTCTGAGTGGGACGCTAAGGCTAAGGATCTGGCACAGCGCTTCATCAAGAACTTCAAGAAGTACGAGGGCAACGAGGCTGGTAAGGCTCTGGTTGCTGCTGGTCCTCAGCTCTAATCGTCTTGAAGAAAGTTGATACGGCAAGACGTTTTCTCCTATATATATAAAGAGTGTAAATCCCTCTTGTAGATAGTGAGAGACAGTCTTCGACATAACACCTCCTCAGTACCTCGGTACTGGGGAGGTTTTTTAGTGTCTATGCACCTATGATTCCTTGCACAGAATGGGCTTTTTGTGCTGTTTTAGCGCCTATTTTTTACCCCAACAGACTTTTTTTGTCATCCGACTGAAAATATAGTGAATATTATTTGGAGGATTCTCGACTATTGCTTATCTTTGCACCGTCTTCGTGAGAAGATATACATAAAGTTTCATTAGGTTAGTAGTTTGATAGATTTTTTAAGGTAAAGTTAGGATGATGTTATTAGATTTAGAATCTATATCAATGTTGGTTTTGGTCATATTGATGACCGCGCTAAGCGTTTTTTTCTTGGTGAACAACCACGTTGAATAACATTGTTCTACGAAGAAGACAGTGCAAGTGATTGTATTGTCTTTTTTTTGTACCCTATCGCCAATAAGCACTAAACAAACTTAAAATCACTTGACAAAAGCGACTTTTTACATAATATTCGGGAAAAACCGCTTTATTTCCGAGAATTCTAAGTAAATTTGCAACTAAAATAATATATCGCGCGAAAATGATAAAGAAGTTCTTGGCATTTGCCTGCATGGCTTTGGCTTTGTTTGCATTTTCTTCATGCCTCAACTCCGATGAAGATGAAATAACCTACTATGACGATACTGCAGTGACAGCATTCTCGCTCAGTGCCGTCAACAGATACATCCACACCACCGCTTCTGATGGCGTGACGGACAGCGTGTATAAGACTTCGCTGACCGTGTCGGGCTATGCCTTCTCCATCGATCAGCAGCAACGGCTGATTTATAATCCTGATTCTTTGCCCGTAGGAACCGATGCCGCTCATGTTCTTGCGACGATTTCCAGTAAGAACAGCGGGAGTATTGTGCTCAACCTGAAGAATAAGGCCGGGCAGGATTCGTTGGTTTACTACTCCTCTGCAGACTCTATCGACTTCACGAATCCCGTACGTGTGCGCGTCTATAACACTCAAGGCACTGCCTATCGCGAGTATACTGTGAAGCTCAACGTGCACCAGCAGGAGGGCGATGTCTTTAAGTGGAACGCCATGGATGCGCCTGCTCTCCAGACCGTTACCGACCGCCGGATGGTCGTCAACGGCGAAGAGCTCTATCTCTTCGGCTTAAAGAATGGTGCTACCGTGGGCTATGTCTACAGCAATCAGACTTGGAAACAGCTGAGCCGATCTTTCGGGGGCGACGCTTATAAGAATGTTGCCGTGCAGCAGGGCAGTGTCTATGTCCTTGACGGCAATGCGCTTCTTCGTACCAGCGACGGAGAGCAATGGCAGACTGTAGCCACGCTGAGTGGCGTCAAGCAGCTGTTGGGCGCTACGCCAGCACGACTTTATGCACTGACGGACGCGGGTCTCAGCTATTCGTCGGACCGGGGCGCTGTGTGGACTGCGGATGCTTTGGACGATGCGGCAGGTAATCTGCCGGAAACAGATTTGAACTTTGTCTGCTCGGCTGCGGTCACCAACGACAATACTTACAACCTGCTGTTGATCGGAAACCGCAACGGCAAGACCGTGACATGGGCGAAGGTGGAGGAAAACGGCAACGGCGTACAGAGCCAGCCGTGGTATCTCTTCACCGACGACGAATATAATCAGAAGACACTTCCCAGCCTCAGCAACCTGCAAGTGGTGAACTGTGAGGGTAAGCTACTGGCTGTCGGCGGAGATCTGAAGACCATCTACAGCAGTCTTGATCAGGGACTCACATGGTCGGCAGAGACTACCTATATGCTTCCAACCGCTCTCGTGGGCGCTTCAGTGCCGGCAGCGATGACAATGGGACAGAAGGGAATGATCTACTTCTCCACGTCTGCCTCGCCGGCAGTATACTACGGTCGGCTGACCCGCTACGGGTGGGCTGAGTACGAGTAGGCGTTCAGAAAACAACGTGCGTATGATGTTGCGGCAGCTTGCTTCCCTTGTCATCCTGGTCTTGACGGCGATCCCATCCATGGCGCAGGACGACAGCGAATATCGGCTTGAGGTCGGTGTCGGCGCAGGCGTGATGGGCTATCTCGGAGATTTCAACGGCAGCCTGACGAAAGATCTCCAGCCTGCCGTGTCGTTGATGGGAAGATATGTCTTCAACCCTTATATGGCATTGCGGCTCAATGTGGCCAAAGGCACGGTGAAAGGCTCATCGGCAGATGTGGAGACCTATTATCCCGACTATGCTGATCAGGTCTATACCTTTAAGAACTCACTCTGCGATGCCTCTGTGCTCTATGAGTTGAATTTCTGGCCATATGGCACCGGAAGGGACTACAGAGGCGCCAAACGGCTTACGCCTTTTGTCTTTGCGGGATTGGGCATGACTTACGCCGACGTGAAACAAACCGATGGAGCCAAGAAAGGCAAGGTGGCCTTTAACCTGCCTTTAGGCTTGGGAGTGAAATACAAAATCGGTGAACGGGTGAACTTAGGACTGGAATGGTCCATACATTTCGCGCAGATCGATGAGCTCGACGGGGTGAAAGATCCCTATTACATCAAAAGCAGCGGACTGTTTAAAAACACAGATTGCTACTCACTGCTGCAAGCAACACTCACCTACAGCTTCTCACCCAAATGTACAACGTGCAATAAAGAATTTTAGATATGGCAGAACTCGATATGACAAGGATTCCACAACACATCGCCATCATCATGGATGGCAATGGTCGTTGGGCTACTGAGCGCGGTAAAGACCGCTCCTACGGTCATCAGGCGGGGGTGGACACTGTGCGCCGGATCACTTCCGAGTGTGTGCGGTTCGGTGTGAAATATCTCACGCTCTACACCTTCTCCACAGAGAACTGGAACCGTCCTGCCACTGAGATCCATGCGCTGATGGGACTCGTGCTCACCTCGCTTGAGGATGAGATTTTCATGAAGAACAACGTCAGATTCCGTGTCATTGGCGACATGAAGCGTTTGCCCGACGAGGTGCAGCAGAAACTCAAGGAGACAGAAGAGCACACTAAGGACAACAAAGCCATGACGATGGTCGTGGCACTGAGCTACTCCTCGCGTTGGGAAATCACGCAAGCTGTGAAAGACATCATCGAGGAGCGTACGCGGCCTTGGCGTCTCGGGCGGCAGCATGTCGAGAGCTTCGATATCACAGAAGACCTCATCAACCAGCACATGCAGACGAGCTTCATGCCCGACCCCGACCTGCTGATTCGTACAGGCGGCGAGCTGCGCATCAGCAACTTCCTGCTTTGGCAGATCGCTTATAGCGAGCTCTATTTCTGTGACACCTATTGGCCCGACTTCTCTGAGGAGGACTTGCACAAGGCCATCCAAAGTTACCAGTCGCGACAGCGCCGCTTCGGCAAGACTGAGCAGCAGGTGGAAGAGAATACCGAGGATAACATATAATCATAAACGACAATTCTTTGAAGATGCATCATAATAAGAAAAAAGTCCTGGCAGCTTGTCTTGCCATGGCCATCGTGGCCACCGTGCAGGCGCAGGAGCAAATCGTACACCCCGACATCAACTATGCCGGCACGCCGCGTGACCTCGTTATCGGTGGCTTCAGCGTCTCCGGTATTGACGGTTATGAGGATTATATGCTTACAGGCATCTCCGGACTCTCTGTCGGACAGCATATTTCAGTGCCCGGAACGGAAATCACGGAGGCTGTCAAGCGCTATTGGAAGCACGGTCTCTTTTCCGACGTGAAGATCTCTGCCGACTCTATCGTGGGTGATAAGATCTATCTGCATATCTCTCTGAAGGCGCGCCCCCGTGTCTCCACCATCAACTACGTGGGACTGAAGAAGAGCGAGAAAGAGGATATGGAGAAGAAACTCGGTATCCTGCAAGGTGGACAGATCACGCCAAACATGATCGACCGTGCCAAGATCCTGGCCAAGAAATACTTCGACGACAAGGGTTACAAGAATGCAGATATCGAGATTCAGCAGCGTCCCGACGTCACCGGTAAGAACCAGGTCATCCTCGACGTCATCATCGACAAGAAGGATAAGATCAAGGTGCGGAATATCTACATCGAGGGAAACAAGTTTCTGAGCAACTTGAGAATCAAGGGCGGCCTCTTCCACAAGGGCGCCTTTGCCAAGACCCATGAGGCCGGAAAGCTCTCTACCTTCCTGAAATCAAAGAAGTTCACCCCTGAGCGCTGGAAAGCTGACAAGGAGAAGCTCATCGAGAAATACTATGAGTTGGGCTACCGCGACGCCACGATCCTGAAGGACAGCGTGTGGAACAACGACCCCAAACATGTCAATGTCTACATCAAAGTAGACGAGGGCAAGAAATACTATATCCGTAATATCCACTGGGTGGGCAATACGGTCTACAATTCAGCCTACCTCTCTAATCTGCTGGGAATGCGGAGGGGCGATGTCTACAATCAGAAGCTGCTCAACAAGCGACTCAGAGAAGACGACGACGCTGTGTCCAACCTCTACTACAACAATGGTTACGTCTTCTCCTCCATCGACCCTGCTGAGCAGAATATCGTCGGTGACTCCATCGACCTGGAGATGCGCGTGCAGGAAGGCCCGCAGGCCCATCTAAGCCATGTACGCATCAATGGTAATGACCGTCTCTATGAGAATGTGGTGCGCCGTGAACTTCGCACCAAGCCGGGAGACCTCTTCTCTAAGGAAGCTCTCATGCGTTCCGCACGTGAGTTGGCCTCTATGGGATTCTTCGATCCGGAAAAGGTGACACCGGATGTCAAGCCAAATGCTGAGGACGGAACGGTGGATATCAACTGGAACTTGACCCAGAAATCCAACGACCAGATTGAGTTCTCACTCGGATGGGGCCAGACGGGTATCATCGGACGCGTGGGATTGACGCTCAACAACTTCTCTATGGCCAACCTGTTCAATAAGAATAAGGAGCACCGCGGCATTATGCCTATCGGCGACGGTGAGAAACTCTCCATCGGCGTACAGACCAATGGCTCTTACTATCAGAGCTACAACACCAGCTACTCCACTAACTGGTTTGGCGGCAAGCGGCCTATTCAGTTCTCTGTCAGTGCGTTCTACTCCAAGCAGACCGATGTATCGAGCAACTTCTACAACTCGGCTTGGCAGAACAATTACCTACAGTCGCTCTACGGCTACAACAGCTATTCTTACAACTATAGCAATTACGAGAACTACTACGACCCCGACAAGTATGTCAAACTCCTCGGAGCGAGCATCGGATGGGGTAAGCGCCTGCGCTGGCCCGACGACTACTTCAACCTCTCGGTGGAGCTCTCGTTTACCCGCTACATGCTGAAAAACTGGCGTTATTACTCTAATTTGATGACTACGGGTAACAGCAATAACCTCAACCTGAGCGTTGCCATCAACCGCTCGTCTACGGACAACCAGCTCTTCCCACGCCGCGGTTCCGAGTTCACTGCCAGTGTCACGCTCACTCCGCCATGGAGTAAGTGGGACGGCAAAGACTATAAGAATCTGGCTACAAACTCATACTCTGCCAACTATGTCAGAGAGCAGCAGGAGAAATACCGCTGGATAGAATACAACAAGTGGAAGTTCAAGGCCCGTACCTTCACGGCTCTGACAAGTGCCCAGAAGTGCTTCGTGCTCATGACGCGCGTGGAGTTGGGTATTCTGGGCAGCTACAACAAGTACAAGAAGAGTCCGTTTGAGACGTTCTACGTCGGTGGTGACGGAATGAGCGGCTATTCCAGCACCTATGGAGAGGAAACTATCGGACTGCGTGGTTACGAGAATGGCTCTCTCACGCCTTGGGGCTCTGAGGGCTATGCCTATGATCGCATGTCGCTGGAGTTGCGTTATCCGTTCCTGTTAGGCAATACGACGATCTACGGATTGACCTTCGTGGAGGGTGGTAACGCCTGGACAGAGACGAGAAAGTTCAATCCTTTCCAGATGAAGCGCTCGGCCGGTGTCGGTGTGCGTATCTATCTGCCTATGGTCGGCTTGATGGGTATTGACTGGGCTTACGGCTTCGACAAGGACAACAACGGCAGCAAGGGTGGCAGCCAGTTCCACTTCGTCCTCGGTCAGGAGTTCTAAATCGAAGTAAAGAAAGCATGAGAAGCGTATGACGGAAAGACGCTTGGACGCAACGCCGGAGCGTATTCCCGTCAACGAAACTGCTGAAAAGCAAAAAAACACTAAAGGATATGGGCTTCTCTGTAACATTTAGTTCAGATAAGCGTCGCAGGGATAGCCCACTTATCAATAAAAAGGAAATTGAATATGAAGCAGATGATTGTAAAAAGCAATTGGAGCAGACTGGGTGGCATCCTTCTACTCTGTCTCTTCGCCTTCATGCCATTCTCAAAGGCCAATGCACAGAAGTTCGCATTGGTGGACATGGATTATGTGCTGAAAAACATACCGGCCTATGAGCGTGCCAATGAGCAGCTCAATCAAGTGTCAAAGAAGTGGCAGGCTGAGGTAGAGGCGCTAAACACCGAGGCGGCTACCATGTACAAGAACTATCAGAATGAGATGGTATTCCTCTCGCAGGAGCAAAAAAAGGCCAAACAGGATCAGATCATGCAGAAAGAAAAGGAGGCTGCTGACCTCAAACAGAAATATTTCGGCCCCGAAGGTGAGCTCTTCAAGAAGCGCGAAAGCCTGATGTCACCTATTCAGGAGGAGATCTACAATGCGGTGAAGGACATCTCTGAGCTCCGCGGATACAGCCTTGTGCTTGATCGCGCCTCCGATACCGCTATCATCTTCGGCTCACCGAAGATCGATATCTCTGATGAGGTGCTCCGGAAACTGGGATATGGAAAGTAAAAGACAATAAAAACAATAAAAACAATCAATCATGAAAAAGTTACTTTTAATGTTAATGCTGATGGCTCCTCTGGCTACTTTCGCTCAGAAGTTCGGCAAAGTCAATACACAGACCATCATGCAGAATCTGCCTGAAATCGCTAAGATCAACGGAGAACTCCAGGCTACAGCCAAACAGTATGAGAATGATCTGAAAGGCATGCAGGATGAGCTGAAGCGTCAGAGCGATGCTTATGACAAGGCAAAGAGCACCATGAACCCAACTGCTCAGAAGCAGAAAGAGGAAGAGCTCAATACGCTCTATCAGAAGATTCAGCAGACCTATAGCGACAATCAGCAGGCTCTGCAGAAAGCACAGCAGGACAAGATGCAGCCTGTCGTGGAGAAGGTGCGCAAAGCCATTGAGAGTGTCGGCAAGACTGGTGGCTTCACTTACATCTTCGAAGAGGGTGCTGCTGTCTACACTGGCACCAATGTAGAGGATGTCACTGCTAAAGTGCAGGCTGAAATCAGCAAGATGAAGTAAAAGGCATTGCTCTTTCCTCGGCATGACGAGGAGCTGGGGGTGAGGGTGCGCTACGTGGCATACCCTCACCTCTTGCTGTCTTTTTAGGACTGTGCTTTCGTTTAGCGCAACTTGTCGTTCGGATTTCGTTGGTGCAATCCTTATCCATTATCCGTCTCCGTATTGTCAACAATAATCTTTCCAACCATGAGGCATTTGTTTGTTAGTGTTTTTTTCCTATTTCTCGGCAGTCCGCTTTTTGCGCAGGGCACAGTGCCGTCTACTGTGTCATCCACAGGTGCAGTGCCGTCTCAGCAGGCCGTTCCGTCGTTTCATTATGGTTTTCTTAGCTGTCAGAGCGCTTTGGAGGCCATGCCGGGCTATGCAGAGACCAGACGCTCTATAGCCGATCTGAAGGCAAAATACGATGCTGAGATGAAGCGTGTGGAGGATGAGTTCAATGCCAAATATGAGGCATTTCTCGATGGGCAGAGCACTTTTGCACCGTCGATCCGCGAGAAACGGCAAGCCGAACTGCAAGAGTTGATGGAGAAAAACCAAACGTTTAAGGAACAGGCCAAGCAATATCTGAAAAACGCAGAGCAGGACGCTTACCAGCCTTTGCGTGAGAAATTGGCGGCAGCCATCCAGCGTGTAGGCCATGTCAAGGGACTGACTTTCGTGCTCAACACCGACAACGGCACACTGCCCTTCGTCAATCCGGAGATGGGAATAGACATCACGGCCGATGTGCTGTCGGCTGCCAAATAGCGGCGGAGCCGTTCATCCAATATAATACTACCCGTCTGCTATCATATAAATAAGGAGTTGTGAGATGAATACAAGCATTGATGATCAGGTCAAAGCGTCTGCAGCCGTTAAGGAGTCCTTCCCTGCGACACCCGGCCCTATAGGCATTTTTGATTCCGGTTATGGGGGATTGACGATACTGCACGGCATCCGGCAGTTGTTGCCGCAGTACGATTACATCTATCTTGGCGACAATGCGCGAGCTCCTTATGGCCCTCGCTCGTTTGATGTTGTCTATGAGTTTACTCGTCAGGCCGTGCAGAAGCTGTTCGAAATGGGTTGTCAGCTGGTGATCCTTGGCTGCAACACGGCGTCGGCAAAGGCGTTGCGCTCGATCCAGCAGCACGATCTGCCACTGTGGGATCCCAAGCGGCGCGTGCTTGGCGTCATTCGGCCTACGGCAGAGATCATCGGTAAGCTCACACGCAACGGCCATGTGGGACTGCTCGCCACGGAGGGCACGGTGAGGAGCCATAGCTATGACATGGAGATCGCTAAGCTCTGGCCCAGCCTCAAGGTGACGGGACAGGCCTGCCCGTTTTGGGTGCCTTTAGTGGAATACAATGAGGCTGACTCTCCCGGCGCTGATTATTTCGTCAAGAAGCGCATTGACCAGCTCATGCAACTCGACCCCGACATTGATACGATCATCCTGGGTTGTACCCATTTCCCTCTGCTGATGCCAAAGATCCTGAAGTATGTGCAGCCCGGCGTGCGCATTGTTCCTCAGGGAGAGTATGTGGCCGATAGTTTGAAGGCCTATCTCCATCGCCACGTCGGCATGGTATCACGGCTGACCACGGGGGGCACGGTCAAGTATTATACGACCGAGAATCCCGATAAATTCAAGGAGAGCGCTTCTATCTTCCTCCATGAGCGGGTGCACGTGGAACATATAGAATTAGGATAAAAACTTCAAATATTCATTTGCTATGCAAGAAACAAGACAGAACCGAATCGCCCGGCTCCTTCAGAAGGAGCTGGCTGAGATATTTCAAAGTCAGACACGAGCCATGCACGGTGTCCTCGTCAGTGTCACCCGTGTGCGCATCAGTCCTGACCTGAGCATTTGTACGGCTTATCTGAGCATCTTCCCTTCTGCAAAGGCAGAGGAGCTGCTCAACAACATCAAGGGCAACGAGAAGAGCATCCGCTATGAGCTCGGGCGTCGTGTCCACAACCAGCTGCGCATCATTCCGGAGCTTCGCTTCTTCCTCGACGACAGTCTGGATTATATCGACCACATCGACGAGTTGCTCAATAAGAAGTAATAGAGGTTTTAATGAATTTTCCATTCTTTGTGGCGCGGCGTTATCTCTTCTCCAAGAAGAAGACCCACGCCATCAATGTGATTTCCCTGATCTCTGTCATCGGTGTGGCGGTGGCTACGATGGCCCTCGTCATCGTTTTGTCGGTGTTCAACGGCTTCCATGACCTGGTAGCCAGCTTCTTCACGAACTTCGACCCGCAGTTGAAGGTTGTGCCCGTGGAAGGCAAGACCGTTCCGGCCGATGATCCGATCCTCACAAAGATCAGTCATTTCCCTGAGGTCGACGTGGCTACGGGTACTGTGGAGGATATGGCGCTGGCCATCTACAATGGTAAGCAGGCCATGGTGACGATAAAAGGTGTGGACGACAACTTCCCGCAGCTGACTCATATCACCGAGATTCTCTATGGCGACGGCCAATTCCAGCTCCATACGGCCAACCTGCAGTATGGTACTCCGGGCATCCGTCTGGCTCAGACCTTAGGCTTGGGAGCCAATTGGAAAGGCTACCTCAAGATCTACGCTCCGCAGCGTGAGGGACAGCTCGACATGACCGATCCGCAGTCGGGCTTTGTTGTCGACTCGCTGATCTCCCCCGGTGTGGTATTCTCGGTCAATCAGGGTAAGTACGACAAGAGTTATATTGTCACTAGTCTGGGCTTTGCCCAGAACTTGTTTAACCAGCAGGGCATGGTGTCTGCTTTGGAGTTAAGACTGAAAGCAGGATCGAATCTGGAAAGTGTCAAGGAACGGATGCAGAAGGTCGCAGGTAAGAAGTATCAGGTCCTTGACCGCTTTGAGCAGCAGAGCGACACGTTCAAGATCATGAAAGTGGAAAAGCTCATGGCCTACATCTTCCTGACGTTTATCCTCATCGTTGCCTGTTTCAACATCATCGGTTCGCTCTCGATGCTGATCATCGACAAGAAGGACGATGTCGTCACACTACGCAACTTGGGCGCTTCTGATAAACAGATCCGGCGCATCTTCCTCTTCGAGGGCCGCTTGATCAGTGTCTTTGGAGCCATCTTAGGCATTCTGTTGGGTTTGCTGCTCTGTTGGCTGCAACAGCAATACGGCTTTGTGAAGATGGGCAGCAGCGACGGCACGTTTGTCGTCAATGCCTATCCGGTGAGCGTTCACTACAGCGACGTGCTGCTGATCTTCCTGACGGTTATCGCCACGGGCTGGCTCGCTGTGTGGTATCCTGTAAGGAGAAGCCTTGAAAAGTAGAAAACGAAGAGCATATAAAAGCTGTTGTCAGTCACTGTCGGCGACGGTTCTGACAACAGCAAGACAGATATCAGTGCAGTGAAACGCAATGTGCCGTTTCATTGCACTTTTTGTTTGCACGTAATCGAGTAGATGTAATTCCAAAGGAAATAGAACGCTATGGCAGCAATAATACCGCCCAGGACGTCGATGGCATAGTGCGCACGGATATATACCGTGGCGAAGCAGATCAGCGCGACGAATGGCAGCAACGCGAAGAAGAGCCCTTTGCTGCGTGAGCGCCAGGCCAGCAGCAGGGCGATAATCGATATGCCTACATGTGAACTGGGGAAAGCCGCTGTGGGGTGCTCGCCCGCATTGTGCACGTCGGTGATGAGGTGGTAGAAGATGCCGTCGCTGTATCCTGGGCTTTTCATCATCTCGGTGTGGGTGTTGAAATAGTCTGCTACATCGGGGAAGATGCCGGCGGCTATTTTCTCTACGCCGACCGCATGATAGTAATACATCGGTCCGGCGACAGGCAGCAGGTCGTAGATAGCATAGAAACTAAAAAACGAGGCCAGAATGACGAGGGAGCAGCGCTCGAAGTCGTCATAGCATTTAAAGAAATAATAGAGTATTGTGCCCACAAAAAGCAGGAAATAGCTTGCATAGGCCATGTCGAGGATTTCACTGATCCAATGCTGAGGAAAGCGCTCACAAAACACCAACGCGGGCTGGAAGCCAAAGAGTTGCTGTTCCAACGACGCAAAGACGTGATCGAGATTCGGCAGCATACGGTTGATCTGGTAAGTATCGCCGTACCACCAACTCAGCATTACTAATTGTACCGCCACTCTTATCAGTCGTGTCACACGGCAAGGAACGAGCCGGTAGACCACCCACATGGCCAGTGTGATTGCTCCTAACCTTACTCTGTCCCAAATCATTGCTTCGGGATGCTGCACCTTGGTGAAGCAGAAGAGGATGATGAGCAGGGTGAAGACCATGTAGCCGATGACCACCCATTCGAGGAGCATCGGACCCTTGTGGGGATGCTTTTCTATTTCAAACCATTTCTTGAGTTGCATTATAGCCAATTGTTTTCTTGATACCATTTCACGGTGAGCTGTACGCCGCGGTGGAGTTGATATTGGGGATGGAAGCCGAGCTCGTCGCAGGCGGGCTCTATGTCGCAGCGCCAGTTGCGTTGCCGCAGGATATTGTATTTGTCGTTGTTCAGGGCTGTGATGTGTCCCGTGAGCCTGCCATAGTACTCTCCGCACCAGGTGATGAGCCTCAGTGCAGCAATCGGCGCCTTGATACGTATCCACCACGGACGTCCCATGGCTTGACGAAGCTCGTCGCTGAATGTCGAGCTCTGGTAGACTTCACCGTCAGAGAGAAAGTATTTCCTGCCCGACATGCCATGGTCGAGGGCCAGGAAGACAGCTTGCACCACGTCCTTGACATACACGAAAGTAATGTCCTGACGTTTGAAACCTACCGCGAAGTCGATGTGTTGCTTGATGCTTTTGGCCATCAGATAGTAGTCCTTCTCTCTCGGACCATATACGCCGGTAGGTCTGAGGACTATATAGTTGAATTCGTTGCCCACGCTGTCGAGGAATTTCTCGGCCATGAGCTTACTGTGTCCGTAGGCCGTGTTGGGGCGTGGTGTGTCGTGCTCGGTGATGCAGTGATAGGGTTGCTGCTCCCTGATGGCACCGAAGATGCTCAGACTGCTCATGTAGATGAAGCGTCGCATGGGCATGTGCAGTTCCAGGATGGCCTCCACCAGATTGCGTGTTCCCTCATAGTTCACGCGGAAGAAGTCGTCGGGATGCAGGCACTTTGTCACGCCGGCGGCATGTACGACATAGTCAAAGTCATGTCCTCGGAGCTGCTCCGCGAGTTTGTCTTTGGAGGAAAAGTCCAGTTCGATGAAGTGGATGCGCGGGTCTTGCAGATAGGCACGTGAGCTGCTCTTGCGTACGGCGGCCCAAGTCTCGAAGCCTCGGCGGAGCGCTTCCTCTACGATAAAACTGCCAATGAAGCCACTGGCACCGGTGATGAGAATGTTCATAGTTTCTATTTGATTACAAAGATACTACATATTTCAGATTTTAAGCAAAATAATCCAAACGATATTAGGATTATTCAATTCTTTTTCGTTAATTTGCATGTCAAATTCATCTTTTAGAACATTAGCCTATGGGAAAAGGTAAGAAAGCGGGTAAGCGCATCTCTAAGAAGCTGCTTGTCCAACAGTTGGAACAATTCTTCTCATCGCAACCAGGAAAGAAACTAACACTGAAAGACATATTCCGTGCGCTTCATCTCGACACGCATCCTTTGAAGATGCTTGCCATGGACATCATGGAAGAGATGGCATGGGACGACTTCATCACCAAGAAGGGTGAGAACGCTTATCAGCTCAACACCAAAGGACAGGTGCAGGAGGGAACCTTCGTGCGTAAGCCCAACGGCAAGAACTCGTTCATCGCCGACGGCAGTGACAAACCGATCTTCGTGGCTGAGCGCAACTCCATGTCAGCACTAACGGGTGACCGTGTTAAGGTTTCGTTCATGGCACGTCGCCAAAAGCATATCAAGGAAGCACAGGTCATAGAGATCCTCAGCCGCGCCAAGGACACCTTTGTCGGCCGGTTGCGTGTGGACCGCGACATTGCCTTCTGCGTCACGCAAAACAGTACTTTCGTGCAGGACATTCTTATTCCTAAGAAAAGACTCAAGGGCGGAAAGAGCGATGATAAGGTGCTCGTGAAGATCCTTCAGTGGCCTGACGAGAATCATAAGAATCCGATTGGCGAAGTCGTTGACGTGCTCGGCAAGACAGGAGAGAACAATGCTGAGATGTGCTCCATTCTCGCACAGTATGGTTTGCCTTATAAGTATCCTAAGAACGTGGAGGATGCCGCGGAGAAGATCACGGGCGAGATCACGCCCGAAGACGTTGCCGAGCGTGAGGACTTCCGCGATACATGGACCTGCACCATTGACCCGGCCGATGCCAAAGACTTCGATGATGCCCTCTCCATCAAGAAGCTCGACGAAGGACTCTATCAGGTTGGTGTGCATATTGCCGATGTTTCGCACTATGTCACCGAAGGAAGTATCATCGACCGTGAGGCTGTGAAGCGCGCCACGTCGGTCTATCTCGTCGACCGCACGATACCGATGTTGCCGGAGCGCCTTTGCAACTTTGTCTGCTCGTTGCGTCCCAATGAGGACAAGCTGACGTTTAGTGTCATCTTTGATCTCGACGAGGATGCCAACGTCAAGCGCTCGCGCATTGTCCACACGATCATCCGCTCCAACCGTCGCTATGCTTATGAGGAGGCGCAGCAGGTACTGGAGGACAACGGTGTCGTGGACGGACAGGGACAGCCGGCTCCCGATCCGGGTGCAGCAGGCTATAAGGATGCGTACGGATGGGAACTCTGTACCCTTGACCGACTGGCCAAGAAGCTGCGTGAAAAGAGATTTAAAGACGGTTCTGTGAAGTTCGATACCGAGGAACTGCATTTCGACGTTGACGAGAAAGGCCATCCCACCCGTTGCTATTTCAAGCGGTCAAAGGATGCCAACAAGCTCATCGAGGAGTTCATGCTGTTAGCCAACCGCACGGTTGCCGAGAGTGTGGGTCGTGTGCCCAAGGGTAAGAAGACCAAAGTTTTCCCTTATCGTATTCACGACAACCCGGATCCTGAGAAGATGGAGACGCTCCGACAGTTCATCGTCAAGTTCGGATATAAGGTCAAGACCGACGGCACACGTGGTGCCATGGCCAAGAGTATCAACAAGCTCATGGACGAGTGCGAGGGCAAACGTGAGCAGAAACTCATCCAAAGTGTGGCGCTGCGTGCGATGATGAAGGCTAAGTACAGTGTGCACAACATCGGACACTTCGGACTGGGGTTTGAATATTACACTCACTTCACGTCGCCGATCCGCCGCTATCCCGACACGATGGTGCACCGATTGCTGACGAAATATCAGCAGGGCGGGCGCTCGGCCAACGAGAAACACTATGAGGAGCTCTGTGAGCACTGCTCCGACATGGAACAGATCGCACAGAATGCTGAGCGTGATTCCATCAAGTACAAGATGGTGGAGTTCATGGGTGACCATATCGGCGAGGTCTATGACGCTCATATCAGCGGCATCACGAGCTATGGCATCTACGCCGAGATCGACTCCAACCACTGCGAGGGCATGGTGCCCATGCGTGATCTTGATGATGACTACTACGATTTTGACGAGAAGAACTTTCTGCTGCGTGGTCGCCGCCATCATCATAAGTATCAGCTTGGAGATCCTGTCCGCATTCGTGTGGACCGTGCCAACATGGAGCGCCGTCAGCTCGACTTTGTCATTGCCAAGGACGGTGATGATGGCAAGACCGATACGCCGTCAGCTTCAAGTCCGCATGACGACGCGCGTGCAGCCATATCCGGCATGGGCGATATTGCCGCTGAGGCTGCCAAGAGCAAGGGCCGCCATCAGGGCAAAGGCCACCGCGGAAGCGGAAAAAAGAAAAAGTAACACCATAAAGGAACGGATCTTTCGGGAGCCGTCCCTTTTTTGATTGCCGTTAAGCAAGCGTTGTCTCTTTTGCAACTCTATCCTTTTTTATCTTAAATGCTTGCATATATTGAGGAAATGGCGTATATTTGCAGAAAAGACAAGTACAAGGAGAAGAAATGATGAGCAAGGATTTCAAGAAAATACCCTATGGCATTGCTGACTTCAAGCAGGTGCGGAAGGAAGGACTTTATTTGGTAGATAAGAGCATGTTCCTCGAGCGGATGGAGCAGGCTGGACACTTTCTGTTCCTCGTCCGCCCGCGCCGCTTCGGCAAGAGCTTGTTTCTGAACATGCTTGAAGCCTACTACGACATCAACGAAAAGGACAACTTTCAGACGTTGTTCAAGGGGATGTATGTAGCAGACCATCCAACGGAGTTCCACAATAGTTTCCAGGTGCTGCACCTTGATTTCTCGCGTGTGGGTAGTGATGTGGATCGCTTGCGAGAGAACTTCGATCTTTACATGGAGGTGCGCTGCGATAGCTTCGCAAAGGCCTACGCACGATTTTATCCTGATACCTTCGCAGATGAGTTGAAACAGATAAAGAGAGGGGAGCAAAAGCTTAACTTTATCAGTGATGCAGCCCATGCAGCAGGCTATCCACTATATCTTATTGTTGACGAATACGACAACTTTACCAACAACGTATTGAATGTAAAGGGGCAAAAAGCTTACCATGACCTTACTCACGGCACGGGCTTCTACCGCGACGTGTTTAAGATCTTCAAGCCGATGTTCCACCGCATCATCATGCTCGGCGTCGCCCCCATCACGCTTGACGACCTGACAAGTGGTTACAACATCGCGCTGAACATGACCATCGACTCGCGCTTCAACCAGATGCTTGGCTTCTCTGAGGAAGAGGTGCGACAGATGATTCGTTATTACAAAGAGGTGGGAGCTATCAAGCCGAAAGTTACAGAGGACAGCATCATCGACGACATCAAACCGTGGTATGACAACTATTGCTTCGCCAAAGACAGTTTCGGTCGTGAGCCCAGCATGTTCAACAGCGATATGGTCTGCTACTATATGAGTACGCTAATCGATACAGGACGCAAGCCGGACGAGATGGTCGACCCGAACACAAAGACCGATTATAAGAAGCTGCGCAACCTTATCGAGATTGGCAACATGACGGAGGAGCGTCGGCAAACCATTTACGACATCGTGCACACGGGCTACACCTTTGCGATGATCAACAGCTACTTCCCTGCGGAGAACATTACCGATGAGGACAACTTCGTCAGTCTGCTCTTTTATTACGGTATGCTTACCATTCGCGGCACCTTAGGCGCTGCGCTGAAGTTGGGCATTCCGAACAACAACGTGCGCAAACAATACTACACCTACCTCATGCAGGCCTTCCAGCAGATTCATTCTGTCGCAGTTTCGCAGCTAAATATCCCGTTCTATCAGGCGGCTGCGGAGGGCGACTGGCGCCCGATGATGGACTATATACTCAAAGCTTATCACGACACCACGGCCGTGCGACAGCTTATCGAAGGCGAGCGCAACCTGCAAGGTTTCATGAATGCTTTCCTCTCGCTTGACCCTTATTATCTTGTTGCTCCCGAGATGGAGTTCTCCCACGGCTACTGCGACTTCTTCTTGCTGCCCAACTATACGGTTTATCCGATGGTTGCGCACAGCTATATCTTAGAGTTGAAGTATCTCAGGACCGATGCTACCGACGCTGAGACCGCACAGCAGTGGGCCGATGCCGTCGCTCAAATCAAGACCTACGCAGCCGACCGCAAGCTCCAGAGCATGCTCCACGGCACACAGCTCCACCTCATCGTCGTTCAGATCAAAGGCTACGACTTGGTGAAGATGGAAGAAATAAGATAAAGGTAAAAAAGTAAAAAGGTAAATGAGTAAAGCTGAGAACATAAGAGGTAAAGAAGTAAAGAGGAGCGGACAACCTTATGTGGACTTCATCTTCCCGTTGTTGTGTTTTCTGACAAAAAACGGGCTCTGAGAATCGATTCTTTTTCACGAAGACCTCCTTCGGGCTGATTTTTGCGAAAAATAGCTCGTTTTTGTATCTTTCGGATAATCAGTGTGTTATGGAAGTGTGTGCTTTTTGTGAAAATCAGAAAGGGCTTTTCTCGAAAAATTCTCTAGAGAATTTTTGGTCAGAAAGGTACTTTGACCCTGTCATCTCGCCTTTCTGACCTTGTCATCACGCCGAGATGACAGGGTCAAAGTGCCTTTCTGAGCTTAAGAAAAGCCGGAAATCAGATGGAGCCGCTTGCTTTTTCTGATTTTGAGAAGCCAAGCGTGAGATTTCGTTCTCTAGATTGCAAGAAAATGTTGAAGGTGTTTTGTAAAGAAATAACAGCGCGATACACTTGATAAACAAGCGTGCTTCCTATGAGAGAGAAGCGACTTCCTATGACGAGAAAAGAGGCTTTTTTAGTGCTGGATTGAATTTGGACCAATTTGGACCAGCCTGTTTCCATTTTAATTTCGTAAGTTTGCAGCGGAAACGGATGGTTTCCATAAAAAAGCAGTTGATTATATATTATCGCCGAGTAGGGGACGGCTCAGTGAGCTTTAGCCCCTTCTTTATTTTTGTTTCGGCGGACGCATTCTTACCAAGGGGCTCTGCAACAGTGCGTTACAGTTTTCAAGCTACCGGCCCTATCGTGCTATTCTTCTTTGTCTTTATTGTCTATTTCGAAATAAATCATTAACTTTGCATCTATAATAAACAACGTTTGGGAATATGGAACAGAATTTATTGATTTATAATACGCTCACCCGCAGCAAGGAGCTCTTCAAGCCTTTGAACGCCCCTCACGTGGGTATGTATGTTTGCGGACCAACCGTCTACGGTGATCCGCACTTGGGTCATGCCCGTCCGGCCATTACTTTCGACGTGCTCTTCCGCTATCTGAAGCATCTGGGATACAAGGTTCGCTACGTGCGCAACATCACTGATGTGGGTCATCTTGAGCACGACGCCGACGAAGGTGACGACAAGATCGAGAAGAAGGCGCGCCTGGAGCAGCTCGAGCCCATGGAGATCGCGCAGTACTATACCAACCGCTATCACAAGGCCATGGACATGCTCAATGTGCTGCCGCCGTCGATCGAGCCCCACGCAACGGGACATATCATTGAGCAGGAAGAGCTTGTCAAAGAGATCATGAACAATGGCTTCGCCTACGAAAGCAATGGCTCTATCTACTTCGACGTGGAGAAATACGACCAGAAATACCACTATGGCATCCTCTCCGGACGTAATCTCACCGACATCAAGGACAACAGCCGAGAGCTCAACGGAGTGGGGGAGAAGAAGCATCAGTACGATTTCGCCCTGTGGAAAAAGGCGACACCGGAGCACATCATGCATTGGCCCAGTCCCTGGAGCCAAGGATATCCCGGCTGGCACTGCGAGTGCACGGCCATGGGACGCAAGTATCTCGGCAACCACTTCGACATCCACGGCGGTGGCATGGACCTGATCTTCCCGCATCACGAGTGCGAGATCGCGCAGGCAGTAGCCTCTCAGGGCGATCAGATGGTGCATTACTGGATGCACAACAACATGATTACCATCAACGGACAGAAGATGGGTAAAAGCCTCGGCAACTTCATCACACTCGAGCAGTTCTTCACCGGCAACCATCCCACACTGGAGCAGGCCTATTCGCCCATGACGATTCGCTTCTTCATCCTCTCGGCTCACTACCGTGGCACAGTGGACTTCTCCAACGACGCGCTCAAGGCCGCACAGAAAGGCTACGACCGTCTGATGAAGGGCATCAAGGACTTAGGCCGCGTGCAGGCCGCCAAGGGATCGCAACCCGAGGTGCAGAAGTTTGTCAAGGAGTTGCGTCAGCGCTGCTACGACGCCATGAACGACGACTTGCAGACGCCGCTGGTCATCAGCGCACTCTTTGAGGCTTGCCATCTCGTCAACCAGCTTGTCGATCACAAGGCTAAGATCTCTGCCGACGATCTCAAGGAGCTCGGCGACACCATGCGTCTCTTCACCTTCGACCTCTTAGGTCTGAAAGACGATGCCGCTGAGGGTAACGCCAGTCGCGAGAAGGCTTATGGCAAGGTCATGGAGATGGTGCTCCGCCTGCGTCAGCAGGCCAAGGAGGCTAAAGACTGGGCCACCAGCGATCAGATCCGCGATGCGCTCAACGATGCCGGCTTCGTCATCAACGACACCAAGGACGGCACTACTTGGGCTCTGTAGAAGACAGAGTAACAAAGTAAAAACGTTTTTTAAAAGACAGAGTAACAAAGTAGACATATTATTAAGAGACGGAGTAACATAGCAAACATATAGTGTGACTTGTGTTTACTATGTTACTCTGTCTTTTTATTTTTGTAGCTGCTTATCTGTATACTTTGTTATTCTGTCTAAAAGAAAATCATTATCTTTGCATCATAAATTCTACGATATATGAAGAAAACAACAATTTTCTCCCTGGCTCTGCTCCTTTCCCTGCCATTGGCAGCACAGAAGCGGGCGTTCACCATTGAGGATATCTATCGGTTGCAATACGCTTCCGGTCCGACTGTGTCGGCCACCGGTGAGCTTGCCTACGGCACCAGCCGCTCTGACCTGAAGGCTCAGAAGAGCTACAGCAACATTATCGTGAACGGCAAGACCATCACCACTGACAACAAGAGCTTCTCGCCTTTCTGGTCAGCCGACGGTCGTACGCTCTACTATGTCTCCACGGGCAGCGGCTCATCTCAGCTTTATGCCTGGCGCGACGGCAAGGCTACACAGCTCACCGATTATGCCTTGGGCATCGACGGCGCCACCGTGTCGCCCGACGGAAACCTGGTTGCGTTTGCCGCAGAGGTTTATCCCGAGATCGGCGGCGCTGACGGAAAGGCTAACAAGGCCGCCATCGAGCGCAAGGCAAGGAATCCTATCCAGGCCCATCTCGCTGATCATCTGCTCTATCGCCATTGGACGGAATACAGCGACGGGAAGTATTGGCATATCATCGTCTACAGTCTTAAGGACAAGACCTATACCGATGTCACGCCGGGACGTTTCCACTCACCGGTGTTCTCGCCCAATGGTCCTTCGGGCTTTGTGTTCTCACCCGACTCCAAGGAGCTTTGCTATCTGAGCAACCACGACGAGCATCCTGAGGCCACGACGAATTGCGACCTGTGGATAGTGCCCGTGACCGGCGGCGAGGCAAAGAACATCACGGCAGGAAACAAGGCATGGGATGGCTCACCGCAGTATTCGCCCGACGGCCGCTACATCGCCTACCGCTTCCAGCGCACGCCCGGCTACGAGAGCGACCGTTTCATCCTCGGACTCTACGACCGCAAGACGGGACAGAAACGTGTGCTCACCGAGAAATTCGACAACTGGGTCGATGACTATAAATGGACTCCTGACTCCAAGGCCATCTATTTCCTGGGCGAGGAGCGCGGCTATGAGCCCCTCTATCGTATCGACTTGAAGAACGACCTCATCACTAAGGTCATCGCCAACCGCGCTATCGGCAGCTTCGACTTCGACGGTAAGGGTGGATTCTACTATACTTATTCGCGTACCGGCAAGCCGTCGGCTGTCTACCACGCCACTGCCAAGGCCATCGCGGCAGCCAAAGGACGCGCAGAGCTGATGGAAACGCAGGTGACACACCTCAACGACAGTCTGGAGTCCACGGTGGACATCCGTCCCTCTGAGACCATGTGGATCAAGGGAGCCAAAGGCGACTCTGTGGAGGTGTTCATCGTGAAACCGTACGGCTTCGACCCTAATAAGAAGTATCCATTGGTCATCAATGTACATGGAGGACCACAGATGCAGTGGATGGATTCCTTCCGTCCCGACTGGCAAGTCTACCCCGGTGCAGGTTATGTAGTGGCCTATCCTAATATCCACGGCTCCACGGGCTACGGACAACAGTTCTGTCGTGACATCAGCGGACACTGGGGCAGCTACCCCTTCGAAGACTTTATGAAGGCTACCGACAAGCTTGCGCAGCTTGCCTACGTCGACTCTACGCGCATGGGAGCGATGGGATGGAGCTATGGCGGCTACTTTATGAACTGGGTGCAAGGGCAGACCAAGCGCTTCAAGTGCCTGGCCTCGATGATGGGACTCTTTGACCTGCGCTCGATGTGGGGCGCTACCGAGGAGCTCTGGTTCCCCAACTTCGACCTCGAAGGCCAGCCCTGGAACTCTGAACTCTACACCAAGTGGAGTCCGTCGAGCTATGTCAAGAACTTCGCCACGCCTACGCTGATCATCACCGGCGAGCGGGACTATCGTGTCAGCTACACGCAGAGCCTGCAATATTTCTCCACGTTGCAGTCGTTGGGCATCCCTTCGCGTCTGATCGTCTTTGACAATGACGGCCACTGGCCCAGCTCGCTGAAGTCCATGCCGCTCTATTACAATGCCCACCTCGAGTGGTTCCACAAGTATCTCGGCGGTGCGCCCGCTCCTTGGGACAGCGAGAAGATGGTGCAGCAAGGAGAATGGTAAAAGACAAACGATAGAGAGGTCTCATGAGGACCTCTCTATTGTTTTAAGGCCATGTATTGCTTTTATCTGTAAAAAAGAGCGGAGAAAAGGTGCAACCAAACAGAAAAAGACGTATCTTTGTAGACAGAACGAAGAAATGATGTCAACAGCACCTAAATCCTAAGATTATGGCAAGACTTTGGCAAGACGATTACTGGTTGCTGCTCCTGCAACTCTATCTCAAGGCTCCGCAAGGCGTGAAGCCCCTTTACAGCCGCGCTCTCATCGACGTGGCATTGCGCACACATCTCAAGCCACAGTATATCTATCGCAAGCTCTTCCGCCTGCGCCGCATCGACACACCGCTGCTCCAAGAGCTATGGAACCGCTATGCCGAGAAGCCTGTGCGACTGAAGGCTGTGGTGAAAAAACTGCAGATGATGGACGGCTTCGGCAATGCCGAGGAGTTCTACGACGGTGTGGAGGCTACCAGAGAGTGGGAACGCGACTTCAAACCCGTCAGCGCCGAGGAGGCAGCGAGGGGCAAGGATGCTGTCACGCCGGTGAAGCTTATCGCCATTCTCAACCTCTATTACCAGTTGGTGCCGGCAACGATGGTGGCCGACACGCCAGAGGTGGCAGCGCTGGCAAAGCAGTTGCGCATGAGCGCGAAGGAAGTTGCCGGCATCATGACCGTCTATCAGGCCTGCGATCCTTTCCTTAGTGAGAATGAGGGACGCAAGAGTCCGCTCTACGTGCCTTGCCGAATCATTTGGCGACGCTTTGGCAATGACGATCCAGAAAAGCTGGCCGCTTTGGCCGCACAACTGACAGATTACTGGAAATAGACCTCCACCCTCTACACAGCATGTTATGGTACAAAAGTTAATACAGACTGAAACACAACAACAACTCCAGCAGCAAAGGCTCTCGCAACAGCAGATGCTGCAGGTGAAACTGCTGGAGATGCCCTTGGCAGAGCTCGAGCAGAACGTCAACGCTGAACTCGACGACAACCCGGCACTTGAGCAAGACGACCATGAGCCTGACGAGATAGGGGAAAGTGACGACCGCGATGATCGTCTGTCCGACGCTTATGGTGACGGCGAACAAGAAGATTACGAGGTGAAATCGGAACGAGAAGAGCGGGAGGATGCCTTGGACAGTGCCCTGGAGGATCTGGGACGCGACGACGCGATGCCCTCTGCCGAATTCTCTTACTACGGCGGATCCGGCGCTGACGACGCTGACCGGGAAGAGATGGTGTGGGGTGACACGACATCGTTCTATGACAAGCTGAAGGAGCAGATGAGCGAGTTGGAGCTCACCGAACAGCAGCAGACGATCATGGAATACCTGATCGGGTCGCTCGACAGTGACGGACTGCTGAGAAAAAGCCTCGACGACATCACTGACGAACTGGCTATCTATCACAGCATCGACGTGTCTACGGCTGAGATAGAAAAGCTGCTCAAGCTTCTGCAGACCTTTGATCCTGCCGGCATCGGAGCCCGAAACCTGCAGGAATGTCTGCTGTTGCAGATACGGAGGAGACCGAAAGGAAAGGTGCGTGACTTGATGGAGAGTGTTATCAAAGACTATTTCGAGGATTTCACGCATAAGCGGTGGGACAGAATCTCACAGGCCTTGCAGCTCACCGGCGGGCAGGCGACCGCACTGCGCAATGAGATTCGCAGGCTCAACCCGAAACCCGGAGCCTCGCTCGGTGAGGCCATGGGACGCAACCTGCAGCAGATCACGCCCGACTTTATTGTGGACACAGACGATGACGGCAACGTGACGTTCATGCTCAATAATGGCCGTATTCCCGACTTGAAAGTGTCCCAAACCTTCTCCGACCTTGTCGACACCTATAAAAATAACAAGGCGAAGATGAACCGCCAGGATAAGGAGGCACTGCTCTATGCCAAGGAGAAACTCGACAAGGCACAGGGATATATCGATGCCGTCAAGCAGCGTAGACACACACTCTACGTCACGATGAAGGCCATCATCGACTGGCAGAAGAAGTATTTCCAGGACGGCGACGAGGCAGACTTGCGCCCGATGATCCTCAAAGACATCGCGGAGAAGACAGGTCTCGACATCTCCACCATCTCGCGCGTGTGCAATGTGAAGTACGCACAAACCCGCTGGGGTACGTTCCCCCTGCGTTTCTTCTTCTCCGACAGCTACGTCACCAAGGACGGAGAGGAGATGTCGACAAGAAAGATCAAGGTGGCGCTTCGCGACATCCTGGAGCAGGAGGATAAGCACAAACCGCTCAGCGACGATGCCCTCGCCGCCATGATGAAGGAGAAAGGCTTCCCCATCGCACGGCGCACAGTGGCCAAATACCGTGAGCAACTGGGTGTGCCCGTAGCACGCCTGAGAAAGATATGATGATGAAAGAAAAGAATATAATATTGACAGCAAGGCTGATGAGCCTGATCTTCACGCCGTTCTATCTACCGATCGTCGGCCTCATCGCCCTGTTCACCTTCAGCTATCTGAGCATCATGCCGTGGCAATACAAACTCAGCATGGTGTTTATGGTGTATCTCTTCACCATTCTCTTCCCCTCGCTGCTGATCCATGTTTATCGCCGCTACCAAGGCTGGACACCATTGGAGATGGGCAAGAAGGAGCGACGCATGGTTCCTTACATCATCGCCATCCTTTGCTACTTCTGTTGCTACTACATCATGAGCCTGCTGCGCATTCCGCAGTTCATGGCCAACATCCTTGTGGCAGCACTGATGATACAGATTGTCTGTGCCGTCATCAACGTTTGGTGGAAGATCTCCACCCATACGGCAGCCATAGGCGGCTTCGCCGGGGCACTGGTAGCGTTCTCCATTCTCTTCGCCTTCAACCCGATCTGGTGGTTCTGTCTCGTCATTCTCATTGCGGGACTGGTGGGCAGCAGCCGCATGATCCTGCGTCAGCATACACTCACGCAAGTGGTTGTGGGCTTCCTTGTAGGCGTGGTTGTGGGCTTCTGGACGATTCTGTAGGCAGCCGAAACGCTTTGGCTGCGAGAGAACAAATAAAGACATCAATCAGATACCATAGATTTTAAAGACATAAGTATGAAACCATTAGTAAGTATCATCATGGGTTCGACAAGTGATCTGCCCATCATGGAAAAAGCATGTAAGTGGCTCGACGACCAGCAGATCCCCTTTGAGGTCAATGCATTGTCGGCTCATCGCACACCCGACGCTGTGGAGGCTTTCGCCAAGGGAGCCAAGGAGCGCGGCATCAAAGTCATCATTGCCGGTGCCGGTATGGCTGCCGCTCTGCCCGGCGTCATCGCTGCCTCAACACCGCTGCCCGTCATCGGTGTGCCCATCAAAGGCATGCTCGACGGTCTCGATGCCATGCTGAGCATCATACAGATGCCACCGGGGATCCCCGTAGCCACTGTCGGTGTCAACGGCGCACAGAATGCTGCCATCCTTGCCGCTGAGATGATCGCCCTGGGTGACGAGGATGTCGCCAAAAAGGTGGAGGCCTGGAAGGCTGGACTCGGCAAGAAGATCGAGAAAGCCAACGCTGACCTCAAAGAGGTGAAATATACCTATAAGTGCAACTAAGCGACGGAGTCCTCCTTAGGGCTCCTTTCGCTCATCAACATACCAACTCATCAACAGATATGGTCGATTTATTTAACTATCATCGGCGTGAGACTTCGGTGGTGCATATCGGCAGACTGGACATGGGAGGAGACAATCCGATACGCATCCAGTCCATGACCACTACCGACACCGATGATACGCAGGCTTGCGTGGAGCAGGCTGAACGCATTATTAAAGCAGGAGGAGAACTCGTCAGACTGACCACGCAGGGAGTGCGCGAAGCAGAGAATCTCAAGAACATTCACGATGGAATACGCAGTGACGGCTTCGCTACGCCACTCGTCGCCGACGTGCATTTCAATCCTCGCGTGGCTGACGTGGCTGCGCTCTATGCCGAGAAAGTGCGTGTCAATCCGGGTAACTATGTCGACCCGGCACGTAAGTTCATCAAGAAAGAATATACCGATGAGGAATATGCCGAAGAACTGAAGAAGATAGAGGACCGCTTTGTGCCCTTCCTGAATATCTGCAAGGAGCATCACACTGCCATTCGCATTGGCGTGAACCACGGCTCGCTCTCGGATCGTATCCGCAACCGCTATGGCGACACGCCGGAAGGTATTGTGGAGAGCTGCATGGAGTTTTTGCGTATCTGCAAGAAAGAGCATTTCGACGATGTGGTGATCTCTATCAAGGCTTCCAACACGGTGGTCATGGTGCGGTCGGTGAGACTGCTCGTCGACCAAATGGACAAGGAAGACATGCACTACCCGCTTCATCTCGGCGTGACGGAAGCCGGAGAGGGCGAGGACGGCCGTATCAAGAGTGCGGTAGGCATCGGTGCGCTGCTGGCCGACGGCATTGGCGACACCGTGCGCGTGTCGTTGTCCGAGGAACCTGAGGCTGAGATACCCGTAGCCCGCCATCTTGTGGACTATATCGGTCGCAAGGCTGGCAGTCTGATCGTCCCCGGCGAGACCTACGAAGGCTTTGACTGGCTCCGTCCCACACGTCGCGAGACCCAACCGGTCGGTAATGTGGGAGGCGCACACGTTCCTGTTGTCATCGTCTCGGCTGAGCAGGCCGACTATGCCGGTAAGGCTGACTACGTCTATGTAGGGCAGCAGGTGCCTGAGCATCCGCTGCCGGGACGGCATTACATCCTCGACTACGATGTTTTTGCACGGCTGCAAGGTGAGGGTAATCTCGATAAGGCGCAGGGCAAGGCTGTGTTCTATCCTATCTTCCCCGTGGTGGCCATGCCTCTTGTGGCCATGGTGCAGAGCGACGTGAAGTTCCTCGTGCTCCAGTTCGGCACACCGAGTGCTGAGTATCTGGCTTGTCTGAAGGCACATCCGGAAGTGGTCGTTGTCTGCGCGAGCAACCAGCAGAACAGGCTCGGTAATCAGCGTGCGCTCGTTCATGAGATGATGACCGCTGAGGTCAGCAATCCCGTTGTCTTCGCGCAGATGTACCAGCTCAATGACAAGGAAGAGTTCCAGTTGGAGGCTGCCGCCGACATGGGCGCGCTGATGATGGACGGGCTCACTGATGGCATTTGGCTGATGAACAAGGGCAATATCAGTGTCGGCGACATTGAGGATACGGCTTTTGGCATCTTGCAGGCTGCCCGTCTGCGTACATCGCGCACGGAGTATATCAGTTGTCCGGGCTGTGGACGTACGCTCTACGACCTGCGCACGACGATTGCCCGCATCAGGGAGGCCACTAAAGACATGCACGGACTGAAGATCGGCATCATGGGATGCATCGTCAACGGGCCGGGCGAGATGGCCGACGCGGACTACGGTTATGTGGGCGCAGGACCGGGAAAGGTCTCACTCTACCGTGGACAGGAATGTGTGGAAAAGAATATTCCGGAGGATGAGGCCGTGGATCGTCTGCTGCAACTCATCAAGTCCGACCGGCAAGGGTAGGACTCTCTTTGCCCCACGGCGCTTTTTAATAGGAGCCGTGGGGCAATATCGTCAACAAAATCCTCTACTTTAAGACATAGCAATGAATATCAACACGAAGAGCAGAACGCTGAGCGAGATGGAGCTGAGGAAGCCTTATATCGCCGCAGACAGCCGTTATGACCAAAGCGGCAGCCTTTACCGTCATTGCGGACGGTCGGGTGTACTGTTGCCTAAAGTGAGTTTGGGCTTTTGGCACAACTTTGGTGGTGCTGACAGCTACGAGCGTGCGCGCGACATCACGCACTACGCTTTCGATCACGGCATCACTCACTTCGATTTGGCAAACAATTATGGACCTCCCTACGGATCGGCGGAAGAGACCATGGGCAGGCTTCTCTGTGACGATTTCAGCCGTTATCGCGATGAGCTCTTCATTTCCACAAAGGCCGGTTACGACATGTGGCCGGGACCTTACGGCAATTGGAGCTCGCGCAAATACCTCATGGCAAGCATCGACCAAAGCCTCCGGCGAATGGGACTGGACTATGTCGACCTCTTTTACAGCCATCGCTACGACCCCCAGACGCCGTTGGAGGAGACCTTGCAAGTCTTGGCGGATATCGTCAGAGCAGGCAAGGCGCTCTATGTGGGCATCTCGCGCTGGCCACTGAAAGCCTTGAAGGTTGCTGACAAGTACCTTCATGACCACGATGTGCCTTTGCTTATCTATCAGGGACGGGTCAATATGATCGACCACGAACCGATCGATGAGGGCATCCTGGACTATTGCAGCGAGCATGGCATCGGCTTTATCAGCTTCTCGCCGTTGGCGCAGGGACTGCTCACCGACCGCTATCTCAATGGTATTCCGCAGGACTCACGTATGGCGCAAGGCGGTTCGCTGACCACAGACAAGCTGACGCCGGAGCTGTTAGAGCACTTGCGTCAGCTCAACAGCGAGGCGCAGGCTCAGGGGCATACTCTTGCCGAGAATGCGCTGTCGTGGATTCTTCATCAGAAGGGAATCACCAGTGTGCTCGTAGGAGCCAGCAGTGTGGGACAACTGGAAAGGAACATGAAATGCATCTTTGACTGACGGGCTTGCTGTCTGAGTCCTTTTGTCTTGTCTTTCTTTACTGATAGTCTTGCCTTCTCATTCCTTTTGGCTTGTTTTTAACCGAAAAGCATGAGAATTTCATAAGGCTTTCAGCATAAACAAAACAGGAAAGCCCCTCACGGCTATTTCCTTTGTCTGTGAGGGGCTTTTTTCTGTTATTATAGGTAAATATTCGTTGAGCCGGGAACAAGCTCTCAGCACTCGTTATTTGCAATAAATAGTTTATGAGTTGTTGCTTTTATGTCTGTTGGAACCATCGTTCTTGCTTGTAGAAGATTTCTTCCTTGCCTGATGGGACTTTCATTTTTGTCTATGGAGGCTCTCATTCTTGCCTGCTGAGACTTTATTCCTTGCCTGTTGCGGGCATGGTTTTACTTCACGCGTGACAGGATCTCACCTTTCACGCCCTTATATCCTACCAGGAAGGCTTTGGCAGAGCCGAAGCGGAGGTGGAGATCCAAGCGTACGGGGATATGGTTGGCATCGTCGCTGACAAAGAAATCTACGATCTTTTTATAGGGCTTTCCGTCCTCGCTTTCGAGATAAGCCAGTTTCAGACAGCGGTAGGTGTGACCATCATCGGCTTTGATATTGACCTTTCCTTCATAGTGCAGACGTGCGGGGTCACGACCATTGCCGTCGACCATAGGGAAGTCGACATCGTGACCTTTCTTCCAGCCCTCGGGATTGAAAGAGCGGGCACGCAGGAAAATGCTCATCATGTCGTATACACAGTCGTTGTAGGTGTGATTTTCCCATTCGTTCTTTCCATCGTGCTTCTTACGGTGCTGCATGACGTGACACTTGCCATCAGGGTAGGAGTAGAACACCTCGTCGACCGTGTATCGGTTGCCTTCTCGTGCGCCTTTGCGATAATAGAGCGGTGCCATATCCAAGCTGTTGTAGCACAGCAGGGTGTCGCGAAGCACAAAGAAGTCATCAACGCGGTTGTTGCCACGTGTGATAAGGCTGCCGCGCCATGTCGGCGTGCCTTTGTAGACACTCTTTATGGTAGAGAACGAGGCGAAGCCAGCCTTTACCCATACGAACTTCCAATTATAATAGAGGTTGTAGGAGAGAAACTCTCCTGACTTAAATGCAGTGTTTCGGAAGGTGCACTGCGCTCCGGCTTGCGTGGCGATCATGGCCAGCACAAGACTGACAAACCAGATTTTCAGTGTTTTCATCATTTCTTGATTTTGTTATTCTGTCTTGATACTTATATAGAACAATCTGTGTGCTTATACAGAAGCCGTAGTTAGGGAAAGCATGAAGCCGTCCCCCTTACTATCGCGGCTTAGGGCTTAGGGATGTATTGAATGCCGAGCTTCTTGGCTCTGTCGGCATTTCTATGCTGCACCTGCTTTTGCTTATCAGCCTTTTGCTTGGTGATGGCCGATGGCTTTTGGCGATAGAGTGGTGTGGCTGTAGGATCCCATGAGCGTGAGGCGTCCCATTTGGCGCGGCACTCAATCACTTCGGGATAGTAATAGACAGGCTCCGGCTCTATGTCCTTACCGAAATCGCCTGTATCCCACTGTTTGTTGCCGTTGGTATCCTCGATCATCCTCAGGTAGTACTTACCCTCCTTGAGGTAGTAGAACTCCGCCTGGCCGTTGTCTGTGAAGGCTTGCTTGACGACCTTGTCGCCCTCGTCCATGAGTTGTGCGATGATGTGCTTGCCCTGCATGCCGTTGATGGTGACGAGCAACGAGGCATAAGTGTCGTTACTGCGCACCTTCAGTCCGGTCTTGATCTTGGCTGACAGATCACCGTAGATGGACTGGAAGGCGGTACTGTCAATCTCTAAGCTGTATTGATAATCGGGTCTCCACGATGCCTTGAGCAGGTAGGAGTGGGCATTGACGCGTGTCATCTCGAAGGGCTCTCGGTACCATAGCGAGTCGCCGGGCGGTTGGGAATAGAGATGCACCATCTTTTCGATGCCTATGTCCTTGATGGGTACCTGTGACGTCATGGTGACGTTTTGGTCCGGATCCATCTCGCTGCCGGGTGTGATGGCTATTTCGAGCGGCTTCACGGTCATGAGCGAGTCGTAAGGTTCTCCCTTTTTCTTTTTCTTCTCCTGCTCTTTTGCCCATTTGTCATAGGCTTTCTTTTGTTCTTTCAGCCGTTTGGCATAGGGCTGTTTAGATAGGATGGTGAGCGTGTCGGTGCGCAGACGGAGCACCCCGAGCGAGTCGGTGATATGGTGCTGAAGCTCCACTTCGAGTGTGTCCTGGTTGATCAGTGCCGTGTCGCGCAGCCAGTAGGTGATGGTATCGCGCTTAGCTGACGGATCGATAATGAAGGCATTGTCGGCATTGAAGTTGAGTCCACGGAGCTTAGGAAGGTCTGCGTCACCATAGGTGTAGAAGAGTGTGAAGTGATTGGCTTCCTTGCGTTCAGCCTTGACGAAGTATCGGTCGGTGTTGATGCCGGTGAAGGCACGCAGACAGATGTCGTCCGGGAGATAATGAGTGTAGTGTACATCGGTGATGCTGGCGATGTGGAGCGTGTCGAGCCACGTCGTGTCCTGTCTGACATCGGGCTTGAATGTCGGTGTGACCGTTTGATGGTTGAAGGCAATCATCTCGCTCTTTTGAGCATAACGATAGTCACCGTCAGCGTCTTTGAGGGCGTAGATGCGGTAAGAGCCGGGGGCTACTCCACGTATGATAAAGTGTCCGCGGGAGTCAGTGCGCGACACGCGCATCATGGGAGTCTTCTGAAATGCACTGTCCTCCATGTTGCTGTACAGCCCCACGAGAATGCCTTTGACCGGCTCCAAATTGTCGGCTTCAAGCACGTAACCGGCCACTTCGAGCGTATCGATATGGTCGCCGGTGGAGAAACTATAGGTATAGTTGCCCAGCGGATTGCCCTCGTTGTTGTCAGAGATGGCGTTGGAGAAGTCGATCGTATAGGTAGTGTTGGGTTTCAAAGAGTCCATAAGCTCCACGCTGATGCGCTTGCCTTGTCCCTTGATCTCGGGCGCCTCAAGTTGTGGGGGCGATACAACCACGTTCTCTGTAGGGTTGTCGATGGTGATGAACTCATCAAAGTTGATGTATATGTGCTTGCGGTGCACATTGGTGGCATGGTCGTCAGGATTGGCACCGACCACTTTAGGCGGTGTCTCATCGTACCAGCCACCATCGGGCTGTCCCATGCGGGCACACGAGTGGAGCAGAAGCAGGAAAAGAAAAGAGAGGGTGAAGAGCAGCAAGCGGCTGCCAGTCTCTTTCCATTCGATATGCTTGTTATGCTTGTCCATGGTCTATACTCGTTTATGCTCTGCACTTTTGTGGTCCCCGGCAGACTGTGAGATGAGCCTGTAAAGGGCGTGGCAGAGTGACGGAACTATTCGTTTTCTTTATGGTTCATCTCCAGCAATTCATCCATATTCTTTCTGGAGTTGCTCAGTCGCGGCACCTTATGTTGTCCGCCGAGCTTGCCTTTGGATTTGAGCCAGTCGTTGAAGAGATTGGGTCTTGCCTTGACGACTTCGAGATGCTGTAGCGTTACGTTGTGTGAGCGCTTAGCCTCGTAGTCTGAATTGATCTCCTGGAGCTTCTTGTCAAGGAGGTCGGCGAAACGGTTCAGGCTGTCGGGCTCTACGGAGAACTCGATCAGCCACTGATGGCGGCACTTGGCATTTTCATCCATGTAGACAGGAGCTGCCGTGTATTCCTTGACTTGCGCACCGGTCTTCTCGCAGGCGTAGTCGAGTCCCTTCTCGGCGTTGTCCATGATCAGTTCCTCGCCGAAGGCATTGATAAAGTGCTTGGTACGCCCGGTGATGATGAATTTGTACGGCCGTTTGGACGTGAAGCTGATGGTGTCACCGATCATGTAGCGCCACAGTCCGCACGACGTGGTGATGACAATCGCGTAGTTGCGTCCGAGTTCCACTCCTTCGAGCGGCACGATGCTCGGGTTGTCTTTTCCTACATCCTCCAAGGGGATGAATTCATAAAACACGCCGTAGTCGAGCATCAGGAGCATGCTTTTATCAGTGGGATCGTCCTGCAGTCCGAAGAAACCCTCAGAAGCGTTGTAGGTCTCCATATAGTGCATCTTCGGTGAGGTGATGATCTGCTCATACTGCTTGCGATAGGGCGTGAAGGCAATACCGCCGTGGAAGAATACCTCCAGATTGGGCCACACATCCTCAATATGCTCTTTTCCGGAGATCTCCAGCACGCGCACGAGCACGCTAAGCATCCACGATGGCACACCGGAGATGTTGGTCACATTGCATTTCAGACATTCGTGGGCAATGCGGTCGCGTTTGACTTCAAAGTCGGAAAGCAGGGCCGTCTGCTTCTTCGGCACGCGGAAGAGGTTGGCAATCGGGTTGATATTCTCAATGAGGATGGCACTGAGGTCACCCACGAGTGAGCCTTCCACATTGTAGTTGGGCGAGTGGCTGCCACCGAGGATGAGCGACTTGCCGTCGAAGAGGCGGCTGCCGGGATGGTTGCGAAGGTAGACAGTGACCACGTCGGCACCGCCTTTATAGTGAATGTTGTGCAGTCCGTCGGAAGAAACAGGGATGAACTTCGACTTGTCATTGGTGGTTCCTGAGGATTTAGCATACCATTTCACCACGCCGGGCCACAATACGTTGGCCTCGCCATGACGCATACGATCGATGTCGCTTTTCAGTTCTTCGTATGTATTAATGGGCACATTGTTGACGAAATCGTCGTAGCTGTGCGTACTTGCCAGCATGTGGTTGCGTCCATATTCGGTATATTTACCCTTCTCAAGCAGGTAGTGCAATGCACGGCGTTGGAGAGCCTCGGGTTGAGTATAGTGCTTCTCGAGCTCATATTGTCGTGGTTTGAACAACTTGCTTGCAAACTTTGTCAAACTCATATTTTGCGCAATATATCAATCTAAGGTGCAAAATTAGTCTAAAACTTTGACATCCTCTACTAATTTAGCTTTTTTTATATGTGTAGTTGGCTTTTGTTGTTGCAGTGAGGAAGAAAACAAAAAACCTCCAGCAAAGGCTCAGGTTGTTTGCCTTGGCTGGAGGTCGTTGTTTGTTGACGAGCTGATGATGGCTCAGTCTTTCTTTACGGTTTTGAACTTCTTTGCGTGGAGGATGCACAGGATGCCGATGATGATAAACGGAATCGACAGCAGCTGTCCCATATCCAGCGGCATGTTGGCCTCGAAAGCTTCCTGGATATCTTTGGTATACTCGATGAGGAAGCGAGCCGCAAACACCAGCGTGAGGCACAGTCCGAGGTAGAGTCCGCTGCCCACCATGTCGCGATGCTTGCGATAGACGAGATAGATGATCGCGAAGAAGCAGGCGTAGGACAGGGCCTCATAGAGCTGGCCGGGATGACGCGGATATTGGTCTACACGCTCGAAGATGAAAGCCCAAGGCACATCGGTCACCTTGCCGATGATCTCACTGTTCATCAGATTGCCCAAGCGGATGAAGGTGGCTGTGACGCAAGAGCAGATGCCCATATTGTCAAACACTACCCAGGGTGAGATCTTGTTGCGATGGCAGTAGATGAAGATGGCAATGATCATACCGATCACGCCGCCATGTGAGGCCAGTCCCTCATAGCCGGTGTATTTCCAAGAGCCGTCGGGCATGTGATGCATAGGGACGAGCATCTCTATGAAATGATCCCAGGATGAGAGGAAATAGTCGGGCTGATAGAACAGGCAGTGGCCCAGTCGCGCACCCACCAACACAGAAACAAAGATATAGATAAACAGCGGCTCGAACTTCTCGTCGGGGATATGCTGCTGTTTATAGAGTCGTTGCATGAGCAAGTAGCCCAGAATCAGACCGACCATCCAGCATACGGCATACCAACGAACGCCAAAATGTCCCACGTGGAACATGACTTGGTCCGGGTTCCAGACGATATAAGAGAGTAATGTTGACATGATATGTGCCTTTTTAGCTTATAAGATATGTGTAATAGGGTAGGGCATCCGTGGCTTAGACGTTGAAGCGGAAGTGCATGATGTCGCCGTCCTGCACCTCATAGTCCTTGCCCTCGATGCCGAGCTTACCGGCCTCGCGCACAGCGGCCTCAGATCCGTACTTGATATAGTCCTCGTACTTGATGACCTCAGCGCGGATGAATCCCTTCTCGAAGTCGGTGTGGATGACACCAGCGCACTGTGGTGCCTTCCAGCCCTTATGGAAAGTCCAGGCCTTCACCTCCATCTCGCCTGCGGTGATAAACGTCTGCAGGTTGAGCAGATGATAGGCTTTCTTGATGAGTCGGTTGACGCCGCTCTCCTCCAGTCCCAGCTCGTCGAGGAAGAGCTTCTTGTCCTCATAGGTGTCGAGCGAGGCGATATCTTCCTCTGTCTTGGCAGCGATGACCATGGCTTCGGCGCCCTCTTGGGTTGCGATCTCCTCTATTTTCTTGGAGTAGTCATTGCCTGTTTTGGCACTCTGCTCGTCGACATTGCAGACATAGAGCACCGGTTTGGTGGTGAGCAGGAAGAGGTCGTGAGCGGCCTGCTGCTCTTCCTTGGTGTCGAAAGTCACCGATCGGGCGTTCTCGCCACGGTCGAGAACCTCTTTATAAGCCTTGAGGACAGACACCAGAACCTTGGCGTCTTTGTTGCCGGTAGCAGCGATCTTCTCCTGCTTGGCCATTTGTCCTTCGATAGTCTCCAAGTCTTTGAGCTGCAGCTCGGTATCAATGGTTTCCTTGTCGGCGATAGGGTCTACGGGAGCACCGCCCTCGCGCACCACGTTGTCGTCGTCGAAGCAGCGGATGACATGAATGATGGCATCGCATTCGCGGATGTTTCCGAGGAACTTGTTGCCGAGTCCTTCGCCTTTGGAAGCGCCTTTCACCAGTCCTGCAATGTCCACGATCTCGCAGGTAGCAGGCACGATACGTCCCGGGTGCACGATTTCGGCAAGTTTTGTGAGTCGCTCGTCGGGCACCGTAATCACGCCTAAGTTGGGTTCGATCGTACAGAAGGGGAAGTTAGCGGCCTGTGCCTTAGCACTGGATAAGCAATTGAACAAAGTAGACTTTCCCACGTTTGGCAAGCCTACAATACCACATTTTAATGACATGTCTTTATATAAACGTTTATACCTTTTCTGTTTGCAAAAGTAAGAAAAATATCTGAGGTGGGCAAAGGTAACTGTTAAATTCCAAATTTCTTATAAGATTTTTGGAGTCGATTTCGAAAATCTTATAAGAAATTTGGAATTGTCTGACATCTTTACTTTAGTGCGCTTCCAGCCAGTTCTTTCCCCAACCGGCGTCAGCAATCAGTGGTACGCTGAGTTGACAGGCGTTTTGCATCTCGGTGAGGACGATGTTCTCTACCTTGTCTCTCTCTTCGGGATAGACGCTAAAGTTGAGTTCGTCGTGCACCTGAAGGATCATTTTGGATCGTATGCCTTCCTCTTTGAAGCGTCGCCAGATGCGTATCATGGCTATCTTGATGATGTCGGCTTCCGATCCCTGAATGGGCGCGTTGATGGCATTGCGCTCGGCAAAGCCTCGCACGGTGCCGTTCTTGGAGTCTATATCGGGCAGATAGCGGCGTCGGCCAAACATCGTCTCAGCATATTTTTTCTCTCGTGCCGTCGTGATGGCGTTTTCCATGAACGCATGAACTTTGGGGAAGGTAGCGAAATAGTCCTGGATGAGCTGTCGTGCCTCACCGTTGGGAATGCCCATGCGCTGCGCCAGACCAAAGGCAGTGATGCCGTAGATGATGCCGAAGTTGGCTTGCTTGGCCTTCTTGCGCTGTGCGTCGGTGACCTCATCAAGGGGTTCTTTCCATATCTTGGCGGCGGTGGCGCGGTGGATGTCCAGTCCCTCGCGGAACGCCTCTATCATATTCTCATCGCCACTGAGGTGAGCCATGATGCGCAACTCTATCTGGCTGTAGTCAGCGGAGAAGAAGAGGCAGCCCGGCTCGGGCACGAAGCATTTGCGGATCTCCTTGCCGTCGTCGTCACGCACGGGAATGTTCTGCAGGTTAGGGTCTGAGGATGAGAGTCGCCCCGTGGCGGTAACTGCCTGATTGAACGACGTATGGATATGTCCCGTGCGCTTGTTGATCAACAGTGGCAATGCCTCGACATAGGTGCCGAGGAGCTTTTTCAGTCCACGGTAATTGAGGATGTCGTCGACGATAGGAGCCTTGTCGCGCAACTGAAGCAGTACCTCCTCAGAGGTGACATACTGTCCTGTGCGCGTCTTCTTGGGTTTGTCGAGGAGCTGCATCTTGCCGAAGAGGATGTCGCCGACCTGCTTGGGGCTGCTGATGTTGAACATTTCGCCTGCGAGCTCATAGGCGTGCTGCTCATAGTGGGCCATGCGCTCCTTGAAGATGCGCTCCGTCTCTTTGAGCGAGTCGGTGTCGAGGCAGACGCCGTTGAGCTCCATGTCGGCGAGAACCTTGACGAGTGGCATCTCGATGTCCCAGAACAGCCGCTCCATTCCCTTCTCCTTGAGCATGGGCTCGAGCACGTTTTTCAGCTTCAAAGTGACGTCGGCATCCTCAGCCGCGTATTCATATACATCTTTAGGATCCAGGTCGCGCATGTTCTTCTGATGCTTTCCTTTGGGTCCGATGAGCTCTTCGATGTGTATGGTACGGTAGTGGAGGAGTGTCTCGGCCATGAAGTCCATGTTGTGATGCAGTTCGGGCTGAAGCACATAGTGGGCGAGCATGGTGTCGAACATGCGGCCCTGGATGTCGACGCCATAGTTGCGGAGTACCTCATAGTCGTACTTGATGTTCTGTCCGACCTTGAGCGTTTCCGTGTTCTCATAGAGAGGTTTGAATATGTTAACATATTGCAAGGCTTCTTCACGATTGGCTGGTATCGCCACATAATATGCCTTGTTTTCCTCAACAGCGAAGCTCAAACCGACCAATTCGGCGTCGACGGGGCTTGTTGAAGTGGTTTCTGTGTCTAAACTGAGAATTTCTTTTGTCCTCAAAAAGTCATAAAGTTGAGACACATCTTGCTTGTTATCAATCAGTTGATACTCGTGAGGGGTCGTTTTAAGGCTTGCGAGAATCGAATTTTCAGCGGCAACTGGCCCGTCGGTCGGAATTTCGTCAAAAAGAGAAGGCTGTTTTGGAGCGTTCTTCTTGGCATTTTCAGCCTTATGGAGAAATTTCTCGGCAAGTCGCTTAAACTCGAGTTGTGCGAAGATCTCGCTGAGTTGCTTCTCGTCGGGATCGGTCATCTTCAGTTCGTCGAGGTTGAGCTCGATGGGCACATCGGTGCGGATGGTGGCGAGGAACTTCGACATCTTGATGTCGTCTTTGGCGTTTTCCACCTTCTCCCGCATTTTTCCTTTGAGCCGGTCGGCGTGGGCGAGGAGCTCTTCACACGATCCGAACTCATTGATCAACTTCACGGCAGTCTTCTCTCCTACACCGGGGCAACCGGGATAGTTGTCGGCTGAGTCACCCATGAGCGCCAAAAGGTCGATGACCTTGTGCGCGGAGTCGATACCATACTTCTCTTTGATCTCGCTCTCGCCGATTTTGTCATAGCCACCTCCATGGCGTGGTTTGAACATAAAGACGTTTGGCGCGATGAGCTGTCCATAGTCCTTGTCGGGGGTGAGCATATAGGTCTCTACTCCGGACTGCCCGGCTTTGGTTGCCAGCGTGCCGATGACGTCGTCGGCCTCAAAGCCGTCGGCCTGCAAGACGGGGATGTGCATGGCCTGCAGGATCTCCTTTATATAAGGTACGCTGAGCTTGATGTCTTCCGGTGTCTCCTCGCGCTGTGCCTTGTAGGGTGGATAAGCCTCGTGGCGGAAAGTCTTGCCGTGGTCGAAGGCCACGCCAAGATGGGTAGGATGCTCTTTGTCAATGATCTCCCTCAACGTGTTGCAAAAGCCCAGGATAGCGGAGGTGTTCAGGCCTTTGGAGTTGATGGTCGGTCGGTTGATAAAGGCATAGTACGCCCGGAAAATGATGGCGTAAGCGTCAAGTAAGAAGAGCTTGTTCATTTGATATTTCGTTTTTATTTGTAAAATTACGAAATTATTGCTATATTATCCAATTAAAATAACTAATTTTGTATCAAAGATTACTATAGCATGGATTATTTGTCGATCATCAAGCAACCTATCAGCTCAGAATTGTGCGATTTCATCGATCTTTTCAACAAGTCGTTGTCGCATGCCGACGGGCTTTTGTCGCAGGCGCTGGAGCACATCCGCAACCGCGCAGGCAAGCGTATGCGTCCTATATTGATACTTCTCATGGCCAAGAACTTCGGCGAGATCTCTGATATCACACAGCATGCGGCAGTGGGTTTGGAGCTGCTGCACACGGCCTCGCTCGTGCACGACGATGTCGTGGACGAGAGTGGAGAGCGGCGTGGGCAGAAGAGCGTCAATGCGATGTTTGACAATAAGGTGGCTGTGCTCGTGGGCGACTATATCCTCTCCACGGCCTTGCTGCATGTCAGCTATACGCATTCTGAGACCATCGTAAGGCATCTTGCCGAGCTCGGTCGCACGCTGTCCAATGGTGAGATTCTGCAGCTTTCCAATATCCAGAACCAAGATATTTCGGAGGAAGTCTACTATCAAGTGATCAAGCAAAAGACGGCAGCACTCTTCGAGGCTTGCGCTGCCATCGGCGCGTTGTCGGCAGGAGCGCCAGAGGAAGAGATTCAGGAGGCCAAGAAGTTCGGTCAGAACTTGGGCATTATCTTCCAGATCCGTGACGACATTTTTGACTATTACGACCAGGCCAACGTCGGTAAGCCTACCGGCAACGACATGGCCGAGGGCAAGCTCACGCTGCCCGTCATCCATGCGCTGCGCTCCACCGGCAGCCAGGAGATGCTTGCCCTGGCCAAGAAGGTGAAAGCCGGTACCGTGACCAAGGAGGAGATCGTGGAGCTCGTCAAGTTTACGAAGGAGAACGGCGGTATAGAATATGCCGATCAGCGCATGTGGGAGCTTCATGCCGAGAGCGTTTATTTCCTTGAGCATGAGGTACATGATGATGACGTGCGCAAGAGCCTCAGAGCCTATCTTGACTATGTCATTGAGCGGAATATCTAATCATAGCTTGATCATCCGCCATCTATCATAAAAGGGAGCAACCTCATTGAGGCTGCTCCCTTTCGCATTTATTGGATGTTTTCCTTGTCTTAGTACCACTTGGTTTCCTTGCCGAGCACGTCGCTGAGCAGCAGGTTGGTCAAGCGACTCGTGCCAAGGCGGAAGAGCTTATTGGTGAGCCACTTCTCACCGAGGACTTCCTTCACGATGGTGTAGTAGGTCACAGCATCCTTGACCGTGTTGATGCCACCGGCAGGCTTCAGCCCGACGACACGGCCCGTCTGCTCGTAGTACTCCTTGATGGCATGCGCCATGACATAAACACCCTCTGGCGTGGCTCCTTGCTTTTCTTTTCCTGTTGAGGTTTTGATATAGTCAGCACCGGAATACATCGCCAGCAAGGCCGCTTTCTTCACGTTGCTGAGGCTACCCAGGTCGCAGGTTTCGAGGATCACCTTCATGGGTACCTCACCGCAGGTCTGCTTCAGTTCGTCGATATCGTCGGCCAGACCCTCGTAGTCGCCGCTGAGGAACTTGCCTACGGGCAGGACGATATCCACGTTTGTTGCGCCGTCCTTGATAGCCAGCGCAGTCTCGGCCACTTTCACCTCTACAAACGTCTGTGAGGAAGGAAAGGAGCCGGAGACGACCGCTACCTCGACGCCATCTACTTCGAGGCTCTGACTGACGATATGCGCAAAGTTGGGATAGACGCAGATTGTGGCCACATGGGGTAGGTCGGGATAGGCCTCGTCGAACTTGTTGACCTTTTCGGTCATGACCAGAATGCTTTCGTCTGTGTCGGTGGTGTGGAGACTGGTGAGCTCCACGCTGCCGAGAAGGAACTTTTTCACGTCCTCGTTGTCGTTTTCGGGCACCTTCTCTGCGATGATCTTCGCGACGGCGGCTTTCACCTCTGCCTCGTCGACGTCGCAGTTGTATTTGTGCAGTGCCTGCTCGTATTTATCTTCTTTCGGTTCGTTGCTTTTACGGACGTTCTCTACTTTCGCCTTCAGGCTGCCCGGCTGTATGGTGGGCTCGATGTCTTTTGTGTATGCCATATGAGTATGATTTGATGAGTTATGAATGAGTTGCTATGGGCCGTTGTTGGTGTGTAGCTATTGGTTGTACTGGTCCTTGAGCTTAGGATTGTCCTTGTGTCTTGCCGCGTCACGTTTTGTCTTCTTGTCCATGCTCTTTCTGAACTCCTCTGTGAGGTCCACGCCGGTCTGGTTGGCCAGGCAGCAGAGCACCCAGAAAATGTCTGCCATTTCCTCTCCGAGATTGTCTTTCTCGCCGGCTTTGAAGCTCTGGTCGCCATATTTGCGGGCCATCACGCGGGCGAGTTCACCGACTTCCTCTGTGAGGACAGTCATGTTGGTCAACTCGCTGAAATAGCGCACGCCATAGGTCTTGATCCAGCTGTCTACCTGCTGTTGGGCCTCTTCAAGGGTGAGCGATTGGTTCTCCATATTCTATTGTTTAGTCACCGCCCTGATGTCTTATGCCAGGGGCGGCATTTAATGGTCTTATTCCTTGTTTTTTGTGTCTATGCAGATGGTTACGGGTCCGTCGTTGAGCAGTTCCACCTTCATGTCAGCGCCAAACTCTCCGGTGCCGACCGGCTTGCCGAAAGCCTCCCGCAGCTCCTTGCAGAAACGCTCATAGAGGGGGATGGAGACGGAGTGGGGCGCCGCCTTGATCCAGCTGGGACGATTGCCTTTCTTGGTGCTGGCCATGAGTGTGAACTGGCTCACGACGATGATGTCACCGCTTACGTCGCCGATGCTGAGGTTCATCACGCCATTGGCATCATCGAAGACGCGCAGGCCTATGATCTTCTTCACCAGCCACCGGATATCCTCCTCATCGTCGTCGATGCCTATTCCTAAAAGGATGAGGTAGCCGCGGCCAATGCTGGACTTCACCTTGCCCTCTATCGTCACCGAAGCATGACTGACACGCTGTATTACGATTTTCATTATTGTTTTCTCTTCTTGTTTTGCAACCTACAAATTTAAGCAATTTATTCCAAAACATGATAGTTTTATCTGAAAATCTACTCGTTGATCGCTCAATCTGCTGATCATTAACCCTTGTGCTCTACTTGGCGCTCACCACAATGCCATCGTTTTTCAGCCCTTATCCTCCTCGCTTTTTCATTCAATGCCGAAGTGTCTTGTAAACTGACATTTTAGAGCCCCTGAGAATCGATTCTTTTTCACCAAACTCTATTTTCGTGCGATTTTGCGAAAATTGAGAGGTTTTTATAAAACGCTGTAACATAGGATCTTATGAAATGGCCTGTTTTCGGGCTTTTCTCAACAAGGTACTTTGACGAAAAATTCTCTAGAGAATTTTTCATCAGAAAGGCTTTCTGACCACATCAAAAAGCCTTTCTGATAGCTAAAAACAGCAAGAATGACAATGAAAGAAGGGCTTTTTGACGTTTTGAGTTAGTTATTTTGCCATCATCAACCTGTCAGAGTCGCTTTTTCACCAAAAGTTTCTCTCTGGAATGAAACCTTTCGCTGACATGTTTTTGTCAATAAAAACACAAAACAAAAAGCGTCGCTTCCCAGTCTTCATCTATGGGGAGCGCCCTGGAGCTTACGCCAATCAGCAGGGAAGAGAAAGCTGACCGGTTTTGAAGAAAAAGTAGATAACTATCTGATAACCAATTGATTGCAAATCCTTCTTCTTGTCGCGTCTTTGCGAGGAAAGGCCAGTATAGTCGTTCCGCTCTTCTTCCCTTGAGTTCTGCTCTCTTGCTTATAAGCAAGAGCGAGCCCTTTAGGAAGCGCACATGCCCCTTTGGCAAGCCTCTGTGCGGCCTTTGGCAAGCCTCTGCGGAGCCTTTTGTCAAGCAAGTGCGGAGCGTTTATCTACTCCCCCCGCTTCCCTCTCTTGTCCTCTCTACATCTCTTCTTCCTGCTGCTGTCCTTGCTGAAAGTGATCATAAACCAGCTGGGCTTTGGCTGGCCCGATGGTGATGGCAAGCTGGTCAAGTGTTGCTCCCTTGATGTTCTTGACAGACTTAAAGACCTTGAGCAGCGTCGCGGCTGTCTTGCTGCCTATGCCTTTGATGTCGTCGAGCTCTGAGTGCAGAGCGTGCTTGGAACGCTTGTCGCGGTGGAAGGTGATGGCGAAGCGGTGCACCTCGTCCTGTATCTGCGTGAGCACACGGAAAAGCTCTGAGTCAGTTTTCATGCCGATCACCTGTGGCGGGAAGCCATAGAGCAGCTCATTGGTGCGGTGACGGTCGTCCTTGGCAAGGCCGGCGATCGGAATCTGCAGATGGAGTTCATCCTCCACAACTTCCCTGACAACATCCATCTGGCCTTTTCCGCCATCGGTGATGATGAGGTCCGGAAGGGGCGTTCCTTTCTCTTTCATGCGACCGTAGCGGCGGCGCACCACCTCCTGCATGGAAGCATAGTCGTCAGGGCCTACCACCGTCTTGATATTATACTTGCGATAGTCTTTCTTCGAGGGCTTCATGCCTTTGTAGACAATGCAAGCCGCTACGGCATCCGTACCGGAGATGTTGGAGTTGTCGAAACATTCTATCTGGTAGGGGAGCCTGGGCAGTTGCAACCGGTCTTGCAGTTCCTTCATCAGCCGTGTCTGTTTTTGTTCGGGATTGAGCTTGTCGCTTTGTTTCAGACGGTCGAATTTGTACTGCTTGCCGTTCATCTCCGAGAGTTCCAAAAGGTGGTGTTTGTCACCCCGCTGCGGCACGGTGAAGGTGGCATCTGTCAGCGTCCAGTCCATCTCAAAGGGCACGATGATCTCCTTCGCCTTGCTTTTGAAGCGCTCACGAATCTCTGGGATGGCTTGTAGCAGCAGGTCCTGATCGGTCTCCTCCAGCTTGCGCTTATACTCATAGGTGAAGCTTTGGTTGATCGTGCCGTTGGTGACATGGATGTAGTTGATAAAGGCGTTCTTCTTCTGATCGTCGTCTGTGATGGTGAAGACGTCGACGTCGTTGATCGTATGGCTGACGACCTCACTCTTGGAGACGAACTCCTGCAGAAGCAGATAACGTTGCTTGAGGCGCTCTGCTTCCTCGAATTTCAACAGTTTGGCGTTGGCCATCATGCGCGTATAGACCCATTCGCTGAGTGCACGCGTGTTGCCTTTGAGCACCTCTCGCGCCTGCCGCATATTCTCCTGGTAGTCCTCGTAGCTCTGCTTGCCGATGCAGCAACCCTCACAGTTGTGGATATGATATTCCAGACAAGGCTTGTATTTGTGCTGTTCCACGCCCTCTCGGGTGATCGGCTGGCGGCAGGAACGTGGCTTAAACGCTCTTTTGATGAGTTCCAACACGTTGTACATGGCCGAGATATGGGGAAAAGGTCCGAAGTAAGTACCGTAGCGCTTGTTGATGTGACGTGTCTTGAAAATACGGGGAAAGTATTCGTTGGTCACGCAAATGCTGGGATAGGTCTTACCGTCTTTGAGCAGTACATTGTAGCGGGGATTGTATTTCTTAATGAGCGCGTTTTCGAGCAGCAGCGCGTCTTCCTCACTGTTGACGACCGAATAGCTGATGTCTTCTATCTTGCTCACCAATACCTTGGTCTTAAAGCGATCTACTTCTTTATGGAAATAAGTGGAGACACGGCTTTTGAGTTTCTTTGCCTTACCTACATATATGATGACATGATCCTTGTCATAGAACTGATAGGAGCCTGGTTTCTCTGGCATATTAAGTACAATGTTCTTGAGTTTTGCCAGTCTCTTGTCGTTTTCTTCTCTTGTCATGGTCGTCTTTACCTTTATCTACTATATATAAGCATGTTGTCAGTTTCACGTGAAACAAATACTGTAAGCCTATTGATTCCGTCTGCATCCGTCGTGTAGCGGGTCATAAACGGCTTTGCTTCTCTTTGCATTTAGGGCTGCGTTGGCGCGCAGCATTTGTTTCTGCTAATTCCACTTCGATTATAGGCTAAAAAGCCAAGACCGTTTTGGCGGTCTTGGCTTTGTGATTTTGAAGTCTATCAGAACTGCAAGAGGCTTGTAACCTCAATGTCCTTGTCGAAGATGTCGCGTGCGTGGAGAAATTCGGATTGCAATTCTATGATGAAGTTGCAATATATCTTCTTGGGATGAAACTTCTTGACGAGGTCGCAAGCAGCCTTCATTGTGCCGCCCGTGGCAAGGAGATCATCATGGAGCAGCACCACGTCGTCGGGCGTAATAGCGTCTTTATGGATTTCGATCGTGTCGGCACCATATTCTTTGGCGTAGCTTTGCTGGATTGTCTCGCAGGGGAGTTTGCCCGGCTTGCGGCAAAGAACGATGCCGGCGTGAAGAAGATAGGCAGCAGCAGAACTGAGGACGAAGCCTCTGCTCTCTATGCCCACGATCTTAGTAATGCCTTTGTCCTTGTAGAGATCATACATGGCATTGCTCAGTTCTTGAATGCATTCGGGACTCTTAAACATCGTTGTTATATCCCTGAAATGAACTCCTTTAATCGGCCAGTCAGGAATGACACGCAGATTATCCAATAAGATTTGTTTGTTCATCTTTTACGTTTTACTTTAATGATTAAGTGGCTTTATTTCAATATCTTATACGTTTTACGGTTTCACGTGAAACTTTTATAATTTCCGTCCAATTGATCTTGAAGTGTGAGAAGAGCGGCAGCTCGTGCTTATCTCCCCATCATCACGAGTAGCACATTGATGTCGCTTGGTGATACACCCGGTATGCGGCTGGCCTGAGCAAGTGTTTCCGGATCGATATGCTCAAGTTTTTGACGACCCTCCGTGCTGATTTCCTGAATTTCGCTGTACTTGAAATGACCACGGATTTTAATGCCTTCTAAGCGGTGCATCTTATCTGCGACGATTTTCTCACGCTCAATGTATCCCTTATATTTCATCTTGATCTCGGCAGCTTCTGCGATTTCTTCTTTTCTGTTCTCGGGCGATTCAAGTACTGCTTTCAGTTCGGGTAATACTTCAGCGATATTTTTCAGCGATAACTGCGGGCGGGCGACAAGGTCTGAAATCTTGCAACTAAAGTGGAGTGGGGTGGATCCGAGCGCTTCCAGTGCGCCATTGATATCGTGTGGTTTTACGTTTGTGGTGCTGCAATAGTTGATGATTTGGTCGATACCCGCTTTTTTCTGCAACCACCAGTCAAGGCGATCACGCTTCGCAAGACCTAAATGATAGGATTTCTCCGTCAGTCGTGCGTCGGCATCGTCCTGTCTGAGGAGGATGCGGTACTCGGCTCTTGAGGTGAACATGCGGTAAGGCTCGTCGACACCCTTCGTCGTCAGGTCATCGATCAGTACACCGATGTAGCTCTCGTCCCTGTCCATCACGAAAGGTTCGCCGCCACCGCAATGGATGGCAGCATTGATTCCTGCCACGGTGCCCTGGCCTCCGGCTTCCTCGTATCCCGTCGTGCCGTTGACTTGTCCGGCGAAGTACAATCCCTTAATGACCTTTGACTCCAACGAGTGATCGAGTTGTGTCGGATCGAAATAATCATATTCGATGGCATAACCGGGACGGTAAGCCTTCGCGTTGCGCAGTGCGGGAATCTGCCGAAGAGCGCGCAGCTGTGTCTCCATCGGCATGGAGGATGAGAAACCGTTGAGATACATCTCGTTGGTGTCCTCGCCTTCCGGCTCGATGAACAGCGGATGCTGGTCCTTGTCGGGGAATGTGACGAGCTTCGTCTCTATGCTCGGGCAGTAGCGCGGACCGGTGGACAGTATCTGTCCGTTGAACAGCGGAGAATTGTCGAGGTCGGCTTTCAGTATGTCGTGTACGCTCTTATTGGTGTAGCAAGTCCAGCAGGGCAACTGCTTCAGAATGCGGTGTGGCGCCATGTAACTGAACTGATGAAAGTCTGCTTCGCCGTCTTGTCGCTCGGTATCTTCGAAATGTATCGTGCGCTTGTCGAGCCGCACGGGCGTACCTGTCTTCATTCTTGCGGAGCGAATGCCCCATCGTGTGATCGACTCCGTAAGGTGCGCGACGGCCGGTTCGGCGCAGCGTCCGCCCGGAACCTTATGCCGTCCGACGTGCATCAAACCATTGAGAAAGGTGCCGGCCGTAATGACGACGCTCTTTGCGTGGATCTCCACGCCCCATATCGTGCGCACACCGACGGCCTTCCCGTTCTCTACGAGCAGTTCGTCTGCCTGATCTTGCCAGATGTCGAGGTTCGGGGTGCAGTCGAGTGTAGACCGCCACCTCCAGATAAACTTTCCCCTGTCGCACTGCGCGCGCGGTGACCACACGGCAGGACCTTTGCCGCGGTTGAGCATACGGAACTGTATGGCGGTGGCATCAGTAACCTTTGCCATCTGTCCGCCGAGCGCGTCGATTTCCCTTACGATCTGCCCTTTCGCGATACCACCTACGGCAGGGTTGCAACTCATCTGTCCGATCTTGTTCATGTCCATCGTCACCAGCAGCGTCTTGGCGCCTATGTTGGCTGCTGCCGTGGCGGCCTCGCATCCGGCATGGCCTCCGCCGATGACGATAACATCATAGTATAATTCCATGTTTCTGTCTTTTTTGGCAAAAGTAAGAAATTAAATTCAATTTTTATCGCTTTTGCTTTGAATTATCGCTAAAATATAGTATTTTTGCATACTGAAAACGGCACCTCCTACTATATATAAGGTATAGGGGGATGGAATGCTGCACTCAGATGGATGCTTAAAAGTGTTAATATCGGATTTATCTAACAGTTAAATAATTAAAAGTCAATCATTTATGTGGTTAATCAATTCTCCGATTGGTAGAAAAGTTGTGATGTCGGTGACCGGCATCTGCCTTATTCTATTCTTGACTTTCCACTGCTGCATGAATGTTGCCGCATTCTTCTCCGGGGATGCGTACAACACGGTTTGCGGTTTTTTGGGAAGCAACTGGTATGCAGTGGCTGGTACTTTGGGTCTGGCTTTCTTGGCCGTGTGTCACATCGTCTACGCTTTCATCCTGACAGCTCAGAACCGTCGTGCACGTGGTGAGCAGCGCTATGAGGTGACAAGCCGCCGTCCTGAGGTGAGCTGGGCTTCGCAGAACATGCTCGTGCTCGGTCTGATCATCCTCATCGGCATCGTGCTCCACCTTTACAACTTCTGGGGTCACATGATGTTTGCAGAGCTTGCTGGCATCGAGGTCGCACACGATCCTGCTGACGGCTTCGCCTGGATTCAGGACACTTTCTCCAATCCTCTGTTCTCTATTCTGTATCTGATCTGGATCTGCGCCATCTGGTTCCACCTCTCTCACGGCTTCTGGAGCGCTATGCAGACACTGGGATGGAGCGGCAAGATTTGGCTGAAGCGCTGGCAGTGCATCGGTCTGGTATATGTCACCATCCTCATGGCTGTCTTTGCCTTCTTGATTCTGTCCTTTTGGCTCGGCTTTGCCCCCAGCATGTGCAATGCTTAAATCCGATTCCTTACATCATTTATCATTAGCATCAACTAATTATGTCACAAATAGATTCTAAGATTCCTGAAGGCCCTTTGGCTGAAAAATGGACCAACTATAAAGCGCATCAGAAACTGGTCAACCCCGCCAACAAGCGTAAGCTGAGCATCATCGTCGTGGGTACCGGTCTGGCTGGTGCCAGTGCTGCTGCCTCTCTGGGTGAGATGGGCTTCCATGTGATTAACTTCTGCATCCAGGATTCACCCCGTCGCGCTCACTCTATCGCGGCTCAGGGTGGTATCAATGCCGCAAAGAACTACCAGAACGATGGTGACTGCGTCTACCGTCTGTTCTACGATACGATCAAAGGTGGTGACTACCGCGCACGTGAGGCCAACGTCTATCGTCTGGCTGAGGTCAGTGCAAACATCATCGACCAGTGCGTCGCACAGGGCGTGCCTTTCGCACGTGAGTATGGTGGCATGCTCGCCAACCGCTCTTTCGGTGGTGTGCAGGTCAGCCGTACATTCTATGCCAAGGGTCAGACCGGCCAGCAGCTGTTGCTCGGCGCTTACTCTTCTCTGATGAAAGAGGTCAACCGCGGTAGCGTGGAGCTCCACACTCGTACCGAGATGGAGGATGTCGTTATCATCGACGGTCGCGCACGCGGCATCATTGCCAAGAACCTGGTAACCGGTAAGCTCGAGCGCTACTCCGCTCACGCTGTCTGCCTCGCTACCGGTGGATACGGAAATACTTACTTCCTCTCCACCAACGCCATGGGCTGCAACTGCACCGCTGCACTGCAGGCTTATCGCAAGGGCGCTTACTTCGCTAACCCCTGCTTCGTTCAGATCCACCCGACTTGTATTCCTGTACATGGTGACAAGCAGAGTAAGCTGACGCTGATGTCCGAGTCTCTGCGTAACGACGGCCGTATCTGGGTACCGAAGAAGCTTGAGGACGCTCAGAAACTCCAGCGTGGTGAGATCAAGGGTCGTGACATTCCAGAGGAAGACCGTGACTACTACTTGGAGCGCCGTTATCCTGCCTTCGGTAATCTCGTGCCCCGTGACGTGGCTTCCCGTGCCGCTAAGGAGCGTACCGACAAGGGCTATGGCGTGAACAATACCGGTCTGGCTGTGTTCCTCGATTTCTCCGAGGCTTTCCAGCGCCTGGGTCGTGACGTTGTAGACCAGCGTTATGGCAACCTCTTCGATATGTATCAGGAGATCACCGACGTTGATCCGCACGATAACCCGATGATGATCTTCCCCGCTATCCACTATACGATGGGTGGTCTGTGGGTAGACTATGAGTTGCAGACTTCCATCAAGGGTCTCTTCGCTCTGGGTGAGTGCAACTTCTCTGACCACGGTGCTAACCGTCTGGGTGCTTCTGCTTTGATGCAGGGCTTGAGTGACGGCTACTTCGTGATTCCTTATACTATGCAGAACTATCTGTCTGACCAGATCACTGTGCCTTTGTACAGCACCGGCCGTCCGGAGTTCGAGGAGGCTGAGAAAGGCGTGGAGGCTGAGATGCAGCGCCTGATGAACACCAAGTACCACGACCAGAGTGTCGACTCCATCCATAAGAAGCTCTACGGCATCATGTGGGACTACGTCGGTATGGCACGTAACAAGGAGGGACTGGAAAAGGCTCTGAAGATGCTCAAGGACATCCGCGTAGAGTTTGACGAGCATGTGCGCATCCCTGGTACTCGCGAGGGTCTGAACGTGGAGCTTGACAAGGCTATCCATCTGCGTGACTTCATCACCATGGGCGAGCTGATCGCTTATGATGCCCTGAACCGTAACGAAAGCTGCGGTGGACACTTCCGCGAGGAGAGCCAGACCGAGGACGGTGAGGCTAAGCGTGATGACGAGAACTACATGTATGTGGCTTGCTGGAAGTACAACGGCTCTGACGAGACGGCTCCTGAACTGCTCAAGGAAGACCTGAACTATCAGTACATCAAGGTTCAGACGAGAAACTATAAATCTTAATTAAGGAATCAAGACAATGGATACAAATATTTCATTCACACTGAAAGTATGGCGTCAGAATGGCCCCACGGCTGAGGGTCACTTTGATACCTTTGAGATGAAGGATATCCCTGGCGACACCTCTTTCCTGGAGATGCTGGACATCCTCAACGAGCAGCTCATCGAGGCCAACAAAGAGCCGTTCGTCTTTGACCACGACTGCCGCGAGGGTATCTGCGGTATGTGCTCGCTCTACATCAACGGTCATCCTCACGGACCTGCCCAGGGAGCTACTACTTGCCAGCTCTATATGCGTCGTTTCCACGACGGTGACGTGATCACTGTGGAGCCCTGGCGTTCTGCTGCCTTCCCTGTCATCAAGGACTGTATGGTCGACCGCTCTGCTTTTGACAAGATCATCGCCGCTGGCGGTTACACCTCTGTGCGCACTGGTCAGGCTCAGGATGCCAATGCCATCCTCATTCCTAAGCAGGATGCCGACGAGGCTATGGACTGCGCTACCTGCATCGGCTGTGGCGCTTGCGTAGCTGCCTGCAAGAATGGCTCTGCCATGCTCTTCGTCAGCTCCAAGGTGAGCCAGTTCGCTCTGCTGCCACAAGGCCGTCCTGAGGCTGCTAAGCGGGCCAAGGCTATGGTCGCTAAGATGGAGGAACTCGGCTTCGGTAACTGCACCAACACCCGCGCCTGCGAGGCTGAGTGCCCGAAGAACGAGTCTATCGCCAACATCGCACGTCTCAACCGCGAGTTTATCAAGGCTAAGCTGGCTGACTAAGTCATGCCTATGTTGCTGACTAAGTCACGCATATATAAATAAGGAGTCCAAGCGCAAGCAGGACTCCTTATTTTATGAGTCGACACACTTATAAGTGCTGGTCAGCATTACGTAAGCGTCAGTCAACAGGCTGTAAGCATGATAAATAGAGGCTATAGGCTTTAGGCAACGATGCTTAGTTCATTATAAAACAACGAGGGTCGACCCTCACCGGATCGACCCCTCTCTCTGTTTCTTCAATAGGATTGAATTAATACTTATTGATACCATATCTCTCCACCAAGATTTTGGCAGAGACTTTCTTCTTCATTCTCTTTCCTTTGGATGTCTTCCTCTTGGAAGATGCCAGCTAGGTTTTTACTACTCGTTTTCATGGTTCTATTAAATAGATTGGATATAAAGCTTCACATTGCAAATATAGAAAATATATTTGATATGACCAAATATATTGCGATAATTTTGCGTTATATAATAATAATAATTGTTCTGTTTTTGAATATTTTATGTGTAATATTGTAATAACTGACTTTGTATTGCAACATCGTGAGGACGACGTGAGACAACTTGCCTTGCAGGCCGACAGGTATCCAGAGGTGGATATGTCATATGTGCTGAACCAGATTGCGGGGTGGAAAAAGGCTGTGGAGAAGGTGCCAAGGTGGACTGCTTGCAAGGACATCATCTATCCTCCTCATCTCAATATGGAACAATGCAGCTCGCAGACAACGGCGGAATATAAGCAGCGACTCATAGCGACGATACTTGGAGAACAGAGTAAGGATACGACCCTCGTGGATCTCACAGGCGGCTGGGGCGTTGATTTCTCGCTTCTGGCACAGGCTTTTGGCAAAGCGGTATATGTGGAGCGTGACGGGCATTTGTGCCGTCTGGCACGCCATAATATGCCTTGTCTGGGCTTGCCCGATGCTGTTATTGTCAACGACGACAGCATGAAGTTTCTTGCAGACTTGCAGGATGATGTCCGGCGTTTCTTCTTCATAGATCCGGCCCGGCGTGATGTGCAGGGAAGAAAGGTCGCCGGAATGGAGACTTGCACGCCGGATGTGTTGCAGCTCTTCGACAGGATGATGCTACTGTCTACGGGAGTGATGATGAAGCTCTCGCCGATGCTTGACTGGCATGAGGCTGTCAGACAACTGAGGAAAGCCACTTCGCAAGCCGTGTCCTTTGACGTGCATATACTCTCTGTGCATAATGAGTGCAAGGAACTGTTGTTGGTGGCTACGCATCATCAACACCCATTGACAGTGACCTGCGTCAACGATAGCAAGACATTTACATATAATGCGGAGAAAGAGATGCCGACTGCCGTCCGCTACTGCAATGCTGAGCAACTACAGGACTATCGTTTCTTGTATGCCCCAAATGCCAGTCTGATGAAGGCCGGATGCTTCTCTGAACTGTGTGCGAAATATGATTTGGACATGGCAGACGCCAATTCTCATCTGTTCCTTTCACATGAGATGATTCCGGACTTCCCCAGCCGTCAGTTTGAAATCTTGGCCATTTCATCGCTCAATAAGCGTGAAGTGAAACTGGCGCTGAAAGACGTTGACCAGGCCAACGTGGCTGTGCGCAACTTTCCCATGACCGCTGTAGAGCTTCGCAAACGGCTCCGTCTGCGTGATGGGGGCAATAGCTATATATTTGCTACCACCATCCGGCGCAAGCATCTCTTGTTCTTGTGTCGCCCTGTCTCATAATTCTGCAATAGTATCCCGTCTTTCCTGCAACAGTATCCCGTCTTTCCTGCAATTGTGTCTCTTCTTTCCTTCAACATCGTGAGGGTGTCTTCTCGATTCTCCTTAAACGTAGTATTCTTTCAGCAGAAGGTAGGGGTCGGCCTGTTGAATAGAAATTGTTAATTTGATCAATACCTTTTGCTATTTGACTTAAAATCACTACCTTTGCAAGTCTTTAATCGTTAAATATAAGAGATTCATTCATGTCTGTAGAAATAAAGAAGGTAGAGACACGCAAAGAGCTCGCCACATTTATAGATTTCCACTATGACCTTTATGCAGGTTGCCCTTACGATGTGCCTAATCTGTTCATTGATGAGATGGCAACATTGCGCAAAGACAAGAATGTGGCTTTTGACTTCTGTGAGGCAGAATATTATCTTGCTTACAAGGATGGGAAGTTGGCTGGTCGTGTGGCTGCCATTATCAACCATCGCGCCAATGAGCGGTGGAACGTCAAAGACGTGCGTTTTGGGTGGATCGACTTCATTGATGACATTGAAGTAAGCCAGGCGTTGCTCGATGCTGTGGCTGAATATGGGCGCAAGAAAGGTATGAACTCTGTCGTCGGACCGCTTGGATTTACCGACCTCGACCCTGAAGGCATGCTCACCTGGGGCTTTGATAAGCTCGGAACCATGCCTACCATCTACAACTATGCTTACTATCCCGAGCACATGGAAAAGCTGGGCGGTTGGGAGAAAGACAACGACTATGTAGAGTATTACATGCCTGTGCCTGATAAGGTGCCCGAGAAATATGAGAAGCTCGCCACGATTGTGGAGAAGAGATACAATCTGCACGTGAAGAAGATCACCAAGGCAGACATACGCAACGGCTATGCCCATGAGGTCTTCCGTGTCATCAATGAGACATATAAAGACTTGTATGGTTTCGTGACGCTTACGGAGCGACAGATCGATCAATACGTCAAGTCGTATATGCCCGCCTTGGATCTCAATCTCGTAACGGTGATTGTTGACGGCAACAACAATGACCGTATCGCCGGAGTAGGCATCACCATGCCTTCGCTGTCGCACGCCATGCAGAAGTGCCATCGTGGACGCTTGCTGCCATTTGGCTGGTGGCATGTGCTGAGAGCGGCCAAATTCCACAAGACCGATGGCGTGGACTTGCTGCTCATCGGCTTCCGTCCTGAATACCGCGCCAAAGGAGCCAACGCACTGCTCTTCGCCGATCTGATCCCAAGATACATCGACTATGGTATCAAGTGGGGAGAATCGCAGGTGGAGATGGAAAGCAACAGTGGCGTGCAAAGCCAATGGAGCGCGTTGGAACACATCAATCATAAGCGTCGTCGTTGCTATCGCAAGGCTATCGACTGACGCGATCATATTGTAACCCCCTCATCCTATCATAACTAAATGTCTGAAAATAAAAATAATACCAACAAAACGCAGGAACAGCCCACAGTGGCTTATACAGATGACAACATACGCCACCTCAGTGACATGGAGCATGTGCGCACACGTCCCGGTATGTATATCGGGCGCTTGGGCGACGGCTCACTGCCTGAGGATGGCGTGTATGTGTTGTTAAAGGAAGTCATCGACAACTCTATAGATGAGTTCAAGATGCATGCAGGAGACCGCATAGAAGTGGATATCATTGACAATCTGTGTGTCTCTGTCCGTGACTATGGACGTGGCATCCCTCAGGGCAAGCTCGTCGAAGCGGTCTCTGTGCTCAATACAGGAGGTAAATACGATTCCAAAGCTTTTAAGAAAAGTGTGGGACTGAATGGCGTCGGCGTCAAGGCCGTCAATGCTTTGAGTTCCCGCTTTGAGGTGAAGAGCTATCGCGACGGTACGGTGCGCTGCCTGGTCTTTGAGAAAGGTGTGCTGAAGGAAGACCATACCGAAGAGACTCAGGACGAGAATGGTACCTATATCTTCTTCCAGCCTGATGATACGCTGTTTAAGAACTATTCGTTCCATGACGAGTTTGTGGAGACCATGCTCCGCAACTATACCTACCTCAACTCCGGTCTGACGATCATGTACAACGGGCGGCGTATCAAGAGCCGCAATGGTTTGGAGGACCTGCTGGTTGACAATATGACTGTCGATCCGCTCTATCCTATCGTGCACATCAAGGGAGAGGACATTGAGATCGCCTTTACCCATACCAATCAGTATGGTGAGGAATATCATAGCTTTGTCAATGGACAGCATACCACACAGGGCGGTACGCATCAGAGTGCTTTCAAAGAGCATATTGCCAAAACGATTAAGGAGTTCTTCGATAAGAACTACGAGTACACCGATATCCGCAATGGTATTGTTGCAGCCATCGCCATCAATGTAGAGGAGCCAGTGTTTGAGAGTCAGACAAAGATCAAGCTTGGCTCTACACTCATGGAACCCGGCGGCGAGACTATCAACAAGTATGTCGGTGATTTTATCAAACGTGAGGTCGACAACTACCTGCATATCCATAAAGAGGACGTTGCCGACGTGCTTGAAAACAAGGTCAAGGAGAGTGAACGCGAGCGTAAGGCGATGGCCGGAGTCACCAAGTTGGCACGTGAGCGTGCCAAGAAAGCCAACCTTCACAACCGCAAGCTTCGCGACTGTCGCATTCATTTTTGTGATGTCCGTGACGATCGCAAGGAGGAATCCTCCATCTTTATCACCGAGGGAGACTCCGCAAGTGGTAGCATCACCAAGAGTCGCGATGTCAACACACAGGCTGTCTTCTCACTGAGAGGAAAGCCACTTAACTGCTTCGGCCTGTCTAAGAAGGTGGTCTATGAAAACGAAGAGTTCAACCTCCTTCAGGCAGCCTTGGACATTGAGGACGGACTCGACGACCTGAGATATAATAAGGTGATCGTGGCCACCGATGCTGATGTCGATGGCATGCACATCCGTTTGCTGGTCATCACCTTCTTCTTGCAGTTCTATCCCGAGCTGATCAAGAAGGGTCATGTCTATGTTTTGCAGACACCACTCTTCCGTGTGCGCAACCGTCGTTCTAAGATCAAGAACAAACAAGTCATCGCTAACGCAGACGCCAAATTGCTTAAGAATGAGAAGAAGAGCGACTTCGTCACCCGTTATTGCTATACCGAACAGGAGCGTCTTGACGCGATTCGCGACCTCGGACCAGACCCAGAGATCACGCGATTCAAGGGTTTGGGTGAGATCTCTCCCGATGAGTTTGCCCATTTCATCGGCCCGGACATACGACTCGAGCAGGTCACCTTGCACAAGAACGACCAAGTGCAGAAACTTCTGGAATACTATATGGGCAAGAATACCATGGAGCGTCAGAACTTCATCATTGATAATTTGGTGATCGAGGAGGATAAGCCCGAAGGCGAAGAAGAGGCGAATGCCGATGATGGCGAATAAGCGTATCTATGATAGGCAAGGAAGACATCTTTGATCAACAAGGAATATCTTCCTTATTGATAAGGAAGATATTTTTAATAAATAAGGATGGTGTCTCTTGTCAACCAAGGCAAAGAAAAGGATATAATACCAGAAGGGAAAGGAGGACATGACGGTTTATGAATCAAGATCAGAATCAACGTATAGGTCTGTTTGTAGGTTCCTTTGATCCGTTTACGATAGGTCACGACGAGATCGTGCGGCGGGCGTTGCCACTATTCGATAAACTGGTCATTGGAGTGGGGGATAATCCCCGCAAGCAGCATGCTTACTCGATAGAAGAGCGCGTAAACGCCATTCAGAGACTCTACAGCGACGAGAAAAGCATCGAGGTGGTACCATATAACGATTTGGCCATAGACCTTGCTCAGCGCGTCGGAGCGCATTATGTCGTCAAAGGCGTGAGGTCGATACAAGATTTCGAGTATGAGCGTGTGCAGGCAGACTACAACCGTAAGCTGGGCGGTTTGGAAACCCTGCTGATCTATGCCAGCCCGGAGATGACAAGCATCTCGTCTACCGCCTATCGTGAGCTCGTCCACTTCCACAAAGACGCTTCCTGGATGTTGCCGGGAGGAAAGAAACGGGAATAAAGTGTTTAGGAGTTATGTAGACTCTTGAAGTTTGTACCCTGTAAATAGACTTTTAATCCACAACAATATGATTAGTTATCAGTCAGACGGCGTAAAGATGCCGGAGTTCAATCATCGTTCTACCACAGCTTGGATCAAGGCTGTAGCTGCCATCTATGGTCGGCGGGTAGGAGAGATTGGCTATATGTTTGTCAGCGACGAGAAGATTCTTGAGGTCAATAACCAGTATCTTGGGCACGACTATTACACCGACATCATCACGTTTGACTATGATGATGGTGACGTGATCAATGGTGACATTGTCATCTCGCTGGACACGGTACGCAGCAATGCCGAGCAGTTTGGCAAGGCCTACGATGATGAGCTGCACCGTGTCATTATTCATGGCATCCTGCATCTCTGTGGCATCAATGATAAAGGGCCTGGTGAGCGTGAGATCATGGAAGCCAATGAGGACAAGGCTTTGGCCATGCTCCCTAAGTATTTGGGCTGACCCTGCGTCCGCAAGCGTAGTTTGTGTGTCTCTTGTATTTTTCGCGCAAGCCTGCTAATGGCTCTATCGCGTTCCGATTAAAGCCTTATAGCGCGCTTATAATGGTTCTATGAACCGTTTCAAAGGCTTGATGGCCTGTTGATAAAGGTTCTATGGCTTGTTGTTGTCTGTTCTATGGCTTATTGATGTCGGTTCTATAGAACGTTATCTGGCGATAATTTCCCGACCTCATTAATATAGAAAGCGCCCCACCTTCTTGCTTGGAAGGTGGGGCGTCTTTGTTATTTCTTTCTGTATTCAGTGGGTGTCATGCCGTATTTCTTCACGAATATTCTGTAGAATGTCTGTGGTGCTGGGATGCCGCATTCACGTGCCACGGCTTCAACAGAGTATTCTTGATGCTCTTTGAGCAACTTCACGGCAAAGTCCAGCCGGAGGTTGTTGATGTAGTTGACAAAGTTGGTGCCTGCAAAGCGGACGAAGAGCTGACCAAACTTGTTTCTGGGCACATACACCCGATTCGTCACATCTTCACGCGAGAGGCGTGGCTGGAGGAACATCTTCTCATGGATAATGTAATATTCAATGCGCTGGAAGAGAGCCTCGTCAAGGTCAATCGGGTTTGGCATAATCGTTGTTTTATATAGTTATTTAATGTAGCAAATTTAATCATTAAATAATTATCCACCAACGATTTTGCACCTATTGTTCTCTCAAAACAGCACATAATGTTTAAATTGTGAATGATTGAGACACAGTTTTAAGCATTGTTGACAGTATATTACCGCTCTATGCTTATTATTTGTAGTGCTTTGCTGATAATTTTGTTTTTTTCGTTTACAATTTGGAAATATTCATTCATGTCCCAAATATCCCTTGCGACAAGTGCTTTTAGCTGAGTTTTGAGATAGGGAAGCGTTTGCTGGAGTTCCTTTTCATCTTTCGGCTCAATCTTCTGTTTCTTACCGTCAGCCAGAATACTGTCAACGAGCGCCTGAGGTACAGTGTATTGCTGTAGGAAATTGCTGAAAGACTTATATTGACTCTTCAGTTCCTTGCGGTTGTCGTCAACGTATTTCAAGTTGTGTTTGATGACGATCCCTTTCGCCATCAGCTGTCGATGGAGACGTGTGTACAGTGTGGTGTCCAATGGCACGAAGTAGTCTGGCATGATGCCGCCGCCGCCATACACTGTGCGGTGCTTGCGGATCGTGTAGAACTTCAGCGAGTCGGCAAAATGGATGCTGTCGGCAGAGTAGAGCTCACCGTGTTTGTAGCGGTCATCCAGTTCCATTTCATAATCTTTCAAGTCTCCTTTTTTATATGGCTTTTGGATGCAACGACCGGACGGCGTGTAATAGTGAGCGATCGTCAAGCGCATCATGCTACCGTCAGCAAAGGGTATCGGACGCTGCACAAGGCCTTTGCCAAAGCTGCGGCGGCCGACGACCATACCGCGGTCTTGGTCTTGTATGGCACCGGTGACGATCTCTGCCGCAGAGGCCGTGAACTCGTTGACGAGTACGATTACCTTTCCGTCCAGGAGATGTCCGTTGCCTTTAGCCCTGTATTCCTCTCTGGGCACGCGCCGGCCTATCGTGTAGACGATCAGATCGTTCTTCTTCAAGAATTCGTTGGCGATGTCCACAGCGGCATTCAGATAGCCCCCACCGTTCTCTTCCAAGTCCAGTATCATGTCTTTCATACCTTGTCCTTTCAGCGTGTTCACAGCCGTCATAAACTCATCGTAGGTAGTGGCTCCGAAGCTGCCAATACGGATATATCCCACGTGGGGCTTGATCATATAGAAGGCGTCGAGCGTTTTCACCGGGATCTTGTCTCTGACAACATCAAAATACAGCGTGCCGGTAATGCCGCGGCGCACAATGTCAAGTTTCACATGAGTAGCCTTAGGGCCACGCAGGCGCTTCATCATCTCTTCCTGTGGCATTTTCACGCCTGCGATAGCCGTGTCGTTGACGCTGATGATGCGGTCACCGGCCATAATGCCGACCTTTTCCGACGGGCCTTTCGACACGGGTTGTATGACCAACAGCGTGTCGGACTGGATGTTGAACTGCACACCGATACCCTCAAACGAGCCGTTGAGGGACTCAGAGAGCGCCTTGGCTTCCTTGGCGGAAGAATAGGAGGAGTGCGGATCGAGCTTTTCCAGCATGCCGCGGATGCCGTCCTCAACGAGTTTCTGCTCGTTGACAGAATCGACATAGAGATTGCTGATCGCCATCTCCGCTATTTGCAGTTTGCGTAAGGGACTGTTCGACCCAAAGTTGAGCTGCATGCGTTGTGCCTGCACTGCCGCAGGACAGAGCATCGAGAGGCCTAACGCCAAGGTTATAAAATATTTCTTGATGTTCATCATTCTGTTTTTATCTAAGTCTAAACGATCTTTCTTTTAATTATTTTTCTTACCATAATACAAGTAGCGGCTTGGCGTTTTCAAGTACCATACCCGTAAGAGGATAGCTCACTCCTTATATATATAAGGTCAAATCCTTTATATATAATAGGTCACATTTCTTGTTTATGTTTAGAACAGCTCGGGCTGCATAGGGTTAGCCGAACGGATGTCCCGACCTAAGTGCTCGTAAGCCAATGCTGTCGCCATGCGTCCGCGTGGTGTGCGCTTGATAAATCCCTCCATGATCAGGAACGGCTCATAGACTTCCTCCACCGTGTCGGCATCCTCTCCGATGGCTGTGGCAATGGTAGAGACACCGACGGGACCACCACGGAACTTGTCGATGATCGTCAGCAAGATCTTGTTGTCGATCTCGTCAAGACCGTAGGAGTCGATGTTCAGCGCACCCAACGACAGCTGGGCGATGGCGGAGGTGATGGTGCCGTTGCCTTTCACTTGCGCGAAGTCACGCACGCGGCGTAACAGACCGTTGGCGATACGTGGCGTGCCACGGCTGCGCCGTGCGATCTCCATGGCGGCATCGTCTTCGATAGGTACTTTGAGCAGCACGGCCGACCGCTTGATGATTTTCTTCAGCGTCTCCGGGTCGTAGTATTCCAGGTGCATGTTGATGCCAAAGCGGGCACGCAACGGTGCAGTGAGCATACCGGAGCGCGTGGTGGCACCAATCAGCGTGAAGGGATTCAGATCGATCTGTATGCTTCTTGCCGACGGGCCTTTGTCGATCATGATGTCAATGCGGTAGTCCTCCATGGCAGAGTAAAGATACTCCTCCACTACGGGCTGCAGCCGGTGGATCTCGTCGATGAAGAGCACGTCGTTGGGCTCCAGCGAGGTGAGGATGCCTGCCAAGTCTCCCGGCTTGTCAAGGACGGGACCGGACGTGATCTTGAAGCCTACGCCGAGCTCATTGGCGATGATATTGCTCAAAGTCGTCTTTCCCAGCCCCGGAGGACCGTAGAGAAGCGTGTGGTCGAGGGGCTCGCCGCGGTATTTGGCCGCCTCGACGAAGATGCGCAGGTTGTCCACTACTTTCTGCTGACCATTGAAGTCATCGAAGCGCAGAGGACGTAGCGCGTTCTCAAATTCTTTCTCTGTTGAGGAGAGTTTTTCCTCATGTATGTCAAAGTCTTCTGCCATTGTTTGTTGATGATTGCTTGCTTGTTAAGGGGACGAGGGGGGGGAGCAGCTGCATAGCAGCCACATACAGAACCCAGCGGTAGAGAGGAGCAAACGATGCTGCGAGGCTTTGGATCCCGCTCTTTGTTCTTTTTTCCCCGCTCTATGCTTGCGCTTCCCCGCTCTTCAAGTAGGCACGGCACTGTTTGAGGATGTCGGTGAGCGCCTCGACCGTCTCTGCTCTGAGCATGGCGATACGTGTCTGTCGGAAGTTGGGGATACCTTTGAAGATAGGAGAGGCGGCCAGATGACGGCGTGTGTGGAGGATGCCGCGATACTCGTCAATGCGCTCTACATTGATGCGCAGCTGTTCTTCCAGGATGTCGATCTTGTCGTCTATGGTCAGGGGAGCAGGCGCTACGGGAGTGCCGCCCTCTCGACGAGTCTTCTCGGCATCGATATATTGCCGCATCTCTCGGAATATCCAGGGATGACCAAAGGTGGCCCGTCCCACCATGACGGCATCTACACCATAGTTGTCAAAGGCGTCTTCGGCCTCCTGCGGTGTGGTGATGTCGCCATTGCCAATGATTGGGATATGGATACGTGGGTTGTCTTTCACGGCTTTGATGAGTGTCCAGTCAGCATTGCCGGTATACATCTGGCTGCGCGTGCGTCCGTGAATGGTCAGCGCCTGTATGCCGCAGTCCTGCAACTGCTCAGCCAAGTCCGTGATGGTCAGGTTTTCTTTGTCCCATCCCAGTCGCGTTTTTACCGTTACCGGCGTTTTCACGGCTTTGACGACCTCTCTTGTGATGTCAAGCAAGAGCGGAATGTTCTTGAGCATCCCCGCTCCCGCTCCTTTTCCGGCTACCTTCTTCACCGGGCATCCGAAGTTGATGTCGATGATGTCGGGGTGTACCGATTCCACAATTTTAGCCGCCTCGACCATCGAGTCCACGTCTTTGCCATAGATCTGAATGCCTACCGGGCGCTCCTCATCATTGATGTGCATCTTGTCGAGTGTGGACTTGATGCTGCGGATGATCGCGTCGGCAGAGACAAACTCAGTATATACCATAGCCGCCCCAAACCGTTTGCAGAGCGTACGGAAGCCCACGTCCGTCACGTCTTCCATGGGAGCGAGGAAGAGCGGGCGTTCACCGAAGTCAATGTTTCCTATCTTCATATATGAGTGCAAAGGTAGCGAAAAAAAGTGGGAAAACCTATTTCAGCAAGTGATAGAATCCTCCTGCATAAGGCTTGACGACTCCTTTCATCTCCAAAGAGAACAGTTTGGCCTGTGTCGTACCGATGTTCAGCGCCGTCTTTACAGCGATGATGTTGGCGGGCAGGTCGTTTTGTGCTTGCAGCAGCTTAGTGATCTTTTGTTCCTCCTCGTCGAGCTCCGGAAACATCTGCCGCTCTATTCCTGCCTGTCTCATCTGGTTGATTTGCAGTTCGTCTTGCCATCCCATGGCCTTGACGAAGTCTACCGCTGAAGTAATCAGCGCGGCTCCGTTGTCCCGGATCAGGTGGTTGCAGCCTTCACTGTAGGGCGCGCCTACCGGTCCGGGGAAAGCAAAGACATCACGGTTGTACTCCCTGGAGATGCGCGCCGTGATCAGTCCGCCTCCCTTCTCAGCGCTCTCCACGACGATGGTGGCGTCGCTGAGCCCTGCCGTGATACGGTTTCTGCGCACGAAGTTGAGCTTGTCGATCTTCGTGTGCGTCATATATTCCGTAAGCAGACCGCCGTGAAAGACCATCTCGTTGGCCGTGTCGCGGTGCCGTGGCGGATAGAGGTCGTCGAGACCATGAGCCAGCACGGCCACAGTGTCCATGTTGTTGGCCAATGCGTTGCGGTGCGCATGGATGTCAACGCCATAGGCCAGCCCACTGACGATCAGCGTGTCGGGGCACAGACGACTCAGGTCTGCGAGGAAGCTACGGATGAGATCCTGTCCGTAGGTGGTGCAGTGGCGTGTGCCGACCACCGCGATGACATGTTGCCGGTTGAGGTCTGTCAGTCCCTTGTAGAAGAGCATGAGTGGCGGGTCTGTGCATTCGGTGAGGCGCTTAGGGTATTTGGCGTCATTCATGCACAGCATCTGTATGTCGTGCTCCCGGCAATAGGCCAGTTCCTCCACGGCCCTGGACCTCATGGCTTCGGCATCTATCAGATCGTCGGCAATGCGCTGAGGCAGACCGGGAAAGGTTGTTTTGAGATGATGGCGTTGCCGGATGATCTCAGTAGCGGATCCCAGTTGCTTATAAAGTTCCACCATCGTGTTGAGATGGAAATAGCTAAGCCGTGTGAGGATGATGGTGTTGATGAGTTCCTCGTCAGTGATCATGCTTAGAGTATAGAGTCTATTTGGAAATATTGTTGTCAGATGCAGTGATGGGCGTGCCGTCCTTTTCAAAGCGCTCGATGACGGGCAGGAAGGCATCGTCGTAGTCCTTGCTCACGCCGAGCCGTCCGTTGATGAGCGTGACCAATTCAGTGTCGGCATGAAAACAGAGCGCATTGTCGGAGGCGCGGTAGATGTCGTGCTCAAAGACATAGCGTACGCCCTCCTTGTGGAGGTTGAGGCACGACAGAAACTCGTCGTCGCATTTCAGCGGGCGCTTGAATTGCAGTTGCATCCGGGCCACGACAGCGTCCACGCCCTTCTCGTGCAGATCGGCAAAGCTCACGCCGAGGGCACGGAGAAAACGGTGACGCGTATGTTCGGTATAGTGGAGATAGTTGGCGTTGTTGACGATGCCCTCGATGTCGCATTCGTAGTCGCGCACTTCCATACGGGTTTCAAAGAGATAAGACTTCATGAATGATGAATGTTGAATGATGAATATTGAATTATAACAATGTTGAATGATGAATGTTGAATGATGAATAATTGCATCCGCGCTTACGAACAACGAATAGCATGCTATTATTTACTCATTCTTATTTATACACTATACATTATACATTCTTCAGGTATTCGTATCCGAACCGGCAGCGGAGACAGTCCTTGCGGTCGCAGTATTCGTTTTTCAGTTGGATGAGTGCCTGAGAGTCGCCGGCGTTTTCTACGTCAAGACCACATTCCTTCCACATTCTGACGATATGGTTATCCTCAGCTTTGAGTTCCTCCAGAAAGTCGAAGGCGCGGTCACAGAGCCTGTCGTCCTCTTTGTGCCTGCCGTAAGCGAAGAGCATCGGCACCACCGTGTTGATCGTCAGCACCGTGATAGAGTCTTTCGACAGCCGTTTTTCGGTCTTCTTGCTTTCCGCTCCGAAGGTATAGTGTGTCTCCCAATAGTGTGTCGCTTCCGTGCCGAAGAGTTGCTGTGCCTCTTTCAGCGTCTTACAGTCAATGAGTTGGCTCAGTCCTGTCCGGCGATGATAATAGAGGTTGGCCAGTTGCGAGATGCGTATCGTGGGGAAGTTCTGTGGTCTCAGTCTTAGGAAGCGCCATCGCTGTCCGCTGATTGGCTCCAACGAAAATTTATGTGCAAGATAGAGATACTCGTGTCTCAGCCGCTGGAAGTAAGCGTCTTCCTCAGCTTGCTTTCTGCGTCGTTGCGGCATCTCGTCGGTGTTGAGCATCCCCGCCTGCCCCATGAAGAGTGCCTCAATCTGGAAGAGATTGTCGCGGTGATGGTCTACGTCATGCAAAGGCACGTGGAGCGCCCACTGCTCAAACGCCTCGCTGTTGATGCTGAAACCGAAACTTCGTGCTAATGTCACGAAGTATGCCTGCTCCCAGGAGCCGTTGGCGATGGCTACGCGTTGCCGGATCTTCTCCGTCTTCTGCTCGAGACGCTCGGTTTGCAAAGCGCTCATCCAAGAGTGAACGGTCAGCCGCGATAGTTGCGGAATGATGCGATAGCAGGGCGGGTATTGGTCTTCCTGTAATAGCTCTTGGTAGTGTCTTTCCACCGTCTCGGGTACTTCCATCTCCAATTGCGGCAGCACATCACCGTTGGCCGTCTTCACCTCGGTGTCAGCTTTCCCAGTGACGTGCAGCACCACATTATTATAATGGTCATCCTTCTCATGCCCGTGCAGATACCAGTCTGACGACTTGTCATGAATCTCCACGTTTCCAACCCACAGCGTGCCGTCAATCCTCACCTTAGCATTGAAGAAGTCAGGTCCTGCGTTGCGGTTGTGCAGTCCCGGATCAATGACCTCCACGTCTTGTCCGCTGGTGGTCTTGAGTTGTTGTAGTGGGAAGAGCCTGTGCTTCCAGCAGTAGTGCAATAGCTGTTCCATCTGATGGCTTTTATAGTATTTTGGTTGGGAGAATCTTCGCTGACGCAAGGAGACTCATTTGCAAAGATAAGAAAAAATCCCGTATCTGTGTGCTACAGATGCGGGATTTTTCTTTGGCGACAAAAAGATGTAAAGTTTTCTCTTTTTATCTCTTTGTTGATAGTCAGACAGTTGCTTGTGATTTCTGTCTGCCTGAAAGCTTATTTCAGCACTTTCTTACCGTTGAGGATATAGACGTTGCCGTGGTGCATGGTTTTCACCTCACGACCATCGAGGTCATAGACCTTGCGGTCCTTGCTGGTAGCAGTTTTGGTTTGACTGATACCGGCCTCTGTTTCCTTGTTGATAACGAGGGTATATGTCTTGATTGTCTGCAGGTCGTCAGAGCAGTAGAGCAGTTGCAGCCTGCGCTGAGCATCGGTAGTGCCGAGCTCGCTGACGGCAGCGAAAGAGCCCTTGTTAGCTGTTGTGGCTGCAACAACGGCGTTAGTCGGGTCTTCGGCAGTCGTGCTTACCTTGTCTTTGTCAAGCGTGACGGCTTGCCCATTGACGGTTATTGCCGGCTTGTCTACATTGTAGATGAGGCTGATGTCGTCGACGTAGAGGCTGTCAGTGCTGCCTTTTCCCGGGTCTGCATTTGTGGAGATCGTTACAAGAATGGCTTTTCCGTTTACGTTATTGTTCGTATAGACAAATGGTGCAGTTACTCGCTGCCAAACAAAGCCTTTCGATTCTATCTTTGCGTTTTTAGCAGTTGCAACAACGTTGTTATAAGTTTTACCTGCTTCCTGTGGGTCTTGATAATATGTACCGTCGGTGATAGCTGCGCTGATTGTAGCATAAGGATGCTTGGCAACGGGTGTTTGCTGTTTAAACTTTACCCAAACAGCGATGGAGTCGGGCGTGCCGTCCATGAGTATATAGAATGGATCGCCATTGCCATCCTTGTCAGTTGAACTCATGTCGAGCTGGCTGTGGTTGCTTGGATCTGTAGCAATCATAGAGCCGGCACTGAGTCGGCCTGTTGTCATGGTGCCATTTGCAATGGCAAAAATCATGTTGTGAGAAGTGAGGAGTGCGCTTTGCTTACCTGTAGATTCCGGTCGGACCTCTGATGACCTATACAAATAGGATGAGCCGCCGCCTGCCATCCAAACCCATGGTTGCGTTCCTGTGGCACTTTGGAAGGAGTGCCAAGCATTAGGCTCGTCGCCGCTGCATGTGTTGTCTGGACCTTCTGAGCTTACAAGTGTTGCCGTATGGAAGTCCTCAAACCCGCTGTTAGGCAGCTGATAGTTGTCTCCGAAGGTGACGTGGATGGTCTGTCCCAGCGTCTTCTGCATGTCGATGTCGATGAGCGTATAGAGTTTCCCGTCATTGACAAGCAGTTTCAGATCCAAAGGAATGGTTCCCAGCATAGGGCCCATCCATGTGTCGACATTGGGATCGTCGCCTTTTGTGATGGTAATATCCCGGTGTGTAGACACCACGTCTCCCTTATTGCTCTTTGCAGCTTTGAGGTTGTCGAGCGTGATGTTGCCGATGCCCATGGCCTGTTCTCCGGCTTTGAGCATGAAATTCTTCAAGTTGAAGTTGTAGGTACCATCGCTATTTTTGTCCACGCTGATGGTTGCCGTCTGTCGCGTAGCCGTACCGTTGACGGTCACGACGAGTGCGTCGGTGTAGTCCTTGGCGCTCATGCTCAATGAGGAGAGCAAGGCCAAGGCTAACGAGAGTAATGTTTTCTTCATAATTTAAACCTTTTACTTTAGAAAGAACTAATAATAATATATGTTTCTGATTTCAATGATTTACCGATGTTTGAGCCGATAGCTTACGCCCACAGAGGCGTAGATAGGGTAGAGCGTCTGCTCTACGGCTGTGAAAGCGCTGTGGTGGATGCCGCTGAGTCCCCAGCTGAGGTTGGCAAAGATCGCCGTGCGCTGCCAGATGCGATACTCTCCGCCGACATCCACGCCCCATTGCAGGTGACGCATGTCGTCGCTGAAGTCATAGTCGCCGCGCGTGCTCTCGTCGCCACCGAGAATCACCTTGGCACCCGTAGGATCGCTTACACGCAGATAGCCGTCGTGGGCGTAGCCCGTGAACTTGCGCTGGGTGAGCACCGAGAGATAAGGTCCAGCGTGGAGCGAAAGACGGTTCGTAGCCTGCCAACGGGCGTGCAGAGGGATGGTGAGCATCCACTCCGTCACCTCTGTCGTGACGTCGCCGGTGAACATACCGGCGAGCTTCTCACCGCCACGCACCACTTCCTCGTGGTAGTTCTTCACGCGTGCGTCCTCGTTCATGCCTTTGTTTTCTATTTGCAAACCGAGTGTCAGTCCCCAGCGGTCGTCGAGCGCTTTGTCTGCCTCTACGCCGAGCACCAGGTTAGGTTGCAGCGTGTAGCTGTTGAGACGGCGTATTGATGCCGGCATACCCACGGGTGCCGTACCACCGATGTTGTAGCCGAGATGCATTTTCAGTTCCAGGTTGTCCATCAGTCCTTTGGCCTGAGCGTTAGCGGCAAGGGCGAGCAGGAGCATGAGGGACAGTGCTTTTATCTTGTTCATCGTCATGGTGTCTAAGAGATTATTGTTCTTTCTTGCATGCCAGTCTCACTTTATCGACGCAGAGCGTAGAGCCGATGGCTCCCTCAAACTGGTCACCGTCGGCACTGGACGAGAAGACGATGGTGAGGCTGTAGCCGCGCTGCTTGAGTAGGTCAAGGTCGAGGTCGCAGAGAAATTTAAAGTCGATGGAGAATGGTGTCCACTTATCTGTGGGTTTCACCATGCCCATGTCAGCGATGGCGACGATCTGCGGACTTGTCTTCACGTTTTCGCCGTAGAGCGTGACGGCGTTGCCTTGGTCGTCGTGGTTGCGGTAGAGCACGGCGTAGATGGCGGCCTGGTCGGTGCGGTCAGCCACGGCGTTGCCCTTGGGATCCTGGAAGGTAGCTCCCGGTTGATAGGTATAGTAGCCCGTGAGCGTCATCGGCTGTCGGTCGAAGACCTGTCCGAAGTGTGTAGCCTTCATAGCATCTGTCAGCGCACTGGCCATGTCGAAGGTGCCGATGAAGAGGTTTCCGGCAGCGAGTCGCTTGTTGACCATAGCGCCGAAAGGTCCCGTGCTGCGTGTAGTGAGCTTCACGGCCGCACCGTCATAGCCGTTGATTAGCGGTGCCGTCGGATATTCGTCGGGTTTGGCAGAGCCCATGCTGAGGCTGAAACCAGGGCTGCCGTTGGCCCAGTCACCCGCGCTGCTGCCATCGTTGCGCAGGATATGCCAGACGTAATACTTGCCACGCGGCTCCAGTTCGTAGTGCTCGAAGTCGAATTTCACCGTGTCGTTGGTCATGCGTGCCATGGGTCTGATCTCTACCGTGTAGTCGCGGTGCCAGTGTCCGTCCTCCGAGACCACCTGATAGTGCCACTTCCCACCATTCTTCTTGTCGACCTCGCTGCTGGTCATCACTGCCTTGGCACCCGGTGTCAGCCGCAATGTCGGTGTGAGCAGGCTGAGGTCAGACTCGTGTTCGCGTCTTACCTCAAAGGAGATGAGGCTGTCGGTGGACAGCACATCCTTAGCAGTGTCGGACAGCTGATAGAAAGAAGCTAAGGGGTTGTCGGTGTGCAGACTCACGTGCGTGATGTCGCACTCGCTGTTGAGCAGTTCCTCTTTGAAGCAGGAACTGAGCGTCAGCGTAGCAGCCAGCAAGGGCAGTGTGTAGAAGTACTTGTTCATTCTTTGAAAGTGTTATGTGATGGCATATATAGTCCGAAAATATCTACAAAGTTACATGTTTTTTCTTTAAAAGGATGTTACCAAAGGCAGTATTGCGGTTAAAAGTATCTAATGTGGCTCATTTTGAATAATTTAAGCGACAAAAACAACGGCTTTTGCTATAAAATCGCTAATTTTGCAGAAACGTTTAATTCCGGAAATACATGAAAATAGCTTTGATCGGCTACGGCAAGATGGGACATATGATCGAGCAGATCGCCCTGGAGCGTGGCCATGAGATTGTTTGCAAGATTGATGTCGGCAACCAGGACGACTTCGACAGCTCCGCCTTTGCGTCGGCCGACGTCGCCATTGAGTTCACAAACCCTACGGCAGCTTACAGCAACTACCTGCGCGCCTTTGCCCACAATGTCAAGGTGGTGAGCGGTTCCACCGGCTGGATGAAAGACCATAAAGCCGATGTGGAGGCACTCTGCAAGGACGGCAAGCAGACACTCTTCTGGGCCAGCAACTTCTCCATTGGCGTAGCGATCTTCTCGGCCGTCAATAAGTATCTGGCCAAAATCATGAACCAGTTCCCACAGTACGACGTGAAGATGACCGAGACTCACCATATCCATAAGCTCGACGCTCCGTCGGGCACGGCCATCACCTTGGCAGAGGACATCATCGACAACCTCGACCGCAAGAAGTCGTGGAAGGCCGGCACTACCGTATGGGACGACGGCCACGTCGACGGAACGGAGGATCACAAGTCCGACGAACTGCTTGTCGACAGCATCCGTCACGACGAGGTGCCCGGCATCCACTCCATCGCTTACGACTCTGAGGCTGACTGCATCACCATCACCCACGACGCTCACAGCCGCAAGGGCTTTGCGCTCGGTGCCGTTCTCGCCGCCGAGTTCACCAAAGACCATAATGGACTGCTCACCACGAGCGATCTGTTTAAGTTTTAGCCCACCCATAGCCCCTTCCAAGGGAGGGGGAAAAGCAATCCTTAAATGGTAAGTGGATAATTGATAGCGGGATAACTCGTAACTCGTAATTCATAACTCGTAATTCGTAATTCGTAATTAGTATATGATAGATAAGGAAAAAGCTAAGATGAACATGAAGAAGCAGTGGATCAAGTTTGGCGTGGTCACTGCGCTCTATCTGCTCTTCCTCCTGTGGGTGAAGAGTTGGCTGGGACTGATCATCGTCCCGTTCATCTTCGATAACTATATCACCAAAAAAATTCGTTGGGCCTGGTGGAAAGACGCCGAGGGTCCCGTGCGCTTCATCATGAGCTGGGTCGACGCGCTGGTCTTCGCCCTCGTGGCCGTGTACTTCATCAACCTTTTCGCTTTCCAGAACTATGTCATCCCGTCGAGTTCGCTGGAGAAGAGCTTGCTCACGGGCGACTACCTCTTTGTTTCCAAGCTCAGCTACGGTCCCCGCATCCCTGAGACACCGCTTACCATGCCACTCACGCAGCACACGCTGCCCATCATCCATACCAAGAGCTACATCGAGTGGCCGCACTGGGACTATCGCCGCGTGAAAGGCTTGGGCCACGTGAAACTCAACGACATCGTAGTCTTCAACTATCCTGCCGGTGACACCATCCTCACCGAGGAGCAGTTCGCCAACAGCTACTACACGATGTGCTACGACTATGGTATGGAACTCTACCATAATCAGACCCCAAATCCCATCAATCCGGCAACGCTCAACCGCCAGGGACAACTCGACTACTTCAATATGATCTATAACTTGGGTCGCAGCTATATCCAGCAAAACCCGGTGCAATATGGTATGATCGACCACCGTCCCACCGACCGCCGCGAGAACTATGTCAAGCGCTGCGTCGGTCTGCCGGGGCAGACACTGCAGATCAAGAACCGCATCGTCTACCTCAATGGCAAACCCAACAAGGAGCCGGACAACGTGCAGTACTTCTATCATGTCAAGCTCAAGCGTGATCTGCCCGACGACGTACTGAAAGACTTAGGCATCTCCATGGAAGACTTGGGCTATCTCAATCAGGGTGGTGCCATGCCGCTGACCAAGCATGCGGTGAACTATCTCTCCCACCGCAAGGATCTCGTAGCCAGCATCCATATCGTCAACGACGCTGTCACCGGTGATCTCTACCCGATGAACATGGTCACGGGATGGACGCGCGACAACTACGGACCGATCTGGATTCCGAAGAAGGGAGCCACGGTCAAGCTCAGCATGGACAACATTGCCATCTATGAGCGCCCCATCCGTGTCTATGAGCACAACGATCTGGTGGTGAAAAACAACCGCATCTATATCAACGGCAAGCCTGCCAACAGCTATACATTCAAGATGGACTATTACTGGATGATGGGCGACAACCGCCACAACTCCGAGGACTCACGCTACTGGGGCTTCGTACCTGAAGACCATATCGTGGGCAAGCCTATCTTCATCTGGTGGAGTTCCGATCCCGACCGCCATGGTTTCAGTGGCATCCGATGGAACCGGCTCTTCCGCTGGGTAGACAACATCAAGTAATATCGGCCAGCCATGACACGCCCATCGTGGCGTGCCGTGGCTCTTCCGTTTTGGTTCACTCCTTATTATATATAGAGATCTTGCTGAAGCAAACGCTGAAATTTGTCATTGCGCTGTGTCTCGCCACTGCTTTCGTGGTGGCCGTGCATGCCTTTGCCTTTGCCGTCTGCACACTCCCTTCTGAGTACGGTAACCAATACCATAAGGGCGATCGTGTGGTGGTAAACAAGCTGGTGCATGACAATTTCCAAAGGGGTGACTTGGTGCTGTACTATCCCGACTGGCATGTCACCAGCCGCTATGCCGACAGCCCGATGAACATCGGACGCATAGAGGCGCTCCCAGGCGACACTATACGGCTGGACAAGGATCGCTTCCGCATCCCTCTGCGCTGCTGCCATAAATGCCGTTGCATGGACTGCAAGATCTATCTCGTCAACACCGGACAGGGGCAAACCCTCGTACATCTCCATCAGATCGTGGGGAAAGCCTACCGCATCACGCTCTAAAAAAGCCTCACCCCCATGCCCCTCTCCAAAGGAGAGGGGAGTAATTACAAGGATAAACAGTAAGTGGTGGGGCGGCCACGGAGATGAATCCATTCATCATTGATCATTCATCATTCATCATTCATCATTGGTCTAATTCATCATTCAACATTCAACATTCAACATTCAACATTGCGTACTCTCCTCTCCGCCACCTATTTTGGCCCCGTGCAATGGTATCAGAAGCTCTATCGCTATGGCCTTTGCTATATCGAGCAACACGACCACTTCATCAAGCAGACCTATCGCAACCGCTGCGTCATCGCTACGACGCAGGGTACCCAGGCGCTTACCGTTCCCATCGAGCGCTACGACGGCCTGAAATGCGAGATGCGCGACATACGCATCAGCGACCATGGTGCCTGGCGCCATCTCCACTGGAATGCCCTCGTCTCAGCCTACGGCGAGAGTCCCTTCTTTGAGTTCTATGCCGACGACCTACGGCCCTTCTTCGAGAGGAGGTGGCAGTTTCTCTATGACTACGACCTCGCCATTACTGAGAAAATGTGTGAACTTCTGGACATCCATCCCACGTTGCGACGAACAGAAGAGTACATCAAATTGCCCGATTCCACCGCCGCTGAGAATTACAACGATAATTTAATTTCTACCGATGGAATCGCTGATAATCGCACACAATGGGCCGATTATCGTGAAGTAATCTGTCCGAAGCATCCATTGCCCGATGCTGACTTTCAGCCCAAGCCTTACTACCAGGTCTACAAGCAGAAGTTCGGCTTCTTGCCTAACCTCAGTATTCTCGATCTGCTGTTTAATGAAGGCAACGAAGCCGTGCTTTTCCTTTGATGTTTTTTCTGACAAAAGTAGTACTGCGAGAACTTTCAATCCAGAGAAAGCGGCGAGGACGAAAATTGAAAAAACGAGAGTGAAAACATCAAAATTACCCAATGAGGTGATGAAAACGGTGAGTTGATACCATCAACTCGGTAGTTTGATAGGGTCAAAGTGCCTTTCTGATGTGGTCAGAAAGGCGGGATGACACGATGAAAAAGGTACTTTGGGCAGAAATTCTCTAGAGAATTTCTGCCCAAAGTACCTTTTCGTTTTCGTCAACAAAGCGCAATTTTCGTAATGCTTTCTGTTTCAGGTATTTACAGAAACGTGCTGAGATTCGTATTTTTCGGGCCAAGGAAGGTGTTGCTTCAGAAAATCGCAGCCACGAGGGCGGTAAAATGTCAGTTTATCCAACAAAAGTTGCTGTCTACAACGTGGGCGCATGATAGTCTTATGTTGGGCTCCTTTTTAGTTAAAGTTTGTGCCATCCGGTGGAATAGGATGGCCACGGAGGGCCGCCCCTACACTCAAACCGAATATGGCTCACCTTTTATGGGTTTTGCCTTCCCCTCCCCTTGGGGAGGGTTAGGGAAGGGCTTTAGGGTTAGGGAAGGGCGCTATTTATATATCAACGTGGTCCACCTCTCCGGTGCTATGACGTCTGCTGCCACTTGCTGGATCTGTTCCGCTGTCACGGCGTCGACTTTCTCGTAGAGCGCGGTGACGTCTTTCTCCCAACCATAGTGGAGGAAGCTCTTGCCGAAGTCCAGGGCAAAGTTCTCACGGTTGTCGCATGCCACACCGATCTGCCCTTTGATCTGCTTCTTCGCTGCGTGGAGCTGACGCTCTGTCAACGGCTGGGCAATGAACTTCTCTACCACACCACGTGTCAGCCGGAGGCACCGTTTGATGTCATGCTCATCACAACCGAAGTACACGCTCCATATCCCCGTGTCGCCATAGCTGACCATTGTGCTCTCCACGGTATAGACGAGTCCGTTGCGCTCCCGCAGTGCGAGGTTGAGCTTAGCGTTCATTCCCGGTCCGCCTATGATGTTGTTGAGCAGATAGAGAGCGATTCTGCGGTCGTCATGCACGTCATAAGCTCTGTGTCCGACCATTACGTGAGCCTGATGCGTCTGTTTATCAATGACATACGTGTTACCTGGTAACAATTCATCTTTTTGTCGCAGTTTGTCTTCCAAGGCGTTTTCGGCCTTCTTTTCTTTTTGGTGTAGAAGGTTGCTGGCGCCGCTTTTGTCCTCTTCCTCTTTTTGTCGCAGTTGTTCAGATGAGGCTGCTGATGTATCGGACGAGGAAGAAGCAGAAGAAAGTAGCAGCTGTTCTTGATCTGCACCCTTTTGGGTGTTCAAGTCTTTCGTCGCTTTGTCGAGCAGACGCACGAGGCGGTGGAAATCCACGTCGCCGTAGGCGAAGAAGACAGCATTGTCGGGCCGGTAGTAGCGGCGAGTAAAGCGCAGCGCGTCAGCGGTGACATAGCTGCGCACGCGGTCGGCAGTACCGAGGATGTTATGGCCTAAGGGATGACCGCGGAAGACGAGGTTTTCAAACTCGTCGTAGATGAGTTCGGCCGGCGAGTCGTTGTAGCTCTCGATCTCATCACAGATCACCTCCACCTCCTTGTCGATTTCCTGCTGGGGATAGGTCGAGTGGAAGACAATGTCGGTGAGCAAGTCCACGGCCCGGGGCATGTGGTCCTTGAGGATAGCGGCGTAGTAGGTGGTGTCCTCCTTGTTGGTGAACGCGTTGAGGTCCCCGCCGACACTCTCCAGACAGTTCAGTATATCGAGTGCATGTCGCCGCTGTGTGCCCTTGAAAGTCGTGTGCTCGCAGAAGTGTGCGAGCCCCTCTTCGCCGGCGTCTTCGTTGCGAGAGCCGGCGTTGATCTGATAGCCGCAGTAGACCACGGGCGCGGTGGAGGGCAGATGGATGATGCGCAGTCCGTTGGACAGCGTAAAGGTATTATATTTCATTTCATCTGCAAAAATACGCAAAATCCCTTTGATTTATGCTATATTTTTCGGATATTTGCATTTTGAAAATCACCCCAAGGAAAATAAATACTAAGTATGCGAAAAGTAATAGGAATAGGAGAGACGGTGCTCGACATCATCTTTAAGCATGAGCAGCCCATCGGTGCTTACCCCGGCGGGTCGTCGTTCAATGCCATCATCTCGTTGGCGCGTTCGGGCGTGAACACCACTTTCATCAGTGAGACCGGCAATGACCGCGTGGGACAGAATATCGTTCGCTTTCTCAAGGACAATGGTGTGGACACCACCAACGTCAATGTCTTCCCCGAGTCGAAGTCGCCTGTCTCGCTCGCCTTCCTTGACGACAACAACGATGCACAGTACATCTTCTATAAAGATCACCCGCACGATCAGCTTGACTTCGTATACCCTGACATCCAGCCCGACGATATTGTCATCTTTGGCTCGTTCTTTGCCGTTAACCCCGTCATCCGTCCGCAGATCGTCGGACTGCTGGACTATGCGCGCAATCATGGTGCCATCATCTACTACGACGTCAACTTCCGGTCGTCACACCGCAACGAGGTGATGAAGATCACGCCCAACTATCTCGAGAATCTCGAGTATGCCGACATCGTGCGCGGCAGTCATGAGGACTTTGAAGTGCTCTACAAGCTCAGCGATCCTGACAAGGTCTACAACAGCGAGATCTCGTTCTATTGCAAGAAGTTCATCTACACCCAAGGTGCCCTTCCGGCGGAGCTGCGTGCCGACGGCGGTTTCCGCAAGAGCTATCCGGCCATCGAGACGCCTACGGTCAGTACGGTGGGTGCCGGCGACAACTTCAATGCCGGACTCATCTATGGCATGGTGAAATACGGTATCACGCGTGAGGACATCGAGCGTGGTCTCACCGAGCAGCAATGGGACAGTATCATCGTCTGTGCCCAAGAGTTCTCCGCCGCAGCCTGCCAGAGTCTCTACAACTACATCTCCAAGGAGTTTGGCGAGGAGAAGCGCCAGCAGCTTGGTAAGAAAGCATAAAGAAGGTTGGCGGGGGCATCCGTCCGTTTTTTTTCTGTCATCAGCCCCGACGTGAGTCTTGCCGCTATGGTGAGGCGATGCCGAAACTCTGCATGATGCATCGTAAGGTTTGTTGCGGTGCGTCATGCTTTTTTCTTCTTTGTATCGCGGCAATTTCTGCAAAGTGAAGAAGACATTAATAAAAAAGAATAAATTTCCGCGCTGTGATTTGCTTATGTCCTATAAAAAAGGTATATTTGCACGATTTATTTTGATGTTTGTACAAAAACGAAGTTTTTTTAGATTTTAGATGAACGTAATTACAAAAACCGTTCAATTGCCAGATGGAAGAACCATCTCAATTGAAACCGGAAAGGTTGCGAAGCAAGCCGATGGCGCTGCTGTCCTACGTATGGGCAACACGGTGCTGCTTGCTACCGTTTGCGCAGCCAAAGAGGCAGTTCCGGGAACAGATTTCATGCCTTTGCAAGTAGACTATCGTGAGCAGTACAGTGCTGCAGGCCGCTTCCCGGGCGGATTCACTAAGCGTGAGGGTAAAGCCAGCGATGAGGAGATCCTCGTCTCCCGTCTGGTAGACCGTGCCCTACGCCCTCTCTTTCCTTCTGACTATCACTGCGAGGTGTATGTGCAGGTGATGTTGCTCTCCGCCGATGGCGTGGATCAGCCCGACGCACTGGCAGGTTTTGCCGCATCCGCAGCTATGGCTTGCTCTGATATTCCTTTTGACTATACAATCTCTGAGGTTCGCGTGGCCCGCATCAACGGCGAGTACGTGATCAACCCCACCTTCCAGCAGATGGCCGACGCCGACATGGACTTGATGGTCGGTGCTACCAAGGACAACATCATGATGGTGGAAGGCGAGATGAAAGAGGTTCAGGAGAAAGACCTGATCGATGCCCTCAAGGCTGCTCACGCTGCTATCAAGCCGATGTGCGAGCTCCAGGACGAGCTGGCAAAAGAACTCGGTACTGAAAAGAAGCGCGAGTACGATGATGAGATCAACGACGAAGACCTGCGCCAGCAGATCAAGGACGAACTCTATAAGCCTTGCTACGAGATCAACCACAAGGCTCTGCCTAAGCAGGAGCGCAATGACGCCTATGACAAGGTGCTCGCTGATTTCTTGGAGAAGTACGACGCTGCCCACACGGATCTCTCCGAGGAGGATCTCGAGGAGAAGCATGCAGAGGCTACCCGCTATTATGCCGACGTGATGCGTGACGCTATGCGCCGTTGCATCCTCGACGAGGGTCTGCGTATGGATGGCCGCGGCACTACCGATATCCGTCCTATCTGGTGCGAGGTGTCTCCGCTGCCCATGCCTCATGGATCAGCCATCTTCCAGCGTGGTGAGACCATGTCGCTCACTACCTGTACACTCGGTACAAAGCTTGACGAGAAGATGGTCGACGGTGTGCTCAACCGCGGCTATCAGCGTTTCCTGCTCCACTATAACTTCCCACCGTTCTGCACCGGTGAGGCTAAGGCACAGCGCGGTGTAGGCCGTCGCGAGATCGGCCACGGCCACTTGGCATGGCGTGCACTGAAGGGTCAGATCCCTGAGGACTTCCCTTACACCGTGCGTCTGGTGAGCCAGGTGCTCGAGTCTAACGGCTCTTCCTCTATGGCTACTACCTGTGCCGGTACGCTGGCACTGATGGATGCCGGTGTTCCTATGAAGAAGCCGGTGGCCGGTATTGCCATGGGTCTTATCCATAACCCCGGTGAGGAAGGCTATGCTGTCCTGAGCGATATCCTCGGTGACGAGGACCACCTCGGCGATATGGACTTCAAGACTACAGGTACAAAGGACGGTCTGACCGCTACTCAGATGGATATCAAGTGCGACGGTCTGCCATTCGAAATCCTGGAGAAAGCCCTCATGCAGGCTAAGGCCGGTCGTGAGCATATCATGAACGAGATGATGAAGACCATCTCTGAGCCCCGCAAGGAGCTGAAGCCTCAGGTGCCCCGCATCGTTGCCCTTACCATTCCTAAGGAATTCATCGGTGCTGTCATTGGCCCGGGCGGAAAGATCATTCAGCAGATGCAGGAAGACACGGGTGCTACCATCACCATCGACGAGGCCGACGGTGTGGGCAAGGTGCAGGTGTCTGCTCCTAACAAGGAGAGCATCGACGCTGCTTTGGCCAAGATCAAGGCTATCGTGGCTATGCCGGAGGTCGGTGAGGTCTACGAGGGTACTGTGAAGAGCATCATGCCTTATGGCTGCTTCGTAGAGATCCTGCCGGGCAAGGAAGGCCTGCTCCACATCTCTGAGATCGCTTGGAGGCGCCTCGAGACTGTCGAGGAGGCTGGCATCAAGGAAGGTGACAAGATCAAGGTGAAGCTGCTCGAGATCGATCCTAAGACCGGTAAGTATAAGCTCTCTCACCGTGTGCTCATCGACAAACCAGAGGGCTATGTCGAGCGTGAGCGCCGTCCACGTGGTGAGCGTGGCGATCGTGGTGAGCGTCGTCCGCGTCGCGATGGCGGCAACAATGGCGGCGAGCGTCGTCCCCGTCGCTTCGAGCACCACGACAATGCTGAGGCTCCCAAGGACTTCAGCGACAAGCTCGATCACAACAACGATGTAGAGTAATCTGCAATTTTGGCGTAGAGAACTCACATCTCAACGTGTTGTGTCCTCTACACCTTATTATATATAAGCGCCCCCATATCGCTTCAGGCTGATATGGGGGCGCGTTGCGTTTCGTAGAATCGCTTGGTATTTATCTCTCACACAGAGCCACAGAGAGGCGGAGAAGGCTTCGCCTTGTGGAGAGCACAGAGGAGAGAGTTGTAAGAATAGGTCTTATGAGCCACATTTTTGCCTATTTCACCAGATAGGCGAAGTATTTGTTCAAGAGAAGGGACGCCGGTAGCTCTCCTTTCTCATAGCGCTCAGCATCCAATGCTTGTATCGGCATGTCTATAGGAGTGCCGTCTTGAAAAGTGGTGAGCAGACGGGCTGCATCTCCTTTTCCAGTGATTTGTATCTGAGAGAAGAGCGGAGAGATGTCGCTGTCGATGTACACGATGGCATAGCTTGGGCGTTTGGCACCCGGAATCTCCTCTTTCAGTACGTGCTTCTGAACCAAATCCTGAATGTCGCGGTTGGCCGTGTCTTTGGAGCAATTGTTGAGTGCAGCCCATTGCTTCGTGGTTATCTTCGACTCATAGCCGTCGAGAAACAGGTTGATGGTATGTTTTTGTCTCTCTGTCATTGGCAAGTCGTGAGCACGATTCCAGAAGACTGCTTTGTTCAGAACCAGATTGAGCATACCTGCCGACGTATCGAGGGCATGTATCAGCGTGGTGATATACCACTGTATCCATTCCGTCAGGTCACCATTGCCTTTCTGCGCATGCTCCAGTATCTCGTAATAGTGCTTCTTGTCGCTGTTGATAGCGGAGGATATATTGTAGAACCGGAACTTGCTCTTCTCGCCGCGGGCGAGCATCATGTCGGACAGAATCCTTGCCAGCCGCCCGTTTCCGTCTTCAAAGGGATGGATGGAGACAAACCAAAAATGGGCAATGGCGGAACGAATCAGATAGGAGTCTTGTGTCTCGCTGTTAAACCATTCGATGAACCGGCTTATCTCGGTCTCTATTCTGTCGGGCTTGGGAGCCACATAGTGCACCCTTTCGCGCCCGAGATACCCTGAGACGATATGCTCGTCATGGCTTCTGTATCTGCCCGTCTCTATCTGTTCGCCTGCACTGAATCCTGTAGGGAAGAAAGCCGTCTGCCAGCCACATAGTATCTGCTTGGTGATAGGACGGTCATAGTGCTCAACGGCGTCGAGCATCACAGCGACCACGGCGTCGATATAGTGCGAGGGAGCCACAAACTTCGTGCTCTCTATTCCTAACCTGAGTGCGATGGACGACCGCACCTGATCGGCATTGAGATTGATGCCTTCGATCTCTGAGGAGTAGACAATGTCGTGGGTGAGGTTCTCGGCCATGGCACCGAGACGGCAGTCAAAGCCCAGTTGTCCTAATTGCCCATAAAGCGATCCCAGCTTATGAGAAGCCTGTTCCAATGGGAGCAAAATGGCATTGGCATCCCATCGGAAATCCGTCCAGTTGTCTCTTTCGTGTATATACATGGCATTGCTTTTGGTGAGTTTGCGGCATTATCTTTCAAATAACGCCGCATGATCTGCGGCAAAATTAAGAAAAAAAAACCGCATCGGCAAATTTCCGGAAGGGAAATCTTTGCCAATGCGGCGATTAAGTGTGAATCAATTCTCTATTCGATGTAAGCTATATGAGGCTTGCGGACCGTCGTCTTTGTGTCATTTAGCGCATTTGGGCGAGTTGAAGGCTACGAGCATCCAAACGGTCTTCTCCTGCTCCTTGAGGTAGTCGCTCATCAGTGCCACGGTGGCCTCGTCGCCCGCGTCGGCAGCTAAGCGGAGCACCTCGCGCTCTTGAGCGATGAGTGTCTTGAGTGTGTCGAGGACATACTCTACAGCGTTGCAGCCTGTCTCGGGCACTTCGAGTTCTGTCAGCGTGTTGAACCGGCAAACAGTGCTTTTGCTTTTTGCTGTAGTAGAGAACTTTTTCAGATGATGATTCTCACCTTCTTGTATTGCTCGCGGAACTCGCTGGGCGTGCATCCTTTCTTGCGCTTGAAGATGCGGTTGAAGTTGCTCATGTTGTTGTATCCGCATTTGAAGCAGATCTCCCCAACGCTCTCGTTGGTGTCGATGAGCATGCGTGTGGCGTTGCCCATGCGTATGTCGATGATGTAATCGCTCAGCGTGCGGCCCGTGTGCTGCTTGAAGAAGCGGCTGAAGGAACTCTTGCTCATGTTGGCAATCCCTGAGAGATCTTCGAGCATGAGATCGTTCATATAGTTCTCAGCGATATAGTTCTTCACCTTGAGGATGCGTCGGCTGTCGTCCTCGATGTCCACTTTGGCATAGCTGGTCGTGGCAAGTGTCCTCATGCCCTCACTGGTGGCGAGGGTGTTGAGAATCTCAAGAAACTGCATCGTAGCCATGAATTTATCGCCTTGGTGCCCGAGGTTCTCCAGCTTATCATAGATCTTGATGATCGTGCTGATGGGGAAGGCAATGCCTTTCTGTGCCTCGATGAGCATCTTGCGGATGTTGTCAAAGGGAGTCTTGGTCAGCAGTCCGTCGTTGAGATCACCAAGATCGAACTGCACGGTAATCTCTCGGATGTCGTCGCTATGGCAGTCGCCTTGCTCCCAAACGTGTTCGAGCTCGTTGCTGCTGATGAGTACGAGGTCATAGTCGCCTATGACCTCACTGCTGTCACCCACGATTCGCCTGACACCTTTGGCGTTCTCAACGAAGTTCAGCTCACAGACCTCATGACAGTGGATGGGGTAGGTGAACTCTTTCTTGTGTCGCTCCACGATGTAGAGGATGTCCTTGTCCATCAGTGGAGTGATCTCATGCAAAACGTGGCTGTTCATAGTTGTGGGACTTTAAACTTGTCGTTCTGTGATTTCCAAACACATGCGGCTGTTGTGGTAAGGGCATTTCCAGAAGCCGGCCTTGTCGTCTTCGAGGTTGATCTGGCCGTCGTCGCTGATTGCCCAATGCCATTCGCCGTTGACATGGTCCACGAGATGCTTGTCGATGTAAGCCCAGCAATCCTTGGCCACCTTCAGCGCGTCTTTGTCATTGAAGTACTGATAGAGGTTGACGTGGCCGATGACGTTTTCGCAGAGCACCCACCACTGACGCTGACGGTCGGTCTTGCCGGTGTCCTTCCAGTGCTCATAGATCATCGATCCGTCGGGTTGCAGGCCCTCATCAGCGGCTTTGGCGAGGTCCACGACGATGGGACTGAGCTTAGCCTTCACGTCGTCCTCACCGAGCACGAGCGCTGTTTCCCACAGCAGCCAGGTAGCCTCGATGTCGTGGCCATAGCTCTCGACGTTGCGGCGGCCGTGCCACTCGTTGTCGAAGAAGAGGTCGAGATGATGAGTCTCCTTATTGTATAGCTTGTCGGTGAAGACGTCGAGTAATCGATGGATGCTCTCGTGCAACTCCTTGGAAGGCCATACGCGGTAGAGGTTGGTATAAGGTTCGATGACATGCAAATGGGTGTTCATCGTCTTGGCACCGTTCTCGTCCTTGTCTGAGAGACGCATGTCGGCGATAGGATTCCACTCGCGTGTCAGAGCCTCTGCGTATCCGCCGTTGACGGCATCGTAGGCGTGAGCCTCAATGTCGTGGTAGAGCTTAATGGCAGCGTCGAGCGCTTGCTTGTCGCCCGTGGCGCGCGCATACTCGCTGAGGCCGTAGATGACGAATCCGATGGCGTAGGTCTGCTTCTTTGTGTCGAGGGGCTTGCCCTCATAGTCGAGGCTCCAGTACACACCACCGTACTCTTTGTCGATGAAGTGATCGAGGATATAATCCTTTGCGCGGGTGGCTGCGTCGAGATATTTCCGGCTTTTCATCACGCGGTAGGCGGCAGAGAAAGCCCACAGAATACGTCCGTTGAGGATCGCACCTTTCTCTGCTTCGGGGTGCACCTTGTCGTGTCCGTCGACACGGCCGTAGTATCCGCCATGCTCTTTGTCGGTGACTTTATCTATCCAGTACCGGAGGATGTTGTCTTCCAGGCACTGTTTCATTTCTTTCTTGAGCGTTTGCATTGTGGTTATTTCTTAATAGGATAGAGATATGACAGCAGCATCATGATCAGAGCGAAGACTGCCGGGAAAAGGGAGAACAGGGCCCATACCATCGTCAGCACGGAGTTGGTGATGGACTGCGGGTCGATGGTGGGGTTGCCAAACTGGTCGGTGATCATGTGGGCACCGGCCAGACCGAGGAACATAGCGATCAGTGAGCCGGAGATAGCAGTGCCGAACTTCTGAGCCATGGTACCGGAGGAGAAGATAAGACCCGTAGAGGAAGTACCGTTTTTCTTTGTCGCATAGTCAGCCACGTCGGCATACATCGACCACAACAGCGGGGAGTAGATGCCTACACCGGCCGAGGTGAGGATGGTCACACCGATCATCACCCAGATATACGAAGGCTTCATCGGGATGAAGAAGAAGATCACGGAGGTCACAAAGCAGATGAAAGCCGCGAAGATAAACGTCTTGCGCTTGGATCCCAGCCACTTGGTACAGACCGGGGACAGGCCTCCGAAGATCATGCAGGTCACCTCGCCGAAGGCCATAAACACCGTGTAGTTGATGATGAGGCTGCCCACGGTGATGTCACCGCCCATGCAGTAGGAGAACATATATCCGGCTACGGCATAGCGGAAGCCGTTGAAGAAGTTGGTGCAGACTGCCGTCAGTGTCATGAAGATCCACGGCTTGTTCTTCACTAAGTCCACAAACTGCTTGCCCGAGAACTTCTCGGCACGTACTGGTTTCAGGCGTTCCTTGGTGAGCAGACCGCAGGCCAACGTGCCCGCAGCGGCGAGGGCGCCGAAGAAGCAACCCAGCACGGCATACTGATGTTGGTCAGTGCCACCGACAAACTTCTGAAGATAAGGGAAGGAGAGCAGGGTGATGAAGCCCATGGCATAGGCGCCCACCATGCGGAAAGCGGAGAACTGGTTCTTCTCGTTGTCGTCGTCGGTCATCACTCCAAGCAAGGAGCCGAACGGTACGTTGACGAGCGAATAGACCAGCATCATCAATATGTAGAAGAAGTAGGCATAGACACGCTTGCCCACGGGACCGAGATCAGGCGTATAGAGCAGCAGGGCGAAGATGACACCCAAGGGGATGGAACCGAAGATGACCCAAGGACGGTAGGTGCCCCAGCGGCTCTGTGTGCGGTCAGCGATGACGCCGATGACAGGGTCGATGAAGACATCGATGAGACGCGCCACCAGCATCAGCACGGCAGCGTCGTAGAATGTCAGGCCGAAGACGTTGGTGAAGAACAGCGGAAAGGCGATGGACATGATCTTCCACGTGATGCCGCCTGCTGCAGCATCACCGAGTGCATAGCCTATTTTCTCTGATAGTTTAATTTTAGCCATTGGTAAGGAATCATTGACGAAGCCTTTGTCTGAGTTTTTTAGGCTCTGACAAAGGCTTGTGTCGCTTATTGTTTATTTCAGATTTTCTTTGTTTTTGGCGATGAGCTTCTTGATGGTTTCCACACTCTTGCCGGTGGAGAAGCCGTCAGCGGGCGTGTGCATGCAGTAGTCCACGAGCTTGTCGATGGTTGAGGTGGCTACGTGCATACGGGTGTCGGAAGAGGCGTAGTAGATAAACACCTTGCCGTCCTCGTCAGCGATCCAGCCGTTGGCGAACACCACGTTCATCACGTCGCCGATATACTCTTCGCCCTGAGGTACGAGGAAGTAACCGCCCGGCTGAGCTATAACGCGTGTGGGATCGTCGAGAGCAGTCATGTACATGTAGAGCACATAGCGCAGACCGCTGGCGCAGCCACGTACACCGTGAGCGAGATGGAGCCAGCCCTGAGGGGTCTTGATGGGGTGGGGACCCTCACCGTTCTTCACCTCCATGATGGTGTGGTAGTGGCGCAGGTTGATGATCTTCTCTTCTCTCACCTCAGCGTGCTCGATGTCATCGACAAGCGCCCAGCCGATACCACCGCCGGAACCGGCGTCGATGAAGCCGTCCTGAGGACGTGTGTAGAAGGCGTATTTGCCGTCGACAAACTCAGGATGCAGCACGACATTGCGCTGCTGGCTCTTGGATTTCAGATCCGGCAGGCGCTCCCAGTTGACGAGGTCCTTTGTACGTGCGATACCAGCCGTGGCTGTTGCGGCGCTCAGATCGCCGGGCTGGCTGTCGTCGTGACGCTCAGCGCAGAACACACCGTAGATCCATCCGTCCTCGTGGGCGGTGAGACGCATGTCATAGACGTTGGTGGCGGGGGTCACATCCTCGGGCATAGTGATGGGGTCGGGCCAGAAACGGAAGTTGTCTACACCGTTGGGACTCTCGGCGACAGCGAAGAAGCTCTTGCGGTCTGCACCCTCCACACGCACGACGAGCAGGTATTTGCCATGCCATTTGATGGCGCCGCTATTGAGTGCGGCGTTCATCATGATGCGCTGCATCAGGTAGGGGTTATCCTTCTCATTGAAGTCGTAGCGCCACTCCAGCGGCGTGTGCCCGGCAGTGAGAATAGGATATTTATAACGTGTGTAGATGCCGTTGCCCCATTCCAGAGGCACGTTCTTGCGAGTAAGCAATTCTTCGTGGTGTGTGCGCAGCTTGACGACACGATCTTGGAATTCAGTCATTTGCGAATGGTTTTTGTCAGTTGATATTAAGTTTTCCTTTATTTCGGTTTTGCCAAAGGCAACTCGTGAGGAATTTGTCTCCATGATGATGCCGGCAAAAAGGAATGTTCTATTTGGTCTTGGCGATGTCTTTGACAGTCAGCACACGCGGATCCTCGACCCAAGTCTTAAAGTCGTTGGCCTCGGGATGCCCGGCGTAAGGGACATAGAGCTCTTGTTGCTTGTCCCAGGCGTTGCGCCAGAAGAGCACATAGCAGAGCGGATAGGGTTTGATGGCAGGCCAAAGCACCGTAGTGAACCAGTTTTTGATCGGCAGCTTCTGCGATCCTGTCTCTGTCAGGGCGATGAGTTTCTGGTGTTTCTTGCCCATTTCGGTCAACCGGCTCATCTCACGTTCGATGTTCTTGGTGTAGTTTTCAGCACTGCCTTCAAAGTCGTAGAGGTCCACACCAATCAGATCGACGTATTTATCTCCCGGATAATAGATGTCCAAACTTGCGTCGCCCATATTCGGGGAGAAGGCCCACACGAGGTTGTTGAGGCCTTGGCGCTTCATAAACTGATAGGTGTAGACATAAAGTTGCTTGTATTGCTCGGTGGTGCAACTGTTCTTTCCCCACCAGAACCAACCACCGCCCATCTCGTGCCAGGGGCGGAAGATGACGGGAATCGGCTGACCTTTGTCGTCGCACAGGGTAGCCAGAAAGTGAGCCACACGCTTTATGCGCTTGGCAAACTCCTTACAGAGCTTACCGCCGGGCAGGATTTCTCCGACCGGTTTGCCTTCGGGATCCCAGGCGTTCTTGCCGGTGACAGGATTGTTGGGATGCCAGCTGATCTCCATGATGCCACCGCGACGGTTCTGTGCTTTGATCTCCTGACGCATACGGTCGAAGGGCACGCCGTCGAGGTTCTTGGCTTTTCCCATCTCCAGATCGCCGAGCTCAAAGCCCATCACGGCGGGATAGTCGCCGCAACTCTCCTTCACGTCACTGCGTCCCTTGTCCCATTTCCATGTGCTGCCATATACAGGATCGTCCTGATGGCCTACCATCACTCCGGTCTTTTGCAGTTTTGCCATGCGCCGGATGAGTTGGGTAGCAGGCGAGGCTGCGCAGTTGAGACCTAGGGCCAATAATAATGTGGTTATGATCGATGTCTTCATTATGATATATTTTTGTGTTTTGAGGATATGTCTATATTATTTGATGTCCATCATCTTCAGCAGCCATGCTTCCCATTCGTCCCACTGCTCCTGGAACCAATAGTGGCCAGTGAGTTGGTAGACGCTGAGATGCTTGGGCGCTTTCACGATGTTGTAAGTGCCGTAGGACGATGTTGGTGGCACCACCTCGTCGTTGTATCCGAAAGAAAACCAGCAAGAGCAGGTCACGCGACGGGCGAAGTTGACGCCGTCGTAGTAGCGGGCTCCTTTGATGCGGGCCTCGCTTGGTTTTTTGACCTGATAGAAGTAATGTGGCCATCCACCGGCAACACCCTTCAATTCGCTCTCGTAGTCGCACATCGCGTCGTGGACAGCGCCCATGAAACTCACGCGCTTGTCGAGAGCAGCTACGGCGAGCGAGAGGAAACCGCCCTGGCTTGAGCCCGTCACACCGAGGTGCTGGACGTCCCATTGTGGCAGAGAGGCGATGTAATCGACGCAGCGCACGGCACCGATGACGACACGCTTGTAATAGTTCTTATCCGGGTCGTCGAGATTGGTATCCCAATAGTTGTCGAGCCCGCCGCGGAAAATCTCGTCATAGACATGCTGCGGCAGAGTCACGGGCAGGCCGTGGATACCGATCTCCAGCGTGATGGCACCGCGCGAGGCTGTGTAGACGTCACCGCTGTACGGGCGTACGCCGGCACCCGGCACGCGGAGCAGAGCAGGATATTTTCCCGGTTTCACCGGCACGCTGAGGATGCCGAAGATGCGTCCGTCGGGACGGTCATTGACAAAACTCATCTCGTAGACATTCACGTCTTTGGTTGAGCGGTCGGGCAGGGGAGTGAGGTGCGGGTCGAGATCGTATTGACGGGCTTGCTTCAGAGCTTTGCTCCAAAAGTCGTCGAAGTCATCGGGACATTGTGTGGCGGGCACGAGCTTCTCGGGGTCAAAGGCCGCTGTGCACAGTCCGTCGTAGTCTTTACCGTCGACGTGCGCCGTGACCTTGACGCGATAGAAGCCGGGCTTGGTCAGTTTTCCGCTGAGACGGATTGTTCCGTCTTTAAGCGTGACACCTTTCTTATGTATATAAGGGTACATCACCGGACCGGCCTCATAGTCGACCTGCGCGTTAGGCAGTGGCGTGCCCGACTTGAGAACAGAGACTGTGAATTGTGCAGTCTGTCCCACGTGATAGTTCCAGTCGTTGTGATCGGGCTGTACGGTCACAGTAATGTTGTTGCCTCTGATCTGCGCGCCTATGGTCATGCTGATCAGCAGAATCATCAAGGAGAGGAGGGAAAGTCGCTTCATTGTTTTGATGTCGTCTTTATGTTATTAGGTTGACGGAAGGATTGAGCACGAAAGTGTCAGCCTCCGCCACATTCATATTGAATGGTTTTGATTGTAAGATTGAAATCTGCTGCAAAGATAAGGGTTTCATTTCAAACTGAATAATACAATTTTGACATAAACACGTACTTTCGTCTTTATTTTATCTTATAGGCAAAAATATGTCAGGAATCAAAGGTTTTATTGGTGCTGTGGATGTTTCCTGTGATCGGCTATTCCTCTCCTTTGTGGTGAAGAATGACCACACATCGGAGAAGCCTGTACAATATAAGGATTACTCTCTCGCTTCAAACAACATACAGAGAATTGCTGTTTCCTCTCACCATCACCCCAATGTGAATATCCGTTGCACCAGATTCTCCTCCGTCGAATCTTGGCGCAGACCAAAGGAAAATCGTGAAAACAGGCTGTCGCGATTCTATTGTCGTTGATGACGAGCTATGTTCTTATGGTATCAAAGCAGTGTTCCCAAGGGGACAAAGCAGTGTTCTTGTGGGGTTGAAGCAGTGTTCCCAAGGGGACAAAGTAGTGTTCTTGTGAGGTTGAAACAAGGTTCCCAACATTGTAACGCTATAGAAAAAGATCGTTCGCTACGTAGGGAAAGATCTTTTCCTAAGTAGCGAACGATTGTTTGTCAGGCAGCAAAATCAAGTTCCTCGCATTGACCAGCTCGCTGGCATCAACTGATTTCAGAACTTGATGAGGCCTTCGGGGCGTCCAGCCACGGACTTCTGCACCTGAGCCGTTCTGTCTCGGAACAATTGTCCATGTGACATTCTTTTTAAGAGTAGCGCATTAACCTACGAAACAAGAGGTGAAACTATAGTTTATATCATAGTGTAATGGTAGTATAATAATGTTTTTATTGCATATTGCGATAAAAGTATAAAGTTTCGACAATATAGTATTATAGACTTATCACAATAATTCGTTAACTTTGCAACATCTAAATCAATTATATAAAACCAAACTAAAAACGAAGTGTATGAAGAAGCTTTTTACTCTGATCGCAGTAGCCTTGATGGCTGTCACGGTGAATGCCAAGGAGGCCATCGACCTGTCGTCGGTTGCTACCGATGGCACCATTACTTTCACAGGTGCATGGCAATGGAAAGGAATCACCTATTCCACTACTGACGATGCTGGCAAAACTGTCTATGCCGACAAAAGTACCTATAAATACGTGTTGGTCGTCTACAGCGGCGGTACCTGCGGCGCTGTGAACGTCATCGCCCAATACAATCCCGACGGCACCGATGGGCAGTGGGGACCCAACTATTACAACACGACCGTGTCGGCCTCTGTCAATGCGGCAGGCGGGCTGATTGCCGTGCCTTTGGATGCCACTCATTCCAACACCATCAACTCCATCGCCTTCCAGAACCAGAACACCGCGGGCACCCTCGTGGTCAAGGAGGCTTACTTCGCCTCTGAGGAGGAGTACGAGGCTGCCAAGGCTGAGGCCGACAAGATAGAGAAGCAGACCGTTCTTGATGCTACGGGCGGCACGCACACCCTGGCCGCCAAGTCCTGGGGGTGGGATAAGATGTGGCTGAACAAGGACGTGTCCGACTTCAATACGCTCGTCTTCGAGATTGCCTCGGTGAAGGGGCATGGCAAGATCACCATCCAGGGCACTGACGATGCTGGAGCCAGCCTCGGCGACATGGTCATCGACCTGCCGGAGACCACAGAGGCAAAGACATACGCCTGTGACATCTCCAAGATGAAGACCCTCCAGCAGTATGCTTACCAGAACCTCAACAAGCCCGATGGAGACGAGTATGGCGAGAGCGACATCGCCGAGACGACCATCGTCGTGACCAAGGTCTACGCAACGAGCAAGACCACAGACCAGGTGGTGACTGGCATCAGCCGTGTCGTTGCTCCTGCCGCTTCCGCCTCTGCCCCCATCTACAACCTTGCAGGACAGCGTGTGAGCAAGACTTACAAGGGTGTGGTCATCCAGAACGGCCGCAAGTATTTGCAGAAATAATCATCTTAACGGTAGTCCGGACAACGTGCCGGACTGCTGACAACAATCAATTATGATGGCCTTTAACAGAAGAAAGAGGCCATATTCTTACCAAAGTAATCGTTTTGTTTCATACAATAGGATGTAAATAATAATATATAGGTAGTTTTTTAGAGGGGAAGGGCGTCGTGAGACGGCCTTCTTTTCCAACAAAGACAATAGCATGATGTGAAGCACTCATTATATATAATATGTATATCTAACTGTCACAATTATACAACATGAAAAAGGTCATCATTCTTTTTATGGCCCTCATCGCCACGTGTCAGCTCTATGCGCAACGTTCTCTGACGGGAACCGTTGTCGATGCCGACAATCCTGATGAGACCATTATCGGAGCCACTGTCAAGGTTATGGGAACAGGCAGTGGTACTGCCACAGACTTGAATGGCGGTTTCACCCTTCAACTGCCCAAGGGTAAGAACACCATTCAGGTATCCTACGTAGGCTACAAGACGCTGACGATGGACGTCAGCGGTAAGTCGAGCGTCACCATCAAGCTGCAGAGCGACGTGAGCAAGCTCAATGAGGTTGTCGTCGTCGGCTATGGTGTGATGAAGCGTTCCGACCTCACCGGTTCCGTGTCGTCGATCGACGAAAAAGCCATCAAGGAAGGTGTGAACACCTCATTGGAGCAGGCCATGCAAGGACGTATCGCCGGTGTGCAGGTCATGCAGAACTCCGGTGCGCCCGGTGGCGGCATCTCGGTGCAGATACGTGGTATCAACTCGCTCAGCGGCAACGAGCCGCTCTATGTCGTCGATGGTATCGCCATGAGCGGACAGACCAGCGACAACAGCAGCGTGCTCTCAGGTATTAACCCCTCGGACATCACCAACATCGAGGTGCTCAAGGACGCTTCCGCAACGGCCATCTATGGTAGTCGCGCCAGCAATGGTGTGGTACTCATCACCACCAAGCGCGGCCAGGAAGGCAAGGCGCAGATACAGTACGACGGATATGTCGGATGGCAGCAGATGCCGAAATATCTCGACATGATGAACCTCAAGCAATATGCTGACTTCTACAATGTGCGTGCAGCCATACAAGGATGGGGACAGCGTGAGGACTTCAAGCATCCCGAATTGCTCACCGACGGTACCGACTGGCAGCGCGAGCTCTTCCAGACTGCCTTCATGCAGAACCACAACGTCAACATCAGTGGTGGCAACAAGGATATGCACTACGCCCTCAGTGGCGGTTATCTCGATCAGGACGGTATCGGTATCGGATCAGGATTCAACCGTGCCTCGTTCCGCGCCAACTTTGATACCAATCTGAAGAAGTGGCTTCAGGTAGGCGTCAACGTGGCTTATGCCAATACACGCCAGGAAATCACCTTCTCCGAGGGCAGCATGATACAGACCGCCCTCAATCAGTTCCCCGACGCCGCTGTGTACAACGCCGACGGAACTTATGCCGTGCCTCAGGTCAACTCCTTTAATACCTATTACAGCAACCCCGTCTACGAGGCCAACATGAAGGAGAACCGAAACAACAACTACCAGCTCGACTATAACGTCTTCGCCAACATCAAGCCGATCAAAGGCTTGAATATCCGCATTGAGTACGGCGGCAACCGTGGCTGGTTGAACACCTACTACTTCACACCGGAGTACACCTATGGCACCATCAAGGTGGAGAGCCTGAGTACCCGCACGAAGAACCTCAGCAAATACACCTCGTTTAAGCAGTACGCCACTTATGACTTCGATCCCTTCAAGCACAATCACTTCCAGGTGATGCTTGGTCATGAAGCACAGTGGGGCAACTGGGAGAGCCTCTCCGGATCGCGCAAGGGCTATGTCTCTGACGCCCTTCACTCGCTCAATGTCGGTGATGCCAGCACAGCCACCAACAGTGGTGACGACGGCACACAGTGGGCCATCGAGTCATACTATGGCCGTTTGAACTACAACCTCCTCGACCGTTACCTCCTCACAGCAACGCTCCGTGCCGATGGCAGCTCCAGCTTCGGCAAGAACCATCGCTGGGGATGGTTCCCCTCTGCCGCCGCCGCTTGGCGTGTGAGCAACGAGAAGTTTATGAAGAACGTCAAGTGGGTCGACAACCTCAAGCTGCGTCTTGGCTGGGGTCTCGTCGGTAACCAAAGTACAGGTTCCTATGCCTATGGTGCCACTATGGCCAACACCGCCACGGCATGGGGCACAGGCTACTATCCTGCCAACTTTGCCAATGACAACCTGAAATGGGAAAGCACCAAGGCTTGGAACGCTGGTATCGACCTCAACGTGCTCAACAACCGCATTGAGTTCATCCTTGACGTCTATCTGAAGAAGACCGACAACCTGCTCATGCAGGCCGCACTGCCTTCATACGTCATCAACAACGACTACATGGGCATGTCTGCACCTTGGGTCAACACGGGTTCCATACAGAACAAAGGTATCGAGTTCACCCTCAACACCGTCAACCTGAACAAACACGACTGGCAGTGGCGTACAGGAGCCACGCTGTCTATCAACCGCAACAAGCTGACGGGACTGAACAGTGAGAACTCTACCATCTCTGGTACCATCGGTACCAACACCTATACCCTCAGCTCCGTGGGCGGTGCCGTAGGACGTTTCTATGGTTATAAGGTCATCGGAATGTTCAAGAACGAGAGCGACTTCTATCAGAAGAACAACCGGGGCGAGTTCCTGCTCGACGCTGCCGGCAACCGCGTGCCAGTGGCTCGTCCTGTCGATTCGCAGGGCAACCTGCTGCCCATCGCACAGAACAAGATCTGGGTGGGTGACTATATCTTTGAGGACATCAACGGTGACGGCAAGATCACCGAGGCCGACCGTACCTATATCGGTAACCCGAATCCTGACTTCACCTTCGGTCTGAACAATGTCATCACATGGAAGAACTTCGAACTCTCCATCTTTATCAATGGCAGCGTGGGCGGTGACATCTACAACCTCGTCGCCCAGGAACATACTGATCCGCAGAAATACGGCAACATGATCTCCAAGGTCAGCAACTATGCCCAAGTGGCACTCCTCGACCCCAATGGTTCGGCAACCGACATCAGCAACGTCTATGTCTCCAACGCCGGTACCGCTTCTGTGCAGCGTATCAGTGCTGCCGGAAGCTCTCAGAACGACAACAACCGTATCAGCGACCGCTTTGTCGAGAATGGCTCCTACCTGCGACTGAAGACGCTCAGCCTGGCATGGAACCTCCCCAACCGCTGGCTCAAGCCGTTCGGCATCGACTGGCTGCAGGTCTACGGCAACATCTCCAACCTCTTCACCATCACCGGTTACGACGGTTACGACCCAGAGATCGGTGCTGCCGGGCAGAGCGTTATCCTGCAGGGCATTGACAACTACCGTTATCCCTCGCAGCGTATCTACACCTTTGGACTGAAGATGAAGTTCTAAGTGGCAAGCCGTACGTTTCAAAACATGTGATCAACACCATAAACATGAACATTCTTATGAATACAAGACATATTCTTTTGGCCTCTGTCCTGGCCGGCTCGCTGCTCTCCCTGACGGGGTGCGGCTCCGATTTCCTCGACAAGACGCCTTCGGGCAACTATACGTCCGAGACTTTTTATGCTTCCGACAATGCTGTCAGGAAGGGCACGGAGCCTCTATACAACCGTGCATGGTTCGACTTCAACCGTCGTGCCATCATCGGCATGGGCTCCTACCGTGCCAACGACGGCTGGAATCCCTATGTGAGTGCTGAGTTTGCACGCTTCCAGGTCACCGGACTCACCGAGGACATGGGCTACGCGTGGTCGTCGCTCTACAATGTGGTGACGATGAGCAACGCCATTCTTAGCAACATCGAGAACTACTGCTCGTCGGCTGTGACCGAGTCGGCCAAGAACGCCGCCGAGGGCGAGTGTTACCTCATGCGTGGCTGGGCATACTATTATCTGTTGTGTGGCTGGGGACCGAACATCCTGTTTGAAGGCAACCAGAGCATGGTCGACAATCCTATCAAGAAGCTCAACTCCGAGGCCGACGTGCTGAAGTTCATCGTGCGTGACTTCCGTCGTGCTGCTGACCTGCTGCCAGAGACAGGTACCGACAACCATCCCAACAAATACGCCGCCAAGGCTGCACTTGCCAAGGCACTGTTGGCACAGAGCGGTTGGGACGCCAGCTCCAAGGTAGACCACAATCGCGACGAGGCCACGCTGAAGGAAGTGGTGAGCCTCTGCAACGAGGTCATCAACAGCGGCAAATTCAGTCTGATGGCCAACTATGAGGATCTCTTCAAAGCACAGAACAACGACAATAGCGAGACCATCCTCGCCATGCGCTGGGCTGACCCGAACACGGGCGAGTGGGGAGCCATGAACGCACTCTATTCTGACCTGGCCTTCTCCGAGGTCTCTGATGTCAATGTCTGGGGCGGCAACCTCACGGCATCTACCGACATGATAGACCTGTACAACGAAGACCCCGCCGACAGCTTCCGTATCCGCGGCACATTCTTCACACCGGGCCGACACTATGATTATATCCGCACCGACAGGGGCGGCTACACCTACAAGCATAACTGGATGCAGCTGAAGAAAGGCGTCGTCGGCGCAAAGGCCGATGTCGGCTCCCATGGTCTGGCACAGATGGCTTCCCCGCTGAACACCTATATTCAGCGACTGGCTGATGTTTACCTCATGAAGGCTGAGGCCATCCTTGGCAACAGCGCGTCCACGACAGACCCGGAGGCTTTGGCTGCTGTCAACGCCGTGCGCACACGCGCTCATGTCAAGCCTTTGACCTCGTTGACATTTATGGACCTGGTCCGTGAGCGCCGCATCGAGTTCTGTATGGAGTACAGCAACTGGTGGAACATGGTGACATGGTACCGCTGGAAACCGCAGACCATGCTCTCGTACTTCAACAACACTCAGCACCGTGCCTGCGAGATGCGTGAGGGCGACATCCTTGAAAATGCCGACCACACCTTCTCTTACCGTTGTATCCCGCCGGGGGTCAACACATGGTACATCACGGACAGCGAGGGACATGTGTTCTGGAACGATCATCTCGCTGTTTCCGAGCAGGACAACACACCTGTGCAGACCAAGAAGCAAGGCTACAGCTATGACTTCAACTCCATCGTCAAGAAGTATGTGCCCACCTACCAGCCCATCGAGCTGAGCGAGGCCAACATTTTCATGCCTTATCCGGAGAGTGATGTCATCCAGAACCCCAACCTCTCTCATTCGGCTCCGACAGAAGCATATGACTTCGGCAACGGGAAGTAACCATCATTTTTTAAAGAACATATCATCATGAAAACGCAATATAGAAACATGCGCACCGCTCTATGGATGGTGTTGGCCCTGCTCATGCTGGCCATGACGGCGACCTCTTGCAGCGATGACTCCTCCACGGGCGGGCAGCCGGAGATCACTGGCGTGAAGATTCTCTCCAGTGACACGCTCAACTATTCCTACGACAACTACTACACCAAGGCGGGCGCAGGCACGCTCATCGCCATCATGGGCAACAACCTTGGCAATGCTCGCGAGGTGACCATCAACGGACAGAGCGTCTTTATCAATCCCACACTCAACACCGACCACAGCATTGTGGTCACCATTCCGACAGAGGAGAATGGCTTCAAGCTCTCCAGTTTCGACTCGGCTATCCCCGACGAGATACAGGTGACCACCAACGGAGGAACCGCGACGTTTGCCTTCAAGGTCACTGCACCCGGTCCACAGTTGCAGACCCTCGTGGCTGACTATCCGCGAAATGCCGGTGACACGCTTACGTTGAAAGGACTCAATCTCGTGGACATCAACGATATGTACATCACTGACCTGCAGGCTGCACAGCTCGACACCACCACGTGGACGACTGTCGGCGGCAACCACACGGCGGTGACAAAGTATTTCGACATCAGTCAGGATCACCATCTCAACAGCAATCAGGCCTACGAGACCTCCTCTGTTGTTGGTGCCATCGTGCCGGAGAACGCACCCGACTCTGGCACCCTCGTCGTGGAGTGCGCAGCCGGTACGACCTACATCGCCTACTATCGTCTGCCCGGCAAGCCGGTCATCAGCTCCGTGTCGTCAGACATGCCGCAGATTGGTGAGACGCTCATCATCACCGGCCGTGAGTTTGTTCAGCCCGAAGTGAAGTATGGCGACATCGAGCTCAAGGCAGGAGAGTTCTCCGTATCGGCAACGCAAGACACTGTCTACGTGCCGTTTAAGAAGAAGCCTGCCGAGGGCAGCCCTACCACACTCACCGTGACAACTCCCGGCGGCACGGCCAGCGCCGACCGCTTCTACGACTACTCTACGTTGCTGACCACCTTCGACGGCGATGCCACAGACAACGGTTGGGGTCCCAATGCCTCCTATGTCGACGGCGGCACAGCCGATGGCAAGTACTGTCTCTTCGACTTCCATGAGTCGCAGAGCTGGTGGGGCACGATGTGCTTCTTCCGTAAAGACTGGAGCGGCAACAGCTTCGCCTTCTCCAACAACATCCCCGCCACGGCGACAGCCGACGAGCTCTACTTCGCTTACGAGGTGGAGGATGAGGGCGACTTCAACAACGGCAGCTTCTGGGGCTATCTGCGCTACACCTTGTTCCCGCTTGGCGACGCCGAGAATCAGTACGACAGCTTCGCCTGGCCACAAGGCGGCTACGATGCCAGCCCGCAGGTGGGCAGCTTCCCCGACGGCCCTGTCTGTCAGGACTTCAATGGTGTGGCACATAAGAACAAGTGGTACCGTGCCATCGTGCCGTTGAGCAAGTTCGCTTGCTATGTCGGCAAGACGATGAGTCAGATACGCACCATCGGACTGAACCAGTTCCGTATCATGAACATCAACCAGAGCACTACAGAGGGCAATGTGAAGGTCAAAATCGACAATGTGCGTGTGATCTATCTGCCCAAGAAATAATCTCAATGCAACGAAACCATGAAATACAAGAATAGTTTATCCATTCTGTTCCTGCTGCTTGTGTCGCTCCTCGTGGGAGCGTGCAGCAGCGACGATGATGTCCAGAAGGCTTCAACGCTCTCCGTCACGCAAAACGGATCGGTCGTTGACGCCATCACGTTCCAACTCTCTGAGGGCAACACCATGTTGGGCGTCAGCACCGATGCTGACTGGACGGTGAGCATGCCCGACGCCGACACCACGTGGTTGAAGATCACGCCGCACGCCGGCTATGGCTGGGCTGTGAACGACACGGCGGCGACCAACACAAAGGCTTACGTCAAGGTGAGCGTCACCAGCAACGACGGTGCACAGCGCAGCTCACAGCTGACCTTCACAGCTGGTGCGCTGACCAAGGTCGTCACCGTCACACAGAAAGGTGTCGAGCTCGACCCGGGCGACACCTTCCAAAGCTCCTACGACTTTGTTAAGAGCATCAAGTTTGGCTACAACCTCGGCAATACGCTTGACAGTGATCCCGACGTGAACACGTCCTCATGGATCGACTTCACCAAGGGCACGTCGGCCTGGGAGACGGCGTGGGGACAGTCCGTGACCACGCAGGCCATCATCGATGCCATCATAGCCAAGGGCTTCAACGTCATCCGCATCCCCGTCTCGTGGCACGCACACATGGATGCCAATGATAGGGTTGACGCCGCGTGGATGGCCCGTGTCAAGGAGGTTGTCGACTATGTGGTCAAGACGCATCCCGACTGCTACTGCATCCTCAACGTGCAGCACGACACGGGTGCCAAGGAAGCCAGCCGCAAGGACGATGCCGGATGGCTCTACGCCAACCTCGACGACTATCCAACGATCACCAAACGCTACCAGAAGTTGTGGAAGCAGATAGCCACCGAGTTCAAGGACTATGACGACCACCTGCTCTTCGAGGCCTTCAACGAAATCCTGAACAAGGACAAGTCGTGGGCGTCGACGCCGAGTATCACCGACCTCCAGGCCGTCAACAAGCTCGAGCAGGACTTCGTCAATACCGTGCGCGCCACTGGCGGCAACAATGCCTACCGCAATCTTGTGGTCAATCCTTATGCCGCTTCGTCGGCACAGGCCAACCTCGACGCCTTCACCGTGCCGCAGGATGCCCATCCGAACCATATCATCGTCTCCATCCACAGCTATGATCCTTATTGGTTCTGCAACGACTCCAACAACAAGGACGACGAGCAGTACTATATCAAGGTCTTCGACACAAGCTGCCAGACCGAGATCGACAACGTCTTCAGCCGCATCAGCACACGTTGCAACGCAATGGGCGTGCCCTACTTCTTTGGCGAGTTCGGTGCCATTGGCACCCATCCCGAGATGGCCGAGCGTGTGAAATATGCCGAGTATATGCGCAAGAAGTTTGCCGAATATGGCACTTCTGGACTGTGGTGGAGCAATCTCTATAACCGTTCGACGGGCGTATGGTACGAGGAGGACCTCGTCAATGCGCTTTTCGGGACAGCTAACTGACAAGAATAGGTTCTCCTTATTACTTTGGTAGGTAATTAGGCCTATATTCATTGTTTTTCAGGGTGTAGCCATGACAGCGGCGTTTTTTAACGTACTGTCATGGCTCTTTCCATCCCTGAGGTTTGCTGTTCTCGTGATTTTCTGTTAACTTTGTGTGTCAAAGACTACCCTTACGATGGTCGAATCAAATATCTATAAAACCAATATGAAAACGACAACATTACTCATCTTTGCCGCTGGTCTTCTGTCGGCTTCAGCCGCTCAGGCCAAGGTGCGTCTGCCGCATATCGTCGGCGACGGCATGGTGCTCCAACAACAGTCCGGTGCCCACCTGTGGGGCTGGGACAAACCCGGAAAGACCGTCAAGGTCACAACATCGTGGAACAAGGATGTCTACACGGCTCAGGCAGGGCGCGACGGCAAGTGGCTCGTTGAGGTGAAGACGCCCAAGGCCAGTCTCACGCCGCTGTCGGTGACCTTCGACGACGGCGAGAAGACCACCATCAAGAATCTGCTCAGTGGCGAGGTGTGGGTCTGCGCCGGGCAGAGCAACATGGAGTTTCCCGTACGGGGCTTTGACAACTGTCCGGTGAAGGACTATAATAATGTGGTGGCTGAGGCTGCGCAAAACAAAGGCATACGGTTTGTGAAGGTACCGAGCGTGATGCGGACCACACCGCAGGACGACGCGCAGTGCGAGTGGAAGGCTGCCGATGCCAACAATGTGGCAGACTGCAGCGCCGTGGGCTACTTCTTTGCCCGCATGGTCAACCGCGTGGCCGACGTACCCGTGGGACTCATCCTTGCCAACAAGGGCGGCTCGCGCGTAGAGAGCTGGCTCGACGAGGCCAACCTGAAGAAATATACCAACGAGGAGCTCGACTCCGCCAAGATGGTGAAGAAGTTCCCTTATGACTATCTGCGCCCGCTGTTGTGGGGCAACGGCACATTCCATCCCATCCTCAACTACACCGTCAAGGGCATTCTCTTCTATCAGGGTTGCTCCAATGTAGGCGCGCCGGGCAATGAGTATTCCGACCGGCTGAAGCTCCTCGTGGAGCAGTGGCGTCGCGATTTCGGTCAGGGCGAGCTACCTTTCTACTTTGTGCAGATTGCTCCTTATATATATGGTGACGGTGCTGACGGCACTTCGGGCGCCTTGCTGCGTGAACAGCAGGAGCGTGCGGCAAGCATCATCCCCAACAGTGCGCTGGTCTGCACCAACGATCTTGTTGAGCCTTGGGAGGGCACTCAGATTCATCCCCATCAGAAGCAACCTGTGGGAGAGCGCCTGGCGTTTCTGGCATTGAACCGCGATTACGGTTTCAAAGGGCTCCGGTGCGAGAGTCCGGTCTATAAGAGCATGTTCATCGAGGGCGACACCTGCTATGTCAGCCTTGATAAGACCTATGGCGGTGTGTCACGCTACGAGGGCATCCAGGGCTTTGAGGTGGCCGGAGCCGACAAGGTCTTCCATCGTGCTGTGGCCGGACACTTCTGGGTGTCGGGACAGGATCGCCGCAACGAGACGATTTACGTCACGTCGCCAGAGGTGAAGCAGCCGAAGTACGTGCGCTACTGCTTCCGCAATTTCGAGTTGGGCAACCTGAAGAACTGTGCCAATCTGCCGTTGATGCCGTTCCGCACAGACAAGGATGAATAGCAGAAGACGATTGTTGCAAATATAAACAGCGAGCGCCCTTGGAGCCATCTTTCTTTATGATGGATAACTCCAAGGGCGCTGTTGTTAGCGATGAGCGGTGCTGTTGTTGAGGATAGGCGGAACTTAGTAAGCGTGCTCGTCGTGGACGAAGAAGGAGCGGAAAGTCATGGCCATGATCTTCAGATCCAGTCCCACGTTCCAGTGCTCCATATACCAGATGTCGCGCTGAATGCGCTCCTCCATCTGCCAAAGTTCTTTGGTTTCACCACGGCAGCCGGTGACCTGTGCCCATCCTGTGATGCCGGGCTTGCAGAAGTGGCGTACCATGTATTTGTCGATCAGCTTTCCGTACATCTCCGTATGCGCAAGCATGTGCGGGCGTGGACCCACGAGGCTCATGTCGTCAATGAGCACATTGAAGAACTGTGGCAGTTCGTCGATATTGTATTTCCGGATGAAGTTGCCGAAGGGGAACTTGCGTGGGTCGTTTTCTGTGGCTTGCTTGCAGTCAGCATCTTTGTTGACGTGCATCGAGCGGAACTTGTAGCACCAGAAAGCGTTACCGTTGAGGCCTGTGCGCTGCTGCTTGAAGAAGATGGGGCCGGGGCTCTGTATTTTGATGATAGCACCGACGACTAAGGTCAGCGGAACAAGGAACGCGCAGGCTGTCAGACTCACGACTAAGTCAAACGAGCGCTTGATGATGCGGTTATAAGGCTGCATGAGTGCACTGCGGTGGTTAGTGAAGAATATGTGCTCACCCATGCGGATCGGGCCGAGTCGCATTTTAGAATCGGCAAACGTACGCGGCACATAATAGAAACGCGCCACATTTTTGTCGCACGAGCGCATGACACGCTCTACCTCAAAGCCCATCTCATGCGGCAGACTACAAAACACAATGTCGATACCCGACTGGCTCAGTGGCGAGCGATCGTTCTCGTTCATCTTCTTGTTCATCTGAGTCAGCGTGCCGAGATAATGCAATGATTCTGGACAATCGGTGATTGTGGCGTCGCTGTAATAGCCCAGCGAACGGTAGCCCAGCTCTGGATTCTCCATCATCTCGTTGTGCAGCACTACCAGCGCCGGATCGTCGCCGACAAAGAGCACACGCCGCACGTTGTGGCCGTGACTGCGCAGATAGTTCAGCACGCCACGCTCGCAGATGCGCGAAAGCATCAGCGACAGGTAAGCGCTGAAGAAGAAGAACACGGAAAAGATGGTCGGAACGTCATTGAAGACAAACTTCGTCAGCACGGCAAAGATACACGTGAATGTTAGTGTCAGTCGGAAGACATTAAGGGACACGTCGGCCAGGCGCAGCAGTCGGAAGTGGATGATGCTGTGGAAAAAGAGTTCACTGATCAGTACCGACACATTCATGAGGGCAACTACTATACGGGTGTATGTGTGAAAATAAGCCGGTATGTCTGAACCCAATTCTAAGAAAATCAGCCAAGCCACTAAGTTGACAATGATAAAGTCACAAAGTGTAATGGTAGCTAAGAGCGTCCTGCGCCTGTCAATGTTGATACTGCTCACGGATAAATATCATTAAATCTGCTTACTTTTTTCTTTCTTATAAGAAGGAAAATCTTCATTGTTTGCATTTTCGTTCCCTTGGCAAAATTACCACTTTATTTTAGATTATACAAATAATAATAACTAAAAAAGGTCATATAGCTTTTTTTTAGTAACTTTGCAAATCAAAAGATGAATCATAAAATATAGTATGGTACTCAATTATATTTGGATTGGATTCTTTGTCGTTGCCTTCATTTTTGGTGGCGTACAATTGTTGATGGGCGACACCACGATCTTTCAGAAGATGGTGGACTCCACGTTCGACACGTCGAAGACAGCTTTCGAAACCTCGCTGGGACTGACCGGCGTGCTGGCCTTGTGGCTGGGTATCATGAAGATAGGAGAGAAAGCTGGCGCCGTCAACGCGCTGGCGCGATTGCTCAGTCCGGTGTTTACCAAGCTCTTCCCCGATATTCCTAAGAATCATCCCGTGATGGGGTCTATCTTCATGAACATTGCTGCCAACATGTTAGGACTCGACAATGCCGCCACGCCGACGGGTTTAAAGGCTATGGCCGGCATGCAGGAGCTGAACACAAAGAAGGATACGGCTACCAATCCGATGATCATGTTCCTGGTGCTTAACACGTCGGGACTGACCATCATCCCTACCACTATTCTTGCCTTCCGCTCCAGTTATGGTGCCGTGCAACCCACCGATGTGTTCATCCCCATTCTCTTGGCGACGAGCGTAGCCACGTTGGCGGGGATCATTATCACGGCGGCGTGGCAGCGCATCAACCTGTTCCAACCTGTCCTGCTGGCTACCCTGGGCGGACTCATCGCCTTTGTTGCTTTGGTCATCTGGGGCTTCGGTCAGATGGACAAGGACACGATGAGCTCTGTGACGTCCGTAGCCGGTAACCTGATCCTGATGACGGTGATCGTGCTGTTCATCCTTGCGGGCGTGAGAAAACACATCAATGTCTACGATGCCTTTATTGAGGGAGCTAAAGAAGGTTTCCACACTGCCGTGCGCATCATCCCTTATCTTGTTGCCATCTTGGTGGCCGTTGGCGTATTCCGCGCCTCGGGTGCTATGGACATGCTCATTGACGGCATTGTCTGGGTGGTGAAGCAGTGCGGGCTGAACACCGACTTTGTGGGTGCGTTGCCTACTGCCTTTATGAAGCCGCTTTCTGGCAGTGGCGCTCGCGGACTGATGTTAGAGGCGATGAAGAACTATGGTCCCGACTCCTTCGTGGGTCGTCTGAGCTGTATCTTCCAAGGCTCCACCGACACCACCTTCTATATCCTTGCCGTCTACTTCGGCTCTGTCAATATCAAGTACACACGTCACGCTGTGGCTTGCGGCCTGCTCGCTGACCTTGCAGGCGTCATTGCAGCTGTGGCAATCGCGTATGTGTTCTTTTAGGTGTTGTAGGTGTTTTAGGTTTTGTAGGTGTGGTAGGGCTCCCTACTTTACCTACCACACCTACAAAACCTACCACACCTACCAAAAATATAAGTTTAACCATTAAAAATTATCGCTTATGGACTATGCAAAGAAGAAACCGGGAAGCTACAAGACACTGCTCGCTTACCAAAAAAGCGAGTGCGTCTTTGATATCACGTATTATTTCGTGCGCAGGTTCATGGACAGAATGCACGACCGCACTGTTGACCAGATGCAGCAGGCGGCGCGCTCAGGAAAACAAAATATTGTGGAAGGCTACAGCGATGCTGAAGGCTCTACTGAGGTGGAACATAAGCTCACGGTCATCGCCAAGGGCAGTCTGGAGGAGCTCAAGGAAGACTATCAGGACTATCTGCGCAACAACCAGTTGGAAACCTGGGGTGTTACTCATTATAAGTACAAGGCTTGCCAGCCTCTCTTCCGTAAACATAACGACAGTCCTTATTACATACGGCAGATTCAAGGCCGTACCGACGAGGACATAGCCAATATAGCATTGATAGTTATCAACCAGGCCTTGGCTTTGCTTCGTGGCCTGATTGACTATCAAGACAGGACTTTTCTGGCAGAAGGAGGCATCAGGGAACAGCGTTATAGACAGCGCCTGATCTCTCGGGCGCAAAACGGTTCTGGACGTTTGCTCCATTCTTAAAAGAGAATAAAGTACAACAATATATCATGGCAAATCTCAAATCTCTTGCAAAAGACACGGCCATTTACGGCCTGAGCAGTATTGCAGCCCGTTTCATCGGCTATCTGCTTGTACCTATTGAGACGGCGAAGTTCAACGCTGCCGGAGGACAGTATGGCATCATCACCAACATCTATGCCTACATCGCCTTGCTCATCATCATCCTGACCTACGGTATGGAGACCACCTTCTTCCGGTTTATGAACCGGCCCGGCGAGGATCCGAAAAAGGTCTATCCCACCACGCTCCACACCGTAGGCTTCACCTCACTGCTCTTCGTGGTGTTGCTGGCGCTGTTTATACATCCTGTAGCCGGCGCCATCGGCTATCCTGACCATCCCGAATATCTGATGATCATGGGCGTGTGCGTGGCCATCGACGCCTTCACGGCGATCCCCTTTGCCTATCTGCGTTATGCCCATAAACCTGTCAAGTTCGCATTGCTGAAGATGGTGAGTATTGCCGTGAACATCGTGGGCGTGTCGCTCTATCTCATTGTGTTGCCTGCCATGCACGTCAATCTCTTCGGCATCTACGACGCCAACTTTGACTTGGAAGTGGTGTGGGTGTTCTGGATAGAGCTCTCCGGTTCTGTGCTCACCCTGCTCTTGCTGGGCAAGGAACTCAAGGCAATGGGCAATCCGTTTGACAAGGCTACCTGCAAGCGCATGCTCCGCTATACTTGGCCGCTGCTCGTCATGGGACTGGCCGGACAGCTCAACCAGTGTGCCTCGCAGATCATCTTCCCCTATGTTTTCAATGGCAACGCCCATGACGCACGTGTACAGCTTGGCATCTATGGCGCCTGCATCAAGATAGCCACCATCATGGTGATGATTACCCAGGCCTTTCGCTATGCCTACGAACCATTTGTTTTCGGACAGTCCAAAGAGAAAAACAATAAGGAGACTTACGCCCGGGTGATGAAGTTCTACATCATCTTCACCCTTCTCGCCTTCCTCTGCGTAGTGGCCTACATGGACATCATCCGCTATATCATTGGTCGTAGCTACTGGGAGGGCTTGGAGATCGTGCCGATCGTGATGGCCGCTGAGATCATGTTCGGCGTGTTCTTCAATCTTAGCTTCTGGTATAAGCTCATCGACAAAACCATTTGGGGTGCCTGGTTCTCAGGTATCGGTGCTGTCGTATTGATCGCTTTCGACATCATCTTCATCCCGCGCTTCAGCTACTGGGCTTGTGCGTGGGCCGGCTTCGCCTCGTATGCGGTGAGTATGGTACTGAGCTATTTCTTCGGTCAGAAATACTATCCGATCGCCTATCCGTTGAAGTCGATCTTCACCTACACGCTGCTTGCCATAGTGCTCTTTGTGGGCATGACGGCTTCCAACCGCTATCTGCCGATGTTGCCGGCCTTGCTTGTCAACACGCTGTTGCTGATCGCGGACGTAGCTTTCATCGTGAAGAGGGATCTGCCGCTGAGCTCTCTGCCCGTCATCGGGAAGAAGTTCCGGAAATGACGGGTGCAGACTCCTATTATAATAAGGTGTGAGTACAGGTGAATCGCACAGTCACTTATAATATAATAAGGTTGTAGGCAATGACAAACCGTAAAGAAACAACAGAAGCAAAGCACGGTCCTGCGGCCGTGATCATGGGCGCCTCGTCGGGCATAGGCCTGGAGGTGGCCCGGTTGCTGCTCCGTCGTGGCTGGCATTTGGGACTGGCCGCACGGCGCACCGAGCCTTTGGCTGCACTGAGCCGGGAATATCCCGATCAGGTGAAATACGCCTCCATCGACATCACGGAAGTTGGAAGCGAAGTACAATTGCGCCGGTTGATTGATGAAATGGGGGGAATCAACCTCTATCTTCATGTCTCCGGCGTGGGTTGGCAAAACATGGTGCTTGATGCCGACAAGGAGCTGACGACGGTGCAGACCAATGCTTTGGGCTTCACGCGCATGGTCAGTGAGGCTTATCGCTACTTTGTCTCTCGTAGCGAAGGCCATATTGCCGTGGTGTCATCGATCGCTGGTACCAAAGGCTTGGGGGCGGCTCCGGCCTATAGTGCTACCAAGGCCTTCGACGCCACCTATGTCGAAGCTCTGGAGCAACAAGCCCACATGCGAGGCAAAAACATCCATTTCACCGACATCCGTCCGGGCTTTGTCCGTACCGCTCTGCTTGGCGACGGTCGCCGTTATCCCTTGTTGATGAGTCCGGAGACCGTGGCGCGTACCATCGTCAAGGCCATCCTGCACCGTCGTCATGTTGTGGTCATCGACTGGCGTTACCGTTTGCTCACCGCTCTCTGGCGTTGCGTGCCCCGTTGGATATGGCGAAGGATGAAGGTCAGCAATGGGTGAGACGGATGCTTACAGCATACCTTTCAAGGAGGCTAAACGTTATAAAGAACTTTAAAAGAAATCGTGGATAGACGGCTAAGTGCCGATTTTTTCGTAACTTTGCACCGTTTTTTACACGAATGGAGGAATACGCCCGATAATTTTCAATGGCTGGGAGGGCGGTTGATTCCTCATGCGTCATTGAAAATTTAAAGGTTTAAAGATTGAAAACATTTGAAGAATTGGGCGTCAGCGAAGAGATTCGCCGCGCCATCGAAGAGCTGGGCTTTGAGCAGCCCATGCCCGTACAGGAGGAAGTAATCCCTTATTTGCTCGGTCACGGCAACGATGTCATAGCATTGGCACAGACAGGAACAGGAAAGACAGCCGCTTACGGCATCCCCGTGTTGCAGAAGACCGACCCCACCAACAAAGCGACCCAGGCCCTCATCCTCAGCCCCACCCGTGAGCTGTGCTTGCAGATTGCCGATGACCTCAACGCTTTTGCCAAGTATATCGACGGCATGCACATCGTGCCCGTCTACGGCGGAGCGTCTATCGAGACACAGATCCATGCCCTGCGCCATGGCGTGCAGATCATCGTGGCTACCCCCGGCCGGCTCATCGATCTGATGAAACGTGGCGTGGCACAGCTCGACCAGGTCAACAACGTCGTGCTCGATGAGGCCGACGAGATGCTCAACATGGGCTTCTCGGAAAGCATCAACGAGATCTTTGAGGGCGTGCCCGCTGACCGCAACACCCTGCTCTTCTCAGCCACGATGAGCAAAGAGATTGAGGCCATCGCCAAGAACTATCTCCACGACTATAAGGAGATCGTCGTCGGATCTCGCAACGAAGGTGCCGAGAACGTCAACCACACCTATTATATGGTCAACGCGCGTGACAAGTATCTCGCACTGAAACGTATCGTCGATTTCTATCCCCGCATCTACGCCATCATCTTCTGTCGTACGAAGATCGAGACGCAGGAAGTAGCTGATAAGCTCATCAAGGACGGTTACAATGCCGAGGCGCTCCATGGCGACCTGAGTCAGCAACAGCGTGATCTGACCATGCAGAAGTTCCGCAACCACCTGACCCAGCTGCTCGTAGCCACTGATGTGGCCGCCCGCGGACTGGACGTTGACGACCTGACCCACGTGATCAACTATGGTCTGCCCGACGATGTGGAGAACTACACCCACCGCTCGGGCCGTACCGGACGCGCCGGCAAGAAAGGAACGAGCATCTCCATCATCCACTCGCGCGAGAAGTTCAAGGTGCGCAACATCGAGAAGATCATCGGCAAAGAGTTTGTCGACGGCACCCTGCCCACGCCTGAGGAGATCTGCAAGAAGCAACTCTTCAAGACCATGGACGACATTATGAAGGCTGACGTCGACGAGGATCTCATCGCACCTTACATGGCGGAGATCAACCGGCAGTTTGACTATGTCGACAAGGAGGACATCATCAAGAAGATGGTGAGCATCACCTTTGGCAAGTTCCTGGACTACTACAAGAATGCGCCCGAGATTGTCAAGCCTACGACGAAGGGCCGTGACAAGTCGGAACAGGGCGACCGTAACGGACGTGGCGGCAAGGACACGCGCAACCGCAAGCGCGGGCCGCGTCAGGCAGAGGCCGGCTATCGCCGTCTGTTCATCAACTTGGGCAAGCAAGACGGCTTCTATCCCGGTGAGGTCATGCAGTTTATCAACAAGCATATCCATGGCCATCAGGAAGTGGGACATATCGACCTGCTGCAGAAGTTCAGCTATATCGAAGTACCCGAGGAAGATGCCCAGCGTGTGATGCGCGCTTTGGACGGCACGGTCTACAAAGGTCGCGAGGTACGCTGCAACGATGCCGACGAGAGTGGACACGGACATTCGGCACGCGGCAGTCGCGGTGGCGCCGACAAAGGCGACCACAGCTATGGCAAGAGCGGACGTGGCAAAGGCCGCCAAAGCAGCAGAGCCCACGACGATGACAGCCGTCGCGGGCGTGACGACTGGAAGCAGTTGATGGCCGACAGCCGCAATATCAAGTTGCGCGGCGAGGTTCCTGATTTCAGCGAAGAAGGCTGGGCACGCCGACGGCCGAAAAAGAAATAAGGCTTTTTTAACGGGAAGAAAGTAACTCTTTTGCCTGTTACTACGTCCTTATAAGGTAAATCGTTACTTTTAGATCATAAAAGAAGATTATTATTCACAACTTGAAAGAAAATATGATGAAAAGCATTTTATGCAGCCTGGCCCTGATGGCCATGGTCTGCGTGCCCGCTATGGCACAGAAGAAAGCCGCAAGTGATGCCGTCCACTTCAAAGGCGACGTCAAGGGAGTCAAGGACACACTGCTGGTGATCGTGCCGCAGGGTGACCAAAAGGCAAAGACCGACACGGTGTTGGTAAAGAATGGCAAGTTCGACTTTACGGTACATGTGAGTGAGCCGACCGACATCCGTGCCTATACGCCCGGCAGTATGCGTGGTACAGAGCGCGCCGGTTTCCAGGTGATCGCCGTTCCGGGCGAGAGCGCTGTGATGAGTGGGGACCTGACATCCAACTATTATCTCACAGGTTCTAAGTTCTATCAGCAGTTCAATGAGGTGGATCGTATGATGGAGGCAGCCCAGAAGCCCATGCAGCAGTTGGTCGACAGCCTGCAGGGACGCATGAAAGCTGGTGAGAGCCAAGAGGCTGTGATGAAAGTCTATCAGGAGAAAGGTGGTTTGCTCCGCCAGGAGATGCGCGACAAAATGCTGAATTTCATCAAGCAGCATCCCGACAATGAGGCTTGCGCCTATCTGATTCCTCAGATGGGAGAGCTGGGCTGGATGCGTGATGCCGTGAAGCTGCTCTCTCCCGCTGTACGCGACGGCCGCATGAAGAGCTATTACACGGGCATCATGACTGCTTTGGAGAATGAGGCAAAGGCTGAGGCTGAGGCCGCAAAGAAGCAGGCATCAGGTATCGCTGCTCCCGACTTTACCCTCAATGACATCAATGGCAAACCGCTGAGTCTCTCCGGTCTGCGTGGTCAGTACGTGATTCTCGACTTCTGGGGCTCTTGGTGTGTATGGTGCATCAAAGGCTTCCCCGAGATGAAGGAGTACTACAATAAGTATAAGGGTAAGTTCCAGATCCTCGGTGTCGACTGCAATGACACGCAGGAGAAGTGGAAAGCTGCCGTGCAGAAGCATGAGTTGCCTTGGCTCCATGTCTATTGTCCACGCGACAACCGCCGGATCTTGGACGCTTACGGCATTCAGGGCTTCCCCACAAAAATCCTCATTGATCCGCAGGGCAAGATTGTGAAGACCGTCGTCGGCGAGGATCCCGCCTTCTATACCTTGCTCGATGAGACCTTTAGCAAGAAGTAATGAGGGATTCAGCAAGAAGTAATGAGACTTTCAGTAGAAAGTAAAATGGGCTTCAGCAGAAAGTAATGAGTCTTTCTGCATAAAGTAATTGAAACCTTCTATCATCATTCAGAAGAGGCTGTGTCAAAAGTCTATTTTGAGCCATCTCGAATTTAACACATTAAAGC